>Ga0206126_10000002_pt1 | contig 451961 bp, 408 predicted proteins | sample Helgoland_Spring_5_FD_148621 | JGI IMG/M metagenome (GOLD analysis project Ga0206126, IMG submission 148621) | Pelagic subsurface seawater microbial communities from Kabeltonne, Helgoland, North Sea - Helgoland_Spring_Bloom_20160412_1 | ecosystem: Environmental > Aquatic > Marine > Epipelagic...
TCGAGACAGGACAATGAATAGTGAGAAAAGAATCGACAGGACTGTATGCCATTCCGTATAATCTGCGATCCTTCTGTAGGGTGAAATAGGCGCGTAGCTCAGTTGGTTAGAGCGCTACCTTGACATGGTAGAGGTCACCAGTTCGAATCTGGTCGTGCCTACCATTCTACAGACCGCTCTCTGATCTTCGGTAAGATTTTCAGTAGGATCATAAGATCTTCCATGAAATCTGCACTGAGTTGCTCGGTGGGGTGGTTAGGGTGGAGGTGTCAGCAGAGTCTTTTTGATAGGGTTTTGCGAGAGCGCTTCGACATCCGCGCCGCAAGCCGCCGGAATAGTATTGATAGGCGAGCGACAGCACTTCTATTACTCATAATTCCAACTCTTTAAAGTGAATCCCATGCTCGAAGTTACCTTGCCAGACGGCAGCAAGCGCCAATATGACGCAGCCTTAAGCGTTGCACAAATCGCAGAATCAATCGGCGCGGGCCTTGCGAAGGCAGCGCTAGCTGGGCGCATAAACGGCGAGCTAGTTGACCTCTCGACGATGGTTGAGCGTGATGCCGAGATTGCAATCATCACCGAGCGCGACAGCGATGGCCTCGAAGTCATCCGCCACAGCTGCGCCCATCTCATGGCGCAAGCCGTACAGCGTTTATTCCCGGCAGCTCAGGTAACTATCGGTCCGGTGATCGAAGATGGTTTCTTCTACGATTTCGCGTTCGAGCGTCCCTTTACTCCAGAAGATCTCGAGGCTATCGAGAAAGCGATGGGTGACATCGTAAAAGAGGGGCTTGAGGTTCATCGCTCAGTCATGAGTCGCGACGAAGCAGTGTCGATGTTCAAATCGATGGGTGAAGAGTATAAAGTCGAAATTATTGAGAGTATTCCTGGCGATGAGGATCTTTCTTTTTACAAGCAGGGTGATTTCATCGACCTCTGCCGCGGTCCACACGTTCCTAACACCAATAAATTTAAAGCCTTCAAATTGACCTCAGTCGCCGGTGCTTATTGGCGCGGCGATTCTAGCAACGCCATGCTGCAACGAATTTATGGCACCGCGTGGGCAACGCCTAAAGACCTAAAGCAATATTTGCAGCGCATCGAAGAAGCAGAGAAGCGCGATCACCGCAAGCTAGGCAAGCAGCTTAATCTCTTCCATTTCCAAGAAGAAGCGCCTGGTATGGTGTTCTGGCATCCTAAGGGTTGGGGTGTTTATCAAGCCGTTCAGCAGTACATGCGCAAGGTTCAGAACGACAACGGTTATCTCGAGATCAATACCCCGCAGCTCGTCGATTACAGCCTTTGGGAGCGTTCGGGTCACGCCGCGAAGTTCTCTGATGAGATGTTCAGCGTTGAGTCTGAGAATCGCATGTACGCGATCAAGCCAATGAACTGCCCTTGCCATATTCAGGTATTTAACCAAGGCCTCAAAAGCTATCGCGACCTGCCGATGCGATTAGCCGAATTTGGTTCATGCCATCGCTATGAGCCTTCTGGCAGCATGCATGGATTGATGCGGGTGAGAGCGTTTGTTCAAGACGACGGACATATTTTCTGCACCGAAGACCAGATTCAAAGCGAAGTGGCCAAGTTTATGGACTTGTTATTTGCCGTCTATAAAGACTTCGGCTTCGATGAGGTTATCCTGCGCTTGTCGACGCGCCCAGAAAAGCGAGTAGGATCTGACGAGATCTGGGATCAGTCGGAGCAGTCGTTGAAAGACGCGCTCAATGCGACCGGCTTGCCATGGGAATTGGTACCAGGCGAGGGTGCGTTTTATGGCCCCAAAATTGAGTGTTCGTTGAAAGACTGCATGGGGCGCATTCTGCAATGCGGCACTATTCAAGTCGACTTCAACACGCCGGGTCGTCTCGGCGCGAGCTATGTTGCCGAAGACAGCAGCCGAAAAGAACCGGTGATGTTACACCGCGCGATTCTTGGTTCGTTCGAACGTTTCATTGGCGTGTTGATAGAGCATTACGCCGGCGCGATGCCAACCTGGCTCGCCCCAGAGCAGGCTATCATAATGAACATCACCGACAAGCAAGCTGACTACGTTCGTGAGGTTGAAGCGAAACTCGCAGCGAAAGGCATTCGGGTTAGTTCGGATCTGCGCAATGAAAAGGTTGGTTTTAAGATTCGTGAGCATGCAATGCAGAAAGTGCCCTATTTATTAGTCGTCGGCGACAAAGAGGTCGACTCTGGCTCGGTAGCGGTGCGCACGCGAGGAGGTGAAGACCTCGGGGTGATGACAGTGGATGACTTTTGCTCTCATTTGAGCGATGATGTCGCCCTTTTCGGCCGTACACAATCCGCTAGCTAGCCGGTTGTAGGTGGCCGAGTATAATTTTATTTAGCAAAATCAGTAATTTAAGCTGATATGCGATATCCAAATTAATTGACACGAGGGATGAGCGTTCGCGCAAGCCATGAGGAGCAGTTCTAAAAAGCCCATAATTAATGAGCACATCGAAGCCGAGCAGGTCCGCCTAGTCGGAGTCGAGGGAGAGCAGTTGGGCATCGTGTCGATAGCGGAGGCAAGAGAAGCCGCCGCGGCGATAAAACACGATCTCGTGTTAATCGCACCAGATGCAGATCCGGTAGTCTGTAAGCTAATGGACTACGGTAAGCATATCTTCGAACTGAAGAAGCAAAAGGCTGCAAGCAAGAAGAAGCAGCGTCGGACTCAGGTTAAGGAGATTAAGTTTAGACCAGGGACGGAAGTAGGGGACTATCAGGTAAAACTACGCAACCTGACACGTTTTCTCGAAGATGGGGACAAGGCCAAGGTATCGTTACGATTCCGCGGTCGGGAAATGGCCCATCAACATCTTGGCATGGAACTAGTGAATCGAATCCGCAAGGATTTAGAGGAATTCGGTACCGTGGAGCAGGAGCCCAAGATGGAAGGTCGGCAGATCGTAATGGTCTTAGCGCCGGTCAAAAAGCGCCCGCAATAAGCTGAGGGTCAGCGTCTAGAATAGTCGAATATGCTCGATTATCACTAGGAACTGATTTCCCCGTTTGTGCAGGTAACGATACTTTTAGCCCCAAGGCAATGACCTATGGGAGCAAATGCGGAGTTAGACAATGGCTGGAAAGTTAAAAACCCACAGTGGTGCTGCGAAGCGGTTCAAGAAAACCGCTTCCGGTTACAAGCGTAAAAGCGCCTATAAGAGTCACATCCTCACCAAGATGACGACTAAGCGAAAGCGTCAGCTGCGCGGCACGAGTGCCGTTCATGCGTCCGACATGCCTGCGGTGAAACGCATGCTTCGCGAAATCTAATCTAAGGTCAAAGGAGATCTCACATGGCTCGAGTTAAACGCGGCGTCGTCGCTAATCGTCGTCACAAAAAAGTTTTAAAGCAAGCAAAAGGCTACTACGGTGCCCGTAGTCGTATCTACCGCGTAGCGGTTCAGGCAGTTACAAAAGCAGGTCAATATGCCTACCGTGACCGTCGCGTTAAGAAGCGTGTATTCCGCGCTCTTTGGATTACGCGTATCAATGCCCAAGCACGTGCTAATGGCATGACTTACAGCCGATTAATTGCTGGCTTAAAGAAGGCTAACATCGAAGTTGACCGTCGTGTATTGGCTGATCTGGCTGTTCATGATAAGCCGGCATTCAATGCGATTCTCAATCAGGCGAAAGCCAGCCTCGCAGCCTAATTCTGCGCTGAATCTCCTACCGGTGCCTCTCGTTCGAGAGTAGGGCACCGCGAAGAGTCTCACCATAGAGTCGGATTATGATTCGACAAGGGCTGATCGATGGCAACTCCAGATAGCCTCTTAACAGAGGCACTCGATGCAATACAGGACTCTAGCGACGAAAAGTCGCTGGAGTCTTTGCGTGTCCATTATATAGGTAAGAAGGGGGAGGTAACCGCGCAGTTGAAGGCGCTAGGCCAACTTCCTGCCGACGAACGACCTGCGGCTGGCGAGCGTATTAATGTCGTCAAACGCGCAATCGACGCAGCCCTCGCGGCGCGTAAAACAGCGATCGTAGAGCAGAGCCTCAACGCGCAACTCGCAGCAGAAACAATCGATGTGACCCTCCCAGGACGACGCCAGAATCAAGGCGGTCTGCACCCAATTACGCAAACTATAGAGCGCATCTCTGCCATATTCGCAGGCAGCGGTTATGAAGTGGCCGAGGGCCCCGAAATCGAAGATGATTATCATAACTTCGAAGCGCTCAATATTCCCGCGCACCATCCGGCGCGTGCGATGCACGACACTTTTTATATAGACCCTGCGACTGTTTTGCGGACGCATACGTCGCCGGTTCAGGTGCGGGTGATGGAAGGCGGTTCTCCTCCTTTCAAGATGATCTGTCCGGGGCGAGTTTATCGCTGCGATTCCGATCTGACTCACACGCCGATGTTCCATCAAGTTGAAGGCCTGCTAATAGATAGAGACGTCAGTTTCGCCGATCTAAAAGGCACGGTAATCGAATTTCTCCAAGCCTATTTTGAAGCGGACCTTCCTGTGCGTTTTAGGCCGTCGTATTTTCCCTTTACCGAGCCGTCGGCTGAGGTTGATATGGGGTGTGTGAGCTGCGGTGGAAAAGGCTGCAGAATTTGTGGCCACACTGGGTGGCTCGAAGTGATGGGTTGCGGCATGGTGCATCCTAGTGTGCTCGAGATGTCTAATATAGACCCAGAAACACATAACGGTTTTGCCTTCGGCATGGGTGTCGAGCGCCTCGCGATGCTGCGTTATGGAGTAGGCGATTTGCGCACCTATTTCGAGAATGACCTTCGCTTCCTTCAGCAATTTAATTAGTCGTTATTGCCCTTGGTGGGAGTCGACCCCAAGGGTATTCGTTCTGCACGACCACCAAACGAATGTGAGTTCAACATGATTTTTAGCGAAAGCTGGTTACGAGAATTTGTCGATCCGGGCATGGCGACGGCTGAGCTCGTTGAAACGCTGACGATGGCAGGTCTCGAAGTTGACGGTGTAACACCCGCAGCTTCGCAGTTCAGCGGCATAGTGGTTGGGCGTGTCGAGAGTGCTGAGCAGCATCCAGATGCCGACAAGCTTTCTGTTTGCCGAGTAAGTGATGGCACGACTGAATTTCAAGTTGTCTGTGGCGCGCCCAACGTACGAGCGGGTCTGTTGGTGCCGTTTGCTAGGGTCGGTGCGGTTCTAGACGGCGGCGACAAGCCCTTCAAAATCAAGGCCGCTAAACTGCGAGGTGTCGAGTCTAATGGCATGCTTTGCTCCGCTGAAGAGCTCGGTCTTGCTGAGTCATCGGACGGCCTGCTCGAGCTTCCTGAAACGCTTTCCCTAGGCGCAGATATTCGATTAGCACTTTCATTAGACGATCAGCTTATTGAGCTAGACCTGACCCCCAATCGCGGTGATTGTCTTGGCATGATTGGTCTCGCAAGAGAAGTGGGGGTTCTCGCTCGCACTCAGGTCAACGAGATCGACTATCCAACTGTTAAAATCACGACTGAGCGCAAAATTCCGGTAGCAACAGCCGCACCTGATGAGTGTCCGAAATACTTGGGTCGGGTCATTGAGAATATCAATATCGCCACCCCAAGCCCTTATTGGTTGCAGGAACGGCTGCGCCGCAGCGGGCTAAGAAGCATCGATCCGGTCGTAGATGTCACTAATCTCATGCTGTTGGAATTAGGCCATCCGATGCACGCTTTCGACGCCGATAAGCTGCACGGGACAGTGACTGCTCGATTGGCGAAAGAGGGCGAGAAGTTAACACTCTTAGACGACCGCGAGGTTGTTCTTGATTCGGCTACCCTCCTGATAGCGGATGATACGCAAGGTCTCGCTATGGCGGGCATTATGGGCGGATTATCAAGCTCTGTTACGAGTCAGACTAAGTCGATTTTCCTTGAGTGTGCGTTTTTCTCGCAACTCGCGATAGCGGGTAAGGCAAGAGGCTATGGCCTGCATACCGATGCCTCTCATCGCTATGAGCGCGGTGTAGATTACGCGTTACAAGCACGCGCGCTGGAGCGCGCAACGGCGTTATTGCTCGAGATAGTAGGAGGGGAGGCGGGCCCTGTAAGCACTGCCATTGGCAATTTGCCGAAGACTCGGCAAGTGCGACTCAAGTTCGCGAATGTTAAGCGCTTATTGGGCGTCGATGTGCCGCAGGCTGAATCTTTAGATATCCTTACTAGGTTGGGATTTGTTGAAGAGAGTGCAGACGCCGAGGGTATAGTGTTCACCGTGCCTTCTTTCCGTTTCGACGTGTCTATCGAAGCCGATTTGATCGAGGAGATAGCGCGCGTATTCGGCTACAACAATTTGCCAGAAACACCGGGTATGACTGCTCAGCGGTTGCCAAGGATCCCAGAGCGTATCCGCCCCGTCGCAGCATTAAAGCAGCGGTTGGTTGCTGAGGGTTATCAAGAAGCAATCAACTACAGCTTTATCGATCCAGAATTAGTTAGTAGCGTCTGCCCAGAGAGCCAGACCGTAGTGCTTAAAAATCCGATCTCGGCTGAAATGTCGGTAATGCGCCCGAGCATCCTCCCTGGTTTATTGTCCACTTTGAGTTACAACCTGAATCGACAGCGCGAACGGGTGCGTTTGTTCGAAGAGGGCCTAGTTTTTGAGAAAGTGGCGGGTGAAATTAAGCAGACCCGCTGTCTCGCCGGGCTTATATATGGCAGCGCAGAGCCGATCAATTGGAATCAGCCGAAAAAGCCGGTCGATTTCTATGACATCAAAGGCATTGTCGAATCGTTAGCTAATAAAGGAGAGCATGCTGAGCCTGTCGAATTTGTGAAAAGCGAGCACCCCGCTATGCATTCAGGGCAATGCGCAGAGGTGCGTTTTTCCGGAAAGTGTGTAGGCCATCTAGGCGCTATTCACCCGCGCCTGCAGCGTCAGTTTGGCTTTGCGAGCGCTGCTTATTTGTTCGAACTGAATACCGAGGCGCTTGTTACGCGGCAGTTGCCTGCCGCATCTGTATTGTCGCGATACCCAGAAGTCAGTCGTGACCTCGCGATCGTGGTCGGTGTCGATACCGCCGCAGGCGATATTGCAGCTAGCATCCGTGCGAATGCCGGTAGTGACCTGACAGAGTTGACGACGTTTGATGTTTACGACGGCGCTGGTGTGGGTGAGGGTAAAAAATCCATCGCATTTGGCTTGACCTGGCAGCATCCTTCCCGCACGCTTAGCGATGAAGAAATATCTGCTATTATTACTAATTGCATCAAGGTGCTAGAGAGCGATTTTAAAGCGGAATTACGCATCTAAATTCTGCTTTTATAGCTTTAACGCTGCGGCGATTTAACATTTTTAGTGTGTTTTTACACAAAACAAGCCGACACGAGGGTTTGATATGACAGACGGTGCACTAACCAAGGCCGACATGGCAGAACGCCTGTTCGAAGAGCTTGGGTTGAACAAGCGCGAAGCGAAAGAAGTGGTCGAGCAGTTTTTCGAAGAAATTCGTGCCTCACTTGAGTCTAACGAACAGGTAAAACTTTCAGGATTCGGTAATTTCGATTTACGCGACAAGAAAGAGCGTCCTGGCCGAAACCCGAAAACCGGCGAAGAAATTCCTATCAATGCGCGGCGGGTGGTCACTTTCCGTCCGGGTCAAAAACTTAAAGCACGGGTAGAGGGCTATGCTGGAAGCGAAGAATAACGACGAGCTGCCTGAAATACCGCCGAAGCGCTATTTTACGATTGGTGAGGTAGGCGAACTGTGTTTGGTGAAGCCCCACGTCCTGCGTTATTGGGAAGCAGAATTTCCACAGCTCAAACCCGTAAAGAGACGCGGCAATCGCCGTTACTATCAGCGAGGAGATGTTATTCTCATTCGTCAGATTAAAAGCCTCCTCTACGAACAAGGTTATACGATAGGCGGCGCACGGTTAAAGATGAATGACAAAAGCGAACCCGTGGCTGTCTCTGCGGTCTCCGATGTGGCGCTAAAAACAATCATCAATGAGTTGGAAGCTGTAATCGCCACCTTGTAGAAAAGATTAGGCCTCGCAGCGCTGTCATCTTTCCGTAAAAGTAGTTAAAATTACGAAAAATCGGGGCGTAGCGCAGCCTGGTAGCGCACTACACTGGGGGTGTAGTGGTCGCAAGTTCAAATCTTGCCGTCCCGACCAAATTCCCCCTCGTGTTTCTCCGAATATCCTCTAAAGTTAATACCTCTCTAGCCCGGACCATCAAACTTGGATGCACGTAGCGCCAATATAGCTTCGGCCCTTTGCCTCGCCAGACACCGCTCTTCTATCTCGTCGATATAATCTAAAATCGCCTCTCGGGCGCAGTATTCGATTGTTCGGCCGGTACTCATGGCCAGGATCAAAAGACGTGTTTCTATTTGCTGTGGCAGATCGATAGTGAACATGCTTTGCTTCTCTTGTTATGTTACGTGAGTTCTTTCTTACGGTTTAGAGAATGAGTCTAGGCATCTAATTTGTAACCCTTTTAATAGGTTTGCAGGCGCTTACCGACTACTTAAATGGTTTGTGCGCTTTGTTCGCTAGCCAATTTAGATCGAGCACCTAACTGATACAGTCTGAAACCAAGTCTAGCTGTCGCAATTCTATGCGCAAGGTTACTGGTGGTTTACAGTGACAATTGAATTGATTGAGGCCGGGTGAGTGGTTCGCGATCAATATGAGGTAATGATCGTTACCATAAACCACTATTGGTAGTGTTATTGCGCTCATCTATCGTTTAAAATCGTAGACATTACGAGTCAGCAGATGCCTAGTCACTTGGGCGCGGCGATGTCGCTCAAGCCAGCGCTGCTCAAGTAGAGCGTAGCAACGAGCAAGGCGCTACTCTAAAGTACGTTATGTAACTCACATCACGACAATAATAACTATCAGAATCAGAAAACGATGCGCCTCAAATGTATTAAGTTAGCCGGATTCAAGTCTTTCGTTGATCCTACAACAATCGATTTCCCCTCGAACCTATGCTCTGTCGTTGGTCCTAATGGCTGCGGCAAATCGAATGTAATCGATGCCGTGCGCTGGGTAATGGGAGAGAGCTCTGCGAAAAACCTGCGTGGCGAGAATATGACGGATGTCATATTCAATGGGTCCGGCGGACGAAAGCCGGTGGGTCAAGCAAGTGTTGAGTTGGTGTTCGATAATCATGATCACAAACTGACAGGCGAATATGCCAATTTTGATGAGGTCTCGATAAAGCGCAAGGTGGATCGCGACGCGCAGTCTACCTATTCGCTCAATGGCACCAAGTGCCGCCGTAAAGATGTCACTGATATTTTTCTCGGCACCGGCTTGGGCGCGCGAAGTTATTCGATTATTGAGCAGGGTATGGTGTCTCGGCTTATCGAGTCGAAGCCCGAAGAATTGCGCGTGTTTATCGAAGAAGCGGCAGGAATATCAAAATACAAAGAACGCCGAAGAGAAACCGAGAGCAGAATCAAGCGCACGCGAGAGAACCTTGAGCGGTTGTCAGATATCCGCGATGAGTTGGGCAGGCAGCTCGCACACCTTCACAGGCAATCAGTTGCGGCTGAGAAGTACGGTGAATACAAGACGCAAGAGAGGCAAACCACTGCTTTTTTGAACGCATTAAAATGGCAAGCATTAGACGTCGATATTAGACAGAACAAGGCAGCAATTGGCGATCAGGAAATACGGTTAGAGGCGACTATTGCGGACCAACGCGAAGCGGATGCGAAGATCGAGCAACGCTTAGTCGATGGCACTGAGCTCGGCGATAAGCTTGGCGAGGTACAGGCGCGATTTTATAGCTTAGGAAACGACATCGCACGACTCGAGCAGTCGATCGAGCATCATCTTGAGCGCGCTGATCAAATGCGTTTCGATCTTAACGAAACTCAGCAGGCCTATGAACAAACGAAAGATGAACTCGATACCGACTTAGCTCGAATAGTCGAGATCGAAAGTGAACTCGAGGATGTGACGCCTGAACTCGATTCTGCACTAGAACTTGCAGCGGAATCGGCGGCTATTCTCGAAGAGGCTGAGAGTGGCCTGCGGCAATGGCAAACCGAGTGGGATGAATTTAACAAGGGTGCAGAACGTCCGAGGCAAGTCGCCGAGGTAGAACAAGCCCGTATTCAGCAACTCGAAAATATCGTACAGCGTGGGCTCGAACGCAGCCGGCGGCTCGAGGAAGAGCGCGAGAAGCTTTTACAGTCAGACGAAGACGACACAGTTATTGAGGCCAGAGAGGAGCTCGCACTTTTAGAGGAAACCATCGAGACACTGCAGGGGCAAAGCCAACTCGCAGGCAGTGAAATTGCGCTGCGTCGGTCCGAATATGGTGAGTGCGCAGATCAGCTGGACGCGGCACGAAGTGAATTGCAAACGGCTCGGGGCAAGCTTGCATCGTTAGATGCGCTGCAACAAGCTGCCCTGGGTCTAGACAACGAAGAGGTAAACGCTTGGCTTCGAAATAATGGTCTTGGAGACAGGCAGCGACTCGCTCAAAGCATCCGCATCCAATCAGGATGGGAACAGGCCGTCGAATCAGTCTTGGGCGAAACGCTACAAAGTATTTGTGTCGAGGGGCTGGATGATATCGAATCGCTCCTCGCCGAGCTTCCAGAGGGACGTATCGCCCTTGTTGATGTAAGTGCCTTAGCGGCAGAGAATCTGCAAACGAAATTGACCTTGAAGCCGCTAGCCGGTTACGTCGAAGCCGACAGCGGTATTCGCGATTTGCTACAGGGCATTTACGCGGCCGAATCACTTGCCGAAGCACTGGCGCAGAGGCAAGCCTTGGGCTCGCATGAGTCGATTGTGACGTTCGATGGGTTGTGGATCGGTAGATCATGGATTCAATTAAAGACCGCTGACAAAGAAGGCTCGATAGTGAAGAGGCGCGGGCTTATCGAAGAACTAAATGAATCGATTGATGCGCGTCTTGTGCTGTCGAATAAACTAAACGAGCGTCAGGCCGAACTCAAAGAAGCCATTGCAGAAGCCGAACAAGCCCGTGAACAACTTCAGCTGGATATTGCTAATAACAGCAAAGCGTTTGGCAACCTCAAATCACAGTTAAGTGCACAACAAGCAAAAGTTGAGGAAGCAGGACTTCGACGTCAGAGGATCCATCACGAGCTCGAAGAACTCAAGCGTCAGATAGAGCTTGAGCAAGAAAATATAGCGGAATCACGGCAGCGACTTCAGGTGGCGCTCGATTCTATGGAAGAGAATATCGAGGCTCGCGAGCTACTCGAGCACAGGCGGGAGCAACATATGCGCTCGCAGCAAGAGTCTCGGGAAAAGTCGCGGCATGATAAGGACGCTGCTCATGCCTTCGCGCTGCGACAACAAACGTTGCAGTCGCAGTTGCAGTCGACTCGAGAAACAATGGATCGAATGTCGTCGCAGGTAAAGCGTAGCCAAGAACGCATAGAAACTTTAACCTCACAAATAGCGACCTCCGAAGAGCCCGTCGCTGACATGCGCTTGGAGCTAGAGTCGCTTCTCGAAAAGCGCTTAGAGGTCGAGCAAGAACTCGCACAGGCTAAGGCTCAGGTCGACGCTAACGAGCATGCCATAAGGGGTCTTGAAGCCGAGCGCAATAGTATTCAGGAGCGCAGTAATCAAATTCGCGAAGTGCTTATGCAGGCGAGGCTTAAAAGCGAAGGCGCTTCAGTGAAGCAGGAGGCCATTCTCGAGCAGCTTACTGACGCCAAGTTCAATCTAGAAGCGGTGCTCAATGCCTTGCCTGAAGAGATGGATATAGCGCAATGTGACACAGAGTTGGAGCGACTCGCTAATCGCATTCAACGCTTAGGGCCAATTAACCTTGCGGCTATTGATGAATATGCACAGCAGTCTGAGCGAAAAGTCTATTTAGATAAACAGAACGACGACCTCGAACGCGCATTGACTACGCTGCAGAACGCTATCAAGAAAATCGATCAAGAAACGCGCGCGCGTTTCAAAGAGACCTTCGACAAAGTGAACGCTGGTCTTCAGGCATTATTCCCTAGAGTGTTCGGTGGTGGCCACGCGTATCTTGATATGACCGGTGAAGACTTGCTCGATACGGGTGTGGCAATTATGGCGAGGCCCCCTGGAAAGAGAAATAGCACTATTCATCTTTTGTCGGGCGGTGAGAAAGCGATGACGGCAATCGCGCTAGTATTCTCTATATTCCAATTAAACCCGTCGCCGTTTTGTATGCTCGATGAGGTTGACGCACCGCTCGATGATGCCAACGTTGGCCGTTATGCAAATTTGGTCAAAGAGATGTCGAAGTCCGTTCAATTTATCTTCATTACACACAATAAAATAACGATGGAAATGGCAAACCAACTGTTGGGCGTCACGATGCACGAACCGGGCGTGTCACGTATCGTGGCGGTCGATATTGAAGAGGCAGCAGAACTCGCTGCAATGTAGGGTGGTTTGCCTAGGCGCATCCTCGCCAGCCAAACTGAGGGTATGGCTGGTGAGGGAAAAGTATTTTCGACTTAAGCCCGCAGTTGGCTAAAGATCTACTGTCACCTGGCTGATAACCCTTTAGATAATACTCTTTCATTAGCCTGTCTAAAATATCTTATGGATTTACGCGAACTCGTCATTCTAGTCCTTGGCCTAACTATCGTTGGCGTCGTCGTGAGAGGCCTTCTCGTCGCTTTAAAAGCGAGAAAAAGCCAGCTCAGGCTTGCGATCGACAAGAATATTCCTAAAGACATCGACCTCGAGGCAATCGAATTAGCGGAGCTCCCTAGCGGCGGCGCGCGCGTTGTTCGCCTCTCCCCCGATGAGCTTCATGCAGCGAACACAGAGAGTAAGGCTGACGCTCTGCCAAATATCCCCGCGCCAAAACCTGTACCCGCGAGTCCAGAAGTTCTGCCACTAGAGTTTGAAGAGTCATTAGAAACAGAGGGTTCTGAGGCGCCAGGAGAGTCTGAGGGGTCTGAAGAGTCTAAAGTATCTAAAGAGTCTGAATGGCTTAAAGAGACAAAAGAGACAGAAGAGACCCAGTTGGATGTGCCGGCAGTTGCGATTAACCCGGAAACAGAGCGCGCAAAACTTCTGAGTTCAGTCGATGAGATCGCCGATGAAGTGGGCGAAAAGGAGATTAATGAGCCTCCTACGGAGCTAACAGAAGACCTCTCCGAACAATTGCCTGACGAATTGCATGACGAATTGTCTGAAGAGCTGCCTGAAGAATCACCTAAAGAACTGCCTGAAGAATTTCTCGAAGAGATAGCTACAGACTCAGCTCCCACGCATACTTTCTCTTTGGGCGACGGCATTGATGACGATGACGACGAGTATTCTTCGATCAGTCTGTCCGCAGGTGACCGTATCGGAGGCAGAAAAGAATCGCCTAGAACGCCATCGAAAAAAGACTCTCGGGGTAGCGCTATCCTCGGCTCGTTGGGTGCTGCAAGCAGGTCGCTTGGCGCGCTGGTTGCCAGCCGAAAGTCAGATAAGACTGTTCCTGACGCACCTGATGATACGCCACTTCGCGAGCATACTGAGGCCAACACTGCTGTCCCCATCGCTGAATCCACACACGATCATAGTGCCTTGTTTGAAAATTACGAACAGGATCAAGACGCTGAGGCTTCGCCTAGCGAGGCAAGCGACATCATGCCGGAGAATGATAGTCCCGCGGTTACCGACTTATTCCCCGAGACCTTTGCTCAAGAAGCGGCGCCTGAGTCCGAAGTTCTAGAGCCGGTCGACGCGTCCCCCGCGCCGGTATCACCCAGAGTAAATGAGGTCAAAGAACAGGCAGCACCTGCAATTGAGGAGAAGCCGAAGGACGCCGCCGTGGGTGAGGTGTCAGAGGTTCTCGTATTGAATGTAACGGCCAAGAAAGGCCGGTTAATCATGGGTGAGCGCCTACTGTCCTTGATGCAGGGACTTGAACTTGAGTACGGGGATAGGAAGATCTTTAGCAAGCGAACAGACGACGCTGAAGGAGCCCCGATTCTCTTTAACGTGGCCAATATGTTGCAACCGGGTACGTTCGATCTGAATAATATGGAAAATTTCGCAACCGTGGGCGTCACGCTGTTCCTTGCGCTGCCTTCACCAATCAGCAATTTCGAGGCGTTCGAAGAAATGCTGCAAACAGCACAAGATCTTGTCCGCTCTATCGACGGAGAATTGCGCGACGACCAGCGCAATATGATGACCGGTCAAACAATAGAACACTATAGGCAGCGTGTACGCGACTTTGAACTGCGGCGCTTGCGTTCGCGAGCTGCTGCAGGGTGAGTGCCTCCACAGCAATCCTAGAAGAGGTTGCTTCGCTTAGAGTGCAGCTTGAACGCCACAATCGTCTCTATCACACCCTCGATAGCCCAGAAATTACCGACGCCGATTATGATGTCATGTTGGCTCGGTTAGTGTCGCTCGAAAAAGACTATAACCTCTTTTCTCCTTCTTCGCCGTCGAATCGCATTGGCGCCGAGCCGCTGCCGGGATTTACTCAAGTCGCGCACGAAATTCCAATGCTTTCGCTAGATAAAGTGTTTGGTGAAGAGGACCTTCGTGCGTTTGAGGCAAGGCTCTTCAAACGTATCGAAGTAAGCAGCGAGATTACCTACAGCTGCGAGCCAAAGGTCGATGGTGTTGCGGTGAGTTTGCTCTACGAGAAGGGGCAATTGGTCCGCGCGGCTACCCGAGGCGACGGGACGATCGGCGAGGATATTACTCACAATGTCCGGACTATTCGCACCATACCTCTGCAACTTAGCGGCGAGGGCTATCCGGCTGTGCTCGAGGTTAGAGGTGAAATCTTTCTTGGCAAACGCGGTTTTGCCCAACTCAATGAGCAAGCGCGTCTAGATCAATCGAAGGTGTTTGTTAATCCCCGTAACACCGCCGCCGGAACGCTCAGGCAGCTCGATTCTCGACGCGCAGCCAAAGTGCCTCTGCAAATGTATTGCTACAGCGTAGGGCTGCAAGAAGGCGGTGATCTCCCCGACAGTCTTGGCGGAATTTTTGAGGCCTTAGCGGGCTGGGGATTGCCAACTAATCCGCAGCGTGAGGTCGTGGAGAGCATCGAGCGCTGCATTGCCTATTGCGAGGCACTGCTAGAGATGCGTAACGCGCTGGAATACGAAATAGATGGTTCGGTGATTAAGGTTGATTCACTGGAGCTGCAGGCAAGCATCGGTTCCAACGCACGCACACCTCGCTGGGCTATGGCCTACAAATTTCCAGCAGAGGAAAAGAGCACGCGCCTTCTAGACGTCGAGTTTCAGGTTGGTCGCACCGGCACGATTACGCCCGTCGCAAGGCTCGAGCCTGTTTTTGTAGGCGGTGTCACCGTGAGTAATACAACGCTTCACAATATGGATGAAGTAACACGCCTTGGCGTGAGAATCGGTGATGAAATTATTATTCGCAGAGCCGGTGATGTTATACCTAAGGTGGTGAGGGTGCTTGCTGGGTCTGTTAACCCAGCACCGAGAGCAATTATCGCACCTACCCAGTGTCCGGTGTGTGGCTGTGCTGTTGAGAAAGAAGGCGACGTGCTTATTCGTTGCAGTGGCGGGCTGATTTGTGGCGCACAGCGCAAAGAATCGATTCGTCATTTTGCTTCGCGCAACGCGCTAGATATCGATGGTATGGGTGAGCGTATTGTCGAGCAGTTAGTAGATGTCGAACTCGTTCGTGACGTATCTGACCTCTTTGTTCTCGAAGCAAGCACACTGATGAGTTTGGATAGGATGGGAGTGAAGTCGGCCGAAAAGTTAGTAGCCTCAATAGCTCGGTCACGTCGAACGACTCTGCCTAAGTTTCTTTATGCGCTGGGCATTCGAGAAGTGGGGGAGGCGACAGCGCTACAGCTGGCTAACCATTTCGGCGATCTTATGCTGTTGCAAGAGGCGAGTGTTGAGACACTGGTGGCTGTGCCCGATGTGGGCCCCATCGTTGCAGAGCATATAGTCAGTTTTTTTGCCAATCGCGCAAATATTGATCTTCTCTCAAGGCTCACAGCGCGGGGCGTCTCGTGGCCTGCGATCACAGTGGCGAGTCCAGAAAGTAAACCGTTAGCAGGTCAAACCGTGGTCCTTACCGGCACATTAGTAAAGCTCTCGAGGAACGAAGCGAAAGCCCGACTTATCGCGCTTGGGGCCAAAGTTGCAGGCAGTGTGTCTAAAAGTACTACTATTGTTTATGCGGGGCCCGGTGCAGGCAGTAAACTCGCTAAGGCAACTGAGCTGGGCGTCGAAGTAGCTGATGAAGCCGCACTTCTCGCACTGCTCGCCGCGTTAGAGACGACGTCAGATGCACCGAAGACAGCGCCCTGATAGATAGAATAGTTCCCTGCAGGTTATTGCGCGAAAGCGCTCAAATTAGGAAATGATGTATGAGTTGGTGGGGCAAAGTTGTTGGTGGCACTTTTGGGTTTATGCTTGGCGGCCCACTCGGCGCCCTCATGGGTGTGAGTCTTGGCAACTATTTTGATGGAGGCCTTACCGCGCAGAGCTCTCGTTTAGGTTTAGGGGCGACCGAGCGGGTCCAGTCGGCATTCTTTACCACGACCTTTGCGTTGATGGGCTATGTGGCGAAGTCGGACGGAAAAGTCACGCGTGATGAAATAGCAATGGCCGAAAGGGTCATGTCTCAGATGCGACTAAACGCGCAGCAGCGAGAAGTCGCCGTTAAGCTCTTTAACGAAGGCAAGCGTCAAGATTTCCCGCTCGAAGAAATTCTGACACAGTTCAAACGAGAATCGTTCAGACGCTCGAGTCTTGTACAGATGTTACTCGAAATCGTTGCAGCAACAGCGCTGGCCGACGGAACCCTGCATGCGCAAGAACGAAAAACGCTCGAACTTATCGCCAGTAAACTCGGTGTCAGCAGGCCTCGACTCGATGCCATTTTAGCGAGAGTATCGGGGCAGGCTGGTTTCGAAAGTGCAGATGAAAGTCGGTCAAAACTGTCAGCGGCCTACGCGCTTCTGGCCATTGAATCTTCGGCAAGCATGGAGGAGGTTAAGCGCGCCTATCGCCGACAAATGAGTCAACACCACCCTGACAAGCTGGTTGCAAAAGGCTTGCCAGAAGAGATGATCGACATCGCGAATCGTAAGACCCAAGATATTAAGTCAGCATATGATCTGATTCGTAAGTCACGAGAAGGATAATCGATTTGGTGGGCTAGCCTTGCGCTATTGAGACTGTGACGCAATATGCTGAAGAACGCGCACGCCAATAATGTGCTCAACGCCGACTAGCTGCTCGGCAAGCGTCTGAGCGAATGCAGTGTCGGCCGAACTTTCAGCGATTAAGTCTATCTCTATACCGTCCTCTAAATAGTGCAAATCGAACGCGAGATCAGAATTGCGCGCCGTAAGCTCAGACCATCGCGCTTTGATTAACGCCGCTACTTCTGCCCGCGACGGCACTGAATTCTCGCCACCTAAAGGGTGGTCGTGATCTGGATTGCCCTGCGGGTCGATATGCGGGATTACCTCACTTATGTCGGTAAATTTTTGCCGCAGCCTTTTACTCGCAGCTGCGCCTATCTGATGTCCCTCCGAGACTGAGATCCGTGGGTCGACAGCAAGGTGAACCTCGACAATAGCTTTGCCGCCCGAAAGCCTAGAGCGGAGGTCTGTAATGCCCCTGACCCCCGGTGTTTCCTCTAAACAGGCTTCGAACTCCCCGCGTCTTTTATCGGGTAAAGCGCTGTCGACAAGTTCGCGAATGCTTTCGGCGCATAGTTCCCAGCCTATTTTGGCGATGAGAAGCGCAACGATGACGGCTGCCATAGTATCGAGCCAGACAATACCGAACTGCGCCCCAACGATACCGATCAATACAGCGACAGATGAAAGTGCATCACTCCTGCTATGCCAAGCGTTTGCGCGAAGAAGACTCGAATTAAGACGGTTAGCTGCTGCTAACGTGAATCGATAGATCCACTCTTTGCTAGCAATTGAGGCCGCTGCTATTAGTGCGCCAAAAACACCCGGAATGGCGAGATCATCTAATGTGGCGAATCGTTCGCTCGCATCATAGAGAAGTATTCCGGCCGTGAAAAAGAAGACAATACCCATCACGATAGTGCCGACAGCTTCGAAGCGGCCATGCCCGTAAGGATGACCTCTATCGGGCGCTGCATAGGCGGTGCGGGCGATAATAAGAACAAAGATGTCCGTCGCTGCATCAGTTAAAGAGTGCACACCGTCGGCGACAAGCGCGAATGACGAGGTAAAAACCCCGCTGATTATTTTGCCCACGCCAAGCGCGAGGTCTAAAGCCATACCGATGAGGGTGACGCGAATAGCTTCGGTCTGAGCATCTTGGTGTTTTTGCATAAGCTGCTTGGATCTTAATCAGGGGGATAAGGTGGCTGGCATTATACAAAGAAAAGCCCGCGATCCGAAGATCGCAGGCTTAAGGCATGAAGGCCTATTTAAGGACCACCTTAGCGGCGGTCAATCTATCAAGGGAGAGATAAATGGCTCAAAACCCACAATTTTGAATACTATCTATCTACACTTAATAAGACCCCGCCTTCCTAGGAGAGTTCCCAACACGACAATAAATATTTTTTGTTTCTCAAAAATTGCTTAAATTATTGAAATAACTAGATTTTAATTACTTCCAACCCTTCTATTTTAAGCGTTTGTGCTGCATTAGCTGATGTAATTACCGCAACGCTTGGAGTGACGCCCACGAAATAGCGCTCGGCGACTGCTCTGAGCTCATCAAATGTGGTGGCGAGCACGCGCTCTCTGAATGTCATGCGCTGATCGATGCTGCGGCCGAATACTCTGTTGTAAAAAGCGGCTTTAGCCTCACCCGCCGGCGACGAAGGTTTATCCATTGCGGCGATCACACCAAGCACTGCCTCTTCGAGCTGATTGTCGGCATGTTCGGTGTTAAGCAACCAATCAATGGATTTGGCAAAGTCTGTAAGCGTCTCTTCCAGTCTAGGGTCACGATAGCTGTAAAATCTAAACGACGCAGAAGAGCCGTCTTGGCTCGCACCGCCGCCGTATGCGCCGCCTTTCTCGCGAATTGCGCTGTGTAAGTAGCCATTGCGAAGGAATCCAGCAAGCACCTGCAGCGTCGGGTGATCTTTATGATTCGCCGGCACGGTCGGGTACGCTTGGGCGCAGAAATTGACTTGCGTCGATGTTGTCCATGCCTGAGCAACAGATTGTCTTATGGGCTCGAGCGTAAAATCATCGAGCGCGTTCTCGTTGCTTTTTGTCGCCCAAGCCTGAGCTACCGGCGCTGACAGCAATTCTTCGCACTCAGGTTCGCCAATGAGTAAAAACTGTCGATCCGCGGAAATCACCAGCTCATGAAGCGTCTTAAAGCGTCGTAACAGAGCGGCGCGTTCTTGGGTGTTTTTGAGGGACTCGCGTATCTTCTTCAATCGAATCAAACCCGCGAGGCCTGCGTATTGATGATTCATCTGTGCCGTCGGAGACCAGCCACTGCTCGCGGCGCTCATGGCGAGGGAATGCCCTGAACCTGTAATGCTGCTTAGCTTGCGGGTGGTGATTTGTTCGATCAGTTCGGCAATTCTTTGCTCTTCGTCGAAACGCACGCCCTCAATAGTTTCGGCTAGCAATTCGCTGAGGGCCTGACTGTTGGCGCGGAGGCATTTTGAGGAGAACGTCAGGGTACCTTGCACCTGCTGTTCATCGTCTTGATGGCTTTTGATGCTGCTGAAACAGTTTATGCCGCTGCAGATTTGCGCCTGCCAGGCTTGGGTCTGGGCATAGTCGCGCGCGCCAACACCGAGTTCGGTTACGCAGCTGGTGTAGAGCGGGAGTATTTCGAGTAATTCTTGCGGAAGCGAAGGCACCGCATAAACAACTTGCTGATAAGCGAGGCCATTAGTTCCTTGCCCGTAATAACTCAACGAGTCACCGGTTGCGAGTACCCTTAAAGTTGCCTGCGGCTCCGAAATCGTCGCTGGCACATCTTCTTTACCCACCTTAGGTAAAATTGATGGATCGTCTTCGGCACTTTGGCGTGCTTCTAGCGCGATGCTGCGGGCAACGATGGCGTCTATCTGTTCTGGTGACAGCGCGCCTTTTATCGCCGCAAGCTTTTCGCGCTCGGCGATTTCCTTTCGCTCGGCGAGCTCAAAATCAGGGGTTAAGGTTAGCGTTAAGCGATGCTTATTATCCAACAGCAGCGTCTGGATTAAGTTGGGGATAAAGTCAGGGGACATAACCTCTTCGCGCAGTGTCTCAAGAACCGGATCAATGTCCATTAATTCGATCGGATCACCGCGGTGCATCGCACTGGAAAGGCCTGCAAGAATAAGTTGTAAACCGTATGGGTAACTGTCGCCGGCAATTTCGCGATGGCTAAGCTCAAGCTGATGCAGCGCAGCGAGTACATGTTCTTGATCTATTCCCTCTTCGACGATTCTCTCGAGAGTACCAATAATCAACGCCTCCACGGCATCACTGGCCTCCGGCTCGCAGCCTTCGAGGCCTGCCATGAAACTCATTTCACGATTCGAATCTTCAAGCCCACACATTTGTGAGGGAGACGATCCCAATTCACTCGTCTCGAGTGCAGCGAGTAGGGGGCTTCCACTGTTGTCCATCAAGACAGCGGTAAGCAATTCCGCTTTGAAAAGCTCTTCGCTATTGCTGCTTTTGCCGAGCAACCAGCCCAACACGACATGCCCTTGCGGCGCTTCTTGTGGTTCGGCTGCAAAGGTTTCTTCCACTCGAATCGGCGCCGAATAACGTACCTCGTTCAAAATTTCGATTTTCTCATCAAGCATCTCAAAACGATGCAGCGCAAGTGACTCGATTCTCTCTTGGTGCTCATGCGCTGAGATGTTGCCGAATGTCATGAACACTGCGTTACTTGGATGATAATGCGACCGGTAAAACGCGGTTAGTTCTTCATAGCTGAGGCTAGGGATATCTTCCGGCTCTCCACCACTGTTGTAGTGGTACGTTGTGGTAGGAAACAAGTGCTTGCTTAGCGTCTGCCAGAGAACGCTATTGGTTGAGCTCATCGCCCCCTTCATTTCATTATAAACCACGCCTTTGTATTGAAGCTCGGTAGTTGGGTCGTCGAGCTTGGCAAATTCGAATCGATGCCCCTCTTGTGCAAAATCTAATTCATCAAGGCGCGAAAAAAAGGCCGCATCTAAATAAACCTCTAAGAGGTTGTTAAAATCTTTCCGGTTCTTGCTGGCGAAAGGGTAGGCGGTCCAGTCACTGCTCGTAAACGCATTCATAAACGTGTTGAGCGAGCGTCGTATCATCATAAAAAAAGGATCGCGAACTGGGTATTTTTCGCTCCCGCACAGTGCGGTATGCTCGAGAATATGCGCAACGCCCTTTGAGTCTTTTGGCACGGTGCGAAAACCAACGAGGAAAACGTTTTCATCGTTGCTGCTCGCGAGGTGATAATGAGCCGCGCCGGTGACGCGATGCACATAATGTTCCATTGTTAGGTTTAACGAATCGATGCGCTCGCTGCGGAGCCAATCGAATGCTGCGTGGGCCGCTCCGGTTGGAGTAACTTCAGTGGATCCATCGAGAGGCGGCTGTGTTGGCTTGTTCATAAGGTCTCGCTTTGGTCGAAACGCGCACTGAGCGCAGTGATTAGTCTATGGTGAATTGGGCGTTCTATTCTTTGTTTGTACGGCGGCAATTAAACGATGGTTTGCTCCGCTTCCCTTAAGAAAAATGCCTTAAGTAGGAGGCCGCTCTAAACTGAATCTGCCAAGCTTGCCCGAGCGGAATTCATTTAACAGTGCTTCTGAAGCTTTATGCCAGTCAATACGGTGTCCTGCTTTTATGCAGGCGCGTGCTTTCGCTACCGCTTCCATAACAGACTCTGCATCATTCGCGTCTTGTGGAAGCTCGAATCGGGCAACAAGTCGATCGCGATAATGCAGTAACAATTCCTGTGCAAGAAACCAAGCGATGTCCTCGGCCTCGACAGCGGTGCTGCGTATTGTGCCAGTTGCCGCCAATCGATAAGCGCCAACTTGATCTTCTAATTTAGGCCACATAAGTCCTGGAGTATCGATTAGATGCCAGTGATCATCGAGTCTTACCCGTTGCTGAATTTGGGTGACTGCAGGTTCATTGCCGGTTTTAGCGAGTTTGCGGGCGCAGAAAATGTTGAGCAATGTTGATTTACCCACGTTGGGAATTCCGCCGATTAGCAGCTGTTGCCGCTCGCCAATTTTGATGTCGTTAGCCAAGAACAGCTTACGCGCGGCTTGAATAATTTGCTCTGCATCGAGCAGCGATTCATGCCCGTTGACTAGACAAACTGATTTCGGCTGCGCGTTAAAGAATTTTGCCCACTGCTCTGTTACGGAAGGTTCAGCTAGGTCAGCTTTATTGAGTATACGAATGCGAGGATGATCAGCGCAGAGAGCGGCAAAATGTGGGTTGGAACTCGCCTGAGGAGAGCGTGCATCCAAGACTTCAATGACTGCCTGGGTTTTCAGCAAGGTCTTTACAACCTCCTTACTCGCCTTGTGCATATGGCCAGGATACCAATTGAGTGCCATCGTGCTTTCCAATCTGATTTAATGTGAGAGTGTGTAGCAGTGCAGTGTAGCTATCGATTGCGGTAAACTCCACCGTCTTGGCAGCTATTCTCCGGTTTAGCGGCGACCTCGCAAGTTAGTAGCGCGGCGTATCGCCATCCTGAGGCTGCGATGTATCCCCCTTGTAAAGAGAAGGCGTCTATGAGCGAGACTTTTGTATCAGAAATATCCCCGTCCTTAAATGATGCAGGACCGGTAGCTGCAGCCATGAAGAGTGAACTGGAGACTGCGTTTACCCCCGCCTATTTACGATTTGAAAACGAGAGTAATAATCACGGTGGGCCTGCGACGGATTCGCATTTCAAGCTGGTCTTGGTCGCGCCTGAATTCGAAGGGCTGCGCTCAGTGCAACGCCATCAACTAGTGTACAAAGTGCTCGCAAGCTATTTGCAGGCATCGGTGCACGCCTTATCGCTGCATCTGTTTACGCTGTCGGAGTGGGACGCGCGGTACAACGCGGTTGCTGACTCGCCTGCTTGTTTAGGGGGCTCGAAAGCGCGTGAAGCGTAAGCGAGTAGCAACGAGCGCGCGCACGCCGGCCCCACTGATATCATAGGTTTTAAGTGATGCAGGGTTTTGGCGCGTCTCGAACAGTGTTTCAGTCTTCATCGCCAGGCTATTGAGTTAGCCATAAGTCGAGTAAACTGCTGCTCATGATGACATCTTTAATTAAACAAGTTATGGCTAGTATCTGGCGTTACGTCATATCGCCTTATGCCGCTGGCGGAATCTTAATAGCGCTAGGCGCTGGCGCCTCTGCCTTGTTGCTCCAGCAAAATGACATACCTGAACGGCTATCGGCCCCCGCTCGTGTCAGTGCCGCGGCGCCAGCGCTTTCTGTGCTGCCCGATTTCGCCTTAGTGGCAGACGTCGATGCGCGAAAGCAACAGTTCTTTGATTTCCTGGAGTCCTATGTCAATGCTGAAAATGCCCGACTCCTAAAGCGTAGAGAAACGCTCACGATGTTTTCTAGGGTGTTAGCGAACGGCCATAGATTAAGTCCATCCGAGAGAGTGAGTCTTGCCAAATTTGCCCTAGATTATCGAGTTGACTTCGATTCCGATAGGGGTCAGCGGGGTGATGCTGCGCTCGTTGAACAATTGCTACGGCGCGTAGATGCGATTCCTGTGTCCCTAGTGTTAGCTCAGGCCGCTAATGAGTCGGCTTGGGGGACCTCTCGCTTCGCTGTAGACGGCAACAATCTGTTTGGGCAGTGGTGTTATGAAGAGGGTTGTGGCTTTGTTCCGCTCGAGCGTGCCGACAAAGCGAGTCACGAAGTCAGGAGATTCAACACGATCGCTGCGGCTGTATCAGCGTACTTTAAAAACTTGAATACGCACCCAAGCTATCAACATTTTCGGCGTATGCGCGCGCATATGCGCGACCAAGAGAAAATTCTGGATCCTATTCAATTAGCCTATGGCTTAGGCAGTTACTCGCAGCGCGGCGATAATTACATCGACGAGGTTCAGACCATCATTCAGCAAAACGCTTTGCGGCTCAGAGACGATGGCTAGCGACTTGCCTGCCTATTGCGGTTTGCTCACGTCGAACCAAGGCTGAGAGAACCAAAAGTACCGAGCCGAGCCGGTATGCGGCGCGGTACAGACATAATTCCAGCGCCTGCCTCGTTGCTTCGCGTTAGTGCTAAGCGTAGCAACGTTGTCTTCGCTGAGACCTACCTCCCAGGCTATCGACATAGGGTCGCCATCGTCGAAACAGGTCACTCTTGCCCGAGAATAGTCCCCCTCCTCAAACCTTACGCTTGCCGAAGGCGCAGTGAGCTGTGTCTGCGGCGACAGCGGCTCAAGCGTTTGTACGTCGAATGCGAACGTAGAATATTTCAACGTTGCTCCCTCAAGCCCCGAATAGAGTCCAGCGAGTGGGAAGCGCGGCAGGGCGGTTTGCTCGGTTGTGGGCCCAACCGCACCGGAATTCTGGGCAAAGCCTGCGTAGCCAAGGTCTGCGAGCAGCCTCTTGCTGGCGTCATTAAATTCTCCGTAAGGGTAGGCAAAAAGTCTGGGCTGTGGCCCGAGCTCCTCGGTAATGCGCGCTTGCGCGGCGAGTATATCGACTCTCGCCCCACTATCGCTCAGTTCAAGCAATGAACGATGTTCTGTCCCATGGTTGCCTATCACAACGGCAGCGCTGTGAAGAGTAGACAGCTGCTCCCAGGTCATATAACCGGTTTGTTGCCTATCTATAGGGCCTGTGCTGACAAAAACGGTAAAAGGAAAGCCGAATTCGCGCAGGAGGGGGAACGCCGTTGAGTAGATTGACTCGTAACCATCGTCAAAGGTAATAGCGACAGTTTTGTCAGGTAAATCGTCGCCATCATTAAGGGTCGTTAGGATCTGCGTGAGTGGCAGCACCGTGAAATTGTTTTCGGCGAGAAAGGAAAGATGGGCTCTAAAGGCCTCGGGCGAAAGGGATGTCGAAGGTGGGGTTGAGTCAGAGACATGGTGGTAAACAGAGATTACAGCGTTCTGATCTGCTAGCGCTAAAGGGCAGACGAAAAGTGCGCAAATCCAAAAGGCGAACGGTAGGGGTCTTGCTGTCTGGCCGTGTAAAGTCGCTGCTCGCATGTGCTTGCCTTTATAGAAGGATGGCTAAGGTTAGAGGGATAGCTACGGTTAAAGAGATGGCTCCGGTTAGAGGGATAGCTCAGGTGGCTAGGTGTCAGTGCGACTACTTCAACTCTGGGGTGCGCACCGCTATACTGTCCGAGTTGTGTTCATCGATGATTTTTGTTCGATGATTAGATTTTTACTCTAGGGAAGACCTAATGCTATTTTCCGGCCAAGCTATCAAAGCCTCATTGCTACCTTCGGGTATTGCCCAGCTCATCTTCGATCTTGAAGGTTCATCCGTCAACAAGTTCGACCAATTAACGCTAAAAGAGCTGGGTGAGGCGGTTGCGGCTATTGGCGAAAGCGATGCACGTGGCGTAATTTTCTCGAGTGCAAAGTCTACTTTTATCGTTGGAGCTGACATAACAGAGTTCACCGACTTGTTCGCGACAGGCCCAGAGGCGATTCGTACATGGATCGGTCGTGCTAATGAGGTTTTCAACGCTGTTGAGGATCTCTCTATACCTACCGTTGCGGCAATAAACGGGGTGGCTTTGGGAGGCGGTTTTGAGTTGGCGCTCGCGACGGATTTTCGCCTTGTGTTAGACGCGGCAGTGGTTGGATTTCCCGAGGTGAAGCTCGGCATTCTGCCCGGCTTCGGCGGCACAGTGCGCCTACCAAGATTAGTCGGCCCAGAAAAAGCAATCGCCTGGATTAGCCAAGGATCACATGTGCGAGCGCAGCAAGCGTTAGCTGAAGGCGGGATCGACGCCATAGTAGAATCTGATGATCTTATCGCCGCTGCCGAACGCATGATCGAAGACTGCCTCGACGGCAGTTTAGATTACGTTGCGCGACGAGTGCTGAAAACACAGCCGTTGCAGAGCGCGCCGGGTGCGCTCACTTCGCTCTACGCTGTTGCCAAGCCGCAGGTGTTCAAAGCGACGGGGCCAAATTATCCTGCGCCATTGACTGCCGTAGAGGCCATGGAGAAAGGGGTGTTGGAGGACCGTGCTGGCGCGCTTGCCGAAGAGCACGAAGGGTTTATAAAGCTCGCGGGGACTTCGACGGCTGCTAATCTCGTCCAAATGTTTCTCAACGATCAATATCTTGCCTCGAAATCTCGCTCGCTGTCGAAGGGCGTGCCTGCAATTAGCAAGGCGGCTGTCCTTGGCGCCGGAATCATGGGTGGCGGTATCGCCTATCAATCCGCGCTGCGTGGAACGCCCATTGTCATGAAAGATATTGCGCAAGCGGGCCTCGATTTAGGGCTAAGCGAGGCGGCCAAGTTGGTTGGCAAACAAGTCCGACGAGGCAAGATGAGTGTAGAGGCCGGCGAGAAGATTCTCGGTGGCATTACCGCAACGTTAAGTTACGAGGAGGTTGTGGGCGCCGAACTGATTGTCGAGGCGGTGATTGAGAACGAAAATATCAAGAAGTTGGTCTTGGCCGAACTCGAAAGCGCAGTCGGCGATGATGTGATCATCGCGACCAATACATCCACAATCTCAGTCGATTCGCTAGCCGGTGTACTTAAAAAGCCAGAACGTTTTTGCGGCATGCATTTCTTTAACCCTGTGCCTCTCATGCCCTTGGTTGAAGTGATTCGTGGTAAGGATTCGAGCGATGAGACAATCGCAACGACTGTCGCTTACGCGAAAGCGCTCGGGAAAGTGCCTATCGTGGTCAATAACTGCCCGGGATTCCTCGTTAACCGAATCCTCTTTCCCTATTTCGGCGCGTTTTCGACACTACTAAATGAAGGCGCTGATTTCAGGCAGATCGATCGGGTTATGGAGTCATTTGGATGGCCAATGGGTCCTGCCTACTTACTTGATGTTGTCGGTATAGACACTGCGGTACACGCGCAAGCGGTAATGGCTGCCGGTTTTGATCGTATGCAATTAGGGTTTGAGAGCGCTATCGACAAACTCTATGCGCAAGGTGATTTCGGGCAGAAGTCTGGTCGTGGGTTCTATCAATATACCGTGGATGAAAATGGCCGGCCGCAAAAAACAGAGAATCCTGAGATTGATTCGCTCATCGCGGGCATTAGCGCCGAACGTCGAGATTTCAGTGACGAAGAAATACGCGACCGGTTGATGCTTGCGCTCTGCTTAGAGACGGCTCGCTGTCTTGAGGACGGTATTGTCGAGACGCCTATCGAAGCCGATATGGGGCTCGTGTTAGGTCTCGGTTTCCCCACGTTCAGGGGTGGAGCGCTGCGTTATATCGATCAATTAGGACTGTCCGAATTCTGCACGCTTGCCGACAGCTATGCGAGTTTAGGCGCCATGATGGAGCCTACTAGTAAGATGCGAAAAATGGCTTCCTCGCAAAGTGTATTTTACAAATAAGAGTCAGGTTTCTGATTGAATTTACGGTCGAGCGGAACAGAAATGACAGTCACTGAAATTAGAAAAACTAAAAGCGATATCGATCAGGGCTTAAAGCTCAATCGAAGTCGAAAGAATTTGCGTAGAGATGTGGGCAAAGCGATCGCCGACTATACGATGATCGAAGACGGTGACAAGGTTATGGTCTGCCTGTCGGGCGGAAAAGACTCGTATGTCATGTTGGATATTTTGTTGAGTCTGCAAAAAAGTGCGCCGATTAATTTTTCTTTGCACGCAATTAATCTCGACCAAAAGCAACCTGGCTTCCCCGAGCACGTGTTGCCTGACTATCTTTCAGCGCTCGGCGTAGACTACTCAATTATCGAGCAAGATACCTATTCAATCGTTATGGATAAGGTAGAAGAGGGTAAGACTTTCTGCGGACTGTGTTCGCGGCTCAGACGAGGAATACTCTATAACAAAGCTGTGGAAATGGGTGCGACCAAAATCGCACTCGGACACCATCGCGATGACATTGTTGAGACGCTGTTTTTGAATATGTTCTACGGCGGCAAACTCAAAGCTATGCCGCCTAAGCTGCTGTCAGATGATAAGCGTAACGTGGTGATTCGTCCGCTCGCCTATTGCAAGGAGCGTGAAATCGAACGCTACGCCGAACTAATGGATTTTCCAATAATCCCCTGCAATCTCTGCGGTTCGCAAGACAATATGCAGCGCCAGAATATTAAAGCGATGCTGCGCGGCTGGGATAAAGAGCAGCCTGGCCGGGTCGAAACTATTTTTAGGAGTATCTGTAATGTGCAGCCTTCGCAGCTTGCCGACCCCAAGCTCTTTCCGTTTGGCGGGTTGCGCGCTGACTCAGCCGGAGAGTCGAAACTTTCGCTTGTCGAACTAGTTTAGGCAAATTATGGAAATCCCCCACAGTCAGTTGTCGAAAGAAGTCTTGGATGCCGTCATCGAAGAATTTATTACCCGCGAGGGGACTGACTATGGTGACAGAGTTATTTCACTCGATGACAAAGTGGAGCAAGTGAGAGGGCAGCTTGATCGAGGGGATGTTTTTCTCAGTTTCGACCCGCTCTCGCAAAGCTGCCAGCTTTTCCCGCGTGAATTCCGTGCGGCCTTGCAAAGTCTTGACGAGGAAGAGAACTAATAGGGCCCTGCGTGATAACTGTTATAAGGCACGAGTAGTGAACTGGAAAAAGTTCGGTGGATAAGTAGATGAGCCAGAGTATCCCGAGCCTCGTGCCGGTAAAAAACGAAGAGAATGTTGTCGCCGACATAAAAGTGGATGCGACTGGGCTGTATTGTCCAGAACCGGTCATGCTGCTCCATAAGCACTTTAAAACAATGGCCGCCGGCGATATTTTGGAGCTTAACGCGACAGATCCCTCTACGACGCGAGATGTGCCTAAGTTCTGCGCGTTTTTAGGACACGATCTTGTTGCTTGTGAGCAGCAGGGTGAACAGTTTACCTATTTACTGCGCAAGGGTTCGGAGTGAGCGGCACGTCACACGTCTATTTAATCGACGCCTCGATCTATATATTTCAAGCCTATTTCTCACCCTATAACGAGAGTCTAGATGAGTCGGGTGCAGACCTCAGCGCGTTCATTGGTTTTGCACAATTCTTACTCTCGCTGCAACGGCGTGAGCGTCCGCAATCGGGTGCGGTTGCAATGGATAACTCACTGTTCACAGGCTTTCGCCACGCGCTGAGCCCGGAGTATAAATCCAATCGCGAATTGCCGGACGATAGCCTTGCTCGTCAATTAGACTTTTGTGCGCGAGCAGCGGATGCGTTTGGGTGGCCTGTTTATGCGAGCACGCGCTACGAGGCAGACGATATCATAGGCACACTCGCACTGCGTTCACGGTCATTTGATGAAACAGAGTCAGCGCAGGGTGTATGCATTGTCAGTAGAGATAAGGATCTCGCGCAACTCATCCGTACAGACTCAGATGTCATGTGGGATTTTTCGGCAAACCGGCGGCGGTCACGCATCGACATCGAGCGAGAATTAGGGATTCCAACGACGCGTATTCCTGATTATCTTGGGCTAGTTGGCGACAGCGTTGACTGCATCGCTGGCGTTCCCGGTGTTGGACCTGTCAAAGCGACTGCGTTGCTTGCGGAATTTGGGTCGCTCGACGGTATCTATGCAAATCTTCACGCGGTTGCTGGGCTGCCTATGCGCGGTGCTAAATCATTGGCCGAAAAGCTCGAGCGTTTTGAAGCGCAAGCGCGGCATTGCAAACTTTTGGCGACCATTGTCGAAGATCCCCGCGACTGCGCTGAGCCTTTTGCTTGCGCAGCACCCGCTGAGCTTGTTTTAGCAAGGCCCAATTGCGACAAGTTTGCGTTGTTGCTCGAAGAGGCACTCGTGCCAGCTGCGCTCAAAGTTAGGATGTCCGAAGCTCTTGCTAGGCTAGTCGAGGAGGCACCATGAAAGTTGTTGCTGACAGCGGCATACTCGGCGTAGATCGTCTTCACGGTGCGGTTAGTGAGCTTGTTTTATTGCCGGGGCGTGACATTGATAACGCCTGTTTGCTAAACGCTGATGCGCTCCTAGTACGATCAATAACACGCGTGGACAAGAGTCTTCTAGACGGCACTGCGGTAACGTTTGTCGGCACTGCAACCAGTGGAAGAAATCATATAGATGAGCAGTACCTCCGCGATGAGAGCATAGCCTTTGCGGACAGCAAAGGCGCTAATGCGTCTGCGGTCGTGGATTATGTCTTCGCCGCACTAGCCTATTTGGCACGCTTTCACGCCGATGGCGGTGCCTCTTTTGCTGGCACAACTGTTGGTATTGTCGGCGTTGGATGTGTAGGAAGCTTGTTAAACAAGCGACTCGAAGCAGCAGGGATCAACACGCTCTGTTGCGATCCACCGCGCGCGCTGTCTGAGCAGTCAGATGAGACTAGCCGATTTGTTGCCCTAGACGAAGTGATGAGGTGCGACGTGGTCTGTGTCCATGTGCCACTCAATAATGATGCAGAATATTCTACTAGCCAGTTGATCGGTGCGCGCGAGCTCTCGCTTCTGCCTGTAGGTGGCGTGTTGATTAACGCGTGTCGCGGAGGGGTTGTCGACGAAGATGCCGTTAGAGCTTACGCAACAGCGCATAAAACGTTTAATTATTGCTCGGATGTCTGGCGGGATGAGCCGATCGTGGCGCCGGAGATTGTCGCGGTCGCGCGTCTCGCCACGCCGCACATCGCGGGTTACAGCGTTCAGGCTAAGCGAGCGGCGACGGACAGGCTGCTCGCCGCCCTCCAAGAGCATTTTTTTCAATCCAATATTGTTAACCATGGGGACAAGTTAAACGCGAGAGTCGAGTCTCCTGCGCCTGTCATGGAGGCCCAATCTCGAATGCGCTACGAGTTCGATGCAGCAGTGAGTGGCTGGGAGATCATCGCGGATATTTTCGATCTCAGACTCATTGACAGAGACTTTCGTGAAAGTACGGCAAAGGGCTTGTCTTCGGCGTCTTTTGATAGTTTGCGTAAAGCCCTTTTGCAGCGTCAAGAACTAGGCTGCTGCAGTGTGAGCCTCACACACGATGTGTCCGATTCCGACCGGCAATTGCTTGCTGCAGTCGGTATCGAGATCAATTGATCCGGTAGCTATCTAGCACCCTAGCTAGTTTTCCAATCGCCATGCGCAAATCCTCCTCGCGCGGTAAGAAAACAACTCTAAAATGCAGGACGTCGTCAACATTGAACGCGCTGCCCTGGACGAGCAGAATTTGTTCTCGCTCCAAAATGTCTAAAATAAGTTTCTCATCGTCATCGATTTTAAACACTGCTGGATCGAGTGCGGGAAACATATAGAGTGCGCCGCGCGGCTTTACACAGCTTACGCCTTCAATTTGTGTAAGGAGTTCCCAAGCAGTATCTCTTTGACGTCGCAGGCGCCCAGTAGGTAAAACTAAGTCGTTGATGCTCTGGTAGCCGCCCAATGCAGTCTGGACAGCGAGCTGCGCAGGAACATTGGCACAGAGTCTCATGTTGCTGAGTATTTCAATGCCTTCAATGTAACTCTTAGCAAGGTGTTTTGGCCCCGTTAGAATCATCCAGCCGGAGCGAAAGCCTGCGAGTCGATAAGATTTTGAAAGGCCATTAAAACTCACGGTGAAGACATCGCTGCTGAGTGAGGCAAGCGGAATATGTTCCGCCTCGTCGTAGACGATTTTGCTGTAAATCTCGTCGGCAAAAAGTATCAGTGAGTGTTTGCGAGCAAGTTCGATTATCCCTTCCAAAAGCTCTTTAGAATAGACGGCTCCTGTTGGGTTGTTGGGGTTAATGACTACTAATGCGCGTGTGTTGGCCGTGATTTTCGATTCGATATCGACAAGGTCAGGAAACCAATCAGCCTGTTCGTCACAATGATAATGGATAGGATTGCCACCACTTAGCGAGACGGCGGCTGTCCATAATGGGTAATCTGGCGCAGGTATAAGTACTTCATCGCCATTATTGAGAAGCGCCTGCATCGAAAGCGTAATGAGCTCGCTTACGCCATTGCCTAAATAGATATCATCGATCTCTACATCCATGACACCTAAACGCTGGCACTCCTGCATGATCGCTTTGCGAGCAGAAAATAGACCTTTGGAGTCGCAGTAGCCTTCGGCAGTCGGTAGATTGCGAATGACATCTTGGATTATTTCATCAGGGGCATTTAGCCCAAACACGGCTGGGTTGCCGATGTTCAACCTGAGAATGCGATGTCCTTCCTCTTCGAGCTGCTTTGAGCGTTCGAGTACTGGGCCTCTGATGTCATAGCAAACCATGCCTAGCTTGTCTGACTGCTTGATCTCTTTTGTCTTCATGTGCCTCTTAGACCCTGTTGCTCGTTTCGATAAGTCGTTTCGATAAGTTGCGCCGGCTGCGGAGAAAATCTCCGATTCGCTAAGTGGTGTTTGCTAACTAGATAGTCATGTCGTTTAGCGATAGGCTACGCGTCTCGAAGTGTAACGCAATAATTACTCTGCTCCCTAGCAACTTAGTTGCGCGGCAGCGACTCCTCTCGGACCCTCGACGAAGTCTGAACCCGAGGCTGGTACTTACCGGACGGATACTATGAACGATGTAACCAAGAAAAATATCGGCGCTGACGAACTGCCTTCAACAGAAGCGGAGTGGTTGGAAAAACTTGGTCCCGAAGCTTTCGCTATCATGCGCAAGCAGGGTACAGAGCGTGCTTTCACGGGTGAGTTTTGGGACAAAAACGAGCAAGGGAGTTATCGCTGTAAGGGCTGTGGTGAGGTGTTGTTCCTCTCCGATACTAAGTTCGACTCCGGGTGCGGTTGGCCGAGCTTCTTTTTACCGGCCTCGGCGGCGCCAATCGAAGAGCGATCGGATAACAGTCACGGTATGCAGCGCACTGAGGTGGTGTGTACCGGCTGCAATTCGCATCTGGGTCATGTGTTTAACGATGGCCCGGCAGTAACTGGTCTTCGTTATTGCATCAACTCGGTCTGCCTCGATTTTGAGGGAGTCAATGGTCAGGACTAATACCGCCTCGAGGCTAGGCCCGAGCGCGCTGCTTTGCGTCCTACTAAGCGCTCTACCCATTGGCCTTGCCGCGCAGGAAGCAGACCTCTTGCGAGGTGTCGAGCAACAGGTTGCGTTAGGGCTTTATTACGCCGATGGCGGCTTTGGAGCCTTGGATAAGACGCGTATCACCTATCTTCCACTAAGTTGGGCGCTGGAAAAAGGCGGCTGGAGCGGCCAGATCTCCGTCGCCAAGCTTCGCGTTGAAGGACCGGGCAACGTACTTGTCAATCTCGGTGGCGTAACGCGTGCTGTCGCCGCCGATTCGGTTCGCCGCTATTCGGGCACTGGTGATAGTTTGCTCGAGCTTGGCTATACCCACACGATTGGGTTTGAAGATAGCAGGCTGCCTAGGCTATTCGGGGAATCCTTCTCGCTTGGCGCTCGCGTGAGTCTTAAAATTCCAACAGCCAGTGTGGAGAAGAATCTCGGTACCGGTGAGCGAGACGTGTCCTTTCAATTGGAGTCCTCTTTTTACCTTGGGGAGAACACTGTCTTCGCGACAGCAGGGTATAGTAATCGCGGCGACTCTGCCGTCTTCGCCGATATTGAAAGCTCAGGTTTTGCTCAGGTTGGAATAGCACGCAGGATGACGTCGAAAACAAGTGCGGGTTTGATTTATGACTACCGTGCAACCGCTTCGCAATTCTTCGGCGATGTGAAAGAAGTAAGCGTTTATGCTGGTTGGGAGTTGACTCCCGCGTGGTCATTGACTGCGCTTATGAGTGCTGGGCTGACCTCGGCCAGCGCCGATCGAGCCCTGTACCTCCAGCTAGCGTATCGTCTTTGATTTAGCTCGCGTGTGCCTTCGGCCCAGTCGATTAAAGCCCAAGCGGACGCACTCTTGGCGGTAGAATCGCGGCGCGCTGTAAAGGCCTCGCCCGCTGTAGAGGGGGTAACTGAGGCCGTCTAATGCCTGTAGCTCGCGCCATCTCTGCTATAGCGAGATTGTCACTGTTTTCGTTGGTCCATTCTTTCGCTGCTGCCGCGTCTGACTCGGCGGCCTTTGCCGCATTGGCATTTAACCAATTGGCGATGTCTTTCCACACGAGTGGCTCTGCTCGGTTACCTGACTCAGTCGGATCCTCTACTGCAGCGTCTGCTAGTGCGATGGCGCTTAATGCCAGCACTGAGTTGTTGTCCTGAGTGCTGTATTCAATTGACTCCGTAATACTTAGGCTCCCCGCTGATCGATGCTCGTAGTCGATTGCCAACGCTGTCATGGCAGTTTCTATAAAGCCCTCTATGCTCGGTGCCTGCGATAAATCGATCGGGTGCGCTAGGGTATTCACTGAAAGCGGCTCAGTATCCAGCACTCTCGCAACGGTCGAATTCACACGGGTCACGCTCACAGGGGACGAAGTAGGTTTGGGGGCGAGGTCTGGACTCGTTAACGGGAGATAAGGCTCGTGTAAAACGACGATTTCATCATTTGACGCGCGCGAAGGGCCGTCTATCGCCAACTGGTCTGACGCTATCTCTAGGGGAGAGCCCTGTGGCGTAACAATGCCCAAGAAGGGACGAAGACCAGAACCGCCCAAACCTGTACCCGGCAGGTCTAGTATTCCAGTGCCCCCGACACCGCTGCCCTCGTCTCCGCCTCTTCGATCACTTGCTGCAGGCCTGAACGAGCCGAGGATCAACAAACAAGCGACTACGAGAGCTAGCACTAAGCGCAAAGGCAAAACGCTCATAACTGTGTCGACAGTCGTCAGCATTCGCAGGGGTGCGCTCTTTGCCTTCAGGTTAATCATCACTGCTAGTCTCGGCTTGCTGTTCGGAGGCGGTGTGGTAGTTAAATATACCCAGATTAAATCTAAATTGCTCTTGGCTTTGTGCCTTGCTACTAGCATCAGGCGCGTGGCCAGAAGCGCGTTCAGGGGACGAGCCAGAAGCTAAGGCGGGCGGGTTGTCCCTTTCTTGTAGGCTGTGAGCTCGAGAATTAATCTGAGTAAGAAGGGCGCTTGCCCCTTTTTTGGACAGCGCTGTGAGTTCGTCTATCGATTGAAGTGAGAGTCGGTCATAGAAAACACTGCGATCGAAAAAAGGGGCGGTAGTACCCCGAAGATTGCTCGCGCCGGCCTCTAAATGGTCTTGAATATTGCGGCCGAAAAAATACGCTTTTTCGTCTAGGCCTTTCGTTGGAGCGAAGGCCTCGGTGTTAAGTGTTACGTACTCGCCGGTTATGCTGACGATCCCAAGTCTTAGCCATTCGTCCAAAACGGACCGGGCGCGCATGTCTTTTTTACAAATTTTTTCGACCAATTCCTGAAAATCGGGGTGGTCTGCTTTCTCGGTGGTTCGAATGGCAAGTGGAGCGGGTGGGTTGCCGTCAATCCCGCTTTCTAAAAACCGCGGGTTCGCAAGCCACTCGGCAACTAGGCGGGCGCCTAGTGAGGCTGTACTGTCGCTCGAGGCGTCGCCTAGAAAGCTCTTTGTTAGCTCGCCTTGCTCCTCAAGGCTGACGTCTCTAAGTCTGGCAACGTCTTTACGATGCACACCGGTTAATAGGGTGATTCGACTATCGGAGATGCGCTTGACGGGTGTATTCAACTCCTCTTCCGCAACATCGACGTAGAGGTGTTTCAGGAGTGCGATAAGCTGTGGGTAGCCTATACCGTAATGAAGAAGCAGGCGAATAATTGGCTTCAGGGCTTTCGCGATTGCAGCTAATACAAGGCGCGAAGCCTGTTGCTTGTCTGTGTTTTGTTGGGACATATGCTCAGTATAGTCCTTTGATAGTCCTTTAATAGTACTGTGATAGTCCTGTGACAGTCCTGTGAAAAATCGTTTACCAATCAGACCTGTACGGAGGCTGCTTCAGGTTGACGTGGGAAATATTCCCACGATACTATCCCTCTGTCGAGAGCTTTCCGCGCCAAGCTTTGCGTCGGACGCGGGTTGGATGCGAATTGAAGGTCACACGGAGCGTTGGAATGACAATAAGTAACGAACGCTTAAAGGGGAAGACGCACCTCACGAAACTTACTGTCAGTGCTGTAGTCACTTCAACCGCAACTAAGACTGGATGGTTAGAAGCCGAATTCAATACACTGCGCCTCGCTTCCTCACGAATACTGGCATGGAGTGAGTTCGGCTGTCCTGACGGGTTGCCAGTTCTATTTTTCCACTCAAACGGCAGTTCCCGCCTCGAAGCATGCCTCTTTCATGAGCAAGCCCGGCTAAGTGGCCTTCGGTTAATCGCCGTCGATCGTCCGGGTATTGGCAAAAGTGAGTTTTGCTTCAGCAATACACCTGAGCCTTTTGGTCATGACTTGATGGAACTGCTCGACCATTTAGCGCTCACCAGTGTTTCTACCCTAACGCTTGGACACGGTGCAGTGTATGCACTGGCACTGGCGCGACTAGACCCCGCTCGCATAAAAGGGCAGATAAGCTTAGGGGCTATACCCTGCGGGCCGCTGCTTGCGCTTCGGGGGGGCGGTGGGCTGCGGCCTTGGATGAATAGAGGGGTGGCAACGCTTGTTCGCCATGGTTGGACGCTGCGAGAGCTTTTAGATCGCAAGACGACGGGAAACTATATCGATACGCTGCGCAGAGAGCTTTGCAAATATGACAGGCGGGCTTTGAACAGCAGCGAGTTACGACGCATTCTTGTGTTGGACAGGTGCGAGGCGCTCAGCCAAGGCTCGAGGGGCGTGGCGCAAGACGAATCTATGGGGTTTGCTCCGTTCGATTACCAGTTAGCCAAACTCAATCTCGATGTGGATTTTTGGCAAGGTCGAGGGGATGATGAAAGGGTAGGCCGGTCTTCTGTTCTCCTCGCTCAACAGCTGCCTAAAGGGCGGGTGCACATTGTTACAAGGCAGGGTTATTTCTTCTTTTTAGAGCATGCTGCCCAGATACTTAATCGATGCAGTTCGACTAGGCTGGCGCAACCTACCTCGATAGCCGCTTAAAGCATTACTTATTGCTGCTATTTTTCGGGTTTGAGCCGTGTTTGAAGCTTCATTAGAAGCGACTCAAGATTAGATTTCGCCTCGCTTGCATAGCGGAACGGGCCGACCTGCTCGCCTAGCGTGTTGCGGAAATACCACAAGCTGTTGTCCTCATAGACCTCGCCGACATGGGCGCTCAGATCCTCAGAGTCACGGTTCGCGTTCTCGTCTTTTCCCTCGGTTGAAGTATTCATTATGTCACCTTGTTGTTTTTTTAGTGAGTTCTATTGGTCTAGACGGCTATCATCTACCTGGATTGTGCAGACCTGCTGCTGTTTGATTGTGTGTCGCATCAGAGTTATTGGCAACCCCCTTTTCCAACTTATGTTCTAGCCCACGAGACGGTGATTGAATAAGGCTAGCTGCTGTGGGAAAATCGCCTGCTTTGTAGAGCAGATCTACTACCTTAAACAGTTCCAAAGACTACTCAATTCATTAACTGCGAGAGTGCGGAAGCTACTCTTGTTCGGAAGAGGTTTATCAATGCAGGTTTCTATAGAAACAACCCAAGGTCTCGAGAGAAAAATGACTATCGCCGTGCCAAGCGAAAGGGTTGAGACTGCCATTAATGCGCGCCTGCAAGAGGCTGCGGGGTCGGTTAACCTAAAAGGCTTCCGTAAAGGTAAAGTGCCATTTAAGGTGATTAAGAGTCGCTTTGGTAAAAGCGTGCGCCAAGACGTAGTCGGCGAAATGATCAATCAATCGTATTTCGACGCGCTGACCCAAGAGTCTGTTAAGCCTGCCGGGCAGCCTTCTATTGAGCCTGGAAACTTGGAAGAGGGCGCTGATTTGACCTTCACGGCAACCTTCGAGGTTTATCCTGAGGTGACGCTACCCGATTTCAGCGCACTTGAAGTATCGCGATTAGGCGCGGATATCGGCGATGCCGATATCGAAGAGATGATCGAAACATTGCGCAAGCAGCGCCAAACATGGGAAACCGTTGAGCGTGCTGCAGCAGATACAGATCGGGTAAATATCGACTATAACGGCAAGCTCGACGGCGAAGAATTTCAGGGCGGCAAAGCGGAGGGCACAGATTTGGTCATCGGCTCTGAGCGCATGATACCGGGCTTTGAAGCCGGTCTCATTGGCAAGTCTGCTGGCGACGCATTTACGCTGTCTCTCAATTTTCCAGACGAATACCACAACGCCGAATTGGCCGGTAAAGCGGTCGAGTTCGACATGGTGCTCAATAGCGTCAGCGAGCAGGTGCTACCTGCGGTAGACGAAGAGTTTTTCAAAAGCTTCGGGGTTGAAGAAGGCGGCAATGAGGCCTTTCGCGAAGAAGTTGCAAACAATATGAAGCGCGAGCTCAAAGCGGCTAGCCGCAATAAGCTTAAAGCACAGGTCATGGACAAGCTCATCGAAATCGTCGAGCTTGACGTGCCTTCGGCACTAATCGCAGCTGAAATACAGCAGCTTAAAGCGCAAGCACTCCAGCAAATGGGCGGTGGGGCGAATTTAGACCCAAGTATGCTCCCAGACGAGCTATTTACTGAACAGGCATCGCGTCGGGTTAAGCTCGGATTGGTGCTTGGTGAGGTAATGCAGACTCAAAACCTAAAGGCAGATCCTGCTAAAGTCCGAGAGACAATCGAAGAGCTTGCGGCTACCTACGAGTCGCCCGAAGAGGTGATCAATTGGTATTACGGCAATCAAGAACAGCTATCGGCAATCGAAAGTTCTGTAGTTGAAGATCAGGTATTCGATTACATACTCGACGCGGCAAAAGTTGAAGACAAGACAGTTTCTTACCAGGAAGTCATTAAACCTGAGCAAAGGCAGTCTGAAAGCGCCGACGCGGAGTAATATGTTTGACAAAACGAGGCCGCGCCATTGCCGCAGCCTCGCCTTTAGACTCGAAGGACATCACTATGCCTACTAGCTTTGAACAACCCTCCGCCGCCTTAGTTCCTATGGTGGTTGAGCAGACTGCGCGCGGCGAGCGGTCATATGATATTTACTCACGATTGCTAAAAGACAGAGTGATTTTCTTAACTGGGCAAGTCGAAGACCATATGGCAAATCTGGTCGTAGCGCAGCTGCTGTTTTTAGAGTCTGAAAACCCTGATAAGGATATTCACCTGTATATCAATTCGCCAGGCGGATCTGTGACAGCCGGGTTATCGATCTATGACACAATGCAGTTTATTAAGCCTGATGTGAGCACTATGTGTATCGGTCAGGCTGCCAGTATGGGTGCCATGCTGTTGTCAGGTGGAGCTAAGGGCAAGCGTCTTGCGCTGCCACATTCGCGCATGATGATCCATCAGCCAAGTGGGGGTGCGCAAGGGCAAGCCTCAGATATAGAAATACAGGCTAATGAAATCATCAAGATACGTAAGAGACTTAATGTTTTGATGGCAGAGCACACCGGCCAGGACGAAGAAAGAATTGCCAAAGATACCGAGCGCGATAATTTCATGAGTGCCGATGAAGCGTGTGAATACGGCCTCGTCGATAAAGTTATTGGAAGACGCGAAGATAAAAAGACATTAGCAGGCGTTTAACGCCTATCTCACGATTGCAAAGTTGAGCATTTTTTATGTCAGACGACGATTTTAATAAGCCAGACGATGGCGGCAAACTGCTTTACTGCTCGTTCTGTGCTAAAAGCCAGCAAGAAGTTAAGAAGCTGATTGCCGGGCCTTCCGTTTTCGTGTGCGACGAATGCGTAGAGCTGTGCAACGACATTATCAAGGAAGAAGTTCAGGAGCGAGAATCAGACTCGAAAGCAAGAAAGCTGCCGGTCCCTAAAGAGATTAAAGAGACGCTCGATGAGTACGTTATAGGCCAGGATGCAGCGAAAAAGGTGCTGGCTGTCGCAGTATATAACCACTACAAACGACTCAACTACGAAAGCGCCAAGGGCGATGTCGAATTAGGGAAAAGCAATATTCTCATGGTGGGTCCGACGGGTACCGGCAAGACTCTGCTTGCTGAGACGCTCGCACGTATGCTTGATGTGCCTTTCACGATTGCCGACGCAACAACCCTTACCGAGGCCGGTTACGTAGGCGAGGATGTTGAAAATATCATTCAAAAGTTGCTGCAGAAATGCGACTACGACGTAGACAAAGCGCAGATTGGTATCGTCTACATCGACGAAATAGACAAGATTTCGCGTAAGTCAGACAATCCTTCTATTACGCGCGACGTGTCAGGAGAAGGCGTACAGCAGGCGCTTTTGAAGCTTATTGAGGGCACCGTCGCCTCGGTGCCTCCGCAAGGCGGCCGTAAGCATCCGCAGCAAGAGTTCCTTCAAGTCGACACGTCCAACATTCTGTTTATTTGTGGCGGCGCCTTCGCGGGGCTCGACAGGATTATTCTCGACCGTTCGCATAAAAGTGGCATCGGTTTCTCCGCTGAAGTGCGCTCAAAAGAAACAGAAGACAAGGTCGGAGAAGCGCTGCGCAGCGTAGAACCTGAAGATCTCGTAAAGTACGGTCTGATTCCGGAGTTCGTAGGCCGTCTGCCAATGATTGCGACGCTCGAGGAATTAGATCTAGATGCGCTAGTTCGTATTCTAAATGAGCCCAAAAATTCGCTTACAAAGCAATACACAAAGCTCTTCGAGATGGAGGACGTAGAGATACAGTTCCGTGATGATGCGCTGCGCGCAATCGCCAAGAAGGCGAAAGAGCGTAAGACAGGCGCACGGGGCCTGCGTTCGATAATGGAATCGGTGCTTCTAGACAGCATGTATAAGATCCCATCGCTCGAAAAAGTCAGCAAAGTGGTCATAGATGCGGCAGTGATAGACGGCGAGTCAGAGCCTCTGCTTATGTTCGAAAACGCCGAAGCTTCAACGAGTAAGGCGGCTGCAGAAGACTGACAGGCTTGAAATCTCACTTCTCGCCACCATGACTAGAGTGTCTAACTAATATAAGGCTGGCTCTCAGGGGTCGCCATTCGCAAGGGTAGCCCATGAGTACTAATGAAGAGTCAGTTACGTCTACTGTTATAACCAATGCTATTCCTCTCTTGCCATTAAGAGACGTCGTAGTTTATCCCCAGATCGTGCAACCCCTTTTCGTCGGCAGGCCTAAATCTATTAAGGCGCTCGAGACGGCGATGGCATCTGATAAAAAAGTACTGTTAGTCGCCCAAAAAAGCGCTGCTGACGACGATCCCAGTGCGTCGGATCTTTACCAGATCGGCACGGTTGCTACTATTCTCCAGCTGATTCGTTTACCAGACGGCACCGTTAAGGTGTTAGTCGAAGGACTCGATCGCGCCAAAATCAAATCGGTTAATTACGAAGACGATTATGTCACAGCGAATGTTAGCGTCCTCGCAGGTGAGGAGCCTCCGGCGAAAGAGACCGACGCACTAATTCGGTCATTACTGGCGCAGTTCGATCACTATGTTCAGCTCAGCAAGAAAATTCCGCCTGAGGTTATGAGTTCAATTTCGAGTATCGATGAGGCCGGTAGGCAGGTAGATACTATCGCCTCACACATGTCACTCCAGCTCGATGAGAAGCAGAACCTGCTTGAACTCGCAGGGCTGCAGGCGCGCATTGAGCATCTAATGGCCCTAATAGAGAGCGAGATAGATCTCTTCGCAGTCGAAAAACGCATCCGCGGACGCGTGAAAAAACAAATGGAGAAGAGTCAGCGCGAGTACTACCTTAACGAGCAAATGAAAGCTATTCAGAAAGAAATGGGTGAGCTCGAAGACATCCCTAATGAAGCTGAAGAGCTGAAACAAAAAATCGAAGACGCAGGGATGCCGAAAGAGGCGAGAGACAAAGCTAATTCAGAGTTGAGTAAGCTCAAGCAAATGTCGCCAATGTCTTCCGAGGCCTCTGTGGTCAGGACCTACCTCGATTGGATGATTAATGTTCCATGGAAAAAACGAAGTAAGGTCAGGCTCGAATTAGACAAGGCTGAGCAAATTTTAGAAGACGATCACTATGGTCTAAAAGAAGTGAAGGAGCGGATCCTCGAATACTTAGCTGTACAGAAGCGCGTTAAAAAATTGAAAGCGCCAATACTCTGCCTCGTTGGTCCTCCTGGTGTTGGAAAAACCTCATTGGGCGAATCTATTGCACGCGCAACGAATCGCAAATTTGTGCGAATGGCACTGGGTGGCGTTCGCGATGAAGCTGAAATTCGAGGGCATCGTCGCACCTACATTGGCTCTTTGCCGGGCAAACTGATGCAGAAGCTATCGAAAGTCGGCGTTAAAAATCCGCTTTTCTTGCTTGATGAAATCGACAAGATGGGAATGGATAATCGTGGCGATCCGGCCTCTGCGCTGCTCGAGGTATTAGATCCCGAGCAGAACGGTAGCTTCAACGATCATTACCTTGAGGTCGACTATGATCTCTCTGAGGTGATGTTTGTCTGCACATCAAACAGTATGAATATTCCTGAAGCGCTCTTAGATAGAATGGAAGTTATTCGCATTCCTGGCTATACCGAAGAAGAGAAGCTCAATATTGCTGAACGCTATCTTGTACCAAAGCAGAAAAAGAATAATGGCGTAAAAGACGAAGAGCTCGCTATAAGCGAGCAGCCGATTCGTGACATCATTCGCTATTACACTCGAGAAGCGGGCGTCCGAGGACTTGAGCGTGAAGTCGCAAAAATTTGCCGGAAAGTGGTTAAAAACAATTCTCTCAAGGGCAACCATGCGAAAGTCGAACTCGACGCGGATAACCTCGAAGAGTATTCCGGCGTAAGAAAATACGATTACGGCAAGGCTGAAGAAGAGAATCATATCGGCCAAGTTAACGGGCTCGCTTGGACGCAAGTCGGAGGAGAGCTTCTTACGATCGAGGCTATTGCTGTGGAAGGCAAGGGGAAGACTATTAAAACAGGATCCCTCGGCGATGTGATGCAAGAGTCAATTCAAGCGGCATTAACTGTCGTGCGCAGCCGCAGTGCCTCGCTGGGCTTGCCTTCGAATTTTCACGAGACGCGCGATTTGCATATTCACGTGCCAGAAGGTGCGACACCGAAGGATGGGCCAAGCGCTGGTGTCGGTATGTGTACAGCGATCGTGTCAGTTCTTACTGAGATTCCGGTCCGCGCTGATGTTGCAATGACGGGTGAAATCACCCTGCGCGGACAAGTCTTAAAAATCGGTGGACTAAAAGAGAAGCTGCTCGCGGCTCACCGAGGCAATATAAAAACTGTGCTGATTCCCGCTGACAATGAGCGTGATCTTGCCGAGATTCCTGACAACATTAAGGCAGACCTCGAAATAGTGCCGGTACGCTGGATAGACCAGGTGCTAGAGGTGGCATTGCAGCATCAGCCGACACCGTTAACTCTAGAAGCGATTGCTGCGGCGAAGGTAACGGAAAAGCAAGGTGCTGCGTCTGAGGCTGGCAACTTAGAGCGGCATTAGAAAATTTAAATAGTCGTTTCGTTTGCATTTTTCGCAGTTAGTAGGCTTTTCCTTCTGCGGTTTCTTTTGAGTTGTTTTTAGTTGACACCGGATTTCGGCTATTGGTATAACGATACAGACTTCGTAGCGTTCAAGCCTATTAGCGTGTTTCTTTGTGTCGTATAATAGTTCCGCTTCGGTTACCATGACTTGGAAATAATTTACGCAACATTAACCCAATTTGCTGCGAACTATTTAAAATTACAAAACATAAAATCATAAATAATGTAAGGAAAGGGGATATTGTGAATAAATCAGAACTCATAGACGTTGTAGCAGAAAGTGCGGACCTACCTAAAGCAGCAGCGGGCCGTGCAATTGACGCCATGATTGATGCGATTACAGACTCGCTCAAAAAAGAAGACCCTGTAGTGTTGGTTGGATTCGGCTCATTTGCGACAAAGCACCGCGCAGCCCGCACAGGTCGCAACCCACAGACCGGTGCAGCCATTGAGATCAAAGCGGCTCGCGTACCAAGCTTCAAAGCTGGTAAAGCCTTAAAAGACGCCGTAAACACGTAACGGTTTCTAATCTGGCCAAGGCTAGGTTATAACGACAAAGGGCGCATCATTGATGCGCCCTTTGTCGTTATATGATGCTAAAATCACGCTTCGGCTTAGGCTTGATATCACGTATCATTGGCAAAAATTCATTCAGGATAGGACTTACCATGCTGCAAGACATTCGCGACAACTCTCAAGGTGTCATCGCTAAGGTCATCATAGGATTAATCGTCGCTATTTTTGTCCTTTTCGGGGCTGAATCGATTATTGGTGGACTCACGCGTGCGCCAGGAATTGCCGAAGTAAACGGCGAAGAAATTAGCGATTTCCAATTGCAGCAGGGTGTTCAAGAGCTTATCAATTCCATCGGAGGTAGCGCAGAGGGCATCGATCAGTCTTTGCTCGAGCAAATCGCGATCAACCAGATAGTAGAGGAGACTTTGCTGCGGCAGGCAGCTCAGGCTGCAGCATTGGGTATTTCGGCTGAACGCATCGACCGAGCAATTATCGATAATCCTAATTTCCAAGTAGGTGGTCGTTTCGAACCAGAGTTCGCGGTGAGAACGATGAATAGCCAAGGATTTTCAATCCAGTCTTACAAAGACGCACTCAGTCGTCAGATGCTTCTTTCACAGGTCGTTAATGCCTATTCTTCATCAGGGTTTGCCACAGAGTCTGAGCTCCAGACACTAGCGTCCCTAAGCGCCCAGACAAGAGATTTCCGTTATCTAACTATTCCGCCCGGTACTCGCACATTAGGCACACCCATTACTGGTGACGAAATTGCCGCTTACTATGAGTCAAATCAGGCACGCTTCGTCCGCCCTGAGAGTGTGACTGTCGATTATGTTGTTCTCGATAAGACAAGTCTTGCGGATGCGATTGAGCTGGAAGAAGGAGCAGTTCAAGCTCAGTATGAGATTGAGCGCAGTAGCTTCGAAGGTTCGGCTGAAAAACGAGCGTCACATATTTTGTTCGAAACGGGTTCGACACTGTCGGTTGATCAAGCAATAGAGGCAGCGACGGCCGCTATCGAGCGACTAGATCTAGGCGAGAGCTTCGAGTCTCTTGCGTTAGAACTATCGAGTGACCAAGTGTCGGCAGAAGAAGGCGGAGACATAGGCTTTAGCGACGGTAGTGCATTCCCAAGTGAGATTGAAGAGGCGCTTGAAGGTCTTGTCGTGGGTGATACAGCCGGCCCCGTCGAGACTGAATTTGGCATACACGTGGTCAAGCTTACTGAAGACAATTCGGCGGTTTTTCAGTCATTCGATGAAGTGGCTGCGCGCATTGAGCGTGATTTAAAATCAGCGCAAGTTGAGCAATCATTTGCCGGCGCTTTATCTGATTTATCTAATTTGGCCTTCGAATCATCGGATTTGCAGCGGCTTAGTGACGAGCTCGGCCTCGATATTCTCACCAGCGATGATTTCGATCGCAGCGGTGGTGGTGGTTTGTTCTCTGAGCCTCGCATTTTGGAGGCCGCATTTTTGGATGAAGTCATGCTCGATGGCAATAACAGCGACGTGATCGAGATCGGCGAAGAACGAGCAGTTGTCCTCAGAGTGAACACGATCACTCCAGAGGGCATTCTCCCCTTAGACGATGTAGAGCCTGAGATAGCCGTAGCTTTACGTTCGCAGATGGAGCGTGACGCAGTAACTGCACTCGGGAACGAGCTAGCGACGCTCTTAGAGGCGGGCAGCGATACTGAACTGTTCCTTGCAGACAACGAATTGCAGTGGCGCTCAGAGGTTGCGGTCCGTCGCACTCAGAGCAATGTGAACAGAGAGATTATAGAGTCTATTTTCGCTTTACCCGCACCTGCTAGCGGCAGCGTTTCGCGTTCGCAGTTGAGCTTAACGAATGGCACTTTTGTTATGGCTGAGCTTACCTCAGTTACCGAAGGCAGCTTTGATGCGTTGGCCGATGCAGAGAAAAGCGCGATGCGGGAGAGTGTGGTTGGCGACTTAGGCAGTAGTGAGCTGAGAGCGTTTGTCGCAAATTTGAGAGAGACTGGCGATATCGTAGTACCAGAGCGCGATCTTGATGGCGATACGTTCTAATTTGTTGCGAAAATCGTACTGCCTAGTCGAGTGACGAGGCAGTAATCACTTCCGCTAGTCTGCTTGCTCAAGCGATCCCATAGCGGTGGTGTTGAATCCCCCATCGACATAAAGTATTTCACCGCTTATACCTGAGGCGAGATCTGAGCAGAGAAAGCTCGCGGCGTTACCAACTTCTTCGATAGTGACATTGCGGCGTAAAGGTGTCTGCTTGGCATTGTGTTCGAGCATCTTCCTAAAACTTTTTATCCCTGCTGCAGCGAGAGTTTTAATCGGTCCGGCCGAAATCGCATTAACGCGAATACCTTTGGGTCCTAATGCTGAGGCCATATAACGGACATTTGCTTCAAGGCTCGCTTTTGCAAGCCCCATCACATTGTAGTTAGGCAGGCTGCGCACAGCGCCAAGATAACTGAGTGTCAGCAGAGAGCCGTTGCGACCTTCCATCATCTTCGCCCCCGCCTTGGCCAGAGCCACAAGGCTGAAAGAGCTGATTTCATGTGCGAGGCTAAAGCCTGCGCGCGTGGTTACGTCTACATAATTTCCATCCAACTCATTACCTGGCGCGAAGGCAAGGCAGTGCACGATACAATCGATCCCGTCCCAATGCTTAGCCAGGTCTTCGAACAACGCATCGATCTGCTCATCACTGGTTACATCGCAAGGAAAAACCAACTCAGAATCCCAGCCGGCAGCAAATTTGACGACTCTATCGTGCAGCTTTTCACCTTGGTAGGTAAACGCGAGCTCTGCTCCTTCTCTGTGCATCGCTTCAGCAATGCCCGAGGCAATAGAAAGTTTGCTTGCAACCCCTAGTATGAGGACTTTTTTTCCGCTCATGTAACCCATGCAGCTACTCCTTATGCTGTTGTATTTGTACTTATTTTTTTGCTTGGTTATGCGTCATGCATATAGTGTTTAATTATCGGCACGAGTGCCAATGCCAATAGGCCGACGACAATGCCATATAGGCCTGCAGTCTGATAAACGTCCATATAGGTTTGAAGCGCGGCAGCTGGATCGACGACTTCGCCACCTACCGTCGCAGAACCTGTCATCGCTGCAATAGTACCAGAGACGTAATTACCAGCCGCGGAGGCTAAAAACCAGCAGCCCATCATCATGCCGACCACTCCAGGGACTGAAAGGCGAGAGGTCATCGAAAGCCCAACCGGCGAGATGCAGAGCTCGCCGGTGGTATGCAAAAGGTAGAGAAGCACAATCCAGATAACGGCAACCTGGGTCGGGTCTGTTGCAAGTCCTGCGCCATAAACGAGGAGCAGGAAACCGAGGCCAAGCTGAATCAGCGACAACGCAAATTTAGTCGGAGTTGAAGGCTCCCATCCGCGCCGTGCTAGCGTGATCCACAGGAAGTTGAATAGTGGCGCAAGCGTGATAATAAAAAAGGCATTGATCGATTGAAACGCAGCAGCTGGAATCTCAAAACCGAGAATAACGCGATCCACATTACGATCAGTCATGAGGCTTAACGAACTCGCTGTTTGTTCGAAAAGCGACCAGAAAATTACCTGATAACTCATTAGGAACAAGCAAACGAGCATTCGATCGCGGTCTATCGGTTCACATTGAGTCAAAGAATAGAAGACAACTGCGCCGACTGCGAGCACCAAAGAGGTGCCAAGAAGCCCGCCGACAATCGCAGGCGACTGCATTAGTTGCCAGCAAATGAAAACCGCGAAAAGGCTGGCTGCATAGATCAACCACTCTGTACTTAGGCCAACTAGAGTCTTTCGCGCGAGTTGCTCGGGCCGCTTTGGTAGCCCTGCGTCGCCGAACAAATGCCGTCCTCTGATGAAAACGACAAGTCCCGCAAGCATGCCAATCCCAGCTGCTCCGAAGCCCCAGCTGAAGCCTTTATACTGGAGTAAAAATCCACAAATGATTGCCCCTAAAAAAGAGCCAAGATTAATTCCCATATAAAATAGGGTATAGGCTCCATCTCTGCGAGGGTCTTCGCGGTCATAAAGCGACCCGACGAGTGTAGAAATATTCCCTTTTAGAAATCCAACACCAACGATAATTAGACCGAGTGAAAAATAGAATATTTGAAGATAGAAGGGGTCTCTTACAATTTCACTGCCCCCCGACCCCATCCTCTCGATAGCTTGCGTGCCTTCTAAAGCCATTCCCAGATGGCCGGCAACGAGCAGAATCGCGCCAAGAATGACGGCTTTACTGGCGCCCAAATAGCGGTCTGCAATAATGCCACCTAAAACGGGCGTGATATAGACGAGTGAAATATAGGAGCCGAATATTCCAGCAGCCACTTCGTCGCTGAAGAGAAAGTGCTGGGTGAGATAAAAAATAAGCAGCGCCCGCATGCCATAGTAGCTAAATCGCTCCCACATCTCCGTAAGGAAGCAGATGACTAATGCTTTCGGGTGCCCAAAAAACTCAGTGCCCGTCTGGGTAGAAATCGCTGTCATAATATTCTCTTTTTATTCTCAGCTAACTGACCATGTCTAAATTGGGCGTGTTTGCTTATTTATTCTTAACATCAGCCTGTATCGCTGAAGAGCGCTTAATGGCGATCAATCGCTATTTGTCGTACTAACTGCATTTTCTCTGGCATTGCGTAGTAGCAATCTTTGCCCCGGTTGTAATATTTCGCCATCGCTCAAATTGTTCAATCGCACAATATCAGCCGAATATAGATTGTAGCGGCGTGCAATTGACCAGAGATTATCTCCGCGCCGAACAGTGTAACTAGGCGGTGCAATTTTACTTACATCGTCGTTCTTTATGTTGGGTGGAGAAAAGTCGCTTACCTCTCCTCGCGGGACTAGTAAGGATTCGCCAGCTATAATTCTGCTTCCGTTTAGACTGTTTGCGCGCTGTAGCACGTCAACCCGCGTACCAAATTTGCGCGCAATCGCGCCAAGTGTATCGCCAGATTTTATGCTGTAGCGATCAAACGTAATCAGTGTCGATTCATCCATAGTGAGAAGGACTTTAAATAGGCGAGCGCTTTCTTTCTCAGGAAGATAAAGCTCTCTTGAATCGTCTGGCGGCGTAGCCCATTGGCGATACTGAGGGTTCAGGCTTTTAAGCGTGTTTAGGTCTATGTCTGCGAGGCGGGCAGCCAGGCTTAAGTCGATTTGTGCTGAAAGAGTGACAGGGTAGAGGTATTTTTTGTTAGCAATAGGAAGAAGTTCGATTCCATGTTCTTTAGGATTTTCAACTACGAGCGCAAGGGCGAGTATTCGAGGGATATGATCACGTGTTTCTCCGCTCAGTTTTAGCTCCCAGAAACGAGAATAGCCCTGATCGTTAGTTGTTTTTCTTTGCTTGCGTAGAGCACGGCGTACATTACCGCTCCCAGTATTGTAGGCTGCTAGCGCAAGAAGCCAGTCCTGATCGAACTCGTCATAAAGGCTTTCTAAATAGTCGAGCGCGGCCCTTGTCGCCTTCATCGGATCTCGTCTTTCGTCTATCCACCATGTTTGCTCTAGTCCATAACTGCGCCCAGTTGCAGAAACGAATTGCCAGAGCCCGGCGGCATTTCGATGCGAGTAAGCATCCGGATTGAACGCGCTCTCAACAAAGGGTATGAGTGCTAGCTCAAGCGGTAATCCTCGCTGCTCAACCTGCTCAACAACCTCAAAAAGAAACGGTTGAGACCTGTCTCTCACTAGGTCGAAATAATCTTGCTGTTGGCGATATCGTTTAAGCTGCCTAGCAACGCTCGGATGTCCATAATTAACTGTGAGAGTAAAACCGTTTCTCAATCTCTCCCAAACATCTGTGGGATCTTCCGGCGAAAGTTTGTCTCGCGGGGCCGGGAGAGAAGGCGTGGCTGATGCATCAGGGATGATCTGTTCAGGCGCACCGAGACCCGTATTACTTCTGACCTGCGAAGAGGGGGGCAGAGACGAGCAGGAGGCAAACAAAAAGCTCAGTAATAATAAAGAAATCGGGCGCGTGGCCACTTCAGTTATAGTCTTGAGCTTACTGCAGAGTGTTATCGATGAGAGGTGGGGCGATATCAAAATTCGTCTTTCCAAGCGCGAACGGCTGCAAAGGTAGCGACGTCATCAGACGGTTTAATCCCCGAAAAAGACTGTGCAGAATCTATGATCTGCTGGTTAGAACAGCGTAGGAAAGGGTTGCTCGCAAGCTCTAAACCAATAGTAGTCGGGAGCGTGATTTCGCCTTGCTCTCTCAAAGCGCTGACTTGGGCTATTCTCAAATGTGTTACTAGATTGCCAGGCTCGCAGGCGATAGCAAACTTGAGGTTGGCTTGGGTGTATTCATGTGTGCAGTAAACCTGAGTTTCTGGGCCCAATGCAGTCAGTTTGGCAAGGCTATCCGTCATTTGTGCTGGGGTGCCTTCGAAAAGACGGCCACAGCCAGCTGCAAATAGTGTATCGCCGGAAAAAAGCCTAGTAGGTTTTCCACCCGCAGCGTTTGGGCCAACAACGAATGCAATATGATCGAGTGTGTGGCCAGGCACCTCTAATACGCTTACAGTCTCGCCAAACAAGGTGAATTCATCCCCTTCTTTTACTGTATCGGTGATACCAGCAATGCTCGAATTATCGGGGCCATAAACCTTGCAAGAATATTTCGCCGTCAGTTCTGCGATCCCACCAGTGTGGTCGGGGTGGTGATGTGTAATAAGTATGCAGCCAAGCGTTAGGGACTGCTCTTCGATCATCTTAATCACAGGGGTAGGATCGCCCGGGTCTACAACGCAGAGGGTCTTGTTATCATCACCTAAAAGGCTCCAAATGTAATTGTCGTCAAATGCGGGTAACGCCTTAATTTGGTTAATCATTTTTGGCAAGACTCTCTTTTATTTGAGCGTAGCGCTCGTCTAGTCCGCAAGGCTTATTGCGGGTCGTTTTTCTAACAGTGCCTATGATATAAGGATTGCCGTTGATTACAACAAAGAAGAGTGGGCATTGGTCTTTCCGCGGCAAAAGGGGGCGAGGTGGGCAGTAAATTCTCTAAGCATGCGATCAGGCGGCTCATCATCGCCGGCAAATCGCTGAGTTCAAGCAGACAACCGCAGCAGCGTTCAGATTGTGATAATCAGACTGCTTTGGCCTCTTGGTATGCGAGCGGCCTTGGCACAAGACTCATCGCCTCAGAGACGCGCAGTATTGCACCATTGCTCGAAAAGCTTTTTGGCTATCACCTTCTTTTCATAGGCGCTCGCAAAAACGCAGGCATGATTGAATCGAGCCCTATCACGCATAAAATCGTCCTCGGTAACCGAAGCGACGCAGGGGATGTTGGCAACAACGTCGGTTTGTTCTCTGACCCTTGCGCGCTCGCACTACAAAATGAGTCTATCGATGTCGTTGTTCTACACCACGCGTTAGAATTCACGGCGTCCAGTCGTGCGGTTCTCAGGGAAGCCGTGAGGGTTTTGCGGCCCGGAGGTCACATTGTGCTCATTACTTTCCAGCCCTTGAGTTTGTGGGGGCTGAAGAGGCTACTTTGTTCCGCGATACCCCTGCGTGGCGCCGAATCTAGGCATGCCCCATGGGAAGGCAGGTTCAGACATCCTAGCCGACTGATCGATTGGCTTGGCGTGCTCGATGTGCAGGAGCTCATTAGTTTTAGCGCAATGCATGAATTCCCTCTGCAATTTTCAGAGACTGGCGTACGCCTAAAACGGCTCGCTGAATCAATGGAGAACTGGGGGCTGAAATTCAAGAGTCCATTCGGGGCAAGCAATATTATTGCCGGCATCAAGCAAAGTCGTCCGCTAACACCGAGTGCGCTTAAATGGAGACGACCACTGCCAACGCCTATTCACGGTGTACCATCGACTCTACAAGGTCATTCGAGTCAGTCTGGGGTATCATGGAAAGCCTGTTTCGATATAGATAAAATCAATGCTGACCGTGAGGACTGAATGCCCAAATACGTAGAACTTTTTACAGATGGAGCCTGCAAAGGTAATCCCGGCGTAGGCGGTTGGGGTGCGCTCATGCGTTTCGGTGAAACTGAAAAGCGACTTTTCGGCGCCGAAGCGGAGACGACCAATAATAGAATGGAGCTGATGGCAGTAATCTGTTCCCTAGAAGCGCTTACCGAGCCTTGCTCCGTGTCGATAACTACCGATTCGAAATATGTCTTACAAGGCATGACCGAATGGCTCGCCAACTGGAAACGGCGCAATTGGCAAACCGCGGCGAAGAAACCTGTATTGAACATTGATCTTTGGAAACGTTTAGACGCTGCCGCAGGTGGTCACCAAATCGAGTGGCACTGGGTAAAGGGCCATAGCGGACATCGAGAAAACGAAATAGCCGATGAACTCGCTAATCAGGGCATCGAAGAACTTCGCGCATCGGCTTAACGAACCACAAGCAGGAAAGATAATGCGGCAAGTAGTACTAGACACAGAAACGACAGGTTTAGACCCTGCACAGGGTCACCGGGTAATTGAGATCGGCTGCGTCGAAATCATCAATCGAAAGCAAACGAAACGCCACTACCATTGCTATCTTAATCCTGATCGGGATATTGACGCGGGTGCGATGGAGGTGCATGGCATAACCCCTGCGTTTCTCGCTGATAAGCCGCGTTTTTATCAGATAGAGGCCGAATTTCTCGATTTTATAGCCGGCGCCGAACTTATCATTCATAACGCTCCCTTCGATATGGGCTTTTTAAATGCAGAGCTAAAGCGGAGCGACTCAAGTCGTGCATCTCTCGACGGTTTCTGTAACGTGCTCGACAGTTTAGTTCTCGCGCGGCAAAAGCATCCGGGGCAACGCAATAGCCTCGATGCCCTCTGTAAACGCTATGGCGTCGATAATACACAGCGTGAGCTTCACGGCGCCTTGCTCGATGCTGAAATTCTTGCAGATGTTTATCTTGTTATGACGAGTGGGCAGCGCAACTTGCTTTTAAAAGAAGAAGAAAGTTCTGAGCAAGAAGTCGAGAATAGAAGGCTCAGAACGTCCAAGAAGAGACCGGCACTCGAGGTAGTTAAGGCGAGCGCGAGTGAACTGCAAGCACATCGAGACCGACTTACCGAAATAGACTCAGAAAGTGCCAATGGCGCGCTGTGGTTAAGCCTTAATACTAATTAAGCGGACGGCGAGACTCACATTTTCTTAGCTCGAAGATTATAACTCCGCACACAACAGGACCAAACATGCTCGATACTGCGCAAGAAGTTAGGCCGTTTTTTCTCACGCCTCAACACATACGATTGGAAGACACGTTTATTCTTTTCTTCGAAGGTCAGATCGTCTGCGATGGTCTTTTGACAACTTGGAGTATTGAGACCATCAATCCTGAAGTAATAATCGACGCTCAACTCCTCCGAATTCCTCAGGAGTCAGGTTCGGATCTGGTCGCTGCATACCTCGATTCTTCACCTCTCGGTGCGCTCCCCAGTGCAGAGCTGCGATCATTACGAAGCATGCTGCTTTCAGACTCCAAAGAATTTTTTATGGGAGCAGGCGTGGCCAATCAGCTTGAAGAATGGCTGACCGGACATAAATTTTGTGGCAGCTGTGGCGGTCTAACCCAGCCGCATCCCAATGAAAGGGCGCTGGTCTGTAAACCATGCGAACGGCACTATTATCCTCGAATCAACCCCTGCGTGATCGTGCTCGTAGTACGCGAAGATAAGATGCTGCTGGCTAAGAGCTCGCGTCATAACGCTGACTTCTATTCTTGTTTGGCCGGATTCATGGAAGTAGGGGAGTCACCTGAAGATACCGTGAAGCGCGAAGTGTTCGAAGAAGTGGGTGTCCACGTAGGCAAGATTGAGTATCTTTCCAGTCAGTCGTGGCCATTTCCGTCTCAGCTTATGCTTGGTTTCATCGCACAATACGAAAGCGGCGATATCAATCCTGAACCAAGCGAAATAGCCGATGCTCAATGGTTTGGGGCCGACGATCTTCCGAATATCCCTTCCGCACGTATAAGCGTTGCCGGAAAACTGATCTCTCATTTTCTTAATACCTAGCGATTTCGCACACACCCTGCGATTGTTTTTTGTCGCTTAATCATGAGGCAAACACTTGGAATACCTAATTCAATACGGCATGTTTTTGGCTAAAGCAGCGACAATCGTCGTGGCAATCGTTCTCGTAATAGGCGCCATAGCAGCGGCTGGGAGCCGTCAGCGACGGGCGAGCAAACGCGGCGAAATTGTCATCGAACGTCTGAACGACCATTTAGAAGATCTTCACGATGCTGTGCGCGAAGAGGTTATCGATCCTGCGACTCTTAAGCTGGACAATAAGGCGCGCAGCAAGCGAGAGAAAGAAGAGGCTAAAGCAGAAACCAAGCGAGCCAAAGCAGAAGCCAAGGACAAAGCGAAAGAAAAAGCTAAGGAAAAGGCTAAGCCGAAAGGCGAATCTAGTCAGGGGGCCAACGCCGCTATCCCTGAGAATAAATCTTCAAACGACGCACGCCTTGATGATGCGCCAAACAGGCGCAAGCGGATCTATGTTTTGGACTTTGATGGGGACGTTGCTGCCGAAGAAGTCAGTTCGCTGCGTGAGGAAATTACCACCGTGCTCTCAATCGCCGAGCCCTGTGATGAGATAATTCTGAAGCTAGAAAGCCCCGGTGGCATGGTGCATGCCTATGGACTCGCGGCAAGCCAACTGCAACGAATCAAAGACGCAAAAATTCCATTAACGATTTGTGTTGATAAAGTCGCGGCAAGCGGTGGGTATATGATGGCCTGCCTAGCCGACAAACTCGTCGCAGCACCTTTTGCTATTATCGGCTCTATCGGCGTTGTGGTTCAGTTGCCTAATTTCCACAAAATTCTGAAAAAGAACGAAGTCGACTATGAGGTAATCAGCGCAGGTGAATATAAGCGTACGCTCAGCACGTTTGGTGAAATCACCGACAAAGGCCGAGCGAAAGTACAAGAAGACGTCGAAAATATTCATGAAATCTTTAAACAATGGGTTAAATCGCACCGGCCCATAGTAGACGTAAGTCGCGTAGCGACCGGCGAAACATGGGTTGGTATGCAAGCCAAGGAACGTTATTTGGTAGACGAGCTAAATACCAGCGATGACGTGTTGGTTCGCGCATGCAAAGACGCAGATGTTTTCGAGGTGAATTACAAGTTCAAGCAAACATTGCAGGACAAACTAGGTGCGGCGGTTGAGGCAGGCGTTGCTCGTGCTGCTAACAAACTACTTGCGGCTGACAGATCAAAAGACTTTCAGTGAAACCAATAATAAGAGCGCTTCTAGTCGCTAAGTCTAATTATCGTTGACTACTAAATGAGGAACAACAAGTGAGCACATATAAAGCATTCGAAGTAAGGGAAGAGACAGAGAAAAAATTTGTGGGCGCGATAGTTGAGAAAAGCGCGTTAGAACTTGTTGAGGGGAGTGTTTCAATAGAGGTGCATTATTCGTCAGTTAACTACAAAGATGCCCTGTCAGCCTCAGGCAGCAAGGCTGTCACTCGAGAATATCCACACGTGCCAGGTATTGATGCAGCAGGTACAGTTCTCGCAAGCACTGATTCGAATTTTGCCGTAGGCGATGAGGTTGTCGTCACAGGATATGATCTGGGCATGAATACTGCGGGCGGATTTGGGCAACAAGTGACCGTGCCCGGTGGGTGGGTTACTAAATTACCCGTCGGCTTATCCTTGCACGACTCTATGGTGCTCGGTACAGCAGGCCTTACTGCAGGGCTCTGCGTAAATAAGCTGTTATTCAATGGCATTACACCCGAAGCAGGGAAAGTGCTAGTAACAGGCGCTACCGGCGGTGTAGGAATCATTGCTTGTGCCTTGCTTGTGAAACTGGGCTTTGAGGTTGTGGCGAGCACAGGGAAATTAGCAGAAGCAGCGAAATTGACGGCTCTCGGCGTATCGGAGGTCATCTCACGTGAGGCCTTCTCCGAAGAAAACCCAAGACCAATGCTAAAAGAAAGCTATGCCGCTGCGGTCGATGTTGCCGGAGGAGCAACACTTGTCAACGTGATTAAAAGCCTAAGCTATGGTGGCAGTGTGGCCGCCTGTGGTTTGGTAGATAGCCCGGCGCTTAGCGCTACGGTGTTGCCGTTTATCTTGCGCGGCGTCAATCTGCTTGGGGTTGACTCCGTTGAACTGCCATTGGCCCAAAAACAGCAGATATGGAACCTATTCGCGAACGAGTGGGCCTTTACTGATATAGATTCGCTGGCGGAGACTATCGTCCTCGCTGAATTGCCGGCTGTACTCGCTAAGGTTCTTGCCGGTGGCGCGATTGGCCGCTATGTGCTCGATCTGCGCGCGTAAGACTCAACCCTCGGCGGCGATCTGATTTATCGCCGCCGAAATATAGGCTCTTGGTTCAATGCTGTGGCAGTATACGTTGAGCTAAAGTCATCGAAAGCAGACAAACATTCATCTACGTCTTGGTCGCTACGCAGCGCAAAAGAATCGAACCCACAGCGTTCTAAAAAACAGAGTTGGTCGCGCAAGACATCGCCGATCGCTCTGATTTCTCCAGTAAAACCTAAGTCCAACCGTAAACGTCGAGCGAGTGAAAATGGACGTCCGTCGCTAAACACAGGAAAGTTAAGCGCGATTAGCTGGAAGTCGGCTATTCTGTTTTCAATGCTTGCGAGGTCCTGATGAGAGTCCAACCATACCCCAATTGCACCTAACTGCGCTCTCGCCTCGTCTTCGTCGCTGAGAATGAGTTCGAGTGGCAATAAGACCTTTCGACCTCTTAATGCCGAAAACGCATCCGGGCCAGATGCTGACTGCAGAAGTGCCCATTCGTTTGGGACTGCATTTCTGTTGCGGATCAAACTGGTCATTATTGGTCCTTCTCGTAAACACGTTTTTTAAACGGATCGACGCCGACGCGCTCTACCGTATCGATAAATTTTTCGTCTGCTAAACGCATCTCTCGGTAGACGCTTACAAGGTCTGCAACCACAGACGGTATGTCGGTTTGTGCAAAAGAAGGGCCGAGGATTTTACCAAGCTTCGCTTCGCATTTGGACGAACCACCGATTGAGACCTGATAAAACTCCTCGCCTTTTTTATCGACTCCAAGCACGCCTATATTGCCGACATGGTGATGTCCGCAGGCATTCATACAGCCTGAGATATTCAATGAAACCTCACCTATGTCTGCTAGTAGATCGCGGTCATCAAACTGACGCTGGATTGCCTCGGCGATTGGTATCGATTTAGCGTTTGCAAGCGCACAGAAATCCCCACCCGGACAGCAGATAATGTCGCTGAGTTTATTTAAGTTGTCCGCTTGTAACGAATCTGGAGCGAGGCTTTGATAGAGATTGTAGAGTTCACTTTCTTCGACATCTGCGAGAATTACGTTTTGCGCATGAGTCACGCGAACCTCACTAAAACTGAACCGTTCTGCGAGATGAGCTAGTGCGTTAAGTTGCTCCTCGCTGACATCTCCCGGCGCGTAACCCGTCTTTTTGAAACTGATGGCTACAGCGGCGTAACCCGGTTTTTTATGCGGAGTAACATTGTGACTAAACCAACTCGCAAAGAGTACATCCCGGGCCAACGCCTCGCGCAATGACGCGGGGTTTGGCTCTAGTGCTTTATAGGCCGGTTCTTGGAAATAGCTTTTGCAGCGTTCAATTTCGGCATCGGTGAGAGTGAGACTTCCCTCACGAAGCTGTTCCCATTCGTGCATTACTTTCTCGCGAAATGTCTCTAATCCTGTCTCCCGAACAAGTATCTTAATTCGCGCTTTATACTTGTTGTCACGACGTCCTTCTCTGTTATACACGCGAAGTATGGCTTCTAAAGCGCTAAGCAAGTCATGCCGTTCGATGAAATCAAAGACCACTTGCCCTATAACTGGAGTGCGTCCAAGGCCACCTCCTGCAAGGATCTGAAAGCCAGTCTCCCCAGCTTCATTTTTGCGAAGATAGAGACCGATATCGTGAACCTGCGTAGCCGCATGGTCTTCTTGTGTACCACACACCGCGATTTTGAATTTGCGCGGCAGATAAGCGAATTCCGGATGAAAAGTTGACCATTGCCGAATGATTTCGCAATAAGGTCTGCTGTCTTCGATCTCATCTATTGCGACGCCAGCAAATTGATCAGTCGTCGTGTTGCGGATGCAATTGCCACTAGTTTGTATCGCATGCATTTCAACCTCAGCAAGATGAGCCAGAAGGTCGGGGACATCCTCTAATGCTGGCCAGTTGAATTGAATGTTTTGCCTAGTAGTGAAATGTCCGTACCCCTTGTCGTAATGCGAAGAAATAAAAGCGAGCTTTCTCAGTTGCCGAGCCGACAACATGCCATAGGGAACAGCGATGCGGAGCATCGGCGCCAAACGCTGAACATAGAGTCCGTTTTGCAAACGCAGGGGAAGAAATTCGGCATCGGTGAGCTTGCCTTCGAGATAGCGATTCGTCTGGCTTCTAAATTGTATAACGCGTTCTTCGAGCATCGTAGCGTCATAACCGTCATATCTGTACATCGACTTTTTCCTCTACCTGTGCCGTAGTTGGTTAATCTAGGTTGGGGGCGAGCAGCCGGCTGAGCAGTGTAAAGTCTCTGCTGCTTCTGGATGCAAGGTCTTCAACCTGCTCGCCACTTATTTTTCCCACTGAGAAATAGCGTGCGTCCGGATGGCTAAAATAGTATCCGCTTACACTTGCAGCTGGCGTCATCGCGTAGCTATCGGTGAGAGCGATACCAATCTCCTTCTCCGCGTCGAGAAGCGAAAAGAGCGTCTCTTTCTCAGAATGCTCAGGACAAGCGGGGTAGCCCGGCGCTGGACGAATGCCTCGATAGCGTTCGCTAATCAGCTCCTCTGTGGACAGGCTCTCGTCCGGTGCATAGGCCCAATATTCTGCCCTTACGCGGGCGTGAAGATGCTCCGCAAAGGCTTCGGCGAGTCGGTCGGCTAAGGCTTTGATCATGAGAGAGGCATAATCATTGTTGTCATCTTGATAACCCTTTGCGAGCGCTTCGGCGCCTATGCCAGCGGTGACTGCGAAACCACCTAGGTAGTCAGATTTACCCGATTCTTTGGGCGCGACAAAGTCCGCTAGACAAAGGTGAGGTTGATCGTTCTGCTTAGGCATTTGCTGACGCAAAAAATGAATATTTTTATTATCTGCGGAGGCGCCCAAGTGTACATCATTGCCGACACTGTTGCCTTCCCAAAAACCAAAGACAGCTCGTGCTGTGATCAGTTTGTGTTGCACAATTTCAGTTAACATTTCTTGTGCGTCTTTAAACAAGTCCCGTGCAGCAGCGCCAACTTTTTCGTCGCTTAAAATTGCAGGGTATTTACCTGCGAGACTCCAAGTAATGAAAAACGGTGTCCAATCGATGTAGTCGATGAGTTTCTCAAGAGGGTAATCTTCGAGAACTTTTGTGCCAGTAAACGCAGGCGTTGGAGGCGTGTAGCTATCCCAATCGAGCTTCAGGCTCGCACGGTTTGCAGCGCGGTAATCAACGAGCTCCCGCTTACTCTTTCGGTTAGCAGTGCGTTCACGGATCATTGCGTATTCGTTACGAAGATCGTTGGCAAAATCGGGCTTATTGGCCTCGTTCAGGAGTGTACTGACAACGTTGACACTCCTTGATGCGTCAGAGACATAGACCGTCGCATCGTTTTTGTAATGCTGCTCGATTTTTACTGCGGTGTGCGCTTTCGAGGTAGTGGCCCCTCCGATCAGTAACGGTAGGTTAAAATCGAGTCTCTGCATTTCAGAGGCAACATGGACCATTTCATCGAGCGAAGGCGTGATGAGACCACTCAAGCCGATGATGTCCACATTCTCTTCGATCGCTGTCTTGAGGATTTTATCAGCGGGTACCATAACGCCGAGATCGATAATCTCGTAATTGTTGCATGCTAGAACAACACCAACGATATTCTTACCGATGTCGTGTACATCTCCCTTCACCGTTGCGAGAAGTATTTTGCCCTTTGCTTTGACCTCACCACCTTGTTTTTCGGCTTCGATATAAGGCAGGAGGTAAGCCACCGCTTGTTTCATTACGCGCGCGCTTTTAACCACTTGCGGCAAAAACATTTTGCCGCTGCCGAAGAGGTCGCCAACCTCGTTCATGCCATCCATGAGAGGGCCTTCGATGACATGAATCGGACGTTCGGCGTTCAGTCGCGCTTGCTCGGTGTCTTCTTCGATAAATTTAGTAATGCCTTTAACCAGCGCATAGGCTAAACGTTTCTCCACGATCTGCTCTCGCCAAGCCAGGTCTTCGGTAGCGATGATGCCGCCAGTACCGCTGTAGTTCTGAGCGACTGTCATTAATTGTTCTGTGCCATCCGCTGTTCGATTAAGCACTACGTCTTCTACGGCTTTTTTCAGGTCGACAGGAATATCGTCATAGACGGCTAGCTGGCCGGCATTAACGATGCCCATCGTCAGGCCTGCTTTGATCGCGTGAAAGAGAAAGACTGAGTGGATGGCTTCGCGCACGAGATTATTGCCGCGAAAAGAGAAGGAGACATTACTCACCCCACCTGAAATTAGGGCGCTAGGGAGCTCTGCTTTAATGTATTTGCAGGCTTCGATAAAGTCGACCGCATAGTTGTTGTGCTCATCGATACCGGTGGCAATAGCAAATATATTCGGATCGAAGATTATGTCTTCGGCTTGGAATCCTATGCTAATTAAAATGTCATAGCTGCGTTTGCAAATTTGTTTTTTGCGCGCCAATGAATCCGCCTGACCGTCTTCATCGAATGCCATGACCACGACTGCGGCGCCATAGGCGAGGCAGAGTTTTGCCTTTTCGATAAACTCGGCATCGCCTTCCTTCAAGCTAATGGAGTTGACGATGGCTTTACCTTGTATACATTTCAGGCCTTCTTCAATAATTTGCCATTTCGAGGAGTCGACCATAATCGGCACGCGGCAAATCTCGGGTTCGGCAGCCACTAACTTAAGGAAGCGCACCATAGCCGCCTCGGAATCGAGCATGCCTTCATCCATATTGATGTCGATAATCTGCGCGCCGGCGGCTACTTGCTCTCGGGCTACCTCAAGCGCTTCATCGTAATTTTCTTCTCGAATAAGTCGCGCGAAGCGTGCCGACCCAGTGACATTAGTGCGCTCGCCGACGTTGACAAAAAGGGAGTCGGCCTTGATGTTGAATGCCTCTAATCCGCTAAGCCTGCAGGCAGGCTTGATCGTCGGTATTTTACGGGGGGGGATTCCTTGAATCGCCTCTGCTATAGCTGCGATGTGTTCGGGTGACGTGCCACAGCAGCCACCTACAACATTTAAAAAGCCGCTGCTGGCGAACTCTTTGATGATAGAGGCCATTTCTTCGGGGCTTTGATCGTATTCACCAAATTCATTTGGCAGACCGGCATTAGGATGGGCAGAGACATAGCATTCGGCTAGGCTCGAAGTTTCAGCGATATGCGGACGTAATTGTTCTGCGCCGAGTGCGCAGTTGAAGCCGACAGAAAGAGGCTTAGCGTGAGCGACGGAGTTTAAAAATGCCTCCACAGTTTGCCCCGACAGAGTGCGTCCGCTTGCGTCAGTAATCGTTCCCGAAATCATGATCGGGAGATCGAGCTCAAGTTCATCTAGCACGCGATGGGCTGCAAAAATCCCAGCTTTGGCATTCAATGTGTCGAATGCAGTTTCGATCATAAGGATATCGGCGCCGCCGGCAATTAAGCCTCGCGCAGAGTTGCTGTAATCGTCAACCAGCTCGTCGAAACTTGTGTTTCTAAACCCTGGATCATTTACATCAGGCGAGAGCGAAGCGGTCTTGCTGGTTGGACCAATAATGCCAGCGACAAAGCGGGGCTTGTTTGGCGTGTTCTGGGTCGCCGCATCGCACGCAGCGCGTGCCAGTTTCGCTGCTTCTTCGTTTAGCTCATAAGCAAGCTCTTCGAGTCCGTAGTCTGCCTGTGATGCGCGTGTCGAATTAAACGTGTTGGTTTCAACGATATCTGCACCCGCTGCGAGATAAGACGCGTGTATCTCTGTGATGATTTCGGGAGCTGTGAGTGTCAGAAGATCGTTGTTTCCCGCCAAAAGTTGCGATGTTGTCGCAAATCGCGCTCCGCGGAAATTAGACTCAACCAACTGATAGCCCTGAATCATCGTACCCATAGCGCCATCAAGAATGAGGATGCGCTGGGTGAGGGCGGCGCGCAGCGCGGCTACTCGTTGAGTACGGGTAAGTTGTTCTGTCATGCCGGTGCCTTTGGGCTATTTCTAGCCCGTTAAACAGTTATAAGGGGTAAGTATCTAGGCTAACTAGAGGGTTATATATTCTACCAAAGTACTTTGATGAGGGCATAGCACTATAACCAAGTAATACACTTGGTTATTCTTTTTCTAACCTGTTTACAGTAGACTTAAACTCATAATTAAGGAGTAAAGATCAGTATGAGCACCAATTTGATTACGATAACCGCACCCGCTCAGGCCTATCTGGCTGAACTGCTTAAAAAACAAGACACCGAGGGAGTGTCGGTCCGTGTTTTCATTCTCGATGCAGGGACGCCGAAAGCGGAGACGTGTATCTCTTTCTGCCGGCCTGGCGAAGAAAAAGAAGAAGACTCAATTCAGCAGTGCGAAGGCTTCAAGGCCTATATCGACGAACCTAGCATCCCATTCCTCGAAGAGGCGGTGGTGGATTATTCGAAGGATGCGATGGGCGGGCAGCTTACAATTAAAGCGCCTAATTCCCGGCTACCAAAGATAACCGACGAAAGTTCGCTCCCAGATCGCATTAACTACGTTCTCTATAACGAGATTAATCCTGGGCTCGCGGCGCATGGCGGTAATGTGACGCTCGAGGAGCTCTATGACGAGAACATTGCGGTATTGCGCTTCGGCGGCGGATGCCAGGGTTGCGGTATGGTCGATGTGACACTTAAGGAAGGGGTCGAGAAGACGCTGCTGCAACAGATACCTCAGTTGAAAGAGGTGCGTGACGTGACTGATCATTCTCAGCGCGAGAACGCTTACTTTAAGTAATTCTCATAACGCACTGATTTTAATGATTATAAGCAGCCTCTAGTAAACCGTAGAGGCTGTCTTTAAAGGCCGGGGACGCGGCATCCAGTGTCGCCATCACCTCGACTAGCACTTCGTTATCTTCGCGCCCATTCCACATTTTTTTGTAGGTTCCGTCTTGATACCCATGGTCTTGACGAAAGAAATTAAGCACGTTCTTGCTCACATATTGCTTATAAAGCTCATGCCAATCGAGCGAGCAACCGCGCATTATCGCAGCAAACAAGCCCAATTCTATCCTACCTGCAGCAGACGTACCGATAAAGGTTTGGAGTAATTCAAGTAAATCGAACTCGCCTAAAGCGTACTCTTGCCCATCGAAATTCAGCGCGTCGGCTGCGCTCTGCCGCGCATAGGTCGTTTCGAGATAAGTTATCGCTTTTTCTTCATCGGCGCCATTTCTCAGCAAAATTTCCGACAATAGAAAATGCCAGATATCAACCAACTCCATCTGCAGCTGACTAAGATCGCAATGCTGCTGCTTCCACCATTTCCACCCATGGTGCTCTATTGCCTCTGCGGCTTCGATAACCACCGCGCGAAGGTAGGGATATTTTGCTTCTGTCCAGTTGGGGTCAACACGGAAATTCATTCCGGCTTGGAGTTGAAACATAGTGTTGAGTTGAGTTGAACTGAGCATAATTATTGACAATATCCTTGGAAGGGCGGCAGGCGTCTGCCGATAGCGTGCTGTGGTTAGGTTCCTGCGGAGTAGATTGCTAAGCGCTTTGTCCGTCGCCCTTAATCTGGTTGGCAAGTGAGGAAAGCATTTCACAACGGCTAGCACGCATGTCGGTATAGGATTGGTATGCGGCCATCGATTCCTCGTCGGAGGTTGCCGCATGCGCAAGCTCTGCTAACCAAGTGTCGAGGACCTTGATTTCTTGATTCAGCTGCGCGGTCGCTTCTGCGATCAGCGCGTCATCGATACCGTCGCTTGCGTCGTGATTCTTGTTCATGCAGAGTTCCTAGCGCCAATGCCCTTAGACTTTCTGTTGAGTGAGTTAGATTAATAACCCTCCAGATTCTTTTTGTCGGCAGCTTTGGGATACGTGGTAGCTATTTTTATCTAAGGCCTTCACTAAGTCATTTGCGGCGGCGGATATGACCGCCTCCCACTACATTGTCATAGACAGATATACGCGTCAAGACGTCCTAATTATCTCGGTTCTGGCTTTCTTTTGGCTTTTTTTGCAGATGAGGCTTGACTACAAAGCTCTAGCTCCCTAGAATTCCGCTCGTTCTGATTTGGCGCACCTAGCCATACAGATTGTCCCCTTCGTCTAGAGGCCTAGGACACCTGGTTTTCATCCAGGCAACAGGGGTTCGAAACCCCTAGGGGACGCCAATTTCGAAAAGCCCAGCTATGCTGGGCTTTTTTCGTTGCGGAACCGGAAAATGGGAAACTGACTTTTCGAAGGGGCTCACTCAGCATGACCACTGCAATCGCGATCAAAGATCTGACAAAAACCTACGCCAATGGATTCGAAGCGCTCAAAGGAATTAGTCTAGAGGTAGAGCAGGGCGACTTTTTCGCGCTACTCGGCCCTAACGGAGCGGGCAAATCAACGACCATTGGTGTGCTGTCTACCTTAGTGAAAAAATCTGGCGGTATCGTTGAGATTTTCGGCAAAAACGTCGACTCACATGTTTACGAAACCAAATTAGACCTTGGCGTTGTACCTCAAGAGATCAATTTTAGTCAGTTCGAGCGCGTCAAGGATATCGTGATGACGCAGGCAGGTTACTACGGCATGCCGCGCTCACTAGCTGCAGAGCGTTGTGAAAAATACCTGCGCAAGTTAGACCTCTGGGATAAGCGTAACGACCGCTCAAGGACCCTATCCGGCGGTATGAAACGACGCCTGATGATTGCGCGCGCCCTCGTTCACGAGCCCAAACTTCTTATCTTAGACGAGCCCACCGCAGGTGTAGATATCGAGCTTAGACGCTCGATGTGGGAGTTTTTAACTGAGTTAAACGAATCGGGTACTACTATCATTCTTACGACTCATTATCTCGAAGAAGCCGAGCAGCTTTGCCGCAATATCGCTATCATCGACCACGGGCGCATTGTAGAAAACACCAGTATGCGTGCTTTGCTCAAGGCTTTAGATAAACAAACTTACATCGTCGAACTTGCAACGCCAATCGAGTCTTTGCCGAATTGGGGTGACGCGCCGGTGAGTGCAACGCTAATCGATGCGCACTCATTCGAAATCACAGTGGCGGCGACACTGACCATGAGCGGATTGTTCAAGCTCTTTCTGGATCGCGGCATCGAAGTCAGTGCGCTACGCAGCAAAAGCAATCGCTTGGAGCAGTTGTTTTTGAGTCGATTGGACAATGCACGAGGAGAGCCGGCAGATGTTTAAGAATCACAAATACATTGCGTTCGAAACCATTGTTATTAAAGAAGTACGAAGATTTACACGGATCTGGCTACAAACCCTAGTGCCGCCCGCAATTACTATCTCGCTCTACTTCGTGATTTTCGGCAATTTGGTCGGTAGCCGCATTGGAGATATGGGCGGCTTCGATTACATGGAATTCATTATTCCAGGCCTGATCATGATGGCGGTAATTCAGAACTCCTATTCGAATGTTGTTTCCTCATTCTTTAGTCACAAATTTCAGCGCAGTGTCGAAGAGGTGCTCGTCTCGCCGGTACCCAATTCGATCATTCTTTGCGGTTTTATCGTGGGAGGTATGGTGCGAGGATTGTTAGTTGGCGCTATCGTCACTGGTATGGCGCTGTTTTTTGTTGACCTCCAGATTCAGCATCCGCTGATTACAATTACGGTGATCTTGCTGACGGCCACTGTGTTTTCACTTGCAGGCTTTATTAACGCGCTTTTTGCGAACAGCTTCGATGACATCTCGATTATCCCAACCTTTGTACTTACGCCATTAATTTATCTGGGCGGTGTATTTTATTCATCGGCTTTATTGCCACCATTTTGGCAATCGGTGTCTGCGTTGAATCCTATTTTTTATATGGTCAACACGTTTCGCTATGGATTTTTAGGCGTCTCAGATGTGCCTATTGGGGCGGCATTTTTTATTCTAATTCTCTTTAGCGTGGTGTTGTTTGGCAGCTGTCTTTGGCTGCTAAACCGCGGCACTGGGTTAAGGAGCTAGAATTATGGTGCATGATTCTAAGTCGGCTACCAACCCGCTTGGCGAAACGCTGGCGAGCCCCGCAGCGTATGCGCCTGAAATTTTGTTCCCGATACCTCGAGCACCTGCTCGGGAAGCCATTGGGTTTCCGCCACAGCTAGCCATGTTCGGCTTCGATCACTGGCAGGCTTTCGAATTATCCTGGCTGGATTCGAGTGGAAAACCCAGTGTCGCTGTCGCTGAATTGTTTTTTGATTGCCGTTCTCCTGCCATAGTTGAGTCGAAATCTCTTAAGCTTTATCTGAATTCGTTTAATCACGAGAGAATGGCGTCGACTGAGTTGCTAGCCTCTACGATCAAAGCGGATCTCGAACAGGCGAGCGGTAATGTTGTGAATGTGCTTGTGCACTCGCTCGGCGAGTATCGTGCACTAATGGCGAAAAATTTCGCACCCCGGCTGCAGGACAATAGGACAGTGATCGCTTTAGATCGGTTGCCCTTAATTGATAATGTCGCGCCGCTCGACGCATCTGTCATTGAATTTATTCGCATCGATAAGGCGCCGAACGCGGTACATGCTAATAAGGAGACGCGTTACACCAGCGATCTCTTTCGCTCCAATTGCCCAGTCACCAATCAACCCGATTGGGCGAGTCTTGAAATTAAAGTCACTGGCATCGAGATCGAAGGCGCGAGCCTGCTGAGTTATCTTTGCTCGTTCCGGGAGCACCAGGGATACCATGAAGAATGCGCTGAGCGAATATTCGTTGCTTTGAGCAATCACTGTCGCCCTGACTCATTGCAAGTTTCGATGAATTATCTGCGACGTGGCGGTCTAGACATCAACGTCTATCGCGCAAGCGAAGCAATTACGCACGCCGATAGGCTCGCGCGTGATGTCAGGCAATAAAACACAAGCGCCCTATGGATGTTTGCCGCCTTGTAATCTAGGTGGCCCTAAGCTAGAGTGCGCGCCGTAAGTTTTACCCCGGTGAGGTGTCCGAGTGGCTGAAGGAGCACGCCTGGAAAGTGTGTAAGTCGAAAGGCTTCGAGGGTTCGAATCCCTCTCTCACCGCCAAATTTTAATGCCCCTGAAACAAACTGAAAAGACAGATTTTCCGGCTTCATTCCCCCCAATGGATTCCTAAGGTAGTATCGAGATAGTTTTTCTCGACACACCAAGGACAGTCCATGAAATTCCCATTACTGCTTGCCCCTTTAGTTGTTTGCCTCGGTGCTAGCGTCGCTGGCAGCGCCTTTTCTGCCGATTGGCCGAGCTATGGCGGTGACAACGGATCACAAAAATACTCGACACTAGATCAGGTTAACGCCTCAAACGTCGCCGACTTGGTTCCGGCATGGTCTTGGGAGAGCCCAGATAATGCCACTGTTGCCGATAATATTGCGCAACAAAACTACAGGGCAGTGCCGGCAGGCTTTAAGGCGACACCTATTGTGATAGAGGGTGTCATGTATGTGCCTAGCTCATTCGGGCGAGTCGTCGCGCTTGATGCGGCGTCGGGCGAGGAAAAATGGATTTTTGACACTGAGGCTTGGTCTAGTGGTAGGCCAGCAAATCTAGGTTACAACTCGCGCGGAGTCGGTTACTGGTCGAGCGAAGACAAACAGCGCATCTTCTTCGCAACCAACGATGCTAATCTGTGGTCTATCGACGCCGTGACAGGCTTACCCGACAGCAGTTTCGGCGACGGGGGCAAGATTGATTTGTCCTTGGGTCTTGGGCGTGAAATAGATAAGCGCCAATATGGCGTCGTCTCGCCGCCACTCGTGACCAACGATATAGTTGTCGTTAATTCCATAATCAATGACGGACCAACCACAAAGGAAATGCCGCCTGGCAACGTGAGAGGGTTTGATCCTCGCACAGGTGACATTGTGTGGATGTTTGAGACGATTCCTCAGGCAGGTGCGTTTGGCAACGAGACTTGGGAAAACGGATCATGGGAATACACCGGTAATACCAATTCATGGACCATTATGAGCGCCGACGACGAACTAGGCATTGTGTATCTACCCATTGGCACCCCGACGAATGACTGGTACGGCGGTTTGCGCCATGGCGATAACCTATTTGCAGAAAGCTTAGTCGCTGTGGAGGCCAAAACTGGCAAGCGCTTGTGGCATTTCCAGATGGTGCATCATGGCGTCTGGGATTACGATCTCCCTGCTGCGCCAACGCTTGTCGACCTGACCGTAGAAGGTAAAAAAATCAAAGCGGTTGCTCAAATCTCAAAGCAGGGATTCACCTATGTATTCGATCGCGTCACTGGCGACCCCGTATGGCCTATTATCGAAACCCCTGTGCCGCAGAGCAACGTGCCTGGTGAAAAGCTTTCTTTAACTCAGCCCATTCCAACTAAGCCGCCTGCGTTTGAACTACAGGGCCTCTCTGATGACACACTCGTCAACTTTACCCCTGAGTTACGTCGCGAAGCAGAACAACTCATAGAGCAATTCGACTCAGGGCCACTGTTCACGCCGCCTTCGCTGAGGGGGACTATTAATATACCAGGCTGGGGTGGTGGCGGCTGGTGGACCGGCGCCGCATTCGACCCCGATAGCGGGCTTTTCTACATACCTAGCGCCACAATACCGATTGTCGTCCAGCTGCAAGAAGCAGATCCTGAAAAATCAAATCTGCGCTACGTTCGTGGCGGCGCAATGAATATTGGCGGTCCGCAAGGCCTTCCGCTTACAAAACCACCCTATGGCCGTATTGTCGCTACAAACCTTAATAGCGGTGAGCAAGAATGGATGATCCCGCATGGCGAGGGTATTCGGCAAAAGATTATAGACATGGGTATTTTGGATCCCGGGCCGGTCGGTGGCCCCAGCAGGACTGGTCCGCTCCTCACGAAAACGCTGCTTTTTGTGGCGCAAGTGGATAACGGCCGCAACCTCCTGCGCGCGTTCGATAAAGCGACGGGGGCAGTACTTCATGAGATTGAGCTTCCTTTACCGCCGCAAGGGTCGCCGATGACCTACGCGGTCAAGGGTCAGCAATACTTGTCTATCGCCATAGGTGGCGGGCCAGACAGTAGATTATTCACCCTCTCGTTGCCTGAGTAAGAGGGAAGCCGTGGTTTTAGCAAAAGTGGTTGAATTGAGTGGCTTATACTCTCGCTCCAGAAGGCGAGAGCATGTTAAACTTCCCGCTGGTATCTCTTGTCGGTCCCCGCGCAATGATAAGTTATAAACCCCGCCAGGCCCGGAAGGGAGCAACGGTAGTAGCTGACTCATGTGCCGTGGTGTGGCTGGCGAGAGATGCCTCTGAATACTCTTGCTGTAAAGCTAAGCAAACTCAACATCAGATGGAAGTCGCTCCGTGAGCTATCAAGTTCTTGCTCGTAAGTATCGACCCGCTGTGTTCGCTGAGGTCGCAGGACAATCCCATGTCCTCAAATCTCTAATCAACGCGCTCGACAATCAACGACTTCATCATGCTTATCTGCTCACCGGAACACGAGGTGTCGGCAAGACTACCTTGGCGCGCATATTGGCGCGCTGCCTAAACTGTGAAGTCGGTGTTAGTTCTGAGCCTTGCGGCGAATGTGATGCCTGTAGAGAGATCGCCGAAGGGCGCTTTATAGATCTTATCGAAGTTGATGCGGCCTCACGCACAAAGGTCGAAGACACGCGTGAATTACTCGAAAATGTACAATACTTGCCAAGCCGCGGGCGCTATAAGGTTTACCTTATCGATGAAGTGCATATGTTATCGACACACAGCTTCAATGCGTTACTCAAGACGCTTGAAGAGCCTCCCGAACACGTAAAGTTTTTACTTGCCACGACAGATCCTCAAAAGCTTCCGATTACTGTTCTTTCGCGCTGTCTCCAATTTAATCTAAAGAATCTCGCACCGGCACTTATTGCCGAATTTGTTGCCGATATTCTGGTTAAAGAGAATGTATCTTCCGAAAGCGACGCCTTATGGCAGATTGCCATGGCGGCTTCAGGCAGCATGCGAGATGCGCTGACCCTAACCGATCAAGCCATCTCTTATTGTGAGGGTAGTGTGCTGACAGCCGGCGTGACCGAAATGCTTGGCGTACCTCCGCAGCATCAGATAACTCGTCTCTTGGAGGCAATGGCCGCTCGTGACGTCAGACTCATTGTCGAGTTGGTTCAGGTCATCGGCGAGCAAACCCCAGATTATCAACATACACTCGATGCGCTTTTATCAATGCTGCATCGCATCGCGCTGGCTCAGATTGCACCCGACGCAGTCGACAACAGCGTAGGAGATCTCGAAAAAGTCGTCGAACTTGCGTCGCAATTAACGGCCGAAGACGTGCAGCTCTATTATCAAATTGGCACCAAAGGCCGCGAGGACCTCAAGCTCGCTGTCGAAATGCGGAGCGCGTTCGAAATGGTCCTGCTGCGTATGCTGGTTTTTTCCCCGAGTTACACAGCACCCAAGCCTGCTATCACCGCTGTAAAGAGCAGCGATACTGAGGCTAACGAAAAAAAAAAGTCTCCGCTAGCGTGCGCGCAACAGACTAACCCTATCTCCGAGGCTCAGGCGCCTCCTCGCGACATTACACATCACGCAGGCGGTGACCCAGAACAGGATCAAGAATCTCAGCACGAAGCAGTGGCCTATTCGGCAGAGGGCAACGATCAGATGACCCCATCTAACTGGGTTAATGTTTACCCAAAACTCCAGCTCACCGGAATTTCCGCTAACATTATGGCGAACTGTGAGTTAGTGAGTGCAACGGATGACGCCATTGAGTTTCTCCTAGGCGAGGCGCACAGCGCTGTATTTAACGATGACGCACCTGCGAAGGTTGAGCCGGCTTTCGAAAAGTTCCTTGGTAAGAAGGTCGCTATTCGGATCTCAATAGGCACCACGCGTAGCGAGACCCCTGCAGCTCGAAAGATCCGTATTAATCAAGGGCTGCAAGCCAAACGAGTTAGCGATTTTGAAAACGATTCGATGGTTCTCGAACTACAAAAGAAATTTGGCGGCAAAGTAGTTGTCGAAAGCATCGTTGAGAGTAACGTTGAAAGCATTGTTGGAAGTAGAGTCGATAGCGCTGCTGAAAGCGGGCACGGTCAGGTTTAACGACTTACTATCTGGCGCCAGTGCCATTTGCGCCGCCACTAAATTAGGATATAAAAGATGACCGATCTCAACGAATTGATGAAGCAAGCGAAACTGATGCAAGAGAAGTTTCAAACCGCTCAGGAAACTGCAGCGAAGGCGGTGGTCGAAGGCGTCGCTGGCGCGGGACTCGTCCGTGTCGAAATGACTGGCAGGTATCAAGTCAATAACGTCAAAATCGATGAGACACTCTTGTCAGAAGAAATCAGTGTGATCGAGGATCTGCTCGCAGCTGCTGTAAATTCTGCCGTAGCGAAAGTAGCCGAAGCGAGCAAAGGCTCGCTAAGTGATCTGACGGGTGGAGTCACATTGCCCGACGGCTTCAAAATGCCTTTCTAGCAAAGAATAGCGCCTGTGTATGCGGATACTTGTTTCCGTATTGCTCCACACACAAGTAGTAACGAGTTTGACTACTAATGATTAGGAATACGCGGTGAACCTCAGCCCACTTATCGATGAATTAATTGATGCGTTTCGCTGCTTGCCCGGAGTCGGACCAAAATCTGCTCAGCGAATGGCATTGCAGCTTCTCGAGAGAAATCGAGTCGGCGGCGCGCGTTTGGCGAGTGCGCTGACGGCCGCGCTCGATGTTGTTGGAAATTGTGCCGAGTGTCGGACGCTTACCGAAGAGACTGTCTGCAGGCTTTGCGCAAGCGATAAACGTGATCAGTCGCTCTGCTGTGTCGTTGAATCCCCTGGAGACGTATTCGCAATTGAGCAGGCGGGTAGTTATAACGGGCGCTACTTTGTCTTGATGGGGCATTTGTCCCCGATCGACGGTATTGGTCCTGAACAGCTCGGGCTAGAGCAGCTTTTTTCGACGGTTGAGTCCGGCAAAATAAAAGAACTAATTATCGCTTGCAATCCCACTGTTGAAGGTGACGCCACCGCGTATTTTATTGCAGAGAGCCTAAAGGCGCAGAAAATACGTGTGTCTCGAATAGCACATGGCGTCCCTGTTGGCGGCGAATTAGAGTATGTCGACGGCGGCACTCTTACGCATGCTTTTGCTGGTCGCAAAACTCTTTCGGATGGATTTTATGGGTGAAGTGCGCGAATACACTGAGTCGCCTCAAATGGTTTATGTCGCTGATTCACACTCGCTAGCGGCACTGTGCGAGAGCTGGTCTCAGCTAGACGCGCTCGCTGTCGATACCGAGTTCATGAGGACAAACACGTTCTACGCGAAGTTGGGCCTTTTACAGATCGGCGATGGACATTGTAGTTACCTGCTAGACCCCTTAGAGATCGACGATTGGGCGCCGTTCGAGGCGCTGTGCCGTGCAGGGGTCGTAGAATTTATATTCCATTCTTGCAGTGAAGACCTCAGTGTATTCCTGTCGCATTTCGGTTTCGTTCCCGAACGACTCTTCGATACACAGCTCGCCGCTTCGTTCCTTGGTTTAGGGCCAAGCCTTAGCTACGCAGCGCTTGTCTTGCTGCGTTTGGATACGGTTATTGAGAAAGATGTGACCCGATCGGATTGGTTGCAACGCCCTCTGACCGACGCACAGCTGCGCTATGCAGCGATCGATGTCGTACACCTCATCGATTTGAGAAACCAGCTTCTTAGCGAGCTTCGCGAAAGAAACATGTCCGACTGGTTTGCCACCGAATGTCAAAATCTAATCCAGACAGCGCTTAACAATGAGGCTGAATCTAGTTGGTCAATGCTCTATCAATCGCTAAGCAATGCATGGCGCCTAAGCTCTGATGGGCTGGTGCTGCTCAGAGCGCTAAGTGTCTGGCGTGAGAAAGAGGCGCGGCGTCGTGACAAACCTAAAAGCTGGATCTTAAAAGACAATGATTTGGTGGAGATCGCTGGGGCACTGTCGGGTACCAATACCTCGGGGGAACAAGTCTCCAGTGCGCGTTTATTGATAGACAAGGGAAGTTTGAGCAGAGTAGAGCCCTCTGTTGTAAAGCGTTACGGATCAGTGTTTGCCGAGTTAGCCGATGGCTGTGATTACACGCAGAAGATAGATAACGCTGATTTATCGGCACCCCTAACGCCCGATATGCGCAAACGGCTGAAACGATTACAAGCGGTCGTCGCGTCTGCTGCGGAGGCTCACGGCCTTGCGCCCGAAGTATTAGCCCGCAAGCGTCAACTGCTCGCCTATATGCATCTGATGGAATCCGAGCCTGAGAAGGGCGCGTGGCCATCCGAGTTGTCACTGTGGAAAAAAGAACTTTTGCAAGCTGGTTTCGAAGGCGTACTTGATTCATGAAAGACACTAAGTCAGCCGCAATAGAGTTTTGGCATAAACCCCTTGGAGAACTTAGTGAGACGGAGTGGGAACGTCTTTGCGACGGCTGCGGGCGTTGCTGCTTAAAAAAGCTAATGGATGATGAAACCGAAGAGATTGTCCATACGCGCGTTGTCTGCAAACACCATGATCAGAATACTGGGGGCTGTGGTTGCTATCAAACCAGGACCGACTTGGTGCCTGAGTGCCTCGATGTAAAGGCAATGGATATCGCCTCTGCAACATGGATGCCCGCAACCTGTGCCTATCGTCTGCGTCATGAGGGCAAGCCTCTATTCGATTGGCATCCATTATTAACAAGGTCGCGTGATGCGATGATAAGCGCAGGGATTTCGCTATCTGGTCGGGCAATTAGTGAAGAATATGTCCACCCTGACGGCTATGACGAACATATCGTCCGCTGGGTGGAGTAGAAAGCACGCCAAGCTAAAAACAGTGGCGCGGACGTGAAAAGAAGGGGCAAGGGAAGATAGATGGCAAATTACGGATTATTTTGGCTTGTGTACCTGCTCGCGTCGTCGCTATTCATTGCTATTATTTGGCATCTCATTGTCTTTAGACGCGCTGTTTTGCTGACCTATGGCATAAGAGCCATAGCTATCGCGATGCTTGCTACGCCATGGCCGAGTCACGTTGATGGCCCTCATCTCGCCCCTGCACTGATGGTACTCGCGCTCGATGGCATCACACTCGGCTCAGACGCTGCGTTACGCGCGTTCGTACCACTTTTCTTGAGCGTAGTGCTTGGTCTAGTTGTGGCAGCGATTGTGTGGCTACGTGAGAGAAAGCGGCGGGGCTTTGCTGCGAAATAATGCAGCCGATGGGCAAAGGCCAAACAACCTAGACTCACGCGCCTAGTCTGGGTCATTAGTTCACGCGTACTGTATTTAGTGGCTTAGTCATTTTACAATGGCGTTTTATGGTCGTTCAGGCCGAGATTTCCTTTAGAACAGCAGAGTAGAAGAGAGATACGCGAATGAATTTTACAGGTACAGACAAATACGTCGCGACAGACGAATTACAGTTAGCAGTCAATGCGGCAATTGCGCTCGAAAAACCACTACTCATCAAAGGTGAGCCTGGTACTGGCAAAACAATGTTGGCTGAGCAGATTTCAGAAGCGCTAGGCATGCCCCTTATCCAATGGCATGTAAAGTCAACAACAAAAGCGCAGCAAGGGCTCTATGAATACGACGCTGTATCTCGATTGCGCGATTCTCAACTCGGTGATGAGAAGGTCAAAGACATCTCTAATTACATCGTAAAGGGTAAAATGTGGGAAGCGTTCGAGGCAGAACAGCAATCAGTTCTCTTAATCGACGAGATCGACAAAGCTGATATCGAATTCCCAAATGACCTGTTACTTGAGCTCGATAAAATGGAGTTTTTCGTTTACGAAACTCAAAAGCTCGTGAAGGCGACCACAAGACCGATAGTAATTATAACCAGTAATAATGAAAAAGAACTTCCCGATGCTTTTCTGCGCCGATGCTTTTTCCACTATATCGAGTTTCCAAACTCACAGACAATGGAAAAAATCGTCGATGTTCACTATCCAGAAATAAAGAAAGACCTTGTGCGCCAAGCGATGGATGTTTTCTTCGATGTGCGCAAGATTCCTGGCCTGAAGAAAAAGCCGTCCACGTCTGAGCTGATCGATTGGCTCAAGTTGCTGATGGCCGATGATATTCCAGAAGATATCTTAAAGAATCGGGATGCGAAGAATTCGATACCACCTCTTTACGGAGCGCTCTTAAAGAACGAGCAAGATGTTCACCTCCTTGAGAAACTCGCGTTTATGCATCGAGCCAAAAGCTAATGCTTATCGACTTCTTTATGATGCTTCGCAAAGAGCGCCTGCCGGTCTCGTTCACCGAGCTGTTCACGTTACTCGAGTGTCTCAAACGGAATATCATTTTCGGCAATATCGATGACTTTTACCTTCTTTCGCGCATGTGTTTTGTGAAAGACGAGAAAAACTTCGATAAGTTTGATCGCGCATTCTCTAAATATTTTGAAAAAATTGAAGCGCTTGATGACCTGACTATGGCTGAAATTCCGAGCGAATGGCTGCGCAAAGAACTCGAATCGATGCTCAGCGATGAAGAAAAGGCGAAGATCGAAGCGCTGGGTGGGCTCGAGAAATTAATGGAAGAGTTTAAGAAGCGCCTTCAGGAGCAAGAAAAACGCCATCAGGGCGGCAATAAGTGGATCGGAACCGGCGGGACTTCTCCCTTTGGTGCTAACGGATATAACCCCGAAGGCATCAGAGTCGGTCAGGACGGCGGCCGTAATTCACGCGCAGTGAAGGTGTGGGATAAACGCAATTACCGAGACTTAGACGATTCGGTAGAGATTGGTACTCGTAATATAAAGATGGCGCTCAGGCGGCTGCGCAAATTTGCGCGAACCGGTGCGGCTGAAGAGTTAGATATCTCGGACACAATCGCTTCCACGGCCAAAAATGCCGGCATGCTAGATATTAAAATGGTTCCCGAGCGACATAATTCTGTCAAAGTCCTCATATTTTTCGATGTCGGCGGCTCTATGGATCCCCATGTGAAACTCTGTGAGGAGCTTTTTTCTGCGGCGAGGACTGAATTCAAGCATCTTAAATATTACTATTTTCATAACTTTGTTTATGAGTCCGTATGGACTAAGAGTCATCGACGTCATGCTGAGACCACCTCGACTTTCGACATAATCAACAAATTTGCAAAAGACTATAAAGTTATTTTTGTAGGCGACGCGACCATGGCGCCCTATGAGATTACACACGTTGGCGGAAGCATAGAGCATTATAATGAGGAAGCAGGGGCGACTTGGTTCAAGAGATTGAGTGAACATTTTGAGCATTTAGTCTGGATTAACCCAACGCCGAAAGAATATTGGGAGCACAGTTATTCGATCGAAGTAGCTAAAGAGCTTACCGAAAACAAAATGTATCCGCTTTCTGTGAAAGGCTTAGAAGAAGCGATGAAGCTTCTCACGAAGTAGTAAGACAACCGTTGATGCCCAGTGGAGGGCTTGTGCTAGAGAAGCTCACAGACCAATTAGACCCTCAGCAATTTCAGTCGTTACCTGAACTCATAGACTATTGCCTGTCGACTCATGCCGAACTCCCCGGCTTTAGCTGCTTCGGTAAAACGATGAAGTTTGCCGAGGTCGATGAATTGAGTCAGCGCTTTGCGAATTTCCTAAAGAATCAAACGGATTTACAACCAGGCGATCGTATAGCTATTCAGCTACCCAACGTTCTCCAGTTCCCGATTGCACTCTATGGCGCGTTGCGCGCGGGACTTATCGTGGTCAGTACTAATCCGCTTTACACGGAACAGGAACTTGAACATCAATTCAACGACTCAGGTGCCGTTGCGGTAGTTACACTAGAATCATTTGCATCAAAAATTGAGGCAGTGTTCGCGCGCACACAGCTCAGGACAGTGATCATTTCTTCGTTAGGCGATCTCCAGTCGGCGCCGAAGAAATTCTTACTCAATGCTGCGGCAAAATACGTGAAAAAAATGGTGGCAAGCTACTCGTTACCAAGTGCCGTTCGTTTTACTGATACGCTAAAGCCAACAGAGAGTGCGTTTGCTGCACCGGTGTTCGATCGTCATGATACTGCTGTTCTTCTGTACACCGGAGGCACCACCGGCGTGGCAAAGGGGGCGATGATTACCCACGCAAACCTTATTTCGAACCTAATGCAATTTCGCTCGCGCTCGGTTCTGGCTATGGATGATTGTGTCGAAAGCGTCGCAGCTCCTCTTCCTCTCTACCATAGCTACGCGTTTTTGATGCACTGTTTTGCTATGCCCTACGCGGGCAATCACAGCGTTCTCATAACGAATCCGCGAGACATTCCTAGCCTGATAAAAGCGCTCGCACGCTATAAAGTTAGCGGTTTTGTAGGGATTAATACACTCTACTTGGCGATCATGCGGGATCCTAGCTTCGCCAAGTTGGACAAAAAATACCTTAAATTCTGCGGTGCCGGTGGTATGGCGATGAGTTCATCGGTCGCTGAGGAATGGCTCGAACGAACTGGCTGCGAGATTATGGAAGGCTATGGACTTACCGAGTGCTCGCCTGCGGTGACAGTAAATGTGCCTGGCAAGGTGATCGCCGGTACAGTTGGATTCGCGGTGCCTGATACCGAGTTATGTACAGCGAACGAAGCAGGAGAGATCCTGTCCGCCGGTGAGCGCGGCGAACTTTGGATAAAAGGCCCGCAAGTGATGAAGGGTTATTGGGGGCAAGAGCAAGCGACGAAAGATGCGATAACACCTGAGGGCTGGTTCAAAAGCGGCGACTACGCTGAAATCGATTCGGATGGATATGTACGGATAGTTGATAGGAAGAAGGACATGATTCTTGTCTCTGGCTTTAATGTCTTTCCCAATGAAATCGAAGACTGGGTTAACAGGCATTCACGCGTGCTAGAAAGCGCGGCTATTGGGATTCCTAACGAGCGTACGGGCGAGGTCGTTAAACTTTTTGTTGTCGCACACGGTGAGCAACCGAGTGTTGATGACATTATCGCTCACTGCCGTGAGGGCTTAACCACCTATAAAGTACCCAAAGAAGTCGTCTTCGTTAACGATCTGCCGAAGTCTATAATAGGCAAAATCTTGCGCCGAGAATTACACTAAGGGGTTAACACGATTGAACCGCAAGGGCTCCGCTTCGACCACAGCTAAATCCGCGCCTCGGGTAGGGGCATCAGATCAAAAGAGAGTAAACGAGGTAAATCAAGAAAACTCAGTGCCGAAAGCAGTGGGGCTATTACTTAATACTCTTGAAAAAGCACTGGCCCGTGTGCAGTCAGCCGATTCGTTCCGGTTGCAGCAACGAGTGTCAAAGTTTACGTCGACCCTCAGCGAACTGTCGCGCGACACGCTAGTCACTAGTGAGAGAATGCGCGCTTTCGAACAGCTGCAAGCTGAGCTTAGGAAGTCCGAAAGCAAGTGTGAGTTACGCGCTCAGCTAATCCCAGAAACTCAGTCGTATCCGCCACAACTCCCTGTCAGCGCCAAGGCTGGGGAGATTGCCGAGCTGATTCGATCTAACCAAGTAGTCGTTGTTGCTGGTGATACAGGGTCTGGCAAGACTACACAGCTGCCTAAAATCTGCTTGGAGGCGGGCTTAGGGCGTCGGGGTATGATTGGGCATACCCAGCCCCGACGGCTTGCCGCATTATCAGTAGCGACAAGGATCGCCGAAGAGCTCGGCGAGAGTGCAGGGCGGGGTGTGGGCTCGCAGGTTCGTTTCGATGACAGGACTGGACCCAATACCTTCCTAAAACTAATGACCGACGGGATTCTCTTAGCTGAGATTCAGGCGGACCGATTTCTTAGTAAGTACGAAATCATTATTATTGATGAGGCTCACGAACGCTCTCTCAATATCGATTTCCTCCTTGGCTTTTTGCGCGATCTTATTCGCAAGAGGACAGACCTTAAGCTGATCATCACTTCGGCGACGATCGATGTTGAGAAATTCTCAAGCCATTTCGGTAGCGCCCCTGTCGTTTCGGTTGAGGGTAGAACCTTTCCAGTCGAAGTCCGGTATAAACCCCTTGCAGATCCTGGTGAGGGCGCGCGCTCCGAAGATGCACAGACCGAAGCCATCACCACGGCCGTGCGCGAAATATTGCAGCACGACAGAAGTAACAACCAAAGTAGCGGCGACATCCTCGTCTTTCTCCCGAGTGAAAGAGAGATTCGCGACACCGCAACAAGCTTGCGCAAAGCGAAATTAGGCGATATCGACGTATTACCACTTTACGGTCGTTTGCAACACGCGGAACAAGCGAGAATTTTTTCGACCCACCAGACGCGCCGCGTAGTGCTGGCCACTAATGTTGCTGAAACCTCAATTACTGTGCCAGGGATTAACTATGTCGTTGATACGGGCACTGCACGTATAAGCCGTTATAGCCTTCAGAGCAAGGTGCAGAGACTTCCTATAGAGGCTATTTCACAGGCTAGCGCGAATCAGCGTAAAGGGCGTTGCGGGCGCGTGGCAGACGGTATTTGTATTCGTCTGTATTCGGAGCAAGACTTTGAATCTCGGCCGCTTTACACCGATCCAGAAATTCAGCGCACTAATCTTGCTGCCGTTATTCTTCGAATGCTGCATCTCAAATTGGGCGATGTGGAGGATTTCCCCTTTATCGAGATGCCGGAATCAAAAGCGATCAACGAGGGTCATAAGCTTCTGCTTGAGCTCAATGCGATTACAGCGAGCAAAAATCTGACTTCGATCGGCCGGCAAATGGCAGTTCTCCCGATCGACCCTCGCTATTCAAGAATGCTGTTAGAGGCACATAAACTTGGCTGCTTGAGGGAGGTTTTAATCATTGTTAGCAGTCTAAGTATTCAAGATCCGCGTGAAAGCAATAGTGAGAACCGGCAAGTGGCTAACGAGAGGCAGGCTGAATACAAACACCCAGATTCGGATTTTATGTCGCTGGTTACTCTCTGGGACACCTATGAAAAGTTAAGGCAGGATTCGCCGCAAGCAGCGCTTCGCAAATACTGTAAAAAACAATTCCTGTCATTTATGAGAATGCGAGAGTGGCGAGAGGTTCACCGACAACTGTTATTGGCAAGCCAAGGGCTAGGCTTTCGTGTGAGCAACGATGATTCAGATTATGCGAGTGTGCATAAAAGTCTCATCGCGGGATCACTTAACCAAGTCGCGCGCAAGTCTGACGATCGAAGTTTCGTTGGTACTCGCAATAAGAAGTTTTCACTGTTCGGCGCGTCAGTACTCGCAAGGTCTAATACGAAATGGATTATGACAGGGGAGCAGATAGAAACCTCGCAAGTCTTTGCGACGCAAGCAGCTAAGATCCAGCCTGAGTGGGTTGAAGAGGTTGCGATGCATCTCGTCAAGCGTGAGTCGTTCGATCCTCACTGGAGCGGCAAACGACAAGAGGTCATGGCATATGAGAAGGTTCATTTATTCGGCCTCACCCTGGTTGAGCGAGCGCTGGTACGTTATGCCCCAGTCGATTCGGTCGCCGCACGGGCAATTTTTATAAGACACGGGCTTGTTGGGCAGCAGGTATCGAGCGAACTCGGTTTTGTTAGACTTAATTTGTCGCTCCTAGAGCGATTGGAGAAACTCGAAGATAAACTCCGGCGCCCCGACATACTCGCGAGCGAATCACAGCAAATCGACTTTTTCGAACGAATAATACCTAGCGAGGTGAATTCACTTAGGACATTGAAGAGCTGGCTAGCCTCGATAGACGATCGCAAGGGTGTTTGCCTCCAGCTCAGTGAGAAAGACCTTCTAGCAGACAATGGAGATGGATTCAGCTTCGCAGACTTCCCAGATGCGGCGGCGATACAGAGTAACACTCTTAAAATCGACTATGTTTTTGAACCTGGTAAGGAGCTAGACGGAGCGACAATCGATGTCCCCAAAGCCCTGTTGGCCCAGCTGACTGCGGCGGATATCGATTGGGCGGTACCCGGCATTATTCGTGAAAAATGTGTTGCTCTGATCAAAGGTCTTCCCAAAGCGCAAAGGAAAAACTTTATTCCCGTTAACGCGTTCGTTGACCAGCTAGTCCCGTACCTTATGGGAGGTTCCGTCGATTTGCTCGATTCCTTAAGTGACGCGATTTATGAGCTTCGGAGGATCAGAATCGAGCGGATTCAGTTTGACGCGATTGAACTGCGTGCGCACTTAAAGATAAAAGTCAGAGTGGTCGATAGCAACGGCGCGCAACTTGGGATCGATAGCTCGCTGCGTGTGCTGCAAGAGAGGTTTTGCAAAGATGAGGTGAGCGGGGCAAAGACACCGGTGACTAAACAGGCTATTGGTCATCCGATAGAAACCTCGGGCCTGGTTGTAATGCCCGAAAAAGCACTGCCTCAAAGCCTTCAAGTTGGAGAGGGCAATATCCGACTAATCAGATTTCCGAGTCTGGTGGATGCAGGATCTAGTGTATCGGTATGCCTTTTTGCTGATGAACACCAGGCTGGTTTAGCGCACTCGCGAGGAGTGGTGAAGCTGGTCATGCTTAACAGCCAGCAACAACGCAATATGCTGCGCAAACAGTTCGACCGCTTCGTCAAACAGAATGCGCTTAAGCTGCCCGTAGGGTCTGCAGATTTCGCCGAACAGTGTGTCGAAGCATGTTACGTGGAAGCACTTGGAAGTGTGAAAACGGTACGAAGCCGTGAGACCTTTGAACGGGCGTTAAATGTGGCCAAATCACAGGTCGTCGGTATTGGCGATCGCTTGGTTACGCTCCTCGAGCGGATAATAGTGATTCGGCTCACACTCAAAAAGCGCCTGTCGGCGTTATCCTCAGCACCTGGGTATCTTACGTCCGACGTGGCGAGCCAACTTGTGCGATTGTTTGGCCCCAACTTTGTGGCTGAAAGCGGTGTCGAGAGACTTAAGGATTACCCGAGGTACTTGGATGCGATTGAGCTTCGCTTGGGCAAAGCCCCATTTATGGGTCCCAAAGACAAAATCGATTCAGAATTACTGGCTGGCTACTGGCAAAAATTAGAGACGTTTAAGAGCGCACCTCAAACCAGTGGGGCAGAGGGCAATGCGACTAAGTTTGAAGAGCTTAGATGGATGTTAGAGGAATATCGCGTTTCGGCGTTTGCGCAAAGCCTCAAAACTAAGATGCCGGTTTCGCCGGCGCGGATAGAAAAGGCCTTAGAGAGATTGAAAGCAAACTCGAGGGGGCAATAGTTACTGACAACTGAGCTGCAGAGCGAAGGGATGTGCATGTTGGTTCGAAAGGTGTTCGTAAAAAAGCGTAGACAGCGTCAGCTTGGATCTACCGTAACGACGCTGTTAATCTGCGCCGCGGCGCTATTGGTTTCCTGTTCGTCGATCGCGGCTACCCACGCAAACGATCCTTGGCGAGAGGCAAATGGCTATGTATTTAAGTGGAATGATTATTTCGACCAGCTCGTCGTAAGACCGACTGCTTTCGCGTATACGACTTTCTTGCCGCGGGTTGCGAGGCAGGGGATCGGCAATTTTTTCAGTAATGTCGATGATATTAATGTTCTTGCAAACGATATATTGCAGCTAAAATTGTCTGCAGCTGCAGGCGATGGCAGCCGGTTGCTCCTCAATAGCACGGTTGGTCTAGGTGGTTTTCTCGATGTTGCCAGCAGCCTTGGTCTGCGTAAAAATGAGGAGGATCTTGGCCAAACCCTAGCTACTTGGGGCGTTAGTTCTGGCCCCTATGTAATGCTGCCGGTATTCGGCGCGAGCACGGTGCGCGACTCGTTCGGATTAATTATCGACACTGTGTTTAATCCGCTTCAGCGTGTCGAAGATCCTTCGCTGCGTCTCGGCTTATTTTTACTAGACGAAACTGATTCTAGGTCAGGTGTTCTGGCGCTTGATGAATTAATTACCGGAGATCGTTATCATTTTATTAGAGAAGCCTATTTGCAGCGCAGAGAATATCTCAATAACGACGGCGTGCTTGATGAGCCGTTTGGCGAATTTTAGCGCCTAGACTCCGTCTCTTGCCGCGATCTTCATACGTATAAAATCACTGTGAGAGACATAAATTAATTCGCTCACTCTTCGAATTACACCATCTTCATACCGATCTACTTCACCATCGGCAAATGCGATCCGCCACATATTTTTTATGAGCGATAGTTTCGCATCGACAGAGAACTGAGTATTTACCTGCGCCGTGAACTCATAGAGCGAGGTCGACTCCTCGGCTTTTTCGTGTGCTAAAGCGCGTAATTCATCGGCCGCTTCCTCGTCGAGTCCAAGTGTTTTAACAAGAATCGCAATAAACTCCTGCTCTTCTCGGGCGTCGAGCCGCTGATCGCTGTTCATCACCTCCACCATTAAGGTCGCAGTGATTAAGTTTTCGGATAGCGCATCTAATTGTCCTGAGTCGGCAGATTCACCAAGCGAACTCTGAAACATTGCCTTTAACTTTGCTAGCATAATTCGTTGATTCCCAAGTCTTCAATTTCTTTGTCTTGCTCATGTTTGGCGACAATGTCCATCGCTTGCTCTAACACGTCGACGCCCGAGGTCGGCTTATAGGCATTCTGGCTCAGATGTCTGCGAAAGGCTTTACCGCCATAAACGCCTTTAAAGAGCCCTAGTAAATGTCGCGCAATGTGCTGAAGCGGAGTCCCGATTGCCAATTGCTGCTCCACATAAGGCAGGTAGTTTATGAGTGCCTGACTGCGAGTAAGCGTATTTGGGCTAGCACCAAAAAACAGTTCATCTACCTGAGCCAAAATGAACGGATTTTGATACGCCTCCCGGCCCAGCATAACCCCATCGACATGATTTAGCTGCTCTATTGCCGTCGATAAGTCTGTAATTCCGCCATTGATAATAATAGTCAGCCTATCGAAACTCTTTTTTAGGCGATAGACCCGGTCGTAATCTAGCGGGGGTATTTCTCGATTTTGTTTTGGGCTTAGCCCAGACAGTATTGCCTTACGTGCATGCACAACAAACAACTCACAGCCTGCGTCTGCAACAACGCCGATAAAGTTTTGCAATGCAGCCTCGCTATCTTGGTTGTCGATGCCTATTCGACATTTAACGGTTACCGGCACATCAACACACTGTCGCATCGCGTCTATACACTGGGCGACGAGTTCAGGTTCTGCCATTAAACAGGCGCCGAATGAACCGGACTGTACGCGCTCGCTTGGGCATCCAACATTGAGGTTGATCTCGCAGAAACCAGCGTCTTCGCCTAATCTTGCGGCGAGTTGTAACTGTTTCGGATCAGAGCCGCCTAGCTGAAGGGCGACCGGGTATTCTTCTGGGCTGTGCGCTAATAAGTTACGGCGATCGCCATATTCTAAAGCCGCACTCGTAACCATCTCTGTATAGAGCAGGGCGTTCTGGCTCAGTTCTCGAAGGAATCGGCGGTCATGGCGATCGGTCCAATCCATCATTGGCGCCACACAGAACCGATGGGCATCTAAATGGGATAGCTCGTTTCGCTGTTTGTCGATCGCTAAAGTGCTCAATAGAATCTCGTAAGTTACGTTGTAGCGGATGTTGGCGGTGTATTAAATCAGAGACGACTTTCATGTCAAGGCGGCCAAACCCTTTGCGTGAGTCTCTGCACGGCTTCGAGTATAATTGCGTTTTACGCCTTCTTCATTTTCGCTGATAGAGACAACGAATGACTCAAGTACGCACTCGCATAGCGCCTTCACCTACTGGCGACCCCCACGTAGGCACCGCCTATATAGCCCTATTTAATAGGTGTTTTGCGCGTCAACACGGCGGCAAGTTTATTTTGAGGATCGAAGACACTGATCAGGTAAGGTCTACGGCTCAGTCCGAGCATGATATTTTGGCTTCGCTCCAATGGCTCGGGTTAGAGTGGGATGAAGGCCCTGGGATAGGTGGCGATTTCGGCCCCTATCGTCAAAGCGAGCGCAGCGACATATACGTCGAGCACATAACAACCCTGTTAGATACGGGTCACGCATTTCACTGTTTTTGTACTGCAGAACGATTGGATGAAGTGAGAAAAGAGCAAATGGCTGCGAAGCAGCAGCCCGGGTACGATGGTCACTGCGCGCATCTTTCAAAAGCCGATGTAGAAGCCAAACTTGCCGCTAAACAAGACTACGTCATTCGGATGCGTGTACCAGAGTCAGGCAACTGTGAGTTCAACGACATGTTGCGTGGCGAAGTGTCGATCGCTTGGTCGCAAATTGATATGCAAGTGCTCATGAAATCCGATGGCCTCCCTACTTATCATTTCGCCAATGTTGTGGATGATCACTTGATGGAAATCAGCCATGTAGTGCGCGGCGAAGAGTGGATTAACTCTGTGCCTAAGCACGTGTTGCTGTATCAATATTTTAACTGGACGCCGCCTGTCTTTTGTCACATGCCGCTTCTGCGCAACCCCGATAAAAGTAAGTTGAGCAAACGGAAAAATCCTACATCGATTAATTACTATCGCGACATGGGTTACCTGCCGGAGGCGTTGCTCAATTACTTGGGCATGATGGGTTGGACTATGCCCAACGGTGACGAGGTGTTTACTCTTGCAGCAATGGAGGCGGCATTCGACATCAGCAGAGTGAGTTTAGGCGGCCCGGTATTCGATACAGAAAAGCTCGATTGGCTTAACGGGAAATATTTACGAGAGTCGGGCAGCGATGCAGACTTTCAGGCGCGGCTGTTGGCGTGGGCTCAAAATTCAGGTCGCCTTGAGCCTATTATACCGCTGTTGCGACAGCGAGTTGAGAAGCTCAGCGATGTTGCACCGCTTATAAGTTACTTTTTTAGTGGCCCTGTGAGTATTGCTCCCGAGTCATTTTCGCATTGCAAGTTAGCGCCAGTAGATGCGTGCAGAGCATTACAGTTTGCGCTGTGGAAACTCGAAGCACTGGGGACATGGAATCGTGACGAGGTTGAGTCAGCACTCATGAAACTAGCCGAGGTATTGGATATCAAAGTGCGTGATTTCTTAGCGCCACTTTTCGTTGCTATTAGCGGCCAGCCAGTGTCACTTTCGGTTATCGATTCGATCGCAGTGATCGGGCTCGATCTTTCGCGCGCCAGATTACGTATTGCCATCGAAACTTTGGGTGGAATATCGAAGAAACAAGCCAAAAATTTAGAGAAAGAGTTTGCTCAGCTCGGTCAGTAGAGCGTTTGCAGGTGCAGATAGGCAAAACACAGGGCAAGAGGGTGATGCAGATTGACACGCCGAGTTGATCTGCATAGAATGCCCGCTCCTCAGATCCGACGTCGGATCGACTGATTTATCGGGGCCTTAGCTCAGCTGGGAGAGCGCAACACTGGCAGTGTTGAGGTCAGCGGTTCGATCCCGCTAGGCTCCACCAAATCAACTTTACAGAAAAATGCCCCAAGCGCTTTTGACGCTTAGGGCGTAGAGAGTATTACACGTCCCGCGATGTGTAGCCTTTGTAAAGCTGGCGTGGCCGACCGATCTTATACGGATGGCTGAGCATTTCGTCCCAATGCGCAATCCACCCTGGCGTGCGGCCTGTGGCAAATATCACAGTAAACAAGCTTGTAGGGATACCTATTGCTTTCAAGATAATGCCCGAGTAGAAGTCGACGTTTGGATAAAGCTTCTTGCTAATGAAGTAGTCGTCTTCCAAGGCAATCTTCTCTAATTTTCGCGCGATGCGAAATAGTGGATCGTCTTCTACACCAAGCTCTTCAAGAACTTCGTCGCATATTTTGCGCATTACAGTCGCGCGTGGGTCGAAGTTCTTGTAGACCCGATGGCCGAACCCCATAAGCCTGAAGGGATCCTCCTTGTCCTTTGCCTTGGCAATATACTCTTCGATGTTTGACTCATCGCCAATCTCGTAGAGCATTTCGAGGACGGCTTCGTTCGCACCGCCATGTGAAGGCCCCCAGAGCGCCGCTATGCCCGAAGCGATGCACGCATAGGGGTTCGCGCCGCTCGAACCTGCAAGGCGCACAGTCGACGTTGACGCGTTCTGCTCATGATCAGCATGCAAGAGGAAGATAGTGTCCATCGCTTTCGCCAGCGTCGGGCTCACATTGGGAGCCTCACACGGGGTGCCAAACATCATGTGAAGGAAGTTTTCAGCAAAGCCCATATTGTTTTGCGGGTACATAAACGGCTGCCCGACACTATGCTTGTAGCACATCGCAGCGAGTGTAGGCATTTTCGCTATAAGGCGATGAGCGGCCAGTTTTCGATGAGTAGGGTCGTCAATGTCTAAATCGTCGTGATAAAACGCCGACAGGGCGCCGACGACGCCTACAAGCATTGCCATTGGGTGGGCATTTTTTGGGAAGCCCTTGAAGAACTGATGAATATGCTCATCGACCATCGTGTGATAGCGAATAGTCTTCTCAAACGCAGTCTTTTCCTCGGCGCTCGGTAATTCACCGTTAAGCAATAGAAAGCAGGTTTCGAGAAAAGTCGCTTTGTCAGCGAGTTGTTCGATTGGATAGCCGCGATGGAGGAGTACTCCCTTGCCGCCGTCGATGAAGGTAATCTCCGATTCACACGATGCTGTGGAAACAAACCCAGGGTCGTAGGTAAAGACGCCTTCGCTAACTAATCCGCGCACATCTAGTACATCCGGCCCAGTAGTTCCTTCGTATATCGGCAGCTCGATTACCTTATCGATTCCGTCGATCTGCAGCTTCGCGGTTTTTGCGCTCATGGCGTACTCCTGATGAGATTGTATTCTTTCGGAAAAACAGTGACTTAGATAGGGTTCATCGCCACTGATTTGGTATTCTAGAGTGTCGCTGCGCTTAGGCGCAGGGAGCGCAATACTAGGGAATTAGTCCTTGTTTTGTCAAATATTTAGCGATTACAGAACAGCGGACAGTGGCCGATCTAGGGTTTGTTACGATTAGACGCAGCGGCGGCGCAAGTAAACGATTGCGCGGGTTGCGGCGTATTGTTACGTGCAACCAAGCAGTTGTCGGGGCATTACGACAATGCCTTGTCGGTATTGAGTTCAGAGAGCCAAGTTCTATTGTATTGACGGACGCTCGCTAATATACTTCGCGCCGTTTGGAAGTTGAAATTGTTAATTAATTCAATCAGTTTGATCGGAGTGACATTCGCAAAGTCGTCAATTGGTAGCAACTGGCGCTAACTAAGCCCGAAAATGCGCTAACTCACTCCATCAAGATCAATTCGAAAGGTTAAACGTGAAAGATACCAGACCAGTAAATATCGATCTCACCACAATCCGATTCCCACTCACCGCGATACTCTCTATCACGCACCGCATCACCGGCGTGATCATTTTCGTTGGCGTGGCGATCTTGCTCTATCTCCTCGGTTTGTCACTCGAGTCCGCGGCGGGCTTCGCTGAAGCGCAACGCTTGTTGACACTCCCCGTCGCTAAATTTGTAGTTTGGGGCATCATCTCTGGCCTCCTCTACCATATCGTCGCCGGTACTAAACATCTCATTATGGATTGGGGATTTGGTGAAACTTTGGCTGGCGCTGCGATCGGAAGTCGCATAACGCTTGTCCTATCAATCGTCTTAATCGCTACCGCTGGAGTCTGGATATGGTAACTAGTGCAACGAATTTTAGCAGAACAGGCCTGTCTGATTGGCTTGTGCAACGTGTGAGCGCGGTAGTGTTGCTCGCTTACTCTCTCTTTGTATTTGGGGTTTTTATACTCAACCCTGAGCTTAGTTTTGAGCAGTGGTCGGGGATATTTTCAAATAATGCAGTGCGCATTTTTAGCTTAATGTCGGTGCTCGCTCTCTGCGGGCATGCCTGGATTGGAATGTGGACTGTTGCCACAGATTACTTAACAACGCTGCAGCTCGGCTCAGCGGCAACCTTCGTACGTCTTGCCTTTCAGCTCGGTTGTGCAATATTGATTACAGTTTACCTCCTTTGGGGTATTCAGATTTTTTGGGGAAGCTAAATGAGCGCTTTACGAACAATTTCTTTTGATGCAGTTATCGTAGGCGGCGGCGGTGCAGGTATGCGCGCTGCGCTGCAGTTAGCTCAGTCGGGTTACAAGACAGCCGTTATCTCCAAAGTCTTTCCAACCCGTTCGCACACTGTTTCGGCCCAAGGTGGTATTACCTGCGCAATCGCAAGTGACGACCCTAATGACGATTGGCGCTGGCATATGTATGACACAGTCAAGGGCTCTGACTACATCGGTGATCAAGACGCGATCGAGTATATGTGCAGCGAAGGCCCGCAGACAGTTTTCGAACTCGAGCATATGGGCCTGCCTTTCTCTCGCACCGATAACGGTCGGATTTATCAGCGTCCGTTTGGTGGCCAGTCCAAAGATTACGGCAATGGTGGCCAAGCTGCACGCACCTGTGCGGCGGCGGATAGAACAGGCCATGCACTATTACACACGCTCTATCAAGGAAACATTAAGAACAACACGGTGTTTCTGAACGAATGGTATGCAACTGACATCGTTAAGAACCAAGATGGCGCGGTCGTCGGCGTGATTGCTATTTGTATCGAGACCGGCGAGACGGTGTTAATTCAGTCGAAAGCAACTGTATTTGCAACGGGTGGCGCAGGGCGAATTTACGCATCCACCACTAATGCCCTTATCAATACCGGCGACGGCGTTGGCATGGCACTCCGCGCCGGCTTCCCCGTTCAAGACATGGAAATGTGGCAGTTTCATCCAACCGGTATTTACGGCGCGGGAACTCTTGTAACTGAAGGATGCCGTGGAGAAGGCGGCTACCTAATCAACAAGGATGGCGAACGCTTTATGGAGCGTTATGCGCCAAATGCTAAAGATTTGGCAGGACGCGATGTCGTCGCTCGGTCGATGGTGCTTGAAATATTAGAAGGACGTGGGTGTGGCCCGAAAGGCGACCACGTCATGCTCAAACTCGACCATCTTGGCGAGGACGTGCTTAACGAAAAGCTACCTGGAATTCTTGAGCTGTCGCGGACCTTCGCACATGCGGACCCGGTGAAAGAGCCAATTCCGGTTGTGCCCACTTGTCACTATATGATGGGTGGTATCCCAACCAACGTTAATGGCCAAGCAATAATGCAAGACGGAAATGGCGTCGATGCAATCATTCCAGGGTTATTTGCTGTTGGCGAGGCAGCGTGCGTTTCTGTGCACGGCGCGAATCGTCTAGGCGGCAACAGCTTGCTAGACCTCGTTGTTTTCGGTCGCGCGGCGGGCAAGCATATAGAGCAGGAACTCGCTTCAGGAATCGAGCAACGCGTCGCCAGTGAGTCAGATATTGAAGCGGCGATGTCCCGTTTAAACCGCCTCAACGAAACGACTTCAGGTGAGAGCGTGGCTGAACTTCGCGCCGAGTTGCAAGGAATTATGCAGAACTATTTCGGCGTATTCCGTAAAGGCGAGTTCATGCAAGATGGCATCAGGAAGCTCGAGGTGCTCCGTGAGCGCATCAAAAATGTTCACTTAGTCGACAAGAGCAACGCGTTTAATACAGCTCGCATCGAAGCGCTTGAATTAGAAAATCTATTCGAGGTTGCCGAGGCGACAGCGATCTCAGCCGAAGCACGCGATGAAAGCCGTGGCGCACACGCACGAGATGATTTCCGCGAGCGCGATGACGAAAACTGGCTATGTCACTCAATGTATTTCCCAGAAGACAAGCGAGTAGGCAAGCGTGCTGTGAACTTCAAGCCGAAGACTGTTGATACCTTCGAGCCAAAGATCAGAACTTACTAACCGTAGAGTTCGGAGCTTGCCTAAACATCGGTTTAGGCAAGGATGTTAAACGCAATTATCAAACTATGTTTGAAGCAAGGTGAATCGTGTTAGTTAGCATTTATCGTTACAACCCAGAAACAGACCTAAAGCCAGTTATGGTTGATATAGAAGTCGACGTGCCTACAGACCGCGACCTCATGGTTCTTGACGTGCTCAACCTAGCCAAAGAGAAAGATACAACGATCGCCTATCGCCGATCATGCCGTGAGGGCGTTTGTGGATCCGATGGCATGAACATAAACGGCACCAACGGGCTTGCATGTATTACCCCATTGTCGACTGTCGTCAAACCAGGCAAGAAGTTAATTCTCAGGCCGCTGCCAGGCTTGCCGGTTATCCGTGACTTAGTAGTAGATATGTCTATCTTCTACAAGCAGTTCGAGAAAGTGAAGCCCTATCTAATGAATGACGAGCCGGCGCCGAACATCGAGCGCCTGCAAAGCCAAGAAGATCGTGCCAAACTAGACGGTCTCTATGAGTGCATTCTTTGCGCTTGTTGTACAACCAGCTGTCCTTCTTTTTGGTGGAATCCTGACAAGTTTATCGGACCCGCTGGCCTACTCCAGGCTTACCGCTTTCTAGCAGACAGCAGAGACACGGCAGCATCGGAGCGACTAGCTGGGCTCGAAGACCCCTTCAGTGTGTTCAGATGTCGCGGCATCATGAACTGTGTTGCAGTGTGTCCTAAAGGCCTAAACCCCACTCGCGCTATTGGTCATATACGCTCGATGCTAATCGAACAGAGCGCTTAAGCTAGTCCCTGCTGGCGAGAGGTTTACCGCTCGCTTATTGTCAAAAAGGATGACAACCAATGGAAGGATTTGAGGATAAGTCGGCGAGCCCAATGCAGCAGTTATGGGATAGTGGTCATTTATCTGGCGCTAATGCCGAATACGTCGAAGCGCTCTATGAGTCTTATTTGGAAGACCCCGCTAGCGTCCCAGATCAATGGTCTGTTTTCTTTGCAGAATTGCCTGCAGGATCTGCGAATGGTAAGGGGGATGTCTCGCATGCGCGCATTCAGCAAGACTTCAAAACGCTAGGCAAGCGCAGCCGCTATACGCCACTTCTCAGTAACGATGCGATTGTCAACTCGGAGCACGAGAGCAAACAAGTTCAGGTCATGCAACTTATTAGCTCATACCGAGTGCGGGGGCATCAGAAAGCGGCGCTCGATCCGCTTGGCCTCATGCATCGCGAACGCGTAGCTGATCTAGAACTCGAATTCCACGGTCTTGGGCCGCTCGACTCTTCGACGGTTTTCCAGACAGGCTCACTTTTTATAAGCAAAGACAAAGCGCCACTCGGCGAGATAATTGAAAACCTCGAACGCATCTACTGTAGCGCGGTCGGCTACGAGTTTACGCACATCGTGAATCTCGAAGAGAAGCAGTGGATAGAGCAGCGCATAGAAAGCAACGATGGGATATCCAACTTCGGCGCTGACATCAAAACTCACCTTCTCGAGCGTCTGACCGCCGCAGAGGGTTTGGAAAAACATCTCGATTCGAAATACCCGGGCACGAAGCGTTTTGGCCTCGAGGGAGGTGAAAGCTTAATACCTTCTCTCGACGAACTCGTGCAGCGAGCGGGTAGCGCAGGGACTAAGGAAATCGTGCTCGGTATGGCTCACCGCGGCCGGCTCAATGTGTTAGTGAACCTTCTTGGCAAAAATCCTGCTGACCTTTTTGATGAGTTCGAAGGTAGGGCGGTTTACAAGAGCTCAGGAGATGTGAAATACCATCAAGGTTTTTCCTCTAACATAATGACCGCTGGTGGCGAAGTCCATATGGCAATGGCCTTCAATCCCTCTCATCTAGAGATTGTAGCGCCTGTAGTCGAAGGCTCTGTACGCGCACGCCAGGTTAGGCGTGGCGATACTGACGGCTCTAAAGTCCTCCCTATTATTATCCATGGAGACGCAGCATTTGCAGGACAGGGTGTCGTCATGGAAACATTCCAGATGTCGCAGACCCGCGCTTATAGAACGGGCGGCACTGTACATATTATCGTTAATAATCAGGTCGGCTTCACGACTAGCCGTCAGGATGACGCCCGCTCCACCGAATATTGCACAGACGTAGCTCGCATGGTGCAGGCGCCTATATTTCACGTCAATGCAGACGACCCCGAAGCAGTGCTTTTCGTGACACAACTTGCTTTAGATTTCCGTAACAAATTTAAAAAAGACGTTGTCATCGATCTTATTTGCTACCGCAGGCGCGGCCACAACGAAACGGATGAACCCTCGTCTACCCAGCCGACTATGTACTCGGTGATAAAGAGCCATAAATCGACGCGAGTCCTATACGCCGAGCGGTTAGCGAACGAAGGGGTGATGTCTAAGGAAGACTCCGACGCTCTAAATACGACTTACCGTGACGCGCTCGACAATGGCGAACACGTGGTTAAGAGTTTGGTCAAAGAGCCGTCGATCGAACTCTTTGTCGACTGGAGTCCGTACATAGGTCACAAGTGGAGCTCGTTCTACAACACGTCGATTCCGCTTAATAACCTTAAGGGGCTCGCTAAAAAGCTATCCGCAGTACCTGAGGCATTTAATCTTCAGCGTCAGGTTGGCAAAGTGATGGCTGATCGCAAGAAGATGGCGGAGGGTACGCTGCCCGTTGATTGGGGCATGGCTGAAAGCCTCGCTTACGCAAGTATTTTGACCAGCGGCAATATGGTTCGTATCACAGGACAGGATGTCGGCCGTGGAACGTTCTCACATCGACATGCAGTACTTCACGACCAAAAAACTGGTGATGCGCATGTCCCGCTGCAAAACATTTCCGAAGATCAAAGCCTTTTCCGAATTTACGATTCGCTGCTTTCAGAGGTCGCTGTCTTAGCTTTCGAATATGGCTTTGCAACTACGACACCCAACGCGCTAGTAGTCTGGGAGGCTCAGTTTGGCGATTTCGCGAATTCAGCACAGGTTGTTATCGATCAATTTATTACGAGTGGCGAGCACAAATGGCAACGCCTCTGTGGCCTGACGATGCTGCTTCCCCATGGCTATGAAGGCCAGGGGCCTGAGCATTCTTCGGCTCGACTAGAGCGCTTCCTACAACTTTGTGCGGAGCATAATATTCAAGTCTGTTTGCCCACTACGTCGGCACAAGTTTTTCACATGCTTCGCAAGCAAGTGCTCTGTCCAATGCGCAAGCCTCTGGTTGTTATGTCGCCTAAGAGTCTTCTTAGGCACAAGGAGACGGTTTCAACCCTCGAGGAAATAGCCGAAGGCAGCTTCCAAGTGGTACTCGACGAGATAGACGACACTATCATCCCTGAGAATGTCCGCAAGATCGTCGTGTGCTCTGGAAAGGTGTATTACGACCTGTTGGCCGAGCGACGAAAGCGTGAAATCACCGACATTGCTATCATCCGATTAGAACAGCTCTATCCTTTCCCCGCGAAAGAATACGAGGCTTGTTTGCTGCGCTATCCAAACGTTAAAAAAATCGTGTGGAGTCAGGAAGAGCCTAAAAACCAAGGGGCGTGGTATTCGAGTCAGCATCACTTCCAGCGGCCAATCAAAAAGCATTTCCCTAAAATTGTATTAGGTTATGCGGGGCGCGAGGCCTCTGCCGCGGCCGCGGCTGGTTACCCAGCATTGCACCTTGCGCAGCTAGAGAAATTCCTCGACGACGCGATGAAATGACAGGCTTGAGAGGTAACCCGATTTATCACAACGTGTAAGATAAGAATTAGAATATAGATTATCGAGCCGCTTAGCGGCCGTTCTTCAAAAGGACTAGACATGACTATTGAGATTAAGGCGCCAACACTCCCTGAGTCGGTTCCCGATGGCACTATTGCAACCTGGTATAAGCAGGTTGGCGATAGCGTTACGCGTGACGAACTTCTGGTTGATATCGAAACCGATAAAGTCGTCATCGAGGTGGTTTCGCCCACCGACGGCGTTTTGCAGGAAATATTAAAAGAGACCGGCGACACAATTGTAAGCAATCAAGCGATTGGTACCGTGGCAGCAGGTGAAGTCACCGCAGTCGCACCTACTGCGGCACCAGCTGCCGAGTCCGTCGCTGCACCTACGGTTTCCGCCTCGGCAACATCGGCCCCCGCAAGCCCTGCGGCGAAGAAGATGATCGCCGAAAACAACGTTGATGCCGCGGCGATAGCCGGGACTGGTAAGGCAGGGCGTATCACTAAAGAGGATGTGGCCTCAGCCCTTACCGCGCCTGCAACGGCTCCGATGGCGGTATCTAATGGGCGTCTAGAAGAACGCGTACCGATGAGTCGCCTCCGTGCGAAAGTTGCAGAACGGCTGCTTCATGCGAGTCAGTCTACAGCCATGCTAACGACCTTTAATGAGGTCAATATGGCGCCGGTCATGGAAATTCGCAATCGCTATAAGCAAGAGTTCGAGAAAGCGCACGACGGCGTCCGTCTTGGCTTTATGTCGTTCTTCGTGCGCGCGTGTACAGAAGCGCTTAAGCGGTATCCTGCGGTCAATGCCTCTTTGGATGGCGCGGATATTGTCTATCATGGCTACCAGGATATAGGTGTTGCCGTATCTTCACCTCGTGGTCTGGTTGTTCCTGTTCTGCGGAACTCTGACAATATGAGCCTTGCTCACATTGAAAAGGGTATTCGAGACTTCGGCGAAAAAGCCCGTGATGGCAAACTCGCGATCGAAGATATGACCGGCGGTACATTTACTATTTCTAACGGTGGCGTTTTCGGCTCGCTCCTGTCCACGCCTATTTTAAACCCACCTCAGACTGCGATCCTGGGTATGCACAAAATTCAGGAACGACCAATGGCAGTGAATGGCGAGGTTGTTGTCTTGCCAATGATGTATTTAGCATTGTCTTACGATCACAGGATGATCGACGGCAAGGAAGCTGTTCAGTTCTTGGTCACAGTGAAGGATTTGCTCGAAGATCCTACGCGTTTATTGCTCGAGATCTAAGTCACTCAAATTAGGATAACGACATGGCTAGCTCATACGACGTAGTAGTAATCGGCTCAGGCCCCGCCGGATACGTTGCGGCAATCCGCGCCGCTCAACTTGGCTTCTCCACCGCGTGTGTTGAAAAATGGTTAAATAAAGAAGGCAAGACTGTGTTTGGCGGCACCTGCCTCAATGTAGGCTGCATCCCTTCAAAAGCGCTCCTAGACTCGTCTCATAAGTTCATGGAAGCACGCGACCATTTCGACGTTCACGGCATTACGGTTGGTAAAGTGGGCGTCGACGTGCCCGCGATGATAGCCCGGAAAGATAAAGTTGTTGCGCAGCTTACCGGCGGCGTTAGCGGCCTCTTCACGGGAAATAAGGTCACTGGTATTGGCGGCGTAGCGAAGGTAACAGGCCCCAATAGCGTGACGGTGACCAATCACGAAGGTGAGGTTGAAGTTCTCGAAGCGAAACACATTATTATCGCGGCGGGTTCGGTCCCCATTGAGATCCCGCCAACGCCTGTTGATCAAGACACCATTGTCGATTCTACCGGTGCATTAGAGTTTACCGCTGTTCCCAAACGCCTCGGGGTTATCGGTGCCGGCGTTATTGGCTTGGAGCTAGGCAGCGTCTGGGCGCGCTTGGGTTCTGAGGTAACAGTGCTCGAGGCGATGGATGGCTTCCTGCCTGCCGCCGATAAACAAATTGCCAAAGAAGCGCAAAAGCTCTTCGTCAAACAGGGCTTGGATATCAAGCTCGGCGCTCGGGTGACCGGCAGTAAAATTGCGGGCAAGGGCGCCAAGAAAACCGTCACTGTTGAATACACTGACGCTGAAGGTGACAAGACACAAACCTTCGATAAACTCATTGTTGCCGTAGGCCGTCGCCCTTATACCCAAAATATTGTCGAGGAGTCGATTGGCCTCGAGGTGGACGAACGCGGTTTTGTTATAGTGAACGAACAATGTGCTACCTCGATCCCAACAATTTTCGCCGTTGGCGATGCCGTGCGTGGCCCTATGCTAGCGCATAAAGGAAGCGAAGAAGGTGTAATGGTCGTCGAGCGTCTCGCCGGCAAACAGACACAAGTCAATTACGCCTTGGTGCCTTCGGTTATCTACACCCACCCAGAGATCGCTTGGGTCGGCAAAAACGAAGAAGAGCTCAAGGCCGACGGCGTCGAGTTTAATGTAGGCGTATTCCCCTTTGCTGCAAGTGGACGAGCGCTTGCAGCAAACGATGCGGACGGAATGGTAAAACTTATCGCCGACAAAAACACAGATAGAATTTTGGGTTGTCACATCATTGGCGCCAGTGCGGCAGATCTGCTGCAGCAAATTGTTATCGCCATGGAGTTTAGTGCGAGTGCCGAGGATATAGGTTTAACCATATTCTCGCATCCAGCGCTTTCAGAGGCGGTGCACGAGGCCGCACTCGCGGCTAACGGGCACGCCATTCATATTGGCAATCGGAAGCGTCGCTAGTTTAGGAATTTAGTTTACTTACAAAAATGGAGTTTAGATGAATCTTCACGAATATCAGGCCAAACAGCTTTTTGCTGAATACGGCCTTCCAGTATCAACCGGCATCGCTGTCGATAATGGGCCCGATGCTAAGGCTGCTGCTGAGAAAATTGGCGGTGATAAATGGGTAGTAAAGGCGCAGGTACACGCTGGCGGTCGAGGTAAGGCTGGTGGCGTGCGTTTAGTCGACTCACCAGCCGAAGCCCAAGCTTTCGCCGAAGAATGGCTTGGCAAAAACCTAATAACTTATCAGACAGATGCCAATGGTCAGCCTGTTAGTAAGATTCTCGTAGAGTCGTGCACTGACATCGCTCAAGAGCTCTATCTTGGCGCCGTTGTCGACCGCGCCACTCGACGCGTTGTCTTCATGGCATCGACTGAGGGCGGTGTAGAAATCGAGAAGGTCGCTGAAGAAACGCCCGATAAGATCCTCAAGGCGATAATCGATCCGATGACAGGTGCACAGCCGTTCCAGGGCCGAGACTTGGCATTCAGACTTGGCCTTAATAGCGGTCAAGTAAAACAGTTCACCAGTTTGTTCCTAGGCCTTGCAAAACTGTTCGAAGACTTCGATCTAGCGCTGCTCGAAATCAACCCGCTGGTCATTACTGCCGAAGGCAATTTGCATTGCCTCGATGGCAAGATCAATATCGACAGCAATGCGATGTATCGCCAGCCAAAACTGCGAGAAATGCATGATCCTTCTCAGGAAGATGCACGCGAAGCACATGCAGCCGAGTGGGAGCTGAACTATGTGGCACTCGATGGCAACATAGGCTGCATGGTCAATGGCGCGGGCCTCGCTATGGGTACCATGGATATTGTCCAGCTCCACGGCGGCAGCCCAGCTAATTTTCTCGACGTAGGGGGAGGCGCAACGAAAGAGCGCGTGACCGAAGCGTTTAAGATTATTCTGTCGGATACCAATGTAAAGGCTGTCCTCGTTAATATTTTCGGCGGCATCGTTCGCTGCGATCTGATTGCCGAAGGCATCATCGGCGCTGTTCATGAAGTTGGCGTTGCAGTTCCTGTAGTCGTCAGGCTCGAAGGCAACAACGCCGAACTAGGTCGTAAGATCTTAAGCGACAGCGGTCTTAACATCATTGCGGCCACGAGTCTGACCGACGCTGCCGAAAAAGTAGTCGCAGCAGCTGGAGGTGCAGAATGAGCATTCTAATAGACAAGAACACTAAGGTTATTTGCCAAGGCTTCACTGGCGCTCAGGGCACTTTCCATTCGGAACAGGCTATCGAGTACGGCACTAAAATGGTTGGTGGCGTAACGCCAGGAAAGGGCGGACAGACGCATTTGGGACTCCCTGTATTCAATACAGTGGCCGAAGCTTATGCAGCGACACAGGCCGATGCTACTGTTATTTACGTGCCGGCCCCCTTTTGCAAAGACTCTATCCTTGAAGCAGCCGAGTCGGGTATTAAACTCATCGTTTGTATCACAGAAGGAATTCCGACGCTCGACATGCTCATCGCAAAAGAGCGTTGCGATCAACTTGGCGTGCGCCTCATCGGTCCAAATTGCCCCGGAGTGATTACACCTGGCGAGTGCAAGATTGGCATCATGCCGGGCCATATCCATCTGCCAGGTAAAGTAGGCATCGTCTCACGTTCGGGTACTTTGACTTATGAAGCCGTTAAGCAAACTACTGACTTCGGTTTCGGGCAATCATCGTGCGTTGGTATCGGTGGTGATCCTATACCGGGATCAAACTTTATCGATATCTTGGCCATGTTCCAAGCAGATCCAAAGACTGAGGCGATCGTTATGATCGGCGAGATCGGCGGCACTGCAGAAGAAGAAGCCGCCGCTTACATAAAAGCGAATGTAACTAAGCCTGTTGTGGCTTACATTGCTGGCGTCACTGCGCCCCCAGGCAAGCGCATGGGCCATGCCGGAGCAATTATCTCAGGTGGCAAGGGCACAGCGGACGATAAATTCGCAGCGCTTCAGGACGCTGGCGTTAAGACTGTTCGCAGTCTTGCTGAAATCGGCAATGGACTCAAAGAGTTAACAGGCTGGTAATAATTGTCCTTACAGGCAGTTAATAAAAAAGGGGCCTTAGCCCCTTTTTTTATGTGAGCTCAAATACCGTTTCGCCGAGTAGAGCATGCTTAAAAGGGCGATCAAATCAACCTATTATTCTTGCACTTTTTGTCGAGCAAAAGGTTCTAATACGTTTCTGTAGTGTGTTAGTCTTTACGCGAATTTCGGCGCAGAGCACCGAATTTCGGGGACTCTGCGACGTTTCTCCCTAACTTTCCTACCCAAGTTACCTTGCTACTCACTTTGCAGGGAAAATGAGTAGATAAGTAACTTTTGATAAAAAGAAGGGGGGGTTGCAAAGCCAGCTACGAATCTCCGAAGTTGACGAAGAGACAACGACGAGTTCTAGCGTTTGGTTCGATCTGATACTCTCCTGCAATTGATCGGTTCTTAGATCATCTTGGCAGAAGGGATATGAGTTTAATTATAGAGGGGTCGTCGAGCTGCTCGCACCGTAGGGTGAGCAACTTTATCTACCAGCTAAGCCCTACGGCTTGGCGATTCACAAGAAATCGAGTTAACAATAAATAGGATGGCACATGAAAAACCGTCGGATTACTAACCTGGGTGTGACTGCGATTGCAGTATTAGCGACCTGCGTAGTGAATATCACTCAAGCGCAAGAGATCGCGACTGAGATCAGCGCACCAGTCGAAACACTTCTGATCGATAGCAGCATTCTTGACAAAGCAATGGACGTAATTGGGAGCAAGAACACTGCTTCAGCAGCCACTCAAGTGGAAATCAGCAGACTTGCTAACGCTGCTAGCTCATCATATGAAGAGTTCAAGCGTGAGAATGATAATCTTGAAGCCTTGCTGGTATTGAACGCCGGCTTTCGTAAGTCGATCTCTATTCAAGAACAGAATATTGCGTCACTCGACCAGTCGATCGCAAACGTAGAAATCGTGACTCGCGAGATCCCTCTCCTGATGAACAAGATGCTATCGAGCATAGAGCAGTTCATCGCCTTAGATTATCCGTTCCATGTAGACGAGCGGGCTAACCGAATTTCTTTTGCTCGCGCAGCTATAGATAATCCTGATGTGTCGATCGCAGAAAAATTCCGCCAGGTTCTCGTTATGTATCAAACCGAGAATAGCTATGGCCGCACGACTGAAACCTACTCTGACACCATCGTCATCAATGGTGCCGAGCGCGATGTCAACATCGCTCGTATCGGTCGCGTTGCATTGATGTATCAGACTACAGATCGTCAAGTGACAGGCGCTTGGGACAATAATGCGCGTGAGTGGGTTGAGTTGCCAGCTGGCGATTACCGCACCGCCATCCAATCAGCGATCCGCGTCGCATCACAGCTCGACGCTCCACGAATTATTGAATTGCCCGTTCTAGCTCCGGAGGCTGCACAGTGAAAATAACATCTAAACTAATTAATTTTTCTCTTTCTGCCTTCCTCCTGGCAGCATCAAGCAATGTTGCAGCCCAAGAGGCCTCGTCGCTTTCAGGTCTTTTGAATCTCGTCGAAGGCGACAAGGTTTCGGAGTCAGCCGAATACCGTGCGCGGTTACAGGAATTCGAGCAAAACGCAGCGCGTCAGGCTCAAATTCTGGAAACCACTAAAGAGCGTATTACAGAGCAAGAGCGGACACAGGGTCAGCTAAGCGACCAGTTCGAAGCAAATGAAATCACTATCAGCGACAAGCGCGAAGTACTTCGCGACCGTCGCGGCGATTTGAACGAGCTCTTCGGCACCTTACAAGGGGTGGCTGGTGACTTCTTAAGCAACTTCGAAAATTCACTGATCAGCGCGCAGTACCCAGGCCGCAGTGAGTATATCGAAGGCTTTATTGAAAAAGCAGGCAGCACTATTGAGCAGCTAGACGTTGGTGAAATCGAGCGTTTCTGGTATTTCATGCAGCAAGAAATGACCGAGTCGGCACGCGTCGTCACGTATCAAGGTGAAGTTGCACTACCAACAGGTGAGACAGCCACTCGCTCGATTACGCGCATTGGCTCTTTCAACTCGATCTCCGAAGGCGAATACCTCAGCTACGCGGGCAATATTGGCCACCTCCAAGTGCTTCCAAAGCAGCCAGATGCAGGCACATTGAGCATGGCTAGCGATCTAGAAGGCGCGACTTCAGGTTTCACTAAGGTAGGCATTGATCCTACAGGTGGAGTCGGCGGTCAGGTTATGGCTAACCTCGTTAACTTCCCATCCGTAGAAGAGCAGGTTCGCAACAACTCGGGCACAATCGGCTTCATTATTATTGGTGTAGGTATCATCGGTATTATTCTTGGCTTCTATCGCCTGTTGATGCTCGAATTGACCTCTGCCAAAGTACGCAGCCAGCTCAAGAGCAACACGCCAGCGAAGAACAACCCACTGGGCCGAGTACTCATGGTTGCGGATAATAATCCGAACGCTGATACCGAAACACTAGAGCTGAAGCTTGGCGAAGCCATTCTGCAGGAAACACCTGCGCTTGAAAGCCTGCTCACGCTGATCAAAATGATCGCAACGATCGCGCCACTTGGCGGTCTCCTTGGAACGGTAACCGGTATGATTCAGGTGTTCCAGCAGATCACTGTATACGGTGCAGGCGACCCAACTATTATGGCCGGCGGTATCTCGCAAGCCCTAATGACTACGGTGCTCGGTATTGTTGTAGCGATCCCGACAATCTTTATGCACACAGTAGTAAAGAGCCGTGCGGATAACATCATCCACATTCTGGAAGAGCAAGCGACTGGTATGATCGCTCAGAAAGCAGAGCAGCAAGCAGCCGCTCGCTAATCCGACGCCAGAAGGGGAAATAGTATGTATTTCGCATTTCTAGACATGATCGACTCAGTGAATGGCTTCATGCTGCGGGGCGGGCCGGTGCTATGGATAATAGCCTGGTTGCTCCTGGTGAAGTGGTCACTCGTGTTCGAACGCGTCTGGTATCTCAACACTACTCACAAAGCTAACGTCAAGGCGACGTTAGCTGCGTGGAATGCGCGCAGCGACACCAAGTCTTGGAGCGCGCACCAAATTCGCACGATGATGATTTCTAAGATCTCACTCGACGTGCGCAACACATTGCCTATCATCGAAGTGCTCGTCACGATTTGTCCTTTACTAGGTCTCATCGGAACGGTTACCGGCATGATCGAAGTGTTTTTCGTCATGGCGGTAACGGGTGGCGGCGATGCTAAATCGATGGCTGGTGGTGTCTCTAAGGCAACGATTCCAACTATGGCTGGAATGGTAGGCGCGATCTCGGGTATTTTTGCTGCGAACTATCTCAAAGCGAAAGTCGACCGCGATATCGAACTCTTAGAAGACCACTTACCACTAAGTAACTAGAGGTCACAAAGACTTCGCCGACTTAGTTAAGAGCCTCCCTTCTAGGGACCAGCGTCAGCTACTGCAGGCACTGGAAAGTAGGGTGGCTCTCTTACAACATGCACTCAATACTCTTTGTAGAGTTACACAGGGCTAAAGAATAATGAAACAAGGCTTAAGCAAGCGAAAGGATGACGAAGAAGCGGGCGAGATTGACCTTACCCCAATGCTAGACGTTGTCTTCATCTTGCTCATCTTCTTCATCGTAACCTCGGTTTTCGTTACCGAGGCGGGAATAGATGTGAGCAAGCCAGAGGCCTCGACGGTTGAAGATACATCAGGTGATATGATCCTGATTGCTGTAGGTCCGCAAGGCGATATTTGGATCGATGGAGACCAAATAGACCCTCGATTCATACGTGCTCGCTTCGAGTTAAGGCTTGCAGACGCGCCTAATTCGGCAGTGATCATTCAGGGCGACGAGAGCGCAAGCAATGAGCAGATCATGCTTATTTTGAAAGCGGCTCGCGAAGCGAACATCAACGACGTATCAATCTCGGCGGAGGCTTAGACTATGGTTATTGTAAGATGGGCAGCATCCATGGCGATGGCTGTAATGATTACGTTTGGTCTCTTCTTCTTTATGCAAGCGCTCATTGCGACGGGTGAAGGGTTAGACGAGCCATTGAACGTCGTCAAGATCGTCGACTCAACAATGCCTGAGATTGAACTCGAGGTAATCGAAGAGATTGACAAGCCCGAACTTATTGAGGAAATCACCGAAGTGGTTGAAGAGGTTGAGCGTCAGGTAACCATCTCTGATGGCCCCGATCTAAACATCGACCGCTCACAGGTTCAAATGGACACCGGTCTCGAACTCAGTAACGCTTCTATCTCGGCAACCGATGGTGACTACCTACCGCTCGTTGCTATTGCTCCACAATACCCAAGCAGGGCCGCTCAGCGCGGAATCCAAGGCTGGTGTCTCGTGAGCTTTACAGTAAACGGACTTGGCAATGTGGTCGAAGAAACGATCACCGTTGTCGACGCCGAGCCTGCGAATATTTTCGATCGCTCGTCTCAGCGAGCCGCAGCTCGCTTTAAGTTTCAGCCAAGAGTAGTCGACGGTAAAGGCGTAGAAGTTGCAGGTGTTCAGTATCTGTTCCGCTACGAGCTAGAGGATTAAACCATGTTAAATCTTATCAATTTAAAACGTGCGTTAGTCGCTCTTCTCGTCATCGCTCCTCTCAGTTTTTCTGTGTTTGCCGCAGAGGACGAAGACGGCCAACGTAAGCCGCCGGAGGCTCGAACCTCGGGAACGCTAGGACCTCAGGTCATGCGGGCTATCAGCGAAATTCAAGAGATGATGTCTCCTGAAGACGAAGAAGATGAGCCTGATTTAGCGGGTGCCAAAGTCGCGCTTGACGAGCTCTATGAGCGTCGCTACGAGAGGATGAACGACTTTGAGAAGTCTACGCTTCTTAACTTCTTTACCAATTATTACCTGACGACAGAAAATTATGTCGAAGCGGTGAAAATTTTTGAAGAGCTTTTAACGATCGAAACACTGCGCACAGATACTCGCCTGCGAACCTTACGTTCATTGGGCCAGCTCTACGCAGCAGAAGAAAACTGGCAGAACTCGATTCGCTACTATCAAGAGTGGAGAGATCTATCTGACTTCGAAGACGGTGTCGTTTTTCGGGGTTTGTCTTATGCGCACTATCAGCTCGAACAATACGAGCCGGCTCGTGACTTTTGGCTCAGCTACATGGATATAAAATTCTCCGATCGCGAGCTTGTTGAGCGAGACGATTACGCTTATCTGAATGGCTTGTACTTTACGCTTGAAGATTTTGACAGTGCGCTTGAATTGACCAAGACCATGATCGTCAAGTTTGATAATAAAACCGACTGGCAAAACCTAAGTGCTATTTACGCGACCCTAGACAACGATGCTCGCAGAGTCCAATCGTTAAACCTTTATTATCTGAAAGGGTTAATGGACGACGAAACGCGTTTCCTCAACTTAGGACAGTCCCTCGCAGGAATCGAAGTGCCGTTTAGCGGCGCAAAGATTATCAGCGAAGGGTTAGACGCTGAGGTTGTCGAAGAGAACGTTGATAACATGATCACGTTCACGCAGATGCTACTGATCGCTAATGAGCTAGAAGAAGCAATTACTCCAGCTACAGCGGCAGCAGAGCTCGATGAAACGGGCAACGCATACGATACGCTTGGTTACCTTCACTATGTGATGAATAATTACGAAGAATCTGCGGAAGCGTTTAGAGCGGCTATCGACAAGGGAAGCCTAAAAGACGATTCGGATACGTATCTGTTCCTTGCACGCGCACTCTTAGAGCTTCAGTTGTTCGACGAAGCGAAAGACGCGGCCTCCGCTGCTTCTGAAGCGGGTGATGAGCGTTCGACCAAGTCTGCACAAGACTTCCTCAAACTGATTGAGAGTCGTCGTGGGTATTACGCTATTATTGCTCAGCGAAAAGAAGACGCGATCGATTTCTATCGTCCCTATCCGCCAATTCAATAGTGAACGATTGCTAGTCAACGCTTGAAAAACTACGCGATGACCCCATAAAAAGCCCGAACCTAACGAGTTCGGGCTTTTTTTTGGCCAATAGAATTGAACTCACGCTATTACGCTTTTAATAGGACAGACCGAGGTAACCCCATGTCTAAGACAGCCGATCAGCCGCAGGCCGAAACTCGCGGATTTGAGACCGAAGCAAAACAGTTGCTTCACCTGATGATCCACTCACTCTATAGCAACAAAGAGATATTCCTCAGGGAGCTTATCTCTAATGCCTCCGACGCTGTCGATAAGCTTAGGTTCGAGGCCCTCTCAAACCCAAATTTGCTTGCGGGGGACACTCAGCCTAACGTCACAATCGACTTTGATGCAGAAGCAAACACAATCACATTGGCGGACACGGGCATAGGCATGAGCCGCGATGAGGTTATCAGCCATTTAGGCACCATTGCGAAATCAGGTACTGCCGCGTTCCTAGAAAACCTAACGGGCGATCAGAAGAAAGACTCCCAGTTGATAGGGCAATTTGGTGTTGGTTTTTACTCTGCGTTTATCGTTGCAGACCAAGTCGAGGTTCTCACTCGTAGGGCTGGCACAGAAGCCGAATCTGCGACTCTCTGGCGCTCGAGTGGCGAAGCCGATTACACACTCGAAAAAGCCGTGAAAGCGCACGCGGGTACGACTATCACGCTGCATCTTAAAGCCGACGAGTCAGACTTCGCCGACGGATACCGAATCCGTTCAGTCGTGAAGAAATACGCAGACCACCTCTCGATACCAGTAATGATGGCAAAGGAGGATTACGCGGCAGAAACCGAAAACGACGGAGAGGACGGAGGAGCAAGTCCTAAGGTCGAAGTTGAGTATGAGGCTATCAATGCCGCTCAAGCGCTTTGGACCCGTTCACGCAAAGACGTTAAAGAGGACGAATATAAAGAGTTCTACAAACTCGTCACACACGAATACGAAGACCCGCTCAACTGGAGTCACAATCGCGTCGAGGGCAAGTTAGAATACACGAGTCTGCTCTACATTCCTGGCCGCGCGCCCTATGACCTTTGGAACCGAGACGCTGCACGCGGTCTGAAACTCTATGTTCAGCGCGTCTTTATCATGGATGAAGCCGAGCAGTTCCTTCCTCTTTATTTGCGCTTCGTTAAGGGCGTGGTCGATTCGAATGACATCTCTCTCAATGTGTCACGCGAAATTCTGCAACAAGATCCTGTTGTCGATTCGATGCGCTCTGCACTAACGAAGCGAGCACTAGATATGCTTGAAAAGTTGAAGAAAAGCGAACCCGAAGCCTATGCGCAGTTTTGGAAAGAGTTTGGCTTGGTTCTCAAAGAGGGCCCTGCGGAAGACTTCGCCAATAAAGAGCGCGTCGCAAAACTACTTCAGTTCAACAGTACGCAATCCGATGGCGATGCTCAGGATCAGAGCCTAGAGGACTATGTTAGCCGCATGCAGGAAGGCCAGGAGAAAATATATTTCTTAGTTGCCGAGTCGGCTAAGGCAGCTCGCAATAGCCCGCATCTTGAGATTTTCCGTAAGAAAGGCATAGAAGTGCTGCTTTTATGCGACCGAATCGACGAGTGGCTCGTTAGCCATTTGCGTGATTTCGATGGCAAGCAACTCCAAGACGTATCGCGCGGTGAACTCGATCTTGGCAAGCTCGAAGACGAAGACGACAAAAAGGAACAGGAGGAGGTTGAGAAAAAGCTCGAAGGACTAGTTGGCCGCGTTACTGCTGTTCTAGAGGGCAAGGTCAAGTCGGTTAGGCTCAGCCATAGATTGATCGATTCGCCGGCGTGTCTTGCTGTAGACGATCACGACATGGGACTGCAGATGCGCAAAATTATGGAGGCTTCAGGACAAGAGGTACCGGAGGTGAAACCTATCTTCGAAATGAACCCAGAGCATTTGCTCGTGAAGAAACTTGATTCTGAGCAGGACGAAGAGCGTTTCGCCGACATTGCCGAGATCTTGTTCGCGCAAGCAACACTTGCCGAAGGATCACAGCTAGAAGACCCTGCGGAATTCTCGGCGCGCCTCAACAAACTGCTGCTGTCTCTTGGCTAGCCGCGTTACATGCGCTCGAGTGTCTCGATACCGAGTAGGTCTAATCCTTGCTTCAGCGCTTCTGAAGCAAGGACGCAGAGACTGAGGCGGTTAGCGCGGGTTGCGGCATCCGTGCCTTGAATTGGGCAAGCCTCATAAAAACGCATGAAAGAGGCTGACAACTCATATAAGTAGTTGCTCAGTGTATTTGGAAAGCAGTCTTGTGCAACGGCGTCGATAGTCTCTGCCAGTTGGAGCGATTTGAGCAACAGCGCTTTCTCTTCAGGTGCAAGCGCTACTGATTCTGGAAACCTGATAATACCGTCGGTATCGACCGTTTGCTTGGCAAGTAGCGTTCTTATCCGCGCATACGCGTACATAAGATAGGGTGCCGTGTTGCCCTCAAAGCTAAGCATTGACGACCAGTCAAATAGGTAGTCGCTGGTACGATTCTTCGACAGGTCGGCGTATTTCACCGCCGCAATGCCTACGGCTTCCGCGATATGCCTGCGCTCTGCCTCCTCGAGATCCGGGTTCTTTGAGCTGACAAGATCGAAGGCTCGCGTGACCGCCTCATCGAGAAGGTCGACAAGCTTCACAACGTCTCCTGAGCGCGTTTTGAAGGGCCTGCCGTCGCTTCCCATCATCGTGCCATATGATATGTGCTCTAGACTTATAGCCTCGTCGCTGAAGCCTGCAGCAGCGGCTACCGCAAATACCTGCTGAAAGTGCAGCGATTGGCGGGCATCGACAACATAGAGCGAGCGGTCAGCTTTTAGCTCATGACAGCGGTAGTCGACAGCAGCTAAGTCGGTTGTTGCATAAAGATAACCGCCGTCAGTTTTTTGGATGATCACTGGCAAGGGCTCTCCGTCCTTCCCAACAAATTCATCGAGGAAGACACAGCGTGCGCCGTCCGAATCCTTAAGTAGACCAGTATTCTCTAAGCGCGTGACGACGCCTTCGAGCTGCGGATTATAGAAACTCTCGGCCTTTAGATCGGTCATCGACAAGGTGACATTGAGTTTGTCGTATACCGCCTGGCAATGTGTCAATGAGGTCGAGATAAACGCCTGCCAGGCCTCCAGATACTCCGGATCGCCACCCTGAAGCTTAACCACGCTTTCGCGTGCACGATCAGCAAATTCGCTATCTGCATCGAAACGCTGTTTAGCCGCACGGTAGAATCCTTCGAGGTCTGCAAGCGCCACGCCTGCCTCGGCAGAAGACTCGCGCATAAAGGTGATCAACATGCCGAATTGCGTGCCCCAGTCACCTACATGGTTCTGCCGAATGACGCGATTGCCTTGTCTTTCAAGGATCCGAGCAATGCTGTCGCCAATGATCGTGCCTCGGAGGTGACCTACGTGCATCTCTTTCGCAAGATTGGGTGACGAGTAGTCGACAACGATAGTTTGCGGAGACTCAGTCTGCAAAACCAATAACCTCGGCTCAACCAACAACTCGTTTGCGCGGTCGCGGAGGGCGTCACCAGCAAGATGGATATTGATAAAACCCGGCCCTGCAAGCTCATAGTGCGAGACCAGAGGGTTTGCAGCCGCGTTTAATCGAGTCAATAGCTCGGTGCCAAGTTCGCGCGGGTTACGACCCAGCTTTTTGGCTATGCCCATGACGCCATTTGCCTGATAGTCGCCGAACTCCGGCTTAGAGGCGGTAATTACATTGGGATTAACCTCGTCTAGGCCAGTGAGGGTCGCTAGTTCGGCGCCAATAAAATCGGTGAGGGTGCGTTTCAGTGTATGCATTAGTATCGCTTAATTATCAATAGAGAGGGGCGACGACCGCTCGGCGCGCTCGCACACGGACCTCGTGAACCTCGAGGTAAATTAGGCGAAAGATTGTACAACAAAGTAGGGACCGATTTCGTGTAAACTATGCTCGATGATAAGCGTTTAATCCGCTGCTGTAATTCATCCACGACACCAACCAAAAAACTCTACCTAGACAACCCTATTAAGAGAACCCTACGGCATGACCGATCTTCCTAGCGCCAACGTCTCTGACAGCCAGATAGAGAAGACAAATGCCAATAATCCATTGCGCGATTCAAGCGAGCGCGGCACCGCGAACGGGGGCAGTGGCGTTCAGCATGTAAAAGTCAGCGAAGGACATGAAGGCCAGCGCATTGACAATTTCTTAATGCGTGAGCTAAAGGGCGTGCCGCGTACGCACGTTTATCGGATTATCAGACGCGGCGATGTCAGGGTAAATAAGAAGCGCTGTAAACCCGACCGAAAGCTCATGCTAGGCGACGAAGTAAGAGTGCCGCCGTTTAGTGGCGCTAATGTGCAAGAGCCTGGAGAGCTGAGCGCCTCATTGAGATCTCGCCTGTTGAATCTCGTCCTGCTCGAAACAGACGATTATCTCGTTATAGATAAGCCAAGCGGAATGGCTGTTCACGGCGGCACGGGTATTCGTCTTGGCCTGATTGAAGCCGTTAGGCAGGTCTCCACCGACTGGGCGCAAGCCGAACTAGCCCACAGATTAGACCGCGAAACCTCTGGTTGCTTGCTGATTGCCAAGAACGCATCGTTTCTCAAATCCGCGCAAGATCAGTTTCGTGCAAAGACTGTGGAAAAAGACTATCTCGCCCTGGTACACGGCTCTTGGCCGAGCGGCGTAAGCAAAGTAGAAGCCCCGCTTCTTAAAGACGCCCTTGGCGAAAACGAACGCATCGTGCGGGTTTCGGATGAGGGCAAGCCTGCGCTCACGCGGTTTACGACAGAGCAGCGCTTCGCCGATGCCACATTGATGCGTGCGGCCCCTGAAACGGGGCGCACCCATCAGATAAGGGTGCATTGCCAGTTCGTTGGACACGCCATTGTAGGCGACGACAAGTACACAGCACGCGAGATAGCCCCGGCGCTGAGGAGAATTACTAGCCTCTGCCTGCACGCTGAGAAACTCGCATTTGATGACCTGAAACTGGGCAAGCGGATCGAAGTCGTTGCGCCGCTCGATCAGCAGTTCTTACGCCTGCTCGATGCGCTCTAAAATCGTTAGGTTTTACAGGTAGATAGTTAACGTGGATCTGACACGTACAGGCAGGAATCCTTTGACAGTAGGGCCCTAGACGCCTATTATTGCGCGCCTATGAATGACAGCGCACCTTTTGAACCATTTCCTCACTACGTCGATGCCCGTAAGGTGTTCTCGCAGAAGGGGAATTTCTCAGGTGTACTGGGTAAAGAGAAATTTGATCGTCTGCCAAGTCTGCTGGTAGAGGGTGTTTTTTCAGTGAACGCCGAGTTACGCTTCTCAATTGGCGACCGCGGACGTCGGATGATCGAAGGTAGTGTCGATGCACAGGTATCAGTAGCCTGTCAGCGTTGCCTAAAACCTTTAGAATTGACGCTGGCGGACGACATAAGACTCGCACTCGTGCAGGACGAAGAAGCAGCAGAGAAGCTCGACAACGGCATAGATCCTTGGATCGAGGCCGAGTACCGATTAAATCCGGCACAAATAGTCGAAGAACAATTACTGTTGAGTATGCCCTTAGCGGCGTATCATCATGAAAAAGAGTGTCAAATTGAGTTGCCGGCCCCAAAGGCTAATGGTGCACTCGCTGCGAAGCAGGATCCAAGCCCCTTCGCCATTTTGAAAGAACTTAAGAAATAGTCGCAAGACGTGTGAATACAGAATTTTACTAGGAGAAAGACATGGCAGTTCAAAAGAGCAAAGTAACGCGTTCACGCAGAGGCAAGCGCCGCACACACGATGCGCTCACTGGCCCAACGCTGTCCACTGATAAGACAACTGGCGAAATACATCGCCGCCATCACATTACTGATGATGGCTTCTACAAAGGTAAGAAAGTACTGGATCTCGGCACAGAGTAGCCTTGAATTCGAGTAAGTGCATAGCGATAGACGCTATGGGAGGAGGGGGCGGGCCTAGCACGACGGTTGCCGCCACTCTTCTTGCTCTTCAGCAGAATCCTATGCTGTCAGTGATTCTGGTCGGAAATGAACGTGAAATACGTTCTTCTGCACCAGCCCTAGAGGCCTTCTCTGGCCGCTATGATATTGTTCATACCCCCAAAACCTTCCTAGACACCGACAAGCCCGCTTCCATTCTTCGATCCGGACGTGATTCGTCTCTCTATCGTTGTGTTGAGATCCATCAGCAGGGACAGGCGTCGGCGGTGGTTAGCGCCGGCAACACAGGCGCGTTACTCTTGCTCGGTCGCCATCTACTCAAAACAGTCGAGGGTGTTGAGCTTCCCGCTATCGTTGCCACGCTTCCAGACATCAACAGCAAAGCCCTCCTGCTTGACGTGGGAGCGAATTTGGCCTGTTCTCCGCGGCAACTCGAACAGTTTGCTATAATGGGGGCAGTGCTTGCGCAGAAGCAGTTTGGTTGCACGCCGCGGGTCGCTTTACTCAATGTAGGCGCCGAAGAGTATAAGGGCACTGCCGATGTCCAACAGACCGCGAGATTGCTCGAAACACAAGAGACGATCAATTTTTCGGGTTTTGTGGAGGCCAACGCCGTGTTCGAAGGCCATGCAGAGGTGATCGTTTGCGACGGCTTTGTAGGCAACGTGATGATTAAGGCAAGCGCAGGTGCAGTCAACGCTCTCATTAGTCAAATTATCAGCAATATCACAGTCAGCGAAGAGGCGAGTATTAAGGCTGTTTATTCGCGTCTTAATCCGCAGCGATTTAATGGCGCTACACTTCTTGGACTGCAAGGAAACATAGTGAAAAGTCACGGTAACGCCGATATTTTTGGGTTTAGCTGTGCGATAAATCAGGCGTATAACGAGCAACGAGATGCCATTCCCTCGTTGATTCGAGAAGCAATAGCTTCTGCCGCTTAAAGCGTCGAAATTAGGCGAGTAGACAATAAGGAGAAGTTTACTGTGAGTAAATTTGGCTTCGTATTTCCAGGTCAAGGTTCCCAGAAACTGGGTATGCTTAACGAGCTATCTGAAAAACACCCCAGTATAAAAGCGACGTTCGACATTGCTTCCGAGGTTCTGCAGCGCGATGCCTGGGAAATAGCCCAGGTCGATTCGGAGAATTTACTCGATCGAACCGACATCACCCAGCCGCTGCTACTAGCCGCATCCGTGGCTATTTGGCAAGCATGGCAGGAGGCAGGCGGTGCTCGGCCAACTATCCTAGCCGGTCACAGCTTGGGAGAATACTCAGCCCTCGTCTGCGCAGAGGCTATCGGGCTTAAAGACGCCTTAAAACTCGTCAACAGGCGCGGGCTCTATATGCAGAATGCCGTGCCGCCTGGCACTGGCAAAATGGCTGCAATTGTTGGTCTCGACGATGACGCCATTGTGCGCGCTTGCGACGCAGTTGCGCAGGGTGAGATCGTGTCTCCCGCTAACTTCAATTCCAAAGGACAAACAGTGATAGCAGGGAACGCCACTGCCGTTGAGCGTGCGATGGTTGCGTGCAAAGAGGCGGGCGCCAAACGAGCATTGCCGCTCAATGTTAGTGTTCCCTCGCATTGCGAGTTAATGCGCCCCGCAGCAGAGGAACTCTCGTTAGACCTTGAAGCGATTAAATTCTCTAAGCCTAAGATTGCCGTCGTTCAAAATTCAACCGCAGCGATCGTATCGGATCCCGCCCAGATCAAGGCGAATCTGATCAGCCAGCTCTACCTGCCTGTGCAGTGGGTCGATTCGGTCGGTGCGATCGCAGAATTTGGCGCGTCGCGGTTGGTCGAATGCGGGCCCGGCAAAGTGCTTTGCGGGCTAATTAAGCGCATCGATAGCGACATCATTTGTATGGGTTCAGAAGACCCGCTCGATTTCGACTCAGCGGTAGCCCAATTGCCGCGCTAAACAGCTTTAATTAAGCGGCGACCTCACTCGCCCATAGGTAAGGGATTGACATGACTGACACCAAAAAAATTGCACTAGTCACGGGCGCTAGCCGAGGTATTGGTAAAGCGATTGCTATAGAACTCGCTCAAGCTGGCTTTTTCATCATTGGCACCGCGACCACTGAGACTGGCAGCGCATCGATTTCGGACTATCTCGCCGCAGCCGGCTTAGAAGGAAAAGGCTTCTCTGCCGACGTCTCAAACGAAGAGTCAGTAACCGCGCTATTCGCATCGATACTTGCAGACCATGACGCCCCACTCGTTATTGTTAACAATGCAGGTATCACTGCAGATAATTTATTAATGCGTATGAAGGGCGATGAGTGGTCATCGGTAATCGACACTAACCTCGGATCGATGTATCGAGTGTGTAAGGTAGGCGTTAAAGCAATGACCAAGGCGCGCTGGGGCCGAATTATTAATATTAGTTCTGTCGTTGGCGCGAGTGGTAATGCAGGCCAAACAAACTATGCAGCGTCAAAGGCGGGCGTCGAGGGATTTACTCGCGCGCTGGCGAAAGAAGTAGGTTCGCGTGGGATAACGGTAAACGCTGTTGCGCCTGGGTTTATTCAGACAGATATGACCAACGCGTTACCTGAAGCGCAGGCCTCTGCTCTAATTTCTCAGATACCCTTAGCGCGACTCGGTCAGCCAGAGGAAATTGCAAGTGTCGTTGCCTTTCTCGCATCTGAAAAAGGCGCTTACATCACCGGCGAAACTCTGCAAGTTAACGGCGGAATGTACATGAATTAGTTTGCTTGACACGCTGAATTTAGCCAATGCGCGAGCGCTAACGTCATGAGTTTATTAGTAGATTTTTAGACCGTAGCTAAATTCAAATTTAGGCATTACATCGACTCAAAATAGGGGTAAACTTGCACTCCAATTTAGATGGTTAGCCCACTGCTTAGCAAGGCAACCCTAAAAAGGCGAGGTTTTAAGGCTTCTTAATATACAGAGCCCGAAGCACGCTTCACCGTAGTCGCCAATAAGAAATTGCATAGGATTTCATCCTGTCAAGGCAGTCAAAAACCGTACAAGAGACAGTTTTAGGAGCTAATATAAATATGAGTAGCATCGAAGAGAGAGTAAAAAAGATCGTCTGCGAGCAGTTGGGCGTTAAAGAAGACGAAGTTAAAGCAACAGCATCATTCGTTGATGATCTAGGCGCAGACTCTCTAGATACTGTCGAACTAGTTATGGCTCTTGAAGAAGAGTTCGAGACAGAGATTCCTGACGAAGAAGCAGAGAAGATCACGACTGTTCAATTGGCTTGCGATTATATCAACGCCAATCTCTAAGTATCGCGCGAGCGACTTAGTGTCCACGAAGCTACTCCAGAGAAATCTCGAGTAGCTTTTGTGTTTTTGATGTTATTACTTTAGGAGCCGACCGATGAGTAAAAGACGCGTTGTGGTAACGGGACTTGGTCTTGTTAGCCCGGTCGGAAACGATGTGGAGTCTTCTTGGGAAGCGATGAAGTCCGGCAAAAGCGGAATCGGTGTACTGACTCAGATTGATACGAGTGAGTTTACCACTCACTTTGGCGGCTCAATAAAAGACTTCGACTGCGACCGTTTCATTCCTAAAAAGGATGCCCGGCGCATGGATATTTTCATGCACTACGGCATAGCGGCAGGGGTGCAGGCTTTTGACGATTCAGGTTTAGGTGACACGTCATTTAATCCTGAAAGGTTTGGTGTGGCCGTTGGCTCGGGTATCGGTGGCATCAATATGATCGAGGCAACTTCATTGCTAATCGATTCATCAGGGCCACGCAAAGTCTCGCCCTTTTTCGTCCCCGGCTCGATAGCAAACATGATTTCGGGCAATCTCTCGATCCGCTTCAATCTCCAAGGACCTAACATTGCGGTCACGACCGCGTGTACTACGGGGACGCACAATATTGGTCTTGCGGCCAACATGATCCAGAATAATCAAGCAGACATCATGCTCGCCGGCGGCTCTGAAATGGCGACGTCGCCCACGGGCCTCGCAGGATTCTGCGCCGCCCGTGCGCTATCTACACGCAACGACGAGCCCTCAAAAGCAAGCAGACCTTGGGACAAAGACCGCGACGGTTTCGTACTCAGTGACGGCGCTGGAGCCATCATGCTCGAGGAGCTAGAACACGCAAAGGCAAGAGGCGCAACAATTTATGCCGAACTCGTTGGGTTTGGCATGAGCGGGGATGCCTATCACATGACATCGCCCTCAGAAGGCGGGCGCGGTGCGGCGTTGTGCATGCGCAATGCGCTACTCAGCGCAGAATTAGATCCGAGCCAGATCGACTATGTTAACGCACACGGGACATCGACTCTCGCCGGCGATATAGCCGAGACTCAAGCGATAAAAAGCGTCTTTGGGGGTCATTCTGCGGCACTTGCAGTAAGTTCCAGCAAATCGATGATCGGTCATTTACTCGGTGCGTCAGGCGCAGCTGAAGCGATTGTCACAGTTCTGTCGCTCAAAAATCAGGTTATCACCCCGACAATCAACTTAGACACACCTGACGAAGGCTGCGACCTAGACTACGTACCGCATACCGCGCGCGATGCAACGCTCAAATATGCCCTGAGTAATTCGTTTGGCTTTGGTGGGACAAACGGCAGCCTGATCTTTGCGCAGTACACATGAGGGCCGGCTAATTGCGTCCGCTTTGGCGGCAAATTACGGCGGCTGCGCTACTAGGCTTTTTGCTTATGTGTGCAGCCGCAGTTTACCTGTTATCGCCGCCTTCCCATCTTCCTTCTGCTAAAAGCGATCCAACACTGTTACCGATAGCCCGTGGTAGCTCCTTCAAAACGATTGCCGCGAACCTTGAAGAGGCAGGGGTGATTCGTTCAGCGCTGGCCTTCGAGATACTGGCTCTCATTAGGGGAGAGCGATCACTCCTAAAAAGTGGAGAGTATGAATTTCCCCAAGGCATGTCAGCGTCAGACGTGCTGGGCGACCTCGTTGCAGGCAGAGTAAAAAGCTATCAAATCACCTTTGTCGAAGGTTGGACGCTTGAGCGGTGCCTTGAGGCACTCGCCGCCAGCCCAGGGCTCATAAAAACGCTGAGCGGTATCGATGACCCTGGCCTCATCGCCTTTCTTCAGCAGGGCATAAACAGTGCGGAAGGACTTTTTGACGCGAATACCTTTCGTTATGTTCGAGGCGATACCGACTTAGATCTGTTGCAGAGAGCACAAAAACAACTCGCCGAAAAATTAGCGGACTATTGGAATCATCGGTCGCAGGACTTGCCGCTTAATTCAGCTTATGAGGCATTGATTCTTGCCTCGATTGTCGAAAAAGAAACAGGGATTGCTGAAGAGCGCTCGAGAATTGCTGGCGTTTTTTATAACCGACTAAATTCCGGCATGAGGTTACAATCGGATCCGACGACTATTTACGGGCTAGGCGATCGTTATACTGGAAGACTGACCAGAGAGCAGTTACGCGAAGAGACACTCTACAACACTTACCGAATTGAGGGATTGCCACCTACACCTATCGCACTTGTCAGCGATTCAGCGCTCACCGCGGTGTTAAATCCCGAGATTCATGGCTATTTCTATTTCGTCTCGAATTCGAATGGCGGCCATGTTTTCTCAAGAACACTTGAAGAACACAATGCAGCCGTGGCAATTTACCGCGCAGGTCTTATCGACTCTGCGCCGCAAACAGACGCAATTAATGGGGACATCAGTGAAAGGTAAATTCATCACCATCGAAGGCGTCGAAGGCGTGGGCAAAAGCACTAACATTGCCAACATCGAAGCATTTCTAGTCGCGCGAGGCATTGAGTACGTAAAGACACGCGAACCTGGCGGTACTGTCATCGCAGAGAAAATACGTGAGCTATTACTCGATCCTGCGATTGAGTCGATGAGCGAATTAACCGAACTTCTTCTCGTCTTTGCCGCACGAGCTGAACACCTAGAAAAGGTGATACAACCCGCGTTGAACAAGGGTCTTTGGGTGCTTTGCGACCGTTTTACCGATGCCACTTTCGCTTATCAAGGAGGCGGACGCGGGCTTTCGTTAGCCTCCATCGAAACTCTCCAAGACTTAGTCCAAGGTGAGCTAAGACCAGACCTTACAGTCATATTAGACCTCGATCCCGAAGTGGGGCTTGCACGCGCTCGCGAACGGGGAGAACTTGATCGTTTCGAGAATGAGGCACAGGCCTTTTTCCTGAAAGTTCGGGCGGCTTATTTATCAATAGCTGCGGCTAATCCCGAGCGCTGCCTTGTCATCGATGCGGGGCAATCTCTCGAACAGGTCAAACAGACCCTTGAGACGAGTCTCGCTAATAAATTAGCCTATTTGGGGATTTCCGGTGAATAACGCCAACGCGTGGGAATTTCCTTGGCTTCAGAACTTGCTCGAGTCACTTCAACGCAGCCAGAATGACGGGACGCTCGCGCATGCTTATATCATTAGCGGCGCGCGAGGGTTGGGGAAAGAGCAGATCGCGATTGCGATTGCTGCGTTTCTTACTTGCGAAGCACCAAACCCCCAAGGCCAAGGCCCCTGCGGCGAGTGCAAGGGCTGTAGACTGAACGCCACCGGCAACCACCCCGATGTACTACTCCTTGCCCCTAAAGAGCCAGGCAAAGCGCTTACTGTGGACCTCATTCGTAAACTGAGTGACTACGTGCATGTCTCAAGCCACGCAGGCGGCGCACGAGTCGCTGTGCTGGCTTCCGCACATAAAATGAATAGTAGTGCATCAAACGCCTTGTTAAAGACACTTGAAGAGCCCCACGAGTCGACCTATCTCTTTTTAGTCAGCGACTCGCCTGGCCTGCTGAGCCCGACGATCCGTTCGCGGTGTCAGCGCATAACCCTCCCAATCCCCGCGCTTGAGGTGAGTCTCGAGTGGATGCGTAAGCTATGTGGAGGAGAATTCGATGAGGCGCTCGCAACCAGCTGCCTGAAAGCGGCGGGCGGCAGCCCGCTGCTAGCGATGGACATGCTTACCGATGAAAGTCTGCCTAGTCGGCAAGCATTAGAGCGCGCGTTTGTCGCCTGCCTTACCGGTATAGCTACTCCCGAAAGCCTCTTAGCGGCGTTGATGTTGGCCGAACCGGTCACAGCCATAGAGCAGATTCTCAGCACGACAGCGCACTATGCGAAGCTTATGCTCGACACAAACCAGCAAGCGGACGATGGCGCTATCGATACTGCGGTGCTTGGCGGACTGGTGTCGAATGCGACGTGGGCACAGTTTATTGCGCAAATTAGCGCTGTCGACGCAGGCGAGAACACGAGGAGGAGGGCGCTGCTGGGTAATAGGCTGGTGCGGCTCTACGACGAAATCGAGAAAGCGCGCCGCCAGATCGGCTCTCCAACCAACCCTAACACCAAGCTACTTTTAGAGTCGCTGTGCTGGCTGACCAACCGCGCGCTTAAGTAGTTTCGGCTAGCAAGCTTTCGACGCGCTCAGCTATCGCCAAGCTCGAGGTCAGGCCCGGCGATTCTATGCCGAACAAGTTCACAAGTCCCGGTAAGCCTGACGCTTTTTCGCTTCGAATAATAAAGTCCGATGGTGCACCAGCGGCGGTTTTCAGCTTTGTTCTTATACCCGAATAGCCTGGTTTTAATTTAGCCGGATCGAGCGCAGGAAAATACTGCTGCACCGACTTGGCGAACAGCGCCGCTTTCGATGGATCCACGGAATAATCAATGTTTTCACACCACTCCGCGTCAGGCCCGAATCTGAGCGCACCACTCAAATCAATTGTGGCATGAATGCCTAGAGCATCATGTCCACTATCGGGAAGCGGATAAATGAGGTGGCTGAACGGGTTGGCGCCTGTGTAATCGAAGTAGCTGCCTTTGCTTAAAACTTGTTCAGGCACGCCAAAAATTTCACTCAGGTTTTGATCATCGGCTGCAGAGGTATACTCCTCGATAACCATCGTAGCTAAACGCTGTGCATCTAATCCCGCGCAATTTATCAGCGTATTCGCTCGCAGCGCATAGGGCTGTCGCACACGCCCGTCATCGACAATAGTCGACAGGAGAAAGCTACGCTCTTCTGGCATAACAGACTCCACGCTGGTGGAATGGGAAAAGATTACGCCATGGCGCTCAGCATTATCTAGCAAGCTCCGCATATATGAGTGGCTATCGATAATACCGGTCGAGGGAGAGAAGAGGGCGGAGCTAGCCGCCACGGCTGGTTCGATACGCGTAAGCAACGCACGATCAATCATCCTAAGATTAGTCACGCCATTTGCGCGTGCCTTTTCTTTAAGCGCCTCAAGTGCTGTGTCTTGGCCCGACTGCGCCACGATTAGTTTACCTATCCTCGAATGAGGAATCTCGAATCGACGACAGTAGTCATAGAGCAGCTCCCGCCCATGGAGGCAAAGTTCGGCTTTTAGACTCTGGGCATCGTAGTAAATACCCGCGTGAATGACCTCGCTATTGCGGCTGCTCGTCTGCATCCCAAAGCCTTTTTCACGCTCTAGAATAACGATACTTTTTCCGACAAATGCTGGGCTTTTTGATAGCTGATAGGCTACCGCCAGCCCGACAACCCCTCCGCCAACAATAACGACATCGAAGCGGTCTAACTTCTTCGCTGCCATTATCGATTATCTTCTATAGTTCTAAAGGTGAGATTGATACGAGGCCCCACAGGTATTTTTGTTTTAGCGACTTGATGAACCCAGTTTTCTTGAACCCCAGGCTCCATAACAAGCAAACTGCCACTGTTTAGGGCTATGACCACTCTTTCGCTTCGTGCTGCCGGCGTCATACTGGGTGAGACTTTACGTTTCAACTGAAAGCGCCGTGTGGCGCCGAGACTTAAAGAGGCAATTCGCGGAGAGGGGCCGAGCTCCGGTTCGTCGTCGGCGTGCCAAGACACACTGTCCTCACCTGACCGGTATTTATTAATGAGCACACAGTTAAACGCAGCGCCTGTTACCTGGTTCACCAAATCACGGATACTGCTCATTTCATGCGTCCACGGCATGGGTTCTAGACTAATATTTGAGTAGGCGTAACGGCAATGCTCGGCGCCCATCCAGCATTGAAGCCGCGGCACAGGGATTGTTCTGCCTGCGATGCGTATCTGATCTTGGCGCCACTGCGTGGTCGCATCGATCTCATCGAAGGCTCGGAGAGATAACGAGGCGTCGAAAAGGTTCGTATATTCGACAATGAGATTATCCCCGAGGGAGTGACTAACGGCTGTCGGCACGCGAGACACCGAATCGACTAAATCAGGTAATTCTTTGATTTTTTCCTCAGGGTCATCAAGCGCACTAAATAGGTCATTTTGCATAGCGTCATTTTATTCTTAAATGACACTGACTCGCTAATAACTTTACTTACCTTGTGTTAATTCGCTATCGTTCAACTATTTCCGGTAATAAAGATTACCGGAAATAGTGTAGAGCTAGACGACATATGCCCTGCGCCCCATGGGAATGACCCGTCGTCCCTGCAAGCTTTCGACGGCTGCTCTTCAAGAAAGCGTAAGATAACCCGATAGCCTATCAAGCGGTTCTATCTCTTTTCTTTATGTTACTGACACAACTATGGCCAAAACACCTCCGTGCCCTCCTGCCTTCTTCGATACTTTAGAGGCAATGCAAAACCCGTATAAAAACCGGGTAAAGTCCGTCGATCACTTACCTGTCGCCACGCCGGAGAACGCTGTAGATGATTATCAGTATGCGAGCGAGTTTATCTTCAGCTATCGTGGCAGCCCTGACACGTTTAATACCTACCGCCGCGAAATCGAGCATTTTTTACACTGGTGCTGGATAGTTCGCCATGATTCATTGATATCGGTTGGGCGCGAGCATATCGAAGAATTTATCGATTTCTCGCGCTCGCCCCCAAAATCATGGATCTCGCCGGTTAATGCGCCTCGGTTCATCCTCTCCATGGGTGAGCGTCGTCCCAACCCAGAATGGCGCCCGTATACCAGCACAACAGTGATCGACGGCGGCGAATACACGCTCTCTCAGTCCTCACTGCAATCTTTACTCGGTGTATTAAGTAGCTTCTATAACTATATGATTCAAGAGGAATATATTAAGTCAAATCCTATTACCCAGCTGCGCCAGAAAAGCAAATTTGTTCGCAAGCACCAAGGCCAAAGCAAAGTGCGCCGCTTATCGCCCCTGCAGTGGGACTACACCCTCAGTGTTACAGAAAAAATGGCGAGCGAAGACCCGCTCGTGCATGAACGCTCGCTTTTTATCATGCAGGCCCTCTTTGCCCTGTATTTGCGCATTTCAGAATTAGTCGTTACTCCGCGCTGGGAACCACAGATGGGGCACTTCCAACCAGATACTGAGGGCAACTGGTGGTTTTTGACCGTCGGCAAAGGCAACAAGGAACGAGAGGTATCGGTTAGCGATGCGATGCTCGAGGCGCTTAAACGCTACAGAAAATCGCGCGGGCTCTCAGCATTGCCCTCGTCCGGCGAAGCGACGTGTCTAATCCACAAAACACGTGGGAAAGGCGGGATAAGCAGCACAAGGCAAATACGCTCAATAGTGCAAACGTGTTTTGACAACGCAGCAACGGCAATGCGCCGAGATGGATTCAGCGATGACGCCGATCGCCTTGCCGACGCAACGGTTCACTGGCTGCGGCACACCGGCATATCGGAAGACGTAAAACACCGCCCACGAGAGCATGTGCGCGACGATGCAGGCCACGGTTCAAGTGCGATAACCGACCGATACATCGATGTTGAGAGAGCCGAGAGGCATGCATCTGCGCGCTCAAAGGTTATCAAATAGCGCGGGTACTCATCAGCAAGTGCCGAAGGCTGTCGACAACCAAATCTGTCAATATAAAGACAAGCACTAGGTGTCACTTCTAAATCCTTTCGATTTCATCTAGTCTTGGGTATCGATTGTGGGCTTTAACGTGCTGAATGTTGAGCCACACGCCTCGGATGTACGTATCAACTCTTGTAACGAGCAGACACAGTCAAACGGCATTACAGTCTGGCTAGCGCCAACAAGAAAGAATTCAAAGTATTGGAGAATCATGATCAACTTCTCAAAAACCTTTTTAGCCATCGGCCTGTTGAGCGCCCTGGGGACAACGCAGGCGACAGCCTCCGATGTCACAGAGCCTAACTCTCCCCTCGTCCTTGAGTCTCTCTTCAGCGAACTCGCCAGCGAGCCTATCTACGGCGAGACTGCGCTGGAGTTGCTGGAGCAGTTAAAGACGAAACATTATGCGTCGATCGAGATTAATGACAACTTTTCTTCGCTGCTTTTCGATCAGTATCTGGACGCGCTAGATGGATCTAAACTTTATTTCCTCGCCGAAGACGTGCAAAAAATCGCGCGCTATCGGTACACGCTGGATAACAGCTTATCGGCGGGCAATGTCGAGCCTGGGTTCGAAATATACAATCTCTACCATAAGCGCGTTATTGAAAGACTGATTTACTCTATCGACCGAATTGAGAACGCCGTACCGCAAATGGATTTCACTATCGATGAGTATTTGCTGCTCGATAGAGAGAACGAGCCATTCGCCGCGACTACTGCCGAGCTCGATGAGGTCTGGCGCAAGCGTATTAAAAATAGCGTGCTTAGCCTTAGACTGACCGGTGATGATGAAGAGGAAATCGTTGAAAAACTCAGCAAGCGTTACCGCAACCAACTCAGCCAAGTTCTCAAGACCAATGGCAAAGATGTATTTCAAACTTACCTGTCTAAAGTAGCCGCGACAGTCGATCCACACACCTCGTATTTTTCGCCACGAGATTCTGAAAACTTCAATATGGGTCTTTCTCTCTCTTTGCAGGGAATTGGCGCACAGCTGACCACCGAAGACGAATACACAAAAGTCGTCGAGCTCATAAAAGGTGGCCCTGCAGAACGTGCCGATGAGCTCCAACAAGGTGATCGAATTATAGGAATCGGCCAAGGCGTCGACGGCGAAATCCAAGATGTCGTGGGCATGAGGCTAGATGACGTTGTCGCGCAAATCCGTGGCGAAAAGGACACAGTGGTCCGCCTCAGTGTCATCCCTGTGGACGCTGTTTCCGAAAGCAGTGCACGCACGATCAGTATCACGCGAGATACCGTTAAGCTTGAAGATCAGTCAGCGAAGAAAGAAGTATTGGAACTTAGCTATGCCGATCAGGACTATAAGATCGGTGTCATTAGCCTTCCCACCTTCTATTTCGATTTCGAAGCCGCCGCGCGAGGCGATGAAGATTTTAAAAGCTCGACTCGCGATGTACGCAATCTGCTAGAAGAGTTGAAGGCTGAGGGAGTCGACGCAGTCGTCGTCGACCTTCGCAATGATGGCGGTGGAAGTTTAAGCGAAGCGAATCAGCTAGTCGGTCTATTTATCGACACAGGTCCTACTGTGCAAATTCGCTACTCTGGCCTGCGCAATGGTTTTACGCGCTCTTTTGGCGACAGTGATCCCAGCGTAGTCTACGACGGACCACTCGCTGTGCTCGTTAATCGTACGAGCGCATCCGCGTCAGAAATTTTCGCTGGAGCAATTCAAGATTATCAACGCGGAATTGTGCTCGGAGGCCAGACCTTCGGAAAAGGTACCGTGCAAGAAATTATTCCCATGTCTTACGGCCAAGTAAAACTGACACGCTCCAAGTTTTACCGAATATCAGGCGAGAGCACGCAGCACCGCGGGGTTCTTCCCGACATCGCTTTTCCCGATTTTTATGATGCCTATGATGACATCGGCGAGAGCAGCCTAGACGGCGCCCTGCCTTGGGATACAGTACGGCCTGTCGAGTTTCGCACCTACCACCCTGTTCAACCATTTTTGCCTAAACTGCGCGAATTGCACGAGTTACGCGCCGCTGAGTCACCCGATTTCAACTACCTAGTTGAGCAAATAGAAAGAACGCGCACGCTACGTGAGCGAGAGACGCTGCCTCTCAACGAAGCGGTAGTAAAAGCTGACCGAGAACGCGTCAGGCGTATTGAGTTCGAAGCCGAGAATCTCAGGCGAGAACTGAAAGGCCTTGAGCTTAAAGAATGGATAGACGAAGAAGATCTCTATAATGACGATGACGATGTGGCGGCAGCAGAGCCAGAGAGCTCGCTTGATGAAGGATCGGAAGAAACAATCGCTCTCGCATCTAACGACGCATCGGATAAGGCATTAGAAACTGATGCTGGCGAATCCGTTGAAGACGATAGCGATGAAGAAGGTGATGAGGAGGCTGATCCACTCCTCCTCGAAAGCGGCCGCATCCTCGCCGACTTCATAAACCTGAGCAGCGGTGATCTGAGTGCTAGATTCTAGACGCTAAATCGAGCGAGCCTTCGAGAGGCCTTCGGAGACAAATTGATAGAGACAAACTGATAGAGACATTGAGAGGTTGGTACAGAGATTGGTACCGAGCGACACCTAAAGAGGAAGGAAAAGTGGCGGAGGAGGAGAGATTCGAACTCTCGGAAGGCTTTCACCTTCGCTGGTTTTCAAGACCAGTGCATTCAACCACTCTGCCACCCCTCCGCAGCACGGCGCAAATACTACTACAAAATGACCGCCAGTCAAATAGGCAATGACCTGTATGTCCGATTTTAATCAAAACGGCCATTCTGCTGGACCAACTTACCTACTTCGAAAGCTTGAAATTCTGCTAAACTATCGGCATTAACTAAGACGTAAAGATGGGTGTCGCATTAACGCTGCTTCACTGCATAGCCGACACCCTTTATTAGGCACAAATTTTCAAACACAAAGACAGGATAAATCATCATGAATGAACTTAATCTCAACGTAAGCCGCGCCGACCAGAACGCCGCCTCGGTTAACAAGGTCGTTCGTAATACCTATACCCTGCTCTCTATGACGCTTTTCTTCAGCGCGCTTTGCGCGGTGGCAACCATGGCCCTCGGCTTTGGGCAAGGCGCTGGACTGCTTATGATCATCGGCGGCTTCGTTATGTCGTTTGTGGTTCGGGCGACAGCCGAGTCAAGTAAAGGCATCCTAGCCGTGTTCGTTTTTGCAGGACTCATGGGAGGAGGTCTTGGCCCAACTTTGTCAGCTTACCTTATGATCTACTCTAATGGCGCGGCGATAATCGCCCAGGCGCTCGGCGGCACCGGCCTCATTTTCCTTTCGCTGTCTGGGTATGCGTTAACGACGGGCAAAAACTTCAATTTCCTAGGCGGTTTCCTAGCGACTGGAATGATGGTCATGCTGGTAGCAATGATCGCCAATATCTTCCTGCAAATTCCTGCAATGAGCTTGGCCATTTCTGGCGCGGTGATCATGTTGATGTCAGGTTTTATACTCTATGACACAAGTCGCATCGTCAATGGTGGCGAGCGCAATTACATTATGGCGACGATTAGTCTTTACCTCAGCATCTTCAATCTGTTTATCCATCTGCTGAACTTAATAGGCGCGCTAACCGGCCGTGACTAGCAATGACGGCATACGTTATCGACACGCCTGAGCCCATAACAGTATTGCGCTACGTGCTACTCATCAACGCTGCGCCGCAGTCTGGCGAGGCAGCTAACTCTGCCCTCCGGTTTGCCGGCACGCTTCTCGAAATGGGTCATCATATAGAGCGCCTATTTTTCTATGGCGACGGCGTCATTAACGCATCGAACCTGACCGTGATGCCGCAGGACGAAACCAATCTCCCAGCCGCGTGGAACGCGCTTATCGAGGAGAATGGCCTCTCTTCAGTTGTTTGCGTGTCATCTGCCATACGCCGCGGTATCGTCGACTCAGCAGAAGCACGACGACACGAACTCCCGGCAAGCAGTTGTTACACCAGTAGTGAGATCGGCGGGCTCGGGCAGCTCATCGAAGCGCTAAGCAACTGCGACAGGACTTTGAGTTTTGGATAACCAGACGCAAACCAAAAAGCAGTCTATTAGCCTTATCGCCCGTCGCGCCCCTTATGGCAGTGGCGCCGCTAGGCAGACTTTAGATATCGCGTTCGCCGCCGCAGTGTTCGAACGCCCACTAAACTATATCTTTCTCGGCGATGGCGTTTATCAATTACTGTCTAAGCAAGCCCCCGAGGCAATTAAAAACAAGCCTCATGGAGCCGCGCTCGAGACCCTTGAGCTATACGGCATAGATGAGGTGTATGTGCACCGAAATTCTCTACTACAGCGCGCCCTCAGCGAAGATGAGCTAGTCTGCAAGGTGACATTAATAGACGATTGCACTCTCAAGGAATTAGTAGCAGAGTCTATTCATGTCATTAATCTGTAGCGGCTGTCCAGCGCATGTTTCGGGTAAGAAAAGCGCTCATTATCTGTTCACACCGAGCCAAACGAGTGGGCTACTGAGTCATTCGCACCTCACGTGCGGCGCAGAATGAGCAAGGATGATCATGCATAGCCTTCACATTATTGCTAAAGCCCCAACTGCAACAAGCCTAGCCGATTTGCTGGCGGTTATTGACGAGAGCGACGTGCTCATTTTTATTGAGGACGGCGTTTATTTTGCGCGAAGCGAATTCCCGCGCGTAGAGCCGGCTGCCTCAACGCCCTACTTTCGGCAGTACGAATGTTATTACCTTGCCGAGGACCTTGCAGCGAGAGGAATCGAAGCACCCGACGACATGCAGGTTGTCGATACGCGCGGGTTTGTCGCCCTCAGCGCTCGACTCGCACGCAGTGTGAGCTGGTATTAGTATGAGCGAGTCTTTAGACAGAGACACAGGGCTAGCCCAGAAAAACAAATTACTCAGGCTTGATGCAGAAGGGTTTCTAAAACGCCTCAGCGATTGGGATGAATCTGTCGCTACCTCAATCGCCGCAAATGAGGACATTTGTCTTAAGGAAACGCACTGGGAAATCATCTATCTGCTTCGCGCTTTTTATAGCACACACAGTATCGCTCCACCTAATCGTGCGTTTGTCAGCCTCGTTAAGCGCGAACTCGGCGCTGATAAAGGGCAAAGTCGGTATTTGATGGGCATGTTTGGCGGCAGCCCTGCGAAAACGGCAGCGAAGGTCGCAGGACTTCCCAAACCAGAAAATTGCCTTTGAAGCCTCTTATGAGCCAAACCAATCGAGCTTTTCACGGAGTGAAACGACACGGCCGACGATAATAAGTGTGGGCGGCTTAATCTCATCGATAATAATCTGATCGCGTATGGTAGCGAGACTCGCCACACTAACGTTTTGCGCTCGCGTCGTGCCCTGCTCGATTACAGCGACAGGCATCGATGGATCCATACCGTGTGCCAATAGCTCTTCGCAAATTATATCCAGCCCGCTTAACCCCATGTAAAACGCGAGTGTTTGCTGTTCGCCGGCTAGCATCGCCCAATCGAGGGGAACACCTCCCTCTCTGATATGCCCGGTGAGAAAGCGTACCGACTGTGAGTAATCTCTATGGGTCAGAGGGATGCCGGCGTAAGTCGCACACCCCGAGGCTGCGGTAATGCCGGGGACCACTTGGAAGGCGATACCTGCAGACGCAAGCGTTTCGATTTCCTCTCCGCCACGTCCAAAAATAAAAGGGTCTCCGCCTTTCAACCTTAAAACTTTTTTGCCTTCTTGCGCTAAGCGCACGAGCATTTCATTAATCGTTTCTTGAGGGACAGCATGATCTGATTTTTGTTTACCGACAAAAATCTTATCCGCGTCGGGCCTTAGCTTCAGCAAGATCGCCTCGCTCACTAAACGATCGTAGAGCACAACATCAGCTTTGTGCATGAGTCTTAGCGCTTTCAGTGTAAGAAGCTCTGGATCACCTGGCCCAGCGCCAACGAGATAGACCTCTCCGCGAGCGCTCGACGGCTTATCTGCGTCGGCTAGAATTCGAGCTTTCGCCTCTGCCTCTTTGCCCGCATAAACGAGCTCTGGAATATCACCCTCCAGTACTTTTTCCCAGAATCGTGTTCTCTCATCAAAGCTGCGTATTTTAGTCTTAACCACCTCTCTCAATTCACGCAATAAGGCAGCCAACCGGTCAATGCGAGCAGGTAGAAGAGTTTCAATAAGTCGTTTTATCGATCTTGCGAGAATCGGTGACGCACCACCGCTAGAGATCGCAATAAGTATGGGACTGCGGTCGACTATTGCGGGGACGATAAACGTACAGAGCTCGGGCTGGTCGACGACATTCACAGGAATCGACTGTGCTTGTGCTGCCACGCTTACGGCAGAGTTCACTGCGAGAGAATCGGTCGCGGCAATAACCAGCGTCGCAGAGGCTAGACAGCAAGATTGAAATTCGGTCGGGCAAATAAGCGCTGATTCTCGCGCGCACAGCGCTGCCATCTCGTCGCCTAACTCGGGTGCTACGACATGCAGCTTAGCCCCTGCACGAGCTAGAAGCGTCGCTTTACGCAGCGCGACCTCCCCGCCCCCGACAACAACGCAGCGTTTGCCCTTTACATCGAGAAAAAGCGGGAGTCGCTCCACTAAACGATGCTCTCCACACCCGGAAGATAAGCCGCTAACGCCTTAGGAATAGTTATACTGCCATCTTCCTGTTGGTAATTTTCCATCACCGCCACGAGAGTTCGGCCTACAGCCAAACCTGAGCCATTGACGGTGTGAACTAATTCGGGTTTGCCCGTAGCGGGATTACGCCAGCGAGCCTGCAAACGACGTGCTTGAAAGTCAGTAAACGAAGAGCAGGAGGAGATTTCCCGATAGGTGTTCTGCGAAGGCAACCAGACTTCGAGATCGTAGGTTTTCGACGCCGAAAACCCAAGATCGCCGCCACACAGGGCAACCTTCCGATAGGGCAGTTCTAACGCCTGTAATATACCCTCTGCGTGTGCCGTTAACGCCTCTAAAGCAGTATCCGACTGAGAAGGCTCGACAATCTGTACCAGCTCTACTTTTTCGAATTGATGCTGACGAATCATGCCTTTGGTGTCACGCCCGTAACTGCCCGCCTCAGAACGAAAGCAAGGTGTATGGCAGGCAAATTTAAGGGGTAGCTGCGCAGGTTCGAGTATTGTGTCACGTACAATATTCGTCACAGGAACCTCGGCCGTCGGTATTAAGTAATATTCTTGATCGGCGCGGAGTTTGAATAAATCTTCTTCAAATTTCGGTAACTGCCCAGTACCCTGCAACGACTCCGCATTGACGATAAAGGGCACGTTAACTTCCGTATAGCCATTTTCGAGCGTGTGTTGATCAAGCATAAACTGAGCGAGCGCTCGATGCAGGCGAGCAGTACGACCCTGCATCACAACAAAGCGTGAACCAGTTAACTTAGCGGCCGTTTCAAAATCTAACCCTTCCTCTAACGCTTCACCAAGATCAGCATGATCGCGTATCTCAAAATCGAAAATGCGAGGCGTTCCCCATTTACTAATCTCAAGATTGGCATTCTCATCGAGCCCTTCGGGCACAGACGCATCAGGCACGTTGGGAATACCCATCGCATACGCACCGTATTCTTCTTGGAGAGCGGTAAGCGCTGCTTTCTTCGCTTCTAGGTCGGTGTTGATAGCTTCCATCGAAGCAAGAATGTCACTGGCATCCTCACCTTTGGCCTTCGCCTGACCGATTAATTTTGACCGCGATTTGCGCTCGTTCTGCAACGACTCAGTCTCGAGCTGCAACGTCTTGCGCTGTGAGTCAACCGACTCCAAAAGCTCTGTGTCTAAAGCAAATTTCTTTTTAGCGAGCTGCGTAGCCAACTCCTCTATTTCGGAGCGGAGGCGCTTCGGATCTAACATCGGATTTTCCTTTAGGGGAAAGAATAAGTAATTTAATTAGGCGAAAATTTTCGCGAGCTGCATACCAGAGACAGTTCCACCGAGGCAGAGGGTTACACTGCCAAGGATATACGCTAATGCGATATTGTAATTGCCCTGCTGCAGTAACAGAAGTGTGTCGAGAGAAAATGCAGAAAATGTGGTGAATGCACCCAGAAAGCCAGCGATTATGAGAGATCGCCAGAGCTCACCATCAACAATCCTATCGCCGATAAGCACTGCCGCAAGGCCAATAAGAAAAGAACCGACAACATTGACCCCCAGAGTCGCCCAGGGAAAGCGATTACCGATGAGCGCGAGCGCCACAAGACCAAAAGAATAGCGTGAGACAGCACCAAGAGCACCGCCTACTGCGACTGCGACGAAAGTATTCACAATCGCTCGGCATAGCTGTTCTCGATCACCTCGATTCCCTCAGGCACTTCAAACACAAAAGCGTCATCGGAAATCTCAGGATTGAGCACTACATTCACGAAACGCCACACGGTGCGTTGGCCATTACGTGCTTCAATAACAATGCTATCTAAGCGGTTCGAGGAGAAGCTCAAGCTAACCCTTCTGTTAATATTGGCGCTGTCGCGTGGTGTCAGAACAAATTCTTCTAGGTCTCGCGACTCGCTCACAAGAGCGGTAATCTCATACTCATCTGCAAGCGCATCGGTTTCACCACTGAGAAGCTGGGCTGCCAACTCGGACTCATCCCTATCCCATGGTTCGATGACTACTTGGTCGAGATCTGGCTGATAATTCCATAGCCATACACCATTGGTCACGAGGAGCTCGGGAAACGGCTCCAGCGTCTCCCAGGAAAAGCCGTCTGGTCTTTTTAGCAGCATCCGAATACGCGATTCCTCTAATACTCCGCCATCGGCCTCGATGATAAGCTGCTCGACGTCCGCGCTTAATGACATCATTTCTGAGAGGTTCGCGCTGAGCTCGTTGGCAGAGGAAACCTCGGCCGCATGCGCGTAAACGAGTCCAAACAAGAGGAGTATCTGAGCCGCAAAAAATCGCTTAGCAGCAGCAAAAAAAGGACAAAAAGAGGCAGGCATCATCGCTATATACCCCTAGTGTCGAGGCGCAGGAGGCGCTAAAACTTCGCGCTGTCCATTGCTCCCCATCGAAGAGACTACGCCGGAGGCTTCCATCGTTTCGATCATGCGCGCCGCGCGATTGTAACCAATGCGTAGTTTGCGCTGAACCGATGAAATTGACGCCTTGCGCGTCTCTGTTACAAAAGCCACCGCCTCGTCATATAAAGAGTCGTCTTCATCGGACGACTCACCTCCCCCACCGCCGCCCATAGCACCCATGTCGAGGTCGTCGTTTCCAGCGGTGATAGAGTCGATATACACAGGCTTTGCGCGTGATTTCCAATCGGCGACTACACGATGCACTTCGTCATCACTGACAAAGGCCCCGTGTACGCGCGTTGGCACTCCTCCACCAGGCGGTAAAAACAGCATGTCGCCGTGTCCTAGCAACTGCTCTGCGCCACCCTCTCCCAAAATAGTGCGGGAATCGACTTTCGATTGCACCATAAACGAGAGACGCGTTGGAATGTTGGCCTTAATCAATCCGGTTAGAACATCTACCGAAGGTCGCTGGGTCGCAAGCACTAAGTGAATACCAGCGGCGCGTGCCTTTTGCGCGATTCGCGCAATGAGTTCCTCAACTTTTTTGCCTACCACCATCATCATATCGGCGAGTTCATCGACTATGACGACGATACTAGGCAGCGCCTCGAGTTCACTTGCAGACTGTTCTTCATCCAACAACATGGGGTCGTGTCGCCAGAGTGGATCGAGTATCGGTGTTCCCGCTTTCTTAGCGTCAACCACCTTCTTGTTGTAGCCGGCGAGGTTACGAACGCCGAGTGCTGACATTAATTTATAGCGGCGCTCCATTTCCGCCACGCTCCAGCGCAAGCCATTAGCTGCGTCTTTCATGTCGGTAATAACCGGTGTGAGTAGATGCGGTATCCCATCGTACACCGACAGTTCGAGCATTTTCGGGTCTATCATGATCACGCGGACTTGGTCTGGGGTCGACTTGAATAATAGGCTTAGAATCATCGCATTGATGCCCACAGACTTGCCCGAACCTGTAGTACCCGCAACGAGTAAATGCGGCATTTTAGCAAGGTCAACGATCACTGGCTTACCACCGATGTCATGGCCAAGCGCCATGCTAAGAGGCGAGCTTGCTTTGTCGAACTCGGGCGTAGACAGCACCTGACTCAGTTGGATGACTTCGCGTTTCTCATTTGGGATTTCGATACCGATAACCGTTTTACCCGGAATAACCTCAACTACGCGCACAGAAACGATAGCAAGTGAGCGCGCAAGGTCTTTAACGAGATTGCTTATTCGGCTCACTTTAATGCCGGGCGCTGGCTGTACTTCGAAGCGCGTAATGACCGGCCCAGGATTTACCGCTGTCACTTCGATGTCTATGCCAAAGTCCTTGAGTTTGCTCTCGAGTAAGCGCGACATCAGCTCTAACGACTCTTTTGAGAAGCCCGAGTCATTGGTCTCTTGCCACGCGTCTAGCAAACCAATCTGAGGCAACTCGCCGGCGCCAATGTCAGCAAACAACGTGCCCTGCCTTTCTTGTTCAACCCGCTTGCTGCGCTCAACGGGTTTGGGCGGATCGATCTTAATCGTCGGTGGGACTCGCTTCTTTTGCTTTTCGACATGAATGTCGATGGCCTTCTTGCGAACGGTCAGCCGCTCCTTAGTCTCTGCAGTCTCCTTACGAGCTTTGGCCCAGGCGCGTAAACGTTCGGCCGAGGATGCGCAGCCGGACAGCGTCCACTCACCAAGCCTGTCTATTACCCCAAGCCATGAAATATCGACTGTCACGGTCAGACCGAAAAGGAATAAGGCGAAAAGCAGGAGTGTCGCTCCAAGGTTAGCCAAAACCGGGACGGTTAGATCGAGCACGAGTGTGCCTAAGATTCCGCCTGCGGAAGGGAGCGCGCCAGCCACCTTTATATGAAGCGCCGCCAGACCACATGCAGACAGCAATAAAAGACCGAAGCCAGCAAATTTAAGCGCAACCAATGGCCACACAATGGCTCTCGATTGCTCCTCTGCAGATCCGCGGAGCGCGAGGGCAACTTTATAGAGTAAAAATAGCGGCAGCGTATAGGACAGTAGGCCCAATACCTGCAAAAGGACATCTGATATCCATGCGCCCGACGTACCTACGGCATTGGCAACGTCGGCATCCGCACCGCCCCCGTTGGTCCAGCTAGGATCACTTGGCGAATAGCTCAGCAACGCGATAAGCAGAAAAAGGGCCACCAGCGAGTAGCCGATAAGCAGCCCCTCTCGCACCACACGCGCAAGAAGGCTGGCCACGGCAGGATTCTCGGAAGATTGGATTTCAGCTTTACTTGAAGTCTTCAAATCAATTACTTATCTATTTTGTTATGTTTCAATAATTTATGAGGGCAAACTAACCTAAAGTGTAGCCTAATTGCCGCGGCACGACTAGCTAAAGCTCGCGGCCTGTAAGGTTTAACGGTTACGTGGCTGCAAAATTGAGTAGAATATGCCCCCCTACGACCGCAACCGATATAAATTTACCCATAAGGTAACTCCATGACAGACGTTATTCACCACGAGCTCATCATCTTAGGCTCCGGCCCCGCCGGCTATACAGCCGCTATTTACGCAGCACGCGCGAACTTAAAGCCCGTTGTCATCACTGGCATGGTTCAGGGCGGCCAGCTCACCACAACGACCGATGTAGACAATTGGCCGGGCGACGTTGAGGGCCTCCAAGGCCCAGCGCTTATGACGCGAATGCTCGAGCATGCGGAACGCTTCGACACAGAGGTTGTTTTTGATCACATAAACGAAGTTGATCTCAGCAAACGCCCATTTACCCTTAAAGGCGACGGCGCGACTTATACCTGTTCGGCGCTCATCATAGCAACAGGTGCCTCTGCACAATATTTGGGCCTACCTTCTGAAGAAGCCTTTATGGGCAAAGGCGTGAGCGCCTGCGCGACCTGCGACGGCTTTTTCTATCGCGACAAGCCGGTCGCGGTCATCGGCGGCGGCAACACGGCAGTCGAAGAGGCGCTCTATCTCGCTAACATTTGCTCGCATGTCACGCTCGTCCATCGTCGCGACTCACTGCGCGCCGAGAAAATTCTGCAGCAAAAATTATTTGACCGAGAAGCCGAGGGCAAAGTGACTATCGCTTGGAATTCGACACTCGATGAAGTACTCGGCGACGAAACGGGCGTGACCGGCGTTCGACTGCGTCCTATGGATGGCGGAGAAACCCATGATCTCGATGTCGATGGCGTTTTTATCGCAATTGGCCACATACCCAATTCCGACATATTTGCAGGCCAACTCGAGATGCGTAACGGCTATGTCGTGGTCAACACAGGTATCGCAGGAAATGCGACTCAAACCAGCGTCCCTGGCGTTTTTGCTGCAGGCGATATTGCCGATCAAGTCTATCGACAAGCGGTTACAAGTGCAGGATTTGGCTGCATGGCAGCGCTCGACGCCGAGCGTTTTCTAGACGACTAGAATGAAACAATTGCCCTGGTTAGAAGACTCCGGCGGCGTGTTCCCACCAGCCTCGGAGGCATTCAAAGAACCTAACGGCCTTTTGTGTGCCGGCGGAGATCTTGTGCCGGAGATTCTTCTTAGCGCATACAGTCAGGGGATTTTCCCGTGGTTTGATGACGACCAGCCAATTCTTTGGTGGTCGCCCGACCCGAGAATGGTTATTGAGCTCGACGCGTTCGAGCCTTCTCGAAGCCTTCGCAAATTACTCCGGCGCGGCGGTTTCACCTTCAGCCTAGACACCTCCTTTGCACAGGTTATCCAAAGCTGCGCAGCACCCCGAAACGACGATGCGGGCACTTGGATAACCGGCGAAATGCAGAACGCTTATACGGCCTTACACGACCTCGGGTTTGCCCATTCGGTTGAGGTTTGGCAAGACGGAGCGCTTGTTGGCGGTCTCTATGGCGTGGCGATTGGCAAACAGTTTTTCGGCGAGTCTATGTTCTCAAAAGTGAGTAATGCATCGAAAGCGGCGCTTTCAACGCTAGCAAAGCAGCTACGGCGCTGGGACTTTGCCCTAGTCGATTGCCAAGTCGCAAACCCGCATCTCGAATCGCTCGGCGCAGTGGAGATTGCGCGAAGCGATTTCCTGGACCGTATTGCCGTTGCGTGTTCGCGGCCACACGCGCAGTGTCGGTGGACACTGGACGCGGACCTCTCAAAACCATGAGTGATGCTGAGCAAAGACCAGATCCGCGTAAGTCGCTGCGGTTGTTTCGAACAATCCCCCACCCGTGTAGCTATCTCGACAATGAAGAAGCGTCCACGGTCTTCGTAGACCCCGAGGTAATTCCCTCGATCGACCTTCTCAGTGAATTAAGCGAAATAGGCTTCAGACGCAGCGGCCCGCACGTCTACAGACCCGATTGCGGGAGTTGCAATGCCTGCGTGTCAGTAAGGATACCCACTGCCGCTTTTAGTCCCAATCGCCGCTTCAAGCGAGTGCTCACCCGCAACCAAGACGTGACGATCACAACCACACTGTCTATCGCGACCAACCCCAACGCGCGCGCGCTTTACGAACGCTACGTGAACACTCGCCACCAAGACGGCGATATGTATCCCGCCTCACAGGAGCAATTTGATTCTTTCATTGTTAGCCCAAGTGAGTCGACGCGCTTCTTCTTGTTTACTGTCGGCACAAAATTAATTGCCGTCACGGTGTGCGATGAGCTGAGACAGGGGTTGTCGGCGGTTTACACATTCTTCGATCCTGATGAGTCCAAGCGGTCACCGGGCACCTTTGCAATCTTGTCGCTAATTGCACATGCCCATCAAAAGCAATTGCCCTACGTGTTCTTGGGGTATTGGGTGAAGGACTGTCGCAAAATGGAATACAAATTAGACTTTCGCCCGATCGAATTATTGCAGGACAAGCGCTGGATTCGCATTAGTTAATCGACGAGACATGGGTGACGCTAGCGTTCAACGTTGAAATCGGGCACAATGCGGCGCTAATTAAGACTAGAGGTTTGCCAATGGCAAAGGAAGATCAAATCGAAATGGAAGGCGAGGTCGTCGACACGCTTCCAAATACCATGTTCCGCGTTAAGCTGGAAAATGGGCATATTGTCACCGCACACATATCTGGAAAGATGCGCAAGAATTACATCCGCATTCTCACCGGCGATCAGGTCAGAGTCGAGCTAACCCCTTACGACCTTACCAAAGGCCGCATCACTTACCGCGCCCGCTAGAGCCGCAGCAAGTGGCGCGCAGGGCCGCTAGCTTTTAGCTAGCGAGCCGTTTGCCGACTTCTTGGAACTCTTCTGGTTGGAACTCTTCTGGTTAGAACTCTTATGAGGCGTCTCTCGTGCTTGCGCCTCGATCACAATATCGTCTTCTGCAGCACTTACGATTACCTTGCCGCCATTGGCGAGCTTGCCGAATAAAATATCTTCGGCAATGGCTTTCTTCAATTTATCTTGAATCAAGCGTGCCATCGGGCGAGCGCCCATAGACTCACTGTAGCCATGAGTCACAAACCATTCGACCGCACTATCATCTAACTGAAGCTGCACATTTTTCTGATCGAGCTGAACCTGAAGCTCCACAATAAATTTATCCACGACTGTCCTTATAGTCTCAACAGTCAGGCTACCAAACTGGATAATGCTGTCCAAACGGTTACGGAATTCTGGGCTGAATGCTTTTTTAATCATTTCCATCCCGTCGCTCGAATGATCTTGTTCGCTGAATCCAATCGACGCCCGTGACATCTCCTGCGCACCCGCATTGGTCGTCATGATTAAGATGACATTACGGAAATCTGCATGCCGACCATTGTTGTCAGTCAGCGTGCCATGATCCATTACTTGTAAGAGCAGGTTAAACACATCGGGATGCGCTTTCTCGATCTCGTCGAGCAACACCACGCAGTGGGGATTCTTGCTAACTGCTTCGGTAAGAAGCCCACCCTGATCGAATCCTACATACCCCGGAGGCGCACCGATCAGGCGAGAGACCGTGTGACGCTCCATATACTCTGACATATCAAAACGCAAAAGTTCGATACCCATTATTTTTGCTAGCTGTTTACTCACCTCGGTCTTTCCGACCCCGGTCGGGCCGGCGAATAAGAACGACCCAATCGGCTTGCCCTCGGCGCCAAGACCTGCACGCGACAATTTTATCGCCGTAGACAAGGCCCCAATCGCTGGATCTTGACCGAAGACAACCATCTTGAGATTGCCTTCCAACGTGCGCAAAGCCTCCATGTCTGTCGTTGAGACTTGCTTGGGGGGAATCTTTGCAATCGCCGCTACCACCCTCTCCATGTCAACCGGTTGCAAGAGCTTTTTGCGCTTACTCGGCGGCTGCAATCGCTGGTAGGCGCCCGCCTCGTCAATCACGTCGATAGCCTTATCTGGCATAAACCGATCGTTGATGTATTTGCTAGCGAGCTCAGACGCTGCGAGAAGAGATTTGTCGGTGTAGCGCAGCTCATGATGCGACTCGAAACGCGACTTGAGCCCTTTCAAAATTTTGTAGGTGGTTTCGACATCCGGTTCGTCGACATCGACCTTCTGAAAACGGCGCGAGAGCGCGCGGTCTTTTTCGAAAATGCCTCGATACTCTTGATAGGTTGTCGAGCCAACACAGCGCATATTGCCACTGGTCAGCGCAGGTTTTAGCAGGTTAGATGCATCCATCACCCCGCCGGAGGCTGCTCCTGCGCCAATAATCATGTGTATTTCATCGATAAATAACACCGCGTTTTTATCGCGGGTTAACTCATTGAGCAACGCCTTAAACCGCTTTTCGAAGTCGCCTCGGTATTTTGTCCCAGCAAGTAGCGCACCGAGGTCGAGGGAGTAAATTACGCTTTCCGCTAACACATCAGGCACCTCGCCATCGACAATAAGCTTAGCCAAGCCCTCTGCGACCGCGGTTTTACCTACACCTGACTCACCGACGAGCAAGGGGTTATTCTTGCGCCTGCGCGAGAGCACCTGCACCACGCGGGTTACCTCTTCCTCACGCCCAATCAATGGATCGATGCGCCCTGCCTCAGCTTCGGCATTAAGATTGCTCGCATAGCTGGCCAGTGCACTCTTACCGCCCTCAGCCGCTGCGGCACCCTCTGCCTCGACCGCAGGCTCTTCGGAATCGCCCGACTCCTCCCCATGCTTGGAAATGCCATGGGTTATGAAATTGACGACATTAATACGGTTGATATCCTGCTGCTCTAAAACGAAGACAGCATGGCTTTCTTGTTCGCTGAATATGGCGACTAGCACATTAGCGCCGCCGACCTCCCTCTTGCCAGAAGACTGAACATGAAATACGGCACGTTGGAGCACTCGTTGAAACCCTAGCGTAGGCTGAGTCTCACGCTCTTCGTCACCCTCGGGCAAAAGCGGCATGTTATTGTCGATGTATTCAGTCAGCTCTTTTGCCATTTTTTCGAAATTACAGTCGCACGCGACAAGGACTTCTCGTGCTGCTTCGTTGTCTAACAACGCAAGCAAGAGATGCTCCACTGTCATAAATTCATGACGCTTGGCGCGCGCAGTATGAAAGGCTAGGTTGAGCGTTGATTCGAGATCTTTGCTTAGCATGCGATTACTTCCGATGTTGTTCACTCAATGAATTCGTGTTTCTCTTGCGCGCACGTCGCCTCTCAGGCTTCGTCTTCTTCTACCGCACAGAGCAATGGCTGTTCGCATTCTGCCGAATAGCTATTAACCAGTTCAGCTTTGGTTTCGGCTACATCTTTACTGAAAACCCCGCAGACGCCTTTACCCTCAGTGTGCACTTTGAGCATCACTCTCGTTGCAGTCTCCGGATTCATCCCAAAGAACGCGCGAAGCACCTCAACAACAAACTCCATGGGAGTGTAATCGTCATTTAGCAAGACCACTTTATAAAGCGGCGGTCTTTTCAGGGCTGGCTTGTCACTGGCCACGGCAAGACCTGAGTCACCGTCATCCTGATCCTCGCCCTGCGCGGAGATGGGCGCCGCGCCTAATTCTTTTTTGTGTTTATCCATACCTAAAACCTTTTTCAACCTTCTGTCGCACTAAACGCTACACAGACCGTTTTGGTTGCCGCGTAGTCCAGTGTATCACTGACGAGACGTTCGGCTCTTGTATTAGCAAACAACTATGCCGCAACACCTGCCGATGCAAGCAAACAGGCTTTCAAATAAATGATAACTCAATCGAAAATCACTGTTGAACTTTTCGTTGATTCAAGGGAATATGAGGCTAAGTCACATTAAGTGACAAAAAATAACAATAAATAATAAGAAGCACGGAGTAGTAATGATGAGTAACGGCCAAGTGAAGTGGTTCAATAATGCAAAAGGTTTTGGCTTTATCCTTCCTGAGGACGGTGGTGCCGATCTGTTCGCCCACTATTCATCAATAGGCATGGAAGGGTATAAAACGCTTAAGGCTGGCCAGAACGTAACATTCGATTTAGTCACCGGCCCTAAGGGTCCACATGCCGCAAACATTATGCTTGCCGAAGGCGAGATACCGGCAGAGTCGCCCGAAGGCGCAGAACACGGTGCAACAGCCGCCAATGCTGACGCCCCCATGACCGAGATGGCTGAGGCAACCGCGCAAGCGGCGAATTAGGTTTCGATAGCTAGACTAGGCTATCTCGCCCCCTCCATCTAACCGTCGGCACGTAGGAATTAGATTGCCTAGTATTATCCTACTTAATAAGCCCTTTGGTATCCTCTCGCAATTCAGCGGCGATGATCCATCAATCACCCTGACCCCTTATATCAATACGCCCAATTTCTATCCAGCGGGGAGACTAGACAGGGACAGCGAGGGCCTCCTGCTACTGACTGACGATGGCAGGTTACAGCATAGAATTAGCGACCCTCGGTTCGACAAAGAAAAGACGTATTGGGCTCAGGTTGAGGGCGAAATAACCGAAGCGGCATTGCGCGCGCTGCGCAATGGCCTCAGCCTCAAAGACGGCACCACCAAACCCGCTAAAGCACGTCTGCTTCAGGAACCTACTCTCTGGGCGCGCACGCCTCCAATTAGAGAACGTAAGGCAATTCCGACAAGCTGGGTAGAGATAATCATTACCGAAGGCCGGAATCGGCAAGTGCGTCGAATGACCGCTGCGACTGGCTTCCCGACACTCAGGCTCGTGCGCATGAAAATAGGCGATTGGGAATTAGGCGAACTCAAGCCTGGCGAGAGCAAGCAGCTCCTCGTTTAGTGCGTAGAATCAGGCTTTTTGCCAGCGTGCTATTGCAGCTTCATCAGAGTCGCGACTCTCGATCCAATTTTCTCCTTCACTTGTTGCCTGCTTTTTCCAGAACGGCGCACGCGACTTTAAATAGTCCATCATAAATTGCGCTGCCTCAAAGGCAGCGTGGCGATGAGCGCTTGCGGCCGCGACCAAGACAATCTGCTCCTGCGCTGTCATGGCACCCACTCTGTGAACAATGCGCGTGGCGAGCAATGGCCAACGCTGCCTCGCCTGTTGCTCAATATCAGCGAGCGCCTTCTCAGTCATGCCCGGATAATGCTCGAGCGTTAGGCTCGCGACAGACGCACTATCCTCGGTTTGATGAAACTCGCGCACCAACCCCGTGAACGTGACCACCGCGCCAGCATCGCCCGCCTCGGCCAAGACTTCGTCATATTCTCGCTGTAGCGAAAAGTCTTCCGCTTGAACGCGCACACTCATCTTAACCTCCCGTCATCGGAGGAAAAACTGCGACTTCGTCGCTTGCTTTGAGTCTTACTGGGGTATTCACAACGCTCTGATTAACAGCGATCAGCAATCGCTCAAAAAGGGCTGGATCAAGCGCAGCAAGTGGTCCGGCTTTCAGCACGCTTAATAAAGCCTCGGTATCTGCGCTGTCTGGCAATTCGATCGAATCGCTACTTGAACCTCGCGCCTCGCGTACACTCGCGAAATACTGCACCGAAATTAGCATAGTCAATCCGCCTCACGAACATAGTGACCACTTCGGCCACCCTGCTTCTCATTGAGCTGTATCTCGCCAATAACCATGTCTTTGTCCACGGCCTTACACATATCGTAAATAGTCAGGCAAGCAACCGACACTGCCGTGAGCGCCTCCATTTCAACGCCCGTTTGGCCCTGCACCTTGCAGGTGGCCGTAATAAGTACAGACGTGGGTTCGACAACCAACTCTAAAGCAACGGAGGTCAGCATTAGCGGGTGGCAAAGGGGGATCAACTGAGAACACTGTTTAGCGCCTTGAATACCCGCTATGCGTGCAATCGCAATAACATCGCCCTTTTTGTGCCCACCGGCTCTAATAAGATCTGCAGTGGAGGCCGCCATCGTTATACGCCCCTGTGCGACGGCTATGCGGTGTGTGCTGTCTTTGTCGCCAACATCAACCATACGCGCATTGCCCTGCGCATCTAAGTGAGTGAGCGGCTGTTCCGAGACCACATTGGCTTCTTTCATGCTGCTTGTCCAAATAACCTGAATACGCGAGATGATATCTAGGATCCAGCTGAATAGCCAAACTAGACACGCATGGCACTCTTACAGATGGCGCTATCCGTCATGCCACCGTCCAGCATGACCTTACCGGACATAGCGCTATCGAGCCCAAGTCGATAGCATACGCCCTTACCCACCACAATTACCCTTGGGCCACTGCCCTTAACCACGAGACTACAACAGTGCCAGACACCCTCTCCACTGCCAAAACCCATTTCAATCGCCTGTCTACCGAACTGCCGCACCTAACTGTCGCAGTCGTTGTCGAGAAAAATGGGAGATTCCTGGTCGTGGAAGAAGAAGACGAGGGTCAGATCGTTTACAATCAACCCGCGGGACACGTAGAAAATAACGAGACTGTTGCCGAAGCCGCCTTACGCGAAACACTTGAGGAGACGGCTTGGGAGGTTAAATTAGACAGCGTTATTGGTATTTATCATTATACCGCGCCTAATAACGGCATAAGATACGTGCGGGTTTGTTTTGCCGCCAGCCCGATTCGCCTAACCGAATTCGCGCTCGATCCCGATATTCGGGGAGCACACTGGCTCACACAGCAGGATTTGAGCAAGCTGACCTTACGCAGTCCCCTGGTTGGCAAAGTAATCGAAGACTATCAGGCGGGGATTCGCTTTCCGCTGTCTTTAATCCAGGCCTAGACCTTTTATTCTTAAGAGAAAATCCGGTGCTACCCAACAATACTCCTCTAGCAATAAGCAGCGCTTTACCTTCAGGCAACGCGTTATCGACCAATGCTCAACAACGAGTGATTGTTGGCATGTCTGGCGGCGTCGACTCGTCGGTTGCTGCGCATCTTCTTATCGAAGCAGGTTACCAAGTCGAAGGTCTGTTCATGAAGAATTGGGACGAAGATGACGGCACAGAATACTGCACGGCGAAAGAGGATTTAGTGGATGCGCAATCGGTGTGCGACAAGTTAGGAATAAAACTGCATACAGCCAATTTTGCCGCTGAGTACTGGGACAATGTTTTTGAGCACTTTCTGCACGAATACAAAGCAGGCCGAACGCCAAACCCAGACGTGCTCTGCAATAGAGAGATTAAGTTCAAGGCGTTTCTCGATTACGCTACAGATTTAGGCGCCGACAAAATCGCGACAGGCCACTATGTTCGCTCGGTTGCGTCCGGCGGCGATACTCAGCTTCTAAAGGGCTTAGATAATAATAAAGATCAGAGCTACTTCCTCTGTGAGGTGAACGGCCAAAGCCTTGCCCGCTCACTTTTTCCAGTAGGCGAACTCGACAAAAGTGAAGTCCGCTCGATCGCCGAAAAGCTGGGCCTGAGCACCCATGATAAAAAAGACAGCACCGGAATCTGCTTCATTGGCGAGCGCAAGTTTAAAGACTTTCTAGAACACTATCTGCCCGCCCAGCCCGGTGTTATTCAGACCGAGCAAGGCGTCACTATTGGCGAACATGCGGGCTTGATGTTTTACACCATTGGCCAGCGACAAGGGCTGCACATTGGCGGCCTGAAAGATTTCGAAGAGGCTCCTTGGTTCGTCGCCAGAAAAGATCTCGACAATAATATTCTTGTCGCTGTCCAAGGTGTCGATAACCCGCTGCTGTTTGCGCAGACACTGCAGACTGCTCCCGCAAACTGGATAAACGGCAAGGCGCCCGCATTACCTTTCCGCTGCGAGGCGAAGATTCGGTATCGCCAAAAAGATCAACCGTGCACACTCATTGATAATGGAGAGGGCTTGCTCGTTGAGTTTGACGAGCCACAGCGGGCAGTGACACCGGGGCAGTATTTGGTCATTTATTCAGGTGAACACTGCCTAGGCGGCGCTATTATCGAGCGCGCACTCTGATCGTCACCACGCCAAACGCACGACGCCTCATATCCTTAAAGAACGTTTAGCCCAAGTTATGTCACAGGAAAGCGCATGAACAACGAAGACGGCAGCACGCAGAACGTTCCACTTAACAACTGGGAATACCGCATTCTCGCTATTAGCTGCACGCTGCAATGTGCACAGCTCATTGACAAAATCGCTCGCGAGGGTGTGACCGATCAAACCACAGCCGCTGCGTTGCAAGAGCCCCTTTTCGTCCTCAACCCTAAAACCGATGCCGAGGTGTTTCCGCGGCTGAGCATACTCGTTCCTGGCTTGACGCTAGTTGCAGCGTTGTCGCGTGGCGGCTCACTGCGAAGTCTACAGACAATTGTGCAATATGCCGTTGGCATGCTTCGGCTAGCAGATGGCGTGCTAGCCAACAAACAACTTGCCAGCCAAATCAGACACGGCATCGACAGTATCGATCGAAGCGCGCCAGAGGCACAGGGCGCGCCGGCAAGCCATGAGCAGACTCGCGCCCTCGCGGCGGTGTACAAAGCCACACTGAGCAAATTTCCGCGCCCTATTCAGATACAAGGATCGGCCGCGATGCTCAGCAACGAAGACAACGCCGCCGCTATACGAGCGCTTTTACTCGCAGGCGTTCGCTCAGCATTGTTTTGGCGTCAGCTAGGGGGGCGTCGCTGGCACTTGTTATTCTTTCGTAATCGCCTGTCTAACACGGCTAGTCTGCTTAAGAAGCAGGTCATCAGGCAACTGCATTAGCGTACAAAGGCAAAATGGAATAACAAGACGCTTACTGCGATAATACGGGCGTCCTGGCAGTATCACATGTCGTGATAGGGCTTCTACAAACCAAGCAAAGGAATTCGCAACAATGACAACTCAGGCTTCTAGCCAATTAACCGCCGTCTCACCTCTCGACGGTCGCTACGCTAACAAATGCGATTCGCTCTCTCCTTTCTTTAGCGAATACGGTTTAATGAAGCACAGGGTTTTGGTTGAAATTCGATGGCTGCAAGCGCTTGCTGCCCATTCCCAAATCGACGAATTAAGCACCCTAACCGATACTGCCAATGCCTTTCTTAACAGCCTAGCCGAAGATTTTTCACTTAACGACGCCGCTCGCGTCAAAGAAATCGAAGCGACAACTAATCATGACGTAAAAGCGATCGAATACTTCATCAAAGAGAAGCTTGCCGGCAATGCCGAACTAACAGAGCATTCGGAATTCGTTCACTTTGCATGCACCTCCGAGGATATTAACAATCTCGCCTATGCGCTGATGCTTAAAGCAGGACGCGACGAAGTTGTATTACCTGAGATGCGTTTACTCGCCGCCAAGGTCCGCGATATTGCGATTACCAATGCCGACCAACCCTTGCTGTCGCGCACTCATGGTCAGCCCGCTTCACCGTCAACTTTAGGCAAAGAGTTTGCGAATGTTTTCCACAGAATGCAGCGCCAAATAACAACGCTCGAAGCAACTGAAATCCTAGGGAAAATTAATGGCGCTGTGGGCAACTACAACGCACATTTCTCCGCTTATCCGGCTGTAGATTGGCAAAAATTTGCCGAGGATTTTGTGACGAGTTTAGGTCTCACTTGGAACCCGTACACCACTCAGATTGAGCCCCATGACTATGTTGCTGAAGTCTTTGCCGTATGTGCTCGATTCAACACCATTCTCATCGATCTAGACCGTGACATTTGGTCTTATATTGCGATCGGTTATTTTAAGCAGCGAACTATCGCTGGCGAAATTGGTTCTTCGACCATGCCGCATAAGGTGAATCCTATCGATTTCGAAAATTCGGAAGGCAATCTAGGCCTCGCGAATGCAATGCTAAATCATCTGGCAGAGAAACTGCCTATTTCGCGCTGGCAGCGGGATCTTACTGATTCGACAGTGCTTAGAAATATGGGCGTAGGCTTGGCATACAGCATGATTGCCTACAGTTCCGCTATCAAAGGTCTCAACAAACTCGAGGTTAATGCCGCCGCCATCGATGCCGACATCGATGCCTGTTGGGAAATACTTGCCGAGCCTATTCAGACTGTTATGCGCCGATACCGTATAGAACAGCCTTATGAGAAACTCAAAGAGCTCACGCGCGGCAAGCAAATTAATCAGGAGTCAATGCGGGCATTTATCGAAACCCTAGAGATGCCTCGTTCGGCTAAAGACGACCTCCTCGCCTTAACTCCTCGCACCTATTTAGGCAACGCCGCTTTACAGGCACGAAACGTTTGAGCATTAATGTTATTTCGGCAGACTTCAACCGCCGCGAATTTCTAGAGAAGTACTGGCAAAAAGAACCAGTGCTAATCCGTCAACTCATTCCGCAATTAGTCGACCCGCTAAGTCCCGAAGAATTGGCAGGATGCGCCTGCGAGGAGCTTGTCGAGAGCCGAGTTATTACTGAATTCGAACCTGATAACTACACGCTGAAGAATGGGCCTTTCGAGGAAAAGGACTTTACGAGTCTCCCCGAGACCCATTGGACACTTCTCGTGCAAGCCATGGATCAATGGTTCGATGAAGTCGCAGACCTGAGAAAACAATTCGATTTTGTTCCAAGCTGGCGAGTTGACGATGTGATGATTTCATTCGCCTGCAAAGACGGCGGGGTGGGCCCACATTTTGATAACTACGATGTGTTTCTGCTGCAGGGGCAAGGTCAACGCAAGTGGCGCCTAGGCCAGCGCTGCGACGACTTAACTCCTTTACGAAAAGGAGCGCAGCTGCGCCTTCTTGAGTCTTTTGAGACCTGCGAAGAATTTATCCTCAACCCTGGCGATGCACTCTATGTTCCTCCCCGAGTTGCACACTGGGGAGTTTCGTTAGACGACAGTCTTTGCTATTCGATCGGCTTCCGCGCGCCCTCTCATAGTGAAATGATCGAGGGATTTAGCGATTTCCTCATTCGAAGTTCGGCGAGCAGTCATCGCTTTGAAGACCCCAGCATTGACCTTCCCGTCGATCCAGCGCTTATTCAACAGTCTTCTTTGGTCGACAGTTTCAACATGCTGCGCGCTAAATTAGACAACGAGCCCCTTTTTCAACAATGGTTTGGCTGCCATGTTACGCAGCCGAAATACCCTGAACTTATTGTCCAGATCGACCGAGGTTCAGCTAAACGTGTGGGCAAAGAGCTTAAACTTGCCGACATCGTCCGCCACAATCCGTCGTCTCGCTTCGCCTATATGATTAATTCTGACATCACCGCTACGTCAGGGGGTGGCGGAGAAACCCAAAGCGCAGCATCAGCGAATGCCTATCCGGTAACACTTTTCGTTGATGGAAATGCCGCTGAGTTTGATGCATGCGATGCACAGAGCATACGCCGCCTTTGTGACCCACGTCCTATCGAGAAGCGCGAGCTGAAATCAATGCTCTCAATCGAGTCGATAAAAGAATTACTCGCACAACTCGTTGTACAGGGCAGCCTTGTCATCGAGTAGGGGCTGGCTCAATGCTGCTCAGTCCTACCCGCTGTTCTTTCCATTTCCGTGGCTCTTTACATTTCTAGGTAGGCGACAGATCTCGCAAACTCGCTTTGCAAAACTCGTTGCGTAAGTCTGCATAGTCGGTGACCGCTGGATACTGTGGAAATTCTTCTATCACCCTTTCCGGCGCTCGGAACAGAATACCCGCATCGGCTTCTTCTAACATGCTCACATCGTTGTAGGAATCGCCAGAGGCGATGACACGAAACTTCAACCGATGAAGCGCTTGCACAGAGGCTCGCTTCGGGTCGGGCTGCCGCAACTTATAATCGACAATTTTACCCGTTTCGTCGCAGACTAGCTTATGACAAAACAAGGTTGGAAAATCGAGTTGACGCATTAGTGGATACGAAAATTCATAAAATGTGTCTGACAGGATGATAAGCTGAAAATTCGCTTTCAACCATTTAACAAACTCTTGTGCGCCGGGTAGTGGCGCCATCTTCGCAATAACCTCCTGAATATCAGGAAGCCCCAATCCGTGCTCACTCAATATTCGCAGGCGTTGCTGCATGAGTTCGTCATAGTCTGGCACTTCACGCGTTGTAGCACGCAGTTCGTCGATGCCTGTTTTTTCAGCGAAACCAATCCAAATTTCGGGGACTAGAACCCCTTCTAAATCAAGGCATGCTATTTCCATCTTTTTCTCTCTACTCTGGGACGCCTGCGATAAACTTGCGTCGCTGTTACGTTGATCCGCCGACTATTCGGCAGATTTAACTCTGATTCTGTGTGCCTCGCAATTTAGCAGATAAGCGGATGTCCGAATAGCGGACTTTACCCTTCGTTGCATTTACCAAAAAATACTACGCATGGAGCTTGCGATCACGATATGCTGAGCTCACTTTATTCATTCAGCAAGGCTAGTTAGCACCATGGACGCACAAGATATCGATGCCCTCAACGAATCGCTGCAGCAGGCAAGCCCACGAGAAATTCTGGCAACACTGTTGCCCGTGCTAGGCCGAACTGCGCTCTCATTTAGTGGCGCAGAAGACGTGGTCTTAGTTGATCAATCCGAAAAGCTGAGAAAAGTCGCTTCGGAGAAGGAACAATCCGCGACGATCGATCTCCACCCTTTCACCCTAGATACAGGCAGATTACACCCTGCTACGCATCGCTATTTAGAGCGCGTGCGCAAACATTATTCACTTACTCTCGATGTTCTAATACCAGATCCCGACGCGGTCAACGAACTAGTCAGAAGCAAGGGGCTCTTTAGTTTTTACGCGGACGGCCACAAAGAATGTTGTGAAATTCGAAAAGTCACCCCACTTCGAGCGCACCTCGCAGGATTTGATGCTTGGATAACCGGCCAACGTCGAGACCAAAACCCAACGCGTAGCGAGGTGCCTATCATAGAATTCGACAAAGCTTTCTCGACTCCGCAGCGCCGGCTGATCAAGGTCAACCCTCTAGCCAACACCAGTTCTATGGAGGTATGGCAGCTCATTCGTTCGCTAGAAATTCCGTATAACGAATTACATGACCAAGGGTTTGCGAGCATAGGCTGCGAGCCCTGTTCGAGGTCCGTTGGCCCCGGGCAACATGAGCGCGAGGGCCGCTGGTGGTGGGAAGAGGCGACACAAAAAGAATGCGGGTTACATATCCCTATCAAGCAACTCTAGCTTAGAGATCGGGCAGCTTGACGTCGGCGTAATGCGCTTCGATTTCATCTTGCGTGTTCTCGTTTATCTGACGCTGTAAATTAACTGCGCTTATATGGGGCGCGAACATTTCTATGAAGCCCGCCATATAGCCTCGCAGATGACTCCCCCGCCTAAACGCAATTTTCGTCACACTCGGCTCAAAAAGATGAGAAGCATCCAGGGCGATAAGATCTCCATCTTGCCTCTCATCGAACGCCATACGCGCCACGATACCGACGCCGAGCTCGAGGCGAACATAGGTTTTGATGACATCGGCATCTGCGGCCGTAAATACTACGTTGGCAGTCAGCGACTCTTGCGTAAACGCCTCATCGAGTTTAGATCGACCCGTGAAGCCAAAGTTATAGGTGACTAAGGGGTACTCGCTAAGCTTCTTAAGGGTTAAGCGTTTAACCGAAGCGAGCGGATGCCCCTTCGGCACTATCACGGCACGGTTCCATCGATAACAGGGCAGCATAGTCAGTTCTTCGAACAGTTCTAAGGCCTCGGTTGCAATAGCGATATCGGCCGTGCCATCAGCTGCAGCTTGGGCAATCTGCACAGGTGTGCCCTGATGCATATGCAATGAGACGTTGGGATAGCGAGCGCGGAAGGTCTTAATAACAGCGGGCAGCACGTAGCGGCATTGCGTATGAGTCGTGGCAATAGAAAGCGCCCCTTTACTCTCATCGCGCAACTCATCGGCCATCGATTTAATGTTTTGGATGCGGCTCAGCACATCGCCGCTAGCGTCGAGAATTCGCTGCCCAGCTCCCGTTACTGCGACGAGCTGCTTACCACGGCGCTCGAATATCTGAATACCCAATTCATCTTCCAGCGCCCTAATTTGCTTACTTACACCAGGCTGAGAGGTAAACAGCGCATTGGCTGCCTCGGATACATTAAGGCCTTGACGATTGACTTCCCAGATATAACGCAGCTGTTGTAATTTCAATTTGTAACCACCTGATTCTCTTAACTAATCAAACGCGAAGCCTGAATAAGACCCGCTAAGCGCCGAAACCCATAGACCGCAAAAGAATAAAACTATAACAATTAATTCCTTTATGGAATATACGCGCGAGGCTATTCTGCTGCACCTAACGCACCGCTATAGTCAAAAACAATAACCCAAGGACAGAATATGGATATCGCAACCCTTGTGGTTGACGCCGGTGGCACGCTCGATGGAATGCTGCTCAGCGGGCTGACAGCTGGCTTTTTCCCAGCGCTTGCTCATGTCGCTGCGGGCGCCGCAGTCGGCTTCGCAATCGGGGTTACCGGTGTAGGAGGAGGATCACTCATGACCCCTCTCCTTCTCCTATTTGGCTATGCGCCGGCTGTCGCAATCGGCACAGACTTGCTCTATGCCGCGCTCACCAAAACGAGCGGCGTAATCGCGCATCACAAGAAAAAATCAATCGACTGGGGAGTGGTGAAAATACTTGCAGCGGGAAGTTTACCCGCAGCACTGATGACGCATTGGGCCCTGTCTGGCGTTTATCTGGTTAGCCTGCAGCAAAGCGAAGCCCTGTTGACTGCAAGCCTCGGTATCATGCTGATTCTCACCGCCTTCATGCTTTTGGCGCGAAATAAGCTCCGCGCGAGCGCAGCATTAGGTAAGCCAAGTTTCATCATGGGTGTCGTGAATCGAAATCGCGCTACCGCGACTTTTACGATGGGATTAATACTCGGTACTTGTGTCACTCTCTCATCGGTGGGAGCAGGCGCGTTCGCCGCAGCGATTCTCATGACGATTTACGCCGAGACCAGCAGCGTGAGGATTGTGGGCACAGACATTGCGCACGCGGTACCACTCACCCTCGTCGCAGGGCTGGGCTACCTTGTAGCAGGCCAGGTTGATCTTGAGTTACTTGCAGGGCTCCTGCTCGGCTCGCTACCAGCAATTCAATTGGGCGCAAAAGTCGCGCATAAAATGCCCGAACGGTTTTTACGTGGCGCACTCACCATGTTGCTCGGCGGTCTTGGAATCGGCTATCTCGTCAGCGGCACGCGCTAGAACAGCTAGTCGACATCGTTCGCGACTCCCGAGGGTACATGGCCTGTAGCAACATGATTACGTGCAGAGTCGCAGTGGCCTTGCTGATCATCGAAAAACACATCTGCATCGAAGGCGCGAAGGAACTCACCTTTGTCTAAACCGCCAAGAAACAGTGACTCGTCGATGCGTATATTCCAGTGCCTTAGTGTCTTAACGACGCGCTCATGTGCCGGAGCCGCCCGCGCCGTAACCAAACAGGTGCGCAGCGGCGACTCTCCGATAGGAAAGGCCATCTGGATTTGCTGAAGCGCTGCAAGAACCGACTTGAATGGCCCGCCGCTTAGCGGCTCGTCTACCGCCGCAACCTCATTGCGGGTAAACGCTTCAAGCCCATCCTTTTTGTAGATACGTTCCGAATCATCCGAAAACAACACCGCGTCGCCGTCGAACGCAATTTTGAGCGTAGCACTCTCAGCGGCAGCTTTGTTGGAAGGTAGAATGGTCGCAGCAGCAACACCAGACTCTAGTGCGCGCCTCACATCTGCGCCATCGGTGGAGAGAAATAGATGACTATTAAAGGCTGATATATACCGGTAAGGGCTTTCGCCGCCGCTAAAGGCTGCTCGACTAATGTCCAAGCCATAGTGTTTTATCGAGTTAAAAATGCGCAGCCCTGTATCGGCACTATTGCGAGACAAGAGGATTACCTGCACGGGCGACTCTTCGAGTTGCTCGTTTAGCCGTAACAATTTTTGCACCAGACTAAAGGCGTCGCCGGGCGGTAAAGGCTCAGACTCGCGAGCAATCTGATACTGCTGATAGGCTGCCAGCCCCTCTTCTTCGTATACTTGATGGCTTTCCGCTAAATCAAACAGCGCTCTGGACGAAATCGCGATGACCAGCGGGTCTATCGAGGGTTGCTTAGAATTCGAAGGCGCTGTCACACTACTCTCCTTGAGTTACTCTTTACCTGCTCAACAGAAACTTATTCAGGCCTATAGCAGGCGCCCGTGCCGGCAAGCCCGCAATAGCCATTAGGGTTTTTTGCAAGATACTGCTGGTGGTAATCATCGGCGTAATAGAACGTATCGAGCGAGGCGATTTCGGTGGTAATCGTCGCGTAACCCTTCTCCTTGAGCGCTGATTGAAAAACCTGAGCGGCGGTTTCAGCTTGCTTTTGCTGTTCAGCATTGAACGTATAGAGCGCCGAGCGATATTGCGTCCCTACATCGTTACCCTGTCGCATCCCTTGAGTAGGATCGTGCGCCTCCCAGAAAGCTCCGAGCAGTTGCTCGTAGGTAATCAGAGCAGGATCGAAGAACACGATAACGACCTCAGTATGTCCGGTTTGCCCACTGCACACGTCCTCGTAGCTTGGATTGGCAGTGATTCCGCCCGCATAACCGGCGGCGGTGCTATAAACGCCTTCGAGCTCCCAAAACAAGCGCTCAGCGCCCCAAAAACAGCCTAGGCCGAAGACTGCGCGCGACAAATGCTCTGGCAATGGCTCGGCTATTCGGCGTCCGGAGACAAAATGTTCTGGGTTAAAAAGCGCGGCATCCTGCCTGTCGGGAAGCGCATCCTGCGCGGTAGGGAGTTCGGCGCTTCGCTTCAATGCACCAACCAAACTAAACAGCATAACCTCACCTCTCACTTTGACTCTGATTCATCAACGACCTTCCCTTTTTTTACTCGTAGCTCGCGTGAAACCTTAAATTGAATGATACACTTTAGTGCGGCATGATTTACAGATAAATGCTTAAAAACAACCTAGCAAGGTAGACTCACGCTCGGCACCGTCGAGCCAATTAAACCGCATAGCGAGATCGCTTCACCACTTAGGAACACACCATGAATTCCGCTTCACCGCACGGTTCTGCATTAATGGACAATTACGGTTCACCGACTCTCGAGTTCGAAACGGGTCGGGGTTCCGATTTATTCACGGCAGACGGTACGCGTTATTTGGATTTTGCAATGGGTATCGCGGTGAATTGCCTTGGGCACAGCAACCCCAAACTAATCGATGCGCTTAACCAACAGGCGCAAACGGTTTGGCATACCTCCAATTTATACCGCATCAAACAAGCCGAAAAACTCGGGCAGCGGCTCGTCGATAACACGTTCGCCGACAAGGTCTTCTTCTGTAATTCGGGCGCCGAAGCAGTAGAAGCTGGATATAAAGTTATTCGTCGTTACTTTTTTGCGCGTGGCGAAATCCATAAGAATCGCATCATCTCGCTGCGAAACTCTTTTCACGGCCGCACGCTCAGCGCCATAGCCTCAGCGTTTAATCCGGTGCACTGCGACGGATTTGTCGTTGGCGATGCGGGTTTCGATCAAGTCGACTTTGGTGACCTTGCTGCATTAAAGACAACAATAACCGAAAACACAGCAGGCATCGTTCTTGAACCGGTTCAAGGAGAAGGAGGCATACGCCCCGTCCCTAAGGATTACCTTGCCTCAATACGCGCACTCTGTGACGAACACGATATTCTACTCCTGTTCGATGAAGTACAGAGCGGCGTGGGCCGAACAGGGTCGCTTTTCGCTTACCAACAGCTTGGCGTAACACCCGATTTGCTAGCAAGTGCAAAAGGGCTTGGCGGTGGTATTCCGATAGGCGCTTGCCTCGCCACTGCGATAGTCGCGGCGCCGATGACAGCCGGCAGCCATGGCAGCACCTTCGGTGGCAACCCACTTGCTACCGCCGTCGGCAATGCCGTGTTAGATGAGCTATTAAGTGATGACTTTATGCTTAACGTGCAGCATGCGGGCTTTCATTTACGCAGCGGTTTAGAAGATCTGGTTGCGCAGTACCCCACTTTACTGAGCCAAGTAAGCGGACTCGGCCTTATGCTCGGTTTGCGCTGCCATACAGATGCTGCAGCGCTTATCGCCAGACTTCAGAGTGAAGGTTTACTGGTTGTAAAAGCGGGCGGAAACAGTCTTCGCTTTTTGCCTGCGCTGAATGTAAAACACAGTGAAATCGATGAAGCGCTTGCGATTCTTGGGCGTGTTTTGAGCGAGTACCCGGAGCAGACATGATGAGACTATTCCCCTTTATTTTTGCTACGGCGGCGGTTTTGATCTCAGTATCAAGTTCAGCCCAAACCGATTCAGCCACCTTGCAAGAAATGGGAGATAAAGTGGTGATTCCGTATAAAATAACTATTCCAGACGAAGCGATATACGACCTCAATCGGCGTCTATCGAGCACCCGCCTGCCCGATCAACTCGAAGGAGTTAGCTGGGAATACGGCACCGAGTTGGGCGCACTGAGCGACCTTATTGCTTATTGGCGCGAGGGATTCGATTGGCGTGCACAAGAATCTACGCTCAACAGTTTCGATCAGTTTATGGTGGTTGTAGAAGGCGCTAACATTCACACTATCCACGAGCGCTCTGCCAATCCCGATGCGATCCCCCTCCTGCTCGTTCATGGCTGGCCAGGCTCGATTGCCGAATTTCATAAGCTAATCGGCCCCTTAACAGACCCCGAAACACATGGGGGAGATATCGCTGATAGCTATCACGTCATTGCGCCTTCGCTACCCGGATTCGGATTTTCGCAAGCGCCCACTGAGCCTGGCATGAATCCCGAGAGAATCGCGCTTTTACTTGCCGGCCTAATGCAGACGCTCGGCTATGAGCGTTATGCCATTGCGGGCGGCGATTGGGGCGCGGTTATCAACAGCCATCATGCTAATCATTTCCCTGAGCGACTGATTGGCCTGCATTCGAACATGATTCTGGCAGGGCCGCCCGAGGATAAAACTCAGCGCGAGAACGTGACTGCCAGCGAGGCTGAACTACGGGAAACCCGCGGGAATTACATGCGCGGCGAATTAGCCTATCAACAGATTCAAGCAACCAAACCTCAGAGCCTTGGTTATGCGCTCAATGATTCACCGGCGGGTCTAGCCGCTTGGATACTCGAAAAATTTCACGGTTGGACCGACATGCCCCAAGGCGCTGGAGGCAATTTGGACGACTACTTTAGCAAAGATGAGTTGCTGACGAATATTTCCATTTATTGGTTTACCGAATCGATCACCTCTTCGATGCGTATTTACTATGAGAACCGAGCAGTTCCACAGATAAAACCAACGGGGTATATCGACGTTCCTACCGGTGTCGCACTCTTCCCAGCCGAAATCTATATCACCCCGCGAGCCTGGGCAGAAGCGGCATACGACATTAGGCACTGGGCACAACTTGAAAAAGGCGGGCATTTCGCGGCACTCGAGCAAACCCAGACCTACCTTGACGAACTCAATACGTTCTTTCGATTACTGAGATAGCGACTGGTTGTTATTCGTGACAGCTATGTATAACAGTTTTGAAAAATTGCTCCGCTAGACCGGTGCAGTCGATTTAGCACACCAATGGAAAATCCACAGCAGAGGGATAACGGCATGAACACGAGCACTTCACGCGCAGACGGCTTTCTAGGCTGGATCGAACGATCCGGCAATAAACTCCCCGACCCGGTGTTTATTTTTGTCTACTGTATTCTCGGTGTGATTGCAGCGAGTGTCATCGCCACCTTTTTCGGCGTCTCTGCTGCCCACCCCGTGTCAGTCGACGCCGACGGCAACGCACTGATTATTAGCGCAGAGTCACTGCTTTCGAGCGAGAATATCCGCCGCCTTCTCGTGAGCATGCCTTCGACGTTTACCAGCTTTCACCCGTTAGGGTATGTATTGGTGGTCATGCTGGGCGCAGGCGTGGCCGAGCGTTCCGGTTTTTTCGGAGCTGCCATGAGCGGTGCTATGTCAAAAGCCCCAGCCTTTCTGCTCACTCCTGCTGTCGCGCTAATTGGAATGCTCGGCAATTTGGCAACCGATGCGGCTTACGTCGTACTAATCCCTCTTGCCGGCGTCGTGTTTGCCGCAGCGGGACGTCACCCCATCGCCGGTATAGCCGCAGCATTTGCGGGTGTCTCCGGCGGCTTCTCTGCCAATCTCTTTCCTGGGCAGCTTGACGCGCTCCTGTTTGGCATTACAGAGGCAGCCGCCGAAACTATTCTACCAACGTGGGATGCGAATATTGCAGGCAATGCGTATTTTATCGTGGCCATGACGTTCGTTTTCTTGCCAGTTATTTGGTATGTCACCGATCGCATCGTCGAACCCAGACTTGCCCCCGTCGTATCTGGCGGCGGCACGCTGACTATGGACGTGAAAGACCCCAGCACCGAACTTACGCTGGAAGAACGGCGCGGACTCGCTTACGCTGGGTATGCGTGCCTTGTCGTTGTCGCAGTTTGGGTATTCTTAGCAATCGGCCCGGGCACACCGCTCCTAGATGAATCTGCGACAGCAGAAGCAAGGCTGACGCCCTTTTTCCAGTCCCTCGTTGCGGCCTTCTTCGTTCTCTTCCTTGCAGCAGGATGGGCCTACGGCAAAGGCGCAGGGGTCGTCAAAGACCACCGTGATATCGTTAGAATGATGAGCGAAGCGATGGCCGATTTAGGCTACTATCTCGTGCTCGCCTTTGCCGCAGCGCACTTTGTTGCCATGTTCAACTGGTCGAATCTCGGCCTGATTTTCGCCATTAACGGCGCAGAGATCCTCGAAAGCTCAAACCTGCCTGATCCAATGCTGCTGACATTGATCATAGTCTTATGCGCATTCATCAACCTGTTTGTAGGGTCAGCGAGCGCAAAATGGGCCCTCCTTGCACCAGTCGTGGTGCCTATGCTGATGCTCGTGGGCATTAGCCCTGAGATGAGCACCGCGGCCTATCGTGTCGGTGACGGGGCGACAAACATCGTTACACCCCTGATGCCCTACTTCCCCCTAATTCTTATTTTTTGCCAGCGCTGGCAACGCGAATTTGGGTTAGGAAGTCTTGCTGCAACCATGCTGCCGTATTCCGCCCTGCTACTCTTATCCGGCATTATCCTAACAATAGTATGGGTGCTGCTAGGCTTGCCACTAGGTCCTGGCGCTATGGTTGAATTTGCTCTTTAAAGAGAAAGAGGTTTTAAGAGACTAATAAGAGCGTAGAAGAGCATAGAAGAGCCTAGAGAATCCGAAAGAGCAGAAAAGAGAGTGAAAGAGCGTGAAAAAATCTAAGGATGGAGACGAACTATTTATGAACAAACCAATCATCAAAGAAAGACAATCCGCAGTCGTCAGAGCCTTTGCGTTTGTAGCATGCACACTGTCACTTGCAAGTTTTTCTCACTCACTCTTGGCGCAAGAAGTCGCTTACCCGGATGAGTTTGCAACACCGATTCCCCTAATGGGCGAAATACTCGGCGACTTTCACTTTCCGATATCATCCGACTCGGCGCTCGCACAGAATTTTTTCGATCAAGGCATCCAGATGATGTATGCCTTTGCAAAGCTCGAATCTGCTCGTTCTTTTCGCGAAGCACAGGTTGCTGATCCTAACTGTGCAATTTGCTTCTGGGGAGAGGCATGGAGCTGGGGCAGCTACCTCAATGGTGCGATGACCACGGCGGATGCACCACGCGCCCTTGCAGCCCTAAAGAAGGCACTAGTATTGATTGATAGCGCGAACGAAAAGGAGGCCGACCTCATTCGCTCGTTAGAATCACGCTATATCGATAATTACGATCCGGAAAAGCGCCGCATTCAAGATCAAGCCTACGCCGACACTATGGCAAGCCTTTCGCGGAAATACCCTAATGATCTTAATATCGCCACGCTTTACGCGGACGCCCTATTCCTGCTCGAGGAAAGACGCGGGTACCGGCGTTTAGAAGACCCTAATGTCATAAGACTTCACGGCGTGCTCGAAAGCGTTCTTGCGCGAGATATAACGCACCCCGGTGCGTGCCATCTTTATGTGCATGCAACCGAATCGACACCTACGCCGGAGCTCGCCGCACCGTGCGCCCAATTTTTAGGCACCGCGATCCCAGGCGCGAGTCACATCAATCACATGCCCAGCCATACATGGAATGAGATGGGACTGTGGGAAGAGGCAGTCAGGGCCAACACAATTGCGTGGCACTCTGACCAAAAGGCTGCGATTGGCCGAGGCGTGGCGATTTATCCTACGCATAATCTAACGATGCTTTATTACGCGGCAGCGATGGGCGGCGCGAGCGCTTCTTCAATTCAGGCGTCGAAAGACTTAGCAAAACTCAATGGCAATAGCGCGATGCACGCAATGAGCCTCGTGCGTTTCGGTCGCTATGACGAAGTACTGGCGCTAGACAATGAACCAAACGGTGATGTAAATCGCAGCATGTATCTCTTCTCGCAAGGTTACGCTGCTCTAAAACAAGACGATAGCGACCGGGCGAGCGAAGCGCTTACCGTGCTGCTAGACCTTACTGAGACGACTACAGCGCGTTTCCGATTCCACGATGGGAAAAACATTATTGGCGCGCTCGCAGGGATACTCGACGGGCAAATTAAATGGGACGCTGGGAATATTGAGGGCGCTGCTGAAGCGTTCCGACGCGCCACACGGTATTACGACAGCCTCAACTACGACGAACCTGAGCCACTCCCTTTTTCGCCTAGGCACTGGCTTGGCGCCGCCTACCTGGCTCTTGGTGCCTATGACGCCGCTCTCGCAGAATACGAACTCGATATGGATGACCATCCCAATAACGTTTGGTCACTTCATGGTGCTACTACCGCAATGCAAAAACTTGGCAAGGATACCAAAGAAATCGAAGCTAAATTGGACTCCGCGATGCTATTCGCGGATGTTTGGCTTCTAGACTCGAGGCTCTAGGGCTAAACCGCAGACGCTTCTGCCGCGATATACTCGCAGCAGAAGCTTGCTCGTTTTTACGCTATCCTAGGCCGAATTGCGTGAAGCGTTGACGTTACCAAACAGGCTGCGCATAACCATTTTTTCATAGAGCGCATAAAGCGCCGCTTCAGCCGATTCTTCTCGATTATCCTCTGCTACAACGCCTTCCAATTGCTGTGCTCGCGTGAGCGCATACTGCTGAATAACGAGCAATGGCAATACCAATTTTTGCCTTAGCGCAATACTGAGCCTACTCGTCGGATTGTCTTCAAGAAGTATGGATTGATTCGAGATTTTGAGCGCCATCTCAACGCTCAGCTCAAACTCTGCGTGCACTTGCTGCCAGAATTCTCCGAAACGCGGATGTTTACCCATATAGGCGGTAAGCTCGAAATTCGACTTGCTCATGCTCTGCATACTGTTGTCTACGAGCGCTTTAAAAAACTTAGAGTTCTGATAGAGCGCCTTGCATTCATCTAAACGGCCGGCATTTTCAAGCGACTGCAGCGCTGTCCCCAAGCCGTAATAGCCTGGGACATTCTGTTTCAACTGTGCCCAAGCACCGACAAAGGGAATCGCCCGCAGGTCTTCAAACTTAAGCCCCCCGGAACCGCCGCGCTTCGTTGGGCGACTACCAATATTCGTGCGACCGTAGTATTTAAGCGTGCTCATTTCTTCAAGATACGGGATAAACAGAGGGTGGGCCTTAAACGCTTTGTAGCGGTCGTAGCTTATGCTCGCGAGTTCCTGTATCAAACTGCGCTGGCCTTCGTTCAATTCGCGCTCGGGCCTGTCGTAAAGATTATTCTCAAGACCGGCTGCGAGTAACTGCCGCAAATTATGCGTCGCCGCTTCCGAGTTGCCGTAATAGGAACTCACCGTCTGCCCCTGTACGGTCAATTGAATCTGATTGCTTTCGATGTTTTTACCCAATGCTGCGTAAAACTCGTAGGTACTGCCGCCCCCACGCGCTGGCGGTCCACCGCGCCCATCAAAAAAGGCAACCTCGACTCCTGCTGCACGAGATACTGCGGTTAAGTCTTCTTTCGCGCGGTAGATAGCCCAGTTTGCCATGAGGTAACCACCGTCTTTGGTGCCGTCCGAGAAACCAAGCATCACGGTTTGTCGATCGCTTCGACGCGCTAAGTGGGCGCGATAATCGGCAAAGGAATAGAGGTTAGTCATGCTCGCGCCTGCGCGCGCGAGGTCATCGATTGTTTCAAAAAGCGGAGCGATATCCACCGCGTGCTGCGCCGCTTTCCACCCTACTAAATGCGACAGTGCCTTCACTCGTGCGACATCAATAGCACCTCTGCAGTTGCTGATAATATAACGATGACAACCGGTTTCCCCGTTACGCTGCTGAATCGTTGCTATCGCACGCAACGACTCCAAGGTATCGAGTTCGAGCGCATCAGGAACGAGCTGTTCATTAAACTCTAACAATTGCTCTGGCGTGCGCAGCGCAAGCATCGCGGCAATCTGAGAGGCCTCATCCAAAGAATCGAAATCGGCGGGAAAATACTCCGGATACAGCGATCGGGCGGTGTCAAAGCTGCGGTGGATGACTCGCGAATCTTGTCGTATATCGAGGTTAGCGAAATGAAAACCAAAGGCACTCACTTTATGTTTAAAAGACTCTAGCAATTCGACGTAAAGACCTTGGTAGGACTCTTTCACGGTTTCCTCGATCTGACCTATTGTTGCAATCATACCTGCTAATGTTAAATCAGTTTTACAGGGCTTCGTAATTTCTTTAAGCAGTTTATGTTCCAACTCGTCTAGCTGCTTATACACACCCTTAAAGCTTAGCCTACGCTTTAATTTACGCACGTCGCTGTGATAGCAACTCATAATCAGTGACCGCAGTTTGTCAGCAACTTTGAGCGTAACACCAACATTCACGAAAGGATTGCCATCGCGATCTCCGCCGGGCCAAAACCCAACGCTTAAAAGCTGATTCGGAGAATCGACGCGATCAGCAAGCTGGGTTTCTAAGCTGTCCATAATGCCACCTATAGCATCATAGAAAATATTGGCAAGATACCAACTGAGATTAGTCGCCTCATCATAAGGTGTCGGCTTTTCGGTGTTGAAGAATGGTGTATTGCCAAGTTGTTGCAGAAGATCGCGTGATGTTGCTATATCCTGCCGCCTAATCGCCGCAGCGAGGTCGGTAATTATCGCGAGCACTTGCCCAGGATAAAATTGAGTCGGGTGCGCAGTCAGAATCACCTTGCTGCCAAAGTTCTCCAACACCTTATCAAATTGATCTTGCAGACCATCGGCTTTCACACGCTCGGTTAATTGTCGGAGTACATTTTTGGTTTCGGTTTTGTGAACATGAGGGTAAGCCGCGTCTTCCAAGGCGTCGACCAACACTACCTGCCTTTCGACATATTTGATCACTCTAAACAAAAAATGAATCCGGCCTTGCTCATCGAGATGAGGTCGATGCGTTGTAAAAAAATCTTCAAGAATTTGCGCAGGCTCGTCGCCTTGACTTAATCCCTTTTGCGCGCGCGCTTCGAGAAGAGGCAGCAACATTCCTGTCTGCTCAATCTCATCGAGAGGGAGGGTCAAAAAAAGCCCGTTGTAGAGTTGGTAGTTAAGATCAACGAGGTTTTCGTAATCTTTATTGCTCGGTATTTTTGCTGGCAAACCTAATCCTTCTTTACTGCTCATACTGCTCCATTACTGCTTCTAAATTTTATCGATTCAGTGAGGTGACTAAGTTGACTTTGCGTTCGCAGCCTCTGCTAGGGTACGCTTGTCGCAACTCACCGCTACTGCGTTATATTTTGTCACGAGCCCTCTATGCGAAAGATTGACCTTTTTCCAATACTGATCGGATTGCCCTGCACTCTATTGACTACTCACGCGTTTGGCGCCGAAGGTGAGTCGCTGCCTCTCTGGGATACGGTCATGCTTATAATCGTCTTCCTTACTCTAACCTCCAGCGCAGCGCTTACAATCGCCGCGTGGCGGCAGTGGCGCCGGGGCTGGCGGCTGGTTGCTGCTTTCCCCATTGCCATACTCGTGTTGTGGAGTGGATGGATCATTGGCGCCCGCACTATCGACCCTGCTGCGCACGCCCTTTGGTCTTTTGAAATCTTTGGCTGGGCGCTACTAAACCTGTTGTATATGGTCACAGCACTCACCGCTAAACGCGCGTTTGAAAAAGCCGATCAACCTAATTAAACCGTCAACTTATCGTGATAGGTCTCATACCCTCCGTCGATACTGAACGCCGCGTCGAATCCCTGCTCAGCCAGATAGGCTGCCGCGCTTTGACTCGAGTTACCGTGGTAGCAATAAACTAACACCGGCTTATCTGGGTCGGCGGTTTGCACGAATTCTGCGACGTTACTGCCACTCAAATGTATCGCATTCTCCACATGCCCAGCCTCGTAAGCGCCTTCGTCTCGTACATCAACAATATGTATCCCGTCCTCTCCGTATTCAGCGAGCATTGCTCGTGCTTCTTGCCAGCCAATACGACTAAAATTCATCATAGTTGATTTCCTGAATTGCCCTCATAACAAAACTAAGCCGCTTACAAAAAAAGCCACAGTGGCCAAGCCCGCACTAATGAGCGCGTAGGGGAGCTGTGTACGCACGTGATCAATATGATCAGTAGCCGCTGCCATCGAAGCGACCACGGTGGTGTCGCTGATTGGCGACGCGTGATCACCAAATACCGCACCGGACAAGACCGCGGCTAAAAAGACAGACGCATTCATATCCAATGCAGCAACAATCTGCATCGCGAGGGGGATCATAATAGCGAAGGTGCCCCAACTAGAGCCAATAGAGAAAGCAATAAACGCTGATAACAAAAACAAGAGAGGCAATAGCAGCGCACTCGGAATGGTCTCTTGCGCTAATTGCGCGACGAACACTCCCGTACCGAGTGCATTCGCAACATCGCCCAAAGCGAGAGAGAATAGTAGGATCATTGCGACTGGCAATAAACCCCCTGCGCCTTTTAGAAAGAGTTGCATCAGCGTCTCCAACGTCGCGCGTCTCGAGCCCAATACAATTGCCCAAGCCGTGCCCAACGCGATTAACACAGCCCACAGCACCGAGGTGGAGCCAGACCCTGCCGTGAGGTCGCCCTCGCCCGTTATAAAGAGGCCGAGAGGCATGCTCAGCACCAACGCCAAGACCGGCAGCAACATCAACTTTGCCGAGTCCTGTGGTTGTCTGCTCTGCTCAGCCTCTATGAGGCTTGGATCGACCATCGGCGTGGCGTTAGGCCAAAGAAATTTCCCCTCCGCAGTGCGCTTCTGCGCTGCGCGCATCGGGCCAATATCAAAATCCGACCAGATCACAAGTGCGCACACCAGTACCGCAAAAATAGCGTAAAAATTGAGAAGTATTGCACCAATAAAAACATCGATCGGATTTTCTATGCCGCTGGATGCTAACAAGCTTACGATGACCGCGCCCCAAGCATTTAATGGTATCAATACACAAATCGGCGCAGAGGTGGCATCGATAATATACGCCAACTTTTCACGCGAGACGCGATAGCGGTCGAAAAGTGGCCTTGAGATCGCGCCGGCAATGAGAAGGGTTATATTAGATTCGATGAAGACTACGACGCCAGTTCCGAAGGCAAGCCACTGCGCTCTTCCTGGACCGGTGACCCATTTTCTGTCCTGCAATAAGTGGATGAATCCCCTAACGCCTCCCAATTTTTCGATCGTTGCGATCAGACCGCCAATGACCAAAGTAAAGACCAAAACTCGTGTATCACCTGGATCGGTAAACACATTGATCACTGCATCAATTGCCTGCGGAATCGCCACGAGAGGATTGCCCGATCCGAGCAGCCAAGCTCCCATCCAGAGGCCGATGCTGAGCGACAGAATTACCTGGCGCGTCACTATCGCGAGACCAATCGCCAAAAGCGGTGGTATGACGGAGGTCCAAACGGGATCTTGCATTGCTATTCCTTTTTATTAGGCGTCAAAAGATAGCATGGATTTACTAGACTGTCAGAGACTCTAAAGAGGATTAGAAGAACTACCGACTCGATCAAATACAATGATTCTTCACGCAACCCGACCCGCAGGTAATAGGGTTGGTCATTCACGGAGCTTGTGTGATACTCAGGCGCGCGTCTGTCTAAAAACAAGGGAGAATACCCGCATGACCGAAGCTGTGAGCACTACCGATCAAGCCAAAGAACTACGCCGCGAAAACACGATAGCCGCCTACTCAAAGCCTTTCTATCGCTACCTTGTCCTAGGCATTCTCACCACGGTCTATATCTCCAATTTTGTCGATAGGCAGGTGATAAATGTTCTAGCTGCCTACATCATCGAGGACTTGCAGTTAAGTGACGGCCAATTTGGCGCCCTCTCAGGTATTGCTTTCGCCCTCATCTATACCGTCTTGGGCATTCCTATTGCTCGCCTAGCTGATCTCAGCAATCGTCGTAACGTCATTGCAATTTCCGTCGCGACATGGAGCCTGATGACCGCCGCGTGTGGTTTCGCGCAAAACTTTGGGCAGCTATTTTTGGCCAGAGTCGGTGTCGGAATCGGCGAAGCCGGCGGCTCTCCCCCAGCGCACTCAATCGTGTCGGATATATTTCCGGCAGCACAGCGCGCAACTGCGCTTTCAATTTATTCTCTCGGCGTTTATGGCGGCATTCTTGTAGGCACCGTCGGTGGTGCTTATCTCGTCCAATATTTTGACTGGCGGACGGCGTTCATTGTTGTTGGCCTACCCGGTTTGATTCTCGCCTTTATAGTCCGATTTGTCATAAAAGAGCCACCACGTGGCATGGCCGAAAGTCGCCGCGACATAGCGCCGCCAGGCTTTTTTAAAGTGGTGAGAATTCTCGCTTCGCGTAAAGCGTTTAAACATCTTAGTTTCGCCTGCGCGCTGCATGCCTTCGTTACCTACGGCATGGGTAACTTTATGCCACTGTTTCTCGGTCGTATCCACGACATGCCGATTCTCGATATAGGCCTTTACTATGGTCTTATCGCGGGCATCGGAGGATTAGCAGGAACATTTTTTGGTGGTTGGTATTCCGACCGAAAGTCGAATCAGCATGGCGACATGCGCTGGTATATTTGGATACCCTTTATCTCAACTGTTGCCGCGATTCCGCTCGCGCTTATTACTTTTATTGTCATGCCTGACGGCTACAGCGCCGTGTTTTTCTATCTTTTACCTGTATTCTTCGGCGGCTTTTACCTCGCACCTTGCATTGCAGCAACGCATTTTTTGGTAGGTATCCGCATGCGCGCAATGGCCTCTGCTATTTTGCTGTTTGTCTTAAACCTCATCGGATTGGGTTTAGGCCCAATGGTGACCGGCTTTGTTAGCGATTGGCTGACTCCCACGTTTGGCAATGACGCGCTTCGTTACGCGATGTCACTAACAGTACTGGTAAATATTTGGTGTGCCCTGCACTATTATTGGGCAACGAAAACGATCCGAGAAGACATCGCGCTAGCGGCAGATTAAACGAAAGAGTCAACAAGTGAGCTAGCTACATTATCAATTATACGTGAACGAGAGCATAAGCATGAACAAGTCAAAAGCGAACCAACTCCCTGGCCGTCTCGGGGATCCAAGTATGAGTCTCGGCACAGACCCACGCACTGACCCCAGACTCGCCGCTGCTTTGAGTCAACTGGGGCTTGCGGGGCAAGCTGCAGAGCCCCCTGTCAACGCCAAAAGCGACGTGGCCGATTGTATCGCCTATTCGACCGCGGCCGAACAAGCCTGGCAGACAATGTTTGCGATGCTCGGCAGTCAAGGCGTCCCAGCAAACCCTGTCGATGCGCGTGAAGAGACGATTACCGGTCGCGATGGTAACGAGATCAAACTATTTATTCACAGCCCTGCGGGCCACTCAAGTGACAGCACGCCTCTGCCCTGTGTTGTTCACACACACGGTGGCGGCATGGTCATCCTTACCGCCGCCGATGCGAACTACAGCCGATGGCGAAGCGAGCTCGCCTCAACGGGCTTGGTCGTTGTCGGGGTCGAGTTTCGCAATGCAGCTGGCGCGCTGGGCAATCACCCTTTCCCAGCTGGCTTACACGACTGCGCCGACGCCGCACAGTGGGTGGCAGCCAACCGCAACAATTTAGGCATTTCGAATTTGATCATGAGCGGCGAATCTGGCGGTGGTAACCTCTCTTTGGCGACAACGATGCTTGCAAAAAAAGAAGGCTGGCTAGCAGAGATATCCGGCGTCTATGCGCAGTGCCCTTATATCTCAGGCCTGTATGCCACCAAACCTGAAGAGCTGCCTTCACTTGTTGAGAACGACGCGTATTTCCTCGACATGAATACTATGGGTGCGATGGTTAAGCCTTACGACCCAACTGGCGAAAACGCAACCAACCCTCTCGCTTGGCCTTATCATGCGAGTCTCGAGGAGCTGAGTGGCTTGCCGCCGCATGTCATTTCGGTTAACGAACTAGACCCCTTACGTGACGAAGGACTCGCTCACTACCGCAAATTGTTGCAGGCAGGAGTGTCGACAGTTGGTCGCACCGTGCACGGCACGTGCCACGCAGCAGACTGCTCTTTCGTTTCAGTCATCCCCGATGTTTACCATGCAACTGTACGCGACATTTCGAGCTTCGCTCATTCGTTGATACAATAACTACAGCAAAACAGAAATGTTCCAGGGAGGAATAACCATGCGCGAGGCCCGTTTCAAGTCAGTTAGTCAGCACACAATGAGACCTCTGTTTATCGCTTTGCTTGGCCTATTGCTTGGCCTATTGCTTAGTGCCAACGCATGGGCTCAGTCGCTGCCTCGTTCGAGCCCGGCAAGCGTTGGCCTCTCTAGCGACCGACTCGAGCGCTTGCCCGCAGCGATGCAGCGCTATATTGATGCAAATCAACTTGCTGGAACTGTCACATTGGTCGCGCGTGACGGCAAGGTCGTGCATCTTGAAACACAGGGTTGGCGGGACAAAGAAAGCGACACACCAATGACCGAAGACACGATCTTCTTCATTATGTCGATGACCAAACCTATCGTCTCAACCGCGCTAATGATGCTCTACGAAGAGGGCCGATTCTTACTCACCGACCCGGTGAGCAAATGGATTCCCGAAATCGCCGGCAAGCAAGTGCTTATTCAAGACGACGCAGGCGTTCATCGAATGACGCCTCGACAGCCGATCACCGTGCGTGATGTCTTGGCGCACACAACGGGATTAGACCCTACTCGCGAATTATTAACCGAAGACGAACAAGCGCTCCTCGGCCGAGAAAGCAGCCTAGAGGCAACGTTGATTAAACGCGCGCCGCTTCCGCTCGCCTTTCACCCTAGCGAAGACTGGCAGTACGGCAGTTCTACCGACTATGTTGCGCTACTCGTTGAACGAATTTCAGGCGAGCCGCTAAAGGATTTTTTACAAGAGCGAATTTTAGATCCGCTCAATATGAACGATACGTCCTATGTAGTCCCGGCCGAGAAGCGTGATCGCGTAGCAACAGTTTACTCGCCAACCGGACCGAACAAAACTATTGAGGTTTTCCGCACGCCCGAATACAGCAGCGTGCCGTTTTTTGGCAGCGACTATTACGGCGGCGTCGCCGGTTTGTTTTCCACAGCGAGTGACTATTGGCGGTTTAGCCAGATGCTTCTTAATGGCGGAAAGCTAGGGAGGGTTCAGCTACTTAGCCCCAAGACTGTCAACCTGATGATCTCTAATCACAGCGCCGATCACGATATTTACATTCGCGGGCCAGGCTACAATTTCGGATTAGGCTTCGGTATTTTAAATGACGCAGGCGTTGCGAGGGATCCCATTACCCCAGGATCTTTTACCTGGGGCGGCGCATGGGGCACGATTTTTTGGGTAGATCCTGTTGAGAATATGATCGGAATCATGATGACTCAGATCAGCTCTTATTCGCACCTCAATGTCAGGCAAGATGTCGGCGTAACCGCGGTGCAATCAATCGTCGATAGTTACAGCAACAAGCCCTATTCGGTGCAGGGCTATTCGGTGCTGAATCCTCGGCGCGCTCTTTAAGGAAGCCTTTTTAGGCCTGCTTTAAAGCGCTTAGCATTGTCGACATAATGAGTCGCCGAGTCGATAAGCGCTTGTTTGCGCGCTTCGCCTAATTCGCCGCGAACCTTTCCCGGCGCGCCCATAACAACGGCGCCGTCGGGGACAACCATCCCTTCTGTAATTAACGCGTTCGCTGCGATCAAACAGCCTTTGCCTATCACCGCGCCGTTTAACACCACCGCATTGATTCCGATGAGACTGCCGGCGCCAATAGTGCAGCCGTGCAACATGACTTTATGACCGATAGTCACATCGCTGCCAATCACAAGTGGAAAACCAGTATCAGCATGCAGCACCGAACAGTCTTGCACGTTGCTGCGCTCACCTATCGTAATCGTCTCAGTATCACCACGCACCACTGCGCCGAACCACACGCTCGCGTCTTTCTCTAAGATGACATTACCTAATACAGTGGCCGTGTCTGCAACATAATAATCGTCGCCTTGGGTTTGGGGTGAGACGTTATCAAGACTGTATAGCAAAAGTGTGTCCTCTCTTAAATGGCTTGGTCATTATGATCACTGAAGTGTACCCAATGGCTGGCCCGTTGCGAAGCCAGAAATTGCGGTCGTGGTGGCCATTGATCTACTCCAGCCCCATGCGCATGGGTAGACAATCGGCGTCAAACCTACTAGTTTCGGCGTCATTATTAGATTAGTGTTAGCTCTTAGCGAATAGAACCATACTCGAGCAATCTGTAACCCAAATATAGCGAATCACGAACAAAGAGAGCACCATGAAAAGCAGACGCGAATTTCTAAAATACCTAGCCGCCAGCCCCCTTCTAACAGAATACTCAGCCTTTGCTCAGGAGGTTGAAGAAACGCTCGGTGCACGACTCACCGACCCTTCAGAGGTGATCAACGTATTCGAAATGGAAGCGCTCGCTCGTGAGAAAATTCCGCCCGCACATTTTGGCTATCTCAATACCGGTGTTGACAGCGATGCAACCTTACGGGCCAACCGTGCTGGTTTTACACGTTTTCAAATCCGTCCGCGCAGGCTAGTCGATGTTAGCTCACCTGATCTGAGTATCGATATCCTTGGCACACAGGCGAAATCGCCGATTATTATCTGCCCCGTCGGCAGCCAGGGCGCCTATCATGCCGAAGCAGAGCTTGGCACGGCACGCGCTGCAAAAGCCGTCGGGCACCATATGATTCTGTCTACACAGTCATCAACGGCAATTGAGGACGTCGCAGAAGCCCGTGACGCACCGATCTGGTTTCAGCTCTACCCAACCAACCGCTGGGCAAACACAGTGGCTATGCTGCAGCGAGCAGAGGCAGCTGGCTGCACTGCAGTGTGCCTAACAATCGATTTGCCAGGCGGGCGCAATACCGAGACCCAATCGCTGCTCATGCGCGAAGACGACCGCGACTGCAGCGTGTGCCACAAGGGACAAGCTAAACCCATATTTAAAGGGCTCGACATGAAAGGCGTCATGCTCAATGACTCCTCTCTGACGTGGAGCGTTATCGGACGCATGAAAGAAGTCACCAACATGAAAGTGCTCATCAAAGGGATCGAGGTCGGCACAGATGCAGCACTTGCGGTGCAACATGGCGCCGATGGAATCGTCGTGTCTAATCACGGTGGCCGCGCGGTAGAAACGGAGCGCGCAACAATCGAGTGCTTGCCAGAAATCGTCGCTGCCGTGAACGGCCGAATCCCAATTATTGTCGACGGCGGCTTCCGACGTGGTACGGATATCTATAAAGCGCTATCGCTGGGAGCAACCGCTGTGGGCATTGGCCGACCCTATTGTTGGGGACTGGGCGCCTTTGGCCAAGCTGGCGTGGAACGCGTGCTAAACCTTCTCAACCGAGAGCTCACCATCGCCATGATGGGCAGCGGCACGCCGACCATTGCTTCTATCGGCCCAGACTATGTGCTCGACGTTGGGCACAGGGTCGAACGCGGCAGAATGGGTTTCGGCCTGCTCGACTAGTTAACTACCAAACCACTCGGCTCGCGAACAAAACCTCTATCCCAACATGCGCAAAATAAAAATTTGCGCCACAAGAAGGAGCAGGACATGATCCAAGCCGAGCTAAGCAGGCGGGCCTTCCTCAGATCAAGCGGCGCCGCAATGAAGGCCTCGTGCATTACCCTAACCTTCCCCATGGTCCTTACTGCCTGCAGCCGTGCAAATGAGACGCGGCTTAACGGCGGGGATTTCGCTACCTTAAGCGCCGTCGAAGCGCGGGAATACGACGCGATTGCTGCCCGCATCATTCCCACCGACGAAACCCCCGGTGCGCGCGAAGCTGGTGCCGTCTATTTTATCGATAACGTAATAGCCGACGCATTCGAGCGACAGAGACAGACTCTGCGCTCAGGCCTCGCAGATCTCCAAGCCAACACCGCTGCACTTTATGATACCGCCTTGTTCGCCGACCTTACGTCTGTCCAGCAGGACAGCCTACTCACTCAAATTGAAGAGACCGAATTTTTTGCGACGATTCGCTTTCTCGTCATCGCAGCGATGTTTTCACTACCCGAATACGGCGGCAATAAAGACGAGCTAGGTTGGCAACTGATTGGTTTCGAGGACCGACATGTGTGGACACAGCCGTATGGCTTCTATGATGCAGATCATTTGGCGAAGGGAGAATAGCCCGCATGGCTCAACAGCAAACATCGGTAACTTATCCCACGCGCGAGGCTGTAGATTTCGTCATCGTTGGCTCCGGCGCTGCCGGCGGAGTCATGGCGAAGGAGCTCTCTGGCGCAGGTTTCTCAGTCGTCGTCTTAGAGCAAGGCCCACATCTTAAGGCCGGCGATTTTAGGCACGACGAGTGGAGCTATGACTACAACGGCGGCCTTATTTGGGGCAGCAAACAAGGGCATCCACAGACGTTCAGAAAGTCCGCAACCGACACAGCAAAACCGGCGGAGGCCGCGCTGGGTTATGCACACAATGTGGGAGGAAGTAGCGTTCATTTTTCCGGAAATTTTTGGCGCTTGCGGCCCATCGACTTCAAAGAGGCGAGTGTGCGCGGAACTATTGCCGGCACGAACTTCGCCGACTGGCCCATTAGCTACGAAGAGCTTGAACCCTATTATACGAAAGTCGATTGGGAGATTGGCGTATCAGGCCTTCAAGGCCCTTGGGACCCACCGAGATCGCAGGATTACCCCTGCAAACCCATGCCCATTAAGGGCTCAGATGTACTTCTTGAGCGCGCTGGAAAAAAACTAGGACTGAATCCCTATCCTGCACCCGTGGCAATTCTCTCAGAGCCACACAATGGTCGCCCTGCCTGTATTCATTGCGGCTTTTGCAATGGCTTCGGCTGCGAGGTCAATGCTAAATCTTCCTCGATGGCGACTATGATCCCTCTTGCGCTCGCCAGCGGACATTGTGAGTTACGCACCGGCTGCACCGTGTCTCGCGTAACCACAGGCGCCGATGGCAAGGCCGACGAGGTAGTGTATTGGGATGCCGAAGGTAACGAATTCGCGCAGCGCACAAAGGCGGTAGTTCTTTGTGCAAATGGCGCCGAAACACCGCGCTTGCTGCTGCTTTCGGCTTCCGATCAGCATCCTCAGGGACTCTGCAACTCTAGCGGTTTTGTCGGCCAGAATTTAATGTTTAATGGTTACACATCTGTCGTCGGGCTTTTCCCCCAACCCGTCAACGCCTACAAGAGCATCCCTGCAACTCGCGTTATTCATGACTTCTATGAGTTAAACCCGACCCTTGGGTTTTATGGCGGCGGGGGCATCGATGGCAGACACTATGCTCGCGGAACACCACTTAATTCCGCGCTTATGAGCGGGATGTTCGGCGGCCCTAAATGGGGAGCAGACTACAAGAAAGACCTTGAGCAAGAATTCACTCACACCGCCGCCTTCGATGGCCACACGACATCGCTTCCGCTAGCGACTAACACAGTGACGCTTGACCCCACACTGAAAGATAAGTGGGGCCGACCCGCTTTACGCTGCACGTACATGGATCACCCCGACGATCTTGCAACAATGAAATTTTTCTTCGATAAAACTAGCGAACTCATGGAGGCTGCAGGCGCCATTCGGCAGGCAGGTAGCTATCCGGAAAACGGCCAGGAAGGGAATGTCCACTTGCTCGGGACTTGCAGGATGGGCAATGATCCGGCGAGTTCTGTTGTAGACAAATATCATCGCTCGCACGATGTCTCTAATCTCTTTATTTGCGATGGTTCGAGCCTTGTGACGTCGGGACGCGGCCAGCCAACAATGACAATTATGGCGCTAGCATTTAGAGCGGCAGATCACATGATTCAGTCGGCTCGACGCGGTGAGATCTAAGCCTCTCTACCGTCTTGCAAATTCGATCGCCAAGCTTAGATCTCAGTGCGGCTAATTAGCGTTTACCTAAGTCAACGAGCAAAGACTTAAGCCCCGATTAGCACTAGTCGGCGATTTATAGATTACGGGACAATAACACACTCAATGGATCTCATTTTTTTCGATTTAGATGGCACACTCCTCAACGACGCATCGGTAATATCGCCTTTCACTAAAGAGACTCTAGGTCTACTCAAAGACAAAAACATCGCCTATACGGTGGCCACAGGCCGAACTATGCTTTCCGCCAGAACGATTCTCAAAGGGCATGATTTCGACCTCCCGCAAATCTATACCAATGGCGTGACTATATGGGACCCCCTTAATAGCGAGCTGACCCTGGAAAACTTGCTCACCAACAATGAGATAGCGACCGTTATCGACGCTGCTCTGAGCCAAGGAATCACGCCTTTTGTGCATGCTATAGATACAAGCAATCACTTTATCTACCACGCGACACCGCGGCATACTGTCGAGGAGAATCTGATCAGCAAACACTATGCGGGGACAGAGGCTAAACTTTTCCCACTCGATGCGCTGCCGGCAGATAGCCAGGTAACCAACATAAGTATGATCGGCTCGGCTGCGGACATCACCGATATCTGGAGAAAAGTCGATAACCATCCAAACCTTGTCACGTACTCTGGCCCTGCTATCGAGGGCGAATCTTTTCGTTGGATGGATGCTCACCATTGCTTAGCAAGCAAAGGCGCAGCAGTGACTACACTCAAAGCGCAATTGGGCGCGAGCAACATAATTTGCTTTGGCGACGGAGATAACGACCTCAGTATGTTCGAACTTGCTGACGAAAGTTACGCGCCAGAGAACGCGCGCGACATCGTAAAGCAGTCTGCCACTGCGGTAATTGGACACAACCACAAAGATGGCATCGCCTATTTTCTGCGTGAACGGTTTTCTCTCTAATCAACTCGACGGGTAGTTTAATATATTGCCGACGAGAGCCTAGCTCTTGTCCGGCACCCCTTCTTCCCCGCCTCTCAAAAAACACGCCTCTTCTGCTTATAAAGATTTCCTATTTCGAGTGTAAGTATTATTCTCTATGGTCAAATACCAAATTTTTTAGGAGCAAGACTATGAAGGCATCCAGCTTTACATCTTCCTTTCTTCAAGCTTTGGCCGTGGTTTCGGCCTTCATATTCAGTTCGACGGGATTTGCGCAGCCCGCGACATTTAAAGAGGGCATTCTGCAAATCCCGCAAACCGCCGCCTTAATTAAGGGTGAAGCTCATTATTACAATGATATTCAATTGGCACATGATACCAACGGCAATTTTACTGTGCTTGAGGCAGAGCCGAGCCCACTGGCATTTGTTGAAAGCGTCACTGTCATCATGACAAAGTCTTTACCTCCGCAGGTGAGCATTGTTGTACGAGGGAATAAATCGGTGCCGTGTGTAGAATTACAAAATCCCGCTATATTCAGGGATGGCTTTTCGTTCACTGTAGCGCTTGCGGAAACCAAGATGGGTCCCGCTGAAACTTGCATAGCGATAATAGAGCCTTTCGAAACACACATACGTCTCGATACAGTCGGATTGGAATCCGGTATCTATACCGTAGATGTAAATGGCAAAGAAGAGGGCTTTAGCTTATAGATTTAGCTTATAGATTTAGCTAGTAGCTCTAGATGGTGCCCGGGGCCGGAATCGAACCGGCACGCCCTTTCAGGCGAGGGATTTTAAGTCCCTTGCGTCTACCAATTTCGCCACCCGGGCTGGGGGCTTGAACTGCTTAGCGGGTAGAGTCTTTAATGAGACTCTTAGCAGACCGTGCAACTCGGTTTTACCGCAACTGCTGCAGGAACATAGAGAATGTGAATGGAGGCTGGGGTCGGAATCGAACCGGCGTTAACGGAGTTGCAGTCCGCTGCATGACCACTCTGCCACCCAGCCGTATCACGTTCTTATGCGTGGCCGAACTATAGCAAACCACGCCCCGTGAGGCATTCTTTTTCTGCTAAAGCACGATTACTAATTCAAACCCGTATGAAGTATGAATAAGACGCAGCATATTGCGCTAACTATTTATTTCACAGGGATAGAAAAGAGATTGGAGCGGGAAACGAGATTCGAACTCGCGACCCCGACCTTGGCAAGGTCGTGCTCTACCAGCTGAGCTATTCCCGCTTTATCTGGTCACTCAAGCAAGTGCAAGAGTGTTGAATCAACACTTCAATACTACAAGTGTTTCATCCACTCTGTGAATAACCGCTAGGATTATTCCGATGACAGGGGCCTGATGCCATCCAGAGAGAGCGCTATTTTAATGCCAAACCGTGGCAAGTCAAGCTCTGATCGCATTGGGCAGTGACTTTAAGAGAAATCCGCGCGATATTAAATATTTACTCGCCTCGCATGCTCTTATCACTGCTAAACATTTCGCTCTTAGCTGCCATTAAATACGACAACATAGACCACACGCCCAATGCCGCCGCCACCCAAATCAATCCAAGACCCAAGTGAAATAATAGCGGCATTGCCGACGGGCTTGTACCAAGCAGCAGGGTAATCGCAATCATTTGAAGCGTTGTCTTTAGCTTGCCAACCCAAGCCACGGCGACAAGATTCCTAAGGCCTTTGGTCGCCATCCATTCTCGCAGCGCAGAGATTGTAATTTCTCGCGCCACAATAAGCATCGCAGGAACCAACAAGTCACTATAAGTGGCGAGAAGCAAAATGAGGATTGCCGTAACAAACAGCTTGTCGGCGACAGGATCGAGAAATGCACCGAAGGGCGAGCCTAAATTGAGGCGCCGCGCGAGATAGCCATCTAGCCAGTCGGTAATGCTGCCTATAATAAAAAGACTAGCGGCGATAATCTCCGCTCCGGCAAAATCGGACTGATAACAGAGGACGATAAGCGGAATCAGTGCGATGCGGCTAAAAGACGCGAGGTTTGCCCAGTTAGTCATTTTAATTCTCGTCGTGCTTGGCGCTGTCATGGATGTTGTGCAGCGCTATTCTACACAAGGTGGCGCGACTATGCCCTACCGCAGCCCAACGCAATCTGCCGCGCCACACGACTTTGTCAATCGACATGGTAATGCTCGTAGATAGAGGCGGCGAGTTTTTCACTAATGCCGCCTACTTTCGCGATCTCGGCTTCTGCTGCGCGCTTAAGCCCCTGCTGCCCGCCGAAATGTTTTAACAAATCACGCCGCCGCTTAGGGCCCAACCCCGGAATATCTTCGAGCTGCGAGCGCTTTCGGGCGTTGCCTCTTCGCTGACGGTGCGCGGCGATCGCAAATCGGTGCGCCTCGTCGCGAACCTGTTGCAGGAGGTGTAACGCAGGTGACTCTGTTGCGATTGCTATCTCCTTGACGCGCTCGCTCTCTTTCAAGAACAATGTTTCTTGGCCTGCGCGCCTACTTATCCCCTTGGCAATACCGAGCACGCGCAGTGAATCGAGGTCGAACCGAGCAAGTACATTGGCTGCTTGCGTCAGCTGTCCCTTGCCCCCGTCGATTAGAAGAATATCGGGGAGTTTGCCCTCACCCTTAGTCAAACGCTCGAAACGACGTGCTAACACCTGCTCCATCGCCGCGTAATCATCCCCAGGTGTAATTCCTTCGATATTGAAGCGGCGATAGTCATTTTTTACCGCCCCCTCGGCATCGAAGACCACACACGACGCGACAGTCCCTTCGCCCCCCGTATGACTTATATCGAAGCACTCTATTCTTACTGGCGGCTCATCGAGAGCCAGCGCTTCTTGTAGGAGCGCAAAACGGCGCTTGCTGTTTTGCTTGCTCGCGATATGCGAACCTAGTGCCTCTTGGGCGTTAGTTACCGCCATCTTAAGCCATTTTGCGCGATGACCACGAACATTAGATACCAGACGAATCTTTCGGCCAGCAACATATTCCATTGCCTCGACTAGTGCAGCGCTGTCCTCTAATGCCTCTGAAACAAGTAATTCTGCGGGCAAATTAGCCGCATCGTCTTCGCCAAGATAACTTTGAGAAATGAAATCGCTAAGCAACTCGTCTGCCGCTGACGCAAGTCTGTGCTTGGGAAAGAAATTTTTACTGCCGAGTATACGTCCCCCTCTCACGTAAATTACATGAACACACACGCCTGCAGCTTGCATCGACACTGCGATCACATCGGCATCTTCACCCTGATTAGCGACAACCTGATCTTCTTGAATACGGCGCAATAGGCCGACTTGATCGCGTATTTTCGCGGCCTTCTCGAATTCCAACGCTTCGGCAGCAGCCTCCATATTCTTTGTTAATTCGACTGTAAGCTGCGAGCTTTTACCCTGTAAGAAAAGCGTGGAATAGCGCACATCCCTAGAATACTCTTCTGGCGAGATAAGCCCCACACAGGGAGCGGTGCAACGATCAATTTGATGCTGCAGACAAGGTCTTGTGCGATTCTTAAAATAACTTTCTTGACACTGGCGCACCTTAAACACTTTTTGCATTAACTGAAGCGTGTCTCGTGTCGCAAGAGCGCTGGGATACGGCCCAAAGTATTTGCCTTTACGCGACTTCCGTCCGCGATAAAACATGAGCCGCGGGTAGTCAGCATGGTCGGTTAACAATATATACGGATAAGATTTATCATCCCTAAGTTGAATATTATAGGGTGGCTTGAGTTCTTTGATCAGACTCTGCTCTAGCAGCAGCGCCTCAGTTTCGCTGTGCGTAATACTGATTTCAATACGCGCTATCTTTGCCACCATCGCCATGGTTTTCGTCGTCAACCCTGACGCTCTGAAGTAACTGCCCACTCGTTTCTTGAGATTCCGAGCTTTACCGACGTAAATGACTCGCTCATCAAGATCAACCATTCGGTAGACACCGGGCCGGCTGCTCAGGTTAAGGACAAAATCTTTATGATCGAATGGTTCAGCTGGTAGTGACATACGCGTAACACAGGCTTTGAAAAGTGAGTCAGGTTAGCCCAAGCAAGTTTCTCACTCAAGTGTGGGTGATTAAACGATAAGGACTTCGGGCTGCAGCGCGAGCCCGAACCGCTGCAAAATCGAACTACTCATTTCTTGGGCTAATAAGAAGAGATCCTCCCCTGTCGCGCCTCCGAGATTGACAAGCACTAACGCATGGTTTTCGTAGACTCCCGCGACGCCCCTCGTCTTTCCTTTCCAACCAGCCGCGTCGAGCAACCACGCCGCAGAGAGCTTATAGAAATCGCCCTCATCGATAGGAAAGGCAGGAACATCAAAATTCTGTGCGCGAATTTGGTCAAGTTTGCCAGCCGACACAACAGGGTTTTTGAAGAAGCTGCCTGCATTGCCGATTAGTTTGGGGTCAGGGAGCTTGCTGCGCCGTATTTCGCAAACCGCATCAAAGACCTTCTCCGCAGTCACCGCGCCGTCTGCGGCGAAGCGCTCAGCCAAAGGGGCGTAGGTCAGGACAGGAGAGTCGACGGCAGACAATTCAAACTCTACTTCGAGCACAATATACCTGCCTCTAGGCGCTCGCTTGAAGAGACTATCCCGATAGGCAAAGTCGCAATCGCTGCGTTCGAAATCGACCGCCTCTGCCAGATGCGTATCAAAGGCTCGAACCCGAGTAACAAACTGTTCAACCTCGACGCCATACGCCCCGATGTTTTGAATCGGTGCCGCACCAACGGTACCAGGAATTAACGCGAGATTTTCAAGGCCGTAGAGATGATTGGCTAGGGTCCACTCGACCAGATCATGCCAGTTTTCGCCCGCTGCCACACACAGCTTATTAGCTCCTTCGCGAACAATGCCCACGAGTTTTATAATGACAATTAATCCAGGGAAATCGCGGACGAAAAGCACATTGCTGCCGCCGCCAAGCACAAGCAGCTCAAGGTGGTTATCTCGAGCAAACTCTACTGCTTCGTAGAGTTCGTGCAAATCGTTGACCTCGATAAGATAGCGAGCGCGCTGTTGCACTCCAAACGTCGTGTGACCCTCGAGGGGCGCATTTTCTAAAAGCTTTGCTAAGCGCATAGCGCTCATTGCAAAAACGCTCGCACAGCGGCGAGATCTTCAGGGGTATCGACGCCCGGTGGGATACGGACGGGCGCGACCGACACATGAATCGGCACACCGTTATACAAGGCGCGCAATTGCTCCAGCCTTTCGACCGCCTCAATCGCCGCTACCGGCCAAGTAACAAATTGACGCAGCACGCCTACTCGATAAGCATAGATTCCAATATGACGATAGCATTCAGCAGGGCACGATACGCTTGCAGGAATGGGTGCGCGGCTGAAATACAGAGCCCGACCAGTCTTGTCCATAACAACCTTAACCGAACTGAGTTCGCTGTACTCCCGTTCGTCTTCGATTGACTCACACAGCGTCGCTATACCAAAGCCGGTGTTGAGGTTCAGGCATTCGGCCACCTGATTGATTGCTTCGGGGGGTATGAGCGGCTCATCTGCTTGTACATTGATTACGCTCTCTGAGTCATCTAGTCCGAGTGCATCCACTACCTCACAGATGCGGTCGCTGCCAGACTGATGGGTCGCCGCGGTCATTAAGACGTTTGCGCCAAAGGCTTTCGCGGCCTCTAGAATACGGTTATCGTCGGTCGCAATCACTACCCGTGTCGCCCCACTCAGCAATGCACGTTCCCACGTATGCTGCAGCATAGGCTTGCCAGCAATATCAAGCAGCGGCTTACCCGGCAATCGTGTTGAGGCATAGCGAGCGGGTATAACGACAGAAAAACTCATCGGAAGGACTCTACTTCTTCTAATTTTAGCTCGCGTGCTTCATTAATTAACATCACCGGAACGCCGTCCTTTACGGGGAAAGCAAGCGCATCAACTAAACATATCAGCTCCCCTATCGTGTCAGTGTTTGGTTGTGATTCTTTGTCGAACACAAGCTCACCGTGGCACTGCGGGCACGCGAGTAAAGTCAATAATTTGTTATCTAGCATACAATGCCCTCGTCACAAGTTGTCTGTCTATTACGCTTTACGCCGCTTTACGCCGCTTTCGCTTTTTCCGCTAGCACCGCCGTAAGCCGTTTATCGAATGCTGCAAGTAAATGCTCGGGCAATCGAATCCGAATGCTTAGATACCAATAATTGTGACGTGCAAAATGCGTCACCTTCACGGCGTCTTTTTCAGTCATTACTATCGGCTGGATATCATCAAGGCCGAGCGCGTCAAAGTCGGCTTTTTCAAACCAGTGATGGTCAGTAAAACTATGCCTTAGTACCTTATGCGGCAAATTATCTAGCATTTGATAGAAACGTTCGGGATTACCTAAGCCCGACACAGCCTGCAAGCGACTACCCATCTTAAATGGCGCACCGGCAAAGGGCCTGCGTTCACCACTTACAATATTAACAAAACAATCCGGCTCAACCGTAACCGAGAATCCCTCTGCGGGTTCGCGACTACCGAGCATGCGCGCATCGCACAAGTTGGACTCAACCGATTTCGCAGGCACAGAGCTAGGCCATGTCACCCCGTTGCTAAGCAGTGACGCGCGCAACTCACCGGCAGACACTTTCGATCCGTTGACAATAATCAGGTCAGCATCGCCTAAACGGCTAAGCGGTTCCCGTAATGGTCCTGCAGGCAAACAAAACTCATTGCCAAATTTTCTCTCTCCGTCCACGACTATTAACTCGATATCTCGCGCCATCGCATAGTGTTGCAAGCCATCATCACTGAGGACAACATCAATCGCATGCTCACCCAATAAGGTCTCAATAGCAGCGACGCGATCAGGGTCGATTACGACAGGACATCCGCAGTGTTTGGCAATGAGCAGCGCCTCGTCACCCGACTCCTCGACCGCTGTCGCACCTGTCACTGCGACAGGGAAAATTGCAGCTTTGCTGCCATAGCCGCGACTGACAACTCCCGGCTTAAATCCTTTTTTCTGCAAATGCGTTACAAGCGCAATGAGCAGAGGCGTCTTACCGGTTCCACCAACGCTAATATTGCCCACAACGATAACCGGCACAGGCCAAGGCTTTGCTTTAGCTGCAAGCTGGCTTCTCCTTCTGGCGGATAGACGTTTAAAAAGCGCATGCAGCGGCCACAAGAAATACAGCCAAAGCGCCTTGCTGTACCAAGCTCGCTCCATCAGTCTCATTGGGTTTTCTCGATCGGTTCACGCGTGGCGATACTCAAGCTTGCAAATCCGGCACGCCCGATAGCCTCCATCGCAGTGACGACCGATTGGTGCTGCACTTCAGCGTCTGCCACTAGCACCACCAAAAGGGATGTATCGCCGCCGGATTCAAGCTCGAGCCCACGCACGAGACTGTCCACTTCAGCATTCACAAGGCGACGTCCGTTGATCGCATACCCGCCCTCCTTGTCGACTAACACTTCAATCGATTCGGTCGCGTTTTCAGCGCTGCCTGATGCCTCTGGCAAAGACACTAGGAGTCGCGTCTCGCGGCTAAAACTAGTTGTAACCATAAAAAAGATAAGCAACAGAAAAACGATGTCTATTAACGGCGTCAAATTTAACGCCGGCAGCTCGCGCCGAACTTGCTTAAACTTCACGCGCCGCTGCTCCTTAACTCTACCGTTTTGTCGCTGTGTAATGCGTCGACAAGCTTAAGTGATTCTTGCTCGAGACCTAATACTAACGCATCAACCTTGCGCAGAAAAAACCTATGCGCCGCATAGGCAGGAATAGCGACACAGAGCCCTGCTGCGGTTGAAACCAACGCTTCTGAAATACCACCCGCCAGTGCATTCGCATCACCTGTGCCAACAACCATTATCTGGCCAAATACACGAATCATACCGACCACTGTACCTAGCAATCCCAACAACGGCGTCACCGCGGCTATTGTGCCGAGAGTTTCGAGATACCGTTCTAGTTCATGCACAATCTGAGCGGCAGTTAACTCGATGGATTCGATCATCGCAGCACGACCAAACTTGCTATTAGACAAGCCAACAACCAAAAGCCGCCCTAATGGAGAAGCTCGCCTGACTTCTCTCAAGCGCGAGGAATCGAGCTGCCCGTTCTTAATCCAGGTCCAAACCTGCGCGAGCGCGTACTTAGGCATCACCCTCGCCGTGCTGAGTGTCCATGCTCTCTCTATAACAATCGCAATGGCAATAACAGAACAGAGCAAGATCGGCAGCATCAAAAGTCCGCCTGAGTTAAGTATGTCGAACACTGTGTGGGCTCCTAAGCTTAGAGGTGACAGCCTCGCGGCGGCCCTATCAGCTGCGTCGCTTGGCTAGGCATTTAGGGTTCTAATCTTAGCATAGGCATCAGGGTATGGGTCTCCAATAGCGCCGCTTTGTCAGCCGATAGGCGCGCGATTGCGACACCACTCCCCTCTCATCTAGTCTGACGCTTATCATCCCCGTTACAGCGGTGTTGAAAACGGGTGTCTCTAAGATTTCATACCGTCGGAGCACTTCAGGGTGTGGGTGTCCGAACGAATTTTTGTAACCGGCTGCAACGATAACTATCTCAGGGTCCACCCGCTTTAGCAGCGCATAGGATGACGACGTTTTGCTGCCGTGATGCGGTGCGACCATAACCGTTGCTCGCAGCTGCTCTTGGTAGCGCAGAGCCAAACTTGCCTCCTCGGCCCGTTCGATATCGCCGGTTAGCAGCACCGCTGCCTCGCCCAAAGTGGCTTTAAGTACACAAGACTGCGAATTCCGCGAATTCTGGGAGCCTCGCATGCCCCCCAAAGACTCACCTACAGCCTGTGACACCGGGTTAAGGTAAGAAAAGACTACACCATCCCAGCGCCATGAATCGCCACGACGACACGGGCGTGCATCCATTGCTCTAGCACCGAGATGGCCTTGAAAGGTGGAGAAGTTCTCAGCGTATCCGCCTACATGAATGTCCGTTACGGCAACCGAGCGAAGAACGCCCGCTGCACCGCCAGCATGATCGTTGTCGGCGTGGCTTATAACGAGCCTATCTAGCCGTTTTATCCCTAATACTCTCAGCGCTGGTCGAATCACTGCGCTTCCCATTTCAAACTCTGCACTGAGGCTCGCGCCGGTGTCGTACAAAAGTGCGTGACAATTTGTTCTTATAATCAGCGCCAATCCTTGCCCCACGTCCAACTGATCTAGCCGAAGAGACGGCTGAGCCTGATTACATTCGCCTGCCTGAGCCTCAGAGCGCCAGTCGAGATTATTAAGAGCAAGCATGACTGTCCACATTCCACAGACACAGCGAGCACGCCAGCCAATTGGAACAAGACACGCACAGAGACAGACAAACGCCAGAAGGTAAGAGGCAATAGATGGGGTGACTTGGGGTTCCCAGAGTAAATTTAATTCGGCGCCTACTGCCAATAGGCGCACTAACTGATCGCAGAGAAAATCAGCAATGACAATCGCACCCAAAGCGCTTTGTCCCAGTAGAGCCACATCTAACACAGCTAGTAATGAGGCCGGCAGCAATGCAAGCGTGAGAAAAGGAATCGCGAGCAAATTAATTATTGGCGCAAGCAGAGAAATCCTCACGCCAAAGACGAGCAGAGGGAGAATGAGTCCTAGCGTGACAACAATTTGAGGAAACGCGAATTGCCTCGCGCGCACAGAAAACCTGGAGAGAAGCTGCGTGTCATTACCGCTTTCCTCAAGCGGCGCACGCTGAGGTGGCGCAGCAAAGAGAACTAACACAGAAACCGCAACGAAACTAAGCCAAAAGCCTGAGCCGGTTGCGGCAAGCGGAGAAAGAACAAGAACAAAAGTCAGCGCAAACAGCAGCCCTGTGATAACACCGAAGCGTCGCGAGGAAAGCCTCGAAACCGCGAATACCGTAAGCATTGCAACGGCGCGCTGCGTAGGTAGACTCCAGCCCGTAAATAGGGCAAACCCGGCTGTGCCAAGCAAGCTAAACCAGAGGCAAAATTTTATGCAGTGAGGCGCACGGGAAGCGGCGGTGGGCAAACAAACGAGACAGATTCGCCATAACCCCCGCGACACCATCACTAAGAACATAGCGATCATCCCGACATGAAGACCTGACACTACGAGAAGATGAGTTGTTCCAGTCGCGCGCAATTGATTCCATAATGATTGCGACACCAAGCTAGAATCACCAAGTCCCAACGCCAATACGATACCCGTATTTCTCGCGTTTGCGCTGCTTTCTAGCAACCTATTGCGAATGTCGAAGCGAAGCCGCTCGATTAGCACTGAGGGAGACGGCAACGTTTTATCCACTTCACTTTCTAAAGCTGCCGTTAACTCACCTCGCACATAACTCTTGGCAAGAATTTTGTTTCGGAACAAAAACGCTTCGTAGTCGAACCCGCCTGGATTCGATAAGCCATGCGGTCTGTTCAGCTTAACGACAAGTTGCAGGAGGGTCCCAGGCTTTAGATTGGCCGGATACTCGAGCGGCGTTGCCTCATGCTTGCTGACCAAACCCTTTTCGACCAAACCTCTAGGCAAGTAATAACTCAAGAGAACTTTGCCACTGAAAGGCGTTTGAGTGCTACAACCGGCGTAGGCAGATGTCTCGGATGGGCGTTTTGTTTTACTCGCGTCGCTTAAGCGACACGCAGCACTGACGTCAAACTGAAAGCGGTACGCAGCGCCCGCGATCGTCGGCATATTCAACACCCGCCCCTCTATGAGCAAGGGGATGCCCTCTAAAGACGGTGGTAACTGACGACTCAACTGATTGTCGGCCGTCTGCGCATGAAACAGCGCGCCGCCACAGAACGCCGCAGAAACAGCAAGTAAATAAGCGATACTAGATTTGTGCGCGCCAATGAAGGCTGAACGGCTCACCCCCACAAAGATCGCTGTCAAAACTTGTAAGCCGAGCAGCCATAGCAGCCACAGCACTATGTGAGCCAAACTCGAGGCCCACGTTACAGAGAGTATGCCAAGGCAAAATGCCGAGAGAAAAAATCGCATGAGCCACCTTTGCAGTGGCTCTTAACTCTAGTGTAGCTAGCCCCTGTAGGCGAGTTTCGGCCGAACTAATCTGACCTAACTAATCGCCACGCAGCACCGACGCAGGCCGCAACGCGGCAGCCTGCCGCGCCGGATAGAGAGACGCGAGAACTGAGAGAACTAGGACGCCCGCAGCAATGCCCGCTATATCAGACGCGAGTATTTGCGAAGGCAAAAAATCAATCGGATAAATTTCAGGGTTCAGCAACACCACACCTGTCAACACTTCAAAGGCAGCGGCGATCTCGCCCACCCAAAGAGCCCCAAGCAATCCTAGGCCAACACCGGCGGCTATGCCGAGCAGAGCGATAGCGGCTCCCTGCCAAAGAAAAATGGCCTGAACCGTATTTGCATTAGCCCCGAGCGTCATGAGTATCGCGACATCATCGCGCTTGTCTCGCACAATCATTACCAGACTGACAACGAGATTAAACGCAGCGATGGCAATCAGAAGCCACAGCATGAAGCTGATAATACTGCGCGAAAATTGAATATTTCGGTAGATTGCGCCGAGTGTCGCAGTCCAACTTTCGATAATGATCGAGCCATCGTATTGGCTACTCAATCTGTTTCTTACCCTATCTGCCACAAGCACGTCTTCAGTGACTACATGAAAAGCGGTTTGTGGCGCTCTAATCCGGAGCAGGGCCCGCGCATCGTCGAGCGTGAGTGTAATCAAATTGGCGTCGAGCTGCTCGCTGCCCACGCGGGTAATGGCGGCAACCGTAAACGACTTAAAGGTCGGCAGCGTGGCTAACGGATTCGGTGTGAATTTGGGTGAGAAGACATCGATAGAGCTCCCTACTTCAACCCCGAGATCCCGCGCCAGCGTTGCGCCTATAACAACGTGCCAACGTGACTTGGTCAATTGGTCAAGGCTTCCTGCGATCGTGTAGCGTCCTAATCGTGCGAAGGACTCGCTTTCGGTATCAACCCCATTCATGGCTATGGCGCGGCTCGTGGTAGGTGTAGCGACCACGCCAAGGCTTGAGACAACACGCGAAAGAGAGACAACCTCGCTTGTCGCGGTCAGACTGGCGCCGAGCGCATCCCATTGCTCACGACTGAGTTCTCGCTCACTACTAACAACCAGATGCGGAATAATGCCGAGCACATTCTCGCGCACTTCGCGCTCGAATCCATTCATAACCGACAAAACGACAATGAGTAGTGACACGCCAAACGCAAGTCCTGCGACTGAGATCAACGACATAAACGACGCTAACGAGCTCGATGACCCTGCTCGCACATACCGTGAGCCAATCCGGCGAGCAAGGCGCAGCGACCGTAACAGCGGCATAGCGCCTTCGACTGCCAAATCATCACGCTTCGGCATGCAATTTCCCAGCGTCGAGCGACAACCGCCTATCCATCGCGGCGGCGAGCGATTCGTCGTGTGTCACAACGATAAAACTCGTTGCCAGTGTTGCACTCAAATCTTTCATCAATGCATGAATCTCTAGCGCTGTTTGGCGGTCGAGGTTGCCGGTTGGTTCGTCCATTAACACACATCTTGGGTCGCCAACCAATGCCCGGGCAATGGCGACCCGTTGTCGTTCACCACCAGACAGCTCAGCAGGTTTATGGGTAAGCCTTTCGCCCAAACCCACACGCTCAAGCAGGATAGCCGCGCGCGACGCAGCCTCGCTGTCGGAGACGCCAGCGATGTAAAGCGGCATACAGACGTTTTCGAGTGCTGAAAATTCGGCTAACAGATGATGAAATTGATAGACAAAACCTATGAATCGATTGCGAAGAAAACCACGCTGCACCTCAGACACAGTGGCAAGATCGTATCCTGCAACTGTCACCGTACCCGAGGTTGGAGAATCAAGCCCGCCGAGCAAATTGAGCAGCGTGGTTTTACCCGAGCCCGAACTGCCGACAATCGCAATTCTCTCCCCTGCCTGCACGGTCAGCTCTAATTCATCCAACACGACAATTTCGCGAGGCCCTTGCCGGTATCGCTTCACCAGACCCTCGGCTCGCATAACAGGTTCACTCATAACGTAATACCTCTGCCGGCTCGATTTTACTCGCGCGATAAGCAGGATAGAGGGTAGCCAAAAGACTGATCAGCAGTCCTGCGAAACACACTAAAGCAACCTCACTCCAAACCACCTGTGTTTGCAGGTGAGAGACAAAAACAACATTGCTGTTACCCGTCAGCCAACCAAACGCCTGCTCCAGAAGCAGGCTCAATTTGGCAAGATTAAAGGCAAGCAATACGCCTAAAAGAGCGCCGAGGGTCGTACCGATAAGTCCGCTTACACCGCCCTGCACGATAAACAGTCGCATAACGGTGCCTCGCGAGGCACCCATTGTCCGCAATATGGCAATATCAGGCCCCTTTTCGGCCACCGCCATGACTAGCGTTGAGACTATATTAACGGCGCCGACGGCAACGATGGTTAAGAGCATAAGCCCTGTCAGAAACTTCTCCATAGCGAGCGCGCCGAACAAACTCGCCTGCGCCTCTCTCCATGTTTCGAATTCTATACCTGCAATTCCCAGCACTTGATTACTTACGTCAAGCTCTCGCTTTACTCTTTCAGCCGAAAAAACATCGTCCAGACTTGCCCGCAACAAAGTCTGCGCGTTGCCATCCAGCATCAATGCCTCTCCACGATTAAGTAGAACAATATTGCCACCGCCATAGGCGCCAAAGTCAGCATAACCCAGCACTTTAAACGCCTGCGGCGCGCTCTTGGAACGCCTTAATAGTCTATCGAGCGCTGCAATGGTGAGTTCGTCACCCGGACGAATACCCATCCTGCTGGCTAGCCGCGAATCGAGAAGTACACCATTAGGGGTTTCGTCGAGCGCGCTGAGTGCCTCGCGTGCCCGATCACCCGTATGCCCTGCTACCCCCTGTTCTAGGGCAGGTTCGATACCCCTCACTTGAATAAATTCAGTCGACCCTTCGATGCTCAGCAGCGCTTCAAATTGCACATAAGGTGCTATCGCTAAAACAGAGGCATTGCCTAAGAATGCCTTAGCATAGCGCGGCCATTCAGCCGACATCGTCGGACTCGTCGCAGTCAGATGAGGCACAGACTTGAGGGCTTCGTTACGGAGGAAAGAAATCGAGCCATTCATCACTGACAGGGCAATGATGAGTATCATGACTCCCAAGAGAACGCCCAGCATGGATATCGTAGAAACGAAAGAGAGCAAGCCCGTACGTTTGCGTGCGCGACTGAATCGCACACCGATGAAAATCGAAAGCATTTTGTGCATTTGAGGCTCTATACCCGAGTGAGGAAACTGCCTAACCCGCGGTGCGTTGCAATACTCGTTGCACCGTTTTGAAACTAATGGGTGTCATCGGCGTCGATACAGCGGCAGAAATCGCTCTCAACGACTTGCCTTGGCGCTTGAGTTCGAAGATTTTTTCCAGCGTCCGCTGCTCCGTCGGATTCTCGATAAGCTTGCCGTTCTCATGAACGCTAAATCCGAAAGGCCGACTCCCGCCTAGAAAACGACCCTTTTCTCTCTGCTTGTGCTTAACGCCCTTTATCCGTTCGGCGCTGCGACGCGCCTCGAGCCCGGCAAACAGTGCTGCGGCCTCGCTAAACGCCAACGTATAGGCGTCGTTGGTTAATTCCGCCTCCAAATCACAGCAATGCAGCGCCACGCCCCGCTCGCGCAAGCAATTAATGAGTTTGTCTATTTCTGAAGTCGAACTGCATAAGCGCTGAACTTGCGCGCAAACCAACACATCGCCCTCTTTGAGCATAGCAAGCAAAGCGGCTCCTTGAGGTCTATCCGACAGCCCGAGATCCCAGCGGCAAGCACGATCTAACAGATTCTGGGTAACAAACCAGCCACGCGCGAGGCAATAGGTTTGCACTGTCAGCGCTTCGGATTCCAGCACGGCACTCAGCGTGGCGTCTTCCACCTCTTCTAGCTGTGTTGTTCTCGAGTAGGCATACACTGTCATCTGTTATAGGGTCCGCTAAATACTGGCAAATTACTGATAATAAGGGTAATTATTGCTAATTTTCGACAGGAGCTAGATGGCCGATCGGCATTCTACGCACAGGCACTTATCTGACGCAAGCCAATGCCCGACGTGAGCAGCTTTTAACCACAGCCCATTTGCCTCTGCGATCAAGCACGAGAGCACTCAAGAAAGGCGGCGTAAGTAATTGAGTATAAGCAACTTTACTGTTATATTCCAAGAACATTAAGCGACGGGCTGGACTTAACCCCTCCGCAGACGATGGGCGCTCTGCGAAGAGAGCCAAACGCAAGACCGAATTCATGAAGTAAATAAGCAGTAATACCAGCACGGGCTGGAGCGCAATGATGATTAACATCGTAGCCAAATTGACCTACTGCTAGAAAGGGAAACGATAAGGTTTTCCACGACAAGTAAAAAGGTGACGTTCAAGAAGAACAGCCTTTGTAGTAAACCAAGCGAAGGTGGCACCAAGAGGAGGATAAGACTCCCGATTGCAGCGGTAAGACCCTGTAACCGCGAGCGACAACTCGACTGGCCACCTCAACAATGTCCCCGCAGCGAGATTAGGGAGCAAAAAGCCCCCCGCTGCCGGAAATCCAGAGAGATCTAGGAAACAAGATTCATCGCACCAAAAAAGTAAACGCCGAAAACAACCGCCGCAAGGCGATGCGATAAACGGCGGCTAGTTTGGTGGGACAACGATACAAGACAAGATTAGCTTTTTATTTTATTTGTTAACGAGATCGCAATTCAGACAATGTCTAACTACGCACACAAAGCAAGTTCGATAGGCCTCCCCACTGGGACCGGCCGTCTTAGCGGCATCTACGACACCTTAGAAGCATTAGAGACATCGGGTAAGCACGCCTTTTAACCGGCATACCCCCTCGCTTTACGCGAATGTCCTCGTCCACTGTATTGGCTACGGCTCACGCTTGCGTGCACGCTGTGGGTAGCATGACGCCCTGAACGGTATCCGCTACCAAAGAATCCCTTCCTAGTTCACTCCCTGGCAACTTAAGGAAAGTGAACTAATGAAAAGAATGCTAATCAATGCAACGCAAGAAGAAGAACTTCGCGTCGCCCTCGTTGATGGACAACGTCTCTACGACCTCGACATCGAAAACAGAACTCGAATCCAGAAAAAAGCAAACATCTACAAGGGTAAAGTCACCCGCGTAGAGCCTAGTCTTGAGGCCGCATTCGTTGATTTTGGCGCCGAACGACACGGCTTCCTGCCACTCAAAGAGATCTCAAGCGAGTATTACGCAAAGGATGTAAAGAGCAACGGTGAGCGGACCAACCTGAAGGAGCTTATACCAGAAGGCACCCAGGTTATCGTCCAAGTCGAAAAAGAAGAGCGCGGCAATAAAGGCGCAGCTCTTACCACTTTTATCAGCCTCGCGGGTCGCTATTTGGTACTAATGCCCAATAACCCGAAAGCAGGCGGTATCTCTCGCCGTATCGAAGGCGAAGAACGTAACGAATTACGCGAAGCACTGCGCGGCCTCAACATCCCGGACGGCATGGGCATGATTGTGCGCACGGCAGGCATTGGCAAAGGCCAAGAAGAACTGCAGTGGGATCTCGATTATCTCCTCGCTCTCTGGCAAGCGATCGGTGACGCCTCAGAAGTGAAGCGTGCACCCTTCCTGATTTATCAAGAGAGCAACGTGATCATCCGCATGATCCGCGACTACCTGCGCAAAGATATTGGCGAGGTATTGTTCGATACACAGGAAGCGTATGACGAGGCTATGACCTTTGTGAAACAGGTTATGCCGCAATATGAAAGTCGCATCAAACTCTATTCCGATTCGCTTCCGTTGTTTAACCGCTATCAGATCGAAAGCCAGATTGAGAGCGCCTTCGAGCGCGAGGTTAAACTCCCTTCGGGCGGGTCGGTTGTTATCGATCCCACCGAAGCGCTAATTTCAATAGACATCAACTCCTCGCGTGCAACGCGTGGCGCCGATATCGAAGAGACAGCACTCAACACGAACTTGGAGGCCGCCGATGAAATAGCACGGCAGCTGCGCCTTCGCGACATGGGTGGACTCGTCGTTATCGATTTCATTGACATGGGGTCTAATAGAAACCAACGCGAGGTCGAGAATCGGATGCGTGACGCACTCGAAGCCGATCGAGCGCGAGTCCAAGTAGGACGCATTTCACGCTTCGGCTTACTTGAAATGTCTCGCCAGCGCCTCCGTCCTTCACTCGGTGAGACGAGCGCAATTACCTGTCCTCGCTGCAGCGGCCAGGGCAGCATTCGTGATGTCGAGTCTCTCGCGCTGTCAATATTGCGCATCATCCAAGAAGAGGCGAACAAGCAGAAATGTGCCGAAGTGCGTGCCGATGTACCTCTTATCGTTTCGTCCTATCTTCTCAATGAAAAGCGAGCTGCTTTGGCCGAAATCGAAAATCAAAGCGAAACCAAAGTAGTTATCTCCGCTAACCCAGAGATGGAAACACCTCATTACAAAATTACCGGCCTCAATCAAGCCGCCGAGGTTTATGATGTCGATATCACTGCGACACCAGAGCCTATTAATAGCGCTAAGAACTCGGCACCAGTTGCCGCGGTTCAACGCCCCTCTGTCGAAGGTGTTCCTATTCCTCAGGCGCCAGCACCTTCGGCCGCCAAGTCAGGCGGGAAAGCCGAGAAAAAATCTGGCCTATTAGCTGGCTTGTTTGCAGCAATAGCCAGCTTATTCGGTAGTGCGGAGAAAGAAGAAGAGAAGCCCAAACGAAGCGGTAACAACAACCGTGGCGGCCGCAATCGATCGAGTTCGCGTGGCCAACGTGGTCAGCAGAGCCGAAATCGAGGTGACCGCAATGATCGCGCAGCAAAGAGCGACGGTGATGACAAATCAGCGACTGATGAGCATGATAATTCGGGTGCAAAAGCCGAACGTGGAGAACGTCGTTCGCGAGGCGGACGTCGCGGTGGGCGCAATAGAGACAACACACAGGACAACTCTGCCGCGTCAAACAACGACGACTCAATCGCGGAAAATAGCGGAGAGAACAGCACTTCTGAGCGCAGTGGCAACGATGAGACGCGACGACGACGATCTCGCTCACGTAGCGGCGATCGCAAAGAGGAAACTCGCGGCGATCAAAAGGCAGCAGAAAATGACTTAGCTGCAGATGATGAAAGCGCAAAATCTGAGTTTTCACGACGTCCAGCAAGCCGGCGACCCAAAAACACGACTCCGCGCAAGCGTGGGCCGCGTCCCGACCTAGAGAAACCCACTGAGGCAACGGCTGCAACTGAAGACGAGACGAAGCCTGAAATCGCGGCAGCAGCGCCGTCGACTGCACTGGAGTCAGAAGTATCTCGCCGACCGTCGCTCGCCGAAGCACTAGACACGATCAGCGCAAACGCCGTGAGGGAGGAATTGCCCGCACAGAGCGAAGAGTCTGTTGTACCAGCGGAGGTCAGCGCAGAGGTGAACAACGAAGCAAACGAAGAGACTAGCGCTGTCGAAACCGACGCAGCGAGCGAGCCAAGTGGGCGTAAAACGCGTGAGAGACGTCCTCGCCGACCGCGTAAACGTGCGCCGCGTGATCAAGAAGCCGCAGCGACTACATCGTCTGATGAGGAAGTCGCTCAAGCCGATGCGACCCCGTCTGCGGACACTCAGGAGCAAAGCGCTCCAGTAGAAGCCGTAGAAGTCTCAGAAGCTGCAGAAACCGTAGAAGCAGTTGAAGCAGTAGCTGCAATTCAATCTGCGGAGATTGCAACACAGTCTGCGGAAGTTGTTGTGGACACTACGCAGACGCCTGAAACCGTTGCCGAAGCACCCACGGACGTTGCTGCACAGCCTTCACCGCGAAGACGAGCGCCTAACGACCCGCGCCACAAGCGCGGCTAACAATTTAGTCAGGAATTTTACAAAAATCATGTAAAAAAATACCCCGCTGGCATTCGCCAGCGGGGTATTTTTTTTTGCGGCCGTCTAATTCGCAGAGCTCACCTTAAGAGATGAACTTTACACTTAAAGCGCGGCTTCTAGTTCGGGTAATGCAACGAATAAGTCGGCTACGAGGCCGTAGTCGGCGACCTGAAAAATAGGTGCTTCTTCATCCTTATTGATGGCAACAATCACCTTGCTGTCTTTCATACCGGCAAGATGTTGAATCGCGCCCGAGATACCCACGGCAATGTAGAGGTCAGGAGCGACGATTTTACCGGTTTGTCCAACCTGGTAATCGTTAGGCACAAATCCCGCGTCAACGGCTGCGCGTGATGCGCCGATGCCCGCGCCCAACTTGTCTGCGACTTTTTCGAGTAGAACGAAATTGTCACCACTCTGCATGCCACGACCACCCGAAATAATGATGCTTGCTGCCGAAAGGCTTGGGCGCTCTGATACCGACAGTTCTTCCGAAACGAAACTTGCAACGCTCTGCTCAATCACCGTGTCAACAGCGTCGACTGATGCAGAACCGCCTTCCGCCGCAGCCTCAGCGTATGCGGTCGTCCGCACAGTGATCACCTTAATCGCATCGCCGCTTTGCACTGTCGCCAATGCGCTACCAGCGTAAATGGGACGAACGAACGTGTCGGTTGACTTAATAGTCACTATGTCAGATATCTGTGCGACATCGAGAAGCGCAGCCACTCTTGGCATTAAGTTTTTACCCGTTGTCGTAGCGGGCGCCAGAATATGGGTAAAATTGCTCGCCACTTGGGCAATAAGCGGAGCGACAGCTTCTGGCAATTGATGCGCGTAGACTGCAGAGTCCGCCACCAAAACCTTGGCAACGCCAGCGATCGATGCGGCTTCGTTAGCTGCCGCTTGACAGTCGGTACCGACGACTAAAAGGGTTATCTCTGCGCCTAGCTCTGCGGCCGCAGTAATTGTATTGCGCGTCGCAGACTTAATGCTCGCGTTATCGTGTTCGGCTACTACTAATGTTGTCATCGTTTCCACCTATATTACTTTGGCTTCGGTTTTGAGCTTTGCGACCAATTCGTCGACCGACTCAACCATGATTCCTGCAGACCGTTCGGCAGGCGCCTCGACGCTGAGCGTCTTAAGATTAGAGCTGACATCCACGCCAAGTTCGGCAGGAGTTGTTGTATCGATTGGCTTTTTCTTTGCCTTCATAATGTTAGGTAATGAGGCATAACGGGGCTCGTTCAGTCGCAGGTCTGTGGTTAACACTGCCGGTAGATTCAGGATTACTGTTTGCTCACCGCCGTCGATTTCTCTCGTTACTTCAATTTTACCCTCGCGGACTTCGGCATTGCAGGCAAAAGTACCCTGTGGCCAATCACAGAGCGCGGCAAGCATTTGACCCGTCTGATTATTATCGGTATCGATCGATTGCTTACCGAGAATAACGAGATCTATACCCTCTTTCTCTATAACCGCTTTCAGGAGCTTGGCAATGGCGAGGGGTTCAAGCGCTTCGTCGTTCTCAATAAGAATGCCCCGGTCGGCGCCGAGCGCGAGCGCAGTGCGGATCTGCTCTTGACACTGTGTCGCACCAATCGATACCGCGATAACCTCATCCGCAGTTCCGGCTTCCTTCATGCGGATAGCCTCTTCAACGGCAATTTCACAGAAAGGATTGATTGCCATCTTGGCATTGGCGAGGTCGACACCTGTCCCATCTGACTTTACTCGAACTTTTACATATGCGTCGACGACGCGCTTAATAGCTACAAGAACCTTCATGGATTCTCCCATTAGAAGCTGCACTCAAGGCAGGCTTCGGTCTGATTTACGAGGTGGTATACAGCAGAGTATACAAGTTGATCCGCGGCGTTCTGCGGGGTTAAGACATTGCGCTCAGCGTCTTAAAACAGCCGCTAATCATGCCGCTTTTGCCTGCTCAGGTCAAATAACGAGAGTATTTATGACAGCGTATTGCCAACAGCGCGGCGCGAGAAAAATTGTGTGTGCGTGTCGCGAAAAACCATTTTATGCCAAAGCAAAAAATACTCCGCTACTCCAAATGCCAAGACTATGAGTTGAGTCTTCGCCTATCTTTCCTGCCGTACTATCTGCAGCACAATCTACAGCACTCTCAACAGCAGTATCAGCTCTGTTAACAACCAGCTCTGCCAGCTGATAGAACACCGATCGCGAAACCAAGCCCAGCAGTCCCGCTCTCACATTTACGGTAGGATGAGGCTCAGCGTTTCCGCTGCTCTCAGCACCGATAAACAATGGATGCTCCGCGCCGATCGCAACCTCTTCGCCGAGGCTTGTGCGTAAATGGAGCGTCTGCGTCGAAGCATCACCGGCATTTTCAACCCTGAGCGTGGTCAGCAGAAACGGACAGTCTTCGACTCGGATGCGCACTTTCTCAAAGGGGGTTACCAGAAAGTACTCCCCTTCGTTAAACAAGAGAACAGAGGCAAACAGCTCTGCCATACCTTTACGCCTGATCGGGCGACCTTCATGCCACCAACTGCCATCCCGACGAATCTCGATATCGATATCTCCACAAAAGGGAGGATTCCACAAATGCACAGGCGCCGCGCCGCGCCAATCACCGGATTCCGCAGCCGCTGCTATCGACTTAATTTTATCTGCTGCTAAGTTTTTAATGAGCGTCTCTCCCGTTTCTTTTGCCGTGATTTACTACTGGTTCTCGTCTTTGGCGACGTATTCGGCGCACCAGACACGCCCCCAATTGCTCTCCAATTTAGCATAGAGCTGTTACACTGCAAGGCTAAGAATCGCAGGCAGCCAGACGGACCGAAGACTCATGGATATCCCTAAACCTCAGGCCGGAAAACTAGCGCAAATACCTGCCGATCGCTTCACCGAGCTTTTACTTAATTCAACCCCACTGATCGATGTAAGAGCCGAATGTGAATACCACGATGGGCATATCCCTCACTCGGTCAACCTGCCTTTGTTAAACGATGGAGAACGGGCGGAGGTCGGCACTTGCTACAAACGGAAAGGGCAAGAGGCAGCGATCACGTTAGGCACTGAGCTCGTTTCCGGCGATACTAAAAAAGAAAGAATGTCTGCTTGGATACGCTTTATAGCAGACAATCCAACGGCGGTAGTACTTTGTTTTCGAGGAGGCCTGAGGTCTCAGACTGTACAAAAATGGCTTGCCGAAAACGGATTGCAGCGTCCGTTGATAAGCGGAGGATACAAAGCCCTGCGCCGTCATTTGCTGCGCACGACAATACGTGTCGCAAGCGAAAAAAAGATCATAATCGTAGCGGGAAAAACCGGAACGGGTAAAACTCACCTGATCAACAACCTCACGCGCTCGGTCGATCTCGAAGGTCTCGCCAATCATCGCGGTTCGGCATTCGGCAGGCGCGTGTCAGCACAGCCCGCTCAAAGCGTATTTGAAAATCTATTAGCCCTCGATTTATTGAGACAAGAGCGCGAGGGCGGAGCGACACTTTTCCTTGAGGATGAAAGCAGAGCGATCGGGTCGATCTCGCTCCCTCTAGAACTGCATCGTGCAATGAGCGTCGCGCCAATCGTTCGCGTAGAAGAGTCGTTGGATTTTCGGGTTGAGACAATACTTAACGATTATATTGTGTCTAATCTTACGGATTTCAGGCTGCTAGACCCTGTGCAAGGAGACTTTTTATTTTCGGAGTCTCTTCTTGCTAGTTTGGATAGAATAAAAAAGCGACTCGGAGGCGAGCGTCATTCGGCTCTGCGCGACATCATGTCTGCGGCTCTCACTAGCAATAACGACCATGACCAGCATCGCGCATGGATACGAGGATTACTTGTCGATTACTACGACCCGATGTACGAGTATCAGATGACAAAGAAAGCGCGACGCGTTGTGTTTAAAGGCGACAGCGACACATTCCTCGAATGGGCAAGCGAGTTCGATCAGCTACAAACCTAAGTCACAAGAAGTAACCTACACTAGGCGGCACGAAGCGCATGGCCATTACTCGATTCAAATTAGACGACACACTCCGGAAAGCCCTCGACTCGGGCATTACGTTACTCACCCCAAACTATCGTCTTGCCGCGTCTGTCCTCGAAGCGTTTGGCGGTGCATCCGCCACTACAAGCTGGCGCGAGCCCAATGTTGTTCCTGTCGACATCTGGATCGCGCAAGTGTGGGAAATGCTTTCTACACGCGGACTAAGCCCCTATGTCGACTTGGACATACTGGAACCAGGCCTCGAAAGAGAGCTCTGGCTAGAAGCCGTAGAGGAGACACGCGAAGAGCATCCTCTTATCGACGCCTCCGCAATGGCGCGCATTGCCTCGCGCGCTTTTCAAGATCTTCGCCGCGCCTCTGCCGAGAGCAGCGTGCACTGGCTACAAGAGTATGATTATCTCGACGATGTCGCACTTTTTAATACGTGGCAAACCCATTTTTTATCGCGATGTGACGCCTTAGGGCGCATAACCTTGGTCGAGGCGACCTCCCTACTCGCCCAGAAATTAGACGCTTCGAGCGCGAAATTACTCGGCGATATAGCGACTCTCAATTTCTATGAAACGCCGGCAAATTATCGCGCCCTGTTCGAGCGTCTATCCGAACACACTTCATTACGCGGATTTCTGACGCTCGATGAAAGCCGGTTTTCAGAGACGCCGAACGATCTTCTGGCTGCAAACAACGTGACTGCTTGCAGGACCGAATTCAAAGAGCAGGCTAACGAAATCCAAGCCGCGGCTAATTGGGCACTGATGCTGCAACAAAAAGACCCTGGGTCTCATATCGGTATCATAACGCCGGCACCTGCAAACGTGCAGCAAGATCTCGAGCGTGCGCTTCGCCGCAGCTATGACCAAAACGCATTCCTCCATATTATAGAAAAGCCCCATCTGATAAACTCGAGCAACACCGGCACCACACTGTCCGACACCGCGCTAGCCAAGGATGCGCTACTCTTACTGGGGCTCAATAAAGAGCGGCAATCGCTCGTCGACTTTTGCAGATTATTGAGATCACCTTTTGTTATCGGGGCAAAGGAAGAATCCGAGCAGAGAATCAGGTGCGAACGAGTCCTCAGGCGCCGATTGCAGGCTAACACTCGTCGCCACGCGATCACCAGAATCACAGGGGCGAATGAAAAAGATTATGCATGCCCGTTATTACACAACGCCATGCTCGACGCCCGCACTCTTCTTCGGTCAGCCGAAACCAAGACCACGGCGCGTGCATGGGCTAGCGTTTTCCGCGACCAACTCGCCCTCCTTGGCTGGCCTGGTGACAAAAACTCACTTATCGAAAAGGCGTCACTCGATGCTTGGGAAACTGTACTCAGCGCGTTCGAACAAAGCAGCGAACTTGGCAGATCACTGACTCTAAATGCAGCGCTCGGCGCGTTACAACGCCTTGTAGACGAGCATCGGAGGCAGAATGTTTACCGCCAGCAATGCGCGCTTTCGCTGTATTCGCCGGCAGAGGCTGCTGGAATGCATTTTACGCATCTGTGGCTTCTCGGTTTCGACGATCAGAGCTGGCCACAAGCCGCCCACCCCAATCCTCTCATTCCGCCTGCGCTGCAACGGGAACTAAACATTCCAGGCTCTAATGCCTCGCTTCAATATTCGGCTGCTAGAAACGATTTAGCAGTATTGTGCTCAAACGTGAGTAAGAGTGTCGTCGCCAGCTATTTCTCACAAGGTGGCGATTCTGAATTCCGTCTCAGCAATTTATTATCGAGTCTGCCCTTTAATGGCGCCACGCAGGCCATTGCCCTCAAAGCAGATAAACCGCCTAGTGCAGACCTAAGGGGAGAGTTAGAAGAGTTTCTCGACCAACGTCGAGTGCCCGTTTCGAGCCTCGAAAAAATTCGTGGCGGACAAGCACTGATCACCTCTCAGTCGCAATGCCCCTTCCAAGCCTTTGTTAAAAGGAGACTCAATACCGAAGAACTCGACACATTTAAACACGGCCTCGATCACCGTGAACGTGGCCAAGCGATTCATGTGGCATTGGAAAACTTGTATGCAGCAATCCCGCATAAAGCAGCGCTTGTCTCTTTAATAAGCAGCCGCGATGAGGAATTAGACACGAAGCTAAACGCGGCTGTGGCGGTCGCCATAGAGGAGCTTAGAAAACAACAGCCTGAGCTGATGGGACCTGTTTTCTCAGAGATTGAGTCTGCGCGCATCAAACGAATGCTTACGAGGTTTATCCTTCGAGACAGTGAGCGCGGTGACTTCACGTCGAGCTCGCTTGAAAAACAGTTTATCCTCTCCTTACCGGGCTTAAAACTTAGCCTAAAAATCGATCGGATCGATCAACTCAATGATGGTAGTTTTGCGCTAATCGATTATAAAACTGGCAGCACGATCAAGGCGATCAGCTCGCTTCAGCACGCGCGGCCCGAAGAGATGCAGCTTCCAGTCTATTCGACTGCGGTCACGCGAGATGCAAACCTCGATGTCTCTGCACTCGCTATCGCTCAAGTTAATCTCAAAGCGGTTGGCTACAAGGCTTTGGCACGAGGCGCCAACTTCGATCCGAGCATCGCCCCGCTGACCGGAGGCAAGCCGACTGCAAAAGACAAAACCTTTGAGCGAGACCTAATTTCAGACGCCGCAAAATGGTCAGAAAAAAGGGCAAGCTGGGCAACGCTGGTCGATGAACTTGGCGCAGAGTTTGTAGCGGGCGAGTCGAGGGTTGCCCCGATCAAGTCAACGACAGTCTGTGAATACTGCCGACTACAAAGTGTCTGCCGAATTACCGCACTAAGAGCAGATGATGGATTTGACGCAGAAGACGACAGCGATGGAGCAGAGGTATGACGGGGGTTGTAGAAGACAGTGGCGAGCGCGAAATGGCGCTCGATCACGAAAACAGCTACATCGTACAAGCGCCTGCCGGCTCAGGAAAAACAGAGCTTCTAACGCTGCGTTACATGAGCCTTTTAGCCCGCTGCGGTGAGCCCGAGGAAGTGCTAGCTATCACGTTTACTCGTAAAGCGGCGTCGGAAATGCGCGACAGGATTATTAAATCGCTGCAGGCGGCTAAAGACCACCGAAGCAAGTACAGTATTACTCTACTAATGAGCGACAGCGAAGAAAACCCGATTAAGGACTCCCTTAAACGGCAAAATTTTCGCATAGCAAACAGCGTTCTCGACGCAGATGCCGAGAAAGGCTGGAACTTAGACCGGCATCCGGGAAGGCTGCGTATACAGACAATCGACAGTTTCAATATTTATCTGGCTAATCAACTGCCCATCGCTTCGCGAGTGGGTGGAGACTTGAGCGTAACGACCGACGTCACCCCACTCTTTCAATCGGCTATTACCGCGACGCTGTCGTTACTCGAAGATGAGAGTGATGATGGTGCGAGCGTTAGAGCATTGTTCTCTCATTTAGATAATGACATATCACGCATCGAACCATTGCTGCTGAGTTTATTGAATAAACGAGACCAGTGGCTGGACTCTCTCTCGGCATTACTTTCCAATCCCATCGATGCACAGAATACGCTAAAAAATTATATCGATGAGCTTGCAGTCGAAACGCTTGAGTCACTCGCCGATTGTTTAGCGCCGTATGCGGCCACCCTAATTCAACTCAATAATTATACGTCTGAACATTGGTTAGCCAAAAATGGCCCTGGACCAATTGCTCTCACCTCGATGCCCACGGCCAGTAGCGAAGACCTAGAACATTGGACACAGCTTACAAGACTGCTTTTGACTGGCTCAGGCAGTTGGCGTGCACGTATTACCGTGACAGAAGGCTTCCCTAATCCTAAGAACGTGCCGAAAGAGCTAACGGAAACTGCTACTAAAGCGATTCAAGAAATCAAAAGTCTCATCTCTGAAATCGCCGAAAGCCCGCAAGGTGAATTAATCCGTTACTCGTTACAAACACTTACAGGCCTCCCCTCCGCAGCGTCCATTAATAACCAATGGCCGCTCTTGTCTGCACTTCTCAAGACGCTGCGCAGATTGAATCAGGAGCTGATTCTAGAATTCACACGCCGCAGCGTGATCGATCACACTCAAGCGGGCGGCGCCGCTGTCGCTGCACTCGCCGACTATGACGGCCCCACAGAGCTTGCTCTTGCGCTCGACAGCAAACTTTCGCATATCTTGATCGATGAATTTCAAGATACCTCTGAGCGCCAAATCGAGCTTATTAAGCGGCTGATTAGCGGATGGACGCCCGGGGATGGTCGAACGCTTTTCGTCGTCGGCGATGCGATGCAGTCTTGCTACAATTTCCGTAATGCGAATGTCGGTATCTATTTAAATGTACGCGCCAATGGCATCGACGACCATCCCGTATTACCGCTCGATTTAACGATGAATTTTCGTTCTCAAGCGCCTTTGGTACGAAAGATAAATCAAATTTTTTCACAGGCTTTTCCTGAGCATGAGAATATCTCTCAAGGTGCTGTTCGCTACTCTAATTCAGTTGCTGGCCGCGAGGCATCAGCAATCGCACCCTTGAGCGCGACATGGATTAGCTACCCCGAAAGCGAGCGCTTGCCTGAAGCAAAGAGTCTCGAGGCGAAGAAAATAGCGGGAAGAGTTAAACAATTGAAAGCGGGTGACCCGAGCGCTTCGATAGCAATACTCGCGAGAACACGCAATCAGTTTAAACACATCGTCGCCGAATTCAGAGCCGAAGGCATCGACTGGCTCGCCACTGACATAGACCGTCTCAGCACGCTCACAATCATTAGCGATCTAATCGCTTTGCTAAGAGCATTGATCAATCCCGCTGACAAAATTGCTTGGCTTGCTATCCTTCGCGCGCCTTGGTGTGGCCTCGACAGTGCAGACCTTTTCTATGTTGTAAGCAGTGATAAAAACGCGAGCATTTGGAAAAACCTACAAACATTAAGCAGCTCCTTGACCGAATCACAAAATGACGAGTACACCTTGTCAAAAGAGGGATTAGCGCGGGTAACAGCGATTAGCTCCACGCTCGATGTGCTATTGCAGGCAAGAATGCATTGTTCTGTCCGCGAACTCATGGAATGCGCCTGGCAACTGCTTGGGGGCGACGCGCTTATAGCTAACAACGTTGAGGAGAGATCCGTAGCGTATTTCTTCACACAGTGCGATCAACATGAAAACTGCTACGGGATAGATGATGTCGAGGCGTTTGCAGAAACGATTGAGCAGAGTTTTATACCCAGCGAAATAAATGAAAGTGAGAGTCAGGAAAGTGGCACAGTTCATCTCATGACGATTCACAAATCGAAAGGACTACAATACGATCACGTCATTATCCCGCAGCTCAATGGAAAAAGCCGCTCTAACGACAAAGATCTCGTCATCCTGCACAACCGATTAAACCGAAGAGGAGTCGCAAGACTTTTCATTGCTGCGTTACCTGACCCTGGAAACGAAACCGGCGGCAACAAACAACCTGACGACACACTTTATGAATTCGTCAAAGGCGAGCATAAGCAGAAAGATCTCTACGAAGAAACTCGTCTGATCTATATTGCGATGACACGCGCAAAGCATAGCGTAAGCCTCTATGCCACGCTGCCCGAAAACACAGACAAAGAAGGTAATGCGAAAGCCCTAGCACCCGCAAACAACTGCCTTCTGGCACGCATATGGGAGCCGCTGCTAGGTCTTAACGATTTTTCGCCCGCGCAAATAGCGATCGGCGCTCCAACCAAAAACACGCCAGTCGAATCCGCTGATAACTTCCCTGCGATCACATCGATTAAGCGGTTTCGCACTGTATGCCGCGTATCCGAAGATCAGATGCGAATCATTACAGAGCAACTGGCACCTACACTTGCCGAAGAAAAAGCAAATGAAGATACTCAAGACAAAGAGCGCCAACTGTCGAAACTGCTAGGGACTCTTAGCCACGCTTTTCTCGAAGCGTTCTGTCTCAGCGCCTTCGATCCCGAGGTAACCCTCCATGCTTTAGCGCCCCGCTGGCGGCGCAAACTGATCAGACTCGGTGTCGACGAAGCGCAGGCAGAGGCTCGAATAGTGGAAACGCAGCGGGAACTTTTGCGCTGTCTCAATGGCGCGAATAGGTGGGTTTTTGATAGCGTCGGCGTACAAGCTGAATGCGAACTCAAGCTCGCTACGAGTGAGCGCCAAGGCGATGAGGAGTATCACAAACACCGAGTTGTCGACCGCACCTTAGTCGTCAATGGAGAACGCTGGATTATCGACTTCAAGACCTCTCACAAACATGAGGCGCAAACTGAAGAAGAATTTATTGCCTCACAGAAAGAAGAATATCGGCCACAGTTGGAGAGCTATGGCGAATTATTTAGAGGGTTCGAAGACACGCCACAGCGTCTTGCGCTACTGCTAACCTCGATCGATGCGCTCGTTGAGCTGTGATCAATCCCTATTCTAATTCGGCGTCAGCAACAGCGAAAATCCCCGGCGCGTTTCGAAGATAACCTTTGTAGTCGAGCCCGAAACCGAATACAAACCTGTCTTCTATCTGCAGACCAATGCACTCTGCGCGCGCGCCATGGATTCGGCGCTCGTGCAGTTTTTCGACAAGCACGGCACCGTAAGCCTTTGTAGCGCCTTGCTCGAGAGCATAATCGCAAACTGCTTTAAGCGTATTGCCTTCATCGAGTATGTCGTCCACTACAATAACAGGCCTGCCCGCTAGCCGCTCTCGAGGATAGCTTAACCAATTGAGCTCCCCTCCCCTCACTTCATCTCGATAACGGGTAGCGTGCAGATAGTCAACCTGCAATGGAAAATCTAAAAGCGGCGCCAAGCGCCCCGTGAGTATCAGCCCGCCATTCATAACACAGAGTAGCAAAGGATCGCTGCCTGCAAGATCGCGCGTAATCTTCTCTGCCATGCGCACAATCGCAGCATCGCAAGCTTTGTCATCAAACAGACACGTTGCCGTTTGGCGTATGCGCTCAATATCCAAAGTGTCGGCATGTAGCGCGTTCAAAATCATGACTGGGCGGCCTGAACTAATTGAATCTTATCTAAGCCATCGATAGTGCGAGTCGGGAATGCAAAATCGGCGTCGTGTTTATGAACAATGTCGATAATTTTCAACATGACATCCTGTTTGATCTCATGGAACTCAATCCAGTTCGTTGTCTTCGTAAACGTGTAGATAAAGAAATCGAGCGAGGATGCTGAATACGACACGAAGTTGACGATCAATGTATGAGACGCATCTATCGCTTCGTGCGATTGCAGCATTGCTTTCACTTCATTAACAATCACGCCCATTTTCGACGCGTCGCTATAGCGAATGCCAATTGTCTCCTTGATACGACGATTGGTCATACGCGAGGGGTTCTCGAGCGCCAATTTATTAAACAATGAATTGGGAATATACAATGGCCGTTTATCGAAGGTTCTTACCACGGTAAGTCGCCAGCCTATTGTTTCAACCGTGCCCTCGATCTCTCTATCGGGCGAGCGTATCCAGTCGCCAATCGCAAAAGGCCTATCAAGGTAAATCATCAGACCGCCAAAAAAATTGGCCAGCAGGTCCTGTGCAGCAAAACCAACGGCAATACCACCAACTCCACCGAATGCCAACAGCGCCGTAATTTGTATTCCGAGCGTGGGTAGTAACACCAAGATCGCCGAGATTACGACAGACAAACGCAGCAGCTTTGCCAATGCAATTAGCGTCGTTGGGTCTAATGAGGTTTGAGTTGGGTGTTCACCGGCAAGAATCTTGCGCCGGATTCTTTCTTCGGCCAGAGAAATGAAACGCACCAAAAACCAAGCCACGAGTATGACCAGCGCAACCTGCCGAGCCAGATTAATGTTTTCCACGGAGAATAGAGAATTGTCGATATAGCCGTCGCTCACGCCGATTGCAGCTAGCAGGCCAAACACTAAAATTAGCGAACTCAGTGGTCGCTTAGCCGCCTCGAGTAACGCATCGTCCCAAACATTAGCGGTTTTTTCGAAATGCCTTGCAAGAACCACTAACGCACGCATCGCTATTAATCTAAATAGCAGTGTTAACGTGACAATAAGGAATAGCTCTGCACCCCAGTCTAATTCACGGAGCGTCTCTACTGAAAAATAATCTTGCATCGGTCTACCTTTTCGAAGAATTTAGCCTAACTAGCCGGCAATGATTTTATTATTTGAATCGCTCGAGACCATCGCGACGAATCAGCAAAGTGATAGTTAACTACCTCCTCGTTACGGGCCATTTCCGCAAGACGTCGGTCAGAGGCTTCGTTCCTTTGCTCGGGATTGTTCTCGAGATAATCGGCAACTCGTCGAGCAGCCTCGCTGTCGTTGCAGACCAGTACCATATCGCAGCCCGCTGCGAGCGCTAGCTGCGCTCTGACCTCAACGCTGCCCACGCCATGTGCCGCATCCATCGTCAAATCGTCGCTAAAAATCACACCATCAAAGGACAATTGATTACGAAGAATGTCCTGCAACCAAAATGGAGAGAAGCCTGCACATTGGGCGTCCACTTGCGGGTAAATCACATGAGCAGGCATTATGCCACCGAGCGAGGTTGCCAGCGCATTAAACGGCACAAGATCATGTATCTCGATTTGTTCAAAAGCACGCGGGTCGACAGGCAGTTCAACGTGGGAATCTGCGTCAACTGTCCCGTGGCCCGGGAAATGCTTTCCGGTCGCCGCCATTCCCGCGGAGCGCATGCCCTCTACATACCTTAGTGCAAGCGCGCTTAGTTGTTTGGGGTCTGAGGAAAATGCCCTATCTGCAATAACGCGACTCGTTTCACTGAAGACATCGAGAACCGGCGCAAAGCTGAAGTCCACTCCGATAGCCAAAAGCTCGGCGGCCATCGCCCATCCGCACTCTTCGGCTGCCTCAAGGCCTGCCGCTTCGTCCTGACAGAAGAGCATGCCGAGACGCGCTAACGCAGGGAGCGAAAGAAAACCCTCGCGAAATCGCTGCACCCGCCCGCCTTCTTGATCTACGGCAATCAACAGGGTCGGATTGATTTCCCGCACAGCACGGATCAGCCCAGTAACTTGGCTCTTGGTTTGGTAATTACGCGAAAATAGGATGAGACCGCCGACACTGCGGCGCTTTAACAGATTTTCATCCGCCGCACTTAACTGTGTCCCCTCAATACTTACCATCAACGCTCCCCTCGGCGGGGGCTTGCACGATGGGCTTAACGAGTCTTTAACGTTAATGTTCTCACACTCCAAATATCCAATGTGCCGGGATTATCCCATAGCGCTGCATCGAGTTGAACGTAAAGCCATGGCTGAATTAATTGCTTGCAACACACTCTTTACTGTATATAATCACAGCTGTTGATAAACACAGGAGAAACCCATGTTAAAGCTTACACTCCGCCAGCAGCAGATACTTAATTACATAAAAGACTATCTCTCTGAAACAGGCTACCCGCCGACTCGGTCCGAGATAGCACAAAAAATGGGCTTTCGCTCGCCCAATGCGGCCGAGGATCATTTGCGCGCATTAGCAAGAAAAGGCGCCATCGAAATCCAACCCGGTGCTTCTAGGGGCTTACGATTACCGATCAATGAGCAGCTAGGCCTCCCAATCATCGGGCAAGTTGCCGCAGGCAGCCCGATTCTCGCTCAGGAATCTATCTCCGAATACTGCGACATTCCACCGACGTTGTTCACCCCGCATGCCGACTATCTCCTTACGGTTAAGGGTATGAGTATGATCAACGTAGGTATATTCGAAGACGACCTGCTCGCTGTCCATAAAACCGACAGGGCCAACGATGGAGACATCATCGTCGCGAGAATAGACGAGGAAGTAACGGTCAAACGCCTCAAAAAAGGAAAGACGCCATATACTCTCAGCCTAATTGCCGAGAATCCAGATTTCGCGCCAATTGAGGTGGATGTAAGACTCAATGAGTTCGCAATCGAGGGTATAAGCGTCGGCGTGATACGACGCCACTAGGCTTTATTACGCCTAGCCAGGGGTGAAGGCTAGGGGCACAGGCCACAGAAACTAAAAACGCCCGCTGCCGAATCCGGCTGCGGGCGTTTTCAGACTTATCAATCTGGTTTCGCGAATTGCTTCACTAGCTTCTAACGCCTAATGAGCCACCAGTTAGTCTGCTCATTTTACCGCTTGCTTTACGCCTTCTTTACCGCTTTTTTTACCACCTTCTTCACAGCCTTTTTGGCGACTTTTTTTACGGCTTTCTTCACTGCCTTTTTGACTGCTTTCTTCGGGCCAGCCTCGCCGCTGCCCTCTTCCTTCCAGGCACCACCGGTATAGAAGGCCTTCCAACCCGACGCCTTCTTGTCGATTTCGCTCTGAACATAAATTTCAGCAGTCTTACGGCTATAGCGAACGATGCTCGGATTACCCACATCGTCTGCTGCTGGTGCGACCATCAGATACGCGTACTTTGGGTCTATCTCAGACGCATGGGGTAGAAGCTCCGCCACAAGTGGTGCTCTTGTCTCACGGTTTCGCGGGAATTGACTCGCAGCGAGGAATAATCCCGCCGCGCCATCGCGCAAAATATAATGATCGTCCACTGTTTCGCACTGCAACTCAGGCATCGGTACCGGATCCATTTTAGGCGGCGCCGCTTGACCGTTACGCAAGAGCTTGCGAGTGTTCTTACAGGACTCATTACTACAGCCAAAATACTTGCCGAACCGACCAGTTTTAAGCTGCATGTCCTTCGAACATTTATCGCACTCGATGATAGGACCATCGTAACCGCGAATCTTAAATTCGCCGCTCTCGACCTCGAATCCGCTGCAATCGGGATTATTGCCGCAGACATGCAATTTGCGCCCTTCGTCGAGGAGATAACTATCCATAGCGGTGTTACACAGTCCGCAGCGGTGCTTTTTGCGCAGTAGGACGTTTTCAGCAGCCTCAGCCTCCTCCGCGGTATCGGTGCGAATCGCATCCTCACCAGGGGTCAGGTTAATCGTTTGTTTACATCGCTCCTTAGGAGGCAACGCATAACCGGAACAGCCAAGAAAGACGCCGGTCGAGGCGGTACGAATCTGCATATTGCGCCCGCAATTTGGGCATTCGATATCGGTTTCGGTCGGGTCGTTCGTTCGCATCCCGCCGTCGGCAGTTTCAGCGAGCGCTAATTCAATGGTGAAGCGCTCATAGAATTCGTTGAGCAGCACTTTCCAGTTCTTTTCGCCCGAGGCGACCGCATCGAGAGACTCTTCCATCTTCGCGGTAAAGTCGTAATCCATCAGATCAGCAAAACTTTCGATCAACCTTTCGGCAACAATATCGCCCATTTTGAGCGCATAGAATCGCTTGTTCTCCACGCGTGCGTAGCCGCGGTCCTGGATTGTCGAAATAATCGCTGCGTAAGTCGATGGCCGGCCAATCGCCTTTTTCTCGAGTTCTTTAACGAGGCTCGCTTCGGTAAATCTCGGCGGCGGCTTGGTAAAATTTTGCTGTGGCATGAGCTCATTAAGCGCGAGCTTATCGCCTTCTGTCACCGACGGCAGTACTACATCCTCATCTTTCGAAGGCATCGCCCGTAAGTATCCATCGAACTGCATAATCCGACCTTTAACTCGCAATTCGAAATCGGCCGCTCCGATGCTAATGCTCGAACTTAGGTACCGAGCTGGCGGCATTTGACAGGCAACGAAATATTGCCAGATCAGTGTATAAAGCCGTACCGCATCGGGCTCCATCTGATTGAGGAGCGTTTCGGTCATGCGCACATCGGTCGGTCGAATGGCTTCGTGGGCCTCTTGAGCGCCCTCTTTCGAGCTATAAAAGAGCGGCTTTTCGGGCAGATACTCAGGGCCAAACTTTTTCCCAATGTAATCTCTACACATCGCGATAGCATCGCCACTTAGATGTGTCGAGTCGGTACGCATATAAGTTATGTAGCCGGCCTCATAAAGGCGCTGCGCCATGTTCATTGTCTTTTTAACGCCAAAACCAAGCCGCGTGCTCGCTGCCTGCTGAAGTGTAGACGTAATGAGAGGCGCTTTTGGCTTCGATGACGTCGGCTTGTCGTCTCGCTTAAGCACAGTAAAGTCGCTCGCCTGCAATATTTCTAGCGCCGAATCCGTTTCCTGCTTGCTGGTTGGGCGAAAGTTTGCACCCGCCTGCTTAACCACTTGGCACCGAAGCGCTTCGGCCTTACCTGTTTCTAATGCAGCGAACACTTCCCAAAATTCGTCAGGAATAAACGCCCTAATCTCGCGCTCTCGCTCGACAACTAAGCGAACGGCTACTGATTGCACACGCCCCGCCGATAGGCCACGGGCGACTTTAGCCCAGAGCAGAGGCGACACCATGAAACCGACTACTCGGTCGAGAAAGCGGCGTGCTTGCTGCGCCTCGACATAGCGCATGTCTAATTCACCCGGCTTAGAGAAAGCCTCTTGAATCGCGCGCTGGGTAATCTCGTTAAAAACCACCCGCTTGTAGCGACTTTCGTCACCGCCAATAGATTCCTTTAGATGCCAGGCTATCGCCTCTCCCTCGCGGTCCAAATCCGTCGCGAGATAGATTGTGTCGGCGGTCTTTGCCAGCTTTTGCAGCTCCGATACCACCTTCTCTTTACCCGGCAAGACTTCATACCTTGCGGCCCAATCGTGGTCTGGGTCGATACCCATACGCTTGACGAGCTGCTCTTTTGCCTTCTTCTTTTTATAGGCAACTTTTTCGTCGGGCGCGAGTTTACGAGTCTTTGCGGCGGCGGCGGCACGCGCTTTGGGATCAACGGGCTTCGCTGACCCTGAGGTCGGAAGATCGCGGATATGCCCCACGCTCGATTTGACGATAAAGTCGGAACCGAGGTACTTATTAATAGTTTTCGCCTTCGCTGGCGATTCGACTATTACTAATGATTTGGACATAAACGCAACTCTTAGGGCAGTAGGCCGAGGCCGGAAGTGCGCGAGTATATAAGGAAGGGTTGTGGGTCGGTCAAGTGTTTACGCAAATTAGCGTGTAAACGATGAACAGAAACTTAGGCTATCTATCGCAATAAATGCGCTAGATAGCCTGCGATGACGGGGCTTCCCGAGTTAGTGGATACACCAAATTTGTTCAAGCAACATCAACGGTCCAGCCAAATTCATCTTCGGCTTCGCCTTTTTGAATACCGACAAGCAGATCATAGAGCTGCTGCATAACTGGACCAACGTGCTCTGGATCACCAATATCATGCCAATCACCATCGAACCAGATCTTACCAACCGGTGATAGAACCGCTGCGGTGCCACACGCCGCCGCTTCGCTAAATTGAGCGATCTCTTTGCGCAATTCAATCGGCCGCTCCTCAACCGTGAGACCGAGCTTTTTCTCAGCAAGCGTCATAATCGAGCGACGAGTAATGCTCGGCAAGATCGCGTCAGACTTCGGCGTCACCACCGTGCCGTCTTGCAGGACAACAACAATATTGGCAGATCCAGCCTCGTCTATGAAGCGCCGCTCTTTTGAGTCAAGGTAGAGTGCCTCGTTGGCGCCAAGCTCTTGCGCTCGCTTAGTGGCGAGCAAGCCACCCGCATAGTTGGCCCCTGCCTTGTAGCTTCCTGTTCCACTTGGGGCTGCCCGATCCATCTCTGAAACCGCTAATTTGATCGTTCCGAGCCCTGCCGTTTTATAGTACGGACCAACCGGCGACACGAAAACCCTAAACTCGTAAGACTGAGCAGGCTTAAGGCCAAGGTTTTCCCCTACGCCGATAAGCATCGGGCGGATATAAAGAGACGCGCCTGATCCATAGGGAGGCACCCAAGAAGCATTCACCCTGACCGTGTCACGCACTGCGCGCACAAACATCTCTTCTGGGACGTGGGGCATGAGTAGACGCTCGGCAGTTCGCCCCATCCTCTGCGCGTTGAGATCGGGCCTGAACAAAAGAATACGGCCGTCTGGCGCCGTTTGCGCTTTCATCCCCTCGAAACACTGTTGCGCGTAGTGTATAGAGGGAGCACCTTCGTGGATCGCGATAAATTCATCGCTAATCATCTCACCTTCGTTCCAGGCGCCATCACGCCAAACGGCGCGAAAGCGAAAATCTGTTTTCTTGTATTGGAATCCTAACTCTGACCAATTAAGGGACTGATTTTGATCGCTTGCGTTCACGCTTAATACCTATTCTTTGCCTGTTTATTATCGACATATTATCAGCTATCAATCAGCCAAACGCTAGCCACCCCAGCGATCGAATTGGCACACGCTTGGTGCGTAAAGCAGGTTTCGTGAAGTACTCCCCTAAGCTACACTAGCCGTACAGTTGGGCCACAGTCGAGTCCAAGCCATGACTTTGATTGAGCACACACTATGACCCACCCCTTTCCCTCCCTCGTCGATATCGGCGCCAATCTTACGCATGACTCTTTCGATACCGACTTTGATCAAGTGATCGAGCGCGCACAGGCAGCGGGCGTGAAGACGATTATGCTTACCGGCACCGATCTCAGCACCTCGCAACAGGCGGCGCAGTACAGCAAGCAACAACCCACTGTGTTTCGCAGTACGGCAGGCTTCCACCCCCATGTAGCAAGTCAATGGGATTCTGAGGCGAGTGCAGTTATTCGTGAATTAGTCGGCCGCGACGAGGTCGTCGCTATAGGTGAATGTGGCCTTGATTTCAATCGAGATTTCTCACCGCGCGAGACTCAACTGCAGGTTTTCGAAGAACACCTTAAGATAGCTGAGCTTGCGCAAAAGCCCCTCTTTCTGCATCAAAGAGAAGCACATGAGCCCTTTTTTGCATTGCTCGAAAGATACCGAGATAAAATCAAAGGTGGCGTGGTGCACTGCTTTACTGATAGTAAAGCAGCTCTGGATGACTATTTGGCCTTAGATATGTACATCGGCATTACCGGCTGGGTATGCGATGAGAGGCGAGGCGCAGCACTTCAGGAAATTGTTAAATACATCCCACCGGACAGGCTATTGATAGAAACCGATGCACCTTATTTACTGCCTCGCACTCTCAGACCAAAACCAAAATCACGACGCAACGAGCCTTGTCATCTTGTTGAAGTCGTCAGAATGCTCGCACAGTGTACGGGTCGGGAAGCCGAACAAATAGCAGAAGAATCGACGCGCAACGCGCATAGGCTTTTCGGCTTGCCTATAGGGAGTACAGGCACTTGATCCTCGCGCTAAGTCGTCTCGCCTGCCTTATAGACGTCAACTGCTCCAGCCAGAAAGTGAACTAGCTGCTCTTCACCGAAAGGCCAGCCTAACTCTACGCCATCGCAGACTCTTTTAAATACCGGTATTCGAATCCCGTAGGTCTCAACAAGCGCTGCATCGTCAGCAATATCTATGACATCAACTGCCAATTCGATGCGTTGGGAGTGCGCAACCGAGCCGAGCATTTGTTCTGCCTGTTCACAAAGGTGGCATCCCAGCGTCGTAAAAAAAAGGAGGTCTGCCGGCCTGTCGAAGGGCGACTCATGCTCATCACCTGACTCACCCATTGTTCGTTGCCCGCTGCGAGTTTTTATCAGAGCTAGAATACGCTGCCGAAATTTCCTTTAGCGCACTTTCGATCAGCGCAGGCCCCTCATAAATAAAGCCAGAATACAGCTGCACTAGATCAGCGCCGGCCTCCAAACGGGCGACGGCATCAGACGCTGTCATAATTCCACCGACGCCGATAATCGCCATGTTATCGCCCACTAAACATTTGATCTGGCGCAGTGTCGCGCAGGCTTTTTCAGTCAGTGGCGCCCCGCTCAATCCGCCTGTTTCAGCGGCATGGTTACTTCCCTGTACACATTCGCGATCGAATGTCGTATTCGTCGCAATCACACCATCTATTTCATGAGCAAGAAGTTTGGAGCAACACAGCTTAAGTTCATCCTCAGACATATCGGGCGCAAGCTTTACAGCAAGCGGCACAAAGCGCGAATGCGCTTTTTCAAGCTTGGTACGCTCGGAAACCAAAGCACTCAGCAAACTATCAAGCTCTTCGCCATATTGCAGCGAACGCAGCCCCGGCGTATTGGGTGACGAGATATTGATGGCAATATAATCCGCCACCGAATAACTTTTTCGGAGCCCGATGAGATAGTCCTCATTCGCATCACTAATTGGCGTGTCGGCATTCTTGCCTATATTCACACCTACAATGCCCTTCCTGTGACGACTTTCAAGCCGACTAAGCAGATGGTCAATACCCTTATTGTTGAATCCCAAGCGATTGATAATGCCACGCTCATTGGCGAGCCGAAACATTCTTGGCTTCGGGTTCCCGGGCTGAGGCCGAGGCGTGACAGTACCAAGCTCGAGCCAGCCAAAACCGAGAGCCTGCAGCGCATCAGCATAGTCGGCATTTTTATCGAGCCCCGCGGCAAGGCCGACAACATGCGGAAAGTCGATACCCATGACGGTTTTGGGTACTGCATATTTTTTTGTGCTTGCAGCAAGAATCCCCAACAAACCGACGCGCTCCCCTACACTCATCGCTTCCAGCGCGATGTCATGCGAAAGCTCTGCGGGCAGCCTGAAAAGCAGACTCCTAATCAATTTGTACACACTCTCTCCCTGCTCAATTTTGCTAAGAAATATATCGCTAAGCCAAACGTTTTAGTTCGCGTAGCGCAACGGTAATCATCGCCAGATCTGGTGTCTTCTCGGCGCGCAGGCGTGCAAACACACTTTTTGTTCTACTGATTGCAAAGGCATTGCTTTGGAACCATGCGTCGACTCGCTTACTCAACCCCTTCTGGCTGCGAGTTTCTTCAAGCAACTTCTTTGCCAGCACCCTTTGACGCCAAGCCAAGTCGTCGATCGCGCTGGCTCTCAGTCGCGACTCCCAGCTATTCGTTGGCGCAACCCCACTGATTAGCTCGCCCAACCAATCGAGACGTAATGCGTCACCTATTAGGTAATAAGTACTTATCATTGTTTCTAAGCTTTCCGACACGCTTTGTGACACATCGATCAAACTAAAAACAGGGGCCAAGAATAAGTACTTAGCAACGCTGTCGGCAAGCTCTTTGGGCAAGCCGGCCTTAACAAGAGCATCCTTCTTAGCCGTAAATTTCTTTTCAAGATTTTTTGGTAGACCCGCAGGAAGCATCGCAACCATAGCTTTAACACCGATCGCAAACGGCTTAATCTCCACGACCAAATCCTCTGTCGCAGGTCGATTTCGCAACAACCAACGCGTCGCATCGCGCACGAGCTTAATAAGAGCCAGCATGGTCTCGTCTTGATAGGACGACGCGACAGAGTAATCGAGAGATTCAATCGATTGCCATTGCGACTCAGCATCGAGCGCCTCTATCGCAAGAATAGACGCTCGTACAACGTCAGCAAGGCTCGCAGACGAGCCCGCCATCAGCTCGAAGACAAAATAAGCGCCGACCCTATTGACTAAGTAATTAGCCAACTGCGTTGCCATCAACTCATTGCGTAAAGGATGCTGATCTATCGCATCAGCGTAACGCGCAACCAAAGATTCAGGGAACGCTTTGAACAAATGCTTCTGCAGAAGCGGGTCCTTCAAATAAGAAGCCGTTACCAGTTCTGCTTTTAGATACATTTTCATGTAAGACGTAGCGACCGCGAGCTCTGGTCGCGACGGCTTTAACCGAGCATTAGCCCTCTGTTCGAGCTGTTCGGCACTTGGAAGAAATTCGATTTCACGATCGAGTCCCGCGTTTGATTCAAGAAAACCAACGAGGTCGTTAAACTCTTTGCAGCCAAGTTCTGGGTCCGAAAAGCTCAGCGCTAGGGTTTGTACTTGTCGGTAATTGTTTTCTAAAACGAGCGCGGCAACCTCCTCGGTCATACTCTCAAGTAAGACACTACGCTGAGCCTCGGCGTCGGCTTGCGCTTTAGCGGGACGGGTTGGCGCTTTGTTAGCAACCTCGTTAAGCAATATCTTAATATTGACTTCGTGATCAGAACAATCAACACCCGCAGAGTTGTCAATAAAATCAGTAAACGAGGCACCACCTTTGAGGCCGAACTCTATGCGTGACAATTGAGTCATGCCTAAATTCCCCCCTTCGCCTATAGTCTTGCAACGAAGGTCGCGCGCGTCTACACGCAGCGAGTCATTAGCTTTGTCACCCACAGCAGCATCGCTCTCGGTAACACTTTTCACATACGTGCCAATGCCGCCGTTCCAGAGTAGATCAACGGGTGCTTTTAACATCGCTGAAATAAGTTGATCCGGGGTAAGCGATTTCGCCTCTGTCGCAAATGCGGTGCGCATTTCGTCGGTGAGTACGATGGACTTTGAACTCCGCTCGAAGACACCTCCTCCACGCGATATCAAGTCGCTTTTGTAATCGGTCCACGAAGATCCGGGGTGTTTGAATAAGCGCCTGCGCTCTCGGAAACTCGCCGCGGCGTCTGGGGTTGGGTCGACAAAAATATGCAGATGATTAAACGCGCCTTTAAGCAAAGTTTTTGCCGACAGCAGCATGCCGTTGCCAAACACATCGCCAGACATGTCGCCGATGCCTACGACACTGAACTCTTCCTTCTGGATATCGATGCCGCGTTCTCTAAAATTTCGCTGCACAGAAATCCATGCGCCCTTCGCGGTAATTCCCATCGCTTTGTGGTCGTAGCCATTGCTTCCACCTGACGCAAACCCGTCGCCTAACCAAAAGCCGTAACTTGCCGCAATGCCGTTTGCGATATCTGAGAAAGTCGCTGTTCCTTTGTCGGCCGCGACAACGAGATAGGGGTCGTCCTCATCGAGGCGCACAACGCGGTCTGGCGGGACTAGCATTCCGTCCTTGAGATTATCGGTAATATCTAACAATCCAGCGATAAACGTTTCATAGGCCCTAACGCCTCTGGCCTGAAACTCAGCGCGATTGGCCACCGGCGTCGCATCTTTTACAACAAATCCGCCTTTCGCCCCGACAGGAACAATGACGGAATTTTTCACTTGCTGCGCCTTAACTAAGCCCAACACCTCTGTACGGTAATCTTCACGCCTGTCCGACCAACGCAGGCCGCCGCGGGCGACTTTTCCGCCGCGCAGATGCACGCCTTCGACTTTGCTTGAATAAACAAAAATCTCAAACTTAGGCAATGGCTTTGGCACACCCTCAATACGCTGCGGCTCGAACTTGAATGAAAAATAGTCCTTCAGCTCGCCCGTAGCATCGAGTTGGAAAAAGTTAGTCCTTAGCATTGCGTCGATAAGACCAAGATAAGCGCGCAGCACACTGTCCTCCGAAAGATTAGACACGCCATCGATTGCTTTGACGATTCGAGTCCGAACTTTCGCTACTAAACGTTTGCTTTTGTTAGGCTGAAACAGTGCAGTGAATAACTCGATTAAATCGCTCGAAATTTTCGGATGAGACGACAGAGTCTCGGCAATAAAACCCTGCGAATAATCGAAACGGATTTGCTTGAGGTAAGCACCGAGCGCACGCAGTAACGCTGCCTGTCGCCAGCTTAGCCCTGAATTAAGAACCAAGGCATTATAGGAGTCGTCTTCGACCCGCGCAGACCATATCGCGTAAAAAGCCTGTTCAAAAAACTCTCTCCCCTCAGCGCTTAATGGCGAATTCGACTCGCTACGATAAACCAAGAAATCGTGAAGCCATATTCGCGGCCCAAGTTCGCTCGAATCGAGTGCGCAGTTACCCCGCAGCGGATAGGTACTCTCGCTAATAATACGCAGACCCAGATTTTCCAAAATCGGGTCGACATCAGACAGCATGAGCTGACTCTCTAAACTAAAAAGCTTAAAACTAAACTCAGCGCGTTCTGCATGTGACTCCCTTAGATTTACAGCAACGTCGCCGGAACTCGCCACGGCGTTAATGAACCGCACATCCTCCACAGCTTCAGCAGCGGTGTACGCTTCTTTATAGGATGATGAGAAACACTCCGCGAACTGCTTGTATTGTTGCTGCGCCTCGTCTTCGGTGCCGACTTCACGAAGACGCTCCATGAAATCTTCTTCCCAGGGGCGTATGAGTTCGACAATTTCTTTTTCTAGCGCATTCTGATCGATCTTAAGCGCTCTGATAGACGGCACTCTAAATACCAAGTGAATACGCGCCTGCGAGGATTCGGAAAGATAAGTATTAAAGTCAACATCTTCAGCTTGGAGCCTTTGCTGAAGTAGTGACTGAATCGCTAATCGCGATTTAGTATTAAATAGCTCACGCGGGATATAAACCAGACACGAAACGAAGCGACCATAGAAGTCTTTGCGGACAAATAATTTGCTGGTGCCAGTGTCGCGAATTTTGGTTATGCCAATGGCGATATCTAAGAGCGCCTTACTGCTAACCTGAAACAACTCGTCTCGTGGAAAGGTATTGATGACCTGCAGCAGGTCTTTCATGTTGTGGCCATTCTTTGTATAGCCAGAATTCTCTAGCGCACGACTCACTTTTTTTCTCAGCAAGGGAATCGACAGCGCTTCTCTAAAATAGACAGACGACGTGTAGAGTCCGAGGAAACGGTGCATGTGAGTCACTTGCCCCGCCTTGTCGAACTCTTTAATCAAAACGTAATCGTAGTAAGCAGGACGGTGTACCTTAGAACGTTTCGAAGATTTCGCGAAACTAAGTAACTTAGGCCTGCGGATAAAATCGGCCGCAGCTCCGGGCAGAGAACTAACCTTCGTTTGCGACTTGAGTTCGGACTTGTAGCGCGAGACTCCTAACAGTGAATCTGACTCGAGCTCAATGATGCTTTCACCCGCTTTCTCGCGTATGCGGTACTTCTCGTAGCCTAAAAACGTAAAGTGGTTATCGATAAGCCATCCGATAAATTCGATAGACTCAGCGACGTTTTCCTCTGATACAGGCAGGTATTCGGCATTGGTGAGCAGGTTTCGGCGTAGATTAGCCGCCGCCGAGGTCATCTCTTTGTAGTTGCCGACTGCAGCACTGACATGATTGAGGGCGTCGCGGAGCTCTGATTCGATCGGCTTCGAACGCTCGCCCCCCCATCGTGCGCAGGTGATGCTACAAAAAGATTCAGCGCTGTAATCATCGTCGCTCGACCTGGCGATGCCTATTAGCTGTCCAAAGCGGCCTAAACTATCCTTCGCCGCACCTGTTTTACGCCTACCGCTAAACAACACCGTGTTGCGTACTGTTTTTATCGTAGCGCCCGAACGCAGCAGCGCTTGGCGGAGTGAATCTACGATAAAAGGCTTGTCGTCGAGCAGCACCCGAACGACAGTCGTTGGCAACTGTCTGCCATTCTCCTCGAGCAGCCCCTCTTCAAAGGCGATGACCGGGCGACTAGATTTGCGCTCTTGGACGAAATGCCAGGCCTGAACAATGTCAGCAATAATCAACTCAGAAGATTTGACAGCAGAGTCATCCGATGACGTATTCCCGAGATAACGTTTGGTGAAGCGGTATAAAAGATCATCTTTCGCGGCTGACTTGCCACCTAAAGCCAAAGTTACTGCAGCTAAAGTTGTGTCTAACTGTAACTCACGAGAACGTGATTCCTTGCTCATTGCCTACCTTCTCCACAACTTAGTTGGACCTGAACGCTTGGCTCAGCCAGCACTCACCCACTCTGGCTCGAGGCGCACCTAGACATCCAGTTGAAAACGGTTAAAATCGATGACCTTGCAAAAAAGCCCCACTATTTGAGACTTTACACTATGAGCCACCACGGAATAATAACAGAACTCAGGGAATGGTTATCGACGCAGATTATAGGTCAGGAGCGCCTAATAGATCGCCTGCTTATTGCACTTCTCGCGGATGGTCACCTGCTCGTAGAAGGCGCACCAGGGCTCGCAAAGACCAAGGCGATCAAGGACCTGTCGAAAGCCGTCGAAGGCGATTTCCACCGCATCCAATTTACCCCAGACCTATTGCCAAGTGACATTACTGGCACTGAGGTGTTTCGCCCGGAAGATGGCTCGTTCCGCTTCCAAAAGGGCCCAATTTTCCACAATCTTGTCCTCGCCGACGAGATTAACCGAGCGCCGGCAAAAGTGCAGTCAGCTTTACTCGAGGCAATGGCAGAGCATCAGGTTAGTGTTGGGCGCGAGTCTTTCACCTTGCCACCTCTCTTCCTAGTCATGGCAACCCAGAATCCGATCGAGCAAGAAGGCACCTACCCGCTGCCCGAGGCGCAGCTCGACCGTTTCCTCATGCATGTAGCGATAGGCTATCCCGACGCTTCTGCCGAACGCGACATTCTTAAGTTAGTCCGCAGCGAAGCCGCCAATGTCGCGACTGAGGTGCCGAAGGAAATTCCACAAGACAGCCTTTTTGAGGCACGACAAGAAATTCTTGCGATGCACATGGCACCGGAGGTTGAGGAGTACATTATCCAGCTGATCATGGCGACTCGTGAGCCTGCGCAATACGGAGAAGACCTTGCCGGCTGGCTTGAATACGGCGCAAGCCCTCGGGGCACCATCTCCCTCGACCGCTGTGCGCGCGCACATGCGTGGATTCAGGGCCGTGATTTCGTTAGTCCAGACGACGTACAAGATGTGCTCTTCGATGTGCTGCGTCATCGCATCTTACTCAGCTTCGAAGCAGAAGCGAGCGGCGTAACCCCAGACCAAGTGTTGGAGACTATCCGTCAGCGCGTACCATCCGCTTAAGCCGTGAGTCTCAGAGAGCCATTCAGAGAGCCAACCAATGGTCGCTAAATCGAAGCTCGACCCCCAGCACGAGCGCTATCGAAGTCGTGGGGCACTAATCACGCTGCCGCAGATGTTGATACAACGGCAGGCCGCGAAAGCGCTTGCCTATGTGTCCCACGCTCGTTCGATAGCGGGAATTTCAGGGCTACATTTATCCAAGATACGCGGCAGAGGTATCGATTTCGAGGAATTTCGCCCGTATCAAGCCGGCGACGATATAAGACTAATTGACTGGCGTGCCACCGCACGCACCGGTCGCGCCGTTACCAAAGTCTTCCGCGAGGAACGTGAACGTCCGGTGATTATTGCGGTAGATCAATGCTCGAGCATGTTTTTTGGGAGCCAAGTCGCGTTCAAATCAGTTATTGCCGCGCAGGCGGCAGCACTATTTTGCTGGCTTGCAATAGACAATGGCGATCGCGTTGGCGGACTGGTTTTCTCGGACACCGACGCTAGCCTCGTGCGGCCTAAGCGATCTCGTCGCTCAGCACTCCATCTGCTCAACCAAATTTTTACGTTTAACCAGAAGTTAAATGCGAAGAAAGAACACACGCCCGACTCAGAGCCGCAAGCTGCCGACTTTAAACCCGGCCTCGCGCACGCCCTAGGGCAGATACGCCGCATAACCAAACCCGGCAGCACGCTTTACGTAATCTCCGATTTTGCCACCCTCGACGAGACAGCATTGCAGTACCTAAATCAGCTCTCGCGCCATAACAACGTAGTTTGCTGCATGGTTTACGATGCACTCGAGGAGAGTCTTCCAACACCGGGTGTTTACAGCATTACCGATGGTTCGAGCAAAGGCTCAATCAATACACACAGCAGCAAAGCGCGCTCGCGCTACAAGCAGCAATTTGAAGAGCGCGTGGCAACGATAGAATCAGATCTCGAACGCCTTAAAATTCGTTTGATTAAACTACGCACCAATCAACTCGTCGTGGAGCAAGTCCGAGAATGGATAGCGAAGAACTCCTAGCACAGCTAGCCGATATTCGACTGCCGGGCGAAATTAGCTGGTGGCCCCCAGCACCTGGGTGGTGGATACTCGCGGCGCTAGCGCTCGTCAGCGGCATCTTCGCATGGCGTGCTTACGTGCGCGCCCGCGACACCAAATTATTGCTTAGCTTCGCCCTTGCCGAAATCGAACTGTGCATAGAAAATTACAGCCAACAGACTGCTGGCAACGATCCTATGGCAGGGCTTAACTTGCTCAATGCGACCAACACTGTATTACGCCGTGTCGCACTCTTTCATAATCCTCACACGACTATCGCAAGCCTCAGTGGCGACGACTGGGCACAGTTTCTGTTGTTTTCGTCAACAAGCGCAGCTCACCTGTTCACTGACTCTTTGCGCGAGGGGTTTTCAAGCGGGCGTTTTCAACGCGAACTGGCAGTAGATGCAGAGACACTTCACGCCTTCGCAATCGGCTGGATTAGAGATCAGTATAGCCGAGCCGGCGACACGCAACTGCCGGTAGGCACCGCTAAAGTGTCCCCCGCAGCCACGGAGGCAAACGCCTAATGTTAGAGCTTACTTGGCCTTGGGTTTTCGCCCTGCTGCCCCTGCCATATCTCGTCTATAGATTCGCGACGCGGGCTCCGCGTCAGGACGCAGCGCTTTATGTGCCTTTTTTTAGCATGCTCACTCGACTCCAATCGGACAGCGAGAACATCAGTAACGGCCGTGCACTGTCCGTTACTCTCTGCACGGCAATCTGGTTACTTCTAATAGTAGCCGGCACGCGCCCCCAATGGCTTGGCGATCCGGTTGAGCTGCCGTCCAATGGACGTGACCTTATGCTTTCAGTCGACATCTCGGGATCGATGGAAGCGCAAGATATGGTTATTGGTAATCGTCAGGTGTCGAGAATCTCTGTCGTCAAACGCGTCATAAGCGACTTTGTCGAGCGCCGCGAAGGCGATCGCCTCGGCTTGATATTGTTTGCAGCTCACGCCTATATTCAGGCGCCACTTACCTTCGACCGCGAAACCGTGGGCACTCTACTCGAAGAAGCCGACATCGGCATTATCGAAGAATCGGCCACCGCGATAGGTGAATCGATCGGTTTGGGCGTAAAGCATCTGCGCACTCGACCCGAGAACAGCCGAGTTTTAGTCTTACTTACCGACGGCGTTAACAATTCAGGTGAAATAGATCCGCTGCAAGCGGGTCAGCTTGCCGCAATCGAAGGCATCAAAATATACACAATAGGTGTCGGCGCAGACCAGGTTATACAGCGTTCGTTTTTCGGCGCTCGCGCAATAAACCCTTCTGCCGAGCTCGATGAAGCGGTACTGACTCAAATAGCCGAAGCAACGGGTGGGCGTTATTTCCGTGCTCGCGATGTCAATGACCTCGTCGAAATCTATGAAGAACTCGACAGACTCGAAGCGATTGAGCAAGACGATCAAACTTACAGGCCGACTAAGGTATTGTTCTACTGGCCGCTAGGCACCGCACTCATGCTCAGCTTTTTGCTCGCATTGCTGACCATACCCTGGAGACTACTGTTCGGCCTTACTCCGCGCGGAGCGGACGATGACTTCACGCAGGAGGCCCACTGATATGGATCTTCTCATTCCCGTAAGCCTGATCGAGAACTTTCACTTCGTGCGCCCTCTTTGGCTGCTCGCGCTCATTCCAGCAGTTTTACTGCTGGCTGCTCTCTGGCGGCTCAACAGCAATGTGACGGCCTGGGATAGAGCGATTGATCAAGACTTACTGCCCTATCTGCTGGATCGCAGTAAGAACGCCTCCCAGCGCACACCGCTTTTCTTACTCTTGTTAGTTTGGTTGCTCACGAGCCTTGCTCTTGCAGGTCCGGTTTGGGAAAAGCTGCCGCAGCCGGTGCAAAAACGCGAAGATGCGCTCGTCATAGTTCTCGACCTCTCATTGTCGATGTTTGCACCCGATCACAGTCCAAGCCGCGTCGACCTCGCAAAACGCAAGCTGCGTGACATTCTCGCCCTGCGTAGCGAAGGTCAGACCGCGCTCGTCGTCTACGCCGGTGACGCGCATGCAGTTACCCCTCTCACCGACGATGTCGTTACCATTGAAGCACTCGTCCCCTCGTTAAACCCCAACATTATGCCTTTGTTCGGCAGCAATCCGGTCGAGGCGCTTGAGTTGGCTATCAGCCTTCTCAAGAACACCGATGGGGGCAGTGGCAAAATTTTGCTAATGACCGATGGAATCGCTGGCTTCGACGAAGAAGAGCGCATAGCCAATTTGCTCGAAGGCACCGATAACGAACTCTTGGTCATGGGAATCGGAACCGAAGAAGGCGCACCTATTCGCACTAACGATGGCAATTTCTTAACCGACGAGCGCGGCACCATTATCGTTCCACGGCTCAATAAAAACTTGTTAACCTCGCTTGCCAACCGCGTGAGTGGACGCTACCACGATATCCAACTAGCCGATTCCGATCTTGCCTATTTGCTAAGTGACATTAATCCACTGGGCGAGGAATCTTTATCCGATGTCGAAGAAGAATTCGATGTTTGGAATGAAATAGGTCCGTGGCTACTCCTCTTAGTGCTTCCCGTTGCAGCACTCAGTTTCCGTCGCGGCTGGCTATTTTTGCTACCGCTCTCTGTTAGCCTTGCGCTTGTGACGCCCTCACAGCAGGCCTATGCCGCAGACTTTGGCCCCACAGTCGACATCCAAATCAATGAGGAAGGACAGCCTCTACCTGGCGAGGCCGAAGAACAAAGCTTTAGCTTCGCCGAAGCTTGGACGGGACTGTGGACGACACCCGACCAGCGCGCAGCAGCCGCATTTGAACGTGACGACCACAGCGAGGCAGCACGGTTATTTGAAGACAACGATTGGCGCGGCGCCTCCTCTTACCGGGGCGGCAACTATGAGGCAGCCGTCGCAGCATTTGCAGCTAATCCCAGCGCCGATGGACATTACAATCGCGGCAACGCGCTCGCTCAGAGCGGCAATTACGCCGAGGCGATCACTGCCTACAATCTCGCCTTAGCGCTTGATGAGCAACACGATGATGCGATTAAGAATAAAGAAATCGTTGAACAGCTTTTAGAGCAGCAGCAAGCCGAAGAAGGCGAACAGGAAGAAGGCGACAGCGAGGAAAGCGACTCGGAACAAAGCTCAGAAAGCGAATCTGACCAGCAGGAAGAAAGTAGCGAGCAGCAAGATCAAGAAAGCCAAGAAGGCAATCAAGACGAACAAGAACAGCAGGAACAGCAGCAGCAACAAGCGCCAGAGGACCAGGAAAATTCCGAGTCTAACAGCGAGCAGAACACGCCTAACGAGACCGAGAACGAAGAGTTCGAAGAGCAACAAGCGCTCGAACAATGGCTGCGCCGCATAGACGATGATCCGGGCGAGTTACTACGACGAAAATTCCGCTATCAGTACCGACAGCGACAGCTAAATGGGACGGCAAACTCAAACCAGAGCGGTGGCCAAATATGGTAAGACTAATCTCCGTCGCCCTTTTCGTTTTATCGATGTTTGCGACTCAGGCGTTTGCTCAGCAGATAGAACTTAGCGTCGATCGTAATGAGCTCGCGCGTGGGGAAACGCTTACCCTCACTATTCGAGTTTATGATCAACGCCAAGGGATGCAACTAGATCTCACTCCGTTAACTCAGGATTTCGACGTTCTGGGTACGCGCACCTCGAGTCAAATACGCAGCATTAATGGCGTAACCGAGTCTTGGACAGATTATGTCATCACCTTGTTCCCTGAAAAAGAAGGCGAACTCAGCATCCCTGCACTGTCGATATTGAATCAAACCACTGATCCGGTCTCAATTAACGTGGTGAATGCCGGACCGCGTTCCAATCAAGGTGGCGACGATCTTTATCTCGAAATCGAAGTCAATAAAGACAGTGTCTATGTGCAAGAACAACTGCTGTTTACTGTGCGCCTTTTCTACACGATTAACGGAATCCGCAATCCGGTTTTTACCGAGCTCGAGATGGAAGACACTGTTACACAGCTGATTGGTTCCCCTAATCAATATGAACGCTTGATAGACGGTGAGCGTTTCGGCGTTTACGAAAAACGCTACGTCATCTTTCCTCAGCGGAGCGGTCCACTCCAAATCCCAGACATTCTGTTCCGAGGAGAAGTCACCGACGGGTCGAGTAATTTCGTTTTTCGCAACATGAATACGCGCCGAGTCACTGCGTTTATCGAGGGGACCACGATTGAGGTTAAAGAGCGGCCTGCGTCCGTGCCCAGAGGCGAGGGTTGGCTGCCAGTGACTGGCCTTGCACTCGAGGAGACGTGGTCTGGTGACTTAGGGGAATTGAAGGTAGGCGACAGCGTTGTTCGCACTATTGTCCTCAGAGCGGAAGGTTTAGATGGCGCGGTGCTACCGCCTTTTTCGCCGGAAAATATCCAAGGATTGAATCTTTATCCAGACCCCGCGGATATTTCACGCACCTTCGTCGACGGCAGCATTGTAGGTACGCGCATCGAGACTAGTACCTATGTCGCACTCGAGGCCGGAGTCATTGAAGTACCGGCGCTGGATGTCGCCTGGTGGGATGTAAATTCCGACTCTGCCCGCACAACGTCACTCCCCCCGACACGCTTTGAAGTTGCTACAGTCGAAGGTGTCTTGCCTTCGGAACAAGCGATTGCTAGCACACAAGAGATTCAAGAACTCCTGAAGCCAGAGCCTCTCGTCGATCAAGCGATGATAGACGCGCAGGCCGAAGCAGAATTTATAGAAATCGATAGAGGCGTTGTTCGATGGACGCAGTGGTTGTTCGTCGCATTCGTGCTACTGCTTATCGCAATAATGGGTAAGCGTCGGTTCGGCGCCGCAAGCCAGCAGCTTTTCGACGATTGGCGGGCGGCGCAATCCCCTGCTGCCAACGAGAAAACTGCTTTTGCCGCGTTGAATGCGGCCTGTGCCTCGTCCAGCAACAAAGCGATTCGCGATGCGCTCATTACCTGGGCTAATCATTATTGCGCTGCTGAGATTAGAAGCATGGAGGACTTAGTACGGATGAGTCCTTCGCAAGAACTCACAGAGCAAGCAAAATCTCTGCAGTCGACGCTTTTTAATCCCCTGTCTGGAACACTTTTTGACAGCGCTCAGTTGAGGGCGTTAACTAAGAAGCTACGGCAAGCGAAACGCGTAGCGAGTCGCCGGCGTGAGCGCGAAGTGAAATATCAGCTTCCGTCTCTCTATAAAAGTTAACCAGACCAATGAGTTCCTCGCGCCTAGTCTATTCAACTGCCAGCGGCCCCGAAGGCCAGTCCTGCTCGAAATGCGGTAAGCAGTTGCGAAAATGTCAGTGCGTGAAACAGACACCCTCAGCGCCTAGCGATGGAATAATTAGAATCGGTCGTGAGACTAAAGGCAGAAAAGGCAAAGGGGTTTGCCTGATAAGCGGTGTGCCGCTTAAAGGCGAGGAGTTAGCGAGCCTTGCCAAGACCCTCAAGGCCCTGTGTGGCACCGGAGGCACCGTGAAAGACGGGGTTATTGAGATCCAAGGCGACCATAGGGAAGCCTTGAAAGCGGCGCTCGAGAAGCGCTTCGACAAGGTTAAATTAGCTGGCGGCTAAATATCATTATTGATATCGGCGATCTGCGCTTCCGAGTCATTCCCTTTGCCAGCCTTCTTTTCGGCCTTTGACAATTTAGCGTGATCATTGCGTTTGGTCTCAAGGCGCCGTAAGTAAATCTCATCGACATCGCCGGTCACGTACTCGCCATTGAAGACCGAGCATTCGAAGGCTGAGATCTCGGGGTTGCCTTCAGAAGCCGCGGAAATTAAGTCTTCTAGGTTTTGATAAATCAGCCAATCCGCACCAATCGCCTCTTGCACTTCAAGCTCGGTCTTACCCGATGCGATTAGCTCTGCTGCTGCGGGCATGTCGATACCATACACGTTCGGGAACCGAATGGCGGGCGCTGCTGAGGCAAAATAAACTTTGTTGGCGCCTGCATCACGCGCCATCTGGATAATTTGCTTGCAGGTCGTTCCGCGTACAATCGAGTCATCAACGAGTAAGACGTTTTTACCCCTAAACTCTAGGTCTATCGCATTCAGCTTTTGTCGAACACTTTTATGACGTTGACTCTGGCCCGGCATAATGAATGTGCGCCCGATGTAGCGATTCTTAACGAATCCCTCTCGATACTTAACACCCAGCCTATTAGCAAGTTCGAGTGCAGAGGTGCGACTCGTATCAGGAATCGGGATGATAACGTCGATATCATGATCGGGCCGCTCGGCGAGCAGTTTATCGGCAAGCTTCTCACCCATACGCAGCCGTGCTTTATAGACAGAAATACCGTCCATTAGAGAGTCTGGTCGTGCGAAATAAACGTGTTCGAATATGCATGGGGCATGCTCGCCGGGCTCTGTGCATACCTGGGTATGCAACATCCCCTTCGCGTCGACATAGACTGCCTCACCCGGCGCGACATCCCGCTCTATTGTAAAACCCTGAGAGTCTAACGCGACGCTTTCAGAGGCGATCATGTATTCACGGCCAGATCCGTCGGCTTTTTCGCGATAACCATAAACCAATGGCCTAATGCCATTACGATCGCGAAAGCCCACAATGCCATAGCCGGTGATCATCACCAGTGCAGCAAAACCGCCACGACAGCGATTGTGAACGCCGGCTACCGCCGCAAAAATATCCTCGGGAAGAGGCTTCATTTTGTTTCGACGCTGCAATTCATGTGCAAAAATATTAAGCAGCACTTCGGAGTCAGAGTCAGTATTGATATGCCGAAGGTCTTCTTTGAAGAGATCTCGGCTGAGTTCTTTGGTATTCGTAAGATTACCATTGTGAGCCAAGGCTAAACCGTAGGGACTGTTGACATAGAATGGCTGCGCGAGTGCTGGGCTAGAAGAGCCAGCGGTTGGATAGCGCACATGCCCTATTCCCATCTGGCCGGTAAGCCTGCGCATATGGCGCGTGCGGAAGACATCTTTTACAAGGCCGTTGTCTTTGCGTAAGTTCAGTTTGCCGTTATCACAGGTCATGATACCTGCCGCGTCTTGGCCTCTGTGCTGGAGTACGGTCAATGTGTCGTAGAGACAGACACCGATATCATTATCAGATACAACACCCACTAAGCCGCACATAATTCTCTCCAGAGACTTCGAACGAGATTTAAATTTTACACTACACGCTGCGAATCCGCGCGCGTTAAAAGCATTAAAACGAGAGCCTAGATCACCTTGCCCCGTTCTTCCGAGGCAGCAACAGGCTGTAAATATTCAGCAGCAACTGCCATCGCTTCTTGAGCCCTGGCAATCGCAAGCGACTCAACCCAGAACTGTCTCGCACCCACGAAGGGCTCGGCGAAATAAATAACCACCATAAGCACCAGCACACCTCGAGCGAGACCGAACACGCCACCGAGCAATCTGTCGATAAGCCTGAGTCCCGTAAACGTAAGAAGTTTCTGCAGAAGCGCGATTAACCCGCTCCCAAGAATCATCACAGAAATAAACAAAACCGCGGAGGCAATGGCAAGGCGAACAACACCATTGTCGATAATACTTTCGAGCTGTAACGCAGCAAGGCCACTGTAGAGACGCACAGCGACGATAGCCAAAATCAGGGAAGCGATAGAAAAAACTTCTTTAACGATTCCGCGCCAAAGACCGAACATTCCCGACAAGGCGATTAAAGCGATTATCGCTAAATCGATTTGACCAATAGACTCAGCGAGGGCGGAAGACATATTACCTTAGCTCCTCACGCTCATAGCGCTTGACCAACGGTGTCAGGTTAAGCTTCGCGGCGAGTTCAGTCAGCAAGCGGTCGGCTTCTGCTCTATAGATGACTGGCCCAACGAGAATCGTAGACATTTCGCGCCCGTCACGCTGTGACTTTCTCTCATAGGCCCTGTAGTCATCTGCTAAAAGCTCCCGAAGCAGCGAACTCGCGTTGCCAAGGTCGCCGAATGTGCCAAGTTGAACTACCCATCCGTCGGGCAAGCCAGCCGCATTTAGGCTCGGGTTAGCGTCCGCTTCAGCACCTCGGGCAATCTCTGCTTCCGCGACTGTACCTGCCTGAGATTCGGCGGTAGATAGCTGATTAGATTGAGGTAATTCAATAATTCGCGGTTCGCGTTCGCTGGAGTCGCTAGCATTACTAGCACTAACAGCGACGGCGGGGTTATCAACAACGGCGCGGCTAGGCACATCGCCAACCATAACGGGACGGCTTTGCTGCGGTTGCGGTAATAACGTGATAATCGGGCGTTCGGGGATGCGGCTCTCAACCTGCGGTTGGTAACTGCCCTCTCCGTCAAAGAGTTGTGGGAGGATAATCAGCGCGAGAGCCAGCAGGACGATGGTACCAACGACCCGTCTTTTGCGTCCTTTGCTTACCTCTTGAGGATCCTGCTGCAATGCCTCTGCCTCGCTCGACTTAGAGTCTCTATGTAATAGGCTTTCTAGCCTTGTATGCTACGCTTCAATTTACTCGACAGCTAGCTCATAGCGACCAAGGTCAGGCAATGCAGCAACCTCAGCTAGCGTATGAAAAGAGCCGGTAACAACGACAACCGCCTTCTCATTCGGGCCCTCATCACACGCAGCTCTATACGCGGGCAGGACCGCATCGAAAAACTTAATCTCAGCAGTGGGAAGTGTGCTGCTAACCCGCTTGTTGATTTCTGTGGTAGCAAGAGCGCGAGCACCTTCGAAGGCGGCAATATACCAGATATCGACTAAGGGGTCTAAAGCCCGCACCATATCTTCGATATTCTTGTCTGCCATCGCAGCGAGCACTAAGCGAATTTTGAGTGGCTTATCCGGTGCAGGAAGCGACTCGGGGCTCTTAGCCGAGTAGCTCGCCCTTAAACGCTGCGCGAGCAATTCAGCAGCTGCAACATTATGCGCCGCATCCAAAATGACCAAGCGACCGCTACCTAAGTCACGCCTCTTTTCGAAGCGGCCACCCAAATGCAGCCCTCTCAACGCATTGCGCAGAATCTCTGCAGCGGGAAGCGCGTTCAGGCATGCCAATGCCTGCAGTGCGCCGACCACATTGTCGAGAAACAAATGGGGCAATGGCAATGCCTCGCGGCGCTGAATGCTACCGTTACAGCTCTGCCCCTCGAAACACCACTCATCTGTTGACGTGTGAGCGCTGAAGTGCGCGTCGATTATGAGCGGAGTAACCCCGAGAGACGCTGCGCGCGCCAAAACACTCACGGGTGGATCGCGATCACAAAAGACGAAAGGCGTTGCAGCACGAAGAATACCCGCTTTTTCCGCGCCTATGTTCTCGCGCCCTTTGCCCAACCAATCTTCATGATCGAGTGCAATATTAGTAATGACACAGCAGTCCGGATCGATGAGATTAACCGCGTCTAGGCGGCCACCTAGGCCAACTTCGAGCAGCGCGAAGTCCACTTTTGCGTCGGCGAACAGCATCAGTGCGGCAAGTGTCGTAAATTCGAAATAGCTTAATGATTCGGGCTCTCGCTGCGCTTCTATGCGCGCAAAGCAGTTGACGATTGCCGCATCAGCCACCTCTTCACCCTGAAGGCGAATGCGCTCGCTGAATCGAAGGATATGCGGTGAGGTATAAGCGCCTGTCGAGTAACCCGATGCCCGCAGCACTGTCTCGAGGGTTTTTACCGTCGAACCTTTGCCGTTAGTGCCAGCGACCGTGATCACTTTCGGCGCTGGTTTAGAGAGCCCTAGGCGCGAAGCAACTCGGCTGACGCGTTCCAGACCAAGTTCGATTTCGCGCGGATGTATCTGAGAAATAAATGCGAGCCAATCATCTAGGCTCGCATCATCACGTGGTGCTGCGTATTTAATAGGCGTCACTGTCGCCCTCTAGTTTGCAGAGTCTTGCTGATTCTCAGAGGCCAGAGGAGACAGACTGTCATTCTCTCCGACCGCATTCGCGCCCTTCTCTTCCGCGTCTGCCAAGGGCTCTTTCGCTCGTCGTGAGTGCATAAGCTTGTCCAGAAGAGAAGCTACTTTAGAGGGGATATCTCCTCGGGGCACAATCATATCAATCGCCCCATGCTCGAGAAGAAACTCGCTGCGCTGGAACCCTTCGGGCAGCTTTACTCGAACAGTTTGGCGGATGACATCAGGACCGGTGAAACCGACGAGGGCATTGGGTTCAGCAATATTGATATCCCCAAGCATCGCGAGACTCGCCGACACACCGCCGTAGACAGGGTCTACAAGAATTGAAATATACGGAAGCCGCATCTGCTTGAGCCTCTCAAGCGCGGCAGAGGTTTTAGCCATTTGCATCAATGAAATGAGCGCTTCCTGCATGCGCGCACCACCACTGGTTGAAAAACACACGAGCGGCAAACCCTCTGCTATGCAGGTGTTGACGGCCTGTGTGAATTTCTCACCAACTACCGCCCCCATCGAGCCACCGATGAAATTAAATTCAAAGGCAACGGTCACTAAGGGGTGACCTCCTAGGGTTCCGCGCATAGCGATTAATGCATCTTTCTCACCGGTCGCTTTTTGTGCTGCAGTGAGTCTATCTTTATAGCGTTTAAGGTCTTTAAACTTCAATAAATCGACAGGAGCAAGGTCGGCAAACAGCTCAGTTTGACTGCCTTCGTCGAGAAAAAGATCGAGGCGACGGCGGGCAGTTATACGCAGATGATGATCGCATTTAGGGCAAACGTCTGAGTTTTCGCTCAACGATTTTTCGTAAAGCATGGCGTCACAACGAGGGCATTTCTTCCAAACGCCCTCGGGCACTGCTGATTTCTTACCATCGCGAGAGCCGCTCGCAATCGAAGGTAATATCTTATCAATCCAACTCATCGACTCGTCCCTTGTAGAAGTCTTTAGTAGATCTTTTTTCTGCCGCTTATCTTGCGTCTTTTCTCTACACGCCAGTTCTCTGGACGTTAGATCTCGTCTAACGCCCCGCGCGCGCTCTTAATTACCTCGGTCACGTGGGCCAATTGCTGCTCCGTCGCAGAATCATTCGAAGGCAATTTCTCGATGCGTTCGACCAGCGCACTCCCTATGATAACACCCTCTGACAGTGCGCCCATCGCGCGTGCACTATCAGCGTCTTTTATTCCAAAGCCTATAACGATTGGCAGCGCTGTCAGCTTTCTTAATTTATCAATACTCAATCGTACTGATTCAGTATCGAGTAGCGCAGCGCCGGTGACTCCCTTGAGAGAAACATAATACAAATAGCCGGTGCAACATGCCGCGATCTGCTCGCAGCGGGCATCGGTCGTAGTCGGCGCAACTAAGAAGATAGTGTCAATTTGCCTATCATGTAATACACCTCGCAGCGCATTCGATTCGCTAGGCGGCATATCTACCACCAGCACACCATCGACACCCACATGGCTCGCGCGATCGGCGAAAACCTCATAGCCCATAATCTCGACCGGATTGAGGTAGCCCATCAGCACTATCGGGGTGATTTTATCAACAGCTCGGAAGTCGGCGACAAGATCGAGCACTTTTGCGAGATTAGTGCCTCCTGCGATCGAGCGCTCCACACCTCGCTGGATAACCGGCCCATCTGAGCTTGGGTCACTAAACGGGACGCCGAGTTCGATTATATCAGCGCCTCCGGCTACAAGCTTATGGAGCAGCCTGAGGGTCGTCGGAAGATCTGGATCGCCAGCGACGACATAGGGTATTAATAACTTCCGGCCTTGCTGCGCGGCTGCTGCGCTTACTTCGCTAATGCGACTCATAGTATTCCTAACCTGTTCGTCTCTGCCTGGCAGTATCAAATTGCCCTGCGAGAAATATCCCTATTCTAAAGCGTAAGGCCTTCTAATTTCGCGACCGTCTGAATATCTTTATCGCCGCGGCCCGATAAATTAATGACGATTGATTGCTCCGGCGCCATAGTCGCCGCTAACCGCATTGCGTAGGCCACAGCATGCGCAGACTCAAGCGCCGGTATTATACCCTCAAGACGAGTCAATTGATGAAAAGCCTTCATGGCTTCCGCATCGGTCGCATTCACGTAATTCACTCGCTTGAGGTCTTTCAGCCAAGCGTGCTCGGGCCCAACGCCCGGGTAATCAAGCCCCGCAGAAACAGAATGGGTTTCCATTATTTGGCCACCCGAATCAGTCATCAGATAAGTCCGGTTTCCGTGCAATACGCCCGGAACACCAGCACTAAGCGGTGCAGCATGGCGCCCTGTTTCAACACCGTCGCCTCCCGCCTCGACGCCGTACATCGCCACAGACGAGTCGCTGAGGAATGGATGGAACATGCCAATTGCGTTGGAGCCACCGCCTACGCAGGCAACCAAAGCATCAGGCAGTTGTCCAATCTGTTCGAGTGACTGCTCGCGCGTCTCGCGTCCTATGATGCACTGAAAATCTCTGACTATCTGCGGGTAAGGATGCGGTCCGGCTACAGTGCCTATAATGTAATAAGTAGAATCTACGTTTGTCGCCCAGTCGCGCAGCGCCTCATTCATCGCATCTTTAAGCGTGCGCGATCCAGATTCCACAGAGACGACCGTCGCGCCAAGCAGCTTCATGCGGTAGACATTCGGCGCCTGTCGCTGAATATCTTCAGCGCCCATGTAGACGAAGCATTCAAGACCGAGGCGCGCCGCGACTGTAGCGCTGGCAACACCGTGCTGGCCGGCGCCAGTCTCGGCAATTATGCGCGTCTTGCCCATTCGCTTCGCGAGGAGTGCCTGACCGATAGTGTTATTTACCTTGTGTGCGCCGGTGTGGTTGAGGTCTTCACGCTTGAGGTAAATGCGTGCGCCACCTGCCGCAGCTGTGAGCCGCTCGGCTAAGTAAAGAGGCGAGGGTCGGCCGACATAGTATTTAAGGTCATAATCGTACTCCGCCCAAAACTCTGGGTCCTTCGACACTTCCTCATAAACCCGAGAGAGTTCCTCGACTGCGGCAATAAGAGTCTCTCCGACGAAAGTGCCGCCGTAAGGACCGAAATGGCCAAGGCTATCTGGACCTGCGAAACCAATTGAGTCTTGTTGTGTATCAGGCACGTCTTACTCCTTCAAAAAACTGCTTCATCTTGTTAATGTCTTTACGACCTTTCGTCGCCTCTATTCCGGAACTCACGTCGACCCCGAAAGGCGCTACGCGAGTAATCGCAGCCCCCACGTTTTCAGGATCCAGCCCTCCGGCCAATATCATTTTTTGTTTGCTCTTCGCACTCAACGCAGCGGCCTGCGACCAGTCGAAACTATGCCCTGTTCCGCCGTGATCCTGCGCATCAAATGTATCGAGCAACACATACTGAGCGCTTGCGTAGACACTAAAAAAAGCCTCAATTGACGCTATGTCGGCAGCCTCTGACACACCCACAGCTTTGAGATAAGGCTTGCCAAAACTTGCGCAAAAAGAAGGCTCCTCGCGCCCATGAAACTGCAGTAGGTCGATTCGGCCAGACGCAAGGACTGCCTCTACTTCTTCTTTTTTAGGATCGACAAACAGGGCGACCACTTTTGTGTCTTGCAGCTCGTTTGGCAAGACCTGCTCAATGTCGACTGCATCGATCGATCTTGAACTAGGCGCGTAGAAAACCAGGCCAATGGCATCGACTCCCAGCTCTACCGCGGCATTCACTTCTTGAATCTGTTTGAGTCCGCACATCTTAATCCAAGTCTTTGCCAAGCGACTTCACTCCTTATGTGTCGTGCGGGCTAGTGTTGATAGCGCGTCTATATCCACAAAGGGTGGTGCTAGAACACCGACCGGCAGACCCGATGACGGCGGATACTTAACTTGCACCAGATAAAGCCCATGTGGGGCAGCAGTCATGGCTGCCTCGCATCGGTTGCGTAGTGCGAGCAGCTCTGCAATCCAGGTCACCGGCTTTTGCCCCCTGCCAATAACCAGCAAACTCCCTGCAATGTTTCTCACCATATGTTGGAGAAACGCATTCGCCTCTATATCAATGAGCACGAAGTCGTTGTGCGAACTTACCGTCACCTTATGTACGTTACGATTGGGCGTACTGGATTGGCAGCCTGCGGCCCTAAAACTGGTGAAGTCTTGTTCGCCGAGCAAGGCCTGCGCAGCAGAATCCATCGCCTCAACATCGAGCTTAAAAGGGATGTGAGTGACGCGTCCCTCGAGGATCGCGCTCGCCTGCTTGCGCGTATAGATAACGTAGTGATAGCGCCGAGCCTCGGCTGAAAAACGTGCATTGAAACCGTTATCTACCTCGCGCGCCCAAAGCACTCGAATAGAGCGCGGTAACAGGCTATTAACCCCGCGAGTCCAGGCTTTCTCGCCTCTGTCCTGCGCGCATTCGAAATGAACCACTTGGCTCGTTGCATGGACTCCAGCATCTGTCCGCCCTGCACACGTGACACTCACATCGTGTGCTGCCACGGTAGACAAGGCCTTTTCTACCTCTTGCTGCACGGTGACAACCGAGGTGTTCCCCTTGCTGCCCGCCGCGGATTGCCTCTGCCACCCGTTATAGCGGGAGCCATCGTATTCGATAGCGAGCGCTATTCGGCATTTTCCTATGGCGGGTCTAGATCCGGCGAGCTCCTCTTGAAGGTCAATGCTCAAAAGCCACTGTCTCCTTTACTCCGCTCGGCTATCGCATTGACTAACGCTAACAGTTTCTGTGCCTCGACTTTATGCGTTTCTCCGCCCTCGTCTAGAACTTCGAGTAGAATTTCGGCAGCCCCCGCATTGTCACCCATCTTATGATACGCATAGGCAAGTTCTAGTTTAGTGGCCGCCTCGTCTTCATCGATCACGTTGGGGGCAACTGGTTTACTAGCGTCGAGAACCTCATCTTGGGCGCGAAAAGTGAGCTCTTCTGGATCGAAGGCCGGCGGTATAGGCTGGTTGCTCGCCTGAGGCTTAACACTGCCTGCTCCGCTCTCCTCTTCTGCAAGGATAGCCAGTAGATCTTTGTCCAATTCGTCCTGCATTCTCTTGCTCGCTGCATCTGCTCCATCAGCTGAACCAAAAGTGGGCTCGGCTTTGGGCGCCTGTTCACCGCCGACCCCCTCCGCAGCTTCTGTCTGCGGCGCAGCCGAGTCGCCTGATTCATTGCGCTGCGCATCAAACTTGATCACATCAACCTCGCCATCGGCCTCATGGCTATCACGACTCCTTCGGAGGAGGAGCAATACGAGCAGGAGAATGGCAATACCTGCCGCCGCTGCCACGAGAGGTTGCCCCAAAAACGCCGACGCATCGCGCACAGAGGACGTTATGGGAGGGGTGGCGGCAACCTCGTTATCTCGCGCTATCGCAGCGGCGGCGAGCGACTGCGCTAATTGAGCAAGCTGTTCGTCTTGCAGTCTGATAATTTCCTGCGCCGCAGTAATCTGACGTTCAATCGCCTCTAACCTCGAAATGAAATCAGCTCTTTCTCGCGCCGCACGCGCAACCTCTTCCTGGCTCAGAGCAAGCTGATCCTCAAGCTCTTGAATACGCGCATCGAGCGCTAAGTTTTCGCGTTCAAGGTCTGAAGTATTGGTGACAACGACACTGAGTTGACCGCCAGAGGGAACTGCTGGCTCAGCGCTTAAATTCACGCTAGCAGGCGCCTCTTCGACGACGTTACTTGCCGCCTCTTGGTTTTGACGCCTAACCGCCTCGAGCGCCTCAGCCGCACTCAGGGCCGAAATCTGCTCTGCGGTAGGCAGGCGCAAGATCTCGCCGGCATAGAGCCGATTAATATTTCCGCCCCCAAAAGATCGCGGATTGAGGCGCTGGATAGCTAGCATTGTCTGTTGCACCGTAACGCCTTGATTCGGCCTTGCTGCCATTGCAATGCTGTAAAGCGTGCTTGATCGGTCAGTGCTGACGGTAACCGGTGTGACGGCTGACGCGGTACTCTCTGCTGCAGGCTCAGAATTGGCGGCGACGTCAGGTGTTGCCGTTTGCTCATTTTCGGCGAACACTGGGGGGTCGAGTAAAACAGTGTGCTGAGACAGCACGCGCCCACTTGGCCAGCGTGTGTCGAGCACTATCTCAAGATAGGCGGCACGAACAGGGGATGAAGAGGTGAGTCGAGCATAGGCGCCGTCGGCGTCAACACCCGTAACGATGTCGATTTGCGGGAAATTAGGCGCAAAATCGACACCAAGACGTTCGAAATTCTCTCCCGCGGCGACCGCTATTTCTACTTCTTCGAGCGGCGTAGAGCCGAGGTCTATCAGCTGAATACGAACGCTTAGAGGCTGGTTGATCGCGGAGTCAGGACGCAGCTGCCCCAAGCCGACCGCCCCCGCGTTGCCCGCAAGCAGGAGGCAGCCAAGGGCGGCCATGACCGCTGAGATGTTTCGCTTCATAGCGCTATTTCTCTGAGTCTGGAAATGATTGAACGTTGATATCGCAGACCCGGCTGGGACATTAACCCCAGCCGAGGCCTCTAGTCGTTTAAAGATATGATTTGACTAGCACTTCGGCAATTTGCACTGAGTTAAGTGCTGCGCCCTTTCTCACGTTGTCCGAGACTATCCAAAGATTCAGTCCGTTAGCCATCGAAATATCTTTGCGTATGCGCCCCACAAAAACAGGATCTTCACCAGAGGCGTGTTTGACAGCTGTTGGGTAGCCGCCATCGACACGCTCATCGATAACTTTTACGCCCTTAGTTTTTGACAGCAGTTCGCGCACCCTATCTTCTGAAATTTCGGCATGAGTCTCCACCTGTACCGCTTCCGAATGCCCGTAGAAAACAGGTACTCTGACACAGGTCGCACTCACCGCAATCGATCTATCACCGAATATTTTCTGCGTCTCCCACACCATTTTCATTTCTTCTTTGGTGTAACCGTTGTCGAGGAAAACGTCTATTTGCGGCAACACGTTGAATGCGATTTGCTGAGGATAAACCTCAGCCTTAGCTTCGCGCCCGTTGAGCAGTTCAGCTGTTTGCTTAGCAAGCTCTTCGATGGCGGGCTTGCCAGTGCCAGACACAGCTTGGTAAGTCGCCACGCTAATTCGCTTAATACCGACGGCATCGTGAATTGGCTTTAGCGCGACCAGCATCTGAATAGTCGAGCAATTCGGATTCGCAATAATGTTTCGTGTTGTATAGCCCGCAATCGCTTCAGGATTAACCTCGGGGACGACGAGGGGAATGTCGTCGTCGTAGCGGAAATGTGATGTGTTGTCGATAACCACGCAGCCCGCAGCAGCCGCTTTAGGCGCGTAAACCTCTGAGATACTCCCGCCCGCAGAAAATAAGCCGATTTGTGCCTTCGAAAAATCGAATTCAGTAAGGTCGGTCACCATGATTGGTTTATTTCTAAACATCAACGTCGTGCCTGCAGAGCGTTCACTCGCTAGGAGATAAAGCTGCCCGACAGGAAAATCGCGCTGTTCCAAAATCTCAATCAATGCTTCACCAACAGCACCAGTCGCACCGACAATCGCTACGTTTACTTTCTCACTCATTGCAATTACTCACTAAAATCGATCCACGTGTATGTATCTAATGATTAGAGCGGCTCGCGATAAATCGCGCGCTCAAAATCAATTTGACAGCGTAAAGTACCAAGGAGACTTCGCACGCCACGTCGTTTCGAAGGCAGCAATAGCCGCCGAATCCTCGAGCGTCAGGCCGATATCATCGAGCCCGTTAAGCAAACAATGTTTACGGAACTGATCGACTTCGAAAGGGAGTTCTTCGCCATTGGGCTTGCGCACGACTTGCGCGTCGAGGTCTACCTCGAGCTGATAGCCTTCCGTTGCCTCAACCTCGACAAACAAACCGTCAATGACCGCTTTGTCGAGGACAATGGGTAGCAACCCATTTTTGAAGCAGTTGTTGAAAAAGATGTCAGCGAAACTCGGGGCGAGTATCGCCCTAAATCCGTAATCGTCTAGCGCCCAAGGCGCGTGTTCGCGGCTAGATCCACAGCCGAAATTTTCTCGAGCTAGCAACACATTGGCGCCCGCGTATCGAGGTTGATTCATCACAAAATCTTTGTTCAGAGGCCGCGCGTTGTTATCCGCGTCAGGTTCGCCTTTATCGAGATAACGATGCTCATCGAAAAGATTAGGACCAAAACCCGTCCGCTTAATTGATTTAAGAAACTGCTTTGGAATAATAAAATCGGTATCAACGTTGGCGCGATTTAAGGGGAGAACGATGCCCTTCTCACTGCTAAATTTTTGCATGGTTAAGCTCCTTAAATTCTAAATATCGCGTACGTCGACGAAATGTCCGTGGATAGCAGCGGCGGCTGCCATGGCTGGGCTTACCAAATGAGTACGGCCGCCGAACCCTTGGCGACCCTCGAAATTACGATTGGAGGTTGAGGCACAGTGTTTTCCATCACCCAGTTGATCCGCGTTCATCGCCAAACACATCGAACAGCCTGGCTCGCGCCATTCGAGCCCCGCCTCTATAAATATTTTGTCGAGACCTTCATCTTCAGCCTGCTTCTTAACCAGACCCGAACCTGGCACGACCATCGCTAGCTCAATAGTCGAGGCGACTTTTTTCCCTTCGACTACTTTCGCAGCAGCACGTAAATCTTCGATACGCGAGTTGGTACATGAACCGATAAATATTGTATCCAGCTTAATATCTTTTATGGCGCTACCACCTTTGAGCCCCATGTATTTAAGCGATTGCACAATACTCTCGCGGCGCGAGGCATCCTGCTCAAGTGCTGGATCGGGAATCGTCCCGTTTACCGAGACCACCATCTCGGGCGAGGTTCCCCAAGTAACTTGTGGCTCAATCTCTGCCGCGCGAAGCTCAACGACTTTGTCGAATGTAGCATCGTCATCGCTGCGCAGCGTAAGCCAAGCCTCAACCGCACCATCCCAAATCTCCCCTTTCGGAGCAAATGGACGCCCTTCAATGTAGTCGATAGTCGACTGATCTACAGCAATAAGGCCAGCGCGAGCGCCCGCCTCGATGGCCATATTGCACACAGTCATACGGCCTTCGATGCTGAGCGCCATAATGGCATCGCCACCAAATTCGATCGTATAGCCAGTTCCGCCCGCCGTACCTATTTTTCCGATGATAGCCAAAACGATGTCTTTCGCTGTCACGCCTGTTTGCAGCTCGCCGTCTACCCGTACCAGCATATTTTTGGCTTTCTTCGCCATAAGGCACTGTGTCGCCAAGACATGTTCGACCTCTGAAGTGCCAATGCCATGCGCAAGCGCGCCGAGTGCGCCATGTGTCGAGGTATGCGAATCACCACAGACAATTGTCATGCCCGGAAGCGTTGCGCCCTGTTCAGGACCAACAACGTGAACGATACCCTGACGAATGTCGTCCATGTTCATCTCGAGAATGCCGAACTCGTTGCAATTGTCGTCGAGCGTCGTCACTTGAATCTTAGAGATGGGGTCTAGAATGCCATCGATGCCCGCGCGTCGTTCTGCTGAGGTCGTTGGGATATTGTGGTCGGGGGTGGCGAAATTCGCGTCTGCACGCCAAGGCTTGCGCCCCGCTATTCGTAAACCTTCGAAAGCTTGAGGAGACGTGACTTCGTGGATTAGATGACGATCGATGTAGATCAAAGCGGTGCCATCTTCGCGCTGTGTCACCAAATGCGCATCCCAAATTTTGTCGTATAACGTCTTGCCGCTCATAGTCTCATCCTGCCGATTACTTAATCTAAATTATAATGCTTTCTATTTAACCAATTGATTAATCGATTAAATTATTTTTTTTGACTCGCTTTTCGCCCATCTGACCCCGGTCTCGCAAGAGATGATCGATTAACACAAGAGCCATCATCGCCTCGGCGATTGGCGTCGCCCTGATTCCTACGCAGGGGTCGTGGCGTCCGGTAGTAATCACCTCAGCCGGGTTGCCATTGATGTCAATAGACCGCCCCGGCAACCGGATGCTCGACGTTGGCTTAAGCGCAATACTCGCCACGATGTCCTGTCCGCTCGAAATGCCACCCAGCACACCGCCTGCGTTATTACTTAAAAAGCCTGTTGGAGTCATCTCATCGCGGTGTTCGCTGCCTTTCTGCGCAATAGAGGCGAAGCCTGCGCCTATTTCGACGCCTTTCACTGCGTTAATGCCCATGAGCGCGTGGGCCAAATCTGCATCCAGACGATCAAAAATTGGCTCACCGAGACCGGCGGGGACATTGGTCGCGCAGACGTCAATCCGAGCGCCTATCGAATTACCCTCTTTGCTCAATGCAGCCATATAGGCTTCCATCTCAGCAACTTTACTCGCATCGGGACAAAAAAACGGGTTACGTGCAATCTCAGCGCGTTCCACAGACTCGATTTTAATCGGCCCAAGCTCACTCAGATAACCATAAATCTCAATGCCACATGCCTGTGCGAGGTACTTTTTAGCCACCGCTCCTGCTGCCACGCGCATCGCAGTCTCGCGCGCCGAAGATCGGCCGCCGCCGCGGTAATCGCGTGTGCCGTATTTCACTTGATAAGTGTAATCGGCGTGCGCAGGTCTGAACTGGTCTTTAATTTTGCCGTAATCTTTGGAGCGTTGATCAGTATTATGTATCAGCAAACCAATCGGGGTACCGGTAGTTTTTCCTTCAAACACACCAGACAATATCTGCACCTCATCGTCCTCGCGGCGCTGAGTTGTAAAGCGTGACTGTCCCGGCTTGCGTCGATCAAGATCGTGCTGCAGATCAGCGCTGCTCAGTTCAAGCCCAGGAGGGCAGCCATCTATAACGCAGCCGAGCGCAGGCCCATGGCTTTCGCCAAAGCTGGTGACCGTGAAGAGCTTACCAAAGGTGTTTCCCGACATCGTTTCGCGCATCTCTCTTGGTGGACGAATTTAAACGGCAGCTTTAGGGGCTGACTCAAGGGGCTGACTCAAGGGGCCAACTCACTAATACTTATCGATAAAAGCGAAAGCCGAGGGCGTCAAGCCGTGAAATAAAGGCCGTGTAACGAAAGCCCTGCAGTATACACTAGTTAAATTGGTCCCTGTAGCGGAGTAGTTCGTCACGCGTTATCGCAAGAACACCCTCTCCCCCATGGGCAAACTCGAGCCAGAGAAGAGGCACCTGCGCCAGACGGGCGCTGAGCTGCTCAACGCTGTAGCCGACCTCCATCACGAGCACTCCGCCATCAGACAGATAGTCTGGTGCTTCGCGCAGTATCTGAAGGGGAATAGCAAGACCGTCATCCTCACTAATCAAGCCCAGCGACGGTTCGTGCGAGTATTCCGGCGGAAGTTCGAGCACCTCATTTAGCGGCACGTAAGGCGGATTGCTCAACATGAGGTCGTAGCGCCCCTCAAGTGCTTCGAATAAGTTCGATTGCCGCAGACTCACTCTGTCGGCAAGCGTGTGCAAACTGACATTCTCGCGCGCGAGCGCTAGGGCGTCTGCGGAGAGGTCGGCCAGATCGACTCGCGCGAGGGGGAATTGATGTGCAGCGAGTATGCCAATACACCCGCCTCCGCAGCAGAGATCGAGAATACGCTCAGGTGTATGACTGACAAACGGCGCACATCCCTCGGCTATCAATTCAGCGAGTGGCGAGCGCGGAATTAACGCGCGCGCATCCGCAATAAAGCGCATGCCGCCAAACCACGCCTGACCAACCAAATAAGCAACCGGTGTGTGCTTTTCGACTCGGTCTGCCACTCGTGAATCCAGCAGGTCACATTCGTCGCGGGCAATGACTCGAGAATAAGCTTCTGGGTCATCAAATGCGATATCCAGTGTCGCAAAGACAAGGTAAACAGCTTCATCGAACGCGTTGTCGGTTCCATGCCCGTAGAACAGCTCTGCCCCATCAAAAACTGCACTTGCCCTTTCGACGTATTCGCCTACTGTTACCATTTTAGATTCCTGCTCGAACGCGCATCAGCCTGCGACGATAAACGCGACATTATGCTGAATTACTGCCCGAATGTCGCCAGGCACTGACGGTAAGTTAGCCTGAAGCACTTTACCCTTCACGGCTCATGGCGTAGGGTAGCGGCCTAAAATTCAAAGGCAGGTTTTACGCGAAAAACCGGGTAAACTTAGCACTTAAGAACCAAACGACTTCAGAACGAGAAAGGGAGCCTCACAGTGAGCGCGCATAACAACGACCAGACTGACCATTCCGCCGAAGCGATAGCTTCTATGCAGGATGCCTACTTAACGCTTCTGAACGAGGTGGGCGAGACGCCCGAGCGTGACGGTCTTAAAGACACGCCACTCCGTGCGGCTAAGGCGCTACATTTTCTTACCCAGGGATACCGCATGGATATCGATGAGGTGATCAATGGCGCACTGTTCGAATCTGAGAACGACGAAATGGTGATCGTTAAAGACATCGAGCTCTATTCGATGTGCGAACACCACATGCTGCCATTTATTGGAAAATGCCACGTCGCCTATTTGCCAAAGGGCAAGGTCATTGGCTTATCTAAAATTGCGCGCGTTGTGGATGTGTTCGCGCGACGACTTCAGATTCAAGAAAATCTCACCAATGAAATTGCTACCTGCATTGTTGAAAAAACTGGCGCAGCGGGAGCAGCAGTCATCATCGAAGCCAAACACATGTGTATGATGATGCGCGGCGTGGAAAAACAAAATTCAACAATGACTACTTCTTGCATGCTCGGCGCATTTAGAAACAGTCAAACGACGCGCGCTGAATTTCTCTCGCTCATTAGCCGCTAGCCGCACGCAACCATCTCGCATTGGCACCTATTCACTCTGAATAAGCACCAGTTCGATGCGGTCGCTACAATCGCTCAACGCACAAGAAGGAGCCAGCGGGCCTACGCCTGCTGCTTCGATTCTCGCGCCCACTATACCCTTCTCGAGCAATACAGCTTTAATTAGCTGCGCTCTCTTTTCAGATTGCTCAAGCAGGCTTTCCAAGGAGCGCTCGGGTGCAGTCAGGTGGCTCACTAGATAAACGCGGATTTCCGGGTCTGTCCGCAGCAGCCTCACCAAATAATCGAGCGCGGAGGGATCATCAAGCTCTTCATCAGCTCCACCGGCAATAGTAAATTGGACTAAGGGAAGCACAACGCTGCCCTTCTCCCTAAGCGTTGCCGCCAGCAAGCCTTCGTTGACTAACGCCTGTGGCGCAACGGCAATCTCACTCTCAATAATTTCAACGTAGGCGTAGAGCCGCTTGTTGGCACGAGTGATTAGATAGAGCGCAAGGAAAGGATCATTTTCGAGCGCTGTATTGCTTCGCGCGGCCAGGTAATACTGATTGCGCTCGGGGCCATAAAGAATACGGCGTTTGAAAATATCGTTAGCCCAATAGTTACTGCTGCCGCATGCGCGTCCTTCGCAAGAAAACAAAATGCTGTCACCGCGTTCGCGCAACTGTTGAGCGAAAAATTCCCTTACGTCGCTGACTTGGTAGTCCGATGGAATAGCGTAAACAATGCGTGTAACGCGCCCTTTTAACCGCTCCGCAGACTCAGGCACCACCTCACCACGAGTCCGTTGCAACGTGCCAAGCACTAACTGGTGGTTTAGCTCGTTGGTCCTGTCATATTCCACGATCTCTGAATCAGGAAACCGCATAAGCAAGGGATGGTCGGCTCCCGCAGTCTGCTCGCCTGCCGATTGAGCGTGAGCAGGAGTCGACAGGAGTGCGAGTAACAATAAGCCCAATGACGCGGAGAATTTAGTGAATGACGAGGTGAATTGCGGCGAGTCGGATGTAACGCAATGTTGAGGGAAAAACGATGACTGCATTAGGTACTCCTGAGGACTCAAATCGAAAAGTCTAAGCGCGAAAGCCTACAGTAGCACACCCGAGCCCGACCCATTCGACCTCTAGTTCAACTATTTCGGCAGTCGCGAGAGGCGACTGAGACTGGCATTCACCGTCTACGAGCAGGCTAAGCAGTGTCGATAAGAGTGGATTATGCGCAACTAGCCAAAGCTCAGTAACGCCTTGTGTGTGAGCTTTTTCAATTAGCGCAACGACGTCTTTGGGATCTGCTTCGGGTTCGAGGAAACTGCTGGCAACCGCAGGCGACTGCAAACCGTCTGCCTCCATGCCCTTGATGATCAGCTCAGCGGTTTGTTGAGCGCGAAGAAAAGGACTCGCTAATAAACGAAAGCTAGCATTTCTGCCAAGACCGCCATTCGCATCAGTGCTGCCAAGGATACTGCGATGCCGAAAATCTCGATAAGTCAGAAAGGCATTTTGCACTGCTTCTTTGCCCCGCGAGGTCAGTTCACGCGTGGCGTCTGGAACGTCAAATGCGGCGTCACCATGGCGCACTAATACCACAAGCACCGTGGGTTATCCTTGCGGCGTAGCACTAGGCCCGCGCATTTTATCAGTAGCCTCATTCTCTCGTTCGGCCTCGCCCTCTTCCGAGACCCGTTCGTCTGAATCAGATACTTGAGCGCTTTCACTTCGGGAAACCTCACTCTCGACGACATCCTCTGCTGGTGTGTTTATTTCACCCGATCCAGGAAAATCATTAAAGGGGAAAGGCTTATGTTCTGTCGTAAACAGAAGAAAACCGAGTACTTCGACAAGATACGCAACTAACTTTTCGCTCAAATCAGTCAAATTGCTATTCTTCTCGCCCGCAAACAGCGAGAAAGCTACCTGCACCAACACCATGAGAAGAACCAGAGGGACCAAAATAATATTGAACAGCAACGCAAACCCTAAGGTGAAGAACACGCGCTTCCAAAGTGAGGGGCGCTTTAGGTTATCTACTAATTCGTCGATTTGTTCCGACATAGTTATTCTCCCTACGATTGGTATTGACGCTAACGGTATTGACGCTAGAGTGCGCCATGCTAATTCTATATCCTAACCAGCATTCAAAACTTAAACGCTCGATCCGATTTGCTTGTCGTCTTGAGCGGCAAATTCGACATCTAGCGCCTGTTCTCCCGCCATTAGTGAGGAGATGATTGCGTCGAGGCTGGCGCCTTCGAATAAGGCCGAGTACAAACCCGACGCTAAAGGCATGTAAATCCCGAGTTCCTCGGCGCGCTTTTTCACTAACCGCACTGTGTTGACGCCTTCGACAACCTGTCCGATTTCCTTCGTCGCCGCGTCTATAGTCTGCCCAAGCCCTAGCGCATAGCCTAATCGATAGTTTCGACTCAACGGAGAAGAACAGGTGACAACAAGATCCCCAACACCTGATAGGCCCAAGAAGGTCATCGGGTCGGCGCCGAGTGACCGCCCAAACCGCGCCATTTCGGTAAGTCCTCGCGTTACTAACATGCTGTTCGTATTGTGACCCATACCAAGTGCTGCCGCCATGCCCGCAACGATGGCATAAATATTTTTTAGTGAGCCGCCGAGTTCAACGCCGAACATATCGTCATTCGTATAAACCCTAAAATATCGTGACTTAAGGACTGTTTGCACCGCGTCACGAACCTCGAGGTCGGCGCTCGCAATCACCGTACCCGTGAGTTGCTGTGCCGCTATCTCCTTCGCCAAATTTGGACCGCTTAGGACGCCAATAGGCGACTCGGGAGCGAGTTCACCGAGTATCTGACTCATCAACAAAAAGGAGCCCGCTTCTATTCCTTTTGTCGTGCTAACAAACATCGCGCCTGGATCTGCCGACTTCACCAACTCCGACACCACTGCCCTGAAAGAACTGCTAGGCACAGCGACAAAAATCAGCTGCGCGCCAGATACTGCTGCAGCCATGTCATGCGTTGCAACTACACGTTCATTCAGTACATAACCTGGCAAGTAAGATTCATTGACGTGATCGCGGTTAATCGCTGCGGCGAGAGAATCGCTGCGCATCCAAAAGCTCACAGGATAGCCATTGCCTGCAGCAATATTCGCCATTACCGTGCCAAAGCTGCCGCCACCGACGACCGCTACTTTCATCACTTCTGCCACTCTTACTCTCCCATCACTTAGGCGTAGTACCTATAGGCGCAATCAACAGCTGCTATGATAGACAGTTTGAGGGCCGAGGGCGAAGACTCATTAGCGTGAAGTGAGAAGAAGCGAGTGCTTAGAAATTGGACGCAGCGAACGCAATAAGCGCGAACAGTGGCTCAGGGTAGACGCCGACCCAAAGAACGGCGACGGTAAGCACTGCAAGCACCGCCAACACGCCCAGATTCTCTATCCCTATTTCTCTCAACGCAAAAGACTCATCTGTGTCGAGAACAGGCATAAGCATCTGGTAGACGATGCGTAAATAGTAAAAAAGACCAATCGCGCTACCAAGAACCATCGCTGCCAATAATCCCCATTGAGAATCGCCTACGGCGGCAAAAAAGACCTGAAATTTTGCGATAAAGCCGGCAGTCAGGGGGATTCCTGCCAAACCTAGAACCATCACCAGCAGCACACTAGCAAGCCACGGAGATCGCCAGAAAAGGCCACGATAGTCCCCCACCCCTGCGGCCTCGTCTTCGCTCGATGACACGAGCAACGCGCAGCCAAATGCGCCGAGTGAAAGAAGGCTGTACACAAGGAGGTAGAACAACGCCGACTCTAGAGCAAACGCTGAGTCTTCCACTTCGGAGATCGCGGTAGCCGCCGAGATCGATAGCACCGCCACGAGAAGATAGCCCATATGCGCAATCGAAGAATAGGCCAATAGCCTTTTCAAATTGGTTTGTCGTAACGCCAATAAATTGCCTACTAAAATTGACGCCGCCGCGACGAGTGCGATGACACTAGTCACAACGGGCAGCTGCCCTATTTGCGGCTGGCTAAACAGGCGAATCGCGAACACAGCTACTGCGACCTTGCCAAGTGTCGCAAGAAAGGCCACTGCCGGTAGCGGACCGCCCTGATACACATCGGGCGTCCATAGATGGAAAGGCACCAGCGACAATTTAAACGCTGCGCCGACGAATAGCATCAGCAATCCAAGATAAAAAAGCGACCTCGTCGACACAGAGATATCGAGAAACCCGAGCGAGCCAGTCGCTGCGTAAATCAATGCCATACCAAACAGCATCGTTGCGGATGCGACGGCGGAAAGAACAAGGTATTTAATGGCAGACTCTAGACTTTTAGCAGCCCATATTCCGCTATGAATGGGATAAGCAATCATGCCATACAGCGCCATGCTCAACATCTCAAGGCCTATAACCACGGTGATAAAGTGCGCACTGCTGACAAGCGTGATCGCCCCAAGCGTTGCTAGTGACAGCAGCAATTGAAATTCATCGCGCGCATCCGCGAGCTTATGAAAATAGGCGAAGCTCATAATCGCGACACCCATCGCGCTAAAGGCTAGCAATGCGATGAACAAGGCAGATAACGCATCGAGCACAAAAAGAGCTGTGACCATACTCGGCGCAGCGTCCAGCGTTAAATCATAGAACTGCATTGCTCCTGCGATCCCTGCGGCAAGCATGCCTGAGGTTGCGATAACCGTGCTTACGAAGTGATTGCGTCCAATAGCAATAGCGAGCATACCGACGATTATCGCAAGCCCCATTAGTTCATGCGGAAGCAGCAGCAAAAGGCCGTCTAAATCTACTGCCGGGGTAATTGGCATTGTGGCGAACTCCTTTTCCATTATCGTCTCTCCCCTACAGCAGCGAAGGCATCGCTAGCGCTAGACAGCCTTTCAAGCACTCCCGAAGAAAGGTCCAGAAAGGCATTCGGGAAAAGCCCCATTACCGCCAGGCCGATCATCATCAATGCGTAAATAAAGAGTTCACGATTATCTAGATCGGGCAGTGAAGGATGATCCGCTTCAGAGTTTTTAGCCCCTTGGAAAACCGCCTGCATTACCCAGAGCGAATAAACTGACGCGACGATCATGCCTAAGGCTGCCAGCGCTGCAGCCCAGATGCTCACCGAAAAGACGCCGAGCAAAGACAAAAATTCGCCGACAAAATTGCCGAGACCCGGCATGCCAAGCGCGGCGACAGAGAAGAATAGTGCCACGACGGCCATCCGCGGTGCGAGCGCCCAAAACCCACCCATGAGGCGCATATCTCGGGTATGCAGTCGCCCCTGCAATCCACCTGCAAGACTGAATAAAGCCGCTGCACTGAGACCATGCGCGAGCATAGTCATCACTGCACCCTGCAATCCTATAAGGTTCCATGCGTATATACCCAGCAACACAAACCCCATGTGACTCACGCTGGTATAAGCGATCAAGCGCTTAATATCGGATTGCGCGAGCGCTACCTTCGCGCAATACAAAATACTAATTACCGCGAGGGCCAGTGCAACAGGCGTAAACTGCGCCGACGCCTCTGGAAAGAAGGGCAGCGTGAATCTGATAAGTCCATAGGCGCCAGTCTTGAGCAATACTCCAGCTAGCAACACGCTACCCGCAGTAGGCGCTTGCGAATGCGCATCGGGCAACCACGAATGGAATGGAACGCTAGGCAGCTTGGTGGCAAATGCGATAAAAAATCCGAGCATTAGCCCCATCTCTAAAGCGCCATCTACCTCTGTGCGCAAGAGATCCTCGTAGGCAAAACTGAGATAGCCATACTGAATCTTGAAAAAATACACAAGGCAAAGCAGCGAGACCAAAAGCAACATGCCTGTGAATTGCGTGAAGAGAAAAAACTTTGTCGCCGCATAGCGCTTATTTTCGTGACCCCAAATCGCGATGATGAAATACATCGGAATGAGCATTACTTCCCAAAAGAAAAAGAACAGAAATAAATCGATGGCAGTGAACACACCGACAACACCCGCGAGCGTCCAAAGGAGATTAAAATAGAAAAAGCCTACTCTCTCGCGCATCTCCTCCCAAGCAGCGCCAATTGAGATAAGCCCAAGAAAGCTCGTTAACCCAACCAACAAAAGACTGAGCCCATCAACTGCAAGCGTAAACTTTATGCCTAGACTTGGAATCCAACTGCGGCTGAATTCTACAATCCATTTAGATTCACTGTCAGCGTCATGTCCATGATAGAGCAGCACTAATGGAATGAGGGTAGCCGCAACAGAGAAAAGGGCAATCCATCGCGGAAGACGAGAGTCAAACCATTCGGAAAGCCAAGCAAGCAAGCCGCCAAAAAATAGAATGAGGAGAATCCAGAGCAAAATCATAGAACGCCTCCTAAAGTGAGAAGCAACACTGTGCCGAAAACCACGCTCAGAATGTACCAGCGCAGCGAGCCTGACTGCGATCTCACAAGTAACGTATTTCCTGCCTCACTCAACGCGACTAGCAGCCCTGCAGCGCCATCAATAAAATCATGTCTATTAATAGCTGCTAGCCACAGATAAGGCGTAATAAAAAGCCTTCGGTAAAGACCGTCAAAGCCCCAGCCTGTAAACCAGAATCTGTGCAACCACTGCGCCAAGTCGCTCGCCATTAATCGGCTAACCGACAGGGTGCGCGATCCATAAAACAAATAACTTATCCCGATGCCAAACAGAGGAATAGCGATCATAATCGCGTGCATCAATGCTGAGACCGTATGCTCGCCATGCTCTCCCGCTGCTGAGAAAACCGAATCGGTGGGGACATGAATTAGCCCGCCTGCTAATGCCAGCACCATAAGCACTAGCAGCGGCGCCGCCATACTGAAACCAGTCACTTCCCGCGCCTTGTGATGATCCACGCTTTCGCCAAAGAAGACGACAAACACTAGTCTAAAGCTGTAAATGCCGGTAAAGAAGGCCCCAATAACGCCTCCAAGCCACAGCCAGAACCCATAGTGTTCTAACTCGAGCGCGGCCAGTAGGATTTCATCTTTGCTGAAGTAACCCGAGGTAAAGGGAAACGCAGCAAGTGCCAAACTACCGATAAGGAAAGACGCAAATGCCAAAGGTAGTTGACGCCACTTGCCGCCCATCTTAAAGATATCGTGCTCATGGTGAAGGCTAAGAATCACGGTGCCAGCAGCAAGGAAAAGCAGCGCCTTAAAGAATGCGTGGGTCATTAGATGAAATACCGATGCCGACCAAGCACCAACACCTAAACCAAGAAACATATAGCCGATCTGGCTGATCGTAGAATAGGCAAGAATCCGCTTAATATCGTGTTGTGTCATCGCTGTGAAACCTGCAATTAGCAGGGTCGCCAAGCCGATGAGCGCCACCAAAAGCTGTACATTAGGCGCAAGCTCGAACAAGGCATGAGTGCGAGCAATAAGGTAGACGCCCGCGGTCACCATTGTTGCAGCATGTATAAGTGCGCTAATTGGTGTAGGACCCGCCATTGCATCCGGAAGCCAGGTTTGTAACGGCAGCTGCGCTGATTTGCCTACCGCGCCACCCAGAAGAAGTAACGCTGCGGCTACTGCATAGCCTGAACCGAGGGCCCATTCGCCTTGGGCCAAATCCATTGACTCTTGAATATCGAGTGAACCGAGCTGGCTGAAAATCAAGAAAAGCCCTATGGCCATTGAGGTGTCACCAACACGCGTGGTAACAAAAGCCTTGCGCGCAGCATAGCCGTTGGCTGGATCCTGATACCAAAATCCAATAAGCAAGTAACTGCAAAGTCCAACACCCTCCCAGCCTAGGTACAGGAGAAGCAAATTATCGGCAAGCACCAACACGAGCATCGCAGCAACGAATAGATTCATGATCGCAAAGAAACGACTGTAACTCGGATCGTCAATCATGAATCCGGTCGAATACAGGTGAATTAAAAAGCCAACCCCGGTTATAACCAGGATCATCACAACGCTCAATCCGTCTAAATACAGACCAAATGCCGCGTCAAATGAACCTACAGCCATCCACGTGTAGACCTCGTGAACGATGACTTGAGCATCGCCATTGATAATCGGCAGAGAAACCAACACTGCAGCGCAAAAGGCGAGCCCTATGCTACCCGCACCAATTACCGCGACTAATTTCTTCGGCAAGCCTCCGCCACTCAGAAAGAGAGTTAAAAAACCGAGTAGCGGAAATGTTGGTAACCATCCAAGTGATTCGAACACAAGTTACTCCTAGCGTGAGCCTAGCCCTTTAGTGCACTGAGCACGTCTATGTCGATTGTCTTAAAGTGCTTGTATAACTGAATGATAAGCCCCAGCCCGACAGCCACTTCCGCAGCGGCAAGCGTCAGAATCATGAGGAACATCACCTGACCATCGGCACTACCCCAGCGCGCGCCTGCAACGATAAACGCGAGCCCCGAGGCATTCAGCATGATTTCTAAGGACATTAAAACGAAGACAATATTGCGCCTGGTCATCACACCAACCAAACCGAGGCAAAAGAGAGTAGCTGCGAGCATAAGTCCATGCTCTAAGGGAATGCTTTCCATAACGCCTTTTCCTTTTTTATCGCCGCAACCCGCTGAGGGCTGTCGGTACTGAGACTATCTTTTAGCTATGTGGTAGGCGGATACCAACCCTGCCAACAACAAGAAAGACGCGAGTTCCACCGCGAGAACATACGGCCCAAATAAAAGTTCACTTACCGCACGAGCGCCGATTTCCTCAATATTAAGGCCTGCTGTCGGTATAGACGCGACGAGCTGAATGAGCAAGAGAAGCGCTAAGACGCTAGGAACAAACCACGTCCGGGCGGGCAACCATTCTTTCTCCTGATCACGGCTTCTCTGTCCTAGATTGAGCATCATTACCACAAACAAAAAGAGCACCATGATCGCGCCGGCGTAAACGATCGCCTCGAGAATTGCGACGAAAGGTGCTCCGAGGCTAAAAAAAACAACTGCAACTGCAAGCAGCGAAAGCACTAAATAAATGAGAGCATGCACCACGTTGGTCTGCACGATTACCAATAGCGTGGCTATTACTGCAACCACTGCTCCTGAGTAGAATAATTCGGTCATGGAAGCAGACTCCGCACATCAACCGGCGGCAGCTCATTTCTCGCTTCGCCTTTATCCTTGCCCCCAATGGACTTGCCAGCGACACGGTAGAAATTGGTCTCGTGGTATTTACCCGTGCCAGCTATCAGCAAATCTGCTTTCTCCCAAACCATGTCTTGCCGCTTGTATTCGGCCATCTCGAAATCAGGCGTTAACTGAATTGCATTGGTAGGACAGGCCTCTTCACAGAATCCGCACATTATGCAGCGCGAAAAGTTAATGCGAAAAAACTCCGGATACCAACGCCCCTCCTCGTCCTCGGTTTTTTGCAGAGCGATACAATCGACCGGACAGGCGACTGCACAAAGATTACAAGCGACGCAGCGCTCTTCGCCGTCGGGATCGCGCGTGAGAATAATTCGACCACGCCAACGTGAAAACATGTGTGGCTGTTGCTCTGGGTATTGAACAGTGTCTGTCGCAACAAACAAATGCCTAAACACTCGCCAGAGTGTCACTACCTGACTCGTTAACGTGTCTTTTACCAGTTCGCCAAATTTAGCCAACAAAGACTTGGAATGGGGTCTGACAATGGGATCACTCACTTCAACCTCCTCCTCTCCACGGCGCTCACTGACACCTAATTAGCCGACAGGATTACAACGCCGGTAATCAACAAATTCAGAAGCGACAGGGGTAGTAGAAATAGCCACCCGTAGCTCATCAACTGATCGTAGCGCGGCCTTGGAATTGCGGCACGCAGCAAAATAAAAAAGGCAATGAAGCAAGACGCCTTAATGAAAAACCATACTAGCGGAGGCAATAGAGGACCCTGCCAACCGCCAAAAAAGAGCACCGTAATAAGCGAAGATATCAGCACCAAACCGAGGTATTCGCCGACGAAGAACATGCCAAACTTCATGCCCGAGTACTCTGTGTGATAGCCCGCACAAATCTCTTGTTCAGCCTCGGGGATATCGAAAGGAAGACGGTGACTTTCTGCTACACCTGCAATCAGAAAAATGACGAAGCCTATAAATTGGGGGACGACGAACCACCCTCCTTCCTGCGCCAAGACGATTTCGCGCAAATCAAAACTGCCGGTCAGCGCGACAACCCCTAACAGAGAAATACCCATAAACACTTCATAACTAACCATCTGCGCCGCAGCGCGCAGACTGCCGAGTAGCGCGTATTTGTTATCAGATGAGAGCCCGCCAAGCATTACCGAATAGGCGCCGAGAGAGGCCATAGCTAAGACAAAAAGAACGCCGATATTTGAATCAACAATGCCCACTCCGGGCGCGAATGGCACTACAGAAAAACTGAGCAGTATGACGATCATGATGATGGTCGGTGCAAGAACAAAACCAAATCGGTCGGCAAAAGGAGGGATCCAATCTTCTTTGGTAAAAATCTTGATCATGTCAGCAACCACTTGCAGAAGACCAAAGGGGCCTACTCGATTTGGTCCAAGCCTGTCTTGCCAGAATCCGAGCAAGCGTCTTTCGACCCAAATTAGCATCGCAGCAAAAACGATTACTACGATGAGGATACTGGCGATATTAAGCGCTGAGCCGACTTCCCATTGCATATTAGTGAGCTCCTGCCGCGGCATCGTTCACGACTAGATTGGTCAGCCCGAGCCGCGACTGAATGGCATCGTGCACAGCTTTAGAAGGCGCTAAAGACGCATACTGGGGCAGATCATGGGGATTTATCCGAGCGCCCAACGCACTGCTTCCCGCATACACTAAGGCAACGCCTACAGGCGTCTCCTTTCGTATATAGAGAGGCAGGGTAGCGCCATCCTCTGTGCTGCCATTTTCGTCACCTCCGATCGACACAAGATCGCCATTAACTACACCCATCTCGCGCGCATCACTGGGACACAGTGACAGATAGGCATCGCACATACGCTTCTGTATCGCTGCCGAATGCGAGGAAAGCGAATCGCTCCCGAAGATCTGCATGACAAGTCGAATCTCGAAAGGCCCGTCCATCGTGATAAGCTGCTCTGTGTTATAGGGCGACCCTTTGTTACTGCGAGCGATCAGATGCACGCCTGCATGCCCCTGTTTAAGTTCACCGTTGACCTCCGCTTGAAATTTACTGATCGCTTGATTCGAATTCCAGCGAGGAGCCCAAGCAGTGGCGAGAAGCGAAGAGTCTTTCTGTGTGAGCATCCCCTCCATCGAAAAGGACATAACCGAGTTATCATCGACAGGCTGCTTGCCTTCGTGCACATTTTTATCGGCATTCATCGCAGTTCGACCGCTGTAGCGATGCGACTGGCGCGGCACTTTCAAGCCAGCGATTAGCCCTGTCGGATTCGGTAGACACTCGCCAAGCCGTGCGAAATCATTTGCCTCGGCCGCACAGCGTGCAATCAACGAATCTGAATGAGCAGAGGCTTCCACATTAAGCCATTTTTCAACTGGTTTTGCCGCCTCGCTACCCTCACCCACTTGGAAACTTAGCTGTGCTCGTCCTTCGTAGTTAACCTTGGTGGTTTCACATTCGTTAAATGTTGCACTGGGAATAGTTAGCGTCGCAAAGCGTTGCGTAGGCGTTTCGATCTGATCGATCACGAGCAGCTCAGCCGCGGTCAGCGCCGCCCTTACGCTTTCTGTCGGTGCGCGTTCGAACAGATCGTTCTCGATTACGATAGCCCGCTTAATCTCACCCGTCGCCAACTTCGCTAACGCGGTGGTTAGCGTGTTCTCACCCGCTGCAAGTAACGCGTGTCCAACACTATTATCCTCTGCAGGCAAAAGCACCAAATCACAGGCTTGCGAACGGAGATCACTCAGCGCGCGCGCGATATTCGCAGCGCAGCGCATCAGGGCAACCCCTGCGCCGCTGCCACTGACTATTAGGGGTCTTTTTGCGCCAACTAGGGCCAAATAGGTCGCCTCTACACTCTGCATCGTTGTACCCAACGTCTCATGAGAATAGTTAGGCGAACGACCCGACAATCGCTCCACCAAGGCATTAGCAGCATTGATAAGCGACGCCCCATCGACGTTGAGTTTGATCGACACAACGTCATCGAGCCGCGTCGAGCCTGATGCGAACACAGCTAAAGGACTCAGCGAGTCTTGTGCTAATTCGCGCACTGCAGCGTCTTGCCAACTTGGTATTCGATTCGCCTCGGCGAGATCTTTCGCCGCGTTGCGCACGCTTTGGCGCAGCGCGAGCGCAATCCGCGGCGCAGTGTTAGTCACGTCCTCGCCTAATACAATTATTGCGTCAGCCTGTTCTATCTCTCGCACGCTCGGACTATGAAAAGACGAGTCACGCAAACACTCGACCAACACTTGCAATGCCTCGTGATCGGCATCGGAATGGCCTGCAAAAAAATTCTCAGCGCCGACGAAACAGCGCAGAGCAAAGTTTGCCTCGTTTGACGCGCGCGGCGAGCCAATACCAATAACCGCCTCGCTTGCGAAAGCGGTGATCCGCTCTTCCACCTCGCGCGTGCTAACCGACAAGCCCGAGGCATCTTTAGCGCCGCGAAGACGAGACTCACTATTCACATAATGAGCACCAAACCGGCCGCGATCGCATAAAAAGTAACCATTGATGTCATTGTGATAACGATTGACGACACGGCGTAAAGAACCGTAGCGCTCGCCCGGCGTTATATTGCAGCCAACCGAACAGCCGCTGCAAATCGACGGCGCAGATTGCAAATCCCACTTGCGCGCGTAGTGCGCACTAAAGGGTTTATCGGTGAACACGCCCGTAGGGCAGACCTCAACGAGATTGCCGCTAAATTCACTTTCAAGCGAGCCCTCTTCGAAACGACCAAAATAAGTATGATGATGAGACGCCTGAGCGGATAAATCGGTCCCGCCTGCGTAGTCGTCATAAAACCGAACGCAGCGGTAACAGGTGATGCAGCGATTCATCTCGTGATTAATAAAGGGGCCTAAATTTTGATTACGGTGGGTTACTTTCTGTTTATCAAACCGTCGATAGTTGTGGCCAGACATTTGAGTCATGTCTTGAAGATGACACTCGCCTCCCTCCTCGCACACGGGGCAATCATGGGGATGGCTTGTCATCAAGCTTTCGATTACGTCGGCTCGAAAATTTGACGCCTGCTCGCTCGCCAATGAATAAATTCCGCCCTCGGTGACAGGCGTCATACAAGACATCACTAGCGTGCCCTTTTTATCCTCTGCATCGCGGTACTGAATGACCGCACATTGACGACAGGCGCCAACCGAACCCATTGAGGGATGCCAGCAGAAATAAGGGAGGTCGAGCCCCTGCGAGAGACACTCTTGCAATAAATTATTGGCTGAGTCCACTTCGTAGCAAATCCCGTCGACCGTAATTTTCACCATCGCGTTACTCTCCAATACTTGACGCCTCCATCACAGTTTAGTGATACGGACACTTCGCCCCCGACACATGCGCTGCAAATTCTTCTGCGAATAACGTAAGTCCACTACCCAATGGGGCCGTCGCACCGGGGGCAAGTGCGCAAAAGGTACGACCTGGCCCAAGGTATTCGACGTGATCTTTTAAAATGTCGATGTCCTTAAACGAGCCTTTTCCTGTCTCGAGATCACGAAATATCGTGTCTACCCAGGGCAGGCCATCACGGCAAGGCGTGCAGAATCCACAGGACTCGTGCGCGAAAAATTTCATGAGATTGCCAATCATGCCAATGGGGCACGTTTTATCATCGAGTAAAATCATTGTGCCGGTGGCAAGCCTGCTGCCAAGTTCGCCGATTGCTGCGTAGGTGAGAGGTGTGTCGAGATGCGCTGGGGTGAGAAAGTCGGTAGAACCCCCGCCCGGGAGAAACGCCTTGAGCGTAAAGCCCTCCTGCATACCTCCCCCGTAACCCTCGATCACTTCTCGGATACTCACCCCAAACGGAAGTTCCCAACAGCCTGGATTTTTGACACGTCCACTGACGCCAAACAATTTCGTTCCAAAGTCCCCACCGCTGCCAAGCGACTGATACCACTCAACGCCATGAGCCAGAATGCCAGGAAGGTTACAGAGCGTTTCGACATTGTTAACGATAGTGGGTTTGCCCCAAAGGCCACTGACCTGAGGAAAAGGCGGTTTCGCGCGAGGATTAGCGCGCTTACCTTCAAGCGCATTAAGCAGAGCGGTCTCTTCGCCACAGATGTAGCGACCCGCGCTAGTGTGAAGCACTATATCGAAATCGAATCCTGTGCCAAATATGTCGCGTCCTAAATGGCCCGATTCGCGTGCCTCAGCAATCGCCTTAGCAAGGCTACGCTCTGCATCAAAGTATTCTCCACGTAAGAAAATAAACGCACGACTCGCTTGAATCGTGTAGGCCGCGATGATCATCCCTTCGATCAATAAATGGGGATCGCCTTCCATTAACATCCGGTCTTTAAAAGTACCTGGCTCCATTTCATCGGCGTTAACTACCAGATAGCGCTGAATAGTTGCATCATCGCTTTTCGGCACGAAACTCCATTTAAGACCTGTAGGAAAGCCTGCTCCACCTCGCCCCTTTAGCCCAGAGTTCTTTATCCGCTCGAGTACGTCGCTTGGTTCCAACCCGTTAGCAATTGCGCGCGCGCCAGCATAGCCGCCTGCTGCCTCGTAATCCGTGAGGTTAAGCGCACCCCTAGCAAGGTCAATATTCTTAGTCAGCGGGCGATCGGTCATTTGTCACCTCGCACATTTTTAAGCGGTAAAACCGAAGCGATTGTGTCAACAGAGAGGTGACGATGCATCGCTTCACCAACCATCATCACGGGTGCTTTATCGCAGTCGCCCAAACACGGGACTGGAATTAGCGTGTATTCTCCATCGGTAGTTGTTTCACCATAGTCGATACCAAGATGTGCACTTAGCTGCGCTTTGACCTTGTCGCAGCCCATAATCCAGCAGCTTACGCTATCGCAAAAAAGGATAACCTTCTCACCTACTGGCCGCCGATAAATCAAATTAAAGAATGTCGCCACGCCCTCAAGCTCACTCACCGGCACTGATAAGTAATCGGCTATGGCGAGCATACTCTCGTCAGATACCCAACCTTGATGCCGTTGCACAATCTTTAACGCTTCGAGTCCAACAGCCTGCTTAGTCGGATAGAGAGTTAATTCGTGTTCGATTTCAGCGATCTCTTCAGCCGATAAGTCGCGTGCGCGTGGACGCGGGTTCGGACTTGAGCTAGCTATAACGTGTTGCTGCATCGGTGCGTCTCTCTATACTCGAGTGAAAAACATCATCTATCTACATCCGCCATGACAAAATCGATACTGGCTATAATGGCGATCAAATCGGACACCATAAAGCCGCGGGAGATTGCCGGAATCATCTGCAGGTGCGCAAAAGACGGGGTGCGGATCCGCGTGCGATAAGAGGCCGTATTGCCATCGCTAATTAAGTAGTAAGAGTTGATACCTTTGGTGGCTTCAATCGACATAGACACTTCGTTGGGCGGAATCACTGGCCCCCAACTCACACTCAAAAAGTGATTGATGAGCGTCTCGATATCTTGCATCGATTTTTCTTTGCGCGGAGGTGTCGTTAATGGATGCGAAGACTTATAGTCTCCTGAAGGCATATTGTCGGCGCACTGCTTAATAATTCGAAGGCTCTGCCGCATCTCTTCCACACGCACTGCGCAACGGTCGTAGCAATCTCCGTTAGCCGCGATCGGAATATCAAACTCGAAATTCTCGTAGCCGCTATAGGGCCGCTGTTTACGCATATCCCATTCATAGCCTGTCGCCCGTAGACCAGCACCAGTTACGCCCCAGTCAAACGCGTCTTGGGTGGTATAGGCGCCAACGCCCTGTGTACGGCGTTTAAGAATGCCGTTGTTGAGCACCATGCTGTCGTACTCATCGAGTCGCGCAGGCATAAAATCGAGCAACTCTCGAATCTGCACTTCCCAGCCTTGCGGGAGATCTTGCGCGACGCCGCCAATGCGGAACCAACCCGGATGCATCCTCGCGCCGCAAATCGACTCAATGATATTGAAAATCCTTTCTCGCTCTACAAACATATAGAAGATAGGCGAGAGTTGGCCCACGTCCTGAGCAAACGTGCCATAGAACAGAAGATGGCTACAAATTCGAAACATTTCGGACAGCATGACGCGAATAACTTTGACCCGTTCGGGCACCTCTATCCCAGCCATTTTCTCAACTGCCATAACGTAAGGCAGATTGTTCATTACCCCACCCAGGTAATCTATTCGATCGGTGTAGGGGATAAAGGTGTGCCACGACTGCCTCTCGCCCATCTTTTCTGCGCCGCGATGGTGATAGCCAATGTCGGGAACAGCGTCGACTAAGATTTCGCCGTCGAGTTGCACGGCTATACGAAACGCACCATGAACACTTGGGTGATTTGGACCAAGATTTAGAAACATAAATTCCGAATCTTCGGACGCGCGTTTCATTCCCCATTCTTCGGGCTTAAATTTTAACGCCTCTTGCTCAATATCAGTTTGGGCATCATCAAGGGTAAAGGGCTCCATCTCTGTTGCCCGAGCAGGATGCTCTTTGCGCAACGCATGCCCTTCCCATGTTGGTGGCAAAACCAGTCTGTAGAGGTTGGGGTGACCGTCGAATCGAATGCCAAACATGTCCCACACTTCGCGCTCATACCAATTGGCATTGGGCCAAAGGAACGTCGCTGTAGGAAGATGCAGGTCATCGTCGAACAAGGGGACTTTGAGTCGAAGATCAGCATTTCCGCTGAATGACATGAGGTGATAGACAACGGTAAATTCGCTCGCAGGCTGACCCGCACGATTAACACGCACGCGCTCATCTATCGCAGTGAGATCGAGTAGCATCTCGAACCGTTGCCCCGCAAAGGTCTGCTCTCGCACGAGGGTTAGAGCCTGCTGAATGCTTTCTCGGGCAAACCAGAGCGTTGGAATTTCGTCGCAAGTAAGTTGTTCATGCAAGATGCGATCGCCGAAAACAGCACGAAGATGCTCTACAGCCGCTAGTCCCACCGGCGCGTTTAAATTCTCTGTGACGGATACTGTTGAGGGGACTCGCATCGTTTTTCTAGACCTCGTCCGGTGATCTGAGTTCGGTCGCTGCGATTCTTTCGGGGCCTCTGATAACACGTTGTACTTCGTTTTCTTCTCGCTGAATAATCCCCTGCTCATTGATCACCCAACTCAGCGGACGCCGCTGATTACCAATCGATTCTTGCAATAAGAGCAGGCCTTGCAGAAGTGCTTCAGGCCGCGGCGGGCAGCCGGAAACGTAGACGTCGACGGGCAGAAATTTATCGACACCTTGGACAACCGAATAGATATCGTACATGCCTCCGGAGTTCGCGCAGGAACCCATGGAGATAACCCATTTGGGTTCGAGCAACTGATCGTAAAGCTGCTTCACAACCGGCGCCATTTTTCGGAATACCGTGCCTGCGATCACGATCATATCGGCTTGGCGAGGAGTTCCGCGTATCACCTCTGCACCAAATCTCGCGAGATCGTGCCTACTGGTAAACGCGGTGGCCATTTCGACATAACAGCAAGAAAGACCAAAATTAAACGGCCATATCGAATTTTTGCGTCCCCAAGCAACCATGTCTTCAAGTTTTACCATCATTACATTGCGGCGAATAAATTCGTCCATCTCACTGCCGCCGCGCTGCGGTGCAGCCGCCGTCTCAGCTGACTCTAGGCTCCAATTCATAATTTAAACTCCTTCCGATTAGTGACGCCGCCAGGTCCAACCATCGTTCGCAACTCGCGCTTCTGAATCTGTGTGCGCCAGTCGAGCGCGCCTACCCGAGCCAGATACAGTAGCGCGATCAAAAGGACGGAGATGAAAATTGCGATCTCAATAAAGCCAGCCCACCCAGCTTCACGGACTACGAGGGCCCACGAAAATAGGAAAACCACTTCGAGATCGAAAATGATGAAGAGAATAGCGGGGAGGTAAAAGTGAATCGTGGTGTGAAACTGAGCGCTACCAACTGAGACGATGCCAGACTCGAACGGTAGATTTTTAGAGTGCGCATTTTTGCGTTGGCCAAGAACAAATGACAACCCGAGCATCGTTCCGACAACAGCGACAACAGCAAATCCGTAGATTAAAAACGCTCGCAGGTCGTTATTAACACCTACATCGACTGCAGATTCGATCATCGCACCCCCTCGATTTAAGACTATTTCAACTCACTCTCACTTTCGAACACTCAGCTATCAGCCTACTACTTGGCCTTAATTTAGACTGCGAGTGTCACTAGTTAAGCGCTCTCGCGAACATAAATTCAAAAAAGAGAGGAGTTGAAGTCAACACGCTCTTTAATGAGTGGCCATAAAACAGAGCACTGGTGTGGGAAAAACTGGAGAGACGAAACAGAGAGTGTGCAAAATGCGTCTGCACTTTGCGATCGAGGGGTATATAACTACAGAAAAACTACCCATCGAATCGTTATTACTCATCTCGGGGAGCCCTTTGAGCTGAACACTACGAATGCGCGAACATTCGAAATCAAGTGGAATCAGTTAAAGAAATCGGCTCTTTCTATCGTCTTCACTGTTTTTTGGTAATAGCCGCAAGGCACCTTACCAAAACTCAGTTGATCTACCGTCTTTCTTGACCTATCTAGCACTTCTATTTTTCGTGTACTGCTTAATCAACTAGCTATTCAATATCTGTGAAAAAGTTAACATGGAGCGCCTGCCTCACGCAAGTAATTGTGAGCCAGTTCTCATTCAAGCATGCGGACTATCGTTCTGCTTGAATTTGCTTCCAATTCTCGTAGTACTCCAAGCTGACTTTATGATTGAGGTCTGCAAACTCCTCGGCCTTTTGCTGAAGGTTTGCTTTCATGACATCGCCGACCGAGATGAGACCGATGAATTCTCCCCCGTCTTCGATCAATAAGTGGCGAATACGCTTGCCAAGAAATTTATCGTATAACTGATAGACGACTTCGTCTGCGTTAGCAGAAATGAGGTTTTCTGAAATCTTGTCTTTGAGGAGCGCTGTGCGGGCATCGAAACCTTCTTCTAGCGCGCGAAACATCAGGTCTCTTTCGGTCCAAATGCCCTTAATTTTTTCACCATCAACAACGACGATTGAACCTACCCTATGCTGCGTCATAATCGTGAGTGCTTGATGCACTGTGGCATCGAAGGCAACCGTAACCATGTGGCCGCCCTTATCGTTAAGTATATCTCTCGCTGTTCGCATCATAATTGTTATCCCCCGGACCTTTTTAGCTCACCGATCTCTCTAGGTAAAAGCAGTATGGCGCTGTGCCAATACACAGTGCTACACGCGCGTATTATTGTCGACGCTCGGGCAATGCTCTGTAAGGTTCAGATGACAGCGCCCAAGGTTTGAAATTAACCTTGTAGCGCCATCTTGGCAAGAGCCATTTTTGAGTAAAGCTAGAAGACTCGATTCAGGCCATCGAGCGCAGCGGTGCGGTAGGCTTCGGCCATGGTGGGATAGTTGAACGTTGTGTCTATGAAGTATTTCATTGAATTGGCAGGTGCAGGCTGTCGCATTATCGCCTGTCCGATATGCACGATCTCAGACGCTTGGTCTCCAAAGCAATGAATACCTAGCAGCTCAAGGGTCTCAAAATGGAAGATCAGCTTAAGCATGCCCACCTCTTCCCCAGTGATTTGCGCTCTCGCTGTGTTCTTGAAAAATGCTTTACCCACCTCGTAGGGAATGCGGGCAGCGGAGAGCTCAGCCTCCGTAGCTCCAAGCGTCGAAATCTCCGGAATCGTGTAGATACCCGTGGCGACCTCATCCACGTGAGTGCATTCCTCTGGGGCGACAATGGCATTGCTTGCCGCTCTCCCCTGGTCATAAGCGGCGCCCGCTAAGGCCGGCCAACCGATAACATCACCAGCGGCATAGATGTTGTCCGCTTCGGTTTTGTAGGCGCGGTCGACAGCGATTTGCCCGCGGCTGTTAGCTTCGACGCCAACATTTTCCAGCCCTAAACCATCGGTATTGCCGGCCCTGCCGTTCGCCCAGAGAACAATGTCGCTTTTGATTTTTTTGCCCGACTTCAAATACGTGACAATAAAGTCATCGTGGTATTCGATTTCCTCATATTCTTCGTTATGGCGACTACGCACACCGAGGTCTCGAAGGTGGTAGCTTAGCGCACCCGATATTTCGTTATCGAGGAAGCTCAACAGCGATGCCGCGGGATTTATCAGCTCAACTTTGGCACCGAGACCGCCGAATATGGACGCATACTCACAGCCAATAACGCCGGCGCCTATGATGGTCACCTTACGCGGGGAAAAGTCTAGCGACAGTATCGTATCGCTATCGAATATACGCGGGTGATCGAAATCTACATCTGGCGGGTGATAAGGACGGGAGCCCGTAGCGATAATAAAGTAATCAGCAGTCAATTGGGTACGTTTGCCTGCCAGTTTTAATGTGTTCTTGTCGATGAACGTGCCGCGGCCTGCGATCACAGGAATATGATTGCGATCATAAAAATCAGTCCGCATGGATACCTGTTCCGACACAGCGCGCTGCGCTTGCTTCAGTATTTGCTGGAAGCTCAACTTTTTCGCTTCGCCAACGTCTCTGAACATTGGATTCGCATTGAACTGCATCACCTGATTTACCGCGTGCCTTAATGCCTTGGAAGGAATAGTTGCCCAATGCGTGCAATTGCCGCCGACATGCTTGAGATCGTTGATTACGGCAACTGAGTGGCCTTTCTTCTTTGCATTCATCGCCGCCGCCTCACCCGCGGGGCCAGCGCCAATAACAATTATGTCGTAATGGTTCTTACCTTTCATTCTATTGCCTATTTATCGCCTTATCGCCGCGTTGCATCTACTGTCTTAACAGCCTTGTTCTGAGTGCTAAGCTCGTCACATTTTTGAACACTGCCGCCGCACAGCTCACACTCGTCCATGCCGTTAATTTTGTTTAGCCCACCGCAGGATCCCTGAATAGGCTTACGGCCAAACAGCACGCCGACCGACATCAGGACAATGAAGCAAGCCATTGCGGCAAAAGTACCTAGTAAGACTGACATTTCACTTCTCTCCCTACGGCCATCTTAGCGCATTCTAATCGCGGGTTTCTTAACGATAGCTTTCTTTTAACTAGCGTACTAGATAACGCGCAAATGCCTCAGTATGTTGAGCCTCAAACCTAGGCTCGCCGCTAGCACCGAGCCCAGAACGCACAATAAAGTAGGCCGCTTGACCTACAGCGTCTGCCGTTTGTTTGGCAGCCTCTGCGCCCATAATCATATAGGCTGTTGCAAGCGCGTCAGCCCTCATCGCCGATTCATCTATAACGGTGACTGCCGCCAAGGTATGCTCTATTGGCCGACCACTCCTCGGATCAATTTCGTGCGAATAACGCACGCCATCGACTTCGAAGTAGTTGCGGTAATCACCTGAGCCGGCAACAGCAATGGAGTCCCCTCGGCTCAAAAAGATTTCATAAATTTGCGAAAGCCCGCTGAGCGGCGCCTCAATCGCAGGCACCCATCCGCGCTTACTTTCGTCCTTATGGCCTGAAATCCTTAACTCTCCACCCACTTCGACGAAGAAATCATGTATTTCATAGGCTTCCAGCAGCTCAGCCACTTTATCGACCGCGTATCCTTTTGCGATAGCGCTTAGGTCGATCTCAACATCGCTTGTTCGTGTAAGGGTGAGTGCTGACACGTCTAGAACGAGCGCGCGATAGTCGACTCTATTTAAGGCCTCTCGCAGACTTGACTGTGACGGCGCTGCGTTATCGGCATTGTTTCTTTGCGGGCCAAAACCCCAGAGATTGACTAACGGCGCGATAGTTACATCGAAAGCCCCGTCGGTTTCGACGGCAACCTTTAAGGCTTCTTGCAATACCTCAGCCATCTCGGTGGAAATTTGAACCGGCGCATCGAGACTCGACTGACTTAGCCGAGAGATCTCTGAGGATGGCACATAGGTCGAGAATATTTCTTTGTCTAATTTGCCAAGAAGCTGCGCTGTGTCTTTCTCGACAGCCGCCGCAATGTCGGGGGGCACGTTGGCTGCAAACTGAACGCTGTAGGTGGTGCCCATCGTGAAGCCATCGAAACGACTTGGATCGGAGTAGACGGTGACTTCGGGGTCCTCGCGCGAGGCGAAGAAGCCAAGCGCGAGCAGAATAACTAAAAGAGTAAGGGAGACTCGGCGCAAATTGCCGGTCACGAGAACTCGTCGAGTGCGATGTTTTCGTCTTCGACGCCTAGATCCTTAAGCATCTTAACAACCGCCGCATTCATCATCGGTGGCCCGCACATATAGTATTCGCAGTCTTCGGGAGCTGGGTGATTCTTGAGATAATTCTCGAGCACCACGTTGTGAATGAACCCAGTCATTCCTGTCCAGTTATCTTCCGGCTGCGGATCAGACAAAGCGACATGCCAATCGAAATTATCATTCTCTGCAGCGAGAGTGTTGTAATCATCTTCATAGAACATTTCGCGTAAGCTGCGAGCGCCGTACCAAAAACTGATTTTACGCTTGCTGTTGAGTCGGCGAAGCTGATCGAAAATGTGCGATCGCATTGGTGCCATTCCCGCGCCGCCACCGATAAACACCATCTCAGCGTCTGTTTCTTTTGCAAAGAATTCGCCGTAGGGGCCAAATACCTTCACCTTGTCCCCTGGTTTGAGGCCAAAGACATAGGACGACATTTTCCCAGGCGGAAAATCGGTACCAGGAGGTGGCGTCGCAATTCGAATATTGAATTTGATAACGCCTTTCTCTTCTGGGTAATTAGCCATCGAGTACGCGCGTATGGTCGTGTCGTTAACCTTCGATACTCTGCTGAAAAGCCCGAAATGTTCCCAGTCGCCCCGATACTGTTCATCGATTTCGTAATCGGCATAGCGCACTTCATGCGGCGGAACTTCCAATTGCACATAGCCACCGGCGCGGAAGTCGACGCTCTCTCCAGCGGGAATTTCTAACACGAGTTCCTTAATGAACGTGGCCACGTTATCGTTAGAAAGCACGGTGGTTTCCCACTGCTTAACGCCGAAGAACTCGGGCGCCACCTCAATTTTCATATCCTGCTTCACAGCAACTTGGCACGAGAGGCGCCAATTGTCCCGGCGCTGCCCGCGTGTAAAATGCCCTTCTTCAGTGGGTAGCATCGAGCCGCCGCCATCCACGATCTGACATTTACACTGAGCACAAGTCCCACCGCCTCCACATGCTGAGGAAAGAAAAATTCCAGCATCGGCGAGCGTGTTGAGAAGTTTGCCACCTGCCGGCACAGTGAGCGTGCGATCAGGGTCGCCATTGATTTCTATTTGCACGTCGCCACTGCTGACGAGGCGCGCACGCGCGACGAGGATGAGCGACACGAGCAGCATCACCACAACGGTGAACAACGCCACCCCACCTACAATTGTTGCAAAATCGATCATTTTAGCTTCGCTTAATGAGTTACTTTATCAGTGAGTATTACGCAGCGACCGAGGTTTTAGCTCGCCCCGAATCGACAATTATGATTACAGCGATACACCGCTTAGAGACATAAAGCCGAGAGACATAAGTCCGACTGTAATGAACGTGATACCTAGTCCGCGCAATCCTTCCGGTACGTCGCTGTACTTGAGCTTTTCCCGAATGCCCGCGAGCGCAACAATAGCGAGCGCCCACCCGAACCCAGACCCGAGCCCGAAGGCGACACTTTCTGGGAAGGTGTAATCACGCTCAACCATAAACAGCGTCGCGCCCAAAATAGCGCAGTTAACCGTGATCAATGGCAAGAACACACCGAGAGCGCTGTAGAGTGCTGGGACGAATTTATCGAGAAACATTTCGAGTATCTGCACCATCGCTGCGATGACACCGATGTAACAGAGGAAGCCAAGAAAGTCTAAAGACAGATCGGGAAGCCCCATCCAACTGAGCGCCCCTTCGCGCAGCAGTAAATTGAAAATCAAATTATTAACCGGCACTGTGATGACCTGAACCACAACAACCGCGACGCCGAGGCCGATCGCAGTCTCGACTTTTTTCGATACGGCGAGAAAGGTACACATGCCAAGGAACATCTGCAGAGCCATGTTCTCGATGAAAACAGCTTTTACAAACAAACTGAGTAATGCTTCCATCTAAAATGCTCCTTCATGAGAGTGAGAAGCATGCGGGGCAATACGAAACTCTGCGTTTTCTACCTGTTCAGTTTTCACGCTTCTCAACACCCAAACAAACAGGCCAATAATAAAGAATGCGCTAGGGGCCAAAAGCATTAAGCCATTACCCTGATACCACCCACCGTTAGCGACTAATGGCAAAATTTCGTAGCCCAGAAGCGAGCCTGATCCTAGTAGCTCGCGAAAAACAGCCACGACGATAAGCACAACGCTGTAGCCCAATCCATTGCCGATGCCGTCGAGAAAACTGAGGACAGGCGGATTCTTCATCGCAAACGCTTCTGCACGCCCCATCACGATACAGTTAGTAATTATGAGTCCGACAAACACGCTGAGGCTCTTGCTTATCTCATAAGCAAAGGCCTGCAGAAACTGATCTACCGCAATAACCAGTGACGCTATGATCGTCATCTGCACGATGATCCGGATGCTCGAAGGCATGTAGTTGCGAATCATAGAAATAAACAGATTAGAAAACGCTGTAACGCTTGTCAGGGCGATACACATCACCAGCGTTACGCTCAACTGCGTGGTCACCGCCAGCGCCGAACAAACACCAAGTATCTGTAGAGCGATCGGATTATTATCAAATAAAGGTTTAAAGACGACTTCTTTAGCGCTCGTCATTTAGTTTCCCATTCCCCTCAGCGTATCGCTGCGTAATCTCATTAAAATCTCGGTACAGCCGGCTAAATCCCGCTATTTACCGCGCTTCTTGCCGCGCTTTTTACCGCGCCACTTGCCGCACTAATCGTTGCCTACAACCGCAATAGCTTGATTCTGCATGCCGCCCAATTGCTTGAGCAGCGGCCCAAATGCATCATCGCCAAGCCAGTACTGCACAAGATTGGCCACACCACGACTCGTTAACGTCGCGCCAGACAGGCCATCTATTTCATAGTCGCCTGTGCCCGCGCCTTTCACGACGGTTAGGCCAACGCCACCATCTTCGGCATACACTTTTTTACCCGGCCACAGGGCTGTCCAACGCGGGTTACGAACCTCTGCGCCAAGCCCAGGCGTCTCTTTTAGCTCGTAAAAGGCGAGTCCTTTCACGGTATTAGCGTCGCCTTCGAGAGCCATGAAACCGTAGAGAATGCCCCACAGGCCATAGCCGCTAACCGGCAGCACGATCGTGTCGAGTTCGTCCTCCGAATCACCTTCCATCAGGTAAACCATCTGGTAAAGAGCGCGCCGTTTAACGTCGGCGAGATCTTCCTCACTCGTTAGCGCTTCCGACAACGCAGGGTCAGTAATGACTTTACGCTGATCGTAATTAACGATATCGATACCGAGTGCTAAGGCCTCGTCTGCCTCGAGGAAGCGTCCAGCATTAATATCTACGAGTCGCGGCGTGAAGCGACTGAATAGCTCCGCGACCTCGCTGTCTGGATGAATAGCTGAATCGTAAAGCCCAGCAGCGCTGAGAATGTTCTTATTACGGTCGAGAATCCTATTCTCGTCCTGCATCGGCTTAAGAATAACCGCCGTGCCGGACACGAGAATCGAACAGACGACGCATAAGAAGAATGCAACGACTAGAGTCTTTGTAACTGTATCTTTAGATGACACCGCGCGCGCGCCTCCTATTAATGTTTGCTCTGATGACGCTGAAATCGATCAGTGGCGCAAAAAGGTTGGCGAACAAGATGGCGAGCATAATTCCCTCTGGGTAAGCAGGGTTCACGACTCGAATAATGATTGTCATAAAGCCTATAAGCGCACCGTAAAACCACTTGCCCGTCTTGGTCATCGATGACGACACTGGATCCGTCGCCATGTAAACCATACCGAAAGCGAAGCCACCCACGACTGCGTGCCAGTACCATGGCGTGGCGAAATGTGGATTGGTGTCTGAGCCAATCAAATTGAACATCGTCGCTGTCGCAGCCATTCCTATGAACACACCGAGCATGGTTCGCCACGAGGCGATTCGAGTGATGAGTAGCATCGCTCCGCCTAAGAGAATAGCGAAGGTCGACGTCTCACCTATTGAGCCTTGCATTTGCCCAAAAAAAGCGTCGGTCCAGGTCAGAACTTCGCCTGTCGCTGCGGCAATGACTGGCAGCCCATCGGTCGCCATTTGACTGAGCGCAGTTGCACCACTGAATCCGTCTACTGCAGTCCAGACCGAGTCGCCGGACATCTGTGGCGCATAAGCAAAATAGAGGAACGCACGCGCCGTGAGCGCAGGGTTCAAGAAGTTTTTCCCAGTACCGCCAAACACCTCTTTGCCGATTACGATACCAAAACTAATCCCGAGCGCAGCCTGCCAGAGAGGAATATCGGGTGGCACGATGAGGGTAAAAAGTATCGACGTGACGAAAAATCCTTCGTTGATCTCGTGTTTACGCTTAATAGCAAACAGCACTTCCCAGAAACCACCCGCCATGAAGACGACGAAGTAGATTGGCAGATAATGCGCCGCGCCATAAATCATATTGTCCCAGAGACTCTCTGGATTATGCCCGGCGATTAGCGAAATGATTACTTCATGCCAGTCGCCCGTTCCGGTCAGCCCAAGGTTCAGGATAGCGCTGTTCGCTTGGTAACCAAGGTTCGCCATGCCGTAAAACATAGGGAAGAAAGCGGCGATCCAAACCGTAATCATCACGCGTTTGAGGTCGATACCGTCGCGCACATGCGGCTGCGAAACCGTTATTTTACTCGGACTGTAGAAAATCGTGTCAACGGCTTCATACAATGCATAGAACTTGCTAAAGCGCCCACCTTGATTAAAGTGCGGCTCGAGGTCATCTAGTACTCGTCTTAATCCCATCAGTATTCCATTAAGAGCAAACTGTAATTAGCAGCAAAGCTGCAGTTGCACACGCGCAGGCCTCGCGGCTAGGCTTCTTTTTCGATGCGCGTTAGATTCTCGCGCAGCAAGGTTCCGTACTCGTATTTGCCCGGGCACACGTAGCTGCATAACGCCAAATCTTCTTCGTCGAGCTCGAGCGCGCCGAGGCTAATAGCCGATTCTATGTCCCCTACAATCAGCGCACGCAGCAGCTGTGTCGGCAGAATGTCGAGCGGCATGACTTTCTCATAGGCGCCGATCGGCACCATCGCCCTATCGCTACCCTGCGCGCTTGTACTCAAGGGCAGAGGGGCTGACTTGAAAAAACTACTTATGTAGATACCCATCACTGAGTGACGTTCTTTGCCTGGCGACAGGTAGCCGAAAAGAGGCCTGTCACGCCCTTCTCTGATAACCGTGACTTGTGAATGGTAACGGCCGAGATACGCTTCGCATCCGGCCGCGGTGCGACCGCCTAACACTGACCCGGTAACAACACGGTTGTCGTTACCCTTCAGCTCGCCCGCGCATAGCTCATCGAGACTAACACCCAATCGCGAACGAACGAGCCGCGGCGCAGTCACTTCCGGACCTGCCAGAGAAATCACTCGACTCGGATCAAGCAATCCTGTCGCAAATAATTTGCCAATTGCGATTACGTCTTGGTAATTGATATAGGCTATCTGCCGCGCCATGCCGGCAGGCGATAGAGTATGGATATGTGTGCCACTTAATCCTGCAGGATGTGGCCCTGCAAACTCCTCTAGGCGAACAGAAAAGCTTAGCTGACAACCTGCAACGAGCGCCTTAACCGCCGCATCAACACATAAAAATGTCTCGCCCGTAGGTAATCTAGATAGGATGTTCACACCGCGCGCAAAATCCTCGGTTCTCTCGGCGATAACAACGGCGGGATCAACAGCGAGGGGGTTTGTGTCCATTGCGTTGATAAAAAGCGCAACCGGTTGCTCGCTGGGCGCAGGCACTTTACTAAACGGTCTAACGCGAAGCGCCGTCCACAGACCCGACTCAACGAGGTCTGCAACAATTTGGTCGCGACTAAGCGTAGGCAGCTCGGCAGAGGTGTACGACTTGAGCTCCACCTGCTCATCGCCTTCGAGCTCGATAACGAGAGAGAGCAGGCGCCTTTGGTAGCCTCGATTGATCGCGCTAACCACACCGCAACCGGGCGAGGTGTAAATTACTTCAGGATTTTTCTTATCGCTAAAAAGCGGCTGACCCAGTTTGACTCTGTCACCTTCGGCTACGAGCATGGTTGGCTTCATGCCGACATAGTCATCGCCCACGATGGCGAGTGATCGAGGCGCTTGCACGCTGGCTATTACTTGCTCTGGAGCGCCCGCGAGTGGTAGTTCCATACCGCGTTTAATTCTATTCATCGCCTAAAGTGTCGCCTTATCTACAAAGAGTGGGTGCCGCGCCCGAAGGTCAAAAGTTCAACTATTCGGTATTGCCTCTCGCTGCTCGCAAATCACTAATCGCACCCGCTATGGGGTTACCGCACAGTACGCGAAACAGGTAGGTTCGGATGCAGAAATTGAGACTTTTAAGTCTTCGAATCTGGCTATCACAACCCTGTCTTACGCGTCGACTGGCAGTCCTTTCGATGCACGGAATCAGTGAATTTGGGCGGGGCAAATTATAGACTTAATTGAAGGGAATTTCTAGCAAAAACAAGGGCAGGAAGGAATTCAGATAAACGCCACGAATCCGCATTCGGGGCGTTTACGGTAAGCGGAGGCCGCCGAGTCTACTCTTCGATCGGATAATACTGGTATTTGACGCCAGCCATCTTGTAGACCATACGCCCGACTTGGCAGCAGTAACCAAACTCATTGTCGTACCAAAGGTACAGCACGACGTTGTTTCCGCTAACGATGGTGGCGTTGGAGTCAACCACGCCAGCCTCACGCGTACCCACAAAGTCACTCGACACCGCGTCCGGCGATTCGGTATAGCTAATTTGGTTTTGCAATTTAGAATGCAAAGCGATGTCGCGGAGAAACTCATTGAGCTCGTCTTTACTCGTCGCATTTTCTAGCGTGAGATTGAGTATAGCCATCGACACGTTAGGGATTGGGACACGGATAGCGTTACCGGTAAGCTTACCTTCGAGCTCGGGTATCGCTTTTACGACCGCCTTCGCAGCGCCAGTTTCGGTCAGCACCATATTCAGCGCCGCACTTCGTCCGCGACGGCTACCCTTATGGTAGTTATCGATCAGGTTTTGGTCGTTTGTGTAGGCATGGACAGTCTCAACATGACCATGCGCGATGCCGAAACGGTCGTTGACGACCTTCAGCACTGGCGCAATCGCATTGGTCGTGCATGATGCAGCCGTAATAATTTTGTCGTCGGCGGTAATCTGATCGTCGTTGATACCATAGACAATATTCTTAATATCGCCTTTACCAGGCGCCGTAAGGATAACCTTCGCAGCACCCTTGGCATTCAGATGCCGCGACAGACCAGCCTCGTCTCTCCACATGCCGGTGTTGTCGATAATCAGCGCATCGTCGATACCATATTCGTTGTAGTCAATTTCCTCGGGTGAGTTTGCGTAAATCACCCGGATCTCATTGCCGTTCGCAATAAGCATGTTGCGCTCGTGATCGACACGCAGAGTGCCCTGAAAAGTGCCGTGAACCGAATCATTAGTAAACAGGTTAGCGCGCTTGTCGAGGTCGCCCTCACCGCCCGGTCTCACCACGATCGCCTTGAGACGCATAACCTCGCCGTTACTTGTGCGCTCGATTAAAAGCCTGGCCATTAAGCGACCGATACGACCGAACCCATAGAGAACAACGTCTTGCGACTTTGGTACCGGCTTTTCGTTCACGCCATCGAGGTAACCGAGCTCGGCTTTAACGAAGACGGCAACGCTTACGGCCTTGTCACCCTCGCTGGCTAGATGTTCCATGTATCGAACCGTTAATTTGCCGATATCAATCTGCGCATTCCAAAGATCAAGCTTCGCCAACTCCATTAGCATGGGATGCGATTCAAATTCAGACATCTCGTTACGCTCGACTTGGCGAACGAATCGATGTGACTTCATAATAAAAGTCACTGAGCGGTTATGCAGTGGGCGGCCATAGATAAAAATACCTACATTACGTTGGCTGAACAGCCTGCCGATAACAGGAATCATCTCCTGCACTAATGCTTCACGCTGCTTCCAGTCGCCAAAATAGTCGTCTACGCTAGGACGGATCACGAAATCCCCTTTCTCTTTGTGGCGCAGCACCTTGCCGTGCCTTATTAGCCAGCCGATGTACGCATAAGATCACCGCGAACGGTGAATTTGTAACCTCTAATACTCGCGCGACTCCTGGCGCAAAGAGGCTGATTAGAAGCGCGCTATTATCAGAGTAATAACCTGCTAGTGCAAGAAACACGGCCAAAACTGGGCTATACTCAGCGTTTGCTAGTCGCCCGGCCGCTGCCATGAACCCATTCAATCCCCCACTCCCCTCCGATGCTTATCAAACCCAGTATTGGAGCGATGCCCATGGCAGTGCGCGTAGCCTAGCCATAGCGCAGGCAGCGTCAGAGGCCCCCGGTCCTTTAGTCGTGATCTGTGAAAACAATGAAAGTGTCGAAGAGCTTCGTCGCGAACTGCGTTATTTCACCTCCGTTTACCCAGCCCTCAAGCTTTTCACGCTACCAGACTGGGAGACGCTTCCCTATGACAATTTCTCGCCTCATCAAGACATCGTCTCTGATCGTTTGAGTGCGCTTTTCCATCTCCCGGCGCTTGAGCGCGGCGTTTTGGTCGTCTCGATAACCAGCTTAATGCACAAGTTGCCACCGAAGAACTACGTGCTGGCGAACACGCTTAAACTCAAGATAGGCCAGAATCTGGACATTAATCGCCTCCGCACCCAACTTGTCTCTGCCGGCTATCAAAGCGTAGATGCAGTTTATGAACATGGCGAATTCGCCGTGCGTGGTTCGATAATCGACCTCTTCCCAATGGGTAGCAAACAGCCTTTTAGAATAGATTTGTGGGACGATGAAATCGAAACTCTTCGCCTTTTCGATCCGGAGACGCAGTTGTCACAGGGTAAAATCGACGAAATCCGACTCTTACCGGGGCGCGAGTATCCGCTCGATGAAACCGGCATCACACGGTTTCGCAATGCCTTTCGCGATCGCTTCGACGTCGACCTGCGTCAGGCGCCTCTTTATCAGGATGTCAGCGAGGGCATCGCATCACCCGGGCTCGAATACTATCTAGCGCTATTCTTCGATGAGCTGAATTCGGTTTTCGATTATTTGCCCGACTCCGCAACCTTATGCCGCCTCGGCAGACTCAAAGACGCAGGCGACAGTTTTTGGCTAGACATCGTATCGCGATTTGATGAGCGCCAATTCGATCGCCAGCGCCCCATTCTCAATCCCGATGAGAGCTTCATCCAGATAGATGAGCTACTCCGTGAATTTAAACGCTTTCGGCAAATAGAGTTTAAGCAAGACCCCTCGGCATACAGCCTAGGAAGCTCGCCTCTGCCAACGCTGTCGAGCGACAGTTCTTTAAAAATGCCCTTCGCTGCGCTGCTGCAGTTTCTGGCCGAGCGGCCGGATCAAAGAATACTGTTCTGCGCTGAAAGCGCCGGGCGCCGCGAGACACTCATCGAGGTACTGAAACAGATTAGCCTAAGGCCGCGCCAGTTCGACCATTGGCAGGATTTCGTTGATTCAGATGAACTGCTCGGCATCGCCATTGCACCGCTCGATCACGGGTTATGGCTAGAGGATCAGCAACTGCTCCTCGTCACCGAGGCACAACTCTTTGGCAATCGCGTTGCGCAGCGCAGGCGCCGCCGCGCGACTCAGAGCAATACCGATTTTATCGTTAAGAGCCTTACCGAGCTTAGGCTCAACGATGCTGTGGTACACATAGACCATGGCGTTGGCCGTTATCGCGGGCTCGAGACAATAGTCACCGATGGTCAGGCAACCGAGTTTCTCATGCTCGAGTATGCGAATGAGGCGAAGCTTTATGTCCCTGTCGCCTCGCTGCATCTTATTAGTCGCTACAGCGGCGGCGAAGACGGCGCGCCACTCAATTCATTGGGCACCGACCAGTGGTCCAAGGCCAAACGCAAGGCTGCCGAGAAAATACGCGATGTAGCAGCTGAATTGCTCGATATCTACGCCCAGCGCGAAGCGAAAAAAGGCTACACCTATAAAGTAACCGATATCGACTACGACAAGTTTGCGTCGAGCTTCCCGTTCGAAGAAACCGCAGACCAAGAAACGGCTATCGATGCTGTAATCAACGACATGGCATTACCGCGCGCTATGGATAGACTCGTCTGCGGAGACGTTGGGTTTGGTAAAACCGAAGTCGCCATGCGTGCTGCGTTTATCGCCGTGCAAAACAATAAGCAGGTCGCTCTCCTCGTCCCAACTACGCTCCTAGCACAGCAACATTACGAGAGCCTGAAAGATAGATTCGCCGACTGGCCAGTCGAGGTCGATGTCATAAGCCGCTTCAAAAGCGCCGCTGAGCAGAACGCGGTGCTCGAGCGGGTTGCCGCAGGCAAAGTTGATATTCTAGTTGGCACGCATCGCCTGCTAAACAATCAAATAAAGTACGCCGACCTAGGCTTATTAATTATTGACGAGGAACATCGCTTCGGTGTGCGTCAAAAAGAGAAGCTCAAAGAGCTTCGAGCTGATGTCGACATACTTACCCTAACCGCCACCCCGATTCCGCGCACGCTTAATATGAGCCTCGCCGGAATTCGCGACCTCTCTCTGATCGTGACGCCGCCGTCAAAGCGTCTTTCGGTTAAGACCTTCGTGCGAGAAACCCAAGACGGCCTTATTAAAGAAGCTGTATCGCGAGAGCTACTGCGCGGCGGCCAGGTCTTCTATCTTCACAACGAAGTGAAGTCCATCGAACGCACGGCAGCCCATCTGCAAGAAATCGTTCCCCAAGCGCGCATAGCGATTGCACATGGGCAAATGGCAGAACGAGATCTCGAGAAAGTGATGGCAGACTTCTATCACAAGAAGTTCAACATTTTGCTCTGCACGACGATCATCGAGACCGGCATCGATATACCGAGCGCCAACACGATAGTAATCGATCGCGCCGACAAGTTTGGCCTTGCACAGCTACATCAACTGCGCGGCCGCGTTGGACGTTCGCATCACCAAGCTTATGCGTATTTGCTGTTGCCCACGCAAACCAAACTCTCGCCAGATGCACAAAAGAGAATCGATGCGATTCAGGCCGCCTCCGACCTTGGCGCCGGCTTTACACTCGCCAGCCATGATCTCGAGATTCGCGGCGCTGGCGAACTGCTGGGCGACGAGCAGAGTGGTCATCTGCAGAAAATTGGCTTCACTCTCTTCACCGAAATGCTGGAGGAAGCAGTTGCTGCGATAAAAGATGGCCGGGCACCGAGCATCGATCTCGAGACGATAAAAGCGGTAGATATCAATCTGCGAATTCCGGCGCTTATTCCCGACGACTATTTACCTGATGTGCATATCCGTCTAATCATGTACAAGCGTATTTCGGCGTGTAAAGATGCTGACGAACTGCGCGAACTGCAAGTTGAGATGATTGACCGCTTTGGCATGCTGCCCAAACCCTTACAGCTTCTCTTCCGCGTGACACAGCTTAAGCTCGCCGCTCAGGGCTTTGGAATTAGCAAAATCGACGCCAATGCGGTTAGCGGTAGGTTCGAATTCAGACCCGACACGAAAGTCGATGGTCTGTCTCTGATCGAACTTGTGCAACAGCAGCCACAGCTGTTTAAATTTTGCGGACCTAATCAGTTGAATTTCACCCACAATGCCGAACAACCCGATGACAAATTGGACTTTATCGACGCCGTACTCGCCAGGCTTCGCATCGATGCGTAAGCACTCGCGGATAAAATCGGTTGGCGCCTTAAAGGCCGCGCTAGCTGCCTGCGTCGCCCTCGCCTCATTTGGCAGCACGGCACAAAGTGAGCGCTGGTTCACTTTCGAGGTGTCTGTTTTCAGTAACGAATTGGCAAGCGATCGGGCGCAGGAATTACCTATCAAAAAAGTGGATGCGGCGCTTTACAACGGCACTGTTATTAATCTCACTCAGTTTTTTGATCTATTGAATATTGCTCAGTGGCCGGACCAGACAGCAAGCCAGACTCCAGCAAGCCCAGAGCCGGTAAGCGAGCCCTTGCCGGAGCCGCTTGCTGCGGGCGAGAAAAGCTTTAAATTCGTCGACCTTATGCGCGACCCTTTGATTGCGCTTTCTTCGAGCGTGAGCGACTTCCAGCAAACCAATCGTGCGCTCGAACGCTCTCCCGACTACCGCCTATTGGCGCATGAGGTATGGCGACAGCCGCTTGCCGATGAAGGCAAATCGACTCCTATTAGGATTGTCGGCGGAAGGCAACGCGCAGGCGGCTCCGAACTGATGGGAACGATTGACCTACATTTCAATAGCCGCCAAGACCGCATCGTTTTAGAGACAAACTTGATTTTGGAGGCCAACTCCGCTGGCGACCTTGTCTTTCATCACCAGCAATCACGCGAGATGCGCAGCACCGAATTTCACTATCTAGACAGTCCGGCAATCGGCGTGATCATCCTCGCACAGCCTTACGAAGTGCCGCCACTCAACCCACAGGGCTCGACTACTGAGCTCGGCTGCTAGGCGCAATGAGTTCGCGCAGCAATGCGTGGAGAAAAGGCGATGCGGTATCGATCACTGCATAAATTTCGTCGAGTGTGATTATTTCCTGAGTGAGACCCGCCGCCCAGTTAACGACAAGTCCAATCGTTGCGTAGTCTAAACCTGCCTCCCGCGCGAGGGCCGCTTCGGGCATTCCTGTCATGCCCACCATCGTGCACCCGTCGGCGCGCATCCTGCTGATCTCGGCATTCGTCTCGAGCCTAGGGCCCTGTGTACAGCCGTAAACACCGCCATCGATTACTGTAGCAGGCTGCTGACGACCGGCATTGACCCGTGCTGCCGCTTCGAGCAACGCCTGGCGTAATTCCTGGTTGTAGGGCTCACCAAAATCAATATGGACGACACCCTCGAGGTTGTCTTCGTAAAATGAACTGATGCGACCGTAGCTGTAGTCTATAAGCTGCTCGGGTATTGCGATGGCACCGGGACAAAGTTCGGGAGCAATGCCGCCGATTGCATTCATCGCCACGACACGCGTCGCGCCGGCAAGACGCAGCGCATCAATGTTGCCGCGATAATTTATTCTGTGCGGGGGCACAACATGCCCATCGCCATGTCTCGGAATAAAGAGTAGCTCTGTGCCCGCGTAAACATAGCGACTGAGTTGGATTTGCGTGTCGGCAAAAGGCGTGGCTATCTCTTCTTTGTGTAACAAGTCGAAGCCGCCTATTCCCTCAAGTGTATTAAGACCCGTACCGCCAATTAGCGCCAGCATAGTAGTTCACCCTCTGCTTTTCGAACGCGCAAGTTACGCGTCATACTGAATGTATTCAAGTCTATCAGCGCCAAGCAACACTCCTAAACCGGCGCTTCGACACCACTTTTTCTGAATGAGGCTGTTCGAGCACCAATTATCTATAGCCTTTAAATCCTAGCATCTGCCACAATACATTCTCTGCATTCTGGGCAGCATACAATGCTCGGCCCAGCAGCGGACCTATCTCTTTAAGATTTTGGAGTCATTCATGCAGCGTATTATCCTGTTTATTCTGACCAACCTCGCGGTGATGTTGGTACTAAGCGTCGTACTCGCCATTCTCATGCCCGCACTGGGTCTCGACTCATCAAGCAATATGGGCCTGCTCGTGATTAGTGGCGTCTTCGGAATGGGCGGCTCGGTTATCTCACTTATGATGTCTAAGTGGATCGCCAAGCGTAGCGTCGGTGCGAGGGTCATTGACCAACCGGCAAACGAACACGAACGCTGGCTTGTCAGCACAGTAGAAAGCCAAGCGCGCAAAGCAGGAATAGGCACACCTGAGGTGGCGGTCTATGAATCACCCGAAATAAACGCCTTTGCAACCGGTGCGAGCAGAAACAACGCCTTAGTTGCCGTCAGCACCGGCCTCCTGCGAAGCATGAGCCGCGAAGAGGCTGAAGCTGTTCTCGCTCACGAGGTAAGTCACGTTGCTAATGGCGATATGATCACCCTCACCCTGATTCAGGGTGTGTTAAACACTTTCGTCTTTTTCTTTGCCCGTATCGCTGCCAGCGCGATTAACCGAGGCAGCAATAATCACTTCGTCTACTTTATGACGGTAATGGCTTTTCAAGTGGTATTCGGGATGCTCGCAAGCATTGTTGTCATGTGGTTCTCTCGTCAGCGGGAATACCGTGCCGATGCGGGCGGCGCTGAACTTGCTGGCAAGCAGAAGATGATTGCGGCGCTGCAAAAGCTACAGTCCAACCAAGCAGGCGGCAAAATCGAAGGCCAGCTAGACGGGCAGTTGACCGCCTTTGGAATTAGCGGCGGCCGCGCTATGGGATCGCTTTTCATGAGCCACCCTCCGTTACAGAAAAGAATCGACGCGCTACGTGGCCGCACGGTTTAGCGCAACCCACTGTAGCGCTTTAAGGTTTGGGCGCCACAGTGAATTCTCTGCAGGCAAACCTGCGGACGCAGCAGAGGAAGATTGAGTGCAGCCGAAAGTTATAGCAATCGCCGGCCCGTCTGGGTCTGGCAAGAGTCTTTTAACCCAAGGGCTTAAAGCTGCGCTGATGCGCGAAGCGCAGCTTTTCGAGCGCGAGCTTTCTATTGCCGTCGTGCCCGAAGATGCCTATTACCACAGCCAAGCTCACCTGACGCTTGAAGAACGCGCGGTGCTCAATTTCGACCACCCAGACGCACTAGACCATGAGCTGCTCGAGCACGACCTGAGACAACTCAAAGCACGCAAATCCGTCAATATTCCCATCTATGATTACGCGAACCACACGCGCGCCCTACGCTCGGAGGCGCTGCAGCCTGCCGATATCATTTTAGTCGAGGGCTGCCTATTGCTCAGCAAGGCGCGCATTCGCGCCACCCTCGATCTGAGCGTTTTTGTCAAAGCAGACCTGGCAGTCTGTTTGCAACGGCGCGTTGTTCGCGACACTCAAGAACGTGGCCGCACAGAAGAGTCGGTTCATACACAGTTCGAATCTACCGTCCGACCCATGTATCATGCGTTCCTCGCGCCGAGCATCACTCATGCCGACCTCGTTATAAGTGGCGAAGAAGATCCCGAGCTCGCAGTCTCTGCGGCGAAAGCTCGCATCATGCCACTGTTAATCGCCTAGGCGTAGACGGCCCAAGCAAACAAGTCTAGATAGCCATAACAACGCTTCGGCAGGCTAAGACAAAGAGAACCCATTATGAGCGCACTCATTAGCCTCGTCGGCATCGCCGTCTTGTTTACTGTCGCCTTTCTATCGTCGACTAATCGACGACACATCAATTGGCGTACAGTAAGCCTCGCCTTGTTATTGCAGTTCACGCTCGGTGGCATCGTCCTTTATTTGCCTATCGGCGTTTCGTTACTCAGTGCTATTTCAGATGCTGTCACTAGCGTATTGGGTAATGCGCAAGACGGCATAGCCTTCGTCTTTGGCCCTATCGGTGCGTTTGAGATGGGCTTTATATTCGCCTTCCACGTGCTTCCGGTTATCGTCTTTTTCTCAGCCCTTGTCTCGGTCCTCTACTATCTTGGCATCATGGGCTGGATCATTCGCGTTATTGGCGGCGCCTTGCAAAAGTTGCTCGGCACGAGCAAAGCGGAATCGATGTCTGCAACGGCGAATATTTTCGTCGGTCAAACCGAGGCCCCCTTAGTAGTGAAGCCGTACATCCCGAATATGACGCGCTCCGAACTTTTCGCCGTTATGGTTGGCGGCATGGCAACGGTAGCAGGCTCGGTGTTAGCGGGCTATGTGCTGCTTGGCGTCGAACTTCGCTATCTGCTCGCCGCGAGCTTTATGGCCGCACCCGGCGGCTTCCTCATGGCGAAGATGATGATCCCTGAGACCGAGGAAATCGTTGAGGACAGCGAAGAGATCGAGCTGAAATTTGACGAACACGTGAACGTAATCGACGCTGCCGCAGCCGGCGCAAGCAGCGGCATGGCCTTAGCTCTTAATGTGGGCGCAATGGTATTAGCGTTTGTTGGCCTCATTGCGCTGATCAATGCGATCCTCGCTTGGGCTGGCGGCCTCGTCGGTTTTGAATCGCTTTCGCTGCAACTATTGCTGGGGTATGCGTTCCAGCCGCTCGCGTTCTTGCTCGGCATACCTTGGGAAGAAACCAACTTGGCCGGCAGCCTGATCGGGCAAAAATTGGTCTTTAACGAATTTGTTGCGTTTGTCGCGCTAACCGAGCAGATGGAGTCACTTAGCGCGCACTCACAGGCAGTTGTGACATTCGCGCTGTGCGGTTTTGCAAATTTCTCATCGATAGGCATTATGCTCGGTGGGTTAGGCACCATGGCGCCCACTCGGCGTTCGGATGTTGCAGAGCTTGGTGTTCGAGCGGTTTTCGCAGGCTTTCTCGCCAACCTCATGTCTGGCGCTATCGCGAGTTTCTTTCTTTCGATAAATTAACGTCTTTAGCAAGCCAAGCAAAGAAGGCTCGTTGAGGGCATATTGAGGGCGCACTGAGGTCTTATTTAGCACGCCTCTTATCGCAGCGTTTAAAGACACGAGGGGCGAGTGTCGAACACAGACTTTAACGGAGTTCTCCGATTAGTCAGAAACCAGCCCGATTTCTCGCAGTCGCTGCTGCAAAAACTCCCCTGCACTTATTGGTGCGTATTTCGCCCCTCCCTCACCTACACATTGCGGCAGGCAATCGAGCCGCGCTGCGCTGTGCGGATGCAAGAAAAACGGCATCGAGTAGCGAGACGTGTTTTGCACAGCGGGATTAACTACGCGATGAACAGTCGACGGAAAAACGTTATTCGTTAGCCTCGACATCATGTCGCCGGTATCTAATACGATCTCGTCGCTGGTGCTCGTTACGGGAATCCACTCCCCGTCTTTACCGAGTAATTCCAGCCCAGAATCGGTTGCCCCTAGCAACAGCGTAATCAGGTTGATGTCGGCGTGTGGCGCTGCGCGCATCGACTGCGACGTATCCATTTCGGCCACCGCCGGATAGTGCAGCAGGCGATAAACCGAATTACCATCGTTTGCCATGTCTTCGAAAAAATCGGGTACAAGGCCAAGTGGCGCCGTTAATGCTGCTAGCATCGATTTACCCAATGCCTCGAGCTGCGCATAGATGCTTAGCATATGCGCTTTAAATTCAGGCAATTCTTCTGGCCAATGGTTGGGCTGATAAACGCCGGCGTAAGGACTCGACGGATCGAGTTCTTGCCCTATATGCCAGAATTCTTTGAGATCAGAATGCGGATTGCCTGCGGCGTTTTCGCGTCCAAACGCGGTGTAACCTCGCGCCCCGCCACTGCCGCTGTCATATTTGAGTTTAGTCTCTACTGGCAGCGCGAAAAAGGCTTTGATTAGCTCGTAGGCTTTGTCCAGATCGGCTTTGGCAATGCCATGGTCTCGCAGGACCACAAACCCGCAGTCGGTTAGCCCCTCATAGAGATTGGCCACAAAAGTCTCGCGATCGTCGACGAGGTCGCGAACGCTTAGGTGTTTAATTGGGGTCGACATGATAAGGGGAACTCACTGCGCACTAAAAATGACAGATTTTGATGGGCGTAATTCTAGCGCTTATACAGGGCTATTACGACTGCACGAGATAAGCGGGTCGCGGCGGCTTGACCCTTACTGCGGCGCTGAGTCGACCGACTCTCCCCACAGCACTTTACGGTCCATACTAATGCCATAATAATTGGCTAAAGCGACTTGATGATTAAGCTCAGCTTGCCATCTCTTCAGCTGGGCTTCACCTAAACTCCGCTCGCGGACGTTGAGCAAAAAATAATCGCTGGTCCCTGCTTCGAAACGGCGCAACTCGGCTTCGGCAAGTCGCTGCGCCACAGTAAGCTCGCGTAGCGCAACTTCTTTTAACTCGGTCGTGGCGCGCAAGTTCACAAGCGACAATCGTAAATCTCTTTGGGCTTCGTCTATTAATAGCCTTAACTCGTAACCCACTCCGGTTAATCGCTCGTCCGCCGATGCCGCCCGCCCGCGCGCCGTTCGGATTGCGAGCGGAATACTAAATGAGATATCGGCGATGGTATCTGTACCCTGTCTACGCAGAGTCCCCGAACCAAAATCGCGTGCAGAATAAACACGAAAATCTAACCGCGGTTTTGCGAGGTTTTCCGCGATGCGGCGCTCCAATCTAAACTGCGTCTGAAGTGTTTTAGCAACGGCAATGTCTGGTCTGTTCATCAGCGCTTGCTCGATCAACTCATCCACCGGTGTTTCTAAGAATCCTTCGTCTTGCTCAGGCATGGCGAGAGAGGGCGCATAATTAGGAAAAACGACAACGCCGTCTTCATCGCGAAGATACAGGGCTAGCCGCTCGGCAGAAAGGCGCACTTGGCGCCGAGACTCAACAACAAGGCCCTCGCGTTGCAATACGGCTTGCTCGTTCTCTACTAATAAAATCTCGGCAACGTCACCTGCCTCGACCTGACGCTCTAATGCGACGCCGCGGACTACAGCAATATTAAGAAGCTCTTCGTACGCCACTAAGAGCTCTGCCGAAATAAGCCATCGCGCGTAGGCAATGTACGCTTCTTGTAAAATGTTTATCTGCTCTGCGAGGAGACCAAACTCTGCTATTTCGGTTTCTAGCTGCGCTTTAGATACGGCGAACCGACGGTCATCAATATCTCGATCACGCAAAAGGGACAGCGCAACACCGACTCGTGCTTGGCCAAAATCGGTTGTGACAAGTTGATCTTCGTAGATTGGGAAATCGCCACCTGAAACTGAATAATCGGCGAAAACCTCTGCGCCCATAAAGGGCATGCTCTGATAAAACCCAACGTCAGCCGTCGTGCCATCGTAGAATCCGCCCAAGCGCGAATAGAGCCCACCATCGACTCTTGGATCAAAAACGCCTTCGGCAGCAAGCCTATTACCTTCACGTTCTGCGATCGTTGCCTGAGCGGCTTGTACAGTCGGAAAATGCCGAGCGGAGCTGCGTAGCACTGAATTGAGCGTCGTTGGCTCTACGGCTATCGCGCGCAGTTCATCATCGACCTGTGCCGAAATCTGAAGCGCAAAAAAACAAGCAACAACGAAAGAGTAACGAGTGAGCACGCGTTACGCCTCTTCGCTAGAACTAGCGTTAGTGACATTAATTGGAGGAAAGCTGTTGAGTAAGCGCCACAACTCGAATCCGAGAGGTACAGTTTCTAAGAGAATCCATCCACGCACAGTGGCACCTAAGCGCACAAAACTTTCGGGCGGCCAACCACATTCACCCATCCTTGGTATCCCGTTGATTACTTCAGATTCAAGACAATCTTCCGAATTTAAAGGCTCTTTTACCAACACACGAAAGCGTCCATCGAGACGTGCTGACGGCTCAACGAAAACCACCTCCCCTCTAAATGTTCCCACCGCAAGGTCTGGCCTCCCGCTAAATTGAAAGGCCGGCCAGCCTTCAAACTGTAAACGGACTTGCCTACCCGGGTGCACCAAACCAATGTCTCGCCCATCGATCATAATCTCGACCGCGCGTTCGGTGTCCGCCGGCATAAACGTCGCTAGTGGCTGCCCTGCGCTTACAATTGTCGCCGTATCACCCGCCTCGACATGAATAATCGTGCCATTGCGAGGAGCAACAACGAGCTGACTGCCCTGCCTAGACAGCGCCGTTTCCGCTTGATTGAACTCTGATCTCGCCTCTTCGAGCGACACAGTCATCTGCTGCACTTTTATTCTTGCTTGCTCGAAAGACAGCTGGGACGCAAGCCCTTCGCCGAACAAGTCTTTCTGGCGCTGATAGTCGATCTGCGCCGTGGTAACGGCTTCCTGCGAGGCTTCTATCTTGCGCCGTGCTGCATCCAATTGCAGCTGCAACCTGACGATCAGCTGATCATCAATGTCTTGAATGCGGATGATTGGGTCTCCCGCTTCGACATAGTCTGCGTCTTGCACATACCACTCAGCGATACGACCAGTCACCAAGGCACTGATACTCTGCACTCTATCGCTTGGATTGAGAGTGGTTACCTGCCCGCTTCCCGACGTTGTCTGCACCCAAGGAATCCAGAGACCAGAAATACCAATCACCAAGCTTATAAAGATAATCCAGCGGCTCACGCGAACTACCCGAGGAATGCCGATAGAGGCTAACGCGTTGAGGTTGCTGAGCTGATCTTCTTGATAAGGTTTACCAAAAGAAAACGTCTGTTTGCCGAATTTTTTGGGAGAGCTACTCACAAGTCATCCTCCCTCAAAATATCGGTAAGGCGCTGAGATTCGAGCTCAATTTCAAGCGTATGCGAGAAGGTGTCGAGATCTTGCCGCTTGGTGAAATACAACAAGGTTGTGCCCTGCTGCTTAAGAAGCGAGATCACCTCTTCCATGACGCCGATTTCAACCGAATCCACGATGTCGCCAAGTACGAGCAACCTGGGCTTGGCTAGCAGTGCAGAGGCGAGTTTTAGCCGTATTGCCTGAGGCTGCGTTAGCGGCCAACCGCTGCGACTAAGCTTTGCCCCTAGCCCCTTATGAAGGCGAGCAATATCCTCGTCGAGTCCGAGCGCTGTAAGAGCCTGCTGTTTTGAGTGTGCCGAGTCGAGCGAAACAAACAAGTCGAGGTACGCTGAGATCGTCATAGGCAATAGGGTTACCCTGTCTATCACTTTAATCGATTCGCGAAGAGACTGCCGATCGATTTCTAAATTATCTATTCCTCCAATCGTGATTAGCCCTGTTTCGGGCTGATAATTAGCGCGCATTAACTCAGCCAGCCATTTTAGACTAATTGGGTCGCCGAGCACCCGAACGGACGCAAAAGCCGGCAGCGTAAAATCGAATGTCTTCGCTCTGTTGAATCGTGAGAATTTGACCGCTTTGAACACAGCCGTGAAGTCTTTCGGCACGGGCACAGCGGTAGCCTTAGCTGGCAACTGGGTCTCGACCTCACGAAAGCGCGAAATCTCCTCCACCGCCGCACAGACATCGAAAAAGCTGTCGAGGTAACCCGCAACCTGCGGGAGCCCCACAAGTATAGCCAACATAATTAACTCAGCGGCCACCAACTGACCTAGCGTCAATTCTCCGGCAATCACGAGCCATCCTCCAACACCCAAAAGTATCGCGCTTGCGGCTGCATAGAGAAACAAAAAACTCAGTAGCTGCGCGAAGGTATACCGGAAGTGACGCATCTGGCAGGCAATATGCTCGCTCACTAAGCGGTCGGTTTCCTCGATTGCAAACGTGGGGTTTAGCGTTGTGCGATAGGATTCGTTTGTCACGGCGAGCGACTGCAACCATGACGCGGTGTCATATTTAGACTGCGAGAGGCTGAATGACGTGTTTATCGCTGCCCAGCCCCATATACGCCAGATAAGCCAAATGAGAAGGATCAGTGCGAGGCAATACAGCATGAAGTAAAAGTGATAGAACGAAACGACCGTAAAGCCGATGATCGCCTGCAATAAAAAGGTAAAGCCGTTGGTCAGAATAGACGGCAGCGATTTTTTTATCGTGATGATATCGAAGTAGCGATTAAACAAATCTGCCTGTTGATGCTCTTCAAAATAGTCCGATTCGGCAAGCATCGCGGTCATTGCCATTTCGCTCGATATCCGGGAGTAGATCTTCCGCGAGAAAAGCTCCATCGCGTAAGTACGCAGTGCGTACATAACGCCCGAGAAAAAAAGCAGCGCAAAGAGAAGCGAGGCAATGAGAAAGACCGCTCTGGGTAACGCGATATTCGCGACGGTATCAACGAGGAGCTGCACGGAAAGCGGAACAGCGAGTGTCAGTAAGCTAATCGCTAGGCTCTACACCAGCACGACCTTATAAAACCCTGCCTCTGGCCTTAGTAACGTGAAACACTGTTCTTTAAATTCTTTCCGATCAGGAAAATGGTGCGCCATCTTTGAGCAATCCCTTGGCTACGCTGCATTGCAATTCACTTCGTCTTGACCCGTGTAGGCTCAACGCTTACGAGAAGACAAACGCTATGTTAACGCCAGTGGATCGAATAATTTGGGCTATCGACGCTCGTGAGACCAGTCTTATCATAGGATTAGAAAAACCCTATTGCTCTACCATCATATACAGAGAAATGCTTATCACGGTTATGGCGCGCCCGGCAGGAATCGAACCTGCAACCCCCGGCTTAGAAGGCCGGTGCTCTATCCGATTGAGCTACGGGCGCGTAATCGTTGCGGATGCAATTCTACACCAATTAGTGAGTCGAACTAAGTCTTTGCTGCGCTTTGCGCGATAAAATGAACACGGGAGACCAATCGACGGTTGTATGACGAGGATATTGTCGAAGAGGAGAAAAATGGGGTGACTGACGGGGTTCGAACCCGCGACCACCGGAGTCACAGTCCAGGGCTCTACCAGCTGAGCTACAGTCACCACTGTTCGTGGTCTGGCGCCAGATAAGTCAGCTAGAGAGAACTCGACATTACTCGAGAAGGCTAGAGACTGTAGCGCCAATCGGAGGAACGTGGTTCCTTCGAAGAGCAAACCCGCCAGAACAGGCCAGAACAGAAAGCCGGTGGCGAATTGCCGAATTGGTCGGGGTAGAGAGATTTGAACTCCCGACATCTTGCTCCCAAAGCAAGCGCGCTACCAGACTGCGCTATACCCCGATAGGGATCGAGAAAGGCCAAGCCTTTACTCGGAAGCTAGCTTACTCCGAATTCTTTATTTACACAAAGCGCTCGAGCTAACTTTACTACTCTCGGCCCTGCCCCAGTAATGCGAGCCCGTTTCGAGAGAGCGGCATAATACTGATGTCGACTCGCTTCGTCAACGATTTAAGCAGTGTTTTGCCGTTACGGCGCTTCTATTCGCCAACCACTGCCGCCGCGAGCGCCGTCTTCAACAACCACGTGCAGCGCCGCTAACTCGTCTCTGATTCTATCGGCCTCAGCCCAGTGCTTATCGGCACGCGCTTGCTCCCTCGCCGCAATCAACGCCTCGATATGGGCAGCGTCGATCGACTCATCCATTCCGCGGCGCAAAAAGTCTTCGGGAGTGCGCTGGAGCACGCCCAGCACCGAGCCCAAACGCACGAGCAAGGCACCGAGTTGGTTTGCCGACTCGGCTTCGGTTTCGCCCTCGCCCTTGAGCCTATTAATCTCTTTGACTACATCCATCAGCACCGCAAAGGCTTCGGCGGTATTAAAATCGTCATCCATCGCGGCGATGAAGGCCTTTTCGAAGCGACTGTTTGTCAACGTTTTGGCGCCGGCAGTGTCGAGTCCCTTCAGTGCGTTATAGAAACGCTCAAGCGTACTCTCAGACTGCTGCAGGCTCTGTTCTGAATAGTTGATCGCACTGCGATAGTGGCTGGCTATTAAGAGATGACGCAGCACCTCGGCGTCATAAACCTTCAGCACTTCGCGCACAGTAAAGAAGTTGCCTAACGACTTAGACATCTTTTCATTGTCTATACGCAGCGGCCCATTATGCATCCACAGGTTGGCGAACTTAGCGCCAGTTGCCGCTTCGCTCTGCGCGATCTCGTTCTCATGGTGTGGGAACAACAGATCCGAGCCACCCCCATGAATGTCGAACGTGTCGCCCAAACAGCATGACGACATCGCAGAGCATTCGATATGCCATCCGGGCCGCCCGTAGCCCCAAGGAGAGTCCCATCCTACGCCGCCCTCTTCCGCTCGCTTCCAGAGGACGAAATCGCGAGGATCTCGTTTTAGCTCACCAATGTCGATACGCGCCCCATCTAACAGCTCATCCATTTTTTTCTTCGACAGCTTACCGTAGTCGGCGAAACTGCTCACCGAGAAGTAAACATCGCCATTGGCCGCAGGATACGCATTATCCTTTTCGATGAGAGTTTGAATGAGTGCCACTATTTCACCGATGTGGCCTGTGGCGCGGGGCTCTTGATCAGGCGGTAGGACACCTAGCGCCGCTTCGTCTTCGTGCATCGCATCGATAAAGCGTGTCGTAAGATCGGTAAACACTTCCCCGTTCTCTTTCGCCCTATTAATAATTTTGTCGTCGATATCAGTGATATTGCGCACATACTCAACCGTCAATCCCTGCGAACGCAGGTAGCGAGTGACTATGTCGAATGCCACTAGCATCCGCGCATGCCCCAAATGAAGATAGTCGTAGGTGGTAATACCGCACACGTAGATGCCGACCTTGCCGGTCTCGCGCGGAACAAATTCTTCTTTGGTCTGGGTAAAGCTGTTGTAGATTTTCATAAATAATTTCTTGGCGCTAATGCGACGCGCGTAGACCTATAGTCTGATTGAATACCAACGCTCCGTTAGTTGAGTCCACCGTGTCGCGGGTGAAATAGCCCTCGCGTTCGAACTGAAAACTCAACGCCGAATCAGCGGACGCCGCCGCGGGTTCTACTAAACAGCCTTCGAGCACACGCAATGAATCAGGATTAAGTAAGGTCCTGAAATCTTCGACGTCTTTGCTTTCGGGGTTCGCCACAGTAAACAGGCGGTCATATAGGCGTACCGTTGCTGGCACGCCGTCTGTTGCCGACACCCAATGAATCACGCCCTTGACCTTACGTCCTTCGGGATTTTTGCCGAGGGTCGCCAAATCGACACTGCAGCGCAACTCGGCAATCTCACCGTTGGCATCGCGGACGAGCTCGTCACAGCGAATCACATACGCGCCACGCAGGCGCACCTCGCCTCCGTTAACGAGGCGTTTAAAGCCGGGTTCCGCTTCTTCGCGAAAGTCGTCACGGTCTATGACAATCTCAGGGGTTAGCGGCACCGTCCGTCTCCCCATTTCTTCTTTCTTCGGGTGATTCTGCAGTGACAACTCGATTGCCTCGGGCAAATTGGTAAGCGTTACCCTGAGCGGGCGCAGCACACACATCGCGCGCGGCGCGTTATTATCTAAGTCCTCGCGCAGCGCGTGTTCGAGCATGCTGATATCTACCTGACTTTCACTGCGCGCTACACCAACACTCTCGCAAAAATTACGCAGCGACGCGGCGGTATAACCACGTCTGCGCATTCCCGCAAGCGTCGACATGCGTGGGTCATCCCAGCCCAGCACTAAACCCTCGTCAACGAGTTGCTTAAGCTTACGCTTGCCCACCACCGTGTAATTAATCTTTAGCTTGGCAAACTCAGTCTGCTGAGGCAACACATAGGGACTATCGGACGATGACAGGTCGCTCACTTGTCTAATTGATTCGAGGTCTAGGCTGTTAAGTATCCAGTCGTAAAGCGGACGATGGTCTTCGAATTCAAGCGTGCAGAGCGAATGCGTTACCCCTTCTATCGCATCGCTTATGCAGTGTGTGTAATCGTACGTGGGATAAATACACCACGCATCGCCAGTCTGATGATGGCGAATATGCCGAATGCGATAGAGCACCGGGTCACGCATATTGATATTGGGCGATGACATATCGATTTTGGCGCGCAGGCTGCATAGGCCATCGACGAATTCCCCTTCGCGCATCCGCGTAAACAGGCTTAGGTTTTCGGCAATCGAGCGCTCCCTGTGGGGGCTATTGCGACCCGGCTCTGTGAGCGTGCCTCGGTATTCGCGCGCCTCGTCTGCGCTCAAATCGCACACATAGGCGAGCCCCTTTTCGATAAGCTGCACGGCGAAGCCATAGAGTTGCTCGAAATACGAAGACGAATACCGCACCTCGCCAGACCAGTTAAAGCCGAGCCAATTGATATTCTCTTTAATCGCATCGACAAACTCTTGGCTCTCTTTCGCCGGGTTCGTGTCATCGAAACGCAGATTACACTGCCCCCCGTTCTCGGCGGCAATGCCGAAGTTAAGGCAGATCGATTTCGCATGGCCGATATGCAGATAGCCATTAGGCTCTGGTGGAAAGCGAGTCTGGATGCGGCCGGCGTGGCGATTAGACGCAAGGTCTTCGGCGACAATGTGCCGAATAAAGTTAGCGCTCGGTGCGCTTTCTTTACTCGCCGTGACTTCGTTTTGCGTTGGTTTGTTCGGATTTGTCATTCTGTTTCGCTTCCTGGCGCTACGCGAACCCTACAAAGGGCTTGATAAAGCGCGTATTATAGCCGATTACGAAAGCGGCACGCGAACCCCTTGCGGCCACAACGTCGAACTTTTACTCGGCATTATTTCATCAGTAGGAAGCTTCAATGATTGTTTTAAACACAAACCACGGCGCGATCACCCTTGAGCTAGACTTCGACAAAGCGCCCCTCTCGGCCGCTAATTTTCTCGACTATGCCAAAAGCGGGTTTTACGACGGCACTATTTTTCACCGTGTTATCGACAATTTCATGATTCAGGGCGGTGGCTTCGAGCCGGGTCTTACCCAAAAAGAAAACGGTGAGCCCATCAAGAACGAAGCCGACAACGGTCTCCCTAACGTGCTTGGCTCGGTAGCAATGGCACGCACCTCGGACCCACATTCGGCCACCTCACAGTTTTTTATTAACGTCGGCGACAACGGCTTCCTCAATCACACAAGCCCGAGCCCGCAGGGTTGGGGCTATGCAGTTTTCGGCAAGGTCGTTGACGGTCTCGACGTAGTGAACGCGATCAAAGGCTGCAAGACCGGTTCAATAGGCGGCTATCAAGATGTGCCAACCGAAGACGTGATTATCGAATCGGTTACGGTAAGCGAAGACTAGGCAGCCTTGCTTATGACCCAGCCCGATTTATCGCACCTGCCGACACTCTTGATCTCGGACTTGCATCTGCAAGACTCAAGGCCCGATCTAACCCGGGCCCTGATGGGCTTTCTCGATGAGTACCGAGGCCGCTGTTCGCAGCTATTCATTCTTGGCGATCTGTTCGAGGCTTGGATTGGCGACGATGACCCTTCAGCGCTCGCCGACGAGGTTGCGGTGGCGCTAGCCGACTTCGCGTCCACGGGGGCTAAGATAGCCCTCATGCACGGTAACCGCGATTTCCTCCTAGGCGAGGCGTATGCCGCTCGCTGCGGCGCGAGGCTAATGGGAGAGGCCGAGGTCATCACAAGTGGCTTGCGCCCTATTTTGCTCATGCACGGTGACTCGCTTTGCACCGATGATGTTGGCTATCAGGAGTTCCGCAGCTTAGTCAGGCAGCCCGCTTGGCAGGCTGACTTTCTCGGTCAGCCGCTCGCGGCACGCCATGCCTTCGCAGCGCAGGCGCGGGCGCAGAGCCGCGAGGCAACCTCGTCTAAGGCAACAGAGATAATGGATGTGAATCAAGTGGCTGTGCAGCAGGTGCTTGTAAAACACGGTGTATGCGACTTACTGCATGGACACACCCACAGGCCCAAAGTGCATGAGTTTGCATTCGGCGGCCTACCGGGCGAAGACGAGCAACCGGCCACCCGGACTGTATTAGGCGATTGGGAAACTAGCGCGTGGTTTGCGCAGATACACGCGGGAGAAATATCGCTAATAAAGTATAATTTTCAATAGTTTATAGCGATTATCTAAGAATTAAAATAAATTATTTCTGAGCGATTAGGTTGAGCGATTAGAGGGACACGATAGCCAAGAAAACCGATAGCTAAGAGACGCGATAGCGCTCCGCATGCGCCTGCGTGAGGACCAAAATTTCTTTTTCGACCTGCTGCTCTAACTCCCCCATACTTAGCCCCGCGTATTCGGGTCTGACACTCACACCAAAGCCTTCTAGCGTCCCGATGCGATGATGCGCCTTCTTGAGCAAATTATGTAACCAGCAATAAGGCGACAGCACGGGGTCGTAAGGGACACTCAAACGCCTAAGACCAGCGCGGAGTTCGTCCTCAGAGTCGATGGCAAACTTCTCTTCGAGAATCTGTTTATTGAGCTTTTCGATGCGCCGCATCACCGCCGCTTTTTCCTCCTCGCCGAAGGATATCCAGCCAATAACCTCGGTTGAATACCGTTTGCAGCCGCGGCACACCCAATCACCTACCGAGGTAGTGGAACAGATGCCAATGCAAGGCGTTTTAACGGGGGCGCGAGCCTCTGCAAGAGTATCGATTAAAGGATCGGTCATAGTGCGTCTCGAATTCAGTGTGCGGCGAGTCTAAACCTCAGGACGCCGTTAAGCAAAGCCAAGGCAGGTTAGGATGACGACTGCAAAACGACGCATTGGCAATAAGAAAAGGGTTACGCCCAACGCCTCGATCTGGATTTTTACCAGCAAAACCAGTAGACTTATGCGCTCAAAATTAAGGGAAATTCGATGACTCGGCGACCGCCCTGAACCGACTCCCCTCCGCCATCTTTTTGATTACATCTGGCATCCAAGCCCCAAGGAAATCTTATGTTAGAAGCCTACAGAGCCCATGTCGCAGAACGCGCCGCCGAGGGTATTGTCCCTAAGCCCCTTTCTGCCGCACAAGTCGCCGAGCTTATCGAACTACTCAAAAATCCTCCAGCAGGTGAAGGCGAGTTTATCGTAGACCTCATTTCAAACCGAGTGCCTGCGGGCGTCGACGAGGCCGCTTATGTGAAGGCCGGCTTCCTGTCTGCCGTGGCGAAGGGTGAGGTTAACTCACCGCTTATCGACCGCGCACTGGCGGTAAAGCTGCTCGGCACGATGCTTGGCGGCTACAACATCTCAACGCTTGTCGAGATGCTAGAAGATGCGGAGCTTGGCCCTAATGCCGCAGACGAACTAAGCCATACGCTGCTCATGTTCGATGCCTTCCACGATGTCGCAGGCAAGGCAAAGGCTGGCAACGCCAACGCACAGCGGGTGATGCAGTCTTGGGCAGACGCCGAATGGTTTACAAGCAAGCCCGAGCTGCCAGCAAAACTGACTGTTGCGGTATTTAAAGTGCCAGGCGAAACCAACACAGACGACCTTTCACCGGCGCAAGACGCCTGGTCGCGCCCCGACATCCCCCTGCATGCCAAAGCCATGTACAAGAATCCACGCGAAGGCGTAACCGATGCAGCAGCGCAGATCGAAGAGCTTGAGGCTACCGGACATCCTGTGGCCATTGTCGGCGATGTTATGGGCACCGGCTCTTCGCGTAAGTCAGCAACCAACTCGGTGCTTTGGTTTATCGGCGACGACATCCCTTACATTCCTAACAAGCGCGATGGCGGCGTCTGCATCGGCGGCAAAATCGCCCCTATTTTCTTCAACACGATGGAAGACGCAGGCGCCCTGCCGTTCGAATGCGACGTTGATCATCTCAACACCGGCGACATCATCGACATCGATGTTTATGCAGGTAAAATCACGCGCCACGGGTCCGAAGAGCTCATCACAGAATTCGAACTCAAAACCGACGTGCTGCTCGACGAAGTGCGCGCCGGTGGCCGCATCCCACTCATCATTGGTCGCGGCCTGACACAGCGCGCACGCGAAGAGCTTGGTCTCGAGGCCTCTAGCGCTTTCCGCGCGATGGTACCTGCAGCTGCGTCGGACAAAGGCTTCACGCTTGCGCAGAAGATGGTTGGCAAGGCGTGCAACGTGCCTGGCGTTCGCCCTGGCGACTATTGCGAGCCACGTATGACGACTGTCGGCAGCCAAGATACAACGGGGCCGATGACGCGCGACGAACTCAAAGACCTCGCCTGTTTAGGTTTCTCGGCCGACCTCGTGATGCAATCTTTCTGCCACACGGCTGCTTACCCTAAGCCTGTTGATATCGAGACTCAGCACTCACTACCCGATTTTATTCATACGCGAGGCGGCGTTTCTCTTCGCCCCGGCGATGGCATCATTCACTCGTGGCTTAACCGCATGTTATTGCCTGACACAGTCGGCACGGGCGGCGACTCACACACGCGCTTCCCTATCGGCATTTCTTTCCCAGCCGGATCGGGCCTTGTCGCTTTCGCCGCCGCAACGGGGGTTATGCCTCTCGACATGCCTGAGTCGGTATTGGTTCGCTTTAAGGGTGAAATGCAGCCCGGCATCACGCTGCGCGACCTCGTTAACGCGATCCCTTACGCCGCGCTGCAGAGCGGTGACCTGACTCTTGAGAAGAAGGGCAAGAAGAACATCTTCTCTGGCCGCATCCTCGAAATCGAAGGCTTGCCAGATCTTAAAGTCGAACAGGCTTTCGAAATCTCCGACGCCTCTGCCGAACGTTCAGCCGGTGGCTGCACCATTCGTCTTGGTCGCGCGCCGATCGAAGAGTATTTCAAATCGAACATTACCCTACTGCGCTGGATGATCGAACAGGGCTATCAAGACGCCCGCACGCTCGAGCGCCGCGCACAGGCAATGGAAGCTTGGCTTGCGAATCCGGAGCTCATGGAGCCTGATGCCGATGCTGAATACTATAAGATTATCGAAATCGATCTTAATGAGATCAAAGAACCTCTCCTCGCCTGCCCGAATGACCCAGACGATGTGAAGCCTTTGTCTGAGGTGCAAAACACCAAAATCGACGAAGTGTTTATCGGCTCATGCATGACAAATATCGGCCACTTCCGCGCTGCGAGTGAAGTCTTGAAGCAGGTAGACGGCGGTTTACCCACCAAGCTATGGATTGCCCCGCCAACGAAGATGGACGAGCATCAGCTCACCGAAGAAGGCATTTACAATGTCTTCGGCGTGTCTGGCGCGCGCACCGAAATGCCAGGCTGCTCGCTGTGCATGGGCAATCAGGCTCGGGTTGCACCGAACTCAACGGTTGTGTCGACATCGACGCGTAACTTCCCTAATCGCTTAGGCCAAGGCGCAAACGTTTATCTTGCGTCTTCAGAGCTCGCAGCAGTGAGCGCAGCGCTAGGTAAGATTCCGACGATGGATGAGTACATGTCATTCATGGGCAATATCAACACAATGTCCGACAGCATCTACCGCTATCTGAACTTCAACGAGATCGAATCGTATATGAAGGCAGCCGAGCGTGCGAAGTCGATACCGCTGACTAATATTCGCGAAGTCGCTATCGGCTAATTCGGCTAATAAAGAAAAAGCCCCGTCGAATTAAATTCTACGGGGCTTTTTTTACATCATCTAGTTTGTATCAACTAGCAGACCACTCGTAAGCTCGCCAATTAAGCCTACCGCGGCGCCGCATTCGGCTCGCGATTAAACCGTGCTCTTCGCCACGACCTCAAACACATCACGCGACAAACCCTCAACCGACTTGATGCGCGCAAGCTCTCCCTGCATGAGGACACGTCTTGAGTCGTCGAATTTACCGAAACGGGTAAGCGGGGTCAGCAGGCGCGACGCAATCTGAGGATTCAACGCATCTAGTTCGATAACGCGGTCGGCGAGGAAGCGGTAACCGCTGCCGTCGGCGGCATGAAAACCAAGATGATTCTGACCACAGAATGCGCCAATGAGTGACCGCACCTTGTTAGGATTCTTAATGTCGAAGTCGGCATGCTGCATTAATTCTTCAACCCGCGAGAGTGTGCCGGGCAGGGTATTGGTTGCCTGAATCGCAAACCACTGATCGACAACCAACGCCTCGTGCTGCCACTGACCGTGGAATGCCTCAAGCGCCTCACCGCGCAGCGAGTCCGCAGCCTCCGCAGAACTATTCACGAGATTACGCAGCGCGGCTGCTTGATCAGTCATGTTGGTTGCGTTCTTAAACTGTGCAGCACACGCGTCTAGCCATTGCTTTTTGCCTGTGCGGACCAGATAGCTCAATGACAGATTGGCAATCGCGCGGCGTGCCATCGCCTCAGCGCTCGCACTAAACGGCGCACCCGCCTCCTCAGCGTGCGCAGCGAACACCGAGGCAAACTTTGCCTCCAGTGCATGAGCAAGCTGATCGGCGAGCGATTCGCGTACGCCATGAATGGCATCGACATCGGCGACTGCGGCGCGCTCGATAAGGTAGGCGGTTGTAGGTAGCACCAAGAGATGCGCCGCCATCGCCTTATCAAAAGAATCATCGATGAGGACACGATCGAGCACGCCAGCAAAAGCGTCTTCCAACAGAGAAGGAAGCTCAGCCTTATGCGATTCGTACCATGCAGCGAGTTGCCCCTCAATAACCGAAATCGATAGCTGTTGGCCCGCATTCCAGCGATTAAAGCCGTCGCTATCGCCTACCATCAGCGCCTGCAACTCTTCAGGCTTGTAGTCGAAGCTCATGCGCACCGGCGCACTGAAGCCGCGGAGCAGCGAAGGGATGGGCGCTTCGCAGATTCCCTCAAAAACAAACGACTGAGTCTGCTCGGTTATCGAGAGAATGCGAGATTTTTTACCTGCGTCTTGTTCGCTGTGTGTCTCGCCGCTTAAGACTAGTTCAAACTCGGTGCCATCTTCGGCGAGCAGACCCATCGAAAAAGGAATGTGGAAAGGCAGCTTCTCTGGCTGTCCCGGTGTCGCCGGACATGACTGGGCAATCGTTAGCGTATAGGTCTTTACCGCCGCATCATACTCGCCGTTTACTGTAAGTTTTGGCGTACCCGCCTGCGAATACCATCGCCTAAACTGGCCAAGATCGACGCCACTCGCCTCCTCCATCGCTTTCACAAAATCTTCGGTCGTCACAGCCTGACCATCATGACGCTCGAAGTAGAGATCGGATCCCGCGCGGAATGCCGCATCGCCGAGCAAGAGATTAATCATGCGCACGACCTCTGCGCCCTTCTCGTAGATCGTCACCGTGTAAAAGTTTGAGATCTCCATGAAGGATTCGGGACGGATCGAATGCGCCATCGGCCCTGCGTCTTCGGCGAATTGTACCGTTTGCAAGAACGCTACATCCTCAACCCGCTTAACCGTGCGCGACCCCATGTCGGCGGAAAATTCGGCATCGCGATAAACCGTAAAACCCTCTTTAAGGCTTAACTGAAACCAGTCGCGGCAGGTCACGCGGTTTCCCGACCAATTGTGAAAGTATTCGTGTGCGACCACCGCTTCGACGCGCTGAAAAGAGGCATCTGTGGTTGTCTTTGGATTTGCCAACACGCAGGAGGTGTTAAAAATATTAAGCCCTTTGTTCTCCATCGCGCCCATATTAAAATCGTCGACCGCGACGATCATAAAAATGTCGAGATCGTATTCGCGTCCATAGACTTCTTCGTCCCAACGCATCGCGCGCTGCAGAGACTCCATCGCGTGCGCACATTTATCGAGGTCTTTGTCTTCGACAAAGATGCGCAGAAGCACTTCCCGTCCGCTGCTGGTCACAAAAGAATCGTCGACACTGGCGAGGTCGCCGGCAACGAGGGCAAAAAGATAGCTCGGCTTTTTAAACGGATCTTCCCATTTAACCCAATGTCGTTCGCCTTCACTGCCGGCGACCTCACCCTCAGAAATTTTGTTGCCGTTAGACAGCAGCACCGGATAACGCGCTTTCTCAGCACTAATTGTCGTCACAAAGCTCGACATCACATCGGGACGGTCGAGGTAATAAGTAATACGGCGAAAGCCTTCGGCCTCGCACTGCGTACAGAACATTTTCTTGGATTTATATAAACCCTCTAGCGCGGTGTTATTCTGCGGTTCGATGCGCGTGTGGCAGCGAAGCTCGAAACTGCTTGTATCATCGCCCAGCAAAGCAGACAGCGAAGGGATAGTGAGAGTCTCGTCGGCGATCACACAGTGACCCGCCTCAACGACCACGCGAGCACCCGTTTTGCCCGTTAGCACAAGCTCTTTAAGCTCGAGCTCTTGGCCATGCAATACAAGACTGTCGCTTTTAGCCGCGGCGGGATTGGCTACGAATCGCAGTATCGATCGAACATCGGCATGGTCTTCGAACAGGTCGAATGTCAGGTCAGTGCTGTCGATTACATACGCGGGCGCCGCGTAGTCTTTCAGATAAATGGTTGTCGCTGGGGCATCTTTCATACTGTTCTATTTACTCCGCTTTTCTGAGCTTTTCTGAGCTTTCTAATAACTCACCGCTACTTCGTAACCTGAGAATTTACGCAGGTTGATCACCCCAGTATCGAACAAAAGATACTGGCCCTTTATGCCGAGCAGCGTTCCTTCTACACAGGGATTTTTGTCGAAATTCTGCGAGACTATTTTTCCTGGATACTGAACTACGGGGTAACGAATCTCTACGGTATCAACACCGTTAATCGCGCTCAGCGCAAAGTCACCGAAGTTCTCTGTCATCGCATCTATTTCGCTGCGGCATTCGGCCACCAAGCGATCCCGTTCGGCTGGCATATCGAGCGAGTCTGCCGTGCCTTTAAGCATATCGCGCCAATTCGTTTTGTCCGCGACGTGCTGCTTGAATGCCACCTCGACCGCGCCAGACTGAAGCCTCGTACGTACGCGCATGATCGGTAACGCCTGTGTTGCACCCTGATCAATCCAGCGCGTCGGTACCTGTGTTGCACGCGTTATCCCAACTTTGAGACCAGAAGAATTGGCGAGATAAACAATATGATCCTGCATACAAAACTGCTCGCCCCACGCAGGTTCGCGGCACGTGCCTTGATCGAAATGACAACGCTCTGGGTGAATGATGCAGGAGTCGCAGGCGGCGAGCTTTTGAAAACACGGGAAGCAGAAGCCCTGATTAAAACTCTTACTCGATTTACGGCCGCAGTTGACGCAAAAAATGGCGCCGGTAAATTCTAACCTTACCTGTTTTTCGACCAATTCGTTCGCAGGCACGAGGTGATCGCCAAGTCGCAGCGAGTAGGCTACGGTGTCTTCGAGTCTGGCCGACATCTTGCGTACTATGCCCTTTGCGTGTTCTTGCATCTCTCGATCCTTTTTGCGTTCTGTTTACCCGATTACTTTGCTCATTTTCAGCAGGCTTTTAACCGAAACCTCAACCTTAACTTCAAACCGCAACTTTAAACCCAGACCTTCAACCGAGGCTTTGATCCAAGATAACGCTACTGAAGCGTGCTGGAACAGCCCGCAGGTATCGATGAATCGATCCGCTCACTCTCGGGTAGATTTTTAGTTTCGTAAAGAATAATTGCCTGCAGACAAGACTCAACCTGTTCGGGGCTTAACCTTGCGCCATCGCCCCATTTACCAAGCTCGACAGCAGTCTTAAGGTTTTCATAAATCGTTGGCGTCATTGCCTCAACAAGTGCATCGATGCTCTCGGGTTTATCGAACGGAATTTCGGGTATTTGATCTGACATGATTCACTCTCTTACTCTCGACCTTCAAACAATAGTCGCTTTAAATAACCGTTACCCACTGTTCGCTCTCGCTGCGTTCAGCCCTAGTGCGAAGGAGTAGAATTTGGCTTACTACGCTGCCAAAGGGCAACGAAAAATCCTGCGATAAGCCCTGCTATAAGCCCACCGGCATGCGCTTCCGAGGCGATACTGTCGCTTGCAAAGAGCGCCATACCGAACAGCGCGATGACGAAAACCCAAAAGGTACTCGTCCGCAGCTTCACTTGCCCACTCGGCACTGTAACGCCCAGTACCCAAGTATAGCCTACCAATCCATAGATGAGTCCCGACAATCCACCGAAGGCGTTCGAACCACTGAAATAGTATTGCGCAACATTGCCCGCCAATGCAGTCGCCGCATAAACCACGGCCACGAGCAGCCAAGGCTGCGCGCGCTCTATTTGCCGGCCGAAATAAAACAGCCAGAGGAGATTGAAGACGAGATGAATTTCACCGAAATGAAGCAGCGCTGGGGTTAGCGCACGGAGAAACAGGGTAGGGTCGAATAACTGAAGCGCCAGATCCGAAAAGCCGGCGAACGCTACCGGGGGGAAAAATAACCATTCGAGGCCGCGAAATTCTCTACCAAGCTGGCTCATTCCGGCAACGATAAGGCATAGAACGGCGAGCACCGAGGCAAGCGGGCATGTTCGAAAGAAAGCACCTAGACGCCACATTGTCATCACGAGCGTCTGAGCAACACTGGCACCCTTCTCTGCTGCAACCCTATCCTGTGAGTCTAACTCGCCACGAGCCTGCGCCTCGATCAGACGCTTAATGGGCACAATTTGCGCCTCATCATGCACCCAGACCACCTGCTCTCCAGACTCTTCGCTTACCTGCAATTGATAGCCAGATCGGTTCAGCGTGGCAATTACTGGCCGCAGATCAAAGTCGAGCGGCACACTGGCAGCACGAACTCTCTTCATAAGGCGCACTTGTTCATGATTACCTAGCCCCTACTCTTCTTTTTCGAGGCGATTACCCCAACCAAGTTTTGAACGGCAGGCGCCATAGAACGAGTGCTCAAGCGGGTGAATGAGTTGCAATGAACTCGACGACTTACGAATCATGATTTCGTCACCCGCTTGCGTCTCAAACACTTCCTGACCGTCACAGCTAATTTGTGGGCGGAGGTTTTCTGTTGCAGCAACAACAAGCTTAATCTCACAGTCACCATCGACCACGATGGGTCTGCTGTTAAGGCTATGCGGATACATTGGGACCAGCACGATCGCGTTGAGTGTTGGGTGCATAATTGGCCCGCCAGCGGAAAGCGAATACGCTGTAGAGCCTGTAGGTGTCGCTACGATAAGACCATCGGACGCCAGACTATAAACAAAGCGGCCGTCGACAAATAACTCGAACTCAATCATCTGAGCGGCGTTACCTGGGTGGAGCACTATGTCGTTAAGCGCCATTCCCAAAGCACGCTCCGTGCCATTTTCTTCGCGCTTAGACGCGGCTAACATGAAGCGGCGGTCGACACTAAAATTACCATTGAGAACCTCTTCGAGGCCGTCTTCTATTTTGCTTGGCGGGATATCGGTAAGAAAGCCGAGTTTGCCGCGGTTAATCCCGATCACAGGTATCTGCGCCTCGGCGATTGTCTTTGCTACGTGCAACATGCTGCCGTCGCCGCCAACCACGATCACAAGGTCTGACCTATCTGCGAGCGCATCACCATCGCAGTGACTGTCGCCGCGGTTATTAACAAGCCCTGCAGTCTTAAAATCTAGCACCGAGGTGAGCCCGCGACGCGCTAAATAATCGAGTATCCGCTCGAGCGAGTCGACAACGCCGTCGTGTCCTGGGCGCCCAACTAGTCCTATATTTTTGAAAGGTGTCATTTCGAGAACAGTCCTAAGCCGCTAAGCCGATAAATGAATAGGAAGAGTATAGCATGTGAGCCCCAGACACGGCTCGATGCACGCCACGAGTGAGGGGCTTTGCAGTAGCGCGTGCTGAAAATCCTACGGCTCTATCGAAAGCCAGTAAGGAGCCTGTGGATAGATGATCTCTCTGGCTGATTCTTCACCTTCTGAGTCGATGCTTGCAACTTGGTAAGCAACGAAAACAGCAAGGCGTTCGCCTGCAAAAACGCTGCCTAGGCGTAATCGGTTCATGATAGTCAGTTGCTCGATCGCATTGAGTGGCGCACTGCCGCCGAATGCTTCGAGTCCTTCAAGCGTGCCATCCCACAGATGCACTTTACCCTGAGAACTGAGCTGATAAATGTCATTGCTTGACTCCAGTGCGAGCAGCACATGCACCGACCCTCGCATGGCAATATGTTTAGGATCGACGATAACCTCAGCCTGCAGACTCACGAGATCGTCCATGGAAACCGTATTACTGAGGCTGCGCAATCCATCGCGGCTTGCGCCAATCGCAATAGATGCCTTGGTTGGTTTGCCACTTAAAGTCTTTAGTGCACGCGCAGGCAAGCGCCCGAGAATGGAGTCGGAGTAGCGCCCGATCTGATGGCGCACTATATTAAGCGCACTGACCGCGTCTGAGGCACCTGCCTCTCCCTCGGCTATACCACAGCGAGAGTCGCCGCAGGCAAGGCTTGGAGACGAGAATACGCCCGCTTGAGCCGCTGTGCCAAACGCCGCGGGCAATGCCATAATTGTGGCGAATTGATTCTCGATACCGTAACCCGTGGCAAAGTCGAATGTGCCGCCTTCCCCGTCTTCGCGCAGTGAGTGTGTGAGCCCCATTAAATGACCTACCTCGTGTGCCACGACGATATCTAAGGGGCAGTCGATCGCAAGCACGGCGGCCGCGTAGCGCCGTTCGCTTGGATCAGAAAAATCGCCTTCCGCACCATACCCACCCACAGGTGCGAGTCCGCATCGCGATGCCGCATACTCGAGCGGGCGGAAGTGAAGCACAATGTCGCCGCCGTATTCGCTGCGAAGTATTTCGATGTTATTAAACGCATCACCGCGCCGCGCAAGCAGGTCATCGAGCGTTGTTGCCATATCGCGCGAATCCGACGAGTTGGCAGCCCCGTGGTAAACCACTCTTAGCAAAAGGTCGACACCGCTATTTATAAAGGTTTGGTTTGCGACTGCTACGAGCTGGTTTATGCGCGTCTCGACGCCGTACGAATAGGCTTCTCGTGCGCCCTCAGAATACAATGCGATGACATCGATCACGGTCGGCGCAGTAGTCAGCGACGCCGAATCGTTGGCGTCAGTTCCAAGCAGCGCTTCATTAAAATCGCTTAGGCCATCAAGATCTGAATCGAGTCGAACATCGGCAACGACGCGTATGCTGGCATCTGCGCGCAGGGTTTCGTCTAGCAAGGCAGTACTTTGCAAGAGGCTTGGAGTGGAAGCGCCCGTGCTTACAGCCAATTCCACGCGCTTGACCGACCTGGCAGCAATAGCGCCAAGGTTGCAGCGAAGAACCTTTTGGGCAGAGAGGCTAAGCGTGAGCTTACAATCGGCTGCGCCCCAGCTTAGCTCGGCAGCCTCTGGCAAAAAGTACAACTCAAAATAGTGCCCGTTTGCTGCGGAGGCAGAAGTGTTCGTTACCGTCACTGCAGCAACAACGCTTCCGCCGCGGTAAACCGCGCGTTTTTCGAACATGTGAGAAATAGATAATCCGGTCACCGCTGCACTCTCTATGCTCGGCCTCTGACTACTGTAGAGGTCACTCTGGGCGTTATTCAGGCTCTCGATTTTAAGCGCGTCTTCTTTATGGCTCATGTTCTGCAACGATAGCAGCGGAAAACGCTCACGCTCATCGCGAACGCTATGATCAATAAGTACATAGTCATTCTGCAACTGCTGACCCTGCAAACTGGTCGGCCGATAGAACCAGCCTTCATAGTCTTGAGCACCTCGCGCTGCCTGCAACTGAAAGACCTCGTCTGCGGTTTTTAAATAACCGAACAGACTAGCACCGCTAAAGGTTAGGAGAAGCTGAACATCGGAGCCGCCTATTTTGGCGTGCGCCTCGACTACTTTGTCGCCGTTTTTGAGCTCATTCGCGCGGTCGATAGTGAGAGCGATTCGCCCTAGCGTGCCGAGATCGAAGGCAACGATATCGCCAAATTCAAGCGTCTCAATCGCCGTCACCGCAAGCTTGACCGCTTGCGTCTGCTCTGAGAACTGCGGACGAGGGACTCCCGCGGGAGAGGAATCGCTTAGTGTAAACAACAGCTGCGGTGGACTAGGTTCTAGCGCGCGCAGTGGCTGCGAGGTCGCGCCGACGACGGCGACAGCACTCAGACCTAAGAGACAGACGAGCAGGCGTCGGGAGCAAGCGAGGGCTTGCCTCGAAAGCCACTGGGATGACGCGCTGATTAGGCTGGCGAATAAAGAACTCATGCCCTAGTGTAACTGAGCCGTGGGAAAAATTACCAGCGTTTGCCGAGCGGGCCCAGCGCCTAATTTCTGCCACCAACTCACGCATTATCAGAGACTTAGTCACCTACCTTATGATCCCGCCAGTATGCAGGACAATAATTTGACATCCGGGTGCATACATACCTTTCGCTATCTGGTCACAAAGCGCGTAAAAGAGCTTGCCGGTGTAAACCGGCTCTAGAGGGATTCGCGTGATCGCTTCGAACTCGCTGACAAAAGCATCGAGCTCGGCTGTCCGCCTAGCATAACCACCAAAATGATAGCGCTCGTCGACATGCCACCGGACCGCCGCGTCTTTTTCAGCACCAGTCGAACAAGACTCAGCACTCACAAGGTTCAGCCACTTGGCGGCCTCGGACCGCAAATACCCTTCGGCGCGAAGCGCCGCTACCCCACAGACTTGCGGTATCTGGCGATTAACCTCGTCGCTACGCTGCAAACCATGAACAACACCGGCAAGCGTTGTTGCGGTGCCGCAGCTCAGGGCCACAACATGAGTAGCTGGCTCGGCACCCTCGCTGTCATACGTCTCGTCGAAAACGGACCAATCAAGGTATTGCACAATTTCGGCGCACCCCTCGACCGCGAGAAGATTGCTCCCGCCCTCAGGAATAATTTCTATATCGCCGTATTGCGCGAGCAGTCGTGAAATCAGCTCTGGCGACTCGTTTCGGCGATATTCTTCGCGCGACATTGGGACAAGCTGCATCCCTTGCGCAGCGGCGAAGGCGAGAATCGGATTGAGAGGCTCGACAATTTCTCCACGAACGACGCCAATTGTCTCAAATCCGAACGCTTTACCCGCCGCCGCAAGTGCATACAAATGGTTTGAATAAGCCCCACCAAAACTCAGCACTCGGTGCTTGCCGCGCGCGCGAAAATCATCAAGATTGCGCTTGAGCTTAAACCACTTATTGCCATGAATAGTTGGGTGAATTTGATCGAGTCTGAGCGCAGCAACGCAGACCCCGTGCGCGGAAAAGAGTGGATGTGAAAGCCTGTCGAGTTTTGGCGAATGGATAGTGATCATAACTGGTGACGGTAGCTCTCTGGGTAGGCACTTTCGACGCGAAGTTTTGGGCACCGGCTTTCGTATAGCTTATCAGAATGTCTGCGAGCACGGGCTAGTGAGAAGGTCTTGCGAGAGATCTTGCGAGAGATCTTGCGAGAGATCGGTGCTTGAAAGGTTTTAAAGCGCGGAGGGCGAACTAACATCGCGGAAAATAATCAGGAGGTTAGACTGGGTTGAACTGGAGTGTAGGTTTTTTTGAAGAGGATGTTCGATTGCAATGTAAAATATGGCGGACCGGACGTCCGCCGTTGAAAAGAATTAAAGGGGATCAGCTTTCTCTTCATTTAATTTTTTATTATATTTTTTAGTATATTATAATATCTATTGTCTCAAACAGACTCAGGAAGTATTATTAACCTCAACTCTATTGGTATGTATATTGGTATATAAATAATGGCTAGAGTAGCTCGCACGCTTTCTGCAAAGGCAATTGCTGGACTAACTAAATTTGGTCACCATGCTGTTGGTGGTGTTCCCGGGCTATATATCCAGATTACAGAATCTACACAGAGTCAGAGCCCTCCTTCCCGCTCTTGGTCGTTAAGATATTCTATCTGCGGAAAGAGAAAGAATATGGGGCTGGGAGGCTGCAATAAAGTATCGCTGAGTAATGCTAGAAAAGCAGCACGAGATGCCCATGAGCTAATTGCCAAAGGTATTGACCCTGCCGCTGAAAGAAAAGCCGCTAAGGCCAAAGCAACCACGACCAAAGCTAGTCAGAAGACTTTTAAAGAATGTGCGGAAGCGTACATGCTCACCCATCTAAAGACCCATAGGAGCACAAAACACCAAAAGCAGTGGAGATCGACGCTTGAACAGTACGCCTACCCGATCATAGGCAAAACGTTCGCTGCCGATATCACAACACGTGAAATTCTCTCGATACTCCAACAGAAGACGACAAAATCTGGACAAATTGGGGTTTTCTGGGATATCAAAACAGAAACCGCTACTCGAGTGCGTGAGCGAATTGAGAGCGTCTTATCATACGCAAAAGTGGCCGGATACTGCTCCGGAGAGAACCCAGCCCGGTGGAAAAATCACTTGGCCACACTGCTCCCCGCGCCAAGCAAAATACAGTCCGTGAAGCGGCAACCCGCTATGCCTTATTTTAAATGCGGTGTATTTTTGGAAAAGCTAAGATTAAAAGAGGCTATAGGCGCCAAGGCATTGGAGTTTTTAATCCTTACAGGGGTCAGATCAAGATGCGTGCGCTTGGCTGAGTGGGAGGAAGTTGACCTGCTCAAAAACATATGGGTGATACCGCCGCTACACACCAAAGCCGGCAAAGAGCACCGAGTCCCGTTGGTCCCTCAAACTCTTCACTTATTGAACTCGCTGCCCAGAATCGCAGGGGAAAACACGATCTTCCCCAGTCCACGAGGAAGCAATATATCTGACTCTACTTTATCAAAGCTCATGCGCGAAATGCGAAATAACGGCGAATTTAGTTCCCTTGGAGTACCTCACGGCTTCAGAAGCAGTCTCAGAGACTGGGCTGCAGAATTAACGAATTACCCAGAGGAACTCAGAAAAGTCGCAACTATGCATACCGTTGGAGATGCAGTCCAACAAGCCTATCAACGCACAGATTTACTTGAGAAGCGGCGAGATTTAATGAAGGACTGGGCTACATATTTGGATAACGCATAGTAATCCACTGTTAAAAACAGAATCAAAAGCGAAAGCATATATGGCTACACTCAACCCAAACCAGAAGAAAAAAATCCAATCACTGAAGCAGAGCTTTCTTGCGCGGGAAACTGATACTGAAACTGACCAAGATAAAATGAATGCTTTTGTTGAGCTAGCCTTCAACATAAGGCTCGTACAGGTTGCACTGGAAGTTGATGATAAAAGAACCAAAAATGTTGAGATGGCAGTAATACGGCAATTTCAAGAATTTGATCCAGACGACCCTGCGCTAGCAGAAGTAGCTCCTATCTTCAGGCGTCTAGGCAAAGGATCTATAGAAAACGCGGCGGAATTTTTGCATGGGGTGATTGCCCACAGGCGAAATACACTGCTCGATGCACATCGCGCAAAGCAATCAGCGATTGCAAAGGCCCCACGATCTCCCCACGTGCTAGACGCAATTATAGAAGGAATTGTAAAAGGAGAACCGGACATTACCTGTGAAGTGATACTAGAAAGGCTCCAATCCATGTTGGGAAACGGAACCATCTCAAATATTGATCCGCCAGGCTTCACCATAGAGGAAGATAACCGCCGACAGATAGACTTCGAATATCAAGAAAAAAGAAATACAAAATCATTAAAAATCAGTGGTTTACATCAAAGATTAAGTAGAATAAAAAAATCTTTGAGAAATTAATTCCAAAAGCCGGCTAATGGAAATTAGCCGATTATATTGCTCCCATGAATCAAACAAACTCATGAGGTGCATATGACCCACAGCTCATCATCACAATTAAAACTTGCTTCCAAATTAGAAAATTTGGCAAAAGACTTTTGCCATTTACCTGACACTTCCTTTCTTCGCCCAACAGAAATAATTGCCCTTCGAATTGTTGGCTGTTCCAAAGCCACTCTTTATCGAATGATGGCGGAAGGAAACTTTCCCTCTGCAATAAGAATAAGCCGTGGAATGGTAGGAGTCCGCATAGGCGATATCAGGCAATGGTTAAAAGACCCTCAAAACTGGGAGGGAGCTAAGTAATGCTCCCATTTAACCTAGGCTTATCATACGTCCCTATTCCCGCAGGCATGAAAGGTCCAATTACCGCCGGGTGGAACCAGCTTGAATCTAGCATCACTGATGTAACTGAGGTGCACAAACTCTCGGAAAATGTTGGTTTGGCTCATGCGTATTGCAAGACTCCGACTTGCGCGGTAGACATCGATGACGGCAAAGAGACACTCAGTTACCTCTCCAAGGCGGGAATCGATCTAAAACAGCTTATAACAGAACGAGATGCGGCTGTTATGTGGTCAGGCCCAAGGCAATCAAGGAAGCTATGTCATGCAAATCGAGCGCTTCTAAAGTAATGGCTATTCGAGATTATATTGGACCATCGTCATTGTTCTTGCTAAGGGATCAATTCTAATCCTGCCTACAGTTTTAGTACCGTCTGAATGACTTACTATTTCGTCCATAACAACCAAAACACCATCTCTATGCCAGACCCCGGCAGCGTATGCTGAAGTTATAGTATTGGCGTCAACATATCCGCGAGCATTTGCAGTATAAGTACCACCATTTCCATTACTGTCATAGCTTAAATGGTAACTTACATATGTTCGGCCACCTTCATCGGACTCCCTTTCTACTGTGATAACAGATTCGTCAGATGTCAGATCGATCGAGGTTATCTGCCAAGCCATTTCGGCCTGAGTTGCCTCCAATGTAAGCGCGTGGTGATCCGCGATCGCAAAGCTTGGAGCTGCCAAAGTCAAAATTAAAAAAATAGCTTTTCTCATCATCAAAGTGGTACTAATGATGGGGAAAGGTCATACTTAACAGTTTATAGAGAACTGAACTCAAGGAAAAATCACTCTTCAAAACAAATGAAAAGAGATCGATGCGCCCGGTATCTAGCAATTTTTTTCCGAATATTCCTGTAAGAAAGAGTTAAAATCTGACGTAACTCTTTGTATTATCCATGGCCTAGTTCGACAGTCATCATATAAAACAAGAGCTCGATTTCTTGTAAACTCAAAAGTGTCCTCAGGAATGAGACCTAAGCGATATTGATCGTAAGCATTAAGATAGCTAATTATCCTGACTCTTGTAATTGCAGACAAAACCTCACGTTCGTAATCATTAGACCAGTCTATTTCTGGAATTAGTCCCTTGTCTAAAAGTCTTAACGCAGTTTCGTTCCCCTCAAGAGCAGCTGAATAAAATGACATAAGTGCATCATTTCTAGCTTGAAGCTGACTTGCAATAGCTATTGTTTGAGATTGTTGAATTTCAATACCTACGAATATCAGAGATCCAATAATGCCGAGCATACCCAGAATATTAGTAATATCGGATAAAGCAATCATCCTCATGGTTCTCTCTGCGTTTGACATAATCTATCTCTTGTATTTGCAGTATTTATACTGTGTCGTAGGCTCGATTTTAATAACCTGAATTTCCTTCTTTAAAAAAATTTGCGTATAACTTAAACCTCAGTAAATTAACGATTGAAACAAAACTAGACTTTTAAAACGATTCAATTTTCTCGAGTAAGCTTGACAGATTGACCGGCTTTGTATCGAATTCATCGGCTCCGGCTTCCATCGCACGTATTTTGTCAGCCTCAAGAGCATGAGCAGTGAGGGCGATAATTGGTATTTTACTAAGTACAGGATCCGCTTTTGCTTCGGTAGTAGCTGTCCAACCATCTTTAACTGGAAGACCCATATCCATCAGAACGACGTCCGGCGAATATTCTTTCATTTGCTTAAGACCCTCTTCTCCGTCTACGGCTATTTTAACATCATATCCTTTGCGTAGAAGTCGACGAGAGAGCATGTCTCGATTCATTTCGTTATCTTCAACTATTAAAATTTTCTTCATTCCAAAGCCTCATAAACAAATCAGGTGTAAAGTTGCTGTGACAGTACGATCAACTTATCTTGCAAATTCAAATTCTTGAACGCTTCTTTTTCTGGATTTAATTCGACGATCGCATTCTCACCGTCACCAATCTGATAGCCAATGATTAATTCATTTTTCTCAAACGCTCTAGATTGTAACTCTGAATAGCAAATGTGGGTTCCCTCGATGGAGAAGTTATCTAATTGTCTAAAACCCATCTCTATTCCACCAGCACTTAATAGTTCGCTATAAATAGATTCCAAAAAAGGATTTCTTACGACCTGAAGTAACATAGAACTCACGAATTCTGTGCTAATTACAGAATCAATTATTGTTGAATTTTTAAGCACAGATCGTGTTTTCGAACTTAGCAACTCAACAACAATTGGGGGAAGGGTTCCGCCTCTTTTCACAACACCCTCTAGAATTAATAAAATTAAAGCGGTGCTACTATCAGCGTCAACGTTTGCTTCCGATTCGTCTGCAAGAATGAGAATCGAGTCGTAAGAAAAAATATCAATTTCATCGAGAGACCAACGTTGGGTTAAGTCGAATTCAAAAGGTTCGAGTGTCAAAGAATTGATGCTTGTAGGATTATTAATTGATATCCAATCTCTGAGGTTATCCACGACAGTTTCTGCTTTTCTGCAAGCGATCGTAATATTTATCATAGATGAACTATTGAGTGCTAACTCACTCACTATTGCAGGAAGATTTGGATTACTAGAGAAAATTATAACTTTATTAAGATTTGGCCTTTCCGATAACTCTGTTAGACCAGATCGATTCTTGGCTTTTGCTTCTGTATTAACTATGACTCGCGAGCCGCGCCGGTTTATAACTACAAGCTGATCGTCCCCCGCTAAATCGTAATCAGGTTCCGGGTTTAGCGCTGTAACTCTCTTTAAACTTCCATCTTCAAGCTTTTTATCCCAGCTAACCCCAATGACTGTCGCATTTGAGACCATCAGACAAGCGTCGGCGAATAAAGCACCATCAATTTTTCCACACGGCACTAATTCAAAATCAAGTTCGTTTATCGAGAACAACTTCTTATATACACTCGCATAACCGGGATTTCTAGCGCACTGAACCATCGTCTTACTCACTAAAAGACTTGTACACACCAAAGGGTGAGTCGTAGAAGCAATCTTGGCAATACCTAGCCTTTCGGCATCTACTATTTCAGCACTGATATTCGGCCCTTTTATATTTGGTTGCAGTCCCCCTATTCTCATTAAAGAGTTAATGGTATTCACATCACTGAATGCGTCCTCATGACCAAGTCCTTCGGCGAGGATAATGACGTGAGCTGATTTTGAGACACCAATTCTATCTAGAACAGCGTTAGAGGTAGCTTCTCCCTTTAGAATGAGTAGTTGCTGATTCCTCTTGCTTAATCCCTCTGACTTGAGTGATGTTTTAACTTCTTCTGGAGAACTCCTAGAGAGAATTACTACCCGTTGCGAATTCTTTAATGAAAAAAACTGTCGTAGGAGTGAAGGCCCTTTTCGATTCCAGCCAAGGATAATAAGATGCCCCTCCTCCACAATATTCGAAGCGCCAAGCTTAGCTAACTCAAGTGCATTTTGAAGAGAATTTACGATTAGGCCGATTAACCCACCTGTGAGAACTAAACCGAAGATTGAATTGATTAATGCGAAAATAATGACTTCAAAAGGCGCACCATAGTTTTCAGAAAATGAACCAGGGTCTAAAACATGTTTAAGTGACCACCAAAAAGAATCAATTACCTTGCCGCCCAGAAGATTATCTATACCCTCGGCTCTTAATGCATCTTCTGAAAACAATCCGGCGAAGTATGACAACATGCCAAAAGTTACAACGACGCCCATGACAAAGATTAAAAGCAAATATGGGAATACCGCTCTAGTAGTGAGCGATAAAAATAAGAGATAACGAATTTTCCTAAGCATAAAAATTTTTAGCCCATAAGACTTCTGACCGTAGCTTCAAGGTCGCCCTGTGAATTTATGCTATTTTTATCTAGTATGCCTGAACATCTCTTTATGAGTTTTTGACGGACAACTTCGTCAAGTTGTAGCGAGGAATAAACGATAATTTCAGGCTCTTTTTGAATTTTAAAGTTGCCAGAATCAAGTTCTTTTAGAAATTCAAAGCCGTCCATAACCGGCATTTGCAAATCTAGGATTACTAGATCAAAACCAAACTTCAATTTCTCGAGACCTTCCTTACCGTTAGATGCCAAATCTACTTTGAAGCCAACGCCCTTTAGGAGCCTGACTGCAAGATCTCGAGCGTCGGGATCATCGTCAATCACCAATGCATTCAAAGATTCGAAGTCTTCATTAAATATAGCTCGTATCTCTTTGAGAAGGACATCTTTATCAATTGGTTTTTGAACAAAGGCCTTGGCGCCAAATGATGTTGCCGTTAATTTCTCATCGATAGTGCTTATAACTACGACAGGGATAGATTCCAATCCATCTGTGGCATTAATCTCAAGAATAGTATTCCAGCCATCTTTGCCGGGCATTAATATGTCAACCAGAATTAAGTCGGGTTTATATTTTTTGGATTTGTCTATACCTTCAAATCCATTCCTGGCCGATAAAATTCTAAATCGTTGATCCGCGAGCTTTCGTTTGACTATTTCATGAATGTTTTCATCGTCGTCAATTATAAGTATCAGAGGTTCATTAGAAGACTCTATGATTAACTGATCACTTTTTTGTTCTTCAGGACATGCTGCTTGAGTGTTCTCATATCTTGTAGGAATAATCAAAGTAAACGCTGATCCGACCCCTTCTTCACTTGCTACGGAGACACTTCCCCCCATCATTTCGACCAAAGTTTTTGTAATGGTGAGACCCAAACCCGTTCCGCCAAATTTAGAAGTCGTGTCATCACTTGCCTGGCTGAATTCTTCAAAGATTTTTTGAAGCTGCTCCTCCTTCATCCCTATGCCGGTGTCTTTAATGATGAACTCAACGTTCTCCTGCTCACCAACATGTATTTTTCTTACTGTAATAGACACCAGGCCGTTTGATGTGAATTTACATGCATTGCTAATCAAATTTATGATGCATTGCTTGATTCTTGTTTCATCGTTATTCATCAAACCTAAGTTAGAGTCGATTTCAAAAACAACTTGGTTATTGTTCTTCTCCCCTAGTGGACTCGCAAGATCCTTAGTCATTTCCAGAGTTTTGACCAGATTGAACTCTGTTATATAAAGCTCCAATCGCCCAGCTTCTATTTTCGAAATGTCTAGAATATCGTTGATCAAAGAAAGCAAATGACTTCCGGAATCGGTAATCCGCTTGAGATCCTCAGTCATTGTATCAATACCAAGATCCTCAGCCTCCTCGATTAGTAGTTCCGAATAGCCAATTATCGCATTTAACGGCGTTCGCAACTCATGACTCATGTTCGCTAAAAATTTGCTTTTCGCGAGATTAGCATCATTCGCTTCGTCTCGCGCCGCGACCATCTCATGAGTTCTGGCTTGTATTAGAGCAAGAACTTCGTCAGACATTCGTGCAAATGCGAGAGAAATGAGCTTAGTTGAATTTTCATCAGAATCTGAATGCTCTGAGTCTGACAAGTTCTGCATGGCTTTAATATCTTTGAGAATAAGGTCCTTTGCATCACCTTCTAACTGATCGGCGAGTATCCGCATCTTGTCGATTATCAATCTCTCTCGTTCGAGTCGCTGCTGTCTCCCTGTTTCTCTTTCTTCCTCTAACTCGCGTAGGCTTTTTCTGTAAACCGAAAGTGCAGAGATTAACTGGCCGATCTCATCTGTATCACTCGCGAATATGCTTTTTTTCGATTTAGCCTCGGCACTTAAATTCCCATGGGTTAATTCATTAAGCACATAAATTGCGCCACTCAACCTGTCAAAAACTTGACGCTGGATCATGTATAACGCTATCAGAATCACCATCATTGAAATCAATGTGTAGGCAATGATGTTTATTGTTATTTGATCCGTTTCACTTACAATTTCAGAAATATCTCTGGACAATACTAATCGGATGTCAGAATTTTCAAGCATCTCCTGACTCAAGGGTAATAGTGAAAATATATTTGTCCGCTCTGAGCCTCCACAATCACGGCTCTCAGAATTGAACCAACGTTTGGCTCGGCAAATTAGTCTATTGGTCGAATCAGGGGCTATTAGAGTTTGAAGTGAGCTGTCGATACTCAATGCGTTTAATAAAAATCTTATAGGTGCGTTTCCAACGGAATCATGACCATCTTTAAATATATTTTCCTGTCTCTCAAAATTGATTAAATCGGCTTTTATATTGAGTTCATTACTTACCTTAGTCACTGCTTCCGACAATGGTTTTCCTACAAGAACGATGAACTCAGTTACATTATCAACTGCAACCGGAAATGCATGCACAAGGGTAAAATAATCATCATCGGGCGAAGACTGCTTCATATATCCTGTCCAAGGTTCGCCTGAAGACGCAATCGAGCCAAATAATTCAAATCTTGAGCCTTTATCTAGAAACGTCGTCTCAAAAATCGTTGAACAAGGGTCGAAAATTCTAGAAAAGACAGACTTTTGACAAACAATTGGCTCAAAATTTCGGGCCGAAATAATAGAATAAAAACTTATTTCTCTTCTCTGAATCGGTGCTCCAAAAAATAATCGCAAGTAACGATTCGCATCTCGTTCCTCACGATCTACAATTGCTGAAACTAGAGGATTTAGCACTTCGCCTGTACTTGTACCACTCAAATCCAGTTGATAGATTCCAGGCCCGTCACCCCGATTCAGAGGGCTCGGATTTTCGGGTGACCAAAAATATGAGCTTTGACCGCTTAAGCCGAAATTTTCTAGAAGCGTAGAATCTTGCTCAATAATCCGAGCCCACGCGTCTACGTAACTTGAAAATTGGAGCGCATTATTGTCCTCTTCTTGTGTGGATAATTTTTCATTCATGAAAAAAAGAACAACACTAGCCGAAGAAACCGCGCCAAGCACAGAAATTAGTAATAACAAACTTCTAATTTTCATATTTGATTACCAAATCATTTCTAGTGAGGCAATCTCGCTTCGTCGAATTTTTGCTCTAACGCTATTGTTTGATTGTAGCGCCCTGGGAAAACCGCTGTAGCGATCACTCCAACTGACTTATCTGATGGCTCTATCCAAAATCCGGTATTAAATATCCCGCCCCATGTATAGTAGTCGACCTTCGAAGAATCCGCTGCGTCAAGTGAGATACCGAATCCGGCGCCAAATATATTATTACCAATCATTGCTGGATATTCTAAATCTGAAACTTGTTCGTTTAGCATTTGCTCAACTGATTCTGGCTGCAAAATTGTTACACCGTTAAAAGTACCTCCATTAACTATCATCGACAAAAACGTTAGATAGTCACTGACAGACATCGTCATTCCACCGCCCCCGGACTCGAATTTGAAGTCTGGGGATGTAGGACCACACGAAGAGAGAGGATTTTGGGATCCAGTATTAATTTTCCAGTCAATTTCTGAGCCTGCGACCCGTCCAAGCGGAGTTGCTCCAGCTAGGGGTGAAATGCCGATCTGCGCCACTTCAGAGCTCAAAACAGATTCACTATACTGAAACGAGGAGCTGCGCATCCCCAGCGGTTCTAAGATTATCTCCGAAATATTCTGATAGAGAGACTTACCTGTTACCTCAGCAATAAATGCACCCAAGACATCTATTCCTACCGAATAGTTCCATTGGGTCCCTGGTTGGGAAATAAGTGGAATTTGAGAAAGTATATCCATGGCCTCTTCATTACTGTTACAGCTACTCGTCGGGGCTAATTCATCGTAGAGATTGGCTACATCCCCTGTACCAGTAACAGCTGTTCCATAGGTTAGTCCTGATGTATGTGTAATGAGATCAAGAACTGTTATTTTTCTATTTGCCTCTTCTAAATTTTCTAAGCTTCCGCCCGGAGCAACGAACATATCAGAAAACATCGGAAGGTGATCAGCGATCTCAGTTTCTAACGTAAATAGTCCGTCTTCGATCAACTTAAACGCCACCGTACTCACAAGCGGCTTAGTCATTGATGCAACTTGGTACCTTGTGTTTAGGTCTACCGGAATTCCTGAGCCAATTGAGGTCTCTCCCACTGTTGCCGCATAAAATATTTTTCCATCTTTAGCAGCGGCAACGACGTAATTCGGTATAAGCCCATCATAGTATAGAGCCTTGAGCTCTTCGTCGACTTTAGAAAGCTTCTCAACGTCGTAACTCGCTTGTTCAGACGTAATAGTTGGTAATTCTGCTTTGAGAAAAAATGATGCCTGCATCAGAAAAAAGGGCAATATTATTTTTAATTTATTTTTTTTCATCTGAACTATCTCCATTGATTTTGTTATTAAACATAATCGCAAACTTTCTAATAGTTTGGATTTCATCTAGAATTTCATTGAATTTATCATTGCTCGCTTTTAGCAATTCAAATTCCTCGTTCATTTTGTCTACTTTCAGTTTTTCGGAATCATATAGCTCGGAAATTTTTTTCAATTTTTCTGCCCCATTCCGCCAATTTTTTCTATTTATTTTAATAGCATTTTCTATGAATACAGGGTGGCAATAATTTTTAAAATATGAACCGTTGCTAGTTGTTTTTGCACAGTTCACTTCCAATTCATCAATCTCGCTGAATTGATTATACAAATATATTAAGTCAGCTTCTAAACCTGCAGATTTTTCTTGTAACAGATGATCTTTTGTCTCAATCGGATTTTGTAAAATCCAGCTGAATTCCCCACTACTCTGAGCAGAGACAGCGCTTATATGTCCACAAAATATCATAAGGGCCGTTATTGCAAAAAAATCTCGGCACTTCATTTTTTCTACCTTATTTTTCATATTAAAATTGAATTTAGTAGTTTTCTCCGGTAAGGCTTTCTTATATGAAATAAAAATTTTTAATTCCATTTAAATTAATCTTTCCGTAAACAATCAATGTCTAATAAGATTAAAGTAAAGCTTCTAACTATACTCTAGCTAACTTTATTGGGATCTTATCTCTTTATACGCGGTATGAAATTTTTCACTTTTTATTGTCTAACGGAATTTATGAATGTCTTATGCGAAAAATTTATGAATTCTTGTAGGGACATTTCCTTCGAAATATGAAGGCCATTATAGACCAGCGTAAAAAACTTTAACTCAGTGTTAACAATAAATTTTCCCGTCATGCTTTGCGTTTCGTTATCCGATGAACAGCAGTACATAGCTGCGCCGAACCAGAAACCCAATTGTTCCATGGAGAAGTTAACTACCTTAGATAGAGCAGCTTTCGATAGATTATCTAAATACTCTTCTCCCCGAAAAGACGAGTGCTTTAATCCGATGTCATCTGATAGATTTTTTAAAATCTTTATGTTTTCTGGCTTACAACGTTCATCAGCAATGATTCCTAGTTCATTCAACTCATTTTTAACATAAATATTTCCCGCCAGCGCTGTGAGCATTTCGAGAAGATGAAGTCTTTCAATGTAAGCTGAATTCCTGTCTGCCAATGTAGCTTCAATTATGAAACTGATTCCTGGAGTTTTGTCATTCATTTTAATACGCTACTCATGATTTTTTCGTTAATTTACTGTTTCTAAGATATATTTTATGATGATGCAACATTTTCAGTCAAAGAGAAATTCACTTGCTACTGGCTAGTTGAGAAATCTCTCTTTGTTACTGTTTTTTACACTGAACATAAAGGATACTGCCATTAGTTATGGATTTGCCGGTTAAATAATATCCCTTCCTCCTGTGTCACTTTATTGAAATACTCTGTACGCCTGTCATATGATTTTAAATTATGACTTGATCATAATGATTTCTTTAAGAAAGTGAAGTAATTTAATGTATTTGTCCCGATTATTACACTAGAGGTGTAGGATTGGTCTGGATATGGTTATTTTTAGGTTTAAAGGGGTGGGGTCAGAGTCCGCTTAACATGCAGGGTTACAAAGCAGGTTTTGGCGTCAAGCAGAGGCCCTGAATATGCAGATCAAGCGGTTACTGGACGATCAAGAGGTCGACTTCTTTAAAATTAGCAAAGTTACGACTCGGGCATTGCCGAATTATGGAACTGTACAATCTTCCAAACTCCATCTTGTAAAGAAAGTGCCATGCTGATGCGGAGTGGAGTGCCAGTTTTTTGACCCTGTGGTACCACTTCCCACATACCAGAGATCAAGACACTATCATTCGATAATTCCATAATTGAAAAATTTTGGGCCCTAGCCAATGCCTGACCGGGAGGACGTTTGCTCAATCCAGAAAAATACAAGCGAATTCCAGCTGTATCCTCGACTAGCTCGGCCGAGCCAGTACCCCAAAAGATCGCATCCTCCGAAAACAAATTAACTATGCCGTCGACATCGGAGTTAGTAAAAGCCGATAAAAACCTTTGGAACACATCCTCTGCTTGAGGGTTTCTGGCTTCCTGACTCTGAGCAGTTGAGGTGCCAGCGAAAGCAATAACAAATAAAGCAAAGAATGCACTGATCAGTAGTTTCATCGCTTTGTCCTTAAAAATACCAAATCTCACGTTGAGAATAGTATGTACTAGCAGATTAGGGAACCTTTCTGAGCAAGTGGGAGTACCCCCAGAGGTGGGGTCTGAATATGGCCATTTTGAGGTTTTAGGGGATGGGGTCAGAGGCCGCTTGACACACGGGGTTACAATAGAATCATTGGCAATTCACAGGGGCCCCAAATATGCAGATCAAGCGGTTACTGTATCATCTCGATGAGAGTTCGAGGGGCCATTAACATGAGCGCCAAAAATACCCAGCTCTCGATTAGGTGCCAGTCGAAGTATCGGCCTTCTTTTGCGTCCATAGAGCTTTGACCTCCAAGTATTGTCGCGACGAACACTATGAACGACCCATAAAGGATAGTGAGTACACTAAGCAGGACAGTTGGACCGATGAAGTTTAAGCCCTTAGCAGCTGCACTGCTGTAAAATGCAACTCCCAGCACAGCCGCCATGACACAAATAAAAAGACCAGACCTAGCAATTTTCTCAAGCAAACTCAGATTTTCGTTACCAGGATAGATCATACAAATTGCCATCACAGCAACACTTATGAGTACTGCGCTAGAGTCAATGAGGCCCGCGAGCTTCAATTCGCTTTGAAACAAAAAGGTCCAGACAACGTACACCGCCGTTAGTGTGAGCGTCACGATAGTCAGCTGCTCTGTTCCGGAGGGAGTCAGGTTAAAATTCGCTTCTGCTGGGTCTACGAGCGGCAGTAGATACGAAAATACAATTCCGAGGCTTAATGGGGCAAATACAAGCCGTGTCGCAAACATAGCGGTCTCGACATCAGTCGATTGAGCTGTAAGCATATGCACAGTATTTAGAGCGGCAACGAGCATACCCACTGGCACACTTGCTCTGCTAATAAGGGCGATTACCTGAGATTTGTGCCAAATGGCAATGCAGGCAGCAGCGGCGGCCATAAAAATAAGGAAGGGCCCTGCACTGTAAAAGGCGAACAGGGCAAGTCCCAGATCCCAATCTATGTATATAATGGCCGCCATCGCGATTATTAAGGCAGCCTTCCTGAATGTGGTTGCAGATTTGGCAGAGTGTCTGGCTATTTCGCTATCCATTATGGTCCATTCGAGATTGTGATTACTTAGTCCCCTCAAAATGGGGGGGGTCCTTCACATTTTTGAACATATAGAGTTTTGAGTAAAGATTCCTTACGTTCTTTTGAAGGAGAAAAAGAGTCAAAAAAACATTATTTCAAACCAGTTTTGAGAAGAGGCTCGGTAACGAACTAAAGGAAAAGCAATTATTGGGTGCTAACACATAATAATCGAGACTGATTTCCTAGCTTCTGGGATTACTGCGACTTAGGTTCACCCATATCGCTGACAAAGATGTCGAGCGGTAACACTGCCGTTACACCGACATTGGGTGCGTCCACCAGCTGAGTTATGCGCAGGTCGACCGCTACGCTAGCAATTACGAGTGCCTGATTTCTGTTGTACCCATAGGTAGCCACGATGTAATTGATCATACTATCGAGGGCATTGCGAGCAGCTATGGTTATATCGTTGGACACGTTGCCTAGGAGTCCTAGCACCGCTGAATCGATATAGTCCATATGAGGGGGCACATCACCTGTTTTCTTAATAGGTATTCCAGTCACCGCATAAAATCGTTCAGAAGGGATATCTAAAAGCCGTGAAACACCTTCATAGTGAGGGCCATATGTCAGATCTGGTCCATTACTAAGTAGCTCCGTGCTAATAAGAATATCTGCCGACATCTCGATCGCCGTTCCCGAAACTTCGCCGTCCCCCTGCGCATAGTGCAGATCGCCAATGGTAAGACCGCAGCCTTCTATAAAGCACGGTAGATAGACCGATGAACCAGACTGCAAATAACGAATGTCCATATTCCCACCGTGTTCACGAGGCGGAACGGTGCGGAGGCATTCGTTGGAGGCAGACCCGTCAGGGCCACAGATTGTCGCGGGCGTCGCTTTGTTGGAAGCCGGCAACATAACTTGTCCGCCCGCATCGGCGAGCTGCTGTTCGCGGTGCAGTATCGTTTGCAATTGTTCGGGTCCGGGTAGCGTCGACACGATGCCCGGAAAACTCGCGTTGGGTATGCGCACACCCGGAATATCATCGCTTACGGCGAACTCTTTATTCAGCCGCCAGATCGCTAAAAACTGACCTTTCATCAGATCGCTGATAAAACCACCACTGCCGAAGGTATAGCCATACTCCCCAGGGTCAATGCTTATTATGGTGACCTTTAATACATCGCCAGGTTCCGCACCTTCGATATACACGGGTCCTGCCATAGGATGAGCGAAGTTGTTGTCTATGTCGTAAAAACGCGATTTATCGAGGATACCCGCGCGCAACACTTCGCTCTCTTCTGTGTCTCCACGTTGCGCTGCGATAGTGCCCAAAACATCGACTGCATCGCGGGTATGGAACAAGATGGTCTGCCCAGGCTTGACCCGATGGGTCATCGGTATCGACGGGTGTAGTCGATTGATGCAACTTGCATCTTCAATGCAAAGTCCATGAGTTGCGCCGACAACAATGGTGGCAGGGTCATAAATAGCATCAGCATACGCAGAAGTGATGGACAAGAAATGAGCAAAGACAGGCGACACAATCAAAGTGACTAAAAACAGTATGTTTTTCATTGTTATTCTCTAGGGGCAAATCTTTCGTCCAGAATAGTATGTACTAGCAGATTAGGGAACCTTTCTAAGCAAGTGGGGGTACCCCCGGGGGTGGGGTCTGGATATGCTCATTTTGAGGTTTCAGGGGGTGGGTCTGAGTTCGCTTGACACGCGGGGTTACAATAGAATCATTGGCAATTCACAGGGGCCCCAAATATGCAGATCAAGCGGTTACTGGACAATAGAGAGTTGGTTGCTGGCGATAGATTGTTTGATGCTCAGGGGCGCTTCTATGCTTCGCAAGCCGTTAATGAACGAAAGAGTATTATTTCTGAGGATTGAAGCAGGGTTTTTTATTTATGCCCGCGAGAAGCATGCAAGAGGGAATCAATTGGTATGTTCTATGGTGTGTATTGCAGAGATGGAGTCGTAAGGCACTGAAATTTATAGCAATATGGCGGACCGGACGGGACTCGAACCCGCGACCCCCGGCGTGACAGGCCGGTATTCTAACCAGCTGAACTACCGGTCCGCAACTCTTGCAATATCCTCGTAGAGGCCTTTTTATGAAGGCGAGTTGTTCGGCTCGCCTTCGGCTACTACGTGGTTCCAGCTTTCAAACAGCGATGAGAAAGCGTGCTCGAAAATTGGTGGGTGATGAGGGATTTGAACCCCCGACATTCGCCTTGTAAGGGCGACGCTCTCCCAACTGAGCTAATCACCCGTGTCACAGAGAGAGGCGCATTTTACCGACTATCGGGGGTATGTCAACAAGATGTGTGCATCGGGTTAAATAAAACCCCTCTCGTGTTTTGCGAAACCCACGAGCTCACGCAGAGCAGGGCACAACGACCAAATTCCACTCGCTCAGCGCCGCTGCGATATACAGGCAATGGCTAAATCGCTAGAATAAGTGCCCGCTGTTTCTTTGTTTGGTTGCCGGTTTGGCTGCCTTTAACTTATGCCACGATTACGAAGCCCGACATTATGCGATTGTTTAAAGAATTCACCTTCGAAGCAGCTCACCGGCTGCCTAATGTGCCCCCAGAGCACAAATGCTCTCGGCTCCACGGCCATTCGTTCGTCGTTAGGATTAGCGTTCAGGGTGAGGTTGGCGAAGAATCGGGCTGGGTGATGGACTTTGGAGATATTAAGGCGGCGTTTCGGCCTATTCTCGAGCGCCTCGATCACTACTATCTCAATGACATACCAGGCCTTGAGAACCCCACCAGCGAAAACCTTGCGCGCTGGATCTGGATAGAGCTTACACCCGCCCTGCCTCAGCTGTGCGAGGTCGAAATACGCGAAACCTGTACCAGTGGCTGCATCTACGTCGGTGACTAAACCCAGCCGCTAAGCCCAGCCACTGCACATCGACGCTTCACATTGGCGCTTCACATTGTCACTAGACGGCAATAAGCGCGGCAACCTCAACCGACTCGTCTGCTAAGCGCAACGCAGTGACCGCTGCGCGGTCTTTGACTAGCTTTTTCGCCAACATAAATTCCTTCGGTCGCCCAACGCAGTCAGCAGCGATGACCACACCGTCTTTTAAGTAAAATAGCGCAAAGCCGTTTTCACTCCCGACCTCGGGCGTGCCGCGAATGGCAAGCTCATCGAAGCCATCGCTCAACCCGACCATTTGCAGTTTAATCTCATACTGATCTGACCAGAACCAAGGCACCGCGTCGTAGGCGATTACCTTGCCGCAAATATTCGCTGCGGCCACGCGCGACTGATCCGTGGCATTCTGAACTGACTCGAGCAGCAGTGGACGGCGATAGAGCGCACTCGGATGCCGAGCACAGTCGCCTGCCGCGCAAATATTCGCATCGGTTGTTTGGGCATTTTCATCAACCAGCACGCCGCGGTCGGTGGCGAGCCCAGCCTCTTCACACAGGCCAACGTTGGGAATTACACCAATTCCGGCGATAACAAAGTCAGCCTCATACTCCGAACCGTCTGCGCAAACAACAGACTCCACCGAGCCGTGACCCCGTAATTCGCTGACCATCGTATTGGCAACGATCGTCACTCCCCTACTGGTATGAAGCTGTGTCATATACGCTGACATTACTTCGCTTGTTACGCGCTCAAGAACGCGCTTCGCCGCCTCGATAACGGTCACCGCGAGTCCCATGCTGCATAAAACAGCAGCTGCCTCGAGCCCAATATACCCACCGCCCACGATGACTACCTTTCGATCTGGAGTCGCCAGCGGCCGGAATTTTTCGATATCGGCTGCATTGCGAATCGTGAATACGTTATCGAATTTCTCGCTGCCGGGTAGCGTGCGCACGGTGGCGCCAGTGCAGATAGCAAGCTTGTCATACTGACGAGAACTGCCATCGGATAAGAGTACGGTTTTTGCGTCTCTGTCGAGTTTCTCTACGCGTGTGGAGAGCATCAATTCAACGTCATTATCAGCAAACAACTTTGCAGGCCGGAGACGGATCTCATCTAGCGTCTTTTTACCCGCGAGGAGTTCTTTAGACAACGGAGGACGATGGTAGGGCAACTCAACTTCTTCGCTGATGAGTAAAATCTTACCCTCCCATCCCTCTCGGCGGAGCTGCAGAGCTAAGGTCGTGCCGGCATGGCTCGCGCCAACAACGATACAGGTTTGCTCACTCATTTACTGACTCCTAAAATTAATATTTTATCGAGAGAAGACTGAGTTCAAAGCGACCAGTCAATCTCTCCTCTGCCTCGCTCACGCAGAAATTGATTGCATCGAGAAAAGGGCTTGCTGCCGAAGAAGCCTCGATAAGAAGACAACGGCGAAGGATGCGGACTCTCGATAACGAGATGCCTCGTCGCATCGATGAATTTCTTCTTACTTGCAGCAAACTTGCCCCAGAGAATAAACACACAAGGCCGAGATTCTCTCGCTACCACCTGCATGATCAGATCCGTTAACTGTCCCCAGCCAAGTGTTTCGTGAGAGCCTGCATCCCCCGCCCTCACCGTTAAGACACTATTTAGCAGTAATACTCCTCGACCCGCCCACTCGCTCAGATCGCCCTCTACTGGTTCGAGGGCATCTGTATCGTCTGCAAGTTCGCTAAAAATATTGCGCAGCGAGGGAGGTATTTTATGACCACGTCGCACGGAGAAACAAAGCCCATGCGCCTGCCCCCCGTGATACGGATCCTGGCCGAGTATTACGGTCTTGACCTGCGCCGGCGAAGTTTTCACTAATGCCGAAAAAACTTCATTCAGGCCTGGGTAAATCAAATATCCCGCGTCAGATTCGGCTTTCAGACTGCGCTCGATCTTTGCCAGCAGAGCCACTACGCTCGCCTCGCTCTGCCCAGGCAATGCCGCAAGGCTCGCTAGCCATTCCTGCGGCATCGCCTCACTCAAACCATCATAAAAACAAAGAGTGCTCATCGCGCGCCCGAAGCGCTAGTCTTGCGCGTGCAGAGGGCGCATGTGTGGAAACAACAGAACATCTTTAATCGATGCGCTATCGGTAAACAGCATGACGAGTCGGTCGATTCCAATACCCTCACCTGCCGTCGGTGGCATGCCGTATTCTAAGGCTCGAATATAGTCTTCGTCATAGTGCATAGCCTCGTTATCACCCGAGTCTTTCTGCGCAACCTGCGCCCTGAAACGCTCGGCTTGGTCTTCGCTATCATTCAATTCAGAAAAACCGTTGGCCAGTTCGCGTCGACCGATAATAAGTTCGAAACGATCGGTGATCTCTGGATTATCCTCATTGCGTCGCGCTAGCGGCGAAACCTCGATTGGGTATTCTGTAATGAAGGTTGGTTGATCGAGTTCGGCCTCGACTTTCTCTTCGAAAATCTCCATCAGAATCTTGCCCTTACCCCATGCCTTGTCGTAATGCACGTCGAAACTATCGGCAAGCGCCATAAGCGACTCTTTAGTTGCAAACGCAGCGTCGTCTGTAACACCGCAGTATTTCTTGATGGCGTCGACCACTGAGAGGCGCGCAAAAGGCTTTGAGAAATCGTATTCGGATCCCTGGTAGCGCACCACTGTTGTACCGAGAACCGTTTCGGCTATCGTTTTAAATAAATCTTCGGTGAGATTGATGAGATCCGTGTACTGCGCATAGGCCTGATAAAATTCGAGCATGGTGAACTCAGGATTATGACGCGTAGAAAGCCCTTCATTGCGAAAGTTGCGATTAAGTTCGAAGACGCGATCAAAGCCACCGACAACCAATCGCTTGAGGTAAAGCTCTGGGGCTACCCGTAAAAACATGTCTTGATCGAGTGCGTTGTGATGCGTGACAAAAGGTCTTGCCGTCGCGCCACCCGGAATTACCTGCATCATTGGAGTCTCGACCTCCATAAACTTATGGGCCTCGAAATAGTCACGTATGCAGCGTACGATTTTCGAGCGCATGGCGAATATTCGGCGCGACTCCTCATTCACAATTAGGTCGACATAACGCTGGCGATAGCGCATTTCGGTATCAGTCAGTCCTTTAAACTTATCCGGCAGTGGCCTGAGCGACTTGGTTAAGAGGCGAAAACTCGCAACGCGGATTGTGAGCTCGTCTTTGCCCGTTTTAAACAGCTCACCTTCGAGGCCTATGATGTCGCCAAGATCTAATGCCTTAAACTCCTCGACTAACTCTTCCGGGAGCGATTTATTGTTCATATAAAGCTGCATCTGCGCAGCCCCGTCTTGAATCACAGTGAATGGGCCGCGCATGCGAATTATGCGCCCAGCAACCGACACCTGAACCGCCTCGCTTGCGAGCGCCTCTTTGTCTTTTGCATCGTACTGCGCAATCAGTTTTTCTGAACTCGCCGTTGGCGTAAAGTCATTAGGAAACGCAACGCGCTTCTCGCGAATCGCAGAAAGTTTTTCGCGTCGTGCCGCGATTAACTTATTCTCGTCTTGGGCATCCACGTTAGCGTTGTCAGTCTGATCTGTAGTCATAGTTGCGTCTGTATTATTGAGACCGGCATGTTGTCCGGTGTTATAAAAAATTAGGTGTTGGTAGGCGTTTATAGCCCCATCTTGAGACTTGCTTCGATGAATTTGTCGAGACCACCATCGAGCACGGCACCGGTGTTGCTCACCTCGACGTTTGTGCGCAGATCTTTGATGCGCGACTGGTCGAGCACGTAAGAGCGAATCTGGCTTCCCCAGCCGATGTCTGCTTTAGACTCTTCTACATCTTTCGCTGCGTCTTTACGCTTAAGCTCTTCCATCTCGTAGAGCTTAGCTTTGAGCTGTTTGATCGCGGCGTCTTTATTCTTGTGCTGCGAGCGCTGGCTTTGGCACTGAACCACAATGCCGCTCGGCTCATGCGTTAGGCGCACGGCGGAATCTGTTTTGTTCACGTGCTGACCGCCTGCGCCGCTCGAGCGATAGGTGTCTATGCGCACTTTAGACATATCGAGTTCCACTTCGATATCGTCGTCGATTTCGGGCGCTATAAATACCGAGGCAAACGAGGTGTGTCGACGACTTCCTGAGTCGAAAGGGGATTTTCGTACAAGTCGATGCACGCCCGTTTCTGTCCTCAACCAACCAAAAGCAAACTCCCCTTTGATATGCAATGTGGCGCTTTTGATGCCAGCGACTTCGCCGCCGGAGACCTCGAGCACTTCGGCATCGAAACCCTTAGCTTCGGCCCAGCGCAGATACATTCTCAGAATCATTTCGGCCCAGTCCTGCGCCTCGGTGCCGCCCGAGCCTGCTTGAATCTCGAGAAACGCGTTGTTAGGGTCCATCGCACCGGAGAACATGCGTCTAAACTCGAGCGCTTCGAGACTTGCCGTGCGAATGGCGAGGTCACTCTTCGCCTCTTCAAACAATTCAGTGTCGTTTTCTTCACTGGCCAGTGCCAGCAGGTCTGCGATATCCCCCAGACTGCCCTCCAGACCGTCTATGGTTTTCACCACGGCCTCTAATGCGGAGCGCTCTTTACCGAGCGCTTGGGCATACTCTGGCTTGTCCCAAACGGCTGCTTCGCCGAGCTCCATCTCAACCTCAGTTAGCCTTTCGCGCTTAGTTTCGTAGTCAAAGATACCCCCTTAGCGTCTCGGTTCGAGCGCGAAGGTCGCGGAGCTGGGTCAAATGCGCATTGATTTCTAACATGGTGAGCTTCCGAAAATTCTAAACTACGGCGACTATCAGGCTCGGCATTTTACTCGAAATTGACAGCAGTTACGAACGCGAGCTGCGCTTGTGACGTGGTAAACTGACGCTATTCTTTTTCGCGGGGCAAAAAACCGAATGGCATCAGACAGCAATACGCCCACAGGTGAGACCTCCAAACAGGCTGCTACTCTGATCGTAGCCAATGCACAGCTGTCCTGGCTCGACACTGGCCTGCCCTATTCGTTGGATTTCGACGATACCTATCATTCCTCCGAAGGCGCACAAGCCGAAAGCCGTTACCTGTTTTTGGATGGCAACCGAATAACGCAGCGCTGGCATGAGGCTTACGAGTCCTCGAAACGCGTTGTCGACTGCTTTACTGTCGCAGAGCTCGGTTTTGGCTGCGGACTTAATTTTCTCGAAACGCTGCAGCGCTGGACGCAGGCGCAAAGTAAACCTCACCGGCTGCATTACGTTGCCTTCGAAAAGCACCCCCTCACGCATGCCGACCTTACGCGCGCGCTCGAGCAATGGCCAGATCTAGCGGCATACTCAGCTCAGCTGCTTAGGCAGTATCCGGAACATAGCGCCGGCTGCCACCGACTCTATTTCGGTAATGACGTAACGCTCGATCTCCACTATGGCGACGCTTTGCAGCGCATCAGCGCCATGTCCAGAAGCCAAGAGACAACAATAGACGCGTGGTATCTGGACGGATTTAGTCCCGCGCTAAACCCTAGTCTCTGGGATTTAGAGATTGCGCGCGCCATGGCGTTGCACAGCAAAGAAGGCACGACAGCGACAAGCTACAGCGTTGCCGGCAGCGCACGGCGCGCGCTCATCGAGGCGGGGTTCAGCGTTACCAAACGCGCGGGCTTTGGCAAGAAAAGACATAGCCTTAGCGCGGTTTTTGAAAAACCTGCTTCAAATTCTCCCGCCCTTTCCGGCGCGAACGCTCCTGTGCCTTCCCGCGCCAATGATGTCGAAAACCGCCCGAATTTATCGGCCACCGCTCAGCCTAAAAACGGGACAAGTCAGACTGGAGCAGCCAGAGGTGGCTACGATGTGCTGGTGATTGGCGCGGGGCTTGCCGGGTGCAGCACCGCTGTTGCGCTCGGTCGACGAGGTTTGACAGTGAAGCTAATCGATTCGGCGCCGCAGCCAATGTCCGGCGCCTCGGGGATTCCGCAATTGGCTTTAAGACCCAGACTTTTCCGCTCGGCGGAGAGCGGTGCAAGCTTCTTTCTCAACGCCTATTCGACTGCACGAAGGTTCTACGCCCATCTAGACGCATTGGGACAGGCAGCCATAACCGCGTGGCATCCATCAGGTGTCGTGCAATTGTCCGGGGCGTTGAATAAAAAACAGTCGCTCACCCCTGAACTAGTAAGCGCGCTGTATGACCCGCGCATCGTTAGGCCTGTGAACGCCGACGCGGCCTCCGCTCTTGCAGGACTTGAGGTTACCGAAGGCGGCTGGTATTTCGAAGGCGCAGGTTGGCTCGATCCACACACCCTCGCGCAGAACCTTCTCGCATTTGAGAAGAGAATCGTCCCGCAATTCGATAGCGAAATTATAAGCATAAGTGCAGAAGCAGCCGATGCGGCGACAGGCAAGCCGAGACATTGGATTGCGACCGATGCGAGAGGTAATCGGTATCAAGCGGCGACTGTTGTATTGTGTAATTCGCACGCTATAGACTCGCTCGCGCCCGATTTGGGCCTACGTCTGAACACTGCACGTGGACAAGCAAGCTTGATAAAAGCCGAAACAGATTCAGCTGCGCTTCGCTGCGTTGTAAGTGGCGAGCGCAGCCTTTTCCCAGCACACAATGGCACCCAACTAATCGCCGCGAGCTATCGAACCGGTAGCGAGTCGCTTGCGACGCGCGAGCGAATTGCACTCGATGATGACCAAAATTTGGCAGGAATAGCCGCTGTTTTCACCAAACCTCTCAGTAGGATGCAAGACGGTGCAGCGGCGGCGGCAGTCACTCAGGCGCCCAACGAGGAGCAATCGCTGGTTGCGATGCGCAGCGCTGGAGAAGATTTTTTACCCGTTGTAGGCAGAGCGCCGGCGGTAGAGGCTGTCGTTGCAGATTTGGCAGCTCTGCGCAGAAATGCGAAGGCCGAAATACCCACCGAAACAGCCTATCAAGAGGGGCTTTTTGTGAATATTGGCCACGGGTCTAATGGCGTTGCGACATGCCCACTGAGCGCGGAATACCTTGCCAGCCTAATCTGCAGAGAACCATTACCACTCGATGCAGCGGAGGCCGAACTTATCAGCCCCGCCCGCTTTATTGTCAGAGACATTAAGAAACAAACCCGCTAGCGCGCAAAAAAAGCCGCCACGACCTTCGCCAATGCTGGGGCGTCGTCTGACCCTGCGAGTTCTCGGATAGAATGCATGCCAAAGGTCGGGACGCCAACATCAACGGTCTCAATCCCTAATGATGCCGAAGTGATTGGGCCTATTGTGCTGCCACAGGCCATATCGGCGCGCATAGCAAACAACTGAGGCGTGACGCCAACCTTCATGCACAAGGACTTAAACAGCGCCACAGAGTGCGAGTTACTGGCATAGCGTTGATTCGCATTAACCTTAATGACCGGCCCTTTGTTTAACAGCGGGCCGTGTTTATCGTCGTGTCGATCGATGAAATTAGGGTGTATGCCATGTGCGTTGTCGATAGAGAGCATCGCCGATTGGCTAATCAATCGATCAAAGCCGTCTGCCTCTGCCCCCACGCTGCCGAGAAGTCGATCGACCACCGACCGAAGCAACGGGCCCTGCGCGCCCGAGGTCGAAACGCTACCTACCTCTTCGTGATCATTACACACCACAATCGAGGTGTGCGTGACCGGCGAGTCGCAGAGTGCTTCACAGGCGAGAAAACAGCTTAATAAATTATCTAATCGTGCCGAGGCAAGAAACTCGTCTTTAAGTCCCAATAGTTTGGCTGGCTGTGTATCGTAGAACATCAATTCGTGCGACAGCACCTCCGCAGCCGAATCGCCTCCGGGCTGCGCCTTTATCTGTTCGAGAAGAAACGCCTCTAAGCAGAAATCATCGCCCTCGCCTAGCTGCGAAATAAGCGGCGCCATCTCAGTTTGCGGGTTAATTTTTCGGCCCTCATTCGCTGTGCGATCGAGATGTATTGCTAAGCTAGGAATAAATGCTATTGGCTTACGCAGATCGAGCAGCGTCGATTTTAACGCGCCGTCTGCGTCGAGATAATCCACGCGCCCAGCAAGCGACAGATCTCGATCGAACCAAGGGTTTAATAATGCCCCGCCGTAGACCTCGACACCGAGTTGCACATACCCCTGCTTTTTAGATTCGGGAACCGGCTTTAGTTTTAAACAGGGGCTGTCGGTATGCGCACCCGCAACTCTGATACCGTTTTCAACTAAAGGCTCTGTCCCGCAGACAAACGCCACAAGCGCTGAATCATTGCGCACAATAAAATAGCGACCTCCGGGCTCTAAATGCCAGCTGTCCTCATCAGCAACTTGCTCAAAACCAGAAGCTGCGAGCCTCTTTTTTAGGCTTTCGACAGCATGAAAAGGGGTTGGGCTTGAATCAAGAAAATCGAGGAGACGAGCATTGAAGTCGGCGATCATGGGAGTCCACAAACACTAAAAAAGAAGAGTATGCCGAGAGCGCCAGAGCGGCGCCCGCGGATGAAAAAGTACACGCAGTCTAGCGTATTTCGAGCAGCTCGACTTCGAATACTAGCGCCGAATTAGGCGGAATAGCGGGTGTAGGTGACTGCTCGCCGTAGGCAAGGTTTGGCGGTAAGAATAAACGCCACTTATCGCCAACACTCATCAGCTGGAGTGCTTCAGTCCAGCCGCTTATTACCTGCGTAAGGCCAAACTCAGCCGGCTCACCACGGTCAACTGAACTATCGAACACAGTTCCATCGATAAGCGTGCCATGATAATGCGCGAGCACAGAGTCGCTAGTCGTAGGCGACGCACCGTCGGCAGGACCGCTCGAAATCACTTCGTATTGCAAACCAGACGCCGTGCTGATGACACCCTCTTTAGCGCCGTTTTCCTCAAGGAATGCCTGAGTAGTGGCAAAATTAGCCTCCATCTCAGCCTGCGCCGCTGCTGTCATCCGTTCTTGGAAAAGTTGAATCGCGGCAAACAATTCCTCATTGCTTAATTGAATCGTATCGCCGGCTGCATCGCGCATACCCGCAACGAAACTATTCATGTCGATGCCTTCGATGATGCCCTGCGCCACTAAGTTCTGGCCGATATTCACGCCGATAGAATAGCCAATGCGATTGTCTTCGTCAGCGAGGTCAATCGCTTCCTGTGCAGAGGCTTGGCCCGCAAACAGCAACGAGAGCCCTAGTGAGAGGCTCGCGGCTGCAGACGCTTTGTATACTGCGCGTGAAATGCTCGCTTTGAGCGGATTGAGCAATAAAGTGGATGACGGGTGATTCGACATGAGTGTTCCTTCTTTGAAGTTAAAAACGCATCTGAGCAGCTAACACCAAGCAAAGCGCTTACCATGGCTACCTATTAGAAATAGTTTGGACGCAGTCTAGCGAGGATATCTGCCAATTGCCAGCCACAGAAGACCACTCAAGGCTAACGATGCTACACTCGATACTCGGCGGGTTTAAGCAAACTGAGCGAAAGTAATGTCACGCTCCAGTGGAGGATTCGATGTCCATCAGCAGTCTCGGTATTCTAATGAAAGGCTCGCTTTATTGCAGGTCCAGCCGCCAGTGGCTAATCGCTTTAGGGCTTACCTCAATCCTCACAGCGTGTTCTAACCCCTATACTGTATCGATTAATAACAATGCCGTGTTCGATCCTCAAGATCGCCTTTACACAGGGGAGGTGCGCAACGCAGATTTGCAAGGCTGCATCAATTTTGCCCTGCGCCAGCAAAAAATAGAAAGCGACGACCAGCTGCAGGTCCTCGCCTGCGCTAACTCCGAGGTAACCGAGCTGGCTAACATTTCTCGACTGGAGAATTTGCGTTTTATTGACCTCGGGAAAAATCGAATAAGCAACCTCACTCCGCTCGAGCGACTAGATAGGCTGAGCGGGCTTAATCTAAGCAACAACCTCATAGAAGACATCTCGCCACTCCTAAGAATCAAAACGTTGCGCTCTTTAAATCTCTCTGGAAACAACGCTATTCCTTGCCAAGATATCGCTGAGCTTGCTCGCCGTATGGGTGCGAATTTCACACCGCCGACCGCGTGCGCGCGTTAGCCGCGCGTTTAGTTAATGCGGTGCGCCCGAATGAAATCTAAACTGCGAATCGTCGCTTGTGACAAGCACCGCCTCGGCAGCTAGAAAGGCTTGGAGCCTCTCATCAACATCAACGCCTGCCGCAGGCGCATACTCAGACGCAAGGCTCAAATAATCTTCATAGTGCCGCGCCTCCGACTTTAAGAGGCTTCGGTAAAACTTTGCCAATTCTTCATCGAGATGAGGAGCTAAAGCTGCAAATCGCTCGCAAGAACGTGCCTCTATAATGGCGCCGATTAACAGCGTATCAACTAACTGCGCCTCCCCTTTCGACTCTGAAAGGGCTCGTAAACTGGCCGCATATCTCGACGCACTCACCCCTTCGTAACGCACGCCTCGAGCCTGCATTAGTTCAACCACCTGCTGAAAATGCAAAAGCTCCTCGCGGGCAAGCTGGGACATTTTCTTGAGCAGCTCGGGCCTATCGGTGTATTTGTACATCAAGTTCATCGCTGTCGATGCAGCTTTTTTCTCGCAGTTAGCATGGTCAGCAAGGAGCAGTGCCTGATTTTGACAGGCCGCTTCGATCCACGCGCTGGGCGTACTGCAGTGCAAGAATTTTCGTATTGGCGCCAATAATTCGGCAAGGGTGTCATTCATCAAATGGCGTCTCTTGAGAGTCTGTGGCATGAGGAAGAGCAGCGGGAGAAGACGCATCCTCCTCGTCGTCGATACCTAACGCCTTATCGAGCACATGCGACTTATGCTTCTTCGCTGTTTTCGCACCCAGCTCGCGCAGCTTTTCGGTTCTTGAAATAAGATTGCCGCGACCACTAGTCAATTTATTATGCGCCTTGTCATAGGTCGCATTGGTTGCCTCCAATCGCTTTCCTAGCTCTTCGATGTCTTCGCTAAAGGCAACAAATTTGTCATAAAGGCGGCCAGCCGCCTCCGCAATTTGCTTCGCATTTTGATTTTGCTGCGCCAAGCGCCAGAGATTCTGCACGGTTTTCAATGTAGTCAGCAGTGTCGTCGGACCAACGAATATCACGTTTTTCTCAAACGCTTCGTGGTTTAGCTCGGGCTCTTCTTGTATCGCAACCGAATAGGCCGATTCGATTGGCATGAATAGGAAGACATAGTCGAGCGAGTTGACACCAATAAGGTTCTGATAGTTCTTCGCGGCTAGCCCACGAACGTGGCCCCGAATAGACTGAATGTGCTGTTTGAGATGCGCCTCTTTCTCATCAGGGTCTTCGGCACTGGTGAACCCTTCCCATGCTTTGAGAGACACCTTTGAGTCTATGATAATGTCTCGCGACTCGGGCAAATGAACGACGACATCGGGCTGAGAGCGGCTGCCGTCTTCGGCGTCGAGACTGACTTGTGCATCGTATTCGACACCTTTGGTGAGTCCAGAGCGCTCGAGAATGCTCGTGAGAATTACCTCGCCCCAATTGCCCTGCGACTTGTTGTCGCCCTTAAGCGCCTGAACCAGATTCGCCGCCTCGATACCAAGTTTGTCATTAAGCTCATGTAGCTTTCGAATCTCAGCGCCTAACGTATGCCGCTCTCGAGACTCGTTGCTGTAAGTCTCTTCGACACGCTTCTCGAAGGTTTTGATTTTATCTTGGAGGGGATTTAATAGCGCTGACAGACTTTGCTGGTTCTTCTCTTCGAATCGTTTGCTCTTTTCATCGAATATTTCGTTGGCAAGGTTTTTAAACTGCAGGCTTAGCTCTTCTTTCGACTCTTTAAGGAGCGTGAGCTTGTCCTCAAACTGCGCCTTTTCGAGCTCTAGCGTCTTCTCCAACACCAGATTGATTTCGCGTTGGCCTTGGAGCTCGTTGCGACTCGTGATCGCCTCGCTACTCGCTGAGTCGCCTTTTTCGATCGCCTTGCTAAGCGTTGCCTGAATGGCCTCTAAACTGGCCTTGAGACTCGACTCGGTTAAGCGAGCGTTCTGTAACTTAATCATCAGCAACACTGCAACCACGCCGAGGCAGACTGCGGCGCCCAGCGGGAGGAGCAAAAAAAGTGTTTCCATCGGCGCAGGCCTGGTCTAGGTTAAGTTTTCGTTGATCTCTTGCAGTAGCTCGATTGTAAGGCGGCTATGCCCGCTCTGACCGTCGGTCAGGGCTTCAATAACCACATCGATCGTGTCTCCGGTATCGAGCAGCCTAACAGCGAAGTCTTGAAGCTCGGCGTCGTTCCCACCTCGGCCTCGACCTAACAGCCTCCCGACGAAGCCAGGTTTATCTTTGTCCGTTTGGATACCGGCAAATTTAACGCTGATCACCGACTGATCGCGGTTAGCATCGACGATCTCGATTTCTGCACGTTCAATCGCCTGCCGGACTTGTACCCAAGCGCGGCCGTAATTAATCCTTAACGCCAATTTCTCCTCTTCACTGCCTGCGGCAATGATATTGGCCTTGCGCGCAGACTCTATGCTGCCCGCGAGCAGACTTGAAGATGACGCCTGATAAACATCATTGCGGTCGGCGACATATTGCGAAAGCGCATCGAGTATCTGCTTTTCACGGTCCTCAGAATCTGAGTCCTGCGGCCACGTCACCACAATCGGTATAGGCTCTGAACGTAAGTCAGAGATATGCGTGACATAAATTTCGGCATACCCTGAATGCAGTCCAGGCTCGATGCTAATTCGGTATTTGTGTCTCAGCAGAGGCTCAGAATTCACTTCGACCCACGCCGTTTCTGCGATACCGCTACTCGGATTTTCGTAGTCTAAAACCACGTTAAGCCGCGACCAGAAATCGCGCACCAAAGGCCATACCTGCGCAGGCGTGGCGTCGAGGAGTATCCAGCGGCTATCGCCGAGGTTTTGAATGATGACGCCCTCACGCCGCCGAGTCTCGATAGGCTTGGGCATTGGCACGCCATCGAACGGCTCGGCATCCGCCGCAGCAACAATCGCCTGAGGAATAACGTAGAGTTGATCGATAGTGTAGCTATCGAGGTCGCTTGGTATGTCCATCTCCGGCAGAATTGGTGCGTCTCTGTAATCTCCAACGCGATCGCGTATCAGGCCGTCTTCGCCTGTTAAGCCTATTTTGTCCAAGCCAGGAATACTGCAGGCGGCTAGCCCACCTAAGAGCGCTAACGAAATCAGTCGAGTGAATGTGTGATGTCTGCGTTGCATTGCCTTTTCCTAGCGGAGTCTTTTTATTCGTTCGGTGCGCTTCACGCTCGAACGAGCGAATCGTAACTACTTTTACTGCCCTACTTTTACTACCCTACTTTGATGCCCGCATTTAGCAGCGCATCGAGTACTTTGACGTGAAATTGCTCGTCGAGTTCCACGAGAGGCAAGCGAATGCCTCGTCCAATGAGCCCCATTTGCCAAAGTGCCCACTTCACAGGAACCGGGTTGGCCTCTAAAAAAAGGTCTCGGTGGATGGCGAGCAGTGTATCGTCAACCTTTTTTGCCCCCTCGGCATCACCAGCGAGCGCAAGCTCACACATACGCGACATTTCCGCGGGTGCGACGTTTGCCGTCACCGATATCGCCCCTTTTGCGCCAGCTAATATAAGGTCGCAGTTGAGCGCATCTTCACCGCAGTAAACTGCTAATCGATCGCCACACTGTGCGATCAATTCCACGCCTCGGGCTTTATCGCCAGTTGCGTCTTTAATGCCTACAATATTGGGTATATCAGCCAACGCGTCGACGGTCTCGAGCGACAGGTCGCACATCGTGCGCCCCGGGACATTGTAAAGTATCTGCGGTATATCCACGCCTTCGGCAATCGTCTTAAAGTGCTGATAGAGGCCTTTCCGCGAGGGTTTTGTGTAGTAAGGCGTAACCAATAGACACGCATCGGCGCCACGCTCTTTCGCCTCTGCAGTGAACAACAACGCCTCTGCTGTATTGTTTGAACCCGTGCCGGCGATGACGGGCACGCGACCAGCAACGCGTTTGACACAGTGTTCTATAAGGTCAATGTGTTCTTGAGAACTAAGCGTCGCCGACTCGCCTGTTGTGCCCACAACGACAATACCATGTGTGCCACTGTTGATATGCCATTCGATCAATCTATCGAAAGCTGGCAGATCGACATGTCCACCTTCCATCATTGGCGTAACTATCGCTACCAGACTGCCGCTTGGCGTCCCTTTCGCATTATCAGTGTCTCGCAACATCGGTTGTTATCCTTACGCCGCCCTGGGGGCAGCACTTCATTACTGGGTAAAATTGCTAGGCGTTAGTTTCCGCATCGAGGCTAGTTTTCTGTGGCGGATGACTCTGAGGAAACCTCCGAATCGGCGGCCATTTTACTTGGCCACGAATTAATAACTGCTTTGACTAAGGTTGCCAAAGGGATGGCAAAGAATACACCCGCCAAGCCCCAAATGCCTCCAAATATGAGCACCGAGGCAATGATGGCGACGGGGTGAAGATTTACCGCCTCAGAAAAGATTATCGGCACCAAGACATTTCCGTCGATTAGCTGGAGGATGCCATATGCGACTATGGCTGTGTAAAACTCGCCGCCTATGCCCCATTGCACAAACGCAACCGCTGCAACCGGCAAGGTCACTACGGTGGCACCGATGTAAGGCACGATAACCGAAATGCCGACCAACACCGACAATAGCAGCGCATAGTTGAGACCCAACACCTCGAAAAGAAGGAAACTTGCGAGACCAACGATGATGATTTCTAGCCCCTTTCCTCGCACATAATTCGATATTTGTTGGTCCATCTCGTGCCAGATCTTGCTCATTAATGGACGATTACGCGGCAGGAAATTACCAGCCCAGTCAATGAGCTGCGCCTTATCTTTCATGACAAAAAACACCAGAATCGGTACCAAAATGAGGAAAATAACCCAATCGATAATCCCGGGAATACTGGCGAGTGAATACTCAAGAATGACTTGCCCATAGCCGCCCAATTCTCCGCGGACCCCAAGGATAAACTCCTGAATCTGAGATTCTGAGAACAAACTGGGGTAACGATCCGGCAGCAGCATAAGCGAGGCCTGCCACTGACTGAGCAGGTTCGGAAGCTCGCCTATTAAGCGCCTCAGCTGATTCCAAGCCTGCGGAAGTAGGAAGAAAAGAAGAACGACAAAAAGCCCGATGAACAAAACATACACCAGAACAAACGCGAGTCGGCCAGACAACCCATACTTTAACATCGCGTTGACCAGCCCCTGCATTAGGTAGGCGACGATGATTGCTGTCATTAGCGGCGCAAGAACACCGCCTAGTGTCAGCAGCACAGTCAGCCCTACTGTGAGCAGTAACAGCAAAATAATCGATTCTTCGTCGTGGAAGTAGCGATCGTAAAAGTCCTGCACAAGCTTTTTCATTTTTAGCCCTCCAATGGGGCGGAGGCTAGGCCTTACGAATCCAGTAGAAATACGCCGCTGCGTCTTTTTTAAAATCTAAGATTTCATTATCACTCTGCGTGGCAAACAGCTTAAAGTCTTTCTCCGAGGCAGGGTCGGTTGCTGTCACCTTTAGTACCTGCGCCGATGCCATTGAATTGAGCGCGAGTTTAGCCTTAAGTAAAGGCATTGGACACTGCAGGCCGCTGAGGTCTAACTGAATATCGCTTTTTAGTTCCATGACATTATTTTATCAAGCATTAGCTACTAATGCCTATGATCTAAGGCTTTAATTTTGTGAGTATTTCAGTAATATGAAGAGACGGCATCTATTTCCTTCTGCCGCACGGAGAATCATCGAAATCGCCATGAGCTATTCGTCCAACTATAGCCGTTTAACTGCCCTTTTAGGGCGAGTAACCGAACGCTGTAACACGGCGCCGCGCGAGCGCGCCAATTACGCCTTAACAACCTTCATCTTGCTATTGATGATCTCACCGTCACTCAGCGCGCAGAACGCCCTCCCATCACTTGGCGATCGGATTTCGGGCACCGTGTCGCTCGAGCAAGAATTCACCATAGGCCAGCAGTTTTTGGCGAGTATCCGCCGCGGCGCACCGACTATTCCGGATCCGCTACTCAATAACTACCTCGAGAATGTCACTTACAAACTCGCCTCGAGGAGCCAACTGCAGGACCATCGCCTTTCGTTTGTTGTTATCGACAGCGAAGAGCTCAATGCTTTTGCCGCGCCCGGAGGGATTATTGGCGTGAATACGGGGCTTTTCCTGAATGCACAGACTGAGGCCGAATTTGCGTCGGTAATGGCCCATGAAATTTCTCACGTCAGCCAGCGCCATTTTGCTCGCGGCATCGATGAAGCCCAAGCCGGCCGCGTGCCGCAAATGGCAAGCCTATTGGCAAGCGTTATCGTCATGGCAACGTCGGATGCAGGACACGGCGCCGCCGCGCTTGCCGCCGCTCAGGGTCGCGCGCTAGAAAACCAGCTTCGTTTTAGCCGCAGCAACGAAGCCGAAGCCGATCGCATCGGCCAGGACACGATGTTCAACGCAGGCTTTGACCCCGAGGGCATGTCGTCTCTCTTCGAGCGCCTGATCGCAATTAATCGCTTCGGTCGACGACCTCCAGAATTTCTTCTGTCGCATCCGGTAACAGAGTCGCGGATTTCAGATGCAAGGAGTCGCGAATTTCGCTACCCCGAGCGATCTTATCAAGAGGACCTTGAGTACCAAATTGTGAGAGCTCGCGTCGTAGGGCACTACGCTGAGGACAAAGGCGCCTTAGTAAATGAAATGCGCAGAGCGCTCACTAACAGTACAAATTCCTTTACTCGCGACGCTAACCGCTACGGCCTGGCTGTCGCCCTTTGGGAGACAGGAAATTACGCAGGCGCGAGCGCAACACTGGCTCCGCTGCTCTCAAAAGAGCCCAACAGAATTAGCTATGTCGTGACGCAGGCTGAAATATTAACAAAACAGAACGAGCCAGGTCAGGCGCGCGAGTTTTTAACGCGACACCTGCAGATCAATCCTAACAATCACGCGCTCACCACAGCGTATGCCGAGGCGCTAATTGCGGCGCGAAACTACAATGAAGCGGCAGAAGTATTGCAACGCCACGCGGTATTGCGTCCGGACGATCATCACCTGTGGGCTATGCTTGCAGAGACGCAAGGTCAGGCGGGAAATATTAGCGAGGTGCATCAAGCGCGGGCCGAATATTTTAGACTGCTTGGAGACTTTCGTAACGCGCGCCAGCAGCTTCAATTCGCGCTCAGAATAGAGGTTGATCAGGGGTCTGGCGCGGCGGTTGAGGCAAGGCTTCGCGAGCGTATCAATACCCTCGAAGACCAGCAACGCGCATTGCAGGGCTAGCTAAGCTTTACCTCTTACCTTTAACGCGTTTTCAGCGGCAAAATCGAGCATTCGCTGCAGTGGTTGCATTGCTTTTTCACCTACTGCCGCGTCAACAAACACTTCGTTAGTCAACGCTCCTCTGATCGACGTCGCCTGAATCTCTTCAAGCGCTGAGAGCAAGGTTGGCAGAGTATTCATACCCATCCATGGACAGCTAGCACAGCTTCTGCAGGTAGCTTCGTTACCCGCAGTAGGCGCGACTATAAACTCTTTCTCGGGTGAAAGTTGCTGCAATTTGTGAAAAATTCCGCGATCAGTGGCAACGATAAACTGCGCGTTAGGTAACGACTGCGAGGCTTTAATAATCTGCGTGGTAGAGCCAACTACATCGGCAATTGCCAACACCTCCGCCGGTGACTCAGGATGCGCCAGCACAGCTGCGTCGGGATAAAGTGCCCGCATGTCTCGCAGACCCCGCGCTTTGAACTCTTCATGAACGATGCAAGCCGAATCCCAAAGCAGCATATCAGCACCTGTCGACTCGCGAATGTAACGCCCCAAGTGGCGGTCTGGCGCCCATAGTATTTTCTCACCGCGCTCCATTAAGTGCTCGACAATTTCCAGCGCAATGCTCGACGTCACCACCCAGTCGGCGCGCGCCTTAACCGCTGCCGAGGTGTTCGCATAAACAACCACCGTTCGGTCGGGGTTTGCGTCACAAAACGCGGAGAACTCATCAATTGGGCAGGCGATATCTAAAGAGCACGTTGCCTCAAGCGTTGGCATGATAACTCGCTTGTTTGGGCTTAAAATTTTCGCTGACTCGCCCATGAAACGAACGCCCGCAACGACCAATGTCGAGGCGGAGCAATCTCGGCCGAAGCGAGCCATTTCGAGACTGTCTCCAACAAAACCGCCACTCTCCTCTGCAAGATCTTGAAGCATGGGATCCGTGTAGTAATGCGCGACCATTTTTGCGCCGCTAGCGTTGAGCGCATCGAGAATACGTTGTTTATAGTCGGCGGTAGCTGCAGCACTGAGGGACTCCACCTGAAGCGTATTTATCTTATCGAGATAAGATTTCACAAGCTGCGTGTCGGCGGCTAAGCGTTCGGGAGTCACTGGGGATTGAGTGATTTCTTGCATGCTGCGCTCTCTGTCAGGGCCAATTAAGTCATTCTAACATGGCTATACGAATGCGGAGAACGAAGAGATTTGCCTAAGTTCCCTCGTCGCGATGCGAGGGAACTTAGACGAAGATCACGGGGAAAATGGTGGGCCGTGTGCGACTCGAACGCACGACCAATTGGTTAAAAGCCAACTGCTCTACCGACTGAGCTAACGGCCCGTGAAGGGGCGACATAGTACTATCAAATCAAAAAAAGACAAGTCAGAATCGACATTTTTTTCGATTATTTAGCGATAACGCGTAGGATCTTGCGACTGTGCATCGGCGAAGCCTTTTGTTCTCAGTCTGCAGCTATCGCAGAGACCGCATGCGCGCCCTTCGGCGTCTGCTTGGTAGCATGAAACTGTGGCGGCGTAATTAACTCCGAGCTTTAGTCCCACGTCAATAATCTCTGCTTTAGTTAAGTCTATTAACGGCGTTCTGAGCACAATATTTTTGCCTTCGACTCCCGCTTTGGTTGCAAGATTAATCAGTGATTGAAACGCATCAATATACTCGGGCCGGCAATCAGGATAACCAGAATAATCTAACGCATTCACTCCAATAAAAATTGCCTCGGCTTCGACAACTTCGGCCCAGGCAAGTGCGTAACTCAAAAATACGGTGTTGCGAGCCGGAACGTATGTCACTGGAATGCCCGAGGTCTCCTCTTCGGGCACTGCGATACTGCGATCTGTTAGCGCCGACCCGCCGATAGCCCCCATGTCTATGGGCAACGTTTTATGAGCGATAACACCTGCGGCCTCAGACAGCTCTGCAGCTGCATTGAGCTCGCTCGCCGAACGTTGACCGTAATCGAAACTGAGCGCGTAACAGGCGTAGCCCTCGGCCTGAGCGATAGCTAAGCAGGTCGCCGAGTCGAGTCCGCCGGAGACAAGGACAATGGCCTTCTTCATTCTCTCGATTTCCTTGAGTGGATCATAGGAGGCTGGCATTAAACGCCTTTTTCATCGCCCCAAATTTGCTTGTGGAGTTGCAATTGCATCCGCACCTTAAGCCTGTCCTCGAGCACCCACTGCGCGAGTAGTGCGGGCGCAAGCTCCTCATAGGAGGGTGAAAACAGAATATCGTCTACCCGCGATCCCAGATCATGCATGTGAACCTGAGCCTTCGACCATTCATAGTCACCGCGATCGCAGATAACAAATTTAACCTGATCTTTAGGACGCAGCAGGGGAACGTTGGCGAGCAGATTCCTATCGCATTCGCCCGAGGCTGGGGTTTTGAGATCAAGGACAATAGACACGCGATCATCTACGTCATCGATTGGCATTGCCCCTCCAGTTTCCAAAGAGACTTGGTAGCCGGCATCGCAAAGTCTTTGCATAAGCTGAATCGCTGCAGGCTGAGCGAGGGGCTCGCCGCCCGTCACCGTGACATAGTCAGCAGAATGTTCGGCCACCTGCGAGAGAACAGAGTCGAGCGAGTGCTGCTTCCCTCCTTCGAATGCATAAGCCGTATCGCAGTAGGTGCACCGCAGCGGACAGCCAGTGAGTCGGACGAAAACAGTCGGACGACCGACGGTGCGCGCCTCGCCTTGCAGGGAGTGGAAAATTTCGGTTAGGCGTACACTCAGACCACTACTCACAGCGATAGCAGTCGGGTGTCGGCGAGGTTCGCAACCCCTGTGTTGGGAAAGCGACGCTTGATATCGGTAAGCATCTGCCTTGCGCGCTGGATATTTCCCATACCCTGATAGGCAAGGCCTAATCCGTACATCGCATCGGGTAACTTACTCGAATCCGCGTACTGCTCTAGGATTATTTCATAGGCGCTGCGCGCTTCTTCGAAACGCTCGAGATAGAGGTAGGCCTGCCCTTTCCAATAATGCGCATTGGTCACGAATCGTCCCTCGGGATACTGTCCAAGGTACTGATCGAATTCGGCGATAGAGCGCTCGAAGTGGCTGTTAATAACTGAATCGTAGGCCATCTGATAGAGCTGCTGCTCACTGAGCACGGCCGGCTGCAATGAAGGCCGTGTAGAGGCGTTTGGCGAAGGCTGAGAAGGCTGAGAAGACTGAGAGGACTGAGAGGACTGAGAAGACGCCTGATTCACTGCGGACGTTCTACCTTGAGCACGCTGTGCTGTAGCAGGAGGTGCTGTCTGCGGTGCCGCCACCTCAAGATCGCTTAGCCTCTGATCGACATCGGTATAGCGATTAAGCGAATCTCGCTGCAGCTTCTTAATTTCAAAGCCTTGTTCGTCCAGTTGCCCGCGAAGTGCTTGAATCTCAGCCTGAAGCTGGCGATTCTGATCCAACAATAACGACATTGCATCATTGGACGATTGAGAGAATGCAGTCTGTGCTGCTGCCACAGCGGTCAGTAGAGTGATAGCTACACTTACCCTAAATGCCCTTCCGTAGAGCGACCGGTGGGTTGTGACAGTCTGGGTATGACGTAAATTCATGGCTGCGCCGAGCTCCAAAGGGAATGACTAGACCGCGTAGTTTAGGCGAGCCATACGCTGAGGGCAACGCGCCGACACATTTTTAGCGCGCGACGACTTCAACCCGGCGATTGCGATTGTACACACTCTCGGATTGGCCAGTCATAGCAGGCCTTTCTTCGCCGTAACTAACCACTTCGATCTGTGAGCGCGAAGCTCCATTGACGATCAGGTAGTTGAGAATACTGTTCGCTCGACGCTCGCCTAGTGCTAAGTTGTATTCACGAGTTCCGCGCTCGTCGGCGTGTCCTTCTAAGCGCAATCGCTTGCTAGGATTAGCGGACAGATCGCGCGCGTGATAAGTCAATGTTTCTCTGTCAGCGCCACGGAATTCAGCAATATCAAAGTCGAAATAAAACACCGTTTGGCGCAGCGCATTTTCTGCTTGAATTTGCTCGGCACTCAAGCGGCCGCTTGTGCCAGCGCCACTTGCTTGCGCAGCCGAAGAAGTCGATTCACTCGAAGTGCTGCTCATAGACCCGGCGTCAGTCACTTCTGTTTCAGCATCACTCGATGATTTACAGGCCGCAAGGCTTACGAGCGCCAAACCGATTACAACTGACTTTATTAGATTCTTGATGGGCATCATGCTGATTGATCCTCTCAAATTTTATACACTGTGCCAAAAGCAACACGTTCTAACTGGAATAAATCGGCGGAATCGCGAAAAACTTGCAAGAAATATCGATTCTTAGCAAAAAAAACGGCGCCTCCCCTCACCCTAATTAAGATAAGGCGACCAAGCTGGCTCGCGCACGTCGCCGCGCGATGAAGGCAATCTGAATTTTACTCGCCCATCGATTGACACAGCGTCGAGCACACCACGGCCATTAAACTTAGTTGCGTACATAATCATGCTGCCGTTAGGTGCCACGCTAGGCGACTCATCGAACTTCGTCGAGGTGAGCGTGATAACCCGCAGAGTTTCGACGTTCATAATCGAAATTTGGTATTCCGGGCTTTGTCGAGTCTCTCTTCTGACATGCACCAAGTTCACTCCATCGGGCAAAAACTGTCCCTTCGCGCAGTGGAAACAGTCATAGGTGAGTCGTTCAACATCGTAGGTGCTCGCCCCTATTTCCATTTGGTAGATCTGAGGCTGTCCCGTACGGTCGGACATGAACACGAGCGAGCGACCATCGCGCGACCAGGCCGGCTCGGTATCAATAGCCGGGTGGTCGGTTATCCGAATCAACTCGTTGCTCAGCAGGTCTTGCACATAGATGTCTGGACTGCCGTCTTTAGACAACACCATCGCAAGCTTAGTGCCGTCGGGCGACCACACTGGTGAACTGTTGATATTGGGAAAATTGGTAATCTGACGCCGCTGTCCTGTCGCTATATTCTGCGTGTAGATTCGAGGCAAATCAGTTTCAAACGATACATAAGCGATGTCTTGCCCGTTCGGCGACCAACTAGGCGACATGATGGGCTCCCGAGATTCCAGCAGCACCTGTGCTCGACGACCATCGTAGTCAGCTTTTTCGAGGCGAAAATAGGAAACCTCAGGGCTCACAAACTCACTGACAATATAGAGTATTTGTGTGGTGAACGCGCCACGGGTACCTGTCACGAGTTCGAACACCACATTACTTATCTCATGACCAATGTCACGCAGCTGCGAAGTCGTTCCGGTGAGCACTTCACCTGCGAGTTTTATTTCTCGATTAATATCGAAGAACTCGTACTGCACCTGAATTAACTCGCTCCCCGGTGAGCGCTGCACTTTACCGACAAGTAGATAGTCCTGTGCCAGAACGCTCCAATCACGGTAATAAACCTCGCGCTCCTCGCGCGGCAAAGCGAGCATATTCGAAGGAGAGAGGGCGCGAAATTCGCCTACCTGCTGAAGATCCGCCGTCACAATCTCTCCAATATCTTCGTCGAGGACACCGCTTCCCTCCCAAGAGAAAGGCACAACCGCGATAGGAATCGGATTGTCGATACCTTGAGTAATTTGAATACTAAGCTCAGCCCTGACTGAAAAACTCATTAAGACACTGATAATAAAGAGAAGCGGGAAAGTGCGATTAAGATTCATTAGTTAAGCAAGTCCTCTGGCTGGAAGATGAGTGACAGCGTGCGGAAATTTTGGTTAAAAACGCGAATTGGTAGCGCGGTTAACTCGGCAAAAGGCGCAGCGCGATAGACCGCATTTTCTGCAGATCTATCGAATGCGGGATCGCCACTCGACTGAGTAATTATGACATCAACTAGTTCACCCGTTGGCAGCATTTTGATCTGTATAATAGCTCGCATCCCGTTACGCGCGCTCGGTGGTCGAGACCAATTTTCTGTCACGAGCTGCTGAATTAGGCCCGTCGCACTTTGGATTAATTCGAACTCACTGCTTGCTGCCTCGGCAGCAGCCGCGTCCTCGCGCTCTCTTTGTTGGCGAGATTCACGCTCGCGCTGAGCCTGCTCTTCGCGCCTTTTCTCAGCCTCTCGCTGACTTTCGGCTTCTCGCTTCTTACGCTCTTCTTCTACCAGCGTTTTTTCGCGTTCTGCTTTAGCTTTGGCGTCGGCGCGCTGTTTTGCGACTTGCTGCTGCTCGCGCTTCTGCGCTGCCTCCTCTTGCCGCTTTCTCTCGGCAGCCTGTTCTTCGCGCTTCTTCTGCGCCGCAGCATTGGCGCGTTCGGTTTCTTTTCGCTTAGCCTCCAATCGACGATTGTCTTGATTGCGCTGATTGGTAATTTGAGGATTTTCTTCGATCAAAAGCGCCTTGATCACAGTCGGCTGTATCAGTTCGAGTGCTTGTGATTGACTGCTACTTTGCAAGTAAACCAGCCCGCCCAGAAGGAGAATATGCAGAGAAATAGCCACGACGACAGCGAGTGGGTAGCCATTGAGGATCACCAGATTATTGGCCCCCTCTGATTTACCGAAGCCGAGTAACTCGCGCAGTGAAGGCATTCCTCTCCCCTCTCCTTTACTCTATTGCGAATCGAGTGGCTGAGTGATGAAATTAGGGTTAGCAACACCTACCGCTTGCAGTGTAGTGAGTAGCTGAATCATTGCGCCCCAGTCGGCTGTCGTATCCCCTTCGACTAGCACTTGTATTTCAGGGTTCGCAGCCACAATTTTTCCCACTTGCTCACCGACTCCCTCCAAGCTCGTCGCCTGGCGATCTTCACCGGTAGCGCCTATGCTTAAATAATATTCACCCGCTGAGGTAATAGAGACGACAAGGGTTGCTTGATTCTCATCTATGCTCAGCGGCTCATTATTCGCTTGAGGCAACTCTACATCAATGCCCTGGTTAAGCAGAGGTGCAGTGACCATAAAGACGATGAGCAGAACGAGCATCACATCGATATAGGGAACGACGTTTATGTCTCCCATTGGCTTGCGTTTTTTTCGGGCAATTATATCCATAATTTAGTCTCGGCAGCCGTTGCTATTCGCTGTGAACCTGACGATGGAGGATGCTCGAAAACTCGTCGGTAAACGTGACATAGCTGCCAGTGATGGTATCAACCGACGAGGAATAACGGTTATAGGCGACCACCGCAGGAATAGCGGCAAACAACCCCATTGCCGTTGCGATTAGCGCCTCTGCGATACCTGGCGCAACGACTTGAAGCGTCGCCTGCGTTTGACTCGCCAAGCCAATAAACGAATTCATAATACCGATCACAGTGCCAAATAACCCAACATAAGGTGAGACCGAGCCTACCGAGGCCAGAAACGCCAAATGACGTTCGAGCTTTTCCTCTTCGCGCGAAAAGGCCACGCGCATCGCACGCTGCGCACCTTCCATAATCGCCTCTTTGTCGACCGAAGCCTGCTGCCTTAAGCGCATAAACTCTTTGAAGCCTGCGCGAAAAATGTTTTCGATGCCTACAATAGGCACGTCTTCGCGCTGCATCTGAGTGCCTTCTTTATAGAGCTGACTGAGATCCATGCCACTCCAAAAACGCTCCTCAAAACTCTGAACACCGCGAGACGCTGCGTTTAGCACCATCGCTCGCTGTACTATCATTACCCATGACAAAATCGAGAGCACTAATAAAGAAAGCATTACCAGTTGCACCGGCAACGTTGCCTCGAGAATGAGCTGAATTGGACTGATCGCTTCGTTCACTTCTTATTTCTCCAGAGTCTGATGAGCAGGCGTAACCACGTAACTTTTAGACAGTCGTCGGCCGCAGCCTATCCGCCGCTTCACCTAGTATTCTCGGCAGAAGAGGGAAATAGTTTTGCTCTTTCGGAAGGCTCCACGCAAGAAGTGTACGCTCGGAAGATGGCACTGCGCCGCGAGAGTCTAGCAATGTCATGCAACACTCAGGCTAGATGATGGCAGGCTAAGGCTCGGGCTCGGAGAAGCCAGCCGTCTCGGGGCTGTCGAACAACTCCGCACTGCTCTGATTCGGCTTTAAGCCGAAGTGGCGATAGCCATGTTGAGTCACAACGCGCCCGCGCGGAGTCCGCATGATAAACCCTTGTTGGATAAGATAGGGTTCGAGAACATCTTCAATGGTGTCCCGCTCCTCGCTGATCGCTGCTGCCAAACTGTCGATACCGACTGGCCCACCGTCGAATTTCTCGATCATAGTCATGAGCAGCCTGCGGTCCATGTGGTCGAAGCCATTGCTGTCGATGCTTAGCATATCGAGCGCAGCAGCAGCCTCAGCGGCGCCGATCGCCCCGTCTGACTTGACCTCGGAATAGTCTCTCACGCGTCGCAGCAGACGATTTGCAATGCGCGGCGTGCCGCGCGAGCGACGAGCGATCTCTGTCGCGCCGAATTGATCGATCTGGGTACCCAGTATTAGAGAAGAGCGCGTCACAATTGTGGTGAGCTCTTCGAGCGAATAAAACTCCAAGCGCTGAATAATGCCGAAGCGATCACGCAGTGGTGAGGTAAGCAGCCCTGCCCGCGTGGTCGCTCCCACAAGGGTAAAAGGCGGCAGCTCAAGCTTAATCGAGCGCGCAGCAGGGCCTTCGCCTATCATTATGTCGAGTTGATAGTCTTCCATCGCAGGATAGAGAATTTCCTCGATTGCCGGGCTCATGCGATGAATTTCATCGATGAACAGCACGTCCCCGGCTTCGAGATTCGTCAGCATCGCAGCTAAGTCGCCGGCCTTCTCGAGCACAGGACCCGAGGTTGCCTTAATATTGGCGTTAAGCTCATTAGCGATGATATTCGCCAGCGTCGTCTTGCCGAGGCCGGGTGGGCCAAAAACGAGCGTGTGATCCAGAGGCTCTCCGCGGCCGCGTGCAGCATGGATAAAAATTTCCATCTGCTGCTTGACCTCCGTTTGGCCAATATAGTCTTGCAGCGAAAGCGGGCGAATCGCGCGGTCATGCGACTCTTCAGTGCGAGAGCTGTCGGCAGAAATTAATCGGTCTTCTATCATTGCAACGCAGTTCCTAAAAATCGCCTAATTAAGCCATGCTCTTTAATGCGAAACGAATAAGCTCTTCGCTACTTACAATTTCTGGCCTGTCTTTCTGCACTGCAGCAATCGCTCGCGCAGCCTGTGGAAGCTTGTAACCGAGGCTAACAAGCGCTGTTTCGGCCTCACGTGCTACCGACGCTGCATTGGGCGAAGCGGGCTTTGCTCCTGTCATCGCTGCAGAGCCAGCCGCCGTCTCCCAGTCTTTAATTTTATCGCGAAGCTCAATAACCAACCGTTCGGCAGTCTTTTTGCCGATTCCTGGCATCGCAACAAGCGCGGCAATATCGTTATTCAGCACCAAGCCGACGAGCGCATCAGAATCCACACTTGAGAGAATGCCAAGCGCCATTTTCGGTCCAACACCGTTGACTTTAATCAACGTCCTAAACAGGGTTTTGTCCTTCAATTCAATGAAGCCGAACAGCTGCTGCGCATCTTCACGCACGACAAAGTGCGTGTGTAACGTCACCGCATCGCCAACCTCGGGCAGCTTAAACAGCGTGCTCATGGGCACCTGCACCTCATAGGCGATACCAGCGACTTCTACCTGAATATCGGTCGGCTGTTTCTCTATAAGAATCCCGCGAATCCGTCCTATCACTTGAAGCGTTTCCTGCTGAAGCGGTTAGCGCCCGCCATTTTTATTAAACTGGCGTGCGTATTTGCGTGGCAAATGGCAATAGCAAGGCCATCGCTTGCGTCTTCGGCGAGTGTATCATCGATACCGAGTATCGCCTTAACCATGTGTTGAACCTGTGCTTTTGTTGCCGAGCCCGAGCCGACTACAGCAAGCTTTACCATCCTCGCCGAATATTCACCCACCTCGAGGTTATGATGAAGGCATCCCACCAAGGCGCTTCCGCGCGCCTGCCCTAGCTTGAGCGCAGACGCGGCATTTTTACCCATAAAGACTTCTTCGACCGCCGCATACTGAGGAGAAAATTCCTCGATAACACTGCATATTCCGTCGAAAATAGTTTTGAGCCGCTCAGGTTGCGACTCAGAGGAGGTTTTTATACGACCGCAGCCGACGAATTCGAGACGGTTGCCAACCGCATTAACGAGGCCATAGCCGGTGACCCTCGAGCCGGGGTCGATACCCAGAAAAATCGCCATCGTCTCGTTACCGTGATTACCTGTTGGGGCTAATAGAAACGGTGCAGCTCTGGAGCTGCAGCTTAAAGCTGTGCGGCGATTTCGTCCGAGATATTGCCGTTATGGTAGACATTCTGAACATCGTCAAGGTCTTCCATATGGTCGATCATCTTGAGCAGCGATTCGGCGCCGGAGAGATCGAGCTCAGCGTGCGTCGATGCCAGCATCGTCATTTCGGCATTGACCCATTCTAGCCCAGCCTTCTTGAGTGCATCCTGCACCGCGCCAAAGGTCTCGAGCGTGGTTAACACATCGACACTCGTATCTTCGTTAGTCGTAATATCGTGTGCGCCAGCCTCGAGCGCAATCTCCATTATCTGCTCTTCGTCTGCGCCTTCGGGAAAACTAATAATACCGGTACGCTCGAACAAATACGCAACCGACCCGTTAGTGCCGAGGCTACCACCGTATTTGCTGAAGCAATGCCTTACCTCCGCCACGGTGCGATTTTTATTGTCGGTCAGAGTTTCGACAAGAATCGCCACGCCGCCCGGGCCATAGCCTTCGTAGTCTAGCTCTTCGAGGTTTTCGTTTTCGGCAGTGCCCGCGCCACGCGCGACTGCGCGATCGATAGTATCGCGGGTCATATTAGCGGCAAGCGCCTTATCCATGATCGCGCGCAGACGAGGATTATCGGCCACATTGCCGCCACCAGACTTTGCCGCAACCGTGAGCTCACGGATTATTTTGGTAAAAACCTTGCCTCGCTTGGCGTCCTGTCCTGCCTTGCGATGCTTGATATTCGCCCATTTACTATGACCCGCCATGCTTCACTCCCGTGTGTTCGTATCCTCAGGGTGCGACTTAGGCGCCCCTCTATTATTCAAGCGTTGGGTTTTCACTCGTTTGGGTATCGACCTACCTGAATAAGCCAAGCCCTACTCTAGAATCCCCCTTTTGTTAAGCCTCTGCTTCGGGCTTGGGCTGTTCGCGCAGCCGAATATTTAGCTCACGCAGCTGCTTTGTAGACACCTCCCCCGGTGCCTCGGTGAGCGGACACGCCGCAGACTGAGTCTTAGGGAAGGCGATAACATCGCGTATCGAGGTAGCGCCAGTCATCAGCATTATCAGACGATCAAGACCGAAGGCGATGCCGCCGTGGGGCGGGCATCCGAAACTTAGCGCATCGAGCAAGAAACCAAACTTTTCTTGTGCTTCCTCTTCGCCAATACCCAAGACTTCGAAGACAGACTGCTGCATGTCGGGGTTATTGATACGAATAGAGCCACCGCCCAATTCAGTGCCATTGAGCACCATGTCATAGGCACGAGAAAGAGCCGTTGCAGGGGCGCTTTTCAGCTCATCGACTGAACAGGCCGGCGCTGTAAACGGGTGATGTAGTGACGTGAGGTTGCCTTCGCTGTTCGTTTCGAACATAGGGAAATCGACAACCCAAAGAGGCGCCCAACAGTCTTTGACCTGCCCTAAGTCTTCGGCGACTTTGATTCGCAGCGCACCTATCGCTTCGTTTACGACCTTGGCCTTATCCGCTCCAAAGAAGATAATGTCGCCCGTCTCGGCACCGAGCTTCTCTAGAAGCGCCTCGACAACGGCATCTGGCATAAACTTAAGGATCGGCGACTGCAGGCCTTCTAATCCAGCGGCGCGGTCGTTGACCTTAACCCAAGCCAACCCTTTGGCTCCGTATATAGAGACATATTTGGTGTATTCATCGATCGATTTGCGACTGATCTCGACGCCACCCGGCACGCGCAAAGCAACGACGCGACTCTCGGCATCGTTCGCAGGGCCGCTAAAGACTTTGAAGTCGACGTCTTTCATCAAATCAGCGATGTCGACAAGTTCGAGATCGATACGCAGATCGGGCTTATCTGAGCCGTAGCGGTTCATTGCTTCCGAGAACGGCATGCGAGGGAATTCGCCAAGATCGACACCTAAGTGCTTTTTGAAGACACCGCTAATCATGCCCTCCATCGTCGTCATAATCTGCTCTTCGTCCATGAACGATGTTTCAACGTCGATCTGAGTGAATTCAGGCTGACGATCGGCGCGCAGGTCTTCATCGCGGAAACACTTGGCGATCTGATAGTAACGATCCATGCCTGCCGCCATAAGAATCTGTTTGAAAAGCTGGGGCGACTGCGGCAGGGCAAAGAAACGGTTAGGGTGAGTTCTGCTAGGGACAAGATAGTCGCGCGCACCTTCGGGCGTTGCCTTTGTCAGAAGCGGAGTTTCAACATCAATAAAGCCGTTATCGTCGAAGAAATTACGCACAGTGTTCGTCACCTTCGAGCGGAAACGCAGGCGCTCTGTCATCTCAGGGCGGCGCAGGTCGACATAGCGGTAGCGCAGGCGAATGTCTTCACCCACAGAGGCGTGCTCGTCGAGCTGGAACGGAGGGGTAGCCGCTGCGTTGAGTATTTCAAGCTGTTTGCCCAACACCTCTATCGCGCCTGTTCCTAACCCGCTGTTCGATGTGCCTTCTGGGCGTGGACGGACAAGGCCTGTTACTTTAACAACGAATTCGTTACGCACAGTTTCAGCTAGCCCGAAAGCCTCTACCGTATCGGGATCGAAAACGACCTGCGCTAACCCTTCGCGGTCGCGGATATCCAGAAAGATGACACCCCCGTGATCCCGACGACGGTGAACCCATCCACAGAGTTCCACTTGTTGACCTACGAATGTTTCGTTTAGCTCACCGCAATAGTTGCTGCGCATAACTTTTCCCTAATTAGTCGTATTGTCGCGCCAGTGGATTTGAATTAGCCCCATGGCGTGCTGCTCGATTTAATGTCTTGGCACTTACTTGATGTGCACAACTGCTGAATTCTTAGCTGGCGGCCTTTGGTGTTGGTGTCTTCGACCCCGAGTCTGAACCTCCGCCTGGGCCCGAACCAGAATCCGCTAACTGCTTCTTCTTGCCGGTCTTAAAGTCGGTTTCATACCACCCTCCACCCTTGAGCCTGAAACTCGCAGCAGAAACCATTTTGCTCAGAGTCTCTTTGCCGCAGGATGGGCAGACCTTAAGAGGGTCATCGCTCATGCGCTGGAGCGCTTCCATTGTGTGCTCGCAGCTTACGCAGCGATATTCATAAATAGGCATTTATCGGTTCCTGCTTACTTTAAAAACCAAACTGACCGCCGCAGCCACGCTTCGGAAACTCGGCTCTTGTTGGTTAACACTGAATTATAACCTAGTTCGGAAATCAGCATCACCCTCGATTCGCCTCCTTCAACAATCCTTTTCCGTTAATTTCAATCGTAGCCAGAGAGCAACACGAAGACCTTTGCTAACCGAAGCAAGAAGGTTACCAATTTACTCGTTTCGCTCACAATGGATTGCGTGCGCATCAAAAGAGGCGGATTTGCTCAACTTATACCGAAAAATAAAGGGTCAAACGCTTGCGAGCATAGGATGAATGTTTTATAAAGATGGCGTTGAGGGGTGTTACTGCAGCATTTTAGTAATTTCCTCATTATAAAATAACCTCTATTAACTGACTTTACAGAAGAGAGTGGGCATGGCTGTTAAAAAATCCCCTAAAAAAGCTGCTGCGAAAGCGAAAGCTGCACCCGTTGCACGCAAGGCTCCAGCAATCCAAAAGAAGTATACGAAAACTGAAATACTCAACGAAATTGCAAGCAACACTGATATAAGCAAGAAAGACGTTGCGGCAGTTATTGAAGAGTTGACTGTGTTGATCGAACGTCACGTGAAGAAGCGCGCCGTCGGTGAGTTCACTCTCCCAGGTCTTCTAAAGATCAAATCTGTGGTTCGCCCTGCTCGCCCAGCGCGCAAGAACGTACCCAACCCTTTCAAGCCAGGTGAACTTATGGATATTCCTAAGAAGCCTGCGACGACTCGCGTCAAAGTGCTTCCTCTTAAGAAGCTCAAAGACTTCGCAGTCTAGTGATTTGCTCTAAGCCGCCGCTTGTGTAACCACACGAGCGCAGAGGCGGCGAGACAATCGCTACGAAGGCAGCCCGAGGGCTGCCTTTTTGTTTTAAGATTCTACTCTAGCAACACCCCATCATTAACAAGGAATACCCCGCGATGCGCGCCAGTCAATACCTTCTTGCGACCGTGAAAGAAACCCCCTCGGACGCAGAAACTGCCAGCCACCAACTCATGATTCGAGCAGGCCTTATCCGCAAACTGGCAACAGGACTCTACACATGGCTGCCACTAGGCCTCAGAGTGCTGCGTAAGGTCACCGAAGTAGTGCGAGAGGAGATGGACAAGGCGGGTGCGATGGAGGTGTCGATGCCGATTGTACAGCCCGCCGAGCTTTGGCTTGAAACCGGCCGCTGGCAGACAATGGGTCCCGAACTGCTGCGTTTCAAAGACAGGCATGACCGCGATTTTTGCCTCGGCCCAACCCATGAAGAGGTTATTACTGACCTCGTCCGCAATGAAATTAATAGCTACCGCCAACTCCCTGCGAATTTGTACCAAATACAGACCAAATTCCGCGACGAGCGTCGCCCACGGTTTGGCGTTATGCGTGCGCGCGAATTCACTATGAAAGACGCCTACTCTTTTCATATGAATCAAGAGTCCCTCGATCAGACGTATCAAATCATGCATGCGACTTACAGCGCCATTTTCTCCCGTCTCGGACTGGATTTTAGGCCCGTTGCGGCTGACTCAGGTAATATCGGCGGCAACACCTCGCATGAGTTTCACGTACTAGCCGATTCGGGCGAAGACGAAATAGTGTTCAGTAGCGACGGAAACTATGCCGCGAATATGGAGATGGCAACCGGCACTCTCCCCCCTCTGCCGCAAGAGACCTCCCGCAGGGCAAAGCATGAAGTTGCGACCGGAGACGCACATTCGATTGAGGATCTCTGCACCCACCTCTCTATCAACGCTACAGCCTGCGTTAAAACCCTTGTCGTACACGGTTGCGACGCCGAGGGAGAGAAGAGCGGCGAGTTAATCGCGCTTTATTTGAGGGGCGATCAAACGTTGAACGAAACCAAAACGGCTAAACTTGCCCGCGTATTTAGCCCTCTCGAGTTTGCGGATGATGAAGTCATCGAAGCAACGCTTGGATGCAAGCCGGGCGCGATAGGCCCAAACAGTAAATGCGCATTCAGTTATGCAGACCCTAGCGCGTTAGGACTCGTAAACTTTGTTTGTGGGGCTAATAAAGAAGACACACATTTCATCGATGCAAACTGGGATGACGAGACCCGCTATGACGAGGTCGCCGATATCCGCTGCGTCCAAGAAGGCGACATTAGCCCCGACGGCAAGGGAACCCTGGCCGTAAAGCGCGGCATCGAAGTGGGTCACATATTCCAACTTGGTGACAAATACAGCGCGGCACTTAAAGCAACGGCGCTAGATGAGAATGGTAAAAGTGTCGTGATGTCGATGGGTTGTTATGGCATCGGCGTTACCCGCGTCGTCGCCGCCTGCATCGAACAGAATCATGACGAGCACGGCATCATTTGGCCTGAAAACATTGCCCCTTACAGTCTCGTGATTGTCCAAGTAGACGCGCATAAATCCGAGCTGGTCCGCACGGTCTCGGAGGAGATTTATCAACTCGCCCAGGGACTCGGCATCGAAGTTCTGCTCGATGACAGAGACAAAAAGACTAGCCCAGGTGTTAAGTTTGCTGACTCAGAGCTAATCGGTATTCCTCATAGGCTCGTTATATCACCCCGTTCACTCGCCGATGGCGTCGTGGAATACAAACGCCGCGGTGAGGCCGACAAGCAACTATTGGCCTCGGAGACGCTAGCGGGCTTTGTATCGAGTTTGGCTGCAGGAGAAAATTCTTGAATACACCCTACATCCTCATTCTCTTTTACAGTCGCTATGGCGCAACAGAGAAGATGGCGCAGACGCTAGCTCGAGGGGTTGAGCAACTCGAGCTTAATGGACGGCGCATAGAGGCGCGTCTTCGAACCGTTCCGTCGGTTTCCGCCACTACCGAGGCGAGCGAGCCACAAGTCCCAGCGAGCGGCGCAACCTATTGCAGCGAAGACGACTTGCGTCATTGCTCAGGACTAATTTTGGGTAGCCCGACGCGTTTTGGCAATATGGCCGCCGCGCTAAAATATTTCATCGACAGCACTGGCGCACTGTGGAGTTCGGGCGCGCTCATAGATAAACCCTTTGCGACTTTTACCTCAACCTCTTCGCTGCATGGTGGGCAAGAAAGCACACAACTAAGCATGGCGTTACCGCTACTTCATCATGGCATGATCTATTGCGGCATTCCCTACTCCGAAGCAGCGCTCAGCACGACAACCACAGGCGGCACGCCCTACGGCGCGAGCCATGTCACCGGTGCAGAGGGAAAGGCGCCATTAAGTGAAGACGAAGCTGCCTTATGCATCGCGCTAGGCAAGCGAGTCGCGCGCCTGGCACTCCAACTCGATTCCGGGAAATTAACATGAACGATACAGTAATACTGCCGCGTAACGTCGCACTTAGCCGTCTCGGCGTGCTCTCGTTCTACTACAGTCTCATTGGTTTTTTTGTCATTAGCACGCCACTCATGCTTGGCGGACTAAGCCTCGGGAATACAGCGATCAGTTTTATCCAAGTGTTTCCGCTACTCCTGTTCGCACGCGGGCTACAGACTACGCGTGCACGCACTTACGGCTGGATGAGCTTCGTCGTTCTCCTCTATTTTATACACGGCGTGCTTGTCGCTTTCCGCGCAGAGCAGCTTATTCAAGGGTTGATCGAGGTGGGACTGTGTACCGGACTATTCGTCGCATTAGTGCTGTTTATTCGCAGTTACCGAGAGCACTTCAAAACGCCACTTTAGTCGCTAGAGCTGCGATTAATCCGGTTTTTATCGATTAGTCGGCTGCGGAAGCGAGCAATTAGCGCCAACTACCAGCCAAGAGTCGACTTGACCAAAGGAATGGTCAGCAATCGTTGCTGTTTAATAGTGCTAGCGTCAAGACGATCGAGCAACTTGAGAAGTGCGGGTAGTCCGCGCTCGGCTCGCGCGAGAATGTACTCCCCTACCGCCGGGCTCATTTCCATCCCGCGCATGCGCGCCCGCATAATTAGCGCGTCGCGTTTTTGCTCATCAGTTAATTCATGAACCTGAAGGGTGAGGCCCGACTGCAACCGCGATTTAAGATCTGGCAGAATGACAGGCAGATTGGTCGGCGTGAGCCGCGAGGCGATGACCAGTGTATTTCCCGCCTCTTTAATTTTATTAAAGAGCTTAAACAGTGCCGCTTCCCACTCGGCTAGCCCCGCGACAGCGTCGAGATCATCAAGGCAAATTACCTCTAGGCTCTCAAGCCCTTCGATGACATCAGGTGTTAATTGATCAACCTCTTGCAAAGACAAATAGAATGAGCCCAAGCCCAATGCTGTGGACTGATGACACGTTGCTTGAAGCAAGTGAGTGAGCCCTGGCGACCCTTCTCCCCAAAGGAAAATAAAATCAGCGCCTTTGCCATCAAGCCCAACGCTCGTCAGCTTAGCAAGCGCTAGCGCGTTACCATCGCAAGGAAAATAATTAGCAAACACTGCCGAGTCGTCCAACGCCAATCCGAGTGTCAACTGGTCAGTTGGCTCGCCAGTCTGGTGCGGCATATCTTGACCGTTAGTCATACCTAACGTGTCCATCTGTAGTGAAGTAGCTCGCGCTCACTGCGTGTTGAGTCTATTGGCAGCAGGTCGCGATCGAGTGCGATCAGTTCGCGAAGGCGAATCGCATCGCCTAAGACTGCGAGATTCAACTCTAACCGCTCGGCATCGAGCGATGCGAGCGACGACTCTGACACTATGCCTAGCTGCCCAACATACGCGAATAGAGCCACATAATCGGCGAGCGATCGAATTCCATCGACGCGCAGTGTGATCTTCTGCTCAAAACCCATGGCCGATGGCAGCGCAAAATAGTCGGCTAATTGCTCTGTCACCCTGTCCAGAGGGGCTTCGAGATAAGTCTGCAAATTTGAATCCAACCCATCAAACACCTGTGCCTCACCCTGAAATTGAAACTGCCACAGACCGACAAGTTCGCCTGTTGGGGTGAAGTGGATACGGCCAGCCAAAATGCTGTCGGCTCCATAGCGAGCGCTTGCAAGGTTAATAGCATCAGTCCGAAGGTCCCAAAGATTATCGACCGAGAGACTTCTCCGATCCTCGAAATCGAGCACAGGGAATATTAGTGGGAGCCCGCGCGAATCGGCGAAATCGATTAGCGCCGTGACCATCGACTCATCCGTTTCGGGATTCATCAATCGGCGTTCGCCTTCGGATGATTGGACGGCAACCCAAACCAAAATGCTTGGCCGGTTTATATTCCAGATTGGAACACCAAGTTCGCCCAATAACGAATCAACTAAAGCCTGCGAAAGATCTACTGTTATTGTGCGCTGCGACTGGCCAGACCCCGCCTCGCCGATGCTTGAATAACTAACGCCTTCGACAAAGTCACGCGCCCGAGCCAGCGCGCGGTCAACTCCGGGCACTGATAACGCCTCTTCGCCCCCCGTAAGCTTCACAATAACCGCCGCAAGCGCAGCGGCAAACGCCTGCGCGCGCTCTGATTCATCATCGCCAATCAATGCCGATTGATGGCTATACAAGCCTTCAATCTGAACCGCTTGCACGGGTGCGCAAAACGAAAAAGCGACGACGAAAATGGCTAATAGGCTGCGCGCTAACAGCATTCTTACAGGCGCCCTAAAAAGGTGGATATTCATGCGTGGAGATCATACTGCAATCCTAAGCCCGAACCTAGTTTCGGACGCCTCGTCTGTCCCCAGATACGCGCAGATGAAGCATATTTAAGACTGACTGTGTCGCCACTTCTTGCTAAAATTCGATTCTTGCTAGCATCAGCGCCCAGCAAATCTAACAATGTCTAACGCCTAACCACGTTTAAAAAGTTTGAATAGTTTAAATAGACCCCAGAGCGCCGCCACTAACCGAGGAAAACCGCATGACAACCGCCAACGACGGTAGCAACAGCACTACAGCGACTAACGAGTCAGAACGTACCGCGCTAAGCTACCGTGATGCCGGAGTCGATATCGATGCAGGTAACGCGCTCGTCGAGAACATCAAAGCGGTCACCAAACGCACTCATCGCCCCGAGGTCATGTCGCAGATTGGCGGTTTCGGTGCCTTATGCGAGATCCCCGCAGGCTATACCCAGCCAGTCCTTGTGTCTGCTACCGACGGCGTTGGCACGAAACTGCGCTTGGCAATGCAGCTAGGCAAACACGACACCATAGGCATCGATCTTGTCGCGATGTGTGTAAATGACCTCATCGTGTGCGGTGCAGAGCCTCTTTTCTTCCTTGATTACTACGCGACCGGTGGCCTCAATATCGCAACCGCAACAGATGTAGTAACCGGCATTGGCGCAGGCTGTGAGCTCGCGGGCTGCGCACTAATCGGTGGCGAAACTGCCGAAATGCCTGGCATGTATGAGGGCGAAGACTATGACCTCGCAGGCTTTTCCGTCGGGGTGGTTGAGAAAGCGAAGATTATCGATCCATCGAAAGTCAAAGTAGGCAACACACTTATCGGCCTTGCTTCCTCAGGCCCACATTCCAATGGTTACTCGCTAATCCGCAAAGTCATCGAGCGCAGTGAGGCTGACCTTAACGCAGCCTTCGGTGACTCGACCCTCGGTGAAACCTTACTCGAGCCAACAACCATTTACGTGAAGACCATTGCGGCACTCGCACCCCGTATCGAATTGAATGCCCTCGCTCATATTACCGGCGGCGGCTTCACAGAGAACATCCCTCGCGTACTTCCCGCTGACGCGCAGGCAGTAATCGACCTTGGCGCATGGCAGCGACCCGCGATTTTTGACTGGCTGCAAACGGAGGGCAACATTAGCGACAGCGAGATGCTGCGCACCTTTAACTGCGGCATCGGTATGATTCTCTGCGTGGACGAAACGCAGGCTGATGAGGCACTCGCACTGCTCAACGAAGGTCCCATTGCTGCTTGTAAAATTGGTTCGATTCGACAAAAACCAGAGGCATCAGCCGACTCGGTCATTTACGCGTAACTGTGAACGCCTCCTCCGACCACCACACTCCTAGCCCCTGTTCTGTCGTCGTCCTTATTTCGGGCAGCGGCAGTAATCTGCAGGCACTTATCGAATCGGCGAGCGAAGGCGGTTATCGAATTGCCGCGGTAGTCTCTAATAAAGCCGACGCTTTTGGCCTAACTCGCGCTAAAGAAGCGGGGATACCGACCGCCGTACTGTCGCATTTGTCCTACGCTAATCGTGAAGATTTTGACTCGGCGCTTACCCGCATAATCGACAATTTTCAGCCTCGCCTCGTTGTGCTTGCCGGATTCATGCGCATATTGTCTAGTGCTTTTGTGAGTCATTATGCGGGCCGATTAATCAATATTCACCCGTCTCTTCTGCCCGACTTCCCTGGCATAAACACCCATCAACGCGCGCTAGACGCTAACGTAACTAGACACGGCGCGAGTGTGCATTTCGTTACCGAAGAACTCGACGGCGGGCCTGTAATCGCGCGCCACAGCATCCCTGTTGTTCCAGCCGATACGCCAGAATCGCTGGCCGCGCGCGTGCTCGAACAAGAACACAGACTCTATCCGAAGGTTGTTGCTTGGTTTGCCTCTGGCGACTTAAAAATGACGGAGCGAGGGGCGTGTCATGCCAGCATTACTCTTCCGCACACGCACGAAATAGAGTGACGTCGTATGCCTAAGGTTCTGCAAGGTACAAGGTTCGGGTGAGCTATTGCAGCCTATGAGGAGAATCAGGCGCGCTCTCTGAGTCATCATCTGCCTCGTTTTCAAGCGCACCATCCTGCAATCTCGACAGCTTATATTTACGCATCTTCTCGACAAGTGTTGTCCTGCCAATGCTAAGCCTATCGGCGGCGCGAGTGACTACCCCACTGCTGTCATCGAGCGCCTTCTCGATTAAGTCGCGCTCGAGGCGCGCTAGATACTCTTTAAGATCTAGACCGGCTAATGGCAGCCCTTGGGGTGCAGCCTGCGCTGGGTTCACTTCCGTCTCACCCGGACTATTAAGTCCGGCAAATTCGGCAAATCCAGCGGAAGTAACTCCTTCCCTCAGCGCGTCCTCGCTTCCCGCAGAGGCAACCAATTTTTCAGGCAAGTCGCTGACGCCAACAATGCCATGCGGATGCAGTATCGCCATGCGCTCAACCAAGTTCGCAAGTTCACGCACATTGCCGGGCCAGCGGTGTTTCGCTAGCACGGCCATCGCATGAGAATTGAATCGCACAGATCCCCGCCCCTCTCGTTCGAGAGTCGCGATAAGCTCGTTCAGCAGCACCGGGATATCTTCGGGGCGCTCTCTCAGCGCAGGCATCTCAATGGGAAAGACATTTAGGCGATAGTAGAGGTCTTGCCTAAACTCACCCGCAGCAATCATCTCTTCAAGGTCGCGATGGGTGGCGGCGACAATCCTGACATCGGCCTGCAGTGTTTCTGCACCACCAACGCGCTCGAAGCTTCGCTCTTGCAATACCCTGAGAAGCTTAACCTGCATGGAAAGAGGCATGTCGCCTATTTCATCGAGAAAGAGCGTGCCACCATCTGCCAATTCGAAGCGACCGCTTCTGGTCGCAATTGCGCCTGTGAAGGCCCCTTTCTCGTGGCCAAACAATTCACTTTCGAGCAACTCTCGAGGAATAGCGCCGCAGTTAATGGGGATAAACGCCTTCGCGGAGCGTGCAGAGTTATTGTGCAGATTGCGGGCAACAACTTCTTTTCCAGTACCCGACTCACCGGTAATGAGCACGCTAACCTCGGTGTTGGCGACCTGACCCATCATTTTGCGTACGCGTTCGATCTCAACACTTTCGCCGACTAAACTGCGAAACATATTGTAGTCGCGCACTTGGTCGGAACCGAGGAGGCGAGTGGAATGCCGATTAAAGAGCTTCGATTTATGCAGAGCATCGAGCAGCGGTTGAAACCCACAGTTACTCGGCAGTCGCGCGATAATTCGCAGACGGACCGCCGAGTCGATTTCATCGAGTTCAACCTCACCTTCATCTGCAATCACAATGTAAGGCAGCGCCGCATCGATTGCTGCGAGGTCGATTAGCACCTGTTGAGGCAATCGGTCGCGACACTCCCCCAGAACGACCAAAGACACACGCCGATGCGCCTGCCCCTGCGCGCCGAGCACCGCGCGGTATTCAGTAGTCGTCGATGCGACGACTGTCTCGCCCAAAAAACCAAGAATCGTCGAGAGGTCTCGACGTGCCTCGCCGCCGTCTTCAATCAGCAAAATCACCGCCTCAGCGCTTGCATCATGCGTCGACTGTGAGGAGTTTTCTGTTGGAGTTGCTGAGGACATGTACCGCGCATTCGAAGTCGATGGAAGAAATAACCAGCGCACAGGCGACGGAGTTACCATCGCGCGCTAGGCTGCGGAGAATTGATGAGGAGATTAGACATTGCCCCACTCAGCGAGTCAATGATTTGGAGGCCAAATGGAGACCCGATTCTATTTCTTAAAGATATCCGACGATAAGACGCTATAAACTAGGCTCGTAGCGTCATCATGAGGTGCGCAGCAGAGGTGGTTTCGCAGAATGACGTCCTGCGGTACCCCTAAGACGACCCAATGCGAGTGAGACGAGCTCAAGTGAAGAAATCTGAAGACACAATCAGCGCACCGAGCGACGAACTACTAAGCGTCCTTGCAAAGGTGCGCGACGCACGCGCTAGTCGCGAACACTCTGCTCGCACCGCAGAGGACCTAGCAACGGGCTTACAGAAACTTGCGCGCCTGACCGCAGAACTGCGCACCGCAATCGAAGGACTTCCCAGCATGGACATGGCTAAAGTTGTAGACCTGCATAATCGACTCGAAAACGGCAAGTTCGAAATCGACAGCAGCAAGCTAGCCGGTAAAATGCTCGATTTCGATCGTCGTGACGAACCAAAAAAATAGGCTTACCACTCGAGCGGTTGCTCCAACCACGCTAACTTGAGTAAATCTTCTTCGGTATCAACATCCCAAAGTGGTGACAGGCATCGTGTGCTGACACCCATCTTCGAAAGTTTATTAAGACTTACCTGAAGAACCTCCGAGGTTCCCCAGACAATGTCTTGGAACATCGCAGCAAAGACTCGGCTCATCCCCACCAGAACATAACCGCCATCGTCGGCTGGCACGAACACTACCTCGATGCCCGAAGCTAAACTCTCAAGTGTCTCATGGACGTGATTAGGCGCCAGTGAGGGGCAGTCGGCACCCACGATGACAACATACTCAACAGTTGCCTCAATCGGTTTTTGTTTGGCCTCGAACGCGTGAGTTGCGGCGTTGAGCATCCTCTCACCGAGATCTTCCCCGATTTGGGTAGTCGGCGGCAGGCTGCCGTCGCGCTCAGCAAACAGTGGATCGTTAACGTCACCCGACACGGTGAATCTGAAGGGGGCAAGCGCTGAAGCACTCAACATCGCCGCGACGCGCCTTGTCATAGCACAGTGCAAGTCGGTTGCTGAGGTAACGCCAATTGCAGGAATGAGACGCGTCTTTACCTCGCCCGGTATTGGCTGTTTGGCGAATATTAGTATCTGAGCATTGGGATATTTCATTACTCGACTGCCCGCCGCTCAGGGTAATACCGTTTATGAAGCGCTTGCGGTGACTCACCCAGAAAATAACGCAGGCGCAATTCCCACATGAGCAGCACCGTTCGGACGATGCCCTGCGTCTGCCACCTGCGGCTTGAGGTGGTCACTCTCTTTGCGATAGGCCTTGCTGGCGCGGTCCTGCGCAGAGTTTTACTCAGCGCCACATCTTCCATCAACGGCAGCTCAGGAAATCGGCCAACCGCCTCAAATAAATTACGCCGGACGAATAGCGCTTGATCCCCAGTGCAGACGCGAGTCAATCTCGCTCTGACGGTCATAAACCATTCGATTACTCGGAAGGCGAACCCGTCACCGTCGAGCCTGACGTCAAACCAGCCCCAGTCGGCTTCCTTAGACCCTTTAGAATCGCCTAATTCTCTGTGCAGAGCTTCCTCGATCAATTGCGCAGCGGCGGCAGGCAACGTCGTATCAGCATGCAGAAATAAAAGAATTTCGCCCGTCGCGTAATTCGCACCCGCATTCATTTGCGACGCGCGCCCCTTTGCCGCGCTGATCACAGTGCACGAATAGTCTCCGGCTACGTCTAGCGTCCTGTCGGCGCTGCCGCCATCGACCACGATAATCTCGCTCGTGGTTCGCTCCCAGCTTTCAAACGCGGACAGGATTCGTGCCAGTGAGCGCTCTTCATTCAACACGGGAATGATGACGGAAAGACGCTGACCATTACTCTTTTCTATCCCCACATCGACTCTCCAATCACGAAAGATATGTCAATTAATGTCGCTGTTTACAGCGCAGACTAAAATTGATTCAAATACCCTTAAAATGACTAGCATACAGCTTTTAAGGCGCGTTAGAATCCGCCCCAGAAATGCTATTGCTAAGGTCTCAAGTGCCGATAGTCACTTAACAGAGCAAGCGTTTATCGAGAATTGAGCATTAAGGTCAACCTGTGCAGAACGAAGAAAACACAGATAATAGAGAATAGAGAGTGAACGCGAAAAACTTCTATATCGTCGCCTCGGCACCGCAAGATGAAACGCTGCAGGTGCGTATATCAGGCCCCTATCTCACTCGGCAGGCTGCCCAAGCAGATCTCCGCGCCGCCATTGATGAAGCGCTCGACATAGACCCCACTGCCTCCCGCTACGAATACAAAATCTCCAAAGTAGAAAGCCGAAAGCCCGGCGTTATCCAACACATGGCTGCGCACGCCTAAGCCCCTATCATTCGCGCGAGCATCACTCAGCGATTAACTCTCTATGAAGGCATCAGCTGCCATACTCTGCGCCATACGCCTAATATCGCGAGCCCACGTGGCACTCGCCGCTTCGAGACCCTCTCGGTTACTCGCATACAATGCTCTGGTCGCCTCTTCGAATCCTTCGCGATCTCCAGCCATAGCGGACATAAACCGATTCGCCCGATCCTGACTCGCTCGCCGGCTATCCGAATCTACGCTGGCCTTGCGTTCTGCATCGACTAACCTTCGCAGGGTTGCAGACGCACCACCACGCTGCGTGTCAAGCCATGTCCAGTGCCTCGGCAGCAGAGTGACCTCACGCCCGATTACACCTAACTTGGGTCGGCCTCGAGATTTTTTTCCTGTACTTGCGTCCTCGGCGCTACCCACTATAGGTGCAGCAGATTCCAACTGCGGGGGCACGCCATATCGGCGCTCGATATCCACTTCATTGCCTGATAGATGCAAATCGATCTGGCGGCCATCGACGCCCGCGAAGAGCAAAATCTCACCGCGCCGCAGCGCCGGCTCTGCCCCCTCGGCTTTTAGTTTAAGCGCGACCTCAAGCTGGTTCCCGTCCGCTATCAGTTTGTCGCCCTCAAAGGCTAGAAACCTGTTTTGCCAGTCTATTTTTTCCATTATTTCACTCTCCATCGCTGTGTGAAAGACTGGTAGTCGCCTTTCATTCTCATAATTACACCATGGTATTAATAATTATTTCCTCGGCCATGCTTTGCGCAGCACAATCGCCTGGGCTCTAGACAAAGAGCCGCCCCAGAGCCTATTCTCGCTCTTAAATTCACCCATCAGTTTCCCCAACAATTAGAAAGAGCTACCCTCCTTATGAAGAAGAACAATCCTATTTACTTGGCGTCTCGCAATACAGTGGCGCTCCTGCTCAGCCTTGTGATGCTTGCCGCATGCGCAACTCAACCCACGAGTGCGAACCGCTCGATGAGCAGCGGGCTTACGTTCGCCACTCCCGAATCGGTTGGCGTAGACTCAGACCGACTAGATCGACTAACGCAGGCGATGCAGGGATTCGTCGATGACGGACGTCTAGCGGGCGTGGTCACTGCCGCAGCTCGTGATGGAAAAATCATCCATTTCGAATCAGTAGGTCAGCGCGACATCGCTGCCGGATCGCCGATGACCGATGACGCCCTGTTCCGCATCTATTCGATGACCAAGCCAATCACGGGTGTTGCGATGATGATGCTCTATGAGCGCGGCCTCTTTAAGCTCTCGGATCCCGTATCAATGTATATCCCCGAGTTCGCCGATTTGCAGGTCTATGCAGGCATGGATGACGACGGCAATATGCTTACCGAGGCGCCCGCTCATCCAATGACTGTCCGCGAACTAATGAATCATACGGGCGGTCTTACCTACGGTCTGTTCTCTCAATCGCCCGTAGACGATCTCTATAACGCCGCCGGAGTGCTCGATCCGGCATCTAACCTTCAAGACATGATCGATAAGCTGGCAAAAATCCCTTTGCGCCAGCAGCCTGGCTCACTCTGGCATTACAGCGTCTCTGTCGACGTTCAAGGTTATATGGTCGAGAAACTTTCAGGGCAGCGCTTCTCTGACTTTTTAGAGGACAATATCTTCGAACCGCTAGGCATGGTCGATACAGACTTTTTCGTGCCAACCGAAAAAGCGGACCGATTAGCTGAGGTTTACGCCTACGGCCCCGACGGCAAACTCTTCGCGAGCGAAGGCTTTACCGACGGCCCAAGCTATCTCGTTGAGCACAATTTCGAAGGCGGGGGCGGCGGACTCGTCGGATCGACTATGGATTATTTGCGCTTTAGCCAAATGCTACTCAACGGCGGCGAGCTCGACGGCGCGCGCATCCTTGCACCACTCACGATCGAACTCATGCATCGCAACCAGCTTCCAAAGGGACTTGGCGACAGCATACTCGGCGCCAACGGCACTACGTTCGGACTCGACTTCGCCATAATCGAAGACCCCGTCGAAGCAGAAGGTTACACTAAAGGCGAATACTATTGGGGAGGCGCTGCGGGCACGTGGTTCTGGGTGGACCCTGTCGAGAACATCGTCTTTGTTGGGATGATTCAGCAGTTTGGCAATGGTATTCCAGACGTGCGTGGCACTTCACGGCGTCTGCTCTATCAGGCAATTATGGAGCCATACGGCATCTAGAAAGTCTTGATAAGAGCCGCAAGAAGAAACACCAAAAAAGCGCCGCCGTTTATACGGAAGGCGCTTTTTTATGGCCGCGAATCGATTTTCAGTGCAGTGAGACGCAGCAATGAGCCCGTGTGCCTGCAACTGGAAAAACCAGTGCAGACTCATCCCACCCCCTGCTATTTACGGTCACTAGAGTCATATTGTAGACAATATTGTTGAAATAAGAAGGATAAGGTCGCATAATCCGCGCCCATGAGCATAATTGTTGACAATAATGAAGCGCCTAAGTCACTTGCAGTGGCGCTATCGCCCCTACCACCCCTACCACCCGTAGCAGCGACTGGCACGCGGGCGGATTCGGTCTTCGATTTGCTTCGCGCCTCGATTGTGCAAGGAGAGCTCGCGCCCGGCTCCAAGATAAATGAACCTCAGCTTAGCAAGCTTTACGGCATTAGCCGAGGCCCCTTAAGAGAAGCCATCCGCCGCCTCGAGGGGTGCAAGCTTGTCGAGATCAAAGCCAATGTTGGCGCGCGCGTGGTCGAGTTAGATATCCAGAAAGCGATTGAAATATATGAAATCCGCGAAGCACTCGAAGGACTCGCCTGCGGACTCGCCGCCGAGCGAGCAACTGCCAGCGATTGCGACCAACTGCGCGCCTTGCTCGCGCGCCATGAAGCCCAGATCGAATCCGAAGACGGCAAACGCTACTACCAAAAAGAAGGCGATCTCGATTTCCATTACCTTATCGTCTCGCTCAGCGGCAACACCCGCCTCTTCAACCTACTTTGCGATGAGCTTTATCATTTACTTAGGCTCTATCGTGTGCAGACAAGTAGCCAGCCTTCGCGTCCCGCACAGGCATTTAAAGAACATCACCGTATTGTTGATGCGATTGAAGAGCGCGACTCGGTGCTAGCCGAACTCTTAATGCGCCGCCACATTGCAAGCGCCAAGGCTACACTGCTCGCGCAGCTCGAAAGCGATTCAGAGCCAGGACTAACCGCCGCAACGCCCTGTATAGCACCAAGATAGCACTAAGATAGCGTCGCGAATAAAGACGTTGGAAAAGAGCACCACAGTTTCATTTACCCCAAGGAGCACGCATGAAAATTTCTCAGGGCGCCAAATTTCGCCAAGCGTTAAAAGACAATAACCCTCTGCAAATAGTCGGCGCGATCAATGCGTACTGCGCGATGCTTGCTCAAGACGCCGGCCATAAGGCGATTTACTTATCGGGGGGCGGCGTGGCGAATGCTTCTTACGGGCTGCCAGACTTAGGCATCACAAGCCTTAACGACGTAATCGCCGATGTCGAACGCATTAGCAATGCAAGCGAGATTCCCTTGCTGGTTGACATCGACACAGGCTGGGGCGGCGCTTTCAACATTGCGCGCACGATTAAGGCAATGGAAAAAGCCGGCGCCGCTGCGGTGCATTTAGAAGATCAGGTAGCCCAGAAGCGCTGTGGTCATCGCCCTAATAAAGCGATCGTGTCACAGGCAGAGATGGTCGACCGAGTAAAAGCGGCCGTTGATGCCCGCACCGATGATGAGTTTGTCATTATGGCGCGCACCGATGCCCTCGCGGTCGAGGGTATGGACTCTGCTATCGAGCGCGCAATCGCCTGCGTCGAAGCGGGTGCCGATGCGATCTTCCCCGAGGCGATCAATGAACTCGGCCAATACAAACAATTTGCCGACGCGGTGAAGGTTCCTATCCTTGCCAACATTACCGAATTTGGCCAGACCCCGTTATTCAACTGCGAAGAGCTTGCGGGACAAGGCGTTGGCATGGTGCTTTATCCGCTCAGCGCGTTTCGGGCAATGAGCAAAGCGGCACTAGATGTCTATCAGACTATCGCCATTAATGGCGACCAAAAGGCTGTCGTCGACAAGATGCAGACGCGCATGGAGCTTTACGAAGTGCTCGGCTATCACGCTTATGAAAACAAACTGGACGCGCTCTTCGATTCTGAAACTTCATAGTTGCCCCTCCGCTTCGCGGAGACCCGAGGCTAAGAAAAAAGAGCTCAAGGAAAAAGAGACGAGCGACTCAGAACCGCGCTCGCAAATACACAGTAAAGTGAGAGGAAAAGCACCATGGCAGAAAAGAAATTAAGCGGCGCAGGTCTTCGCGGCCAAGTCGCAGGCGAGACGGCCCTTTGCACCGTTGGCAAAACGGGTACCGGCCTCACCTACCGCGGCTATGACATAAGCGAACTCGCCGAGAAAGCAAAATTCGAAGAGGTCGCATTCCTGCTATTAAAAGGACATCTACCCAACCAGTCTGAGCTCGACGCATACAACACGAAACTTCAATCGCTGCGCACACTCCCAGACGCACTCAAAGAAGTGTTAGAGCGCATTCCAGCGTCTGCGCACCCGATGGACGTTATGCGCACGGGCTGCTCTATGCTCGGCAACCTCGAGACAGAGACAGATTTCGCTCAGCAGGACGACGCGATCGATAGGCTACTCGCCCTGCTCCCAGCCATGATTTGCTATTGGTATCGCTTCTCCCACGACGGCGTGCGAATCGATACAGCTCTCGATGATGCCTCTATCGGCGGTCATTTCCTTCATATGCTCAGCGGCGACACCCCGAGCGAGCTTTTCGAACAGGTAATGAATGTCTCGCTTATTCTCTATGCCGAGCACGAGTTTAATGCGTCGACGTTCACTGCACGCGTTTGTGCCTCGACCCTCTCGGATATGCACTCCTGCATCACGGCGGCGATCGGTTCACTGCGCGGCCCACTCCACGGCGGCGCAAATGAAGCGGCAATGGAAATGATCGAAGACTGGACGAGCGCCGAACAGGCCGAGTCAGAAATAATGGGTATGCTTGCGCGCAAGGACAAGATTATGGGCTTCGGTCATGCGATCTACAGCGAGTCCGATCCGCGCAATACGATTATCAAGAAGTGGAGCGAGAAACTCGCCGCTGAAGTCGGCGATACAACGCTGTATCCGGTGTCGGTGCGCTGCGAAGAAGTTATGTGGCGCGAAAAAAAGTTATTCTGCAACGCCGATTTTTTCCATGCTTCCGCCTATCACTTCATGGGCATACCAACCAAACTGTTCACGCCAATCTTTGTGATGTCACGCCTCACCGGCTGGGCCGCTCACGTTAAAGAACAGCGCGCGAATAATCGAATCATTCGTCCGAGCGCCGACTATACCGGCCCCGAAACGTCGACTTGGGTTGATATCGCCGATCGCTAATTAGCGGATTTCTAAATCCCTACTTTTAATAACGAACACTCTGTAATTACAAAAGGAATTAACTGTGTCAGCAAATGTAGAACTCAATAACCGCCCAGAACCCGATCAGGTACTCGTCGACATCGCCAACTATGTCTGCGATTACGAAATCGATTCAACCGAAGCCTATGACACCGCCCGCAACTGTCTTATGGACACGCTAGGCTGCGGTCTTCTCGCGCTGCGTTTCCCTGAGTGCACCAAGCTTCTCGGTCCGCTCGCCGAGGGTACTATTGTGCCAAACGGTGCCCGCGTCCCCGGCACGCAGTTCCGCCTCGATCCTGTAAAAGCCGCGTGGGACATCGGCTGCATCGTGCGCTGGCTCGACTATAACGACACGTGGCTTGCTGCAGAATGGGGCCATCCTTCGGATAATCTTGGCGCAATCCTCGCTATTGCCGATTATCTGTCGCAGCAGAATATTGCAGCAGGCAAAGCGCCACTCACCATGCGTGACGTACTCACTGCGATGATAAAGGCACACGAGATTCAGGGCGTTATCGCACTCGAAAACAGCTTTAATCGCGTCGGCCTATGCCACGTTCTACTCGTGCGCGTCGCCTCTACCGCTGTCGCAACAAAGATGATGGGTGGCTCGCGCGAACAGATAATCGATGCGCTTTCTCAAGCATGGCTCGACGGCTCGAGCTTACGCACCTACCGTCACTCGCCTAACGCAGGTCCTCGTAAGTCATGGGCGGCTGGCGATGCTACGTCGCGCGCAGTTCGACTTGCAGACTTCACTATGCGTGGCGAAATTGGCTATCCGAGCGTCCTCTCCGCGCCGACTTGGGGTTTCTACGACGTCTCGTTTAAGGGCAAAGAGTTCGAATTCACTCGCCCTTACGGCAACTACGTCATGGAAAATATCCTGTTCAAAATCTCTTTCCCTGCCGAGTTCCATTCGCAGACAGCCGCCGAAGCCGCTGTGCGTTTGCACCCGAAGGTTAAGGACCGGTTGGACGACATTGAAAAAATTGTCATCCATACTCATGAGTCCGCCATCCGTATTATCAGCAAATCGGGGCCGCTCAATAATCCAGCAGACCGCGACCACTGCTTGCAGTATATGACAGCGGTGCCACTGGCCTTCGGAAATCTCGTTGCCGAGCATTACGAAGACAGCTTCCACGAGGCAAATCCAATTATCGATCAGCTTCGCGAGAAGATGGAGATCCACGAGAACCCTACCTACACGAAAGAATACCTTGAGCCTGAAAAACGCTCGATCGCTAACGCAATGCAAGTTTATTTCAAAGACGGCAGCAGCTCCGACAAGATCGAAATCAACTATCCTGTAGGTCATCGTCGTCGCCGCGAAGAAGGTATTCCTTTGCTCGAAGACAAGTTCAAAGCCAACCTCGCAACGCGCTTCCCTGCGAAACGCTGCAAGGAGATTTTTGCCCTTTGCAAAGATCAGGCGAAACTCGAAGCGACGCCGGTTAACGAATTCATGGAAATGCTTGTCATTTAAATAAACACTAATTTATTCGTTAACCCTTGAAAAAAATAAGTTGCGCAGCATATAGGAATTAGGCGGTGCTCAAAAGAGACCGCCTAGTCGCCTAGCTCTCATCGAGGGTGGGCATAACCTTAGAAACATATTGCTTTATTGCGAGGATATGACATGCGTAACTTTGATTTTTCACCCCTCTACCGTTCTACTATTGGCTTCGACCATCTGTCGTCTTTGCTCGATGCGGTTAACCGCAACGACGCGAGCCAGCCAAGCTATCCGCCTTATAATATTGAGCTAATAGATCAGGACAAATACCAAATCACTATGGCTATTGCCGGCTTTGTCGAAAACGAGCTAGAGCTTCAGTCAGAGAAACAGACCCTTACCGTAAAGGGGAAAAAAGAAGGCAGCGAAGAGGGAAGAAACTTTCTGCATCAGGGTATCGCCGCGCGTAATTTTGAGCGCCGCTTTCAACTTGCCGACCATGTTGAAGTCGTGGGCGCCACACTTGCAAACGGCTTGTTGCATATCGATCTCGTGCGGGTAATTCCCGAGGCGATGCGGCCCAAGCAGATTCCTATAAATGTCGAAAAGCCCAAGTTAGTCGATCTGGGAAAGCAATCGGCTGCTTAACAGCGGGCCATGCTACACAGCGCCCTTAGCAGACCGGATGATTCTCCTAAACCATCCTAAAAGAGCGCAAAAAAAATGACGCGGTATTGAGCCGCGTCATTTTCATTTACCTTGTAAATCCCCTACACTTTTTTAAGCTTTCAACATTCTGAGGGTGTATATATTTTCCTATTGTCGGTATTTCTTTTTCGCAAGCCGACTACTTCAGCGAATGGATAACCAGCCCGCTTTTAAGCTTTGGCTCGAACCAAGTAGATTTCGGTGGCATAACCTCACCTGCATCGGCAATGTCCATTAGACTCTCAATAGAAGTTGGATAAAGCGCGAAAGCAGCCTGCCATTCGCCACCGTCCGTACGGCGCTCTAATTCCGCCAATCCGCGGATACCTCCGACAAAGTCTACGTGACTATCAATACGTTGATCGAGAATATTAAGTAACGGCGAGAACACGAAATCTTGCAGAATACTCACATCGAGGCTTGCAACAGGATCAGTGTCGTCGATATTTTCAAGTAAATTAGAATTCGCTCTTAAGAGATACCACTGCTGGCCCGCGTAGAAACCAAACTCACGTGCCTTACTAGGCTTAGCCTGCCCATCGACTAGCTCAATATTGAAATTCTCGGCCAACGCGCCAAGAAACTCGTTCACACTATGACCGTTGAGGCTAGCTACCAGTCGGTTGTAATCGAGTATCTGCATTTGGTTATGCGGGAACAACACAGTAAGAAAATAATTGTATGGCTCGTCCCCCGTATGATTGGGATTCGCCTCCTGCCTGAGTTTTTTCACCCGTGAGGCTGCAGCAGAACGATGATGCCCATCGGCAACGTAGAGACAATCCAACGCGTTCACCTCGCCTTCTACTGCAGCAACTAGCTGTTCGTCGCGGATAACCCAAAGCACATGCCGCGTTGCATCATCTGCTTCGAAATCATAATCAGGCGTGTTTTTAATCACTTTTGCGATAAGCGCATCGATTGAGGCTTGCGCTCTATAGGTCAGAAAGACCGGGCCCACTTGCGCATCGAGCGCATCCATGTGATTCACGCGATCGTCTTCTTTCACGGGCCGAGTAAACTCGTGCTTTTTGATCAGGTCTTGATCATAAGCCTCGACCGACGCCGCGGCGACGAGGCCAACCTGCTGATGACCTCCCATCACCTGCTTATAGACGTAAAGCGTCGCTGTGTCGTCTTGTTTCAGCGTGCCCTCACGAATAAAGCGCTCGAGGTTCTCTCGCCCTTTGGCATAAACGCTAGGATCGTAGACGCTAATCTCGTCGGGCATGTCTACTTCGGGCTTGTTGATATGCAAAAAGCTGAACGCGTTGTCTTTTGCTAACTCGTAGGCTTCTTCTCGGTTAAGCACATCGTAAGGATGCGAGGCTACCTGTGCGGCGAGTTGAGCTACTGGGCGAATACCGCGAAACGATCGAATAAGTTTCATGTGAGATCCCGAGGAAGAATGAGTCTGTGGTTTCCTGTGGCGAATCTATTTAGACAGGAGGCGGGATTATCGCATTTCAGCGAGCATGCTTAAATAACTTCGGGCATAGGAATCGACTGCATCATTAGCGCGTAAATTTTGCATCCAGCGCCCTGCGCGTAACGCGCGGCGGGAAACCACGAGACTCCAAAAACCGAAGAAGCTTGAGATGCGGCTTGCTGCCAAAAGATAAATCGGCCTCGCCTTGCAGCCTTTTTTTTACTAATGCTTCTGCCATCGGCAACCAATCGTCGTCGTCTTCGAAGAGATTGCGTTCGATAAGGGACTCCGACACGCCTCGACCCAGCAAATCAGACCGGATGTGGAGATAGGCAAAGCCCCGCGATTTACGATAGCGAACGTAGGACTCGACAAAACGCGCATCGGATTGCAGCCCCTGGTCACGGAGTCTGCCTAGCTGAAGATCGATCTCATCATGAGGGGCATCGGGGTATTTGAGTCGGAGCTTTCGTTGCAGCTCAACGTAAGAGTGCTCGCGTCGCGCAAGCGAGTCCATTGCCGAGCGTCTTAGGGGGAGCAAAGGTTTAGCAGCCGAGACAGACTGTAAAACCTCGACTGGTTTAGCGTCGTCAGCCACACCGGACTCAGTGTCTGGTGTGGCTGATGAATTACGACCATCGACGAGTTCTCTCGATGTCACGTTAGAGCCTTTATGCAGTCCTCGATTTGTCACACCTCAAGCTGCTAGCTAGCTGAGGCATCTGCTTCGACGCTGCCGTCGTTCGCCGACGCACGAGCCTCGGCACGAGCCGCCGCTTCCGCCGCCGCCTGCGCCTTGGGATCAGCTAAGAGTTTTTGACGAACAAGCGCCTCGATTTCGGCAGCGACCTTAGGATTTTCTTCGAGGTAAATAGAGGCGTTTTTCTTGCCTTGACCTATTTTGTCGCCGTTATAGGCATACCATGCGCCAGACTTATCGATAAGATCGAGCTTAACGCCAAGATCAATAACCTCGCCCAAGCGATGAATGCCTTTACCGTACATGATCTGGAATTCGGTTTGACGGAAAGGGGGCGCAACCTTGTTCTTCACAACTTTCACTCGCGTTTCGTTGCCGACTACTTCGTCGCCCTCTTTAATCGAGCCTATACGGCGAATATCAAGGCGGACAGACGAATAGAACTTGAGCGCATTACCACCGGTGGTGGTTTCAGGCGATCCAAACATCACGCCAATCTTCATACGGATTTGGTTAATAAAGATTACTAGTGTATTTGAATTCTTAATGTTGCCTGTCATCTTACGCAGCGCTTGCGACATAAGGCGAGCTTGCAGGCCCATGTGACTGTCGCCCATATCGCCTTCGATCTCCGCCTTCGGTGTGAGCGCTGCAACGGAGTCAATAACAACCACATCGAGCGCGCCCGAGCGGACGACCATATCGCAAATTTCCAGTGCTTGCTCACCCGTATCGGGCTGGCTGACGAGAAGGTTGTCGACATCGACACCAAGCGCCTCGGCATAGATAGGATCTAATGCATGCTCCGCGTCGATAAACGCGCAGCTACCGCCTGCTTTTTGCGCTTCGGCAATAACCTGTAAAGTAAGCGTGGTTTTACCTGACGACTCAGGGCCGTAGATCTCGACTATGCGTCCTCTCGGTAAGCCGCCTATGCCAAGCGCCACATCTAAACCCAATGACCCAGTAGAGATAGAGGGAATTGCTTCGCGCTCGCTATCGCCTAAGCGCATCATGGAGCCTTTACCGAATTGACGCTCGATCTGTGAGAGCGCCGCCGCTAATGCTTTATCCTTGCTAGTTTCGTCGACCATTATCTATTCCTTGTGGTTAAAACACACAACCGAAGCCTTGTTCCCTGAGTATCCGTGTGCCGTGTGAGACCGTCAGCAATCACGGCCTCACTTATAGAATAGCCTGTCCTGGGCTATTCGCTATTTTTGGGCTAACTTTCTATTCTAACTTACTGTCCTGGCTTTCTGCCCTGACAGTTTCACCTTACTTCTCAAAACACTGTATATTCGAACAGTTAATATTAGAGCAGATTATTACTGTATGGACAACCAGTATATTGGCTGTTGTACAGATTCCTTTAATGAATTTCCGCCGTGTTAGCTGAGAGGCAAAACCTCCTCATGCCAGCACATCTATCCTGCTGACCAGACCTTGCAGTGCTGATGCGATAGTTGCGTGTCGAATCTGCGCCCGGTCACCTCCAAACAGGAAACATTCAGCATCCGCCCGTCCCTCTACACACCAAGCGATCCAGACTGTCCCTACGGGCTTTTCAGCGCTACCACCGCCTGGGCCCGCAACCCCGCTCACGGCCATAGACACGTCGGCACCACTGCGTGCAACAGCGCCCAAACTCATCTCGAGCACCACTGCCTCGCTCACCGCACCAGTCCCACTCTCGCGAAAATGCTCGGGACTGACGCCCAACATCCGCTGCTTGGCCGCATTAGAATATGTAATAAACCCCGCATCAAACCACGCCGAGCTTCCGGCGAGGTCGGTCAGCGCCGCCGCTATTCCGCCGCCTGTGCAAGATTCTGCCGTCGCCGCCATCCACTGTTTAGTGATTAATCGCTGAGCGAGAGCAGCAACGAGATTTGATACTGAATTTTCTTTTGAGTAGTCCTTATCCATAGCGCCAGTTTACTCCAGCTAACGCGCAGGCTCGAGTGCTGTTTCCAACCTAGACAATCTGCTAGTCTTTACACCCTGGCGCCTCGACCTTTTTAATCCCAGCTTCGCTCAGTACTCGGCAATCGAAAATGCCTAATCGATAGAGTAGCGATAACATTATTAACCTCCGCAGAGCCCTGATCACTTGACCACAGTCGCCCCATCAAGCCCCCACACCCCAATGATGCAGCAATATCTCGGCATCAAGGCACAGCACCCCGACGGCCTCTTGTTTTATCGCATGGGCGATTTTTATGAGCTCTTTTACGAAGACGCTAAAATAGCCTCGCGCGTACTCGACATAACGCTCACCGCCCGCGGCAAGTCCGGCGGTCAGCCTATACCCATGTGCGGCATCCCCTACCACGCCGCCGACCGTTATCTCGCCAAGCTTGTTGCTGCAGGCGTCTCGGTGGCGATCGGCGAACAAATAGGCGACCCAGCGACGAGTAAAGGCCCCGTTGAGCGCAAAGTTGTGCGGGTGATAACGCCCGGCACGGTAAGCGACGAAGCCCTGCTCGACGAAGGCACAGACAACTCGCTGCTTTGTCTCTCGGTTCGGTCTGCAGCGAGCGAAATCGATGCAAGCACCGCGTTCGGGATCGCGTCGATGAATATCAGCAGCGGTCGCTTTGTGCTCAGTGAGGTTTTTGGTCTTGAGGCTCTGCGGGCGGAAATTGAGCGCATCCGGCCTGCCGAGATTCTTTTCCAAGAAGAACTAGAGCCTGTGATGGAGTCTGTTCGACATCCCGCCAAACGCAAGCGGCCAGTATGGGAGTTCGAACTCGACAATGCGCGACGCACGCTCACAACCCATTTCAAAACCCGAGACCTTAGCGCCTTCGGCTGCGAGCACCTGCACACTGCGCTGCAGGCAGCTGGCTGTCTACTGCAGTACGCGCGGGATACACAGCGCACAGAGCTGCCGCATATTCAGGGTCTCAGCGTCGAGCAGCTAGAAGACAGCGTTATCCTCGATGCGGCGAGCAGGCGCAACCTCGAACTCGATATTAATCTCTCGGGCGGCCGCGACAACACCCTACTCTCGGTAATTGACACGACCGCCACGGCGATGGGCGGACGCCTGTTATCGCGCTGGATCAATCGCCCGCTGCGCGACCTTACACTGCTAGGGACTAGGCAAGATCGTGTCGCCGCGCTCATGCGCGACTATCATTTTGAGGCGCTCACTGAGGTGCTTGCAGGCATCGGCGATCTCGAACGAATACTTGCTCGCCTCGGCCTGCGTTCCGCGCGTCCACGTGATCTCGCTAAGCTGCGCGATGGGCTCGGTCAACTGCCTGCACTGCAGAGTAAGCTGGCGGCAACGGCTAGCGACACACTCGGCGAACTCGCGGCAAAGATTACTGAATTCCCAGATCAGCATGCGTTACTCGCCCGCGCGCTCGAGGAAGATCCGCCTGTGGTTATCCGCGAGGGCGGCGTTATCGCCAACGGCTTCGATGCGGAACTAGACGAACTGCGTAATCTGAGCAGCAACGCAGGCCAATTTTTAATCGACTTAGAGAGTAAAGAAAAAGCCCGCACGGGTATCGCGACATTAAAAGTCGGCTATAACCGAGTGCATGGCTATTATATTGAAATCAGCAAAGGCCAGGCTGGCACCGAAATGCCGGCGGAGTATATTCGCCGGCAAACGCTGAAAAACGCCGAGCGCTTTATTACGCCCGAGCTAAAAGAGTTTGAAGACAAAGTATTGAGCGCGCGCAGTAAGTCGTTAAGCCGCGAGAAAGCACTATACGATGATCTGCTCGACACCCTAGCCATTGAACTTGCTGCAATGCAGTCGAGCGCCGAGGCTCTAGCCCAGCTAGATGTTTTAACCTGCTTCGCCGAACGCGCAACGAATCTCGATTTTTGTAAGCCCGAGCTAACCACTGAATCGGGCATCGACATCGAAGCTGGCCGCCACCCCGTGGTCGAAAACGTGAGTAGCGACACCTTCGTCGCCAACGACGCAAGCCTCAATCGCGAGCGCAAGATGCTGATTATCACCGGACCAAATATGGGCGGCAAATCGACGTACATGCGCCAGACCGCGCTTATCGTTTTACTCGCACTGTGCGGCAGCTTTGTCCCCGCCAAGCGGGTCAAGCTTGGGCCGATCGATCGTATTTTTACGCGCATCGGTTCCGCAGACGACCTCGCCGGTGGACGCTCGACCTTTATGGTTGAGATGACCGAGACGGCAAATATTCTGCACAACGCCACGCAAGACAGCCTCGTGCTAATGGACGAGGTAGGTCGCGGCACGAGCACTTTCGACGGACTCTCGCTGGCTTGGGCTGCAGCGGTCTATATTGCACAACGTCTCAATGCCTATACGCTGTTTGCTACCCATTACTTCGAGCTCACAAGTCTGCCTGATGATTTCGACAGCATCGTCAACGTGCACTTAGACGCAGTCGAACACGACAGCGGCATTGTCTTTATGCATTCGGTTAAACCAGGGCCTGCGAATCAGAGTTATGGCTTACAGGTCGCGCAGCTTGCAGGCATTCCCGCTGCGGTCATAGACAGCGCGCGCGGCAAACTAGCGCAGCTCGAAGCAGAGAGCCTAGCGACGACATCAACAAGCCAAGCGGTCACAAGCGCGAGACTACGCGAAACAGCCGTATCGTCTACTTCCTCTTCAGCCGAACCCTATCAAAGCGAGCTTTTCGCGCAGACGACGCATCCGATAATCGAGACGCTCGAGCGTATTAACCCAGATGATATTAGCGCCAAGGAAGCATTGGCACTGCTTTATGAGCTAAAGGCAAGGCTCGGCTAGCCCAGACGCCCTCGACAGAGAGAAAAAACAGCAATATAGTCTTGCGCTCAGAATCAGCCGAGTACGACGTGCAAAAAACTGCTAGAATGCGCCGGCTGCGGTTGCCCAGATTGGGCAGCGATAGCGGCAATATCCAAGTAAGATGTCGACTGACATCTCATGTAAGCGGCGATTCACAGTATTCGGCGTTGAATTATAGGTTAAGGAGTGGCACGTAAAATAACGCTGCGTGGCACCAGAAGCATTGCGGAGAGAACATGACATTCGTAGTTGGCGACAATTGTATTCGTTGTAAGCATACAGATTGTGTAGAGGTGTGCCCGGTAGACTGTTTCTACGAAGGCCCAAACTTCTTGGTAATTCACCCAGACGAGTGCATCGATTGCGCGCTTTGCGAGCCTGAGTGTCCAGTAGATGCGATTTTCGCCGAAGATGAGCTGCCAGAAAACCAGCAGCAATTTCTGGCTCTCAACGCCGAACTTGCAGAGGTATGGCCAAATATCACTGAAAAGAAAGAGGCGCTGCCCGAAGCCGAAGAGTACACAGACGTCGAAAACAAGATTCAGTATCTCGAACGCTAGTGATGGATTGAATCCAAGTTAGGTTCGGCACACCTTCTACCCGCGGCATCAACGCCGCGGCAGCAGGCCCACCGGGTCAATCGACTTGCCATCCTCACGAATTTCAAAATGCAGCAAGGGGTCTCCCGACAAGTTCGTACCGGCCTCTGCGATTTTGTCCCCAGCCTTCACTCGCGTGCCTTCAGACACCAGCATCACACTATTATGGGCATAGGCACTAAGGTAACGATCGTTGTGCCTTAAAATAATCAGGTCACCGCTTCCTTGCACCCCGCGCCCCGAATAAACCACCTCGCCGTCGGCGGCGGCAAGCACGGGATCTCCGTTACGCACGGCGATATCTATTCCGCGCGCGTCGCCTGAGCCAAAACTGCGCAACAGACGCGTGCTTTCAGCAGGCCAACGCCAAGCAACCGACTGAGTTCCGCCGCCAATAGAGCGACGCAGCACCCCACCGCGTGCCGGTGTACCGGCCTGTGCCTGAGCAACGCCATTGTTTCGGACAGGCGTGCCAATCGCTATCGATCGTGTTTCGGCATTCGCCGCAGGCGCACTCAGGTCTAGGCTCAATTCTTGTCCAACGAAAATGGTATAGGGCGATCGCAATCCATTGGCGAGCGCTAATGCCCTGACATCGACATCGTATTGAAAAGCGATCGAATACAACGACTCGCCATCGCGCACGCGGTGGTTACTAGCGCGCGAGGCAGAGGGCTCGCGCGCCTCTATGCGGCCGCCGGTTCGTCTTACCGGCTCGCTAACACTGACCTCCGCAGGTCTTCGGCTTTGGCTTGCCCTTGCAGTAGATCCATCCGAATTGACAATGATCGGAGAACTCGTCGGGACACGCAGCTGGCTGTCAGGGGTCGAAGCGGAGACGATAAGCGGCGGCGTAACGACCTGTCTGTCGCCTTGATCTGCAATCGGTGCCTCATAGCTCTTACACGCTCCTAATGTTACTACTAGCGCGAGAATCGCAGCTTGGTAAATTCGCATATAACTGAACCCTCCCTTAAAACTAATTCTAGTCATCTATCCTTCTGTGAGGCTTTGAGCGCACTCGCAGAGTTCATTGAAATAAATAATCGGTTTAGCAACAAGACAACTACTAAACCCAATCCGACAAAAAGCAGCGCGGCTAAGGCATGTGCTTCAACCCCAAGGCTTGCGGCATAGTCAGCTGGCCAAACCAGCCGCATAGTGGCCCCTGCGTCTTCAGCGCTAACCGCCGCCTCCGGCACTCGCCACGGCCAAATCGCGGGCAAAGACCCTAGCAGTAAACCGCCGATTACACTGTAAGATTGCCCGTGAAAACGTCCGAGAAGCCATGTCAGCAACCGCGAGAACGCAATCAGCCCGACTAAGCAGCCCGCGGCAAAGAAAATAATTTTATCAAAGTCGAATGTCACCAGTGCGGTGAGCATTGTCTCGTAAACCCCCAACAGAATCAGGATAAACGCACCTGATAACCCGGGTAGGAGCATCGCACTTATGGCCACAGCACCGGCAACAAAAAGCCCTAAACCGGTCAACGAATCAGTACTAGGTTGCACCCATCCGAGCGCTGCGACCACTCCCGCGCCAAGCAAAAAATAAAGCGCATACCTCAATTTAAATTCGCCGCTCAGCAAAAACAGCGCCGCTAAGACCAATCCAATGAAAAAACTACCGACTAAAATTGGTGCGTACTCGAGCGCGTAAAGAACGGTGTTTGCCGACAGCAAGAGTCCACTAAACATGCCTAACGCGAGCGGCAAAAGAAAAGGGCCATCGACATGATGCCACGCATGCACTAACTCGCGTCGGCGCAACAATTTAAGTACCGTGAGGTCGAAGGCGCTTATCGCTCGAATGAGCCGCTCATAGATACCTGCGATCAGTGCTATCGTCCCACCAGACACGCCCGGCACTGAGTCACTCATCCCCATCGCCACGCCTTTCGCGAACACAACCGCGCGCTCGACATTACTGAGCCCGCCTTGAGTCGAGGGGTGTTCCATCAGTTCTGAACCTGGCCTACCAGCAAGGGCACGAAGCGAACGTCTTCTAATTTTTCACACTGAAAGTCTTCGCCGCGGCGGGTAATCAATTGCAACTGCTGAACATCGCCGCCAACCGGAATAACAAGCCGACCTCCCTCGTTGAGCTGAAAGAGCAATTCGTGCGGTATTTGCTGCGGCGCTGCGGTAGTAATAATCGCATCGAAAGGGCCGCTTCGCTTGTAACCCAAACTACCATCGCCGTGGCGAAAGTCGATATTACGCAGCCCTAACAGACGTAAGTTTTTTCGCGCTTTATCAAGCAGGGGCTTAATACGCTCGACGGTGGTTACGCGCTTCGCTAGTCGGGCGAGGATCGAGGTCTGATACCCGCAGCCCGTGCCGATCTCGAGGACATTTGTCAGGGGGCCAGAGAGAAAGGCGATTTCTGTCATCCGGGCAACTATATAGGGCTGAGAAATAGTTTGATTAAAACCAATGGGAAGCGCGACATCCTCATACGCCCGATGAGAGAGCGCTTCGTCTAAAAAGATATGCCTTGGCGTCGATCGAATAACATCAAGCACTTCCATGCTGGTTATACCCTGATCCATCAGCCTACCTAACAGGCGCTCGCGTGTGCGCTGCGAGGTCATGCCTATTCCGCTTAGGTTAGGGGTGGACTCTGTTCTAAAACTCATTTTAATCGTCTCGAGCTAGCCGCTCATTGGCATCGGTTATGCGGTTAACTCTCTCTTAGCTGGCATAGTTCGCGTAGCAGACTGGTCGCATAGGCACCTCGGGGCAAGGTAAACGCCAGATTCAAATTGCCGCAGGCCTCTGCATCGCTTGATGAGACACGCGCCGGTATCTCTTGTTCCCATTGCCAACTCAGTTCGGCGGCGGCGAAGCGCAGTGCTCTTCGCGACGCTTGCAGGCCAAATGCTTCTAGGCCGGCGACCATCCAGTCGAGTTCTGTTATTACTCTCTTCTCAATATCGGCCGCTTCGCCTGAGCTTACATACTTATCTTTCGCAGAAATGATTCCGGGCAGTGGTCCCGTTGTGTGTATATCGAGTGTTTCTATCCTCTGCTGCAGCTCATCAGTCCATTCTTCGCCAGCCTCTTCATCTGCGAGCTTAAAACAACGACCACTGCCATCAAGACTCAGCACGTCACCGCGCAGATAGCTCTGCCAATTGCCGGCGCTTATTCGCTCCGAGAGCACTTGGTTAAACAAATAGGATCGTGCTGCCGAATAGAGCATCCCTCGCCTGAACCGGCCTCCTTGCTGGACTGCCCCATCACCTTCCAACACCTGCCTCATTAATACCGAGACTTGACGCAGATTACTCATTTGGGCACCGAAACGTTGTGCACCAAAATAATTGGGCACACCCCCGTCGCGCAGGGCCTCTAACCGATGCTCGAAGTCGTCTCTTGACCCTTCGCAGCCGCGCAATTTGAGCTGGAACCGATTGCGAGCATGACTTCCTATCTTGAGCTTACGACTGTTTCGATGCATCGCGATGATAGCCAACTTCTCGTCTTCTAATGCCGCGAGACGGGGCTCTTTTTCCGGAGGGAGCTTTACGCTAAACCATTGGCTCGTTTCACCACGCCGGTCTTTCATGCCCGAATAGCTTACATCTGCTTGCCTAACGGCTGCGACATCACTCAGGCGCTTAGCGACTTCTATAGTCGATGCATCGGTCTTTTGAATTTGAATGAAAACATGACCGCCCTCGCCGCTGGGGGCGAAAGCGAGTTCTTCATCGACACGAAAGTCGCTGAATTCTTGTTTGATGATGGCGCTGCCTTGCGGCTTGCCAAGCGCGTACGCAAGCGAGTCGAGTGGCAGAAGGTCGTTGGTCGCGCGCGGCTCACTCACTCGCAAGCCTCGAGTAAAACGACTGCGTGGCAGGCAATCCCTTCGCCTCGCCCGATAGCGCCGAGCTGCTCTGTAGTCGTGGCTTTGACATTGACGCGGTCTCGCGGCGCACTGAGCGCTGCAGCGATACTAGAGCACATCGCTTCTCTGTGCGGGGCAAGTTTGGGCAATTGCGCCACCACGGTAATATCGGCGTTAGATAGAGAAAAGCCTCGCGCACCCACAAGCGAACACACCTGTTCTAACAAGAAGACACTGGACACTCCTGCATACTGAGCATCAGTGTCAGGAAAATGTCGTCCGATATCCCCCTCGCCGATGGCACCAAGTAGCGCATCACAAAGAGCATGTAACACTACATCTCCATCGGAATGCGCCTCTAAACTCAACGCATCAGGCAGTGTCACCCCACCTAGAATTAGCGGCTTATGCTCGCTCACGCGTGGCGCAAAACGATGAACATCGAAACCATGACCTATTCGCATCTTACTTCCCATTGCACGCTTTCACGACTGACTCTCACATGTTGCCACAAACTAATCTTGGGCTAGTTTTAGAATCGCCTCTGCAAGCAACAGATCGCTGCTATGCGTTATTTTTATATTCGTTTTGCTACCATTAACCAGCAGAGGCGCCCACCCCATTCGCTCTATTGCCGAGGCTTCGTCGGTGACAGGCGCCGCCTGCTCTGCCGCCTCGTTCAATGCTCGGAAGAGCTTGTCTAAACGAAACATCTGCGGCGTTAGTGCATTAAAAAGCTGCGTACGATCAAGCGTCTCAGCAACGCGATTGGGTGACTCAGACCCCGCGACGCGCTTCACCGTGTTATCCATCGCCGACACAAGCAGGCCGCCAATCTCATCGTCTTTTAATTCGGCAATCAATTTCTCGATATCGTCGGCACGCACACAGGGACGCACGGCGTCGTGCACCAACACCCAGTCTGCTTCTTCGCCTTTATCGAGAATAAAGCGAAGCGCATTCAGCACAGACTCCTGACGCTCGCTCCCCCCAGTGACCACTTCGATGTGGGGATGCTGAGAGCACGGCAAATCCTGCCAATAGGTATCTTGAGGGCCGATTGCCACGACCACGCACTTGATATCGGCAATCGCCAGGAGGCAATCGACAGAACGTTCTATTACTGTTCGCCCGAGCAGCGGAAGATATTGCTTAGGGATGGTTCCGCCAAGGCGACGGCCGACTCCTGCTGCAGGAACGATTGCCCATATAGCCATTCGTGAGTCCTTCGAGCGATGTGAAAAATAACTGCGCAGGGAGACCCGCATCCCTAATCAGGGAATAAAGTACTGGGGGCAACCGCTAGCGATTTGGGACGATTAGATAAAAAGTCTCGCCGTCTTCTATCATCCCTAGTTCGGATCGCGCTCTTTCCTCTACCGCTTCGAGGCCGTTTTTAAGGTCTAGCACCTCGACCTCTAATGCCTCGTTGCGCTGGGACAATTCTTCGTTGGCACTGAGCTGCGACGCGACTTCCTTTTCGACTTCCTTAAGCTCGCGGCGGCTGTCATCACCCAGCCAAAGCTTGTACTGAAGCATGCCTAAGCAAACAGTAAGAAAGACAATGAGAATTTTCACGTTTAACCCCTTCAGTCACTAGCGACTAAAACGAGCGAACTCCGCTAAACCACGATAGACCGATGCTGCGCCCAATTGCTCTTCGATGCGCAGCAGGCGATTATATTTGGCCACGCGATCTGAACGGCAAAGCGAACCTGTTTTGATCTGTCCTGCCGCCGTCGCAACGGCTAGATCTGCGATCGTTGTATCTTCAGTCTCGCCCGAACGGTGGGAGATAACCACCGTATAGCCTGCTTTCTTTGCCATATTTATCGCAGCCAGAGTCTCGGTTAACGAGCCTATCTGATTGAATTTTATCAGAATAGAGTTAGCAATGTTCTCGTCGATACCTCGCTGCAATATTTTGGTGTTGGTCACGAACAAGTCGTCGCCTACTAATTGAACTTTATCGCCTAGCTGCGCGGATAATTTAGCCCAACCGTCCCAGTCGCTCTCATCCATACCGTCTTCAATAGACAAAATAGGATAGCTCGCGCTGAGTCCGGCGAGATAGTCTGCAAATTCGCTCGGATTAAACGCTTTACCCTCGCCCTTAAGATCGTAGACGCCGTTACTGTAAAACTCAGACGCAGCACAATCGAGCGCCAAATGAATATCTTTGCCCGTCTTGAGGCCTGTGAGATCAATCGCCGTTAGAATCGCATCGAGCGCGGCGGCATTCGAAGGCAGATTCGGCGCGAATCCGCCCTCATCACCCACCGCTGTGCTTAAACCCTGTTTCGCCAACACCGACTTAAGGGCATGAAAAATTTCAGCACCATAGCGGAGCGCTTCGGAAAAATTAGGTGCGCCGGTCGGCTGCACCATAAATTCTTGAATATCGACATTGTTATCGGCGTGCTCGCCGCCGTTCACGATATTCATCATCGGAACTGGCAGGCTATACTGCCCTTCAGTGCCGTTTAAGCGAGCGATATGCGCGTAGAGTGGCAGTTTAGCCGCTTGCGCCGCTGCCTTCGCTGCAGCGAGGGACACAGCTAGAATAGCGTTGGCACCGAGCGTGGCTTTGTTTTCAGTGCCATCGAGGTCGATCATCACCTGATCGAGACCCGCTTGATCCATTGCGTCTTTACCTAAGAGTGCGTCTTTAATCACGCCATTGACATTAGCCACGGCGCCTAACACGCCTTTACCAAGGTAGCGCGACGGATCTTTGTCGCGCAGTTCCAGCGCTTCGCGCGAGCCAGTAGAGGCGCCCGATGGCGCGCAGGCAGAGCCTACAATTCCGTCCTCCAGCTCAACATCTGCCTCGATCGTTGGATTACCGCGCGAGTCCATGACTTCGCGCGCTCGAATATTTTTAATGACTGACATGACAATCCCTTACTTTAAACTCTTTATGATCTTCGCATTCACATTTATGAACGCTGCTAACTAAATGATCTCGCTCTTCAATCACTTCAGAGCGATACCATCGATATCCTTTTATTTAGGCCATCACCTAAGCCGTATCTAGAGGAGAGAACCCTTTAACCAGCGTATCAAGCGCCTGCATCTGTTGCAGAAATGGCTTAATGCGATCTAAACGCAATGCGCACGGACCGTCGCATAATGCGCTTGCTGGGTCTGGATGCGCCTCAATGAAAAGCCCCGCAATACCCTGCGAGAGACCTGCTAGAGAAAGCGAAGTGACGTCGGCGCGACGCCCGCCCGCCGCATCGGGCAATCCGCCCGGCTGCTGCAACGCATGCGTTGCATCGAACAGAAGCGGATAGCCGAATTTTTTCATTACCGAGAAGCCGAGCATATCGACGACGAGATTATTGTAGCCAAAGCTACTGCCCCGCTCGCACAGCAAAAGCCTGTCATTGCCCGCGTCTTCGAACTTTCGCAGGATGTGGCGCATCTCTTGCGGTGCTAAAAACTGCGCTTTCTTAATGTTAATCACAGCACCGGTCTTCGCCATAGCCATGACAAGATCGGTCTGCCGCGACAAAAATGCGGGTAACTGAATAACGTCAGCAACCTCGGCAGCAGCGTTGGCCTGAGCTTCTGTGTGAACGTCGGTTATTATCGGAACACCAAATGTTTCTTTAATCTCTGCCAGCCACTTCAGCCCTTCATCGAGGCCCGGGCCGCGAAAAGAATTAATCGAAGAGCGATTGGCTTTGTCGAACGACGCCTTAAAGACGAAAGGCAGCTTGAGCTCATCGGTAACGAGCTTAAACTCTTCTGCAATTTTTAGAGCCAGTTCCCGCGACTCTAAAACGTTCATCCCCGCAAATAGCGTAAAGGATTTCTCATTGGAAACCTCGAGATTCGCTATCGTAATCGTCTTCGCTGTCATTAGTCTTCAGAGGCCTCTACTTGCAATTCGTTCTGCGCGATCGCCGCTTTAATAAATCCCGTGAACAAAGGGTGTCCGTCGCGTGGAGTCGATGTGAATTCAGGGTGAAATTGACAGCCCACAAACCAAGGGTGATCCGGAATTTCGACCACCTCGACTAACATGCCATCTTCAGATTTACCTGTTAGCTTTAACCCTGCTTTCTGCAGCACGTCTAAATAATTGTTATTGAATTCATAACGATGACGATGCCGCTCTTTTACGCTCGTAGAGCCATAGCAATCGAAGGTAGTGGACCCCTTTTCGACGCGGCAAACCTGCGCACCTAAGCGCATAGTGCCGCCAAGGTCTGAGTCCTCGTCACGAAATTCAACCTTCCCTTGAGAAGTGGTCCACTCGCTGATAAGTGCAATAACAGGATTATCACAGCTCGGCGCAAATTCGGTGCTATGCGCATCTTTGAGCCCTGCGACATTGCGCGCGTACTCGATTACCGCCACCTGCAGGCCAAGACAAATACCGAGATAAGGTATTTTATTCTCACGCGCATATTGCACCGTCATTATCTTGCCTTCGACACCGCGCTCGCCGAAACCGCCTGGGACCAATATCGCGTCCATTCCTTTGAGGATGTCTGTGCCTTTGTCGAGCACATCGGCGGAATCGATATAGGTCACTTTTACTTTCGTGCGAGTCTTGATGCCGGCATGGGTAATCGCCTCGTTAAGCGATTTATAGGCATCCAGCAACTCCATGTATTTGCCAACCATGGCGAGGTTAACCTCGCGCTCAGGATGCAAATCAGCATCAACAACAGCATCCCATTCCGATAGGTTGGCGGGCGGACACTCGAGTTGGAATTTTTTGACCACGATATCGTCGAGGCCAGCGGCACCAAGTATTGAGGGAATACGATAGATAGAATCAGAATCAGGGAGAGAAACAACCGCCGGTAATTCAACATTCGTAAATAGCGCAATTTTCTTGCGTGCTGATTCATCGATTTCGAGGTCGGAACGGCAGATCAAAATGTCTGGCTGAATACCGATCGAGCGCAGCTCTTTGACCGAGTGCTGAGTTGGTTTAGTTTTAGTCTCGCCCGCGGTACTGATATAGGGCACAAGGGTCAAGTGCATGAAAAGAGCCCGCTCTGACCCTAGCTCGACACGCATCTGCCGCACTGCCTCGAGGAACGGTTGAGATTCTATGTCCCCTACCGTGCCACCAATTTCAACCAGAGCCACTTCGGCATCACCCGCACCCAAGACGATGCGGCGTTTAATCTCGTCGGTAATATGTGGAATAACCTGAATAGTGGCGCCCAGATAGTCTCCGCGACGCTCTCTCTTGAGAACCTCTTCATAAACTTTGCCGGTAGTGAAATTGTTCTTTTTGAGCATAGTCGTACGAATAAATCGTTCGTAATGCCCTAGATCTAAGTCGGTCTCAGCGCCGTCTTCGGTAACAAAAACCTCACCGTGCTGGAATGGGCTCATAGTACCCGGATCCACATTGATATAAGGATCGAGTTTTAACATGGTGATATTGAGACCACGCGCCTCAAGAACAGCGGCGAGCGAAGCGGCAGTAATGCCTTTGCCAAGTGATGAGACAACACCACCGGTAATGAAGATATATTTTGTCATTGGAGCCCCATCGTAGCGAGTTGGATTAGGAGTAGAACTAACCCAAGCAGATGGAGTTATAGCGTACCAGAAGAGCCTTCGACCTACAATCGAGAATTGGCCTCGCGACTCAGTTCGAGAGCCGGCGACAGCCACTCAAAAGTCACTCCTAGACCCTGTCCCGAAGCGTTAACCTCAGTGTATTTAGCTGCTTCCGCCGTCGGGCCCAGCAGTGCAACCCAAAGAAGTTCGTTACCAATAAAAACCAGCGGCAGACGATCTCTGAGCCAAGGCGCAACGCTTTCTTCATTAAGCGTTTTTTTCAGCGACTTGGAAGGCCTTCCGGGAAGAGAAAGGTGTTCACCACCTTGGCGATAGCGCACACTGAAGTGGCTATCGCTCACTATCGTTTCGCTTCCCGAAAGCAAAATCAGGATTCCGTTGCCGGGTAATTCGATGCGGACTTCATCGGCCGAGGGCGCGTGTTGTTTTGACATAACCTGCGGCTCAAAATCGTCTTCGCGCACCGCGATCAACTCGCCTTTAAACCGATACAGGCTATAGGCTCCGCACTGCCATTGAGCACTCTGATCAGTGTGCACACAGGTCTCGCTATCTAGCCTATTAAGCAACTTCCAACTGGGCGCGGAACAGCCTAGGCTTATCAACCAATGCCGCAGCAGATTGCGGCGCCTCGGACTCGAGAGCAACGCCATTTCAGCAACACAGAGCCTACTCGCTCCGGCAGCCAAACAGACTTTAAGATCGATCTCCGCAAGGTCAGCGTTGAGGTCACAGGACTCGCGCACGAGCTGCTGCGACTTACCCCAACTCTGCCTATAACGAGGCCAGCGGCTCTCGATTAGGGGCAACACCTCAGCTCTGAGAAGATTGCGGTCATAGTGCGTGTTTTGATTCGATGGATCCTCGACATAAGAGAGCCTCCGCGTGCGCGCCAGATCCTCAAGTGATTGCCTGGGGATCTCAAGCCAGGGGCGTATAAGCGCCCCTGCGCCCAAAACACGCGCGGAAGGCATACCTGCCAGCCCGTCGACCCCTGAGCCACGCGCGAGTCGCAGGAGCAGTGTTTCTAGCTGATCGTCTTGATGATGCCCCAGAGCCAGCCATTCGCCGGCATCAAGCGCACCTTCAAACGCTGCATAACGCGCACGCCGCGCGGCTTCCTCGCTGACAACTGCAGACTCGCCAAAAGCCCGCCCTGATGTTCCGCCAGCGCTATTTAGCGAGCAGTCGACTACGCACACGGTTAGATTTACTCCATGCTGCGCGCAAAGCGTTTCGCAGTGTAGCTGCCATTTGTCTGCGGCTTCTTGTAACCCATGGTTAATGTGGATCGCTCGAAGTGGCAGCGTCAATTCGCCGCGAGCGCGCAGGTCGCAAAGCAGCGTGAGAAGTAATGAAGAATCCAAGCCACCGCTAAGCCCGACCATAATACTTGTGGGGTTTAACAGGCGTGAGGCGTCTGTTAAGGAGGCTGACACAGAGGTGGATAGAGAGGTGGATAGAGAGGTGGGCAACGAAGTAGCCGGCGCCGAGGCAGCAAGGAGGCGAGGCTCAAAGCAAAAGGCATGCCTTAGCGCAGCAAGCAGCGTGGCTTCAGCCTTCGCCGCCGCTACGTCGCTAGAAGAGGCGCTAGAAGAGGCGCTTTGAGGGGCGCTAGGCGCTGAGGCCATAGCTCATAAGCCGTTTGTAGCGCCGCTCAATAAGCGTCTCTGTGTCGGTCGCGCTGAGCCGATCCATCTGTTCTAAAAGCGCGGTTTTGATGTTCTCGGCAGTCGCTGCCACGTCCCGATGCGCGCCTCCCAGCGGCTCTGCGATGGTCTGATCAACTATTCCTAGCTCTTCAAGACGTGTCGAGGTGACGCCCATCGCCTCGGCTGCCGCTGAAGCATACTCCGATGACTTCCATAGAATCGTTGCGCAGCCCTCCGGCGTGATCACCGTGTAAGTCGAGTACTGAAGCATGTTTAACTGATCTGAGACGCCGATAGCAATCGCACCCCCTGAATTCGCCTCACCCGTTACCGTTGCGATAAGAGGCGTCTTGACTCGAGACATCATCGCCATATTGACAGCAATTGCTTCATTGATGCCTCGCTCCTCTGCATCGATTCCAGGATAGGCACCCGGCGTATCGATAAAACTTAACACGGGAAGATTGTATCGCTCGCCGAGCTCAACCAGACGACGAGCCTTGCGATATCCCTCTGGGCGAGGCATACCGAAATTATGCTTAACCTTGGCTTTAGTTCCTCTACCCTTCTGATGCCCCATAACGACACACGGGCGCCCGTCGATTTTAGCTAACCCACCAATGAGCGCTTGGTCGTCGGCGAAGTAACGATCACCATGAAGCTCGTCGAAGTCTGTAAAAATATGTTCTATATAGTCGAGTGTGTAGGGCCTTTGAGGGTGACGAGCCACCTGAGACACCTGCCAAGAACTCAGGTTGGCGTAGATTTTCTCGGTGAGCTTCGTGCTCTTGGCGCGGAGATTTTGAATCTCGTCGCCGATATTCAAGTCATTGTCGCTGCCCACTAAGCGCAGTTCGCTTATCTTCGCTTCTAATTCCGCAATGGGTTGCTCGAAATCTAAGTAATTGGGATCCATAACCTGTTCGACTCACTCTTTATGATCAGTAGTCTACGACTACGTTCCTACGCCCGTATTCGCTTCGAAGGCGTTGAACTAATTCATTTGATGGCGCTACTCGCCATTCATTGGAGAGCATTATACACCCCTTCGAGGCCTCACGCTGATAACTGATCGCAATACCACAGCCCAAACTTCCGTCTTCGCTATCGCCAAGATTAGGGGCTGCCGCTGCACTGCCAAATGGAGGCGACTGCACCGAATTGGAGGGCTTAAGACGATGTGACTCCAGCATCTCGGCAAGACGCTCGCTAAAGCCCACAGCTAGCGCATCGCTGCGCAGGCTTAGCGTGATGCTGCGTGCGCGTCGCTGACGCGCCTGCTCGAGCGTCATAACCTCTTTGCCACGCCCCTGCATGCCCCCACTGTAGTCATCCATGCTCACCGTGCAGTCGACAATGAGTATTTGGTCTTTCTGCAAGATGTCGCGGAAGCGCTCATATTCCTTAGCAAAGAGGCGGATTTCAAAGCGCGCGCTGCGATCATCTAAGGTCAGAAAGGCAATCGTGTCGCCCGCCTTATTGCGCATAGTTCTAATATCTATGAGCAGGCCAGCGACAGGCTGCGGTGCACGCTCAGGCCGAAGGCTGGAGAGCCTGTCTCGCGAGAGGTGTGAAAGCTCACCTAAATACTCATCGATCGGGTGACCCGACAAATAGAGACCCAAGGTCTCTTTCTCAGCTTTCAATCTTTCCTGCTCAGCCCACGGCTTAATCTTTTTCGTTTCGAATGATACATCGCTGGTTGCCGTCCCTTCTGGAGCAATTTCTCCAAACATGTCAGCAACGCCTGACTCCGCATTTTTGTTCGCCTGATCCGCAGCCTTCATAGCCTGTGGCAAGAGCTCAGAAAGTTTCGCGCGCACAAAATCCGGCACGCCTTCAACTAAGCTGTCTAATGCCCCAGCTTTGACCATCGCCTCTAAGGTTCGTCGATTTAATTGCTGAGAATCGACACGCTGGCAAAGCTCGAGCATGCTTGCAAAGGGTCCGCTCTTACGCGCTTCAAGAATACCCCCAACAGGCCCCTCGCCTAGTCCTTTGATGGCACCTAGGCCATACACGATTTCATCCGCTTGATTCACCGTAAAATTGAACTGCCCCTTATTTATGTCAGGCGGCACAATCTTCAGTCCCATCGCACGGCATTCATCGATAAGTGTCACCACCTTATCGGTGTTCTGCATATCAGCAGACAACACCGCCGCCATGAAATAGGAAGGATAATGGGTTTTTAACCACGCAGTCTGATAAGACACTAGGGCATAGGCAGCCGAGTGCGACTTATTAAAACCGTAGCCCGCGAATTTTTCCATCAAGTCAAAAATGGATTCCGCAAGATCACTTTCGATGCCTCTCTTAATCGCCCCTTCGGTAAACAAGACCCGCTGCTTCGCCATCTCATCTGGGTTTTTCTTACCCATAGCCTTACGCAAAATATCGGCGCCGCCGAGCGTGTAGTTGCCGAGCACCTGCGCAATCTGCATCACCTGCTCTTGATAGAGGATGACTCCGTAAGTATTAGATAGCACCGGCTCCAGTTCTGGGTGCGGGTATAACACTTTGGTACGCCCGTGCTTTCTGTCGATAAAATCGTCAACCATGCCCGATTGCAAAGGTCCGGGACGAAATAGTGCAACCAGCGCGATTATGTCTTCAAAACAATTAGGGACCTGTTTCTTAATCAGCTCCTTCATGCCGCGAGATTCGAGCTGGAAAATAGCCGTTGTCTCCCCGCTCTGAAGGAGCTTATAGACGCGTTCATCGTTCAACTCGAGATGATCAATATTTAGCTCAGGAGCGCCCTCCTCGCGGCGCCCATTGATCATTTTGACGGCCCAATCGATTATCGTCAGCGTTCGCAGCCCCAAGAAGTCGAACTTCACAAGCCCTGCGGTTTCAACGTCGTTTTTATCGAACTGTGTAACGAGCCCTTGCCCTGCCTCGTCGGTATAAAGCGGCGTGAAATCAGTCAGTTTAGTCGGCGCGATTACCACGCCACCCGCATGCTTACCTACATTGCGAGTGATGCCTTCGAGCTTAAAGGCCATTTCAATAATTTCTTGCGCCTCTTCATCCGAATCAACGAAAACACCTAACTCAGGCTCTTCCTCAAACGCTTTGGTTAGCGTCATACCTGGCTCGAAAGGAATAAGCTTACTAAGCTTATCTGCAAGCGCATAAGGCTTGCCTTGAACCCGCGCGACATCCCGCACAACCGCTTTCGCCGCCAGCGTACCGAAGGTAATAATCTGCGAAACGGCTTCTTTTCCGTACAATTCTGCGACATGCTGAATCACGCGATCGCGCCCTTCCATACAGAAATCAACGTCGAAGTCGGGCATCGAAACCCGTTCTGGGTTTAGGAAACGCTCAAAAAGAAGATCGTATTTAAGCGGATCTAGGTCGGTAATTTTAAGCGCATAGGCGACAATGGAGCCTGCACCGGAGCCACGACCTGGCCCGACGGGAATACCGTTGTCTTTCGACCATTGGATAAACTCCATCACGATTAAAAAATAGCCCGCGAAGCCCATCTGATTAATAATCTTCAGCTCGAACTCTAGTCGTTCCCAATAGAGCGCAATTCCCTCCCGCGCCGCATAGTCCTCACCGTATAAATTGGCCAGCCTAACCTTCAAACCATCGGCGCTAATCTGGGAGAAAAAATCCTCCATTGTTAGCCCGTCTGGAACCGGGTAATTAGGTAGGCGCGGCGTGCCGAGGTCTAGTGACAAACTGCAGCGTTTCGCGATTTCTAAGCTATTTTCCAGCGCCGAAGGTATGTCTTCGAATAGCGCAAGCATTTCTGCCGAATCTTTCAAGTACTGCTGATCGGTGTACTCGCGCGACCGGCGCGGATCGTCAAGTGTGCGCCTATCGTTGATACAAACTCTTACCTCGTGCGCTTCGAAGTCATCTTGTTTGATAAATCGAACGTCGTTGGTTGCAACTACAGGTGTTCTCGTTTCAGCGGCAAGGTCGAGGGCTGCATCGATATAATCCTCTTCGCGATCGCGCCCTACTCGCTGTAACTCAAGATAAAAAGAGCCTGGGAAAATAACCTCCCATCGAGCCAAGCACTCCACTGCCTTAGCATGATCACCCTCTAAGAGCGACGCGCCAATGTCACTGAATTGACCACCCGACAGCGCGATAACACCCTCGCTATACTCTGCCAACTGATCAAATCGAAGACTCGCGTCGCTGCGGTTTGGGTTTTCTGTGTAAATTGTTGAGATTAACCGCGAGATATTCAGATACCCCTCGCGATCTTTTGCAAGTAACAATAAGCGTGTGTCCGCGGCTCCCTCTTCGCCCTTGACCAGCACATCACAGCCACAGATAGGCTTAATCCCTTCTTTGATCGCACCACTGTAAAACTTGATCAGACCAAACATATTGGCAAGATCGGTCACCGCAATCGCGGGCATCGCTAATTCGCGTGCACGCGCAAGCAGCGGCTTTATTCTGACGAGTCCATCGACTATGGAGAATTCGGTATGCAGTCGCAGGTGCACGAAGCCCAGCGTTGAGTCGCTAGCGAGAGGGTGTTGTTTGGGTGACTCAGGTGAATCAGACATTGAGTTAGTTTCGGCTGTTGCTAGGGCAAATCGGGCTTTTAGAATCGCGGCGGATACGACTAAAACGAGGATTGAATATACCGTGTTTGCCTACAAAAGTTTAGCCTGAATAGGCGCATCAAGAACCGGAGGAAATACTCGACCCCTGTATGAGCCTCTGAGCAACTGGCGCAAAAGTACGCCTGTGAACTGGCGTCGGCCCTAAGCGCTCTAGCGCGGCGAAATGCGCAGCTGTAGGGTAGCCCTTGTGCTGAGCAAAGCCATACTCAGGATACTGCTGATCAAGCAGGAGTAACTCGCGGTCACGTACTACTTTGGCAACAATCGATGCTGCGGATATGCTCGCCACTTTCGCATCGCCCTTCACCACAGCAAGGCTGGCAAAAGACCATTGGGGACAACGGTTGCCATCAACAAAAACGAAATCAGGCCTGATGGGAAGAGCGTCGACCGCGCGAGTCATGGCGAGAAGGCTTGCCTGCAAAATATTGATTTCATCAATTTCTTGCGGCGACGCACTTCCCACGCCAACGGCGATCGCCTTGCTAAGAATGGTCTCGTACAGCGCTTCTCTTTTTTTCTGGCTGAGCTTCTTCGAGTCAGCGAGCCCTTCGATCAGATTACGATGATCTAGAATGACTGCAGCGGCGATCACATTACCCGCAAGGGGCCCCCGTCCAGCCTCGTCACATCCGGCCGCTTTGTCGGGGGCTACTCTGACACGCTCCCACGCCTCAGTCACCATTAGGACACAAGTTCCGCGATCGCGGAGGCCGCTCGCTCAGAGGCATTCAATCGAATTGAGGCGTGAATGCGATCGAAAGCTTTCAACATGTCTGCAGTCTCTTTCTCCCCTGCAAAAAATGCCGTTATCTCAGAAACCAAGGCGGCTTCTGTGAGGTTATGTTGAATGTATTCGGGCACTAAACGTGTACCGGCGAGCAAATTGGGTAGCGCCACAAAAGGAATTTTTACGAGCCGGGACGCGATAAAATGCGTCACCGACGCTAGCTTGTATCCTACGACCATCGGCCGCCTTAGCAGCATCGCTTCGAGTGTCGCAGTGCCCGAGGCTAAGACAACCAGATTCGCCGCCCGCATGGCAAGCTGCGAATCGTCCACAAGCCTAAAGGGCATCCCATCAACCAAACCATAGCTACGCAACAATGCTTCGAGGCGCGCACGCGATTCGGGCCCGCTTGCAGGGATTAGAAATTGAAGTGATGGATCAATCTCTAGCGCAGCGACGGCGCTGGCAAGGAAAACGGGGCCTAACCGTGATATTTCACCGCCGCGACTACCAGGGAGTAACGCGACAACCCGATCCGCAGGCTGCAGGTCGAACAGAGTGCGAGCAAGGCTCGCCTGCTCGCTCGTATCTTCGAGCTTGTCTGCGAGCGGATGGCCGACGCAGCAAACGGGAATGGCGTGCTGATTGTAGATCTCAGTTTCGAAGGGAAAAAGCGCAAGCATTAAGTCTACTGCGCGCGCTATTTTATGAATGCGCTTCTTCCGATAGGCCCACACACTAGGACTCACGTAGTGAACGGTTTTCACGCCAAGGTCGTGAAGCTCGCCTTCGAGTCGCAGATTAAAATCGGGGGAATCGATGCCAATGAAAGCATCCACTTTTCGCGTAACCATAAGCTCTCGTAGCGCCTTTTTTAGGCGAAAAAGCTCAGGCAGCCTGCCTAACGGCTCAACAAAACCCATCACTGCCAATCGGTCCATCGGCGTGATGCTCTCACAGCCCTCGTTCAGCATCTCTGGGCCGCCAACGCCGATAAAGTGTGCGTCAGGAAAGCGTGACTTGAGGCTTCGAATAAGCCCTGCACCGAGTATATCGCCGGACTTCTCGCCGGCGACAATACCGAAACACTTAGGCATAACGCCTCCCGCTTTCTTAGCGTTGTATACCTTTGGTAGACGATTCAATCGAGGCGATTAGAGCGGCAACTTCGGGGCAGCGAGCGAGCATCCCGCGGAGTTCTTCAAGCGCCTCACTCAGACTAAGGCCTCGCCGATAGAGGACTTTAAATGCGGTACGCAAGTCTTTGATAGCCTCGTCACTAAAACCACGGCGAGAAAGGCCGACGGTGTTAATACTTCGCACAGCCGCGGGTTGTCCACTCACTAGCATGTAGGCCGGAACATCCTGTCCTACGTGAGTAACACCCCCGACCATTGCGTGAGCACCGATTTTAACGAACTGGTTAACGCCTGCGAATCCGCCGAGAATAGCCCAGTCATCGACTTCAACATGGCCAGACAAGCCTGCATTATTAGCAAACACAGTATTATTACCCACCACGCAATCGTGGGCGATATGCACATAAGGCATCAGCAAATTATCATTGCCGATTTTCGTCAACCCACCTCCGAAGCCCGTTCCTCTGTGCAAAGTTACGCCCTCGCGAAAGACATTATTATCACCAATGTCGAGCCATGCCTCCTCGCCCTCGAACTTTTTATCCGACGGATCTTCGCCGATCGAGGAAAACTGAAAGAAGCGATTATTCTTTCCGATACGAGTGTGACTTCGAATCACCACGTGTGATTCGATGACACTGCCCGCCCCGATAGAAACCGCGGGGCCAACAATACACCAAGGGCCGATGGTCACGCCGTCTTCAATTACCGCGCTCGGATCGATCCGAGAACTAGGATCAATCGACATCCACTTTCCTCTCAGCGCACATAATTGTCATGGACGCAGCTAACTCTTCGCCCACAAAAGCGGTTCCCTTAAATTTGTATATTCCACGGCGATTGGTGATCACCTCCGCTTTTAAGATTAACTGGTCCCCAGGCACGACTGGGCGCCTAAGTCGCAAATCATCTGCGCCAACGAAGTAATACAGAAAACCGTCTTTGGGCTTTTTTTCTTGCGTTTTAAATCCAAGAATCCCTGCAGCTTGAGCGATAGCCTCGATAATCAGCACGCCTGGCATAATGGGATTATCAGGGAAATGGCCTTCGAAGAAAGGCTCGTTATTCGTCACATTCTTATAGGCTACGATCGATTTACCTAGCTCCATCTCCAGCACCCTATCCACCAGCAGGAAAGGGTAGCGTTGAGGCAGGTATTCCTTTATCTCGTTAATGTCTAGAAGCATCTTAGTCTCAATTGTAGTGTCGTCATTTACTTGCGATTAGGAGTCGGCCTTGCGCTCGAGATTCTTGAGCCGCTTGGCAATACTGTCCAATTGTTGAAAACGAAGCGCGTTGCGCTTCCATTCGGGCGTGGGCGATGCCAGAGTGCCTGAGGAAATCATTCCCGCCTCTGTGACCGATTTACTGAGCAGCGCCATAGCACTCACTTGCACGCGGTCGGCGACGGTAATATGACCCACTGCACCCGATCCGCCACCAAAAATGCAGTATTCGCCGACCGTGACACTGCCAGCTAGCGCAGCACAACCACAGATAATCGTATGCTTACCGATGACGCAGTTATGACCAATCTGCACTTGATTGTCGATCTTTACGCCATCGCCAATAATGGTGTCTAACATCGCGCCGCGGTCTATCGTCGACGCCGCGCCGATTTCGACATCATTACCGATACGCACGCCGCCTAGCTGCGCTATTTTAACACTACGCTCGCCGTCAAACGCGAAACCGAAGCCGTCTGCACCAATGACACTCGTTGAGTGAATGATCACTCGATCGCCGAGGGTGACGTCGTGATAAAGCACAACATTCGGGTGGATACGCACACTCTCACCAAGTTGACAGTCACGTCCAATAAAAGCGCCAGCCCCAATCCTCGAGCCCGCACCAATCGTTGCTCCCTCACCAATCACCACATTCGCCTCGATGCTCACATCATCGGCAAGCGCCGCCGATGCAGCGATACTGGCGGTTGGGTGAATACCAGCTACGACAGCGCCTTCGCGCGCGAATAGCTGCGTCGCATAAGCAAAAGTCACGTAGGGGTTTTGTGCGATAAGTCGATTACCCGAAAACGAATTGGCGGATTTTTCGGCAAGAATAACCGCACTAGCTTGGCAGTCAGCGAGTTGGGAGGTATAGGTTGGATTGCTAAGAAAGCTCAGCTGACCTTCGCCGGCCGAGCTTAAAGGCGACAGTCCGGAGATGATGATGTCTCCATCTCCCTCCAGCTTCGCCCCAAGAAGATCAGCGATTTCGGCAAGTCTGAATTGCTTGGCTTGCGGCAAGGCCCCTCTCCTTAGCTAGAGCGATCACTGCTCAAAAAGAGTCTGCGACTCGGCTCGTTCGAGCCGGGTGCAACGTCCTAGTTAGCGGCTGCGGTGTTCTGATTCAGTTTCGCTGTCACTTTAGCAGTGATATCGAGCACAGGTGCGAAATAAGGCGCGCTATCAACATTGAGAATGAGGTCATAGCCTCCCTCGGCGACAACATCAGATACAGCCTCGGCTAAAGTGCCCTGCATGCTTTGCAAGAACTGCTGGTTCTTTTCCTGAAGCGCTTTCTGAACACGCTCTTGGATTAGTTGCAGCTGTACCTGCAGGTCTTGTGCGTTCGAATTCATGCGACGAATTTCGTCCTGCGTCATCACTGCCTCGTCCTGCTGAAACTTCTCGCTGAGCGCAGTAAGCTGCTCAGATAATTCCTGTGCGCGAGTCTCATCGGCATTGAACTCTTGCTCGAGTTCCTCTTGCACAATACGCGCTGCATCGGAATTAAATAGCGCCTGCAAAGCATTTAAAACACCGATTTTTGTGTCTTGTGCCATCGCAGCTTGAGATGCCGCAACCAAACACACTACGGCAATTAAGGTCTTCAATGTTTTCACTTATGTTCTCCAAATCTAACAAAACTTCGTAAAGAGAGGCTGGCCACACGCCTCTACTCAGTTGATGATTTATCGGCGCAATAGCCGACGACTAAAATTCTTTTCTCTAGAAACCTTGGCCTACCGTAAAATCGAACGTCCTTGTGTCATCGCCGTCTTTTCCGAATGGCTGGGCAAGATAGAAAGTCAAAGGGCCGAAAGGCGAAAGATAAGTAACGCTAACACCGACCGAATAACGAATCTCGGCTAGGTCGAAGTCCGAACAATTCTTCAGGAGTCGCCTTCTCTCCGAACAGCTAGACGAGAACACATTGCCCGCATCGATAAAGAAAGCAGAGCGCACCCTACTCCTGTCCTCTACGAAAGGCAGCGGGAATAAAAGCTCCAACGTCGCTGTTGCTAATATGTTACCACCAAAGCTGTCGAAATCCTCATCTAGGAAGAAGTTTTCCACCGCAAGCGCGACCTCAGGGTTGCCATTCTCGTCGAAGAGTCGGTTGCCATTAGCATCGAAAACAGGTGCGGTGCTGTAGCCGAACTCGTTACTGAGACCCGCCGCAGACCCGTCTTCTCTCTTGATGATATTGCCTTCGTCATCCTTGAGCAGACTGATGCCCCGTTGTGTCAGATACCTAGCGCCAGGCGTACTCTCTGGACCTAAGCTATTCTCTTCGAATCCACGCAAAACACCGGCAGCGCTAAGACCACCTGCAAAGAAGTTATTAAAGAACGGAAGCTCATCAGTATCGCCATAACCGATACCGTAACCGAGGTTGGTTCGCAACGAGACAACCCACTCTCTGTTCTGTGAGACCGGCCAATAGAACTGTCCATTATAATTTATTCGCGCGTATTCGAGATCAGATCCAGGCAGCGTGATTTCAAGCCCTAGGCTGTGGAGAAAACCTGCGTTCGGGAGTTGGCCGCGATTAAGGGTGTTGCGGAAATAATTACCCGTGATCGTAAAGTTATCGAACTCATCACCAAATTTGTCGACAAACCCTTGCTCATTCGGACTGCGCAACTGCTGGGGTGTTAGGTCTGCCACATTGCCGAGCACTGAGTCGACGACGGGGCCGTCGAAGGCGTTGCCGTTAGCTGGAGTGATGATGTATTTGTCGACGCCCTCGAACAGCGTCGGGCTTGCCATGATTTCTTGCACAGAGCCTATACCTGCGCTCAATTCAGTGTGCGTAAAACCAAGGTCAAAACCAAGCATTTCAATTTCGCTCAGCGGATAGCTAAAGCTTGCAGAACCCCCATAGGAGCTCGTATTAAATGCTGAGACGTTAAACGGAGATTCCATTTTTTGCGCAAACATATTGAATCCGCGACTGACACCATCGGGGGTAAAATACGGATCGACATACTGGAAATTGAGCCCTTGCTGGAAACGGCTTCTGTTCACACCGACTCCGATGGTTCGGCCCGTTCCGAGGAAATTTTGCGCCTGGAGGCTAGAGCTTATAAAGAAGTTACCGCCGCCTCCAGTACCTACTTGAAAACTTACAGCACCGAAATTTTGTTCGATTACGTCATAGTTCACATCAATCTGATCTTCGATCCCTGCTACTTCTGCAGTGTCTACCTCAACCGATTCGAAATAACCAAGACGCTCCAATCTAACCTTAGACTGTTCAATCTGCAGGCTTGAGGCAGGCGCACTTTCGAGTTGCCTCATCTCGCGCCTAAGGACGTCGTCTGCGGTCGATACGTTACCAGCAAAGCTAATGCGGTTGACGTAAGTTCGATTGCCCGGCTCGATAAAGAACGTCACGTCCACCGTTTGTTCATCATCGTTAACCTCGGGCACGCCGGTCGCCTCGGCGAACGCATAGCCGAGATTACCGAGAAACTGAACCATTATTTCTTCAGTCCCAGTAACTAAGCCTTGCGAATAGATTTGGCCCGAGCGTACAAAAAGTGCTGCTCGCAGCAAATCCTCGGCGTCGACTAAGTCGCCTGCAAGCTCGACATTACGGATCGCATACTGTTTGCCCTCAGAAATATTGATCGTAATGTAAACTTCTTGCCTGTCTGGCGTAATTGCAATGGGCGTAGAATCAATGCTGAACTCGACATAGCCGTTGTCGAGATAAAAAGATTCGAGACGCTCGAGATCCCCAGACAACTGCTCGCGAGAGTATCTGTCGCGACGACTCATAATTAGATAGAACGGTTTTGTGCCGAGTTCGAAAAGCTGCAAGAGGTCTTCTTCAGCGTAAGAATCGTTGCCTACGATATTAATGTGACGGATGCGAGACTCTTCGCCCTCATTGATATCTAGTTTGATGCTAACTCGGTTTCGCGGCAGCTCTTCAACTTCAATTTCTACAGCCGCACCATAGCGACCGCGCGAAGAATAGACGTCTTGTATTCCTTGCCGGATGACCTCTAACGCGGCCCGTGTAAATATCTGTCCTTCGGCAATATCTGCCGATCCCATGTTTTCAATTATGTCCTCTGTCTTGAGAACACTATTACCTTCGATAGTAATCTCGGCAACCGATGGCCGCTCCAACACGGTGACAACAAGAATATTCCCCTCGCGCGACACTTCGATTTCATCGAAGTATTCCGAACGCGAAAGCTCGCGAATTATTTGAGCTGAGGTCAGCGCATTAACCTCATCTCCAATACCAACAGGCAGCAGGTTATAGATTATTCCGGGCGAAATACGCTGGTAGCCATCGACGATGATGTCGGCGACTATAAAATTTTGCGCGTGGAGCGGGCTAGCAAAGCCAAAGGCCAGCAGGAAACAACAGAGCAGTTTCTTCATTCGTAATGCTTTCTCGGGTTATTCATTTGAGGAGCGCATACACGCTCCCGCACGCCACAACTTCTTTTGCAGCCGTGTAGTCTTTGTCTGAACCGTTTGAACTCAACCTCAGGCGTGAAATTGCGCCTTTTAGAGCAAACGGGTTACATCGTTATAAACGGCCAACACCATGATGCCCGAGATCAGTAATAGTCCAATTTGCAATCCGAAAGCCTGCACCTTCTCCGGCACGGGTCGTCGCGTGACGATCTCAATCAGATTGTACAAAATATGCCCCCCATCCAAGATAGGGATTGGCATTAAGTTCATGACGCCAAGCGAGATGCTGAGAAGCGCCAAGAAACCAAGATAGACATTCAGGCCATAGGACGCGGTCTCTCCCGCGACTTGAGCGATAGTAATAGGCCCGTTAATATTCTTAACCGATATCAACCCGACGATCATTTTCTTGATCGAGGCCAGCACAAAAACCGATTTTTCATAGGTTTCGGTAATGGCAGGCATAATCGCCGACGCCGCATTGTACTTTACTTCGCGCCGCATCTCCCGCGGAACGAGCGCATCGTAGTCTGCTTGCTGCACATAAGCGCCGATAATGCCGATTTTGCTGCCATCGGGAAGTTCGGTTAGCGCGGGAGTGAGACTTAACTCTATTAATTGGTCTCCTCGTTCGACCGCCACAATGAGCGCTAGTTCCGGACTGGCGCGGATTATTTCGACCCATTGGCTCCAGCCATCAACTCTCTGACTAGCAACGCTCACTATGCGGTCGCCGGCTAACAGGCCGGCTTGGTCGCCCGCTTGCCCCTCAACTAATTTATCGATAACCGCAGGGATGTCTATTTGCGTTATGCCCAAGGCCTTGAGTGGACGGGGCTCAGTCGAATCCGCCATAAATCCCAAAATGGGCACGCTGACGTCTCGTGCAGCAGAAGACTCCGCGCCTTTTACCGAAAAAGTAACGCTACCACTCTCGCCCATACGGCCGATCAACTGCAGAGCAACTTGTTGCCAAATAAGCGTCGGCTCACCATCGACCGAGAGGATTTCATCTCCTGACTCAAGTCCTGCGCGCTCGGCAACAGAGCCTTCAGCCACCGAGCTTATAATCGGTGCAACGCCCGATGTGCCGTAGGCGATATTGATAATCCAAAAAATGACTATTGCGAGAAGAAAATTAGCCGCGGGGCCAGCAGCAGAGATAGCCATCCGCTGCCAGACGCTTTTTGCCGCGAAAGACTTCGAGCGATCCTCTGCGGGCACAGCCTCAGCGTCTGCCACCGAAGTGTCTTCTTGCCCGAGCATGCGCACATACCCACCGAGCGGAATGGGTGCGATAACGTATTCGACCCCGTCTTTCCCTACCCATGTTTTGACGGCCTTACCAAAGCCAATAGAGAATTTGAGGACTTTAACGCCACAGCGCCTTGCCACCCAAAAATGGCCGAATTCGTGAACGGTCACGAGTATTCCAAGCGTGACTAAAAGGGCCAGCACGCTGGTGGTGATTTCGATGATATTCTCTATCATTACAGCCTCTTCTGACGCTGGCGCCAGTAGCGATAAGTTAAATTAACTATTATTAATCAGGGTTTTAGCAAGTGCCCGAGCGCGTGAATCCGCGTCATAGATGATATCGAGACTAGAGGCAGATTCACAAGGTATTTGTGCCATGACGTCGGCGTTGACCGCCGCGATGCGACTAAAGCTAAGACGTCCCGCTAAGAACGCTTCGACTGCCTCTTCGTTGGCCGCATTCAATAACGCCGGCGCAGTGCCTCGGACTCGCGCGGCCTCCATGCCTAATTCGAGGCAGCGAAACCGTGCGAGGTCAGGTTCGCGAAATTCCAATGATAGCCCTGCGGCAAGATCGAGCCTTGGTGCTTCGGTTGTGATCCGCTGCGGCCAGGCAATACAGTGTGCGATAGGCACCCGCATGTCTGGACTCGCCATTTGCGCGAGCACAGACCCATCGCTGTAATGGACCATCGAATGGATAACCGACTGCGGATGGATGATGACCTCAACCTGATCAGCAGCGAGGCCGAACAGGAAGCACGCCTCAATAAACTCCAACCCCTTATTCATCATGGTCGCCGAATCAACAGAGATCTTACTTCCCATAGACCACACAGGATGTGCGCAGGCTTGTGCCGGTGTTATGGAGGCAAACTGATCTAACGGCGTGTCGAGAAACGGGCCACCGGACGCCGTGAGGACGATTTTTTCGACAAACGTAAACTGCGAAGCACTAATTCCGTCTTTAACCGTCGGCAAACACTGGAAAATCGCGTTGTGTTCGCTGTCGATAGGTAGCAGAGTGGAACCGTTATGCCGCGCCGCATCCATAAGGATGTCGCCTGTCATAACAAGGGCCTCTTTGTTGGCGAGAAGCAGTCGTTTCCCGGCCGTTGCTGCGGCTAAGGTTGATGCAAGTCCTGCCGCACCGACAATCGCCGCCATAACCATGTCGACTTCCGCATCCGCAGCAACCTGATCGAGCGCCTCCGGCCCAACCAACAACTCTGTGTTACACCCTGCTGCGCGGAGCGCTTTAGCGAGCTGATCTGCTCCCGCTGAATCGACCAAGACTGCGTAACGCGGGTTGAATTCGAGACACTGCGCCAATAGCCTTGCCGCATTGGTATTAGCGGTGAGCGCAAAAATAGAGAGGTTTTCTATTTTACGAGCGACGGCAAGCGTGCTCTCGCCGATCGAACCGGTTGAGCCAAGCAGCGCAAGCGACGCGTCACTAGCCAGAGTATTAAGCTCCACGCTAAACGCCTCCAAGCAGAAGAATAAGCACGGCCACGCAGATCGGCGTCGCCGCCATAAGTCCATCGATTCGATCGAGCAAACCGCCATGGCCAGGCAGAATAGACCCGCTGTCTTTTAGCTCCCGATTGCGCTTTAACATGCTCTCAGCGAGATCGCCAACAACACTAAAAAAGGCAACAATGAGTGCAAGCGCGGCAAAAATGGCATAGTCGATAGCCGCAAATGCTTGGACGTATTTGTCGAGTAAAAGTGCAAAAGCCAACGACACGATTAGATTAAGAGCGACCCCGCCCCAGACCCCTTCCCAGGTTTTATTGGGGCTTAAAGCAGGTGCCAGCTTACGTTTGCCAAACAGTTTTCCCGTAAAAAAAGCACCGACGTCGACGGCTGCAACCATAATAATGAGCATGATCACAAGCGCGCCGCTAGGCAACAATGCTTTCAGAGTCACCAAGCCTACCCACGTGCCGAGAAGCGAGAGCATGCCCATCACAGAGATCCGGGACTTGTCATTCCAAGCCTCAGTTGACTCTGGAAAAGACACGATCGCACCAAACATAAGCGCCCAAAACAGCGCACCCAGTAATGAAAAGCCGAGAGCAAAGCTCGCGTCGTAACCGTTATTTCCAGCCAGACCGAGTGCAAACCACAGCACAGTAATAGACAGCGCTAACGTTCCAACAAAGGCCAGTCGAGAATTTGACCCAAGCGATGCAAAAGCTGCCCATTCCCACGCGCCAATTAAGACTAGTGCGCCCGTGGTAGCCGCAAACGCCTCTAGGCCTAAACTAGTTGTCATCGCGATTAGGCCGATCAACAAAACAATTGCAGTGGCAATGCGCTGTTTAAGCATCGGCGAGCACCTCGGTATTTTCTTGCTGCTTGACACAGTCATGTGCGCAGGCGTTTTGCCCACCGAAACGCCGCTGCCTACTCGCGTAATCATCGATGGCAAGCTGAAGTTCAGCCTCGTTGAAGTCGGGCCAATAAGTGTCGCAGAAATAGAGTTCGGTATAGGCCAATTGCCAGAGCAGGAAATTACTCAGTCGACGCTCTCCCCCCGTCCTGATGCAAAGGTCGGGGTCGGGTGCCTCTGCTAGGCTTGTATACTGGTGCAAGTTCGCTGCAGTAATAGCGCCTGCGATGTCAGATTCTGAGGGAAGCTCAGCAACGAGCCGAGAGACTGCTTGCGCGATATCCCAGCGCCCGCCGTAATCCACAGCTACAAAAACTGTCGTCTTCAGATTGGCTTCCGTTCGCTTTTCGACTTCGAGCATGCCTTTCTGCAATGCCTTCGAGAAGCTCGAGCGATTACCAATAAAGCGAATTCGCACGCCCATGGCATGGAGCTGGGTAATTTCATCGCGGCGCAGAACCGTCAGGAATAGCGCCATGAGCGCACGCACTTCAGTCTGTGGACGAAGCCAGTTCTCACTGCTAAACGCGAACAGGGTAAGATAGGGGATATTGCGGTCGACGCAAGCCGCGACAATTTTTCGCGCCACCTCAGCACCACGACTGTGGCCGTCTTGCGGCTTTAGCTGTCGCGCTTTCGCCCAGCGATTATTACCATCCATTATGATGGCAACATGCCGTGGCAAATCGCCGGTGACTTGAGAGGCTGCTGTGGTCATGGTCTAGTCGTTAAGCTAAAGCGGGTTATACAGTTGGTCCACAGTATACCCACTTTAGCTCCCAACCGAGCAGTTTGACCTTGAAATTGCACGACGCTTGTCAAATCGATAGCAGATCGGCTTCTTTCACTTGATATGCAGCTTCTATCGCCGCGATCGTCTTATCCGTTAACTTTTGCACTAAGTCTTCGGCACGGCGCTGCTCATCTTCGCTGATCTCTTTTTCTTTCTCGAGGTCTTTAAAATCCGAATTGGCATCGCGGCGAATATTACGCACGGCGATGCGAGCATTCTCCGCTTCGTTTTTGGCTTGTTTGGTGTATTCGCGCCGCGTCTCTTCGGTGAGAGCAGGCATAGGAACGCGAATTGTGTCGCCATTGTTCGAAGGATTAAGCCCGAGGTCAGACTTCATGATCGCTCGCTCAATATCCGCGATAATAGGTTTTTCCCAAGGCGAAACGATAAGCGTCCGTCCTTCTTCGACATTAACGTTTGCAAGCTGGTTCAGCGGGGTGTCAGAACCGTAATAGGAGACCATCACCGAATCTAGGATGCTGGGATGTGCTCGCCCTGTTCTAATTCTTTTGAAAGCCTCGTCTAATGCCGCCAGGCTTTTCTGCATGCGTTCTTCTGCGTCTGCAGTAATTTCATCGATCATAATTTTTTCCGTTAATTGCCTGCTTTTATGATTCTGAAGTCTAGTTGATCAATGTGCCGTCTGCATCACCTAACACGTTAGCCAGCAAGGCGCCGGGACGATTCATATTAAACACTTTGATCGGCACACCGTGATCCCGACTTAACAGGATAGCAGTCATGTCCATCACGGCGAGCTTTTTATCAATCACATCATCAAACGTTAGGTGATCAAATTTGATCGCTGAGGGATCTTTTTCGGGATCAGCTGAATAGACACCATCGACCTTTGTCGCCTTGAGAATAAGGTCTGCATCTATCTCTATCCCCCGCAGGCAGGCTGCCGAATCGGTGGTAAAGAATGGATTTCCTGTGCCAGCAGAGAATATCACTACATCCGACGCGTTGAGGTGTCTAATTGCCGTTCGACGATCGTAATGCTCAACTACGCCGCTCATTGGGATAGCAGACATGACGCGTGTCGGGATACTCGCCCTCTCGAGCGCATCGCGCATTGCCAACGCGTTCATTACAGTGGCCAGCATACCCATGTGATCGCCGGTTACCCGCTCCATTCCCGCCGAGTGCAGCGCCGCCCCTCGAAAGAGGTTGCCGCCACCGATCACCATACCAATCTGAACGCCCAAACCGACTAGCTGCCCTACCTCGACAGCCATTCGGTCTAACACTTTAGGATCGATGCCGAAATCGGCATCGCCTGTTAGCGCCTCGCCACTTAGCTTCAGGAGGATACGGTTATACTTTCGTTCGTGCTTCGGCATGACGTGCTCCTAAAGTGATGGTGAGTTTAGTCTACGAGTTTGAACCTGCGATCTGTGCCGCAACTTCAGCAGCAAAGTCGACTTCTTCTTTCTCGATACCTTCGCCAACCTCATAACGAACAAAGTCGACAACATCAGCGCCAGCTGCTTTTAACAGATCCGAAATAGTCGAGTCGGGGTCTTTAACGAACTGCTGTTCGAGCAAGCTGATTTCAGCGACGAATTTCTTCAAGCGTCCGCTAATCATCTTCTCAATGATCTCTTCGGGCTTGCCGCTCTCGCGGGCCTGAGCCGAATAGATTTCAGACTCTTTCGCGAGTGTTTCCTCTGGGACGTCTTCTGCCCGAACAACCATTGGGTTTACTGCGGCAATGTGCATTGCAATGTCTTTTGCCAGCGACTCATCGCCACCGCGAAGAGAGATTAGAACGGCAATGCGATTGTTACTGTGCACATAGCTCTCAACAATTCCCTCGTTCGCATCTGCAAACTGAAGGCGCGCAACGCGGCGGATGTTGATGTTCTCGCCAATTTTCTGCACGAGCTTCTCGCGCTGATCTTCGAGACCAGAAGCTAGGATCGCAGGGACATCGGCGTCTTTATTGGCGAAAGCAGCTTCAACGGCGTCGTTTGCAAAAGAAAGGAAACTTTCGTCGCGCGCGACGAAATCGGTCTCACTGTTCACTTCGAGAATGACGCCGTAGTTGCCGTCCGAAGCAACTTTAGTGATCACGATGCCGTCAGCAGCGACGCGGCTTGCTTTTTTAGCCGCTTTCATACCGCTCGCTTTGCGTAGGTCGTCGATCGCTTTTTCGATATCGCCTTCGGCCTCTGAAAGCGCCTTCTTACAATCCATCATGCCAAGACCGGTGCGCTCGCGCAGATCTTTTACCATTGCAGCAGTTATATTAGCCATGAGCTTTGCCTCTATTGTATTTGGTGCGAGCCAGCAATCCACTGTGCTCTAAAGGATTTGTCGAGGATCATACGACAGCCGATATAGCCATGAATGCCCTTGAATTTTTACAGCGATCGGAAGCGACCGCCTTATAAAAAGGGGGCGATTCGCCCCCTTTCTTCGCTAACTTAGATCAGAACAGCTTTGTAAGGCCGCCCTCAACCTTTAGCTTGCAGCAGGCGTCTCTTCGACTGCAGGCGCTGCCGCTTCGGCGACAACCGGCGCTTCTTCTGCTACCACTGCCTCAACAGCAGGCGCAGCTTCTGTTTCTGCGGCAGGCGCAGCAACGATCTCTTCCTCGACTTCGACGAATTCGCTGTTAGAAGCCATGCTTCCGTTGCGCTTCTTGCCTTCGATACAAGCATCCGCTACTGCCGATGCGTAAAGCTGGATCGCACGCAATGCGTCATCATTACCTGGGATAACGATATCGATGCCATCTGGGTTGCTGTTCGTGTCGACAACGCCGATTACTGGGATGCGAAGATTGTTCGCTTCTGTCACCGCAATACGCTCATGCTCAACGTCGATGACGAATAGCGCGTCAGGCAAGCCGCCCATCTCTTTGATACCGCCGATGCTGCGAATTAGCTTCTCTTTCGCACGCGTGCGCATTAACGCTTCTTTCTTGGTCAGGCGAGTAAACGTACCGTCGGCTTCTTGAGTCTCAAGATCTTTCAGGCGCTTAATCGAGCCGCGGATAGTCTTGTAGTTAGTTAGCATGCCGCCGAGCCAGCGATGATTGACGAACGGCATACCTGCGCGCTCGGCTTCTTGGCCGACGATTTTAGAGGCAGCACGCTTGGTGCCGACAAACAGGATTTTGCGATTCTTCTCAGCTAAGTTGCTGACTGCCTCAAGCGCCTTATTCATGGCGGGCACAGTGTGCTCGAGGTTAATGATGTGGATCTTGTTACGAGCGCCGAAGATGAACTGATCCATCTTGGGGTTCCAGTAACGGCTTTGGTGGCCGAAATGGACGCCCGCGCGGAGCATATCTTTCATTGAAACTGACATAGTTTTTCCTTTGTAGCGGGTTAGGCCTCCACTTATCCCATCGATCAACCGCACAATCCTCTCTATGTCGCGTGTAAAACCTCGACAGATTGTTTCTCAGCAAAGGCTGAAAAGAGCAATCAAGATTAATTAAGTTCAACTAATCAATTAAGAGCTGCGCGGCACCCAGATCAGACGTGACGATAAGTGTGCGACATTAGTTATTGAAAATTAAGCGTTTTATAAAACCGGTCGAATCGGAATGGCAAGTGAAACTCGACTTAGCATTCTCATCGAACTTTAAAACGCCGCGCTTTATACCATAAAGCCCTTGCCTATTAAAGATTTAAGCTCGCTTTCTACCAACAGAGTACTGCCTGAGGGTCGTATTGGCGCCCTTCGTGCATTACAATCTCAACCCAAATCAAGCCCTCGGCGATGCCCTTCCGACTCATCACAAAGTGGACAAGCATGACAGTACAAACTAAGACAGCTGACGAACTCGCCAAAATGCGAATCGCAGGCAAACTCGCTTCCGAAGTGCTCGAAATGATCGGACCTTTTGTCGTCCCCGGCGTCACAACCGGAGAGCTCGACCGCCTTTGCCATCACCATATTGTTGAGGTGCAAAAAGCCATTCCGGCGCCACTCAATTACAACGGTTTCCCTAAATCTATCTGCACCTCGGTAAATCATGTCGTCTGTCATGGTATCCCGAGCGACGACAAAATTTTGAAGGTTGGCGACATCGTTAATATTGATGTAACCGTGATCAAAGACGGCTACCACGGCGACACGAGTAAAATGTTCTGTGTCGGCGAGGTCGCAGACCATGTGCAGCGACTGATTCGCGTAACACAGGAAGCGATGTATAAGGGGATAGAAATCGTCCGCCCTGGGACTACCCTAGGTGATATCGGCGCGATTATCCAAGCACACGGCGAGGGCAATAACTATTCTGTCGTGCGTGAATACTGCGGACACGGCATTGGGCGCGTCTTTCACGAAGAGCCGCAAGTCTTGCACTATGGCCAAGCAGGAACGGGTCTTGTCCTCGAAGAAGGCATGACCTTTACAATAGAACCTATGTTTAATGCTGGCATGCGGCATACCAAACTATCGCGGGCAGACGGCTGGACCGTTACCACCAAGGACAGACGCCTGTCGGCCCAGTGGGAACATACCCTCGCGGTGACCGCCACAGGCTTCGAGGTCTTTACGCTTCGCGGCGACGACACACTATGAGCATAGCAGCACCGTTAAACGTAGACTCGGTTGCACTAAGCCGACCGGACGCGGATACAAGCTTGCTTGACGTCAATGCCGTTCGCACTGAACTCGCCAACCATCATTCGTCAGTCCTTCCGCTAAAGAGCGCGCTGAGCGCAGCAAGCGCCCTCCTCGATCAGCGCTTCAAAGACAATGACGAAATCGAAGCCATCGTTCGAGGACGCGCATGGGCTGTCGATCAAATACTTATGCTGGCATGGGAGCAGCAGCAGTGGCCCGACATAGAGCTCTCACTGGTCGCTGTGGGCGGCTACGGACGCGGAGAACTCGCGCCGCACTCAGACATCGATATTCTTTTACTCACGCGCAAGACTCCTGATAAAAAATTAAAAGCCGCGGTGAGCGGCTTCCTCACGCTCCTCTGGGATATCGGCCTTGAAATTGGACAGAGCGTTCGGTCAATAAAACAATGCGTTCAAGAGGCGAGCAGCGACATAACAGTTGCCACCGCCCTCATGGAATCGCGCACACTTGTTGGCCCAGAAAGCCTCCAAGCCGACATGTACAGCGCTACAACCGCACAGAGAGTTTGGCCGATTAAAAAGTTTATGCGTGCTAAGTGGGACGAACAGCTTGCGCGACATGAGAAATACCACGACATCGACTACGCGTTGCAGCCTAATGTAAAGACCTCTCCCGGCGGGCTGCGCGATATCCAGACTATCGCCTGGGTTGCCAAACGACACTTCAATGCGTCTTCTTTTAGCGACCTTGTAGAACTTGGATTTCTGAGCAGAATGGAACAATCGCTTATCGACAAAGGGCAAAATTTCTTGTGGCGGGTTCGTTACGGACTCCATCTCCTCGAAGGTCGACGCGAAGACAGGCTCCTCTTCGACAAGCAGCGCGAACTAGCCAAAATCTTCGGTTACGAAGACGATGAGCTCAGCCTTGGCGTAGAAAAACTGATGCAGCGCTACTACCGTACCGTAGGCACTCTGCGTGGGCTTAACGACCTTCTGCTGCAACATTTCGATGAGGTTATCTTGCGTTCAGGAGAGCGCGAACAAATAACTCCGCTGAACAACAGATTTCAAATTCGCAACGATTGCCTCGAAGTGCTGGATGAAAAAGTATTCGCTCGCGCCCCTTTCGCGTTAATCGAAGTCTTTGTTCTCTGCGCGCAGAACCCGCAAATACAAGGCGTTCGCGCATCGACTATCCGCCTCATAAGAGATAATCGCCATTTAATTGATGATGAGTTTCGCGCGGATATTCGCTGCGTTACCCTTTTCATGGAATTGCTGCGTTCGCCCAATAAGGTGACGTTTCAACTAAGGCGCATGGCACGCTATGGCATCCTTGGACGCTATCTTCCTGAGTTTGGCAAGATCATGGGCAAAATGCAGCATGATCTATTTCACATCTACACCGTCGATGCGCATACGCTGCAGGTTGTCGAAAACATGCGCAGGCTTTGGTTGCCCGAAACGGCGCACGAATTCCCACTCGTCTCGAATGTGGTTAAAAATTTACCAAAGATCGAGCTGCTCTATATCGCTGGGCTCTACCATGATATCGCCAAGGGTCGCGGCGGCGATCACTCAAAATTAGGCATGAAAGACGCCGTCGATTTCTGCGAGCGGCACCATCTTAGCAGCTGGGATGCGAAGCTTGTTTCGTGGCTAGTCGACAAGCATTTACTTATGTCTATGACGGCGCAGCGTAAGGATATTTCTGATCCGGAGGTCATTCACGAATTCGCCTCCATCATGGGCGACAAACTCCATCTCGATTATCTGTACTCGATGACAGTCGCGGATATTCGCGCAACGAATCCAGAGCTGTGGAATAGTTGGCGCGCATCGCTTATGTCGCAGCTCTACCTAAACACAAAGCAGGCACTGCGTTCGGGGCTCGAAAATCCACAAAACCGCGAAGATCGAATTACTGACAAGAAAGACTCTGCCAAAAAAGCCCTTCTACAGCGCGGCGTCGATACGCATCAGATCGACTCCATCTGGGCACACCTCGACGATGAATACTTCGTTCGCGAGTCTGCGGTTAACATTGCTTGGCATTCGGAGCTTATCGCGAATAGCCAAGGTGTAGGCCCTATTGTGGCGCTACAAGAACTCACGCGGATCGATGGAGAGGGCGCGACCCAAGTCTTCATTTACACGAAAGACGGCGATTTTCTGTTCGCTAATACGACAGCGACGCTGGAGCGACTGCGCCTCAACGTGCAAGGCGCACGCATCTTCACCTCAACTCACGGTTATTGCCTCGACACCTTTACCGTTCTGGAAGAATCGGGAAGACCGGTTGGCGATAGCCTTGCACGTGTCGACGAGATAAAGGCTGCCTTGAGCAACAGCTTCGAAGACAAGCATCAAGCAACGCGAACGCCGCAGTATCGGCAAACCCGTAAAGATAAATATTTTGCTAGTAAGGTTATCGTGAGATTACTCAATCATCCCGAGCGCCGCTATTCGACGCTAGAGATCAATTGCCCAGACCATCCCGGCATCCTGGCCTCGGTCGGGAAATTATTCGTAGAAGAATCTATCAGCATTAAGGACGCGCGAATCACCACCCTAGGCGAGAGAGTTGAGGATCTGTTCTACATAACCAACAGTGTAAACGAGCCGATAACCGACGAAGCTGAAATCGAAGACCTCATTAGCAGCACCCAAGAGACTCTCGAAAAAAGACTCGAAAGCTAGGCTGGTCATAGTATCTAAGCACGCAATAAGGACACCTACAGAATGCTGATCGTTTACGGCATCGCAAACTGCGACACCATTAAGAAAACCAAGAAATGGCTGGAATCGAATAGCATCGATTTCACTTTCCATGATTACAAAAAACTGGGTTGCGATGCAGCACTGGCCGCGCAATTTGTTAATCAATTTCCTCTAGACAAGCTCATCAACAAGCGTGGCACAACTTGGCGCAAATTATCAGAAGAAGAGCAGAAAAATCTTGATCCTAAAAGCGCATTAGCACTAATTCAACGCGAAACGTCGATAATCAAGAGACCCATCATACACAGCGGCGATCAGTGGTTGATCGGCTATGACGAAGGCGCGTTAGCGTGTCTCAACAATCCATAAAACGAATTTGGAGTTCGCACGATGACGGCAATTCACAGTTACGGCTTTGGCCTGGCAACCGAAAACAGTTCTGGCGAGATTATTGAGGTTTACTACCCCCATTTTGGCTTAGATGCAGGCGCGGAGTTTGCAGACGAGGTGTTAGGCTGTTGCGGGCTCCAGCCGGGCGCAAGCGGCTACGTTATACTTGACGAGGCTCTGCGAGAGCGTCTGCGCACCCACCTTGGCGCTTTAGCCAGCAGTGAAAAGACGCTGGTGCTCTGTGTACTCGGCGCTGATATCGCACCTGCGACGGTCGCCGAAGCATTTCTCAAACTGCACCTTCTATCCGCGCGCCTTGTAAAACCTCATGCGCTAAACCTGAATGGCATGTTTGGCGTATTGCACAATCTGGCATGGACCAACGAAGGACCTATAGACCTCAGCGAATTACCAGATCGACAGCTTGCTGCGCGCCTGCAGGGGCGACAACTCAGCGTCACCTCGGTGGATAAATTTCCGAAAATGAGTGACTACATCGTACCGACTGGCGTTCGCATTGCAGACAGTGCGCGCGTGCGCCTAGGCGCCTATTTAGGTGAAGGGACTACTGTCATGCATGAGGGATTCATCAACTTTAACGCCGGCACCGAAGGCCCAGCGATGATCGAAGGCCGCATCTCCGCCGGCGTGATGGTCGGCGCAAACAGCGACCTTGGAGGCGGCTGTAGCACGATGGGCACACTCTCGGGTGGTGGCAAGCAAGTGATTTCTGTCGGCGAAAACTGCCTAATCGGCGCGAACGCTGGCATTGGCATACCGCTCGCAAACGGCTGTGTAGTCGAAGCAGGCCTCTATGTAACTGCAGGCACCAAAGTGCAGCTGCTCAATACGCAGGGCGAGCTGAAGCGCAACTGCAAGGCTATGGATCTTGTTGGGCATGAGGGACTGCTTTTCCGTCGTAATTCGCTTAGCGGCGCCGTAGAGTGCCTTCCGCTGCAAACCGAAGTAGAACTCAACGAAGAGCTGCATGCTCACAATTAAACCACGAGTGAATCGATACAGAGCAACATCCCTATGAGCGCCTCTCCTACTCTTGAACTCGCACAGCAGCTAATTAGGCGTCCCTCTGTGACGCCTGCCGACGAAGGCTGCCAACAATTAATGGCAGAACGCCTAGAAGCACTTGGATTCAACTGTGAGAGCATGCGCTTCGAAGACGTAGACAACCTCTGGGCTGTGCGCGGAGAATCAGGTCCGATCCTTGTATTTGCGGGTCATACCGATGTCGTGCCCTCGGGCGAGAGTGCAGGCTGGGAACACGACCCTTACTCTGCACTGGTGAAAGATGGCATGCTTCATGGTCGCGGTGCCGCAGATATGAAAGGCAGCCTTGCTGCGATGATAACGGCATGCGAGGCGGCAATAACAAAGGCTAATCCTTCACTGGAGACTCTCCGTTTAGGATTCCTCATCACAAGCGATGAGGAAGGGATAGCTGCGCATGGGACGCGCCGCGTTATTGATGCATTAACCGAACGTGGCGAACAGATTGATTACTGCATTGTCGGCGAACCCAGCAGCACAGCAGCGGTTGGCGACACAATAAAAATCGGACGCCGAGGCTCGCTAAGCGCGTCGCTCACAATTCGAGGCAAGCAAGGACACGTCGCCTATCCTCATCTCGCAGACAACCCCATTCACCGCGCGATGCCTGTACTCGCAGCGTTGACCGGAATGACATGGGATGCTGGAAACGACGCCTTTCCGCCAACAACCTTACAAATTTCAAACATAGCGAGCGGAACTGGAGCCAACAATGTCATTCCGGGTTCGTGCAAAGTCGATTTTAATTTTCGCTTCTCCACCGAAAGCAGTCACGAACAGCTGACAGCCAAAGTAACCGAGCTATTCGACGCACATGCCCTCGACTATAAGATAGATTGGCATTTGTCTGGCGAGCCTTTCCTCACTCAGCCCGGGCTGCTGAGGGAAGCGACGGCAGCAAGCATAGAGGAAATTACAGGGTTGATAACGGAGCAATCTACGGCAGGCGGCACTTCCGATGGCCGTTTTATTGCGCCATCTGGTGCTGAGGTCGTCGAGCTGGGTCCCTGTAACGCGACTATCCATCAAGTCAACGAGCGCATCTGCGCTGCCGACTTAGATACCCTCGCGTTAATCTACGAACGTCTGATCGAACACCTCGCAGACAAAGCCCCGCGCTAGTCTGCGGCCACGCGAGTTAAGGGCACTTGGCCTAAGCGACAGAGACTCCTGTGGCGAATGGCGAGAGCTTAGGGGCTAAACTAAGATTTAGGGGTTAAGTAGACATCGAAACGACTGCTGCTGCCCTTATATTGAATATCAGGCGCACGAGTGCCAAGCGTCGGCGCTGACTTACTTCGCTTGACCACAACACGCCGTCGCGCAAGCCTGCACGCATGCTCCCAAAGCGCTTCGGCATCGTTAGCGGCACCGAGCAGCTCTTGGAGCGCGAACATATCCTTTTTCACGCGTGCACTCTTCTTCGACTCAGGAAACATCGGATCAAGGTAGACCACATCGACGCTCCCTCCTCCTCCGAGCGCATCAATACTCGACTCGATGAAATCTTGATTCACAAGACTCAATCTCTGACAGGCTGCGACGACCGCTTCCTGTTGCGAGGCAACTCCTCTCGCAAGGCCGTCCTGAAGAAGCGCAAACACAAAAGGGTTTCGCTCAAAAAGCTGCACGCGGCAACCCTGACTGGCGAGGAGGTAGGCGTCTTTGCCAAACCCAGCTGTCGCATCCAACACACTCGGCCTTAGCGCCGCTTTAATGCCTACCGCTTTGCTTAGGCCCTGCTGCTTAACCGCACTCGTTACGCGATAATTAAGCGCAGGCGCCGAAAAATCGACCGCAACGGCGCTTGAATCGGCGGCCTCTATTCGCTTAAGGCACACCTTACCCTCGAGGGTAATGAGGTGAAAGCTATCACTCATGCTAGCCATACCAAGAGCAAGGCACCAAAGAGTATTCGATAAATAACAAAAGGCAACACGCCGACTCTTGGCAACAGGCGCATAAAGAAATGGATCGTTAAAAAGGCGACCAGTGCTGATACCGCTGCCGCATAGCCCAGTGTCATCGAATCAATCGCAGCCGAGGCTGTGCGATTAGCGCCCACCAATGCAAGTCCGCTCGCCAGAATTATCGGTATAGAGAGCAAAAAAGAGAATCGTGCAGAGTCTTCTCTAGTCAAACCAAGGAAACGCGCTGCAGTCATTGTCACGCCTGAGCGCGAAGTGCCCGGTATCAAAGCGAACGCTTGAGCTACACCGATAAAAAGTGCTCCCGGGACAGTGAGTTCTGAAAACGGAACAGCGTTTGCCCTTCGTGCGCCGGATCGATCGGCAAGCCACAACAACACAGCAAAGATTATTGAAGTTGCCGCGACTATCGCGAGAGAACGCGCATTTGCCTCAATGACTGCTCTCAAGGCAAGCCCTGCAAGGCCTGCCGGAAGAGTTGCGACAATGAGCTTTAGGGCGAGTCGTGACTCGTAACTCTCCTCACGCTTGAGCAACCACTTATAAGAGCCTGCAACTAAACCCATTAAGTCCCGACGCAGGTAAAGAATAACCGCAGCCAATGTGCCTAGGTGCACGGCAATATCGAGCGTTAGACCTTGGTCTTGCCAACCGAACAGCGCAGCTGGCAATAACAAGTGGCCAGAGGACGACACAGGCAAAAATTCCGTTAGGCCTTGAAGGACCGCTAGCATGGTTACTTGGAGCGTATCGATTAGCAGTCCCCTTTTATCTCACGCCTGCTTTATGCTCACGTGTGTTAGTAGTCTAATTGTTCTTTGACATAATTTGGCCGAAGAGACGACGCATCGCCAACCAAGCCCGCAGCGAGTCGCTTTGCAGCGAGCTTGGCCATAATTTCAAGGCTCACAACAGGATTAAAATGCGAGGCGCGCGCAAGCGAGCCGGCCGCAAGCAAACGCAAATTCTCTTCAGAGGCCCAAACATCGCCTACTAAAGCCGCTTCTTCCATTCCTTCAGGCACAACCAGCTGATCGGCGGCCCCCACTTGTTCTTTACCTACCAATCGAACACCAAGATTCTCATCTAAAGTGTAGGCTGCAAAGTAAAACTCACCTTCTCTTGCTGCAAGTGCTACTAGAAAGGTATCCAACTCACTTTCCTCCGCCGCGGCAAGCGCGAGTACAGCAAGATTGGATAACGCTATACCTGGCGTTTTGTTCGCCATAGTCAACGCCTGCGCTACGCCAACACCGATCCGTAGTCCTGTAAACGAGCCAGGGCCTGCCATTACCGCGACAGCACTTAAGTTATTAAGAGCAATATCAGCCGACTGAGTAATTTCAGCAACGAGTGGCAACAAGTTTTGCGCAGATTTGCGCTCCTCTTCGCCAAATCGCTGATGTAAAACATCTGCGGCGAGACCTACGGCGCAGCGCGAAGCCGAGGTATCGATTAGCAAAATAGATAATTGAGACATAGTGAGTTCGCCTTGATAGAGAAAGTGTCTTAGTGCCGTTCGCGCATATTCTACACATAAAAAAGTCCCTCTTAGCGTACCAAGAGGGACTTTAATCACAAAGCTCTAGGACTAGACGCTACACGAGCGAAAAGGGCCGTAATGAGCTATCAAACAGGCTACTTAGACTTCTTCGCCGCTGCTTTCTTCTTAGCAGGTGCTTTTTTAGCTACTGCTTTCTTCTTAGCAGGGGCCTTCTTAGCTACTGCTTTCTTAGCTACTGCTTTCTTCTTAGCTGGCGCCTTCTTAGCTGCTGCTTTCTTCTTAGCTGCTGCTTTCTTCTTAGCAGGCGCCTTCTTAGCTACTGCTTTCTTCTTAGCAGGCGCCTTCTTAGCTACTGCTTTCTTCTTAGCAGGCGCCTTCTTAGCTGCTGCTTTCTTCTTAGCAGGCGCCTTCTTAGCTACTGCTTTCTTCTTAGCTGGTGCCTTCTTAGCTGCTGCTTTCTTCTTAGCAGGCGCCTTTTTAGCTACTGCTTTCTTCTTAGCAGGCGCCTTTTTAGCTGCTGCTTTCTTCTTAGCAGCTGGCTTAGCTTTCGCGACCTTCTTAGGTGCAGCTTTCTTGGCTGCAGCGCGCTTAGTCACTTTCTTTTTTGGCTTTTTCGCTTTCTTAGCTGCTGCCTTCGCTTTCGCTGCCGCTTTCTTAGCCGCCGCTTTAGCTTTTACTGCTGCCTTCTTAGCTGCTGCTTTTTCTTTAGCAGCGGCTTTTTTGGCTTCGGCGCGCGCTTTGGTAGCGGCCTTCTTAGCTGCTTTTGCAGCTTTTGCAGCAGCAACCTTGGCTTGCTTCTTCTTGAAGTTAGCCGCAAATGCCTTAACCGCCTTATCTAACGCAGCCTGTGCTTTCTCTGCGTCGGCAATTTTCTTAGCAGCCGCTTGAGCGACAGCTTCAGCTGCTTTCACACGAGCCTTAGCTGCTCGCACCTTTGCATTAATGGCGGCAGCTTTGGCTGCTGCTTTCTTAGCCGCAGCCTTCGCGGCCGTCGCGGCTTTTTTGCTTACTGCAGTTTTGGCTTTAGCTGCAGCCTTTGTCGCAGCCGCTGCTTTCTTGCTTGATGCAGCGGCAATCTTCGCCGCAGCAGTTGAATCTTTCGTCATTTTCGACAATACGCCTTGCGCTTTTTCTAACGCTGGGCTTGTTACTGTTACAGCAGGCTTCTTCGCTGCTGGACTACGTTTTGTTTTCGCTTTCGCTTTAACTTTAGCCATGCTCGATTTTCTCCTAGGTTATGAATCTTACCCGCTGCTGTTTCTATGCACTCCAAAGTAAAAGCTAGCTACTTAGGAGTTCATCAAGCTTGTTTTCACAGCCGCAGTTTATCGCTTTAGCCTGTTACATATTCGTTCTTAGTTCTTCCCGAACGCGTTCGGAACATCCAAACTAACATTTTAACGACGTTGCAAACAGTGATCGTATAGAGATGCTGAATAAAAGAAAACCTTTAATCAACCCACATACATTCACCGAGTAACTACGGTGATACGCTATGTTTCGCTTGCGAAGAGAAAAACTTTAAGAAAAGGTGAATAAATTTTGATCGGTCTCCACTAAAAAAGAGTTAAAAATTACAACCTCGTCAATTCTCTAAGACGATTTTTTCTACTCTCTTGCTAGATCAGACGCAATTACACAATGGGTAGTTCAATAATAAAAAAAGCCCGGCCAAGCCGAGCTTTTAAGTAATGCTTCCTTTTAGCGCTTTTCTCAGCATTAAAAAACTAATTAACTTGAGAGAAGGTCATCGATCTGACTGCGAATCTCGTCTACCGGTGCTAACCCATTAACCTTCACGACACTTACCGATGCGCCGCTTGACGCCGCTGCCGTGTAAAAACCGACTAGAGGTTCTGTTTGCTCATGGTAAACCTGCAGCCTTTTACGAATGGTTTCTTCTTGGTCATCTTCGCGTTGAACTAACTCTTCACCAGATTCGTCATCTATTCCTGCCTGCACCGGCGGGTTAAATTCAACATGATAAACGCGACCGGATCCCGGATGTACGCGGCGTCCGCTTAGGCGTTTAACGATTTCATTGTCGGCCACATCAATTTCTAATACGCAGTCTATTTCGACGCCAGCTTCGACCATAGCCTCTGCTTGAGGAATAGTCCGCGGAAAACCGTCGAAAAGGAAACCGTTTACGCAATCATCTTGAGTAATACGCTCTTTAACCAAAGCGATAATGATTTCGTCCGTCACTAACCCACCGGATGCCATAACTTCACCGACTCTTAGGCCCAGTTCGGACTTGGCGGCAACGGCTGCGCGCAACATATCGCCAGTAGATATCTGAGGAATACCAAGCTTTTCAGTAATAAATTGCGCTTGAGTTCCTTTGCCGGCTCCTGGTGCGCCCAATAGTATCAATCTCATCTTTCGCTCCTTCAATTAAAAATTCTTTCTGTCCAGCCGCCAACTATAACCCAGATTGCTTAGCTAAATCCCAAAGCCGATCAAGTTCGGCTAGGCTCTTGTCCTTAAAGTCGGTTCCTTCGTCCTGCAATCGCTTCTCTATAAAGCGAAACCGCGCTTCAAACCTTGCGTTGCAGCCTCTGAGCGCTACCTCGGGCTCCACTTTCGCATGTCGCGCTAGATTCACCGCGGCAAATAAGACATCACCCAGCTCATGCTGGATTTCTTTCTTTATGCCCGTCTGCATCGCTTCCTCGAGCTCTGCAACCTCTTCTTTTAATTTTGCCAGAACCGGCGCAATCGTATCCCAATCGAACCCGACGCTTGCTGTTCTTTTTTGTAACTTCCTCGCTCGCTCCATAGCAGGAAGCGCCCTCGGCACGTCATCAAGCAGACTAATGCCCGCCTCGCCTATTTCTATGCCTGCCTGCCTAGATCGTTCGCGCTTTTCTTCTCGTTCGATTTCCTTAATTGCATCCCAATTTAGCAACACTTGATCGGAACTTAGCACTTTAGTTGCACCAAAACTCTCCAGCGTACCATCTGGAAAGACATGCGGGTGACGACGGAGCAGCTTCTTGGTCACCCCCGAGGCAATATCATCAAAATTGAAGCTTCCACCTTCGCTCGCTAACTGCGCATAAAACACGATCTGAAAGAGCAAATCACCTAGTTCGTCTTCTAATTCGACCATACTGCCATTCTCAATGGCATCTGCAACCTCGTAGACCTCCTCAAGAGTGTGCGGGAGTAATGTAGTGATCGATTGTTCGAGATCCCAAGGGCAGCCCTGCACTGGATCGCGCAGCCTACTCATCAGCTCGATAAGCGAATCAATATTTCTCATAAAATCACCCTCCCTATAACTTCTCGCAGCGATTAATTGGCAAGATCGAAGACCGCCATCGACTCAACGTGTGTTGTGTTGGGAAACATATCCATGACTCCCGCTGATTTAAGCTGATAACCGGCCTTGACGAGTTCGGCTGTATCGCGCGCAAGCGTTGCAGGATTGCAGGAAATATAAACAATCCTAGCTGCGCCCAACTGCGCAACTTCGTGGATGATCTCAAGCGCGCCTGAACGAGGTGGGTCCAATATTACTTTCGTGTACTTCTGCGCAGCCCAAACTTCGTCTTTGAAAGACTTGGCCAGATTCGCGGCATAGAAATTAGTGTTTGTCAGACTGTTTTTCGCCGCATTTTCTCCGCCGCGGCGAACCATCTCTTCGCTTCCTTCGACGCCGACGACAGTGCCGCTGAGCGTTGCGGCCGCGAGCGTAAAATTGCCTAAGCCGCAGAAAAGATCTAACACCGCGTCGTCTTTATTTAGCTCAAGAAGGCCTAGTGCCTTCTTAACGATCTTTCGATTGATACCTGCGTTCACTTGCGTGAAGTCCATCGGGTGAAACCCAAGCTCTAACCCAAAATCGGGCAAGAAATAGCTAAGCCTATCGGTTTCAGCGAGAGGCCAGAGCCGCTTAACGGTGTCAACGCCACCAGACTGCAGGTAAATCTCAACCGCATGCTCTTTTGCGAAGGCAATGAAAGCATCCGAATCAGCTGCGCTCAGCTCTGCCAGATGTCTTATGACTAGGGCCACAACGAGCGGCTGATTTAAATCGGGGGCACTCTCACCTACTGCGACCTCGATTTGAGGAATTTCCATTTTCCCGTCGAGTTCTGTAAATAGCGCGCGCAAAGGCAATATCAGTTTCGCAACGTCGGCTACGAGCACCTCGCAGTTATCCATCTCGGCAACGAAACTGCTGTATTTTTCTCTGAACCCGACCAGGGCCCCGCCTTTCTTTGATACAAATCGAGCAGCGAGGCGAGCCTTTCGCCTGTAATGAAAATCCGACTCTCGTAAATTGGGTAGAATCTCAACGCCAGTTAAGTCGTGTCCAAGCGCCTGCGTCATCTGCTCGAGGAGAACAGACTGCTTAAACTCTATCTGCGCAGCCGGCTCCATGTGTTGTAACGAACACCCGCCGCAAGTACCGGCGAACGCGCAGGGCGGAGTAACTCTGAGCGGTGACGCTTTTTGCACCACCTCTGTGCGCAACTCATCGTAGCTGTTGCGGCGCCGAATATAGCTAGCGGTGACTGTCTCGCCCGCAAGCGCCCCGTCTACAAACGCAACCTTGCCGTCGATATGCGCTATTCCTCTTCCTTCATGGCTTAGCGACGTAATCTCAAGCTCGACCGGCTCGGAGGGGAGTTTCTGTTTACGAAATCTGCGTTTGCTCATAAAGTGTACTGTCTCAATTAATTAATGCTGAACCTGCCCGACTAACAAAAAGGCGAATTTGAAAAGCCCAGTGGGCGCTTGGAATGATCTCGTTAGATCAACCGCCGGTTAAGCGAAAACACCCGTGGAAAGATACCTGTCACCCCTATCACAAACGATGACAACAATTGTCGCGTTCTCTACCTGCTGGCTGAGCGCCAACGCGGCGAAAACAGAACCACCCGATGAGACGCCGCAGAATATCCCTTCCTCGCGCGCCAACGCTCTCATCGTCTCTTCTGCATCGCTCTGCTGCACGTCAATCACGCGGTCGACTCGAGTGCGGTCAAATATTTTGGGTAAGTAAGCCTCAGGCCAGCGCCGAATACCGGGGATTTTCGAGCCTTCTTGAGGCTGCAGCCCGACGATTTGAACTGCAGCGTTTTGTTCTTTTAAAAACCTTGATACACCCATTATTGTGCCCGTGGTGCCCATTGAGCAGACAAAGTGGGTAACTTCGCCTTCGGTATCACGCCAAATTTCTGGACCCGTGCTGTGATAATGAGCATCAGGATTATCTTGATTGGCAAATTGATCGAGCACTAGACCTCGGCCTTGCACCTCAAGTCTCTGCGCTAAATCTCGGGCGCCCTCCATACCCTCCTCAGAGGACACGAGAATGAGTTCTGCACCGTAGGCGGCCATCGCAGCCTTACGTTCGTTACTCATGTTGTCAGGCATGATAAGGATCATTTTATAACCCTTTGCAGCTGCCACCATGGCAAGCGCAATACCCGTATTGCCACTGGTTGCTTCGATGAGCGCATCACCTGGCTTGATCGCACCACGCAGCTCGGCCTGAACTAACATATTTAACGCGGGTCTGTCTTTCACTGAGCCGCCAGGATTATTACCTTCGAGCTTGACCAAAATACGGTTGGACGTCGCTCCGGGCAGCTTCCGCAAAGCAACTAGAGGCGTGTTGCCAATTAAAGATTCTATCGACTGTGAGCGCATAATTAGAGGATCCTCAAAGCTGGGTAGCAACATAAGAGCGGCAAAGAAAATACGACCTAGTTAATTTGACAGTGAATTGTTGCATGGAATGCGACTCACGCCCAATCTTGGCGGACAACTTAAAGCCACCTTAGGGCCGCGTCCTGCTCACGAAGAGACTGCGGCTATTCAGAGGCTTTGTGCCCAGGTGCTCTGCAAGCGCTCGTCTAAGGATATGTTTGGCAAACTTGGCGTTCTCAGGGGCATCGAAATCGGCCTCACGCAGCGCAATGATGGCGCTGCCAGGATAAAGAGCTTCACCGTGATGAGCATGGTTATGAGAGCCCGCCCTATTCTGCTCACTACTGCTCGCTCGACTCACGAGCGAGAAACCCCGCTGAGCATCGAATCTATAATATTCGGTCGCACTAATTTCATTCTGCAAATCGCATTCGCTTTCAAGATTTAGTCCATACCCAAGTTCGGATAAAAGACTTAGCTCGAAATGCCTGAGTACCGAGTCAATGCGCGAGATACCCTGCAACGATACCAACGTGTCCTGATAGAAACCGAACAATGCTCGATGCTCCTCGTGATCCTGAAGTAGCCTAGCGAGCAATTCGTTGACATAAAGACCGCTAAAAAGTCGCGTTGCTTCGAGCCTAAGCGCTTCATGCATAGGTTCAACGCCGGTTAACGTTTTTAAATCGCTGCGCCCGCTCAAGCTAATAAGTAGAGGCTGGAATGGTTGTAGGATAGAGCGCGAGCGCGACTTCGCACCGCGCGCACCTTTGGCTACCGCGCGCACTCTGCCATAATCGACGGTAAAAAAGTCGACAATAAAACTCGTGTTTTGAAAGGGGGTACGATGGAGCACGTAAGCAGGCTGCAGGGCAATTCTGGCATCCACTCTGATGTTTCTCCTGCTAACCGCACCGGTGTACTATTTTCTAAGCGAGTCTGCAGACTGAGCCTTAGCGGTCGCTATAACCCAAACTCTGTAAGGCTCTCTCATCGTCGGCCCAGCCTGATTTCACTTTGACCCACAGATGGAGCATGACTTTGCATTCAAAGCTAATTTCCATGTCTTCTCGCGCGGCCGTCCCTATCTGCTTTAGCCTGTCACCTTCGGCACCAACGATGATTCTCTTCTGGCCTTTTCTATCAACCAAAATAAGCCCGTGTATATGGAGAGTAGGCCCAATCTGTTCGAATTTTTCTATCTCAACAGTTACGTCATAGGGTAATTCGTCACCTAGTTGGCGAGTTACTTTCTCGCGAATCAGTTCGGAAGCGAGGAATCGTGAGCTTCGATCAGTGACCTGATCATCGGGAAACAGGAATTGGCTCTTAGGCAAATAACCTCGAATGAGACCCTCAAGTGGCTCTAGATTATGTCCTCCGAGCGCAGAAACGGGAACTATTTCTGCGAATTGCCGCTTGCTCGACAGTTCTGCGATATGCGGAAGCAGTTGCGCTTTGTCTTTAACCAGATCGATTTTATTTATAATTAGTAACACCGGCACTTCGCTGTATTTGAGCGCTTCTAGAACGCGTTCGTCTGCTTCGTTCCAGATAAACCGCTCAACAACAAAAAGAACGACATCAACGTCTTTAATGACATTATGAACGGTATCGTTCATCACTCGATTGAGCGCCTTGCCTGTGGGTGCGTGCAAACCAGGTGTGTCGACAAACAAACACTGCGCACCGTTCTCAGTACTAATACCGAGAATGCGGTGGCGAGTAGTCTGTGGCTTTCTTGAGGTGATGCTGATTTTTTGCTTGAGCATGTGATTGAGTAGCGTAGATTTGCCGACATTCGGCCGCCCTACGATCGCCACGAAACCACAGCGAGTTTCGCTGTCTTCTTCGTTAGTCTCTACGTCCTGATCACTCACTTACCTTCTCCTAATACGAGCAAAGCTCGTTCGGCGGCGGATTGTTCCGCCTCTTTCTTGCTGTCGCCGCTACCTTCGAAAGACTCTGAGAGCCCCTCTACTTGGCATTCAACGCTAAAAACCTGTTCGTGCGCGGCGCCATCAATAGCCACAACTTTATAAACGGGCAGTGCTGACTTCCTTGCCTGCAATAATTCCTGCAAGGCAGTTTTGCTGTCCTTTTCGGCAGACGCCTTGTGTCCGCTAGTCGTTACTAAGGCTGAGAGTCGCTTTACCAATTCCGTTGCTGCAGCTAATCCACCATCGAGATAGACAGCAGCGATAATTGCTTCGATAGCATCGGCTAGAATCGAGTCACGATCGCGACCACCACTTTTGGACTCTCCACTGCCAAGGCCCAGATGCTCGCCTAGACGAAGGGATCGCGCGTGAGCGGCAAGCGCCGGCTTGCTAACCATGCTGGCTCGAAGCCGGCTAAGATCGCCCTCACTAGAATGAGGCTGCTGAGTGTAAAGCATTTCTGCCACCACGAAGCCCAGCACTGAGTCTCCTAAAAACTCGAGCCGCTCATTGTGCGACGCGCTTGCGCTTCGATGGGTGAGCGCCAAGCGAAGGAGTGATTCATCTTTAAATTGGTAGCCTATCTGTGTAGTCAATCGACTCAGGCTTGCCTGCTTAGCTGAAGTCATTGTTACCGGCTCCCCTGCGACCTCGGCATTGAGTAGCGCACAGCCTACTCTGGCTGCGCGAAGAAGGCGTTGTTTTCGAATGTCGGGAAGTTCAACCCTGGGTCTTTATGCAACCAAACCGCGATCGCTTTCCCAACTATATTGTCCTCGGACACTGGCCCCCACACGCGGCTATCTGCGCTGTTCTCTCTATTATCCCCGATCATAAAATAGTGTTTCGGCGGCACTATCCAGCTTGTGCGCCCTCTCGAAGAATTAACGCTTGGTATATGCTGTGTCGAATGCGTCACGCCATTATACGTCGCTGCGTTGAGCACTCCATCGAGGGGGCCTATGCTTGTGTCGACTTTAATATTTTCAACGAATTCTTCGGGGATGACTTCGCCGTTTACCGACAGTCTTTGGTTCTCATAACGGATCGTATCACCTGGCAGACCGATAACACGCTTAATATAATATTGGTCAACGTGTGGTGGAATGAAGACCATAATCTCGCCGCGCTGAGGCTCGGCAACATCGAGTATTTTTGTGCCCAAAACAGGAAGACGCAGCCCGTAAGCGAATTTGTTGACGAGAATGAAATCGCCGACTTTAATGGTTGGGATCATCGATCCGGTCGGCACTTGATAAGGCTCGAACAAAAATGACCGTAGCATTAGCACGAACAGCAAGACTGGGAAAAAGGATTTCGCGTATTCGGTGAGCAGAGGCTCTTGCAAGAGTCGTTGCGTCTCTTGTTCGACTTGTTCAACGCTTAATTTAGGATCGTTGCTGGCACGCGCTTCAAAGGCTTCTGCAGATTTTATTCGCCCTCCCTTTACGAGCAGGCTATCAAGTATCCAGATAACCCCGCATCCTGCGACAAGACATACGAGCACGAGCGAAAAATCGATATCCATTAAAAACTTCCTTTATTTAGCTGTCGACTTTAAGCACTGCGAGGAAAGCCTCTTGCGGCACTTCGACATTGCCTACTTGCTTCATGCGCTTCTTGCCCGCTTTTTGCTTCTCGAGGAGCTTTTTCTTACGGGTAATATCACCACCATAACATTTCGCGGTCACATTTTTACGCAGCGCTTTGACTGTTTGGCGCGAGATGATTTGCCCACCGATGGCCGCCTGAATAGCCACATCGTAGAGCTGTCGCGGGATCAGTTCTTTCATTTTTTCAACGAGCGCGCGTCCTTTGCCCAACGCGTGATCCCGATGCACGATCAGCGCCAATGCATCTACCCTATCCCCGTTTATTAACACGTCGAGACGCACCAGCGATGCTTGGTCAAACCGTAAGAACTGATAGTCTAATGACGCATAGCCACGACTCACCGATTTAAGCCTATCAAAGAAGTCGAGCACAACCTCATTCATAGGCAGCTCATAGCTCAGAGAAACCTGCTTGCCAATAAACTGCATATCCCGCTGCACACCTCTTTTAAGCACACACAGCGTGATGACGCTGCCGAGATGTTCGTGAGGGACCAATATATTGGCAAGGACTATTGGCTCTCGCATTTCTTGAATGGAGGCAACAGGCGGAAGCCGCGACGGGCTATCGACTTTAACAATGTCGCCATTGTTCATCACCACTTCGTAGACAACAGTCGGCGCGGTAGTGATTAGGTCTAGGTCATACTCTCGCTCGAGCCGCTCTTGGATAATTTCCATGTGCAGCATACCCAGAAAGCCGCAACGAAAGCCAAAGCCCAGCGCATCAGAGTTTTCTGGCTCGTACTGTAACGACGAGTCGTTCAGCGTGAGCTTGGACAATGCATCACGAAACGCCTCGAAATCGTCGGAGGAAACGGGAAATAGGCCAGCATAAACTTGAGGCTGAATTCGCTTAAATCCGGCAAGCGCCTCAACCTCAGGCGTACTCGCAAGCGTGATTGTATCCCCAACCGGCGCGCCTAAAATCTCTTTGATACCGGCAACAACGAATCCTACCTCTCCCGCGCCGAGCGAAGGCAACTCGGTGCGTTTGGGGGTGAAAACGCCTACGCTGTCGACGACGTGTGATTTACCAAGAGACTTGGAGATAATCTTATCGCCTTTTTTAAGCGTTCCCGCCATCACCCTCACGAGCGACACAACGCCTAGGTAGTTATCGAACCATGAATCGATTATGAGTGCCTGTGTTTTCGCCTCGCGATCGCCGACAGGCGCCGGAATTTTTTTCACAATTTCTTCGAGAATATCCTCGATCCCTAAACCAGACTTCGCGCTCGCACAAACTGCATCTTGGGCATCGATGCCAATAATCTCTTCTATTTCAATTTTGACCCGCTCAGGCTCAGCCTGCGGCAAATCCATTTTGTTAAGCACCGGCAACACTTCCAGCCCCTGCTCAATCGCTGTGTAGCACGTGGCCACCGATTGCGCCTCAACGCCCTGCCCTGCGTCGACAACCAACAGCGCACCTTCGCACGCTGCGAGTGAACGGGAGACCTCGTAAGTGAAATCCACGTGTCCGGGGGTGTCGATGAAGTTCAGCTGATAGCGGATACCGTCGCGCGCTTTGTAATAAAGCGTCACACTCTGAGCTTTGATCGTGATGCCGCGCTCGCGCTCAATATCGAGAGTATCGAGAATCTGCTCTGCCATTTCACGCTGAGTGAGGCCGCCGCAGGTCTGAATGAAGCGATCGGCAAGCGTAGACTTGCCGTGGTCAATATGGGCAATAATTGAAAAATTACGAATATGGCTTAGGTCGGTCACAGAGTTGGCGTCGCAGAGTAAAGTTCGGTGAGGGATAACAAGGGTATCCAGAAGCCGGCAAGTCTACAGTATCTGGCGTATTCTGTCAGGAAGTTTGCGAGGAGCCATTATCGCTGAATCCCGCATGATTCGGCGCTAAAGAGGCCAGCTATAGCTCCCAGAGGGAGCCATAACTCAGTGTTGATATGAGGTGAAATACTAAGGCTTGAGTTCGAGCGACAAGGTGGTTCCCTGCCCCTGCCGGACGATACGGATCTGCACAAAGCCGCTCGCGGGCAGCGATTCTGCAACGCTGGCAAAGTCGCTCACCGAAGGCACAGGCTGGCGATTTAGCGAGACTACCACGTCGCCTTCGCGCAGCCCTGCCTCCCTGCCCGGCCCTTCTTCGACCTGCGCGATACGCACCCCATCGATGCCCGCGACTTGCCGAGTCTCTTCGCTGAGTTCAGAGATTTTAAAACCTAAGGGATTGGCTCGTTCGGGCGCGGTATCTCCGACGACTATCGATGCTTCATTGGTCGGCGAGCTGCCTAAAACGACTGTTAGCCTGCGCTCCTCACCATCGCGAATTAGACGGACTGCAGCTTCGGTACCTGGCTGGTATTGCCCAACGTAGAATGGCAAGTCGGTGTAATATTCAATCTCATGCCCGTTAAATTCAACAATGATGTCTTCGTCCTGCACTCCTGCGTTGCCAGCTGGACTCTCATCGATTACGCCATCGACGAAGGCACCGCGCGGGCGATCCATGTCGAAAATTTCGGCCAGCGCATAATCAACCTCACGCATTCGCACTCCCAGCAAACCCCGTTCAACGGCACCTGACTCTTTTAACTGAGCGACAACATTCATCGCGACATTGCTAGGAATTGAGAAGGAGATGCCGTTAGAGCCGCCCGTACTGCTTAGTATTTGCGAATTGATTCCGACTACATCGCCTTCTAAATTGAAGAGAGGCCCTCCTGAATTGCCTTGATTTATGGCCACATCGGTTTGAATAAACGCCATGTAGTTATACGCAGAATTTCCGGGGACAGAACGCCCCTTTGCACTGACAATGCCCGCCGCTGCAGAAAATTCGAGACCGAATGGCGAGCCTATTGCTAAAACCCAGTCACCTACTCTGACCGCCTCCGAATCGCCAAACTCGACAAAAGGCAGGTCTGCGGCGTCGAGCTTAAGCAGCGCGATGTCCGAAGGCTCATCAAGACCCACCACCTCCGCGTCGAATACCCTGCGGTCATTTAGCGTTACCTGAATCTGATCCGCGCCTTCGACTACATGGTTATTGGTTATCACAAAGCCGTCTGCCGAAATTAGGAAGCCAGAGCCAACGGCCCCTCTTTGCCTAGGTGCTCGGTCTTGTCGCTGGATATCCGGAATCTCATCTGGGCGCAATCCGCGGAGTAACTCCTCCAGATTTTCGTCACTCAGTTGTGGTCGCGGCGTGACGGTTCGGCGAGCGGATATCTCAACGATTGCGCTCGCGTTGGCTTCGACAAGATCTGCAAAATTAGGGAGATCGACTGCAGCGTTAACGTGCGTCGATACAAGCGCCGGCGCCAAAAGCTGGCCAGCAATGAGCAGCGTTCCAAGCAGAGCTCCCCGCGACGTGAAGCAATGAATCAGGTGAGAGAAAGGCTTACTGCCCATGGCAATGACTCCTTAGACGTTCTTGAGCGACTAGCTCTGATTTAAGCACTGCGCTGGCAGCACCAAATGGAAATGAGTGAAGTGCGAATGACTATATAGGACTGAACGAGAGAATTTCTAGTCTGGATCCACCTCGTGTTGCACTGCCCCTGATATTTTAGCGGACGCTAAACTAAAAAACGCCTCAGAATAGAGGCGTTTCGCGGCAGGTATCCATTAGCGCTTAGGCGGGCTCTCGATAGTTTCGCTGACGAGCCTGTAAAGCGGAGAATCTTGAATATGCTCGATGCGCACTGGTTCGTCACTACTAAACGACATGCTTGCGATATAGTCACGCAGGCGCTGCTGAGCTTCGGCATCCACCTCTGTTCGTGCAGGCGCAGACGCCTCTGCAAGCATCCCCTCGCGCGCATCACCACTTACGCGCTCAGTCGATTCCATAACCATCAGGGCGGGCGCCTCATTGCCTGGCAATGAAGTCTGCAAAGCCACAACGAAAGCAACAGCCACTGAGGCGGCAACGGCAAGCTTGGTGATACCGCGTGTCCAAGGGGCAGCAAGCACAGCGCCTAACCCCGTTTGCTGCGGTTTTTCTAAATCTGACGGTTGATCATCAGAGAGCTCGTCGAGATTTGCGATTTGTTCTGCGACTCTCGCCGCAAATCCATCACTTAGCTTGTAAAGCTCAGATCCTTCGCCATGAATAACTGCTTGCGACGCATTCAGACGCGCCCATTTCGCTGCGACCTCCGAGCTTGCAGAAGACAAGACTCGTCGTAGCTCGAACTCACTCGCTTCTCCATCTAGAAGCGCCGACAGGGCTTCGTCATCGAGTAGCTCGCGGCTTGTATTACCTGTCTCGTTAGCCATTTCTTGTTCGCTCATCGCTGAGTCCTTCTCATTGGGTCCTTTACAGGGCCTTACCTTACCAACTTGTCTACATTTAGAGGTGAAGCTTAATCACTTTATCGATCGCCTCGCGCGCTCTGAATATGCGCGACCGCACAGTACCTACTGGGCAATTCATCACCTCGGTGATGTCCTCGTAGCTAAGGCCAGAAAACTCCCTCAGCGTGAACGCGGTACGTAAATCCTCTGGCAGCTCTTCAATTGCCTTCTCGACAGCCTCTTTGAGCGCCGCCGTTGCAAGGCTCCCCTCTGGCGTCTCGTGATCGCGCAATGGCGAGCCAATATCGACCAGCTCGGCCTCGCCCGCGTCGAGATCGCTCGCTGGCGGTCTCCGCCCTCTTGCGACCAAAGTGTTTTTCGCCGTATTTACCGCGATACGGTAAAGCCACGTATAAAAAGCGCTGTCGCCTCTAAATAAATGCAGTGCCCGGTAAGCCTTGATAAACGCTTCTTGGGTTACATCTTCTACTTCTTGATGATCTTTGATGAATCGAGCCACCAGCGCCGCAACGCGATTTTGGTAGCGAAGCACGAGAAAGTTAAAGGCATTTTTATCGCCCGCTCTTACTCGATCTACTAACTGCTGGTCGCTCGCATCGGCGCCACTAAAACTCATTAATCAACTCCCTACTCCGTGCACTCGAACTGCACCGAGGGGAACAAATGCATTCAGACACCAGAGTAGACAGCATCTCAGTGCAAAAGTTCTCAGTTTCTATAAAATCGCGTCAATCTTTCTTTTGTCCTGCGTCTCGCGGCTCAAGGATCACGTTCGATGGAGTTCTCGCTAATCCGCGCATTCAGCTTAGGCGTATCCATCAGGACGCACAGCGCTGCGGCGGACTTTACTTTATACTTAATTAATTCAATAAGTTGCATAAAAATGACTAGCAGCGCCAATCCCTCACAATTCGACATTCTTATTATCGGCAGCGGCGCCGCGGGGCTAACCCTCGCGCTGAGAACAGCCGACTTTGCCCGCGTCGCCGTTCTAAGCAAAGGAAAACTGAGCCAAGGTGCCACTTTTTACGCCCAAGGCGGCATCGCAGCAGTCCTCGACAGCGAAGATAGCATCGAAGCACACGTCGCCGACACACTGAACGCAGGTGTCGGGCTCTGCCATCGCGAGGTCGTCAAACAAATAGTCGAGCACAGCGCTGAAGCAGTGAGCTGGCTTGTCGATCAAGGCGTGCCATTTACCACCATTGACGGCGGCGCGATTCACTCAAACGCAGACGCGGCGCCTGCTCGCTCTCATACTCTATCTCCTACTCCGCCCAAGCTGAGCGACCTACACCTGACTAAAGAAGGCGGTCACAGCCATCGCCGCATTATCCATGCGACCGACGCTACTGGTAAAGCTGTGTTCGAGACCCTAAAAAACCGCGCACTCGCACACCCAAATATTCACCTGCTCGAAAGCTACACAGCCGTCGATCTAATCACCAAAACAGACGATACCGGCAAAAATGTCTGCGTGGGGGCCTACGTACTTAACCAATCTAACGAGGCGGTTGAACTGGTGAGCAGTAAATTCGTTGCGTTGGCCACCGGCGGGGCGAGCAAGGCTTACCTCTACACCTCAAACCCCGACGGGGCGAGCGGGGACGGCATAGCCATGGCCTGGCGCGCAGGCTGCTCGGTCGCGAATCTCGAATTCAACCAGTTTCATCCGACTTGCCTTTACCACCCGCACGCCAAATCGTTTCTCATAACCGAAGCCCTTCGCGGCGAAGGGGCGACACTCGAGCTGCCCGATGGCACACGCTTCATGCCTGACTTCGATAGTCGCGAAGAATTGGCCCCCCGAGACATCGTTGCCCGCGCCATCGATCACGAAATGAAGCGCCTCGGTTGCGACTGCGTGTATTTAAACATCACGCACAAACCCGCCGCGTTTATCAAAGAGCATTTCCCCACTATTTATAGCCGTTGCCTCGAGTTTGGCATCGACATTACCCAAGATCGCATCCCTGTCGTTCCCGCCGCGCATTACACCTGTGGTGGCGTCGTCGTGAATCAGCGCGGCATGACCGACATAACCAATCTTTACGCAATTGGCGAAACGAGTTTTACGGGTCTACATGGGGCCAATCGCATGGCCAGCAACTCCTTGCTCGAATGCTTTGTTATAGCTTTTGCCGCGGCGCAGGACATCGCGGGCAGATTCGATGCAACGCCGCTCGAAATCAATTTACCTCACTGGGATGCGAGCAGAGTGGTTGACTCCGACGACGAAATTTTAGTCTCGCACAACTGGGATGAACTGAGACGCTGTATGTGGGATTTTGTCGGCATCGTACGTAACGACGAGCGCCTTATCAGGGCACGAAAAAGGATTAACCTTCTGCACGAAGAAGTGATTGATTATTACAAGAGACACCGCGTGACAAATGACTTGCTAGAGCTACGAAATCTGGTCCTCGTCTCGAGTTTGATCATTGATAGTGCGCTTAAGCGCAAAGAGTCACGTGGCCTGCATTTCACGCTCGATTACCCTGACCTCGCGCCGGAGGCCGAAGACACTCATCTTCACCCCTGAACCCAGAAGGCCGCGCTTAGCGGCTAAAGTAAAGGTAGCGACGCAGCAGGCTCGCATCGCGTCGACTAAGGCTCCCCGACCACAACCGTAGGACTGTTGGCCGCCCATTCTTCTCAACACTTTCGAACCGAAGAATTATCAAAAATTCGCCACAGCGCACAAGACTCGGCACTGCCTTCTCAACAATGCCGGCTACTCCACCTAGGCCCCCTGCGCCTTGCTGAGTGATGAGTAGCGACTTCGTGCGAGTTATAATTAAGCGCCTTGTGCGCGAGGGATGGCGTGAGGAACAGCGGTGGAATGAGACCGCTAAACTTAGGATTATGCCCAGCGCGAAAGGCATTTTTACAATAAAGGTTAGCGGCAAGTCGAACACCGCGTAGAGAAAAACCGCGTGAGCAAACAAGATGGCAAGGGGGATTAAGGGCGAGAGCCGGACATCCACTGCGAACATCTACGCTCCCTTTGGGTCGCTCTTCTGAATATGTGCGTAGATGGCCGACCCAGCAACTAATGCTTGCCGACAAAGACGCTCTGCACCTCAGTCTAGGTGCTAGCCACCTTGTGCGCGAGGATTTGGTCAATCATTGGATGGAAGCGGGCCTCGCTGGGCTCTGCTCGCTTCATGAGCCATGCCCATAAATCCTGATCTTCCTCTGCCAAAAAATCACGATAAAGCAGTTTATCTTCGAGGCTTAGGGCCTCGAAAGCTTCGCGAGCAAAGGGCACGAGCAGCAGATCGAGTTCGAGCATGCCACGCCTGCTGTGCCAAAATATTTTGGAGGGGTAAAGATCGTATGATTCAGTCATCAGTTCCTCTGCATGGGCAGCGTGGTATGGGCGCGCAGGATAACGCCTCGCAAAAACCAAAGCCAGACAAAAGCCCAACCCAAGTCAAATTCTAAAAGGTGCCGGTTAGATCAGCCGCATCTCAAATAACGTAACCGGTATAGATAAACATGAACAGCTTGTGTGTGTAAAATACGACGACGCTCTACCTTGCACAAAGACTTTTATCTCGACCTAATCAACGCTCAAAGCCAGAGAAGCCGATCACCAATGACAGGTTCAACACAGCTTATCCAATTCGAATTCATCCGCGTATCGGGCCCCGACGCACGTACCTTCTTGCAAGGCCAAGTAACCTGCGACACAACGAAAATAACGCCAACGCAGAGCGTGTTAGGCGCGCTTTGCAACCTCAAAGGCCGCGTAATCGCAGATTTCAGAGCAGCGCAATGGGGTGAAGACATTCTCTTACGAGTTGGCGCAGGCCTCGCGGACCCCTTGCTGGCCGTGCTTAAAAAGTACGCAGTTTTCTCTAAACTGACACTAAGCAAGGAAGCGGAGTTTGGGGCCCTAGGCCTTCTTGTTACTGGCGAACCAGAAGGCACCAGCCTGCCCTCTGCCCCCCATGCGGTGATAAGCCTCAGCGAAGACGTTCTCGCTATCGACTCTGGCTGCGGTGAAGCGGGGACACGGTGTATCGAACTGTGGGGGAGCAAGACATCGATACAAAGCGATGCGGCGCTTTTGGCCACATCAATTTCGACCGAATCGGATAAGGCGATACCTGTGGCGACGGTCGCTGTTGCAAGACAAGACGAATGGATACGACTCGAAATCCTCAGTGGGGTGATTCATATCACCCCTACCCTAAGCGAAGAATACACTCCTGCTCAGCTAAACTATGATATTTCGGGCGTCGTTGATTTCAAAAAAGGCTGTTACACAGGCCAAGAAATAGTTGCTCGCATGTTCTACCGCAGCACGCCGAAAAAGCGACTTTATCCGCTCAGCGCCGACATGCAACTTGCTCCCGACGCCGAGGTAGCAGATTCGGCAAGCGAGGAGATGATTAAGCCTCTTATAGTTGCAGGCAATGCATTGCTCGCGCAGCTTGATATAGATCCTGCGTCGCGCAAGATAACGCTCGCGGGCGACCCTAGTACCGAGTTCACAGTCGAAGAGCCCGCCTATTTCGCGAAATGAAAGTCCGCAGGTCCCCTGCGGCGGACGAGCAGGATCACGTCTTGTTCCCTCCCCGTTACATTGGGCACGTCCCACGAATGCTCTGCGCGGCCTGGGATTTTCACATAACCACCTACCGCCAGTTTAAGTGCCTCTCCGTTTAGTTGGAGCGTGACCTCACCCTGCAGGACAGTGGCAAATTCATCGAACGAATGCCAGTGCAAATCGAAATGCGAACCTGCTGGAAATAACGCGTAGTAACTGATCCCGGCTGTCGATTCGTCTGTCTCAATCAGTTGCGTCCGCACGCCGACTGGGTACCCACCGCCACCCCCGGGTTTGCCCCACTTAATTGACTCGAGTGAGAAGTTGACTGTCTCGGCTGCGGCGGAATAAGAAAACAACAGAAACAAGGTAAGGATGAAGTGGGTAATTTTTACGCTCATGATCGTTCTCTACTGATTGCCTTAAAACACAGTGGGCTCACTTACTTACGCAACCTATTGATTAAAAGACAAATTTGACTTACAAACAACGAAAAGAGAGCTGTACTGACACACTAGGCGTATAGAATAGAGGATTCCGAAATTAAATTAAATTAAAACAACCTGAGCAGCAATAGAATGAAGCTAATTGTTACCTTTGACAGCGCTATAAGAACCCTCTCCGTTCGTATTGGCATTGGTCTCATCGTCGCTTCGCTGATCTTGTTTACATCATGTATCGTCGGACTATTCGAGTTTTCAGTCTTCGACTTTGCTGGTCATTCTGGAATTCGAACACTAGCCGCACTGGCCGTTCTAGGTTGCGTCACATCAGCCATCGCATCAATGGAAGATTAAAGAGAAAAATTATGTTTAAGCAATCAGACCTATTTATATTACTAGCAGTGACCATTTCTTTCGCGGTATCTGGATTTTTATGGTTTTCTGGTCAGACAGACGAGGGACTGTTCACCGCAGTCTGGGTTCCGTCCATACTCTGCTTCGGCATCTACTTTAAACTTATGGCGTCGCAAGGGAGAGGAAGATGAGTACATCATTGATTCTGGGCGTTGCCGTGGTCGTTTTTTCCTTGATGCTTGTAGGGCTTATCCTCACAGCAAGAGAAGCGTCGAAATGGGATGACCCTGCCACGTTTAAAGGCAAAGACGAGCAGAAATAACGAACCAATTATTTCCGTAGTTAACCGAGGTCTTTGCGAAGACTCCGGTTAGCTGGCTTGTCTAACAGAGATACTCTCTTTCAATATTGAGCGATGTTCCGCTGAAAAACTCGCCAGTAATACCATTTCGCCACTACCTGCTCACTACCATCTTCAGCGATTGTTGTTGTAATCGCATCCCTGCCTAATACCTCTGCGAGTTCCACAGGATCATGAACCAGTGCTGCTGTCATCTCGTAAATCTTGCCGTCGATTTTTAGTCGAATCCGAGGGTCATTCTCTACGTTCGTCCACCACTGTTTGTAGTCAGGGAAATCGTGCGCTAGCCTGGCATCTCTGGCACTGCCGCCGATATACATTTTGTCACCACGAGGCGTCGGCAATATGGTGACTGAGTAAGGAATGCCATACCACGTTTGGGTTTCTAACATGATGGTATTGCCGCGTTCTGGGTGCGCCACATCTAAAACCCAATCCCAATTGTCAATCGGCTCTTTTACAACCTCACCAGAAAGCCACAACCCAGGCAATGTCATTCTGCCGCGCTCGTTGTATTCCTGCGTTGTGTAATCCATATACTCGGGGTCGAGTCCGGTAACACGCAAAGTGAGCAGAGCACCTAGCAAAAAAAAGCTAAGAATCAAAAGTGGTTTTGCTATTTTCTTCATAGAAATTAAACACACCTATTCTAATTATGACCTTAGATCTCGAAAGATTCGCGTGCCTAAGTATTATTACTGTTGCCGCACAGATACTGGATATTAAGAGACTTTACTGACTTTATCAGCGTCAGCTGATGCTTTTTATACTTCTGAGCGAGTCCACTAGAAGCCGTAGGGCTCTATCCGTAAACGTTGCCATATTGCCTTCTCGGTTATCCGAATTTGTTCTAATAGTCACTGCGGCGTCAATAGGGCCAGACAACGCGATCACGCTAATGCCTATTGCATCACTGTAAGGTGTGCCACCCGGGCCTGCCACCCCTAATTCTGCGATACCCCATGTCGTTTCCAACTTAGCTCGGGCAGCTATCGCAAACTCAAGGGCCATTTCTTCTGTTAAGGGGCTGAGTTGCCTTGTACGCTCTCTGTTTAAATCTAGGAGTGCAAGACGTGATTTGGCGGTATAAATCACGGCACCTCCCTTAAAATAACGAGAAGCGCCAGGTACAGAAAGTAAGCTTGCCGATATCATCCCCCCAGTAGAAGACTCTGCTACCGATATAGAGTGGCTAAGATCGCACAGTAGCTTTGCGGCGCTTTGGGCATGTGGAGAAAAACGAAACATAGACATCGCCTTCGGAGAAGCTTTGATTGTTTTGGGGTCAGGAAAAAGGCCGCATTTAGGACAAGTAGAAATAGGTTCATTTTTAGGCCTAAATTAGCGCTAGCATGTTCAAACTATCACGCACAACATACCTTCCTTTGCCAACTGTCGTTGTTCTGTGTTGCAAACACACCGATTACGGAATTTGAAAGCCCGGTGTAGATCGCGAAAGTGCCAACTCCTCTGCATTCATGTCCTCTTCGATAGCATCGAACAAGGGCGTTGTTATATAACGCTCGGCGGAATCTGCGATCATACAAAGTATCACCGAGCCAGGAGCAGCATTTTCAGCCACTTTCATCGCGACAGCAAAAGAGGCGCCCCCAGAAATACCGGTCATGATACCCTCCTTTTGTGCAAGCTTTGTCGCCCATTCCAGGCCTTCAGAACCAGCCACTGGAATTAACTGATCGTAATTTTTTTTGTCTACAACTTCTTGCAAGACCAAAGGGATGAAATCAGGAGTCCAGCCCTGAATCGGATGCGGCTGCCAAGATGGGTGACTACTTGCTGGTGAACCAGACGATGTCCGCGCTTGCACAGTACCACTAGCCAAGAGAGATGCATCCGCAGGCTCACTCAGTACAATTTTTGTTTCCGGCCGCTCTTTTCGCAAAACACGAGAAACCCCTGCGATAGTTCCTCCGGATCCATATCCCGTGACGAAATAATCAAGACGCTGACCCTTAAAATCCGCGATGATTTCGGGACCTGTGGTGGCTTCATGGATGTCCGCATTAGCGGCTGATTCAAATTGTTGGGCTAAAAACCAGCCGTTCGACTCAGCTAATTCAACCGCCTTTTGATACATCCCCAACCCTTTTGCAGCCCGCGGAGTAAGGACAACTTTGGCTCCCATCATGCGCATCAACTTGCGGCGCTCAATTGAAAAGCTATCCGCCATCACAATTACCAAAGGATATCCTTTTTGCGCACAGACCATGGCCAGGCCAATGCCTGTATTGCCGCTAGTAGCTTCGACCACCGTTTGTCCAGGCTTTAAGCTTCCATTACTCTCAGCGGTTTCGATAATGTTTAGTGCTAATCTATCTTTTATAGAGCCCCCTGGGTTAAAAAATTCTGCTTTAACATAGAGAGTAACTCCGTCAGGAGCCAGATTATTTACTCTAATGCAGGGTGTATTACCAACAGCTTCGAGAACACTATCAAATAAGCGATTTTGGCCGGAGGTAGTGCGAAATCCTTGTATATTTGGCATGCAAGCTTCCTTTTACTTAAAACACTGGTTATATGTTTATAAAACCAGCGTAGGCTTACGCTGCATCCAAAGAAAAGTCAATGTCAGTGAATTAAGATAAGTTAGCTGACAAGATAGGTTTGGGCTAGCGAGTAATAAGAAAGCCCAACGCTAACATCGTCAGCACCGGGCTCTGTTGATTTCATGCATAGATACTAGTAAGAAGTTTTCTCTTTTTCTACCAACGTGCTACGTGACTCATAAAAATATTACTATCGCTACAATGTTCCATTACGCCGCCGTCAGGAGTGCCGACTCTCCGCGGCCCCATGAGGTCTAGCCGTTTAGACAAATCAACTAAGTCTTTCCCTACTAGTCGAATCGTAATTCGTGTTCCCATCTCTACATTCGGCATACTCCCATGTTTCAACTGAGAGAGCTGCATAATCGTTTCATGCTCACCATCATATTGGGCGTTAGCCCTCGAAAGCCCTTGATACGCCTCTTCGATAGTCACGCCAGCTTTTAGCGTACAGAATCGTGCAGCGATTCCTGTAATTTGGTTCTTGCCATTATCGTATGGATTGCCAGTTCCAATATTATAATTGTCAAAAAACTTACGATTAGAATTGTCACAAGTTATCAATTCATTCAAATGATTTTGTGGCCCTGATTGTTGTCTTTCCCTACTGCTCGCGGCAGCCCAATGAGTTAAGTCGTCCCAATAGACTGATCTAAGAACCCAATCATCACTAAAATTTGAACCTGAAATTGGGGTTCTGTAAAAAATTCGATTAGGGTCTCCTTCAGACTTAGGTATTGCGCGCGCCACAGCAATAACATCATCGATACTATGGCCGTGACTTATTTTGCATTGCGTATTTACTAGGAGACTGCTGTTCGGCAATTCCTGCGCGAAAGACAGGCTAGGCAGGAAAGGCGTACTAACAAGAATTACTAATCCTAAAATATTTTTATACATGACGTTTTTTTCCTTAAAAATTTTGACCAATTTTTGCTAACTTCCAAATTAAGTTATCGAAAATTTTATACGTATGCTACTGTGGAAATCCCTTAGGCACCTTGTTTAAGCTACGGCGGATTTATAGCTAAAAGGTTTATGAGGCGTCGAAATGGGACGACCCCGCAACTTACAGGAATGACAATGAATGATATTAGGACGGCCTCGAGGCTTTTGCTTCTCACCTGCGTTATGCTGATAAGTCCCTTTGTATTCAGTGAAGAGTTGAAAGTAGATAATCTTCTGCTCAATGGCTTCAAAAGCAATGAACCTGACCTCCAGTGGTACGTTCAAAATGACACTGTCATGGGTGGTCGCAGCGAAGGCGGCTTTAGTATCGTAGATGAAGAGCTTCTCTTTTCTGGTGTGACTAATACCAACGGAGGTGGATTCAGCTCAATCCGCACTCAAAGGTTTATCAAAGACCTTTCTGGATACTCAGGTGTAAAACTTCGAGTAAAGGCCGATGGTCGAAAGTACACGTGGTCAATACAAACAGACGCTAGATGGCGAGGAAGACAGGTAAGTTATTGGGCGGACTTCAAGACGATTGCTGGCGAGTTAGAAGAGATTTACATTCCGTTTACAGAGTTCGCTCCTCAATTCCGTGGGTTTGAGCTTGATGGGCCGAGCCTCGACCTCAGCAACATATCGGAGTTTGCTCTTTACCAGTACGACAAGACTGACGGCGCATTCGAGCTTAAACTTTTAAGTGTTGAAGCCTACACTCAATAAACAGCAGAATCAGCCTCCCTGTAGGTAGGTCCTAGTTGGCGATTCAGAAGCTCTGCAGCTCAGTAGATACGGGGGCTGTGACGGGTGGTGTTGGGCTATTGAGGAGTGGGATTGGCTGGGGTGTTAATAGGCCTTATTAGGAACCTTCAGAGACACACACTTCCCATATCTGTCTAACACGCTACTAGTTTTTAACCCCAACGCCGGTCCTAAGCGAAAGCAACAAGCATATAAACATAGAAGATGGTGCCCCGGAGAGGCAACAACCTAACAAAAACACTGGCCCGTAGGGCATATAAACAGGCGCTTCCAAGGTGAATTCATTATCAATTCCGTAACTTTTTCCGTAACTCACATCTCTCAGCCTATCATAATGCCCTGAGCAAACAAGGGCGGCCCTAATTACACCCCCGGGGTCTGTTTGGTCCTATGCAGATTGTTACCGTACCTGCGCAGACACTTAATAGGCTGATTTTGCTGCTCTAGACAGCACTCATAAAAGTGATAGGCTTTCCAGAGTCAGCGTTAAGGCATAATCGCCTCAAACGCACAGTTAACAACAAAGGATACGAGCATGCCAATAACCCAACGTCTCGCAACAATCGTGTTCATCACGTTGCTTTTGTGGAGCGGATCAAGCAGCGCTCAGACGCAAGCCGAAAACGATGAAGCCATCGCCGGCGCGATAGCTGCGCTAGATGAATTCATGACCACATTTAACGCGCGCGACCCGCAGCTATGGGCGCGATCTCTCAACTATCCGCACGTACGTTTCGCCAGCGGCACGGTCACCGTCTGGGAGACTGCAGAAGAATTCGCACGAACAGATTCATTTAATCGCTTAGCTGTGATTGGTTGGGATCATTCCCACTGGCTGAGCAGAAACGTTGTCTTGGTGTCGCCAGCCAAGGTACACATCGCCACCAAATTCCAGCGCTTTAACGAGAAAAACGAATCCATTGGCACGTACGAGTCGCTTTATATTGTGACAAAAGCTGACGGCCACTGGGGCACGCAGGCGCGTTCTAGTTTGGCTCCTTAGCAAAGTCAAAAGGCTGATATACAAAGATGATTAAACTTATGCTGAATTTTGACCAAGCAAAAGCCCTGTTACTGGCATTAGTGTTGCTTTTGCCTATCGCACCTCATCTCGCCCTCAGCCAAACGCCAATAGTCTCGCCAGAAAGTGTAGGAGTTTCATCCCAGCGCTTAGCACTTGTCGATTCAATGCTCCAACAGCACGTGCATGATGGCCGAGTTTCTGGGCTAGTTGTCGGAGTTTCTCGCCATGGACACCTCGTGTTTTTAAAAAGCTACGGCTGGCAAGACATTGAGAATAAGACACCAATGCAGGAAGATTCGATATTCCAGATCCGCTCGATGAGCAAACCGATTACTGCAGTAGCGGTGCTGCAGCTCATCGATCAAGGCAAACTTAAACTGAGCGATCCAGTCGCGGACTATATCCCTAGCTTTGCTGCAGTGCGGGTGTTCAACAATCCAGAGACTCAAGATCTGAATGATGCCCGCTTCCCTAGTCGCGCCATCACTATCGAGGACTTGCTGCTGAATACCTCCGGGCTAAGTCATCGATTCAGCACTTTATATCGTGACAACCGGGTTCGCTCCCGTGCAGATTCTCTAGAAACACTAGTCGATAAAGTAGCCAGCATTCCCCTTATTGGCGACCCTGGCGAGCAATGGGTTTATAGTATATCAATCACAGTGCTCGGCCGAGTTGTAGAAATTGTATCGGGACAAACATTCGACAATTACCTCGAGCGAAATCTATTCAACCCGCTAGCAATGACTGATACAGGCTTTTACGTAAAGCCTCAACAGCAAGCGCGATTGGCAAAAGCCTATGTGGCTGGAACTTCCCGCGAACCTCTCAAATTGCTGCCACCAATGGACATTCCAATCACTGAAAAACCACCCCTTATGGAAGGCGCTGCAGGGTTAGTAAGCACCGTGCCCGACTATCTGAGGTTTCTTCAAGCCTTGCTCAACAAGGGGGAACTCAACGGCTCACGCATTCTATCCTCAGAAAGCGTGATTGCTGCAACCACCAACCAAGTAGCCGACAGACTATTGCCAATAGGCACTAACCCAAATGCACCGATGCTTGATCGCGGGTGGGGCTATGGCATAAGTGTTGTGGTTGATGCAAGTAAAAGCCCCTATGGAGCCAACAATGGCGAATTTGCATGGGGAGGCTCCCTAGGCACTCAAGCTTGGGCTGACCCGAACACCGGTATGGCAGTTGTTATTATGCTGCAGGTGCAGCCTGCGGGAGCGTTTGATATTGCCAGTAAGTTCAAAGCAATGGTGTATCAAAGCGTAATAGATTAGGCACAAAGCTCCCTAAATCAGTTTCTTATAAGCGCGCTTTCAACTCAAACCCTGAATCATTTTCGCCTGCAGTAGAGGTGCTCAATATTTTATTACACTATGTCAGCGACAGGCTGGAGATTGTTGTTGAAGCGGCGCAGATATTCTATAGGCATATTTCGGAAAAATAATTCAGTCCTCCCTCCATTGCCTTACTTCAATACTGAACCATCTACTAACGGCGAGGCCGCAAAACCGCTATCAGCGTTCTGAAAGTTGGTTAAGAATATCTACATCAAAAACTTGACTACCTAACGGTTGGTAGGCAAGGTTGAGACTTACCTTCTAAATCACTGCAGAGGTTAAGGCTATGCTTCGATTAAAATTTACTTCAATGTTTTCTGGCTTAATGGCAGCTTGCGCACTAATCATGAGTGTAGGCACTACTGGAGCAGAAGCTGTTGATGTCCAAAATGATGTAATGGACGTGACGCTATTCCGTGGCGCGGGCAACAACACTTGGTTTGAGGTTTATTTCAAAGCAGATTTAGTCAACGGAGCGGACAAGGTCGAGGTTGAAACGCTAGATATTGATCTTAGGCCCAAACGTGACGTAACTCTTCATGTCAAAATCTTCAATCCCGACGCTAAACTGCCTTTAATAATTACGCCAGGGGGGAACGGTGATACAGACGGCTTTGGAAACTTTGCACGAAACGTCGCAGTAGCAGCGCCAGATTTTAAGGTAATTATCTATGATAGAAGAAATTTGGGACGGTCTAGTATTAACTTTGGCGACTCCCCCCAAATGATCGAAGAGGGAGAAGACCTACACGCTCTTATTGAGCATTTAGACATCGCGCCGGCCACTTTATATGGCATGTCTTCAGGTGGACGTTCAAACCTTGTCGTCGCTAGCAAATATCCAGAAGATATCGCGGCATTGGTACTAGCGCCACTGACAGGCGGGCCTTTGGCAGCCGCTCGACTCTCGGAAGAATATTTTTTTAAATACCTAAATACTGAGTCGCTAACAACGATGACGCATATCAGCGATTCATCAATCTCGTCGATGGAGGATTTAGGCAAAACACCGCTATGGTCGGCTTACCTCGAGCGAAATCAGGAGCATTATAAAAAGGCTTTTTTCGGCACTCATATTGATGATTTTCTTTCATCCATGAAGACCTCTGGAACCCATCTCCGCTCAGCCGGCGATCAAACAGCATTAGGTATGCAAGATCGAAATTTAGCTGCAATTACTGTCCCAGCGACGTTAATTTTGCATCATGGTTCTTATAAAGACTATTTGCACCCAATAACGAACAGTAGAGCAGCTACCACATTGATCCCCAATTCGAGTTTAGAATTCGCACCATTTTTGCCCGAGATACTTGAGCATCTGATCCCTTTTGTCCGCAGTAATACACCAGCGCTGCGACAGTGACAGATACTGCGACAAAAATTCTTGATGCCGGCCAGTTTCTTATTCAAACGCGTGGCTACAGCGCAGTCAGCTTCCAAGATATAGCCACAAAGGTCGGTATCAAGAAGCCGAGCATCATTCACCACTTTGAAAATAAGTGCTCTTTAGGCGTAGCAATTATTCAACGCTATAGAAGCAACTTCGCGGAACAGCTCGAGGCAATCAAAAATGATCCTGATAAAACCTCTTGGGATTCTTTGGAATTTTACTTCTCCCCATATTTCCATTTCGCATCTACACCAGACCAGGTCTGTCTGTGCGGCGCTCTATCAGGAGAAGTGACTGCCTTACCGGAAGAGATGCGAATAGAGGTAAAGCTATTCATGGAAGCTCACCAGCTATGGCTCAAAGAAATTCTAATCAACGGCCTGAACAAGCAGGAAATGAATTTCGATATGCCACCGATACAGCTAGCTCGAATGATATTCAATAGTTTGCAGGGTGCGCTGCTAGTTAAGCGCTCGACTGACGATTTAAATCAGATTGAAGACGTTCGCAGGACAATTATCAAGATGCTCGCAGCATAGCTTCCTTGGCCCAGTTTGCGTTGTCTTGCATGACTGCTACAGCGCTGAGTGTACATGCTAGTGCTAAAGCACCTGCAGTGTCTGTTAAGACTTTAGCGTCTTCTTACTTTCGCGGTAGCGTCAATTGTAACTTCGAAGAAACTATTTCTCTTCGCGGTCATGTAAACGGTTTAACCAAGTGCGGTCTTCATGACACTCCCACGGTTTGTTTTGGACTCTGCAGATTGTTGTTGCAGGGGCGCAGACACTTGATAAGCTGATTTCGCAGCTCTGTTCAAGACAAATCAACATTTACAAGATGTCCGGCTTTCCATGGCTCTATCGCTGATTGGTGTCTAGCAAACTGTACCGGGTCCAGTTAACGTTACAGCCACTCTGAAAGTCCAAACGAAGATGACTTAATCGACCACCGTGACCATAGTCTCACGAGCTTTGCGAACCTTGGGCATATTTAGCAGCCAGTCTCCTGTCGAGTCACGGTGGCCTAATGGCAACAAAACGACAGATCTTAAACCACGCTCTTTCAGCCCTAAAATTTTGTCGACTAAAGTAGGATCGAAACCTTCCATTGGTGTTGAGTCAACTTCTTGTTCAGCCGCTGCAATCATAGCAAAACCCAGAGCAATGTAAGCTTGGCGCGCAGCATGAGCATAATTAATCTCGGCATCGCGATGGACGTAATTTGCCTTCAGATTTCCATAATATTGTCTAATTAATGGCAGATCGCCTCGCTTTTCAATGTTTAAGTTTATAACTTCATCGATACGGTTTTCAGTGTAAGTGTCCCATGCAGCAAACACTAAAAGATGTGAGCACTCTGTGATTGGTGATTGGTCACTCGCGGCTTTGCAAATTTGACTGCGTACATCAGAGTTTGTTACCACAATAAGTTCGAAAGGCTGCGTACCGCTTGATGTTGGAGCCATCCGGATTGCTTCGATAATATTATTTACTTTTTCTTCAGCAACAGGTTCCGTTGGGTCCATTTTTTTTGTGGCATAACGCCAGTTGAGAAGATCTGAGAGTGTCTTATTCACTATTCTTTGTCCTATCGTTTCTTTCTGGTTATAGTGGTGTTGTTTTGTAACTGACATCCTATTAGAAACTATTAGTCTAGACAAGAAGGCACATATTTGAACCTAGGTAACACTAAGGAAACCGAGATGCTCACGCCCGAAAAATGCCCAAATTGCACGAGAATCAATGAAGTTTTGACGCGTGTCGGCGACCGTTGGAGTGTGCTCATCATTATTTCACTTGCCGAATATGGGACGCTGCGTTTCAACGAACTGAAGCGAAATTTAGGAATTTCACAGCGCATGTTGAGTTTGATCCTGAAGAAACTTGAACGTGACGGTTTAGTAATTCGAAACTACCACCAGACTATTCCGCCCAAGGTCGAATATTCGCTATCGAAAATGGGCAAGTCGTTTCACGAGCCTGCAAGCGCTCTAGGAACATGGGCTCTCGATAACCTTGAAAGAATAGATCAAGCTCGAGCGAAGTACGACATAGCAGCAAACTAGTTTCTTAAGCTCGCTCTGTATTGTCCTTTGTGGTTACTCTAGCGATGAAGGCAGGTGCCAGAGCCTAAGCAACCTAGGCAGTAGCTTCCTTCAGAGCCTTCTTAGACCAGCGAATGTATAAAGTGTAACTCCCAAGAGGCTATTTCTCTGCACGGTCATGTATACGTTTTAACCAAGGGCTGCTTCATAATAAGGGCGGGGGCTGTTCTGAGCTTTGGAGTCTATTGTTGTAGCGGCGCAGATACTTAATAGGCCTGCTTTATTAGTATCTTGCGAAAAGGCGATGTTTAAGACAACATTGCGCTTCGCAAGTCCGCTAGAGCGATCTTAAGATAAATTGCGGTCTACTCTAAATTTAATAGGGACTAGGTTATGGCGATCAAAGTATCCAAGCTGAGTACTCTGCTCGTCATTCTAACGATGCAGTCAACGTCGTTCGCTCAAAGCACGGTAAATGAAGAAGCAAGAAAGGTATATGCCGCGGCCGGCATGTCAGGACTCAGAAAAAGCATTGCTTTCGACGCGCCAATAGGTGATTTACTCTCTAGAACCGGAACCCATCGCGTTGCTGCCCTGTCAAATTCAAGCCAAAAAGGCTCTCAAAGTTATTCTTCGTCGACGAACCTCGGTCAGTTCAACTCAATATTTAATATCACGAATCAAGGTGACACTTCATACTTTGTCAAAACAACAGCTAGGCATGTGGATTTTGAAGAGCCTGATCTTTTGCAAGCAAGCTCAAAGCGACTTGATGTCGGCGTGATTGGTATGCAGCTATCAAAGTCAAACCTATTGCGTTACTTAGGAGTCAGCTACATATCAGAAGAGAATATAGGCAGACCGCAATTTATAGATGCTTATCGCATAGGAGACGGTAGTGGTTTTAGACTAGAAGGGGGAGCTCAATTAAACAACAAGTGGGCATTCTCTTTTAGATCAGACTATCTAAATTGGGGTGGCGATAATGTGGCGAACATTCCTGCCCTGCCTGTGCCTGTCTCAAACTCTGTTGATCAAGTAAGAAAGTATCATAACGTTGACTTAATACGAGTCATGCCGTCACTGGGTGGAGTTGGACAGTGGAGAAGCGGCATACATTTTCTAGATAGTAGCTACGGAGAGCAATTAAATAATCTAGGCCGACGCGTGGAAGAGCCATTTGGCAATCAAGAAAAGATAGGTACGCTGAGAACGGGTTTTAACCAAACATGGCCGTTCCAAGGCTTAAGCAAGACAACATTTTTCATAGAAGGACACGTTGATTACGAATTCACCAACAATATGACTACTTCATTCGACGACAAGACAACTTTAGCCTTTAAGATTGGTGCAACATGGACTCCTACACCGATACATAGAGTCCAACTCGAATGGCAGGAATTCCATGGAACTCGAAACGTTCGCTCAAGAAGCGGGCTGGCAATAGTTATTCTTTTTGATGGTTTATAGAGTTCAAGACAACATCAATCAAGTCCAAACTAATCTACCACCACACATTTTAGCAACCAAGGGCTGCTTCATAATAAGGGCGGGGGTGCTTGGATGGCGTTGGAAATAATTGTTGTAGCGGCGCAGATACTTAATAGACCAAATTAGGATAGTCCACCTTAACCCTAGACTGAGCTAGACCACCACCAGTGTTAGCATGTTCAAACCATGCTCTCAGCATAGCTTCCTTAGCCCAGTCTGCGCTGTCTTGCGTGACAGCTACAGCTTTGGGTGTACATGCTAGTGCTAAAGCACCTGCAGAGTCTCTCAAGCTCGCAGCAACATCAAGTGTCACTCCCAAGAAGCTATGTCTCTGCACGGTCATGTATACGTTTTAACCAAAGGCGGTTTCCTGCTTCTGTAAGCACAACTTATTTCCCTGCTAGTTTGTCAAACAGGGCGAGAGTTTTCCTATTAACTCCAGCATCTTTTGCATCGGTTCTTATGGTTTCATATTTATAAGGGAAAAGAGCTTTTTTTCGAGTATGGAAGAAATAAACAATAAACCCCCATAAATTAAGAGATACACAAAGTACTAAAATTTCAGGTCTTATTAAATTCCAAAAAAAGATGAACATAACAATTTGAAGCGTGGTTTCTGGTTTAGTTAGAAACAGAACATTAAAGCCAAGTCTGCCTGGAAGTATCGTCATCCAAAGCAACATCATAATTAATGCTAGACTAACAAAAATTAATTCAAGTTCAAATCTCGTTACTGCTCCCTCTAAAATGCCATTCAATGCTATAAAACCCAATAAAAAACACACTGAAGCATGCATTTTATGGCTAACAGTCTCTTTCATAAATAAGTAGCTATTAGATTTACCATTCTTTATGACCCAGGGCTTAGCGTCGGCAAATGAATCAAATATTTCATATAAGCCAATACCCATATAGATTAAAAACTCTATCCATAAGACTATTTTAAGGGTTAAGGTTAATTCTAATAGTTCAGTTGCATTCATGCCTTAAGTTCCCCTGAGAAGCTCTAAATGTAAACATTCGCAGTAACAGCAAAGCGAAGCAAGGTTATTGCTGTTAGTAGTTTGATTATTCGCAATCCTAATAGTCAGCGTCAATGCACTTTGTTGCTATTTTTAAAACCTGCGTTTGTTGATCAGGGACTAGCCTTACTCGCGAGATTAGCTGTGCTCAAAACTCATTATCTAAACTATCGTCAATTTTCCTCTGACCCAAAGTTGATCGCTCAAGCTGAGCTGTTAGCGGCCCAATATCGCGCAGCAAAGCAGCAACTGAGGAAAAACAGCCGTGACTTCGAGACAGCCTTTAACGTCATCCTGACCAACGTTGAGGTATATCAAGCCTACGAAGGTTGGTGTCTCAATATTCCAACCAACAACAATTTATTCTCAGGCAAGCATCAGCGCAATGCCACATATACCACAGAAATTCGTGATGCTCTGCGTTTACTTATTGAAGAAGGTTTTTTAGTAAAGGCAGCAGGGCTTACGCGACCTAAGAAGAAAGGCAATGATGAGCGCCTCTGGTTACCCTTCTCCTACAAGCTATCATCAAAGTGGTTAGCAGAGATTGCCTCAGCTCCTTTGTCAGACCTGAGCAAGATACACAGAAACCCTCTAGTGGAGTATTGGCTTCTCCGCAAGACTGAGTATGTCAGAGGCAAGAAAAAGAAATTTGCTATCAAGCCTACTGATGAGCAATTAAAGCTAAACAGTTTAATGTTGGAGGCTACAAATCAGACATTGTCAGCCTATGATGACTTCATGGCTTCAGTAGCAACAACAATCGGCTTTACTCCTGTTCACCCTTCACAGTTGTCTTTAACACGCATCTTCAGCAAAGCATCGTTTGATCTTGGTGGTCGTCTCTTTGCACCAATACAGAACTACACTAAACAGACTAGGAAATACTTCTATCTCAATGGCGAGCCAACAATAGAAATAGACTACAGCAGCATTCATCCATACATGCTCTATCACGGAGAAGGACTAGAGTTTGACGGTGATGACCCTTACGCCATAGAAGGCTTTGACAGAGATGCTGTGAAGGTAGCTTTAAACGTAATGCTGAACAGAAAAGGTTTAGGAGCTAATAAGTCTGCTGCAAAGGCCATCAGCAACGCGCTCAGCTGTGATAACGACACTGCAGAGGCTCTAGAGACGGCCATACAGGCTCTACACAGCCCTATAGCGCATCACTTCAATTCTGGCATTGGTTTAACGCTACAGCGCAGAGACAGCGACATAGCGCTACTAGTGATCAACACATTTATTAACGAAATAAAAAGACCCATCATTTGCGTACACGACAGCTTTGTAGTCTCTGTAAGGGATACAGAGACATTGATACTGGCAATGAATGATAGCTACAAAGCTGTACACAATGATGAGCTAGACATGAAGGGCATTAAGGGTACGTGTTTAGAGTTCAGTGACGCTCTAACGACAGCAATAGAACAATGCTTTCAACAAGACACAGACACTCTAACGGATCGCTATTGGGATGTGTTACTGGCAGCTGAAGAAGTACAAGACTGTGACAAGGTCGGTGTTGATGAAGAGGTAGAAGAGCTTTAGCGTGCTTAGCCTCTATAGCCCCTACTATTGTAAGACAACTAAGGATTAGCTAAGTCAGCAACCACTTTAAGCACTGCTAGAGCCACATGTTATGCACAAGAAAATTAAGCTAAGCTATTGACATTTAAGCTAAATTATGCTATTATCCTATATAGTTTTTAACGCATTCGCTCATCAATGCGTCCGCAATACCTCCTCTTAAATATTATCAAATAGTCACTTCTTAAAGCCTCTATACACGGTCTAGCTCTGTGGGCTTTCTGCTGCGTGCTATTTAGCCTTTGGAGCACACTATGAAGGAATACATCCTAGTTAAGGACTACATCAAAAACAAACCTGTCGCATTGGTCAGGTCTGAATACGGTAGGTCTACAGTCATTGCAGGAGACAAGTCCGCCGAGAAAGTCTTTATTGACGGTGACCCACATAACATAAATAGGAAGTATGGCTTTACCTTGTTAGGTCACAGCAGCTGTCACCCAGACATTGGCAACTACATAGACTCGCTAGGGCCAGTGTTAGACAAGGACGAGAAGTGGAAGCGAGCTGTGCAGAGAACTGCTAAAGCTAAGGCAGCTAAAGAGCTAAGCGAAGACGATCTAGCTAGGATTGATGAGATGCTAAATAACGGGGTTAGTCAGCGTAAGGTTGCGGAGGCTATGGGGGTTAGTCAGTCGTTCGTGCAACGTAAAAACAGGCAGCCCAAATAAGTTG